>ERZ869936.10-NODE-10-length-418082-cov-14.825516_pt1 | contig 418082 bp, 311 predicted proteins | sample MGYA00520876_ERZ869936 | MGnify/ENA primary metagenome ERZ869936 (study PRJEB32218, sample SAMN09650985) | biofilter metagenome | isolation source: enrty point of leading RO module | place: Saudi Arabia: Thuwal, RO plant located on Red Sea | collected 2016-02-17 ...
CCGACCTCGGCATCGATTCGATCAAGCGGGTGGAGATCCTCTCGGCGCTGCAGGAGCGCCTGCCCGACGTCGCGGTGCCCGGCCCCGAGGCGCTCGCCGGCCTGCGTACGCTCGCCGACGTGGCGCAGGCGCTCGACGGCGTGACGACGGACACGGCCGGGCAGCCGGCGGCGGCCGCCGCTCCGGCTGGCCGGGGCGAGTCGGTGAGCGCCGCGGTCGCGGTCCCTCCGTCCGGCTCGGACCACCCGGCCCGCGACGAGATCGAGGCGCCGGCCGACCAGGGCGGGACTCGAGGCGATTCGGATGCGGTCTACGCCGAGCTCGTCGCGGTGGTCGCGGAGCGCACCGGCTACCCGGCGGAGATGCTCGAGCCCGGCATGGAACTGGACGGTGATCTCGGCATCGACTCGATCAAGCGGGTGGAGATCCTCTCGGCGCTGCAGGATCGATTCCCCGGAGTCGAGATGCCCGAGCCCGACGAGGTGGTCCGCCTGACCACTCTGGCCGCGGTCGCCGAACGTCTGCAGGCCTCTCTCGGCTCCGGCGGCCGGCGCGACGGCACCGGGCCGCGCCCGGAGCCGCAGAGCACGACACCCACGGTCGACGCCCCCCTCGACGCCGCCCGCGATACCGCCGGGGATACCGCCGGGGATACCGCCGGGGATGCAGCCGGCGACGAGGATCCGACGGCGGGCTCGGTCGAGGTCGCGGCCGGCACATCCGCCGGGGAAGCGGCGCCGCAGTCCGGGGTCGTCGGCGCAGTGGATCGCTACACCCTGCGCCTGGCGGCGCTCGAGCCCTCGCGCCGGGAGCCGCTGCTGCCGGCCCGCTCCCGCATCTGGGTCGTCGGCCCCGACGAGGTGTTCGCGACCCGCCTGACTCAGGAGCTGTCGCAGCGCGGCTACCTCGCGGAGGCGGTCGAGATCCACCGTGAGCGACCGGTGCCTGCCGACCTCAACGGCCTGGTCCTGCTCGGCCCGCGTGGCGTCGAAGGCGAGGCGGGCGACCGCTTCGTGCGCGACTCTTTCCACTGGCTGCAGCGTGCGGCGACCTCCCTACGCGCCTCCGGGGACGCCGGCCGTGGCGCCCTGCTCGCCGGCATCGTGCGTCTCGACGGTGGCTTCGGGCTCACCGGCAGCGCCAGCCTCACCGGTGTCGAGGAGGCCGGTGTCGCGGGGCTGATCAAGACCGCGCGGTGGGAGTGGCCGCAGGTGCAGTGCAGGGTGGTCGACTGGTCGCCAGAGCTCTCCGACGACACCGGGGAGATCGTCAGCCTGGCCGATGAGCTGCTGCGGCCCGGCCCGCTCGAGATCGGGCTCGGACCTCACGGTCGCGTGACGCCGACCCTGCGGCGTGACGACCTCGACGCGGGATCTGCCGAGGGCGGCGAGGCTGCCGGTCCGCGGTTGAGCACCGACGATCTGCTGGTGATCACCGGTGGCGCCCGCGGCGTCACCGCCGAGGTCGCCTGTGCGCTGGCGCGCGGCGGGCACCCCCGCATCGTCCTGCTCGGCCGGACCGATCTCGAGCGCGAGGAGCCCGCCGCTCTGGCGGCCCTCGAGGACGCCACCGCGATCCGACGCTGGTTGGCGCGTGAGCGGGGCGGTACCCCGCGCGAGGTCGATGCGGAGTGCGGCCGCGTCCTGGCGGTGCGCGAGGCGCGGCAGAACCTCGAGCGCATCGCAGCGCAGGGGGCGAGAGTGGTCTACCGCTCGGTCGACCTGCGCGACCGCGCGGCGCTGCAGGAGACGGTGCTCGAGCTGGTCGGTGCGCTGGGCCCGATCACGGGGGTGGTTCACGGTGCCGGCGTGCTCGCCGACCGCATGCTCGAGCAGAAGAGCCTCGAGGACTTCGAGCGTGTCTACGAGACCAAGGTGGTCGGCCTGCGCAATCTGTTGGGGGCGCTGCAGGGCCATCCGCTGCGGCTGATCGCTCTGTTCTCGTCGACCACCGCACGTTTCGGACGCCGCGGCCAGGCCGACTATGCCGCAGCCAACGAGGTGCTCAACAAGATCGCCCAGCGCGAGGCACGTCAGCGCCCCGAGTGCCGTTCGGTCGCCTTCTGCTGGGGACCCTGGGACGGCGGCATGGTCGACGATTCGCTCAAGCAGCTCTTCCGCCAGGAGAACATCGAGACCATTCCCCCGGCGGCCGGTGGTGCGGCGTTCCTCGTCGAGCTCGCCACAGCGCGGCCGGAGGTCGAGGTGGTGCTGCTGGGCGCGGGCAGCGCGATCCCCATGGTCGACACCGACGGCGAGACGGCTCAGGCGGCGCCGCCGGAACGGCGCGCCGACCAACGCACGGTGTGCTTTGAGCGGCTGCTGACCGTCGACGATCACGACTTCCTGAGGTCCCACGTCCTCGACGGTCATCCCGTGCTGCCGGCAGCGGTGATGATGGAGTGGATGGCGCACGGAGCGCTGCACGGCCAGCCCGGTCGCCACTTCCACTCGATGCGCGACTTCCGTGTCTTCAAAGGGGTGCGGCTGACCTCCGAGAGCTGTCTGCTGCGGGTGCACTGCGGCGCCGCCCAGCGGGTCACCGGCGGGGTCGAGGTGAAGACCGAGGTCCGGTCCGGGGACCTGAGCGACGTGCTGCACGCTTCCGCCGTGGTGCTGGTCGTCGACGAGCTGACCGCGGTGCAGGGCTCGCCGGAGCGCATCGACGGCGACGCCTATCCGCTGTCTGCCGAGGAGTTCTACGAGAGGTTCCTCTTCCACGGCGAGATGCTGCAGGGCGTCCGCCAGGTGGAGCTGGTCGGGCCCGAGGGAATCCTCGGCAGGGTCGACCGCGCGCCGGTTCCGGCGCGCTGGATGCGCAACCCGGTGCGTGCCCGCTGGCTGGTCGATCCGCTGCTCGTCGACGGCGCTTTCCAGCTGATGATCCTGTGGAGTCAGCGTCACCGCCAGAGTCCGTCGCTGCCGGCCCACATCGAGCGCTACGAGCAGTTCGCCACCGCCAGCTCCGAGGACCCGGTCCAGGTGCAGTGCCGTATCGTCGATCAGGGTCCGAACCGGGCTCGTGCCGACATCGACTTCTTCGCCGGCGACCAGCTGGTGGCTCGGATGCGCGGCTACGAATGCGTCATCGATCGTTCCCTCGCGATGCCCTTCCGTCGCAACCGGGTGGGCGATCGCAACCTGAGCGAGAAGTGAGCTCCGGCAGGCGCAGCTCGCCCAGCGCGCCGCAGCCCGTAGTGACCCGGGAAGGTGACGAGTGAGCAGCCGGAGAGCGCCGGCAGCGGACGACGTCGTCATCGTCGCGTATGGCCACGTGCTGCCGTCGTGTCGCGGCGAGAGCTTCGCTTCCATGGTCGACGGCCGCCTCGATGCCGCCGCCGAGCTGCCGGAGGAGCGACTCCTGGTCTCGCCGGAGACCCTGCGGGGTTGGCAGCGCAGCGGCCTCGAGGTTCCGCGCACGCTCAGGGGCTGCGTCGCCGAGTTGCCGCGATGGGATCCGGCGTTGGCGGCCCGCACCGGCTGTCGCCTCCCGCCGGAGCTCTTCGCCCGACTCGATCGCTCGGCGCGGCTGGCGGTCCGGGCAGCCCTCGAGGCCTGGGATGCCGCTCGCACGGAGCAGATCGATCGCAGCCGCGTCGCCACCGTGCTGGGCCAGATCGCGCTGCCGACCGAGAGCACCAACCGGTTCAACTCGCGCCTGCTCCTCGAGCCCCGGTTCGGCCCTCGGCCGTCCGATCTCGAGCCGGCCCCCCACCGCGCCGGAGCCTGGGCGATGAGCCTGCCGGGTGCGGCGGTGTCGGCGGCGCTCGGCCTGGCAGGCGGTTTCTGCTCGATCGATGCCGCCTGCGCCTCGTCGCTGCACGCGGTGGCTCACGGCGCTCGTCTGCTGCGGCGCGGCGACGTCGACGCGGTGCTCGTCGGCGGAGTCTCGGGCTGCGACCGCCTCTACACGCAACTCGGGTTCTCGGCGCTGCAGGCGTTGTCGCGGTCGGGACGGTGCGCTCCGTTCGATCAGCGGGCCGATGGCCTGCTGGTGGGCGAGGGTGCGGCGGTCTTCGTACTCAAGCGAGCCGCCGAGGCGCTCGAGCAGGGCGACCGCATCCTGGCCCGCCTGCTCGGTTTCGGACTCTCCAACGATCGCGAGGGCGGTCTGCTCGCGCCCAGCGAGGAGGGGCAGGCCCGGTGCCTGACCTCCGCCTACCGCAGCGCCGAAATCGCCCCCGGGGACGTCGACCTGGTGGAATGCCACGCCACCGGGACGCCTCTCGGCGACGCGGTCGAGATCGGCTCTCTGCTGCGGGCGCTCGGCGGCGCGCCGCCGACCGGTCGGCCGATCGTCCTCGGTGCGGTCAAGGGCAACCTCGGCCACCTGCTCACCGGAGCCGGCGCCGCCGGTCTCGTCAACCTGCTGACCGCGCTCGAACGCCGGCTGCTGCCACCGGTCGCCCATTTCGAGAAGGCGCGCGAGTCGCTCGGCATCGGGCACGGCCCGTTGAGGATCCTGCGCACGCCCGAGGAGTGGAGTCGGCCCGTCGATCGGCCCCGCCGGGCCGGCATCAACGGCTTCGGCTTCGGCGGCATCAACGCCCACCTGGTCCTCGAGGAGTGGGAGGAGCCCGCCGATGGGTTCGGCGATGGTGGCCGGAGGCCGTCGGGGCGGTCCGCTTCCGAGGTCCCGAGCCGAGTCGCCGTGGCCTCGGAGGGACCGCAGCGACTCGCCGCAGCCTGCGACGTCGTCGGACTGGCGGCCCGCTTCGGCGACGGCTCGGGCGATGCCCTCTGGGGATCCCTACTCGGGCTCGGCGGCCCGGGATCCGGCGGCGCCGACGCCGCGATCGAGGAGCTCGAGGTCGACCCGACCGAGTTCCGCATCCCTCCCCGCGAGCTGCAGGCCTCGATGGTCCAGCAGCTGCTGGCGCTGGAGGTCTGCAAGGCGGCGCTCCAGGACGCCGGCCTGCTGCCGACGGAGTGTCGTCGTGACGGTCACCGTCTGGCGGAGGGTGAGCGCTGCGGCGTCTACGTGGCGCTCGAGCTCGATCCGTCGGCGTGGGACTTCAGCCTGCGCTGGCTGCTGGCCGATCGGCTGGCCGTGAGCGGGCGCGACGGCGACGCCCCGGACGGGCTGCGGCGCCTCTGCGAGCTGCTCGACGCCGATCGCACCCTCGGATCGCTCGGCGGCATCGTGGCCAGCAGGGTGGCGCGCGAATTCGGCATCGGCGGGCCCGCTCACGGGGTGGCTGCCGCCGAGCTGGGTGGTGCCCAGGCCCTCGACATGGCTCGCCAGGCTCTGGCGGCGGGAGAGATCGACTTCGCCCTGGTCGTCGGTGTCGATCTGGCGTGCGATCCGCGACTCGAGGTCTTGCGCGACTCCGGGGCCAGGGGCGACGGCGCGGCCTGCCTGGTCCTCCACAGCCCTCGGACGACGGCTCGCCGGGAGGGTGGTGCGACGCCGTACGCCCGCCTGAGCGGCCTGGCAGTGTGCGGATCAGGAGAGCTCGACGAAACGCTGGCCAGCCCCTCTCGCCGGGAGCGATCCGTCGCCGCGTCGGTGCGAGCTGCCCGTGCGGCTTGGAGGGAGGCCGGCGCCGAGCCCGACCGCGCGGCCTGGCTCGAGCTGCATGCCGGCGGCGATCCACACCAGGAGGCGCTGGAGCACGCGGCGCTCGAGCGCTGGCTCGGGGCGTCCGGCACGGCCTGGCCACCGGCCGCCCTGCCGGTCGCCAGCGTGCGCGCCACGACGGGGAACGCGCCGATCGCCTCCGGTCTCCTGGCGATCTGTCGCGCGGCGCTGGGGCTGGCCGAGGGGATCGTCCCCGCCGGCGCGGTGCTGCGCGTCGGCAGTGGTGGAGTTCTCGCCGTCTCGCCGCGTCCGTCGAGCCCACTGGTTCCGGCGGGCGGGGCGGGAGCGGCGTCGGCCGGTGTGCAGGTCATGGGCAGTCTCGGAGGCAGCGCCCACCTGGTGCTGCAAGAGGCCCCGCCGGCGACCGCTGCGGCGCGAGGCGCGGCTGCCGCAGGGCAGCGAGGGAGTCGCAGGGCAGCCGGTCACGCGCTCTTCCTGTTCGAGGCGGCCGGAGCGTCGGGAATGGCCGCTGCGGTCGGGCGGCTGCGTGAGCTGTGCGAGACAGCACCCGAGAGCGGGCTGACCGAGCTGTCGTGGCGCTGGCGGAGAGAGCACCCCGTCGCCGACGGCCCCGGAGCCGCCGCCTCTCACGGTGCGTCGTTGCGCGGCGGCGTCGTCGCGCACGATGTCGCCGAGCTGCGCCGGGCCGTGGACGAGCTGCTGCGTGCGGTCGGCAGCTGGCGGGAGGCTGCCGACGGCCAGGCCGGGCTGGGGCGGAGCGGATCGCGCTGGTTTCTCGGTCGCCCCGTCGCCGAACCCGGTGAGCTGGCCTTCGTCTATCCCGGCTCGGGCAACCTCGGTGACCCGCGGCTCGGCGAGCTGCTGGCCTGGTTCCCGGATCTCGTGCACGCGGGGATCGAGGAGAGGCGCTTCGCCGAGATGCTGGTGCCGCCGGTCGCCTTCGGGTGGCGACAGGGCAGCGTCGCCGAGCAGATCCAGGCGCAGGTGCAGCTGGGGGTGCTGCAGCGACGGCTGCTGCGCCGACTCGGCGTGCGCGAACAGGCGGCCGTGGGCTACTCGCTCGGCGAGACCACAGCTCTCTTCGCCAGCGGCGTATGGAGCGATGGCGAGGAGATGCACCGTCGGATGCGGCAGGACGATCTGTTCACGGTGCAGCTCGCCGGTCGCTGCGAGAGCGCTCGGCGCGCCTGGTCGGTCGCCGCCGAGTCCGACTTCGAATGGTTGGCCGGGGTGGTGCCGGTGGGGCGCGAAGAGCTCGATCGCCGACTCGAGTCCTGGGCCGGCGGGGCTCGGTTGGCGCGGCTGGCGCGGCTGATCGTCAACACCGACCGCGACTGCGTGCTCGGGGGCGAGCGCGCCGCCGTCGAGGAGTTCTGCCGCCGCTTCGACCTCCGCCTGCACCCCCTGGGGCCGGTGTCGGCGGTGCACTGCTCGGCGGTGGAGCCGGTGCGCGACCGCTACCGCGCCCTGCACGAGCTCGACTGCGCCGAGGACGTCGAGGTCCGGGTCTACAGCGCCGCCTGGGCCCGTGCCTACGCACCGTCTCGCCAGAGCTGCGCCGACTCGCTGTTGGAGCAGGCAGTGGAAGGCTTCGACTTCCCGGCGGTGATCCGCCGAGCCTGGGAGGACGGCGTGCGAGGCTTCGTCGAGATCGGGCCCGGTGCCAGCTGCACCCGGATGATCCGTTCGATTCTCGACGAGGCTGCCGGCGGCAGTGGGGCCGCCGGGCCGCACCGGGTCGCGCCGCTGGTGAAGGCGCTCTCCCCGCCGACGACCCCGCCCCTACGATCTCTGCTGCAGCTCGTCGCCGACCTCTGGGTCCGCGGGTTCGCGGTCGATCCCTCGGCCACGCTGCGAGCCCTCGGTGGCGTCTCCGCGCCCGCCGAGCACGATCCCGCCTCCGGTGGACGGATGGCGGCTCGCCGCCTGCGGGTGCGCTCGCGCCGCCCGATCGAGGCCTCGCTCGACGCGATCGCGGCCGGGCGCTCGACGGCGCAGCGGTCGGCCACCGCGGCCTCGGCCGAGCCGCCACCCGACGCGACCCGCGAGCCCTCCGAGCCATTCGAGTCATCCGAGTCATCCGAGTCATCTTGCGGCGCCGGCGTGGTCGACGACGGCGCGGCGGGGGTGCCGCGTAGCCTCGATCGATCGAAGTGCCTGGAGTTCGCGCGCGGAGAGATCGGCGCCGTGCTCGGAGCGAGCTTCGCTCACGTCGACGTCTTCCCCACCCGCGTGCGGCTGCCGGACGAGCCCCTCATGCTCGTCGATCGCGTACTGGTGATCGAAGGGCAACCGGGCAGTCTCGAGGCAGGGCGCATCGTTACCGAGCACGACGTGCTCGAAGCCGGCTGGTACCTCGACGAGGGGCGGTTGCCGACCGCGATCGCGGTCGAGGCGGGGCAGGCCGACCTGCTGCTCAGCGCCTTCCTCGGCATCGACTCGCAGACTCGCGGTGAACGCCGCTACCGGCTGCTCGACGCGGTGGTGACCTTCGAGCGCGGTCTGCCGCGGGCCGGCGAGGTGGTGCACTACGACATCCGCATCGAGAGATTCTTCAGGCAGGGCGACAACTGGCTCTTCCGCTTCGCCTTCGACGCGACGATCGACGGCGAGCCGTTGCTCCGCATGCGCGATGGCTGCGCCGGCTTCTTCTCGCCGAGCGAGCTGGCGGCGGGGCGCGGCGTCGTGCGCGGACGCCTGGCCGGGAACGAGGGGAGAGGTGTGTCGCGAGGCTGGAGGCCGCTGCTGCCGGAGACCGTCGAGCACGACGGAGCAACGGGAGACGGGGTCGGCGCTCTCGACGCTGCCGGTCTCGAGGCGCTGCGTCGCGGCGACCTCGTCGCAGCCTTCGGTCCCCGGTACGGTCCGGCGGCTGCCGCGGCGGCGCCGGTCGTCACCCTGCCGCGCGGCGAGCTGGAGTTGATCGACCGCGTCACCCGATTGGAGCCGCTCGGCGGTCGCCACCGACTCGGGCTGGTCGAGGCCGAGGCCGACATCGCCCCCGACGACTGGTTCCTCACCTGCCACTTCGTCGACGATCCGGTGATGCCCGGGACCCTGATGTACGAATGCTGCCTGCACACCCTGCGCGTGCTGCTGCTGCGGCTCGGCTGGGTGGGACGTCGCGGTGAGGTGTGTTGGGAACCGGTCGCCGGGATCGCGTCGCGCCTGCGCTGCAGGGGCCAGGTGCTCCCCGAGACGCGCCGCGCCGGCTACCGGGTGGAGATCAAAGAGATCGGCTACGGCCCCGCTCCGTACGTGCTGGCCGATGCGGTGCTGCTCGCCGACGGTCGCGAGATCGTCGAGATCCAGGATCTCAGCCTGCAGCTCAGCGGCAGCGATCGCGCGTCGTTGGAGCGACTGTGGCGTGGCGCCGCAGCGGCGGTGGAGGACCAGCCCGCGGCTCGATGCGCCGCGCAGTCCGGCGAGTCGTCGCGGCAGGAGGCCGTGGGCGCGGCGAGCGATGACTTCTCGCTCGAGCAGGCGCTGCGCCCGGCGGTCTACGACCACGAGTCGATCGTCGCCTTTGCCTCCGGCGCCCCCTCGCGCGCCTTCGGTGCGCCCTACAGCGTCTTCGACCGTGAACGTCGCATCGCGCGCCTGCCGCGGGCGCCCTACCAGTTCCTCGATCGCGTCGTCGAGGTGCACGGCGAACCGTTCGTTCTGGCCGCCGGAGCGCGCTGCACCGCGCAGTGGCGGCAGCGGCCGGAGGACTGGACGTTCTCGGCCAACCGCCAGGACTCGCTCGCCTTCGCCGCGCTGCTCGAGGTCGCCCTGCAGCCTTGCGGATGGCTCGCGGCCTACTGCGGATCGGCGCTGACCTCGCAGCAGGACCTCAGCTTCCGCAACCTCGGCGGAGAGGCGACGCTCGCAACGGTTCCCGAGCGCCGCGACGACGTGCTGACCACCGAGGTCGAGCTCACCCGCACCTCGGCCTCGGGCGGGATGATCATCCAGCACTTCCGCTTCAGGGTGCTCAGCGCCCGTGTCGGCGAGGTGTACAGCGGCACGACGTACTTCGGCTTCTTCCCGCAGGCGGCGCTCGCCAACCAGGTGGGCTTGAGGGAGGCGCGACCCTGGGAGCCTGCAGCCGACTCGCCCGGGTCGGTGGGCGACGGCTCCGACCCGGTCGCACGGCTGCCGAGCGAGGCCCCGTTCCCGGCGCCGAGCTGGCGCATGATCGACCGCATCGAGGTGCTGTGCGGGGATGGCGGCCGCCACGGTCGCGGCTTCGTGCGTGGCACCATCGACGTCGATCCCGCGGCCTGGTTCTTCGAGGCGCACTTCTTCCAGGATCCGGTCTGGCCCGGATCGCTCGGTCTCGAGGCCTTCCAGCAGCTCCTCAAGCTCTGGGCGACGCGCTACGCTGCCGAGCGGGCCTCGCGGGCTGCCTCCGCGGACGTCGCGCGGCCCGGCGGGGAGTGGCGCTTCACGCCCGCGGCCCGAGGGCGCGCCCACCGCTGGACCTATCGCGGACAGGTGACGCCTCGGGACCGTCGGGTGGTGGTCGAGGCCTCGATCCGCGAGCTGAGCCTCGCGCAGAGCGGGCCGGACGAGCTGGAGACCGAGGGCACGCTGCTCGCCGACGGCCTGCTCTCGGTCGACGGCCGCGTCATTTACCAGATCGAGGAGCTCGGTTTCGACTTCTCGACGTCGCTCGCGACCAGGGACGCTCGCACGGGGAGCGAGGCTGGCCGCGAGGGAACGCGGACGGCGGCGCCGTGAGCCGCTCGGCGGAGGGCGGCGGCGGAGCAGGCACCGGGCCGGCGAGGATGCGATGAGATACGAACGGGTGGTGATCGAGGCGATCGGCTACGAGCTCGCTCCGGTGGTGGTGTCCACCGAGGAGTTGGAGGAGAGGCTGTCTGCCGTCTTCCAGCGCCTGCGCATCCCGAAGGGCCAGCTGGCCACGCTGACCGGCATCCACGAGCGGCGTTGGTGGCAGCGCGGCACGCGGGTCTCGGAGGGAGCGGTCGCCGCCGCGGTCAAGGCGCTCGAGCTCTCGAGCCTGGGAGCCGAGGATCTCGGAGCGCTGATCTACGCTGGCGTCTGCCGCGACCACCACGAGCCCGCCACCGCCTGCGTCGTCGCCGGCGAGCTGGCTGCGCTCGGCCACGAGGTGCCGCTGCACGCCGCGGTCTTCGACCTCTCCAACGCCTGCCTCGGCGTGCTCAACGGGATGCTCGACGTGGCGAACCGCATCGAGCTCGGGCAGATCGAGGCGGGGATGGTGGTGGCCAGCGAGAGCGCTCGCGACATCGTCGAGGCGACCATCGCGGCGCTGCACGAGGACTCCAGCCTGCGTCGCTTCTCGAGCTCGGTGGCGACGATGACCGGAGGCTCCGGAGCGGTGGCGATGATCCTCCGCCGCGGCGGTGAGGACGAGCCCCGACGGTTGCTCGGAGGAGTGCTCGAGACCGCGCCGGAGCACCATCGCCTCTGTCGCTGGGGGACGGAGGTCGTCGGCGAGTCCGCCGGCGGCAGCCGCACCCTGCGCGAGTTCATGGTCACCGACGCCGTCTCCGTGCTCGAGCACGGCGTGGCGCTCGGACGGCGGACCTGGCAGCGGTTCCTCACCGAGCTGCGCTGGCAGGCCGACCGTGTCGACCGCACCATCTGCCACCAGGTCGGCCTGCGCCACCGGCAGGAGATCCTGCGGGCGCTCGAGGTGCCGCCGGAGCGGGATTTCGCCATCTACTCGCATCTCGGCAACACCGGCACGGTGGCCCTGCCGCTCGCCCTCGCCGTCGCCGAGGAGCGCGGTTTCGTCGCCTCCGGGCACCGGGTCGGCCTGCTCGGGATCGGCAGCGGCCTCAACTGTCTGATGCTGGGGGTCGACTGGTGAGTCCGGTCCGGCGTTGCCGCCCCACCGGGAAGGGACGATGACGGTGGCGCCGCGATCGGCAGGCGACCCCGGCAGGACGGCGGCGAGGCCATTCGTCGACGGCACTGCCTCGGCGCTGGCGACTCTCGGTATCGAGCGTCGCCTGTTCCCCTTCGACGGGAGCTGGATCGAGCTCGATGCGGGCCGCATGCACGTCGTCGACGAAGGTGACGGGCCGCCTGTCGTCCTGCTGCACGGTAACCCGACCTGGAGCTTCTTCTACCGCCGGCTGATCTCGCTGCTCGCCGACCGGGGGTTCCGTGCCATCGCTCCCGATCACCTCGGCTGCGGGCTCTCCGATCGGCCCGCCCGCGTCGACTACCCGTACTCGCTCCAGGCGCGTGTGCACGATCTCGATCGGCTGCTCGCGGCACTCGGGATCGATCGCGCCGCCTTCGTGGTGCACGACTGGGGAGGGATGATCGGGCTGTCCTGGATCGTCGACCACCTCGATCGCTGCGATCGCGTCGTGGCGATGAACACGGCGGGCTTCCCGCTGCCCGAGAGCGCCAGGGTGCCGCTCGCGCTGCGTCTCGCGCGCCTGCCCGTCATCGGGTCACTGCTGGTGCGCGGTCTGGGCCTGTTCGAGCGTGGCGCGGCGCGATCGTGCGTCACCCAGGCGCTGTCGGGTGAGGTCCGCCGGGGCTATCTCGCTCCCTACTCCTCGTGGCGGGATCGCCGCGCCGTGCACGAATTCGTGCTCGACATCCCGCTGGGTGAGAACCACCGCTCCTGGCAACGGGTCGCGGCGACGGCGCGTGGTCTGCGAGGGCTCGACGGCGGGCGCCTCCTGGTCGCCTGGGGGGGCCGGGACTTCGTCTTCGACCAGCACTTCCTCGCCGGCTGGAAGCAGCGCCTGCCGGAGGCCACGTACGTCGAGGCCCCCGAAGCCGGCCACTACCTGCTGGAGGACGCCTTCGATCTCGTGGCGGCGCCGATCGTCTCGCACCTGCGCGGAGCCGCGGGCCGATGAAGCCCGGCGATCGCCGCCGCGACGTGGAGGCGAGCTGCGACAACGTTGCACTCGAGCTGGCGGCGCGTGCGCGGGAGCGACCCGACGATCTCGCGGTGGCGGTGGCGCGTCGCCGCGGCGGCTTCGACGAGCTCACCTTCTCCGAGCTCGAGGCCCGCGCCCGCGGGTGGATCGGCGTCATCGAGAGACTCGGCGTGGTGCCGGGCGATCACGTCGTGCTGATGGTGCCGCCCTCGGTCGACTTCTTCGCGCTGACCTTCGCGCTGCTGCGCTCGGGTGCGGTGCTGGTGCTGGTCGACCCAGGCATGGGGCTGCGCAATCTCGGCCGCTGCCTCGCCGAGGCGCGGCCCCGCGCCTTCTTCGGCGTGCGCAAGGCGCTCCTGGCGAGGCGCCTCTTCGGATGGGTCCCGGAGGTGGAGCTGGTGCAGCGGGTGAGCTCGGCGGGCCCGCCGGCCGGCGGACCGCCCGAGGGCAGCGAATGCGAAGCAACCGGGCAGGCGCCCGGCGCGGCCACCGCCGAGCGCGATCGTCCGGCGGCCATCCTGTTCACCAGTGGCAGCACCGGGCCGGCGAAGGGCGCTCTGTACACCCACGGCATGTTCTGTGCCCAGGTCGCGGCGCTACGCTCGCAGTGGGGGATCCAGCCCGGCGAGCGGGATCTCGCGACCTTTCCGCTCTTCGCGCTGTTCGGGCCGGCGCTCGGCATGGCGGCCGTGGTTCCCTGGATGGACGCCTCGCGCCCCGGCCGCGCCGATCCCGCCCGCCTCGTCGAGGCGCTCGACACCTACCGCTGCACCAACCTCTTCGCCTCACCGGCCCTGGTCGAGAAGCTGGGCGCCTACTGCGTCGAGCAGGGCAGGTCGCTGCCGACGCTGCGGCGTGCGCTGTCGGCTGGGGCGCCGGCCTCGCTACCGTCACTGCAGCGCTTCGCCGCCGCCCTCGACGACGCCGCCGAGGTGCACACGCCCTACGGTGCCACCGAGTCGCTGCCGGTGGCGACGATCGGCAGTCGCGAGCTGCTCGACGAGACCCGAGCCGAGACCGAGAAGGGAGCGGGGGTTTGTGTCGGTCGTGCTCTCGAGGGCGTCGAGCTGCGGATCGTGCCGATCGAGGACGGCGAGGTCGCACCGAGCGTGCTGGAGCAGCCTCTGCCGGCCGGCGAGATCGGCGAGATCGTCGTCTCGAGCGCCCAGACCAGCCCGAGCTACTTCGGGCGCCCCGAGGCCACCCGCCACCACAAGCTCCGCGACGCCGCCGGCCGCCTCTGGCACCGCATGGGCGACGTCGGCTGGCTCGACGACCAGGGACGCCTGTGGATGTGCGGTCGCCTGACTCACCGGGTCCGCTGTGAGGGCGGTGACCTGTTCACCATCCCCTGCGAGGCGATCTTCAACCGCCACCCGGACGTACGCCGCACTGCGCTGGTCGGCGTCGGCCCTCCGGACAGGGCGCGGCCGGTTCTCTGCGTCGAGCCGCGGCGACGCCTCGGGCGTGGTCGGCGCACCGCTCTGGTCGGCGAGCTGCTCGAGCTCGGAGCCGGTGACCCGCGCACCAGACGGATCGAGACGGTGCTCTTCCGCCGCAGCTTCCCGGTCGACGTGCGACACAACGCCAAGATCTTCCGCGAGCAGTTGGCGCTCTGGGCGGCGCGGCGTCTCGGCGTCGACGCCGGCAGCGGCCAGGGCGGCGGCTGACGGGGGCGGAGGTCAGCCCCGCAGCGCGGCCTTGAGCTCGCGCACCTGGGGTGATCCGCCGTCGGCTCGGGCGAAAGAGATGCTGCGGCCGGAGGACTCGAGCTGGCGCAGCCGTGCCTCGAGGCGCTCCCAGAGGTCGCGGTTCTTCACCGGGTCGCCGCCCGCGGTGCGCCAGCCGGAGCGCTGCCAGGAGGGCAGCCACTCCAGCACGCCCCGGCGCAGGTAGTCGCCGCAGCGCACCTCGAGCGGCGCCGGCAGTCGCTCGGCGCGCTGGGTCAGCTCGAGGGCGGCGGCGAGCTCCAACCGATTCGCCGACGATGTCGCGCGCTCCTGGGAGACGACCGTCTCGCTCTCCGAGCCGGCGTCGATGTGCAGCGCCCAGGCGCCGCGTCCGCGCGAGAAGCGCACCGCCACGGTCACGATGCAGTCGGGGGCGTCGTCCGCCGCTGCGCTGGCGCTCTCTGCGGCGTCGGCGCGTGCCGTGGCGGGTCGAGACTCGCCGAGGGCGGCGATCGCGGCGCTGGCGAGCTCGTCGGCGCGCTCGTTGAAGCGGTGGCCAGCATGACCCTTGACCCATTCCCAACGGACGTCGCGCTCGCGGTTCAGCGCGTCGAGTCGCCGCCACAGATCGGCGTTCTTGACCGGTTCCAGGCGCGGCGGCCGGCCCCGCATCCAGTCGTTGCGCCGCCACGAGGCGATCCAGCTGGTGATGCCCTGGCGCAGGTACTGCGAATCCGTCACCAACCGCAGCCTGCTCCCGGCCGGCTGGCTGGCCAGTCCCTCGATCGCCGCCGTGAGCTCCATCCGGTTGTTGGTGCTGTCGGGCTCCCCGCCAGAGAGCTCGAAGGCGACTTCGTCGCCGACCACGCCGACGACTCCCCAGCCGCCGGGACCCGGATTGGGACTGGCGCCACCGTCGGTGAACAGGGTGAGGGCCTCGTCCTGCATGGCCGCGCGCTCGCTCATGCGCCGACGCCCTGACCCTTGACCATCGCGGTCTGCTCCTTGGTCTTGAGGAAGCGCACCTGCGGCCACTCCTCTCGCGCCCTGTCGAGGTAGTAGGTCGATGCGGCCATGAACACCGGCGCCCCAGTGTGGTCCTCGGCGATCTTCGCCTCGTTGGCGTCGACGAAGCGACGCAGGGTGCGCTCGTCGTCGGCCGCGACCCAGCGCGCCATGGTCAGGGTGGTGGAGGCGTACTCCGCCTCGAGGTCGTACTCGGTGCCGATGCGCTCGGCGAGCACTTCGAACTGCAGGGCGCCGGCGACACCGACGATCCACTCGCCGCCGAGCCGGGTCTTGAAGGTCTGGGCGGCGCCCTCTTCGGCGAGCTGCTGCAGGGCGCGACCGAGGTGCTTCGAGCGCATCGGATCGACCGCCCGCACCTTGCGCAGCAGCTCGGGGGCGAAACTGGGGATGTCGAGGAAGTGAAGGTCCTCGCCTTCGGTGAGAGCGTCGCCGATCACAAGGTTGCCGTGGTTGGGCACGCCGATGATGTCGCCCGGGAACGCCTCCTCCGCGAGCTCTCGCTCGCGCGCCATGAAGAGCACCGGGTTGTGCACGTTGATGGTCTTGCCGGTGCGCGGGATCTTGAGTCGCGCGCCGCGCTCGAAGCGTCCCGAGCAGAGCCGGACGAAGGCGATGCGGTCGCGATGTTTGGGATCCATGTTCGCCTGGATCTTGAACACGAATCCGCTGACGGCCTCCTCGTGTGGCTCCACGGTGCGCTGCGCCGTGCGCTGGGGCCTGGGCGGCGGCGCCTCGCGGGCGATGCCGCCGAGCAGGTCCTCGACCCCGAAGCTGGTCAGTGCGCTGCCGAAGAAGACCGGGGTCTGGTTGCCTTCGAGGAAGGTCTGGCGGTCGAAGGGCGGGCAGAGCTCGGTGGCCATCGCCACCTCTTCGGCGAGCCGCCTCGCGGCGTCGTCGCCGAGCGCCGCCGCCAGGTCGGGGTCGTCCGGTCCGGAGAGCTCGAGGACCTCGACCGGACCGCTGCGGTGGTTGCGGTCGAAGCGGGCGAAGGTGTGCGCTTCGAGGCTGTACGTGCCGCGGAACCGTTGTCCGCCGCCGAGCGGCCAGGTCGCCGGGGTCACCTCGAGCTGCAGGGTCTGCTCGATCTCGTCGAGCAGCTCGAGGGGGTCGCGCCCTTCGCGGTCCATCTTGTTGATGAAGGTGACGATCGGCACGTCGCGCACCCGGCAGACCTCGAACAGCTTGAGGGTCTGTGCCTCGATGCCCTTGGCCGCGTCGAGCACCATCACCGCCGAATCGACGGCGGTCAGCGTGCGGTAGGTGTCCTCGCTGAAGTCCTCGTGACCCGGGGTGTCGAGCAGGTTGAAGGTGCAGCCGCCGCGCTCGAAGGTCATCACCGAGGCCGAGACGGAGATGCCGCGCTCACGCTCGACCTTCATCCAGTCCGAGCGGGTGCGACGCTGCTCGCCGCGCGCCTTGACCACGCCGGCAGCCTGGATCGCGCCGCCGGCGAGCAGCAGCTTCTCGGTCAGCGTGGTCTTGCCCGCGTCGGGGTGGGAGATGATGGCGAAGGTGCGTCGCCTGGCGACGGCGCGTTCGAGCTGGCTGGACATGAAGTGGTTCGCCTCGCGGCGCAGGCGCCGCGGAGATGGTGGGGTTTTGGGACGGGCACCGCCGCGGCCTCGTCGGCGCGGCAGGGGTCGGAACCGTGGCGCCCGTCGATGCCGCCGCCGCGATCCCTCTGGGGTTGGGCCCCGATGTGCACGGCGACCGCACCGCTGCGGTCGCCGTGCGGCAGCGACAGCGACAGAGACCGCGGCCGCGCGGTCAGGTCGTGGCCCGGTTGCCGAACGTGCCTCGCTGGTGTCGGCGTGGATCGGGAGGTGGCGCGCCAGCGCGCCGGGTCGGCGCCGGGCAGCTTAGCGGAAGGCGAGCATCGCCGGTCGCTCAGTCTCCCGGAGGCGCCTTCTCTGCCGCTGCCGCCTCGTCACGTTCGATGATGCCCCACATGTGGCCGCCGACCGGGCCGTTGCTCCACATCCCGCCGTAGCGGTCGCCATGGAACACGAGGCGCACCGAGAAGGTGCCGAGACCGGGCACCTCCTGTTCGCTCATGGTGAGCAGCGGAGTGTCCTCGACGAACAGCACCCGCACCGGGATCTCGAGCGTGTTCGCCTCGTTGTCGCCGTAGCTCATCGAGTACTCGAACACCCAGACGTCGCCGTCGCCCGGGAGCAGACGCGAAACCGAGTAGAGATCGTCGCGCTGCATCGTCTCGCCGGTGCTCGGGTTGACCACCGTGAACTGGCCGACCAGGCGCGCGCCGTCGAGCAGCTCGGCGAACGCGGCCCGTCGTTCCGAGTCGGTGGCAGACTGCGCGGCAGCCGGTGCGGCCGCGGAGGCGGCGACGAGCAGGAGCAGGACGAGAGGCGACACCATCCGCTGCCGGAGCGTCGGGCGGGAGGCACTCCGCAGTCGGTGGAGCTTCGGACCTTGCTGGGACGAGGGTTTCATGGCTGCATCTCCTTCACACCGTGACGGCGTCGTCTCGACGTCCCGGTATCGACTGGCCAGTGGTTTCGCGGTCTCTCGACCGTGCTCGGTGTGCGTCCACGGTCCGGACCTCCGGACCCCTTCCCGGGGTCTGCGCCGCACGGAGAGTAGCCGCTCAGACGGCGACGCGGTTGCGTCCCGCCTGCTTGGCGCGGTAGAGGGCGGCGTCGGCACGCTCGAAGAACTGTTCGTGGGTGCAGGGGCCGTCGAGCGAAGCGAGTCCGATGCTGAGGGTCGTCTCCACGGCGAGGCCGTCCGAGCTGCGGAAGGGGTGATCCTCGACCCGTCGACGCACCTTCTCGGCGAACATCCGGCAGCCTTCAGGATCGGTGTCGGTGAGCACCGCCGCGAACTCGTCGCCTCCGTAGCGCGCCAGCACCTGCTCCTTGCGCACAACGTCGCGTATCAGCTTCGCGATCTCCTTCAGCACGCGGTCGCCGAAGAGGTGGCCGTGGGTGTCGTTGATCGCTTTGAAGTTGTCGATGTCGACCAGCACCAGACCGAGATCGGAGCCCGATCGCGAGCAGCGCAGCACCTCACGCTCGAGGAACTCGAACAGATAGCGACGGTTGTGCATCTGGGTCAGCCCGTCGATGATGGTGAGGCGGTAGATCTCTTCGAAGTACTGCGCTTCGGTGTTGTCGCTGATGAACTTGAACACCACGCCGCCGATCGTCACCAAGTCGCCGTTGCGCAGCGGTGTCTCCGACTCGACCGGGAAGTCGTTGACCAGGGTGCCGTTGGTGCTGCCGAGATCGGAGACGAAGAAGCCGTCACCGCGACGGTAGAAGAGGGCGTGCTGGCGCGACACGCTGTCGTCGTCGAGAACGATCGAGTTCGACAGCGCACGTCCGACCGACAGCTCGGGATCGATCGAGAACCTGCGCCCCAGCTGGTTGCCGTAGATGAGCACCACCGAGGCCTGCTCCACGACTGCAGGATCGGTCGCGGCGACGCGGGTGATGCGGGTCGTTGTCTCGGAGCTCATGGCAGGCGGTGGAGTCGGCGGACGAGCCACGCGAAGCGGTGCGGCTCCTCGCATGAACGACCCCCGAGTCTAGCAGCCGCGGGGCTCGTGGCTCCGGCCGCTGGGTCGATCGGGGCCCGCCGACCGGCCAGTGAGGCTCGACGACGGCTCGACGGACTGCCGCTCTGATTTCTTGACAGCCTCGGTCGCCGATGCTCTGATGCTCGCCGTCAGTCGCAACCAGAACGGAAGTACCGGGGCGTCGCCGCGCCTCGTCGCCGCCGCGGCCTGGTCGACGGGTGTCGCGCCCGTAGATCGGATTGCGGGCGTTGGAGGGACCCCGACCATGCCCAGCTCGCCGCCCAATCGCCATCGCCCGGTCCGCTCCGCGGCGCCCCTTATCGTCGCGGCAGCCGCCTGCTGGGGCTGCGCCGAACGGCCGGCGACGGAGCCTCTGCAGGAGGCGTCGCTGCCCGCCGGGGCACTCACCGACGCCGAGCGCGAGCAGTACTACCACCTGACCCAGGGAGCCGAGCTGTTCCCGTACGGCCTGTTCACGGTGCTCGAGGATCCGGCCCAGCCGGGCACCCTGCTGAAGGACAACCTCGAGCGCTTCGGCTTCATCGCCGATCCCTCCGAGGGGAACTGCCTGCCGATCGGCATCACCGTGTCGCACGCCTCGGACCTCGACATGGACATGGTGGGATTCAACTGCGCGGTCTGCCACGTCGGCGAGCTGACTTACCAGGGGCAGTCGATGCTGATCGACGGAGCGCCGAACCTCGGCGATCTGTTCGGCTTCCGAGACGCGCTGGTGGAGGCGAGCGCGCACCTGGCGGCACATCCGGTCAAGCTGTGGAAGATGTGGAAGCGGGTGCGCCATCTGGAGGGCAGCGCCTGCGAAGGGACTCCTCACGACGAGTCCGAGCTGAGTCCCGAAGAAGAGCAGCAGGTGGTCGCCGCCGATGCCGATTTCGACGATCGGCTGGACGACCACGGAGACCGCGAGGCGCGCTTCGATTTCCTCGATGGCGTGCTCGACGAGGCGGCGCATCTCGAGCAGGAGGCGCTGCGGCTCGAGCACCTGCTGGCGAGGCTCGAGATGACGGTGTCCTACTTCAAGTGGGCGACCACCGTCGAGACCACCCCGGCCGGTCCTGGCCGCGCCGACGCCTGGGGCGCGTCGCGCAACATGATGTTCACGCCGCAGTCGATGGACGCGCCGGTCACCATTCCCAATCTCTGGCAGTTCGAGGACATCGAGTGGCTGCACTGGATCGCCAACACCAACGGCGTGATGCGGCGCAACATGGCCGAGGCGATGGCCTTCGGCGCGATCTGGGACCGGCGCTCGAACTGGACCAGCGCGGTACTCGAGAACCTGGACACACTGGAGCGGATCTCCTACAAGTTCGAGCCACCGCAGTGGCCGGAGGAGATCCTCGGTCCGATCGATCGCGATCTCGCCGCCCGCGGCGAGGAGATCTTCGCGCGCAGCTGCGCCGGCTGCCACGAGGTGGCGCCGAATCCGGACGGATCGCTGGTTTCGCTGAAGGTGGTGCCGATCGAGAACATCGGTACCGACCGCACCGAGATCGACAACTACAACCGGCCGCTGCTCGGCGAGGGCTGGCAGGGCGAAACGAACTATGCCTCCGCCCTCGCCAGGGCGCTGCAGGGGATCGAGGAGCAGTACTGGGTCGACAACGACGTGCCGCAGGACCTCCGCGATCAGTGGGCCGGGGGTCGACCCAACGTGGTGTGGAAGGAGGCGATCACGGGCTATCCGGCCCGCCGTCTGCACGGTATCTGGTCGACGCCACCGCATCTGCACAACGGTTCGGTGCCGACCCTCGCGGATCTGCTGAAACCCTCCGACTGCTCCGTCTCTCCGGACGACTGCAGACCTCCGCGGTTCGTCGTCGGTACGCGGGAGTACGACCCCGAGTCGGTCGGCCTGGTCCAGGTGCCTTTGGACACCCAGGGCGCCTTCGTCTTCGACGTCTCCGGCAAGGGCAACTCCAACGCCGGGCACGAGGGGCCCGGCTACGGCACCGACCTGGAGCCCGACGACCGCTCGGCGTTGCTAGAATTCCTCAAGACCTACTGACCCGGCGTCGCCGAGTCGTCTCGGCGAGGCTCGAACGCTCCGGCGACCGCGGCCGGCGCGCGGCGCTGCGACACCGCCGAGCTCGCGCGCCGCAGGTCCCGGTGCCCGAGTGGCGCCGCCCGGGCGGCGGATCGACGCGATCCGGGCGCGCGGCAAGCCTCCCTCCGCGCCGACCTGCGCGGTGCTGCCCGTTGACGCCATCGCCTCCCGAACGAGACGACGATCGATGACCCTGCAGGTCGGCACACTCCTCAAGCAGCGCTACCGCGTTCTCGCCCTGCTCGGCGGCGGCGGCATGGGCGAGGTCTATCGGGCCGTCGACCAGAAGCTCGAACGCTCGGTGGCCATCAAGCGCCTGCCGCCGGCCGAGACGAACCAGGAGAAGCGGCTGCGCTTCGAGCGCGAGGCGCGCGCGATCTCGCAGCTCTCGCACCCCAACATCTGCGCGCTCTACGACGTGCTCGACGTCGACGACCAGATCTACCTGGTGATGGAGTATCTCGAGGGTGAGAACCTCGAGGAGCGCCTGCGGGCCGGCGCACTGCCGCCGCAGCAGGTGGTTGAGGTCGGGCTGGGGATCGCCGCGGCGCTGGCGCACGCCCACAGGGCCGGCCTGGTGCACCGCGATCTCAAGCCGGCCAACATCATGCTGACCGAGGCCGGGCCCAAGCTGCTCGACTTCGGCGTCGCCAAGTCGACCCGGCGCGGCGAGCGCGGCTCCTCGGACCTCGACGTCGAGGATCTGCTGGCGTCGGGCACCCTGACCAGCGTCGGCACGGTGCTCGGCACGGTCCAGTACATGTCGCCCGAGCAGCTGCAGGGCAAGACCCTCGACGGCCGCTCCGATCTCTTCTCGTTCGGCGCCGTGCTCTACGAGGCGGCGAGCGGCGTCAAGGCGTTCGACGGCGACACCCAGGCGGACTGGATCGCAGCCATCCTGCGCACCCAGCCGCAGCCGGTGCGCGAGCGCATCGAGACCATTCCGGAGCCGCTCTCCGAGGTGATCGAAGACCTGCTCGAGAAGGACCCTGAGCGTCGCCTCGAAAGCGCCACCGAGCTGATCGAGCGCCTCAGGCCGCTGGCGATGCTCACCACCGGTTCGATGCCTGCGGTGGTGACACGGCCCCGAACGAGTGGCGTGCGGCGCCTCGCCGTGGGCCTCGCCGCGGTGGCGGCGGTCGCGCTGCTCGGGCTCGTCGCCTGGGGGCTCGGCGACCGGGCGGCGGCGCCAGCGGCGGAGCTGCGGCGCATCCCGATGAGCCTGCCGGACTGGGCGCCACTGCCGATCCCGGGAGCCTTCGATCACACCCTCGCCCTCTCTCCCGACGGGTCGCTGCTGGTGTGGGTGGCGGAGATCGACGGCGCCCGGCACCTGGTGCGGCGCAGCAACGAATCGCTGCAGACCGAGCAGATCCCCGGCACGCGCAACGCCCGCCAGCCCTTCTTCTCTCCCGACGGCGAGTGGATCGGCTTCTTCACCCTCCCGGGCGGCAAGTTGAAGCGGGTCCGGGCGACGCCGGGCAGCACGCAACAGCCGATCGAGATCGCCCGGGCGACGCTGCCGCTCGGCGGCGCGTGGGGTCAGGACGACCGCATCTACTACTGGTCCGAGTTCGGCGTCGGCATGCAGGCGGTGGCGGCCGCTGGGGGCGATGTCGAGGAGGTGATCCCCCTCGACGCGCCGACCGGCGAGCTCGGTCACGCGCACCCCCAGCTCCTGCCGGGAGGACGGGCGATCGTCTACAGCAGCGTCTTCGGGCAGGACGTCGACCTCGCCCGGGTGATGGTCTACGACTTCGAGTCCGGCGAGCGCGGCGAGCTGGTCCGCGGCGCCATCCGACCACGCTACCTGCCGAGCGGGCACCTGGTCTTCGCACGCAAGGGCAGGCTGTCGTACGGCCCGCTGGATCTCGAGACGCTGCAGCTCGGCGACGACGTGCGGACGCTCGACGAGCCGAACCTGGCGAGCCCGGGTTCGGTGCCGGTGCAGTACGCCTTCGGGCTCGACGGCAGCTTCGTCTACGTGCCGGTCACCGGCAACAGCGGACGGGGCCGCACCGCAGCAAGGGTCGACTTCGAAGGCCGGCTCGAGCCGCTCGCGCTGCCCGAGCAGCCGTACCTCTCGGCGCGACTGTCGCCGGTCGACGGGCGGGCCTTGGTCAGCCTCGAGGATCTGCTGGACATCTGGCTGCTCGACGAGGCGGGTGTTCTGCGGGAGATCACCGAGCACTCCAAGCTGGACATGTCGCCGGTGTGGAGCCCGGACGGGCGCTCCGTGGCCTTCTCGTCGAGCCGACCGACCTCCGAGGGCGCTCCCGAGGGCGGCCTGAACCTCTTCCGTATCGAGCTCGAGGCCGGAGAACCGGCAACGCCGCTGACCACCGGCACGCGGGTACTGTTCGTCGAGGACTGGTCGCCGGACGGGCGCTTCCTGCTCTTCAACGCCACGGACCCGTCGACCGGCGCCGATCTGTATGCCTACGAGCTCGCCACCGGCGCCGAGACGCCGCTGGTGCGCACCGCCGCCGCGGAGGGCAATGGAGACATCTCGCCCGACGGACGCTGGCTGGTCTTCGCCGCCGAGGAGGCGGACCTTCCAGAGGTCTTCCTGCAGGAGTTCCGACCCGAGGGAGAGCCGGCGCGCTCCCGCTGGCAGGTCTCGGTCGGTGGCGGCAACCAGCCGGTCTTCTCGCGCGATGGCGAGAGGATCTTCTACCGCCGAGACGACTCGATCTGGAGTGTCGAGCTGCGACCCGAGTCGGATCCCCCGATCTCCGCCCCGCAGCAGCTCTTCGAGCTGGATTTCTACCGCCACGGCAGCGAGGGGCGTTCCTTCGACGTCGACGACGAGGGCTTCCTCCTCTTCATCGAGGCGCCACGTCGGGGTGCCGAGATGATCCTGGTCCAGGGCCTGCTGTCGCGCCTGGCGGAAGCGGAGTGAGCGCTCGAACGACTCCGGACGGGGCTGCCGGATGACGCCGCCGAGCCGGGCACTGGTGACCGGCGCCACCGGCTTTCTCGGAGGTGCCCTGGCCCGCCGGCTGCTCGATCTCGGCCACCAGGTGCGCTCCTGTTCCCGCAGTCGGTCGCCGCGGCTCGAGTCCCTCGGGATCGAGCAGTGCACCGTCGACCTGGGAAGCGCCGACGCCGAGGCGGCGTTGCGCGAGGCGGCGCAGGGCTGCGACGTGGTCTTCCACGTCGCCGCACGCACCGGCGCCTGGGGGCGCTGGCGGGACTACGAGCGCACCAACCTGATCGGCACCCGGCAGGTGCTCTCCGCCTGTGCCGAAGCCGGAGTGCCGAGGCTTGTCCACACCTCGACGCCCAGCGTCGCCTTCCGTGGCGAAGACCTCGAGGGCGTCGACGAGGCGGAGGCGCCGCTCGTCCTCGAGCACCATGCGCACTATCCGCGCAGCAAGGCGCTCGCCGAACATTGGCTGCTGCAGCACGCCGCCGGGGCAGGAGTCGCGGCGGTGGCGCTGCGCCCCCACCTGATCTGGGGTCCCGGGGACACCAACCTGATGCCGCGCATCGTCGCCAGGGCGCGCGCCGGGCGCCTGGCGAGGATCGGCGCCGCGCCCGGTCGGCCGCGGATCTCGCCGACCCACATCGAAGACGCGGTCGAGTCGCACGTGGCGGCCTGGCGTGCGCTCGTCGAGCGTCCGCAGCTCGCCGGCAGCGCCTACTTCGTCACCTCGGGGGAGACGATCGCGACCTGGGAGATGATCGACGGCATGCTGGCGAGTCAGGGTCTCGGTCCGGTACGCCGGAGCCTCCCGGTCCCGGTCGCCACGGCGCTCGCCGCGGCCCTCGAGGTCGTCTGGGCCCTCCTGCGCCTCGAACGGGAGCCGCCACTGACCCGCTGGGTGGTTCGCGAGCTGGCGACCTCGCACTGGTTCTCGATCGAAAGCGCCCGGCGCGAGCTCGGCTACCGGCCGCGACGGAGCGTCGCCGACGGCCTCGAGGAGCTGACGCGGTTGCGGCGCCAGCAGGCGGCCGGCGCGCAGCCGGCGGACGGACGGTGAGGCGAGCCCGGTGAGCGCGTCGCGTCGCCGCGTCCCCGACGACGCCTGGCTCGAGCTGTGGAGGGTCGACCTGGCGGCCGAAGGCACCGACGCCGACGTCGGCCTGCTCAGTGCAGCCGAGCGGAACCGCGCCGAGCGCTTCGTCGTCCCGGCTCCGCGTCGTCAGTTCGTGCGCACTCGCGCTGCACTGCGTCGCATCTTGGCGCGCCGTCTCGGCTGTGCGCCGGGCGCCGTGAAGCTGGTCACCGGTGAGCACGGCAAGCCCTCGCTGCCCGGCGGCACGCTGAGCTTCAACGTGTCGCACTCCGCCGACATCGCCCTGGTGGTGGTGGGCGCTGCGTGCTGGGGGGGCCGACTGGGCATCGATGTCGAACGGGCGGCGCCGGAGCGGAGGCTGGAGCGTCTGGCGAGACGCTTCTTCGCCGAGGACGAGGCGGCCTTCTTCCTCGCCGCGCCGCCAGGTCGGCAGACCGACATCTTCTACCGCCTCTGGACGCTCAAGGAGGCGTACCTCAAGTCCTGGGGCACCGGGCTCACCTTCTCGTCGAGACGCTTCTCCGTGGCGCTGGCGGAGGCGGGCCGCAGCGAGGGAGGTCCCCCCGGGCAACCGGCCGGGCCGCGCCTGCTGCGCACCGAGATGCCCGGCGACCGGCCGCAGGCGTGGAGCTTCGTCGAGCTCGACGTCGGCGCGCACTACCGGGCGGCGCTCTGTCTGCCCAGCCTCCGAGGCACGCTCGACTCCCGACCCGAGCCCTACCTCGACGAGGAGGCGACGCGGCTGCGCGACGCGACGGACCTGGCGCCGCCGGATCAGCGCTGATCGATCTGGTCGATGAGATCGAAGTCCTTGTCGGTGATGCCACCAGCATCGTGGGTGGAGAGCGCCATCTTCACCCTGCTGTAGCGGATGTCGATGTCGGGGTGGTGCTGCGCCAGCTCCGCCAGCTCGGCGACATAGGCGACGAATCGGATGGCGGCGGGGAACGAGGGGAACTCATAGGTGCGCACCAGCGCCTCGAGATCGTCGTCGTAGTCCCAGCCCCGGTAGCGGGTGAGCTTCTTGTGCACCCGCTCGAGGCGCAGCACCCTGTCGGCGGGCTCTTCCTTCTTCTTCTGCTGACTCATACGGCTCCTTCCAGTCTCGTCGGGCCCTGGCCGTGCCGCGGGAACTCGGCGGACCTCGGCCCGTCTTCGATCACATCACAGCCGGAGCGTGCCCCGGCCGGGACCTTCGACGCCGCCCGACGGCAGCAGTGCCTGGTGGACGATGGCGAGGGTCCTCAACGGGGTCCTGGAGACCCCAGCTCGAGGCCGTAGCGACGCTCCGCGGCATCGGCCTTCTCGAGCAGCTCCCGGAAGTCGTCCCGCTGCTGCAGTCCGGACCAGCGCGGGTCGGAGGTGAGCGCTTGACGCGAGATGTTCGCCGGCCCGTCGAAGAGTCGATCGAGCAGCGAGACCGCGACGTCGGGCTCGCCGATGAGGACGTGCACCCAGGCGACCGACTGGGCGAGAGAGGGGTTCTCGATCGGCTGCTCGTAGATCGACGTCGTGTCTGCCAGCCGCCTGAGGTCGGCGTGCGCCTCCTGTCGACGCCCCTGCAGGGCGTGGATGCCGGCGAGCGAAGCGTCGAATCGCCAGTCGGCGCGCTCGCGGGCCGCCTGTCGCACCACCGACTCGGCTTCAGCCAGCTCGTCGGTCGCCTCGCGTTCCCTGCCGAGCTGCTGCAGGCAGTAGCCGACGAGCAGCGCCCGCGGCTGGTACAACTCGGCGTCCCAGACCGGTTCGGGAATCGCCTCCAGCTCCTCGATCGCCCGCTCCCACTCACGCTCGATCATCAGGAACCAGGCGCTCAGGTAGTCGCCGCGGGGTTCGCCGGGAGCGCCGTCGAGCACCTCGCGGGCGGCGGCCGGATCGCCGGTCCAGTAGTAGAGGTTGGCGGCGAGCCCGCCGTAGAAGATCGGCACCTCCGGGAAGCGCTCGATGGCGATCCTGTAGGCCTGGTCGGCCCGCTCCCAGTCGCGCAGGACGAGGAACGACCCGGCGGCGAGCTGGAGCAGGATCGGGTTGTAGGGGTCGAGCTGGGCCGCCCGCGCCGACTCCTCGGCAGCGAGCTCCCAGAGATGGGCCTGCTCGAGCAGCTGGGCGCGCAGGGCCCGCACCAGCGCCGATCCCGGCCGCGCGGCGAGGGCGCGCCGGAACGCCTCCTCGGCGGTGATCAGGTCACCCCGCGAACCGGTGACGAAGCCCACCACCGCGTGCGCTTCGCCGAGCTCCGGATCGAGGGCCAGGGCACGCTCCGCCAGCTCCAGCGCCGTGGTGAGCAGATCGGGTCGACCGGCCGCCGGCAGCAGGGCGACGCTGACGTCGCACAGGGCGGCCCACGCCCAGGCCTCGGCGAAGTCCTCGTCGTGCTGTGTCGCGTCGACGAACAGCCGCCGGGCGCGTGAGAGTCCTTCGCGGCGCTGGGCGAGGCCGCCGACGCCGTAGGTCGAATGGAAGAGCTGGTGCCCTCGAGCGAAGCTCCGGAAGGCCTGGAGGTCGTCGGTGCCCGGGCCCCCGTCGAGCCGCCGTTCGGCTGTTGCGGGCCCGGTCTGCGGCCGGATCCACGTCGCCACCTGCTCGGCGATGTCGCCCTGCAGGTCGAAGGCCGTGGCCGCCGGCGCGCGCAGGAGCGGTGCGTCGAGTCGGCGGTCGAGCTCCAGGTCGAGGAGGGAGACCCGCACCTCGATCTCGTCACCGGCCTCGAGGTCGCCACCGGCGTCGGTGCCGGCAGCCGATGCCGCCGACGGCACGGCGGAGACCGTACCCTCGACGACGAAGCGCAGGCCGAGACCGTGTGCGACCGACCTGACGGACCCGGCGCCGCCGCTGGCCAGCTGGGCGGCGAGGACCTCGGCGCTGGCTGGCGACAACACGCCGACCCGAGGCAGCTCGGCGAGCCTGCGCTGCACCGCCTGGCTGAGCCCGTAGGCGAGGAAGCTGGCACTGCCCGAATCGTCGTGGCCGAACGGCAGCACGGCGAGGCGGGACTCCGCCTCGTTGGCGAACGGCCCCTGCGGAGCCGCAGCGCCGGGGGTGACGTCGCCGGCTGCGCCCCGCTCCATCGGCCGGCGTTCGGGTGGTGGCGCCGAGTCGTCGAGCAGGACGACGGAGAACAGGGCGACGATCAGGGAGAACAGGGCGAGCAGAGCGAGGGCGGCTGCCAGCCGGATCGCGGCGCGGCGCTTCGGCGTGCGGTTGGCGAACAGGGCTCGGCCGGAGCCGCCGACGCCGTCCGCGGGCTCGAGAGCGCGCGCGAACTGGCCGGCGCTCGATGGTCGCCGCTCCGGCTCGCGCGCCATGGCACTGGCGATCGCCGAGCGCCAGACCTCGTCGTCGGCTCCGGCCTGCAGCGGTGGCGGGTCGGCGACCAGACGTTGCAGCGCGGTCTCGAACGGCGTCGAGCCCCGGAAGGGGAGGCTGCCCGAGCGCATCTCGTACGCGAGCACGCCGAGGGCGTAGACGTCCGAGGCGACGCTCGCCGGTCTGCCCCGCAGCAGCTCCGGCGCCATGTACGCCGGGGTGCCGGCGATCTCCTCGGTGAGCGTCTCGGCGAGCTCCTCGTCGGTGCTTTCCCAAACACTGCCGGTCGGGTCGCCCGAGAGGCTCGGACGGATCGAGCGTGCCAGGCCGAAGTCGGTGATGACCACCCGGCGCGGCGCGCTCGAGTCTTCCTCGAGGAAGACGTTGCGGGCGCTGAGGTCACCGTGCACGACGCCGGCGGCGTGCGCCGCATCGAGCCCGGCGGCGACCTGGCGGACGATGTCGAGGCTCTCGTCGACTCCCAGCCTTCGGCGCTGTTCGAGGAGACTGCGCAGAGTCTCGCCCGAGAGCAGCTCCATCGACAGCAGCACCAGGGTCTGTCCGTCGTGTGTGGTGGTGACGAGGTCGTGCAGGCGGCAGACGTTGGGGTGGGAGACCCGGCGCGCCAGCTGCAACTCGCGACGCAGCCTGTCCAGTCTCCCGTCGGGGTGCGCCTCGGCGTGCAGTGACTTGAGCGCCACCGGCTCGTCGAGGCTGAGATCGAGGGCGCGGTAGACGACTCCGTCGGCACCACGGCCGACCGTGGTCTCGATGCGGAAGCGCTCCGCCAGCAGCAGGCCGCTCGGCAGGGGGCCTGGCATCGGGCGCTGGACGGAGGGGTCGTTCATCTTCGCTCGAGGAATGGCAGCGAGGCTGTAGCCAGGGAGTGGGGCGGCGACCGTCGGCGAGAGTCGATCTGCCGAGTCTGTTGCCGATTCAAGATCTCTCCTCCCCTCCGCTCCCGCCGGGCCTCGATTCGGGAGCTTCGTAGGCGACGATGTTCTGCCACTCGTCGGCGTCGGAGCGGGCGACCACCGCGACGACGTCTTCATCGTGCGAGAGGTTGTGCACTTCGTGCGGCACTCCGGGTTCGATGTAGATGAAGTCGCCCGCTTCGTTGTCGAGCACCTTGTCGAGGTCGGCGCCGTAGTAGTGACGCACCTTGCCGCGCAGGATGTAGAGCATCAGCTCGAAGTCGACGTGGACGTGGGCGGCGGCGACGGCGCCGGGCGGGATGGTGGCGACGTTCATCGACAACCGGGTCGACCCGACGTTCTGCCGGGCCATGCCGGCCTTGTAGCGGATGCCGTTCCAGCCCCGGCAGTCGGGACTGCGGCGCAGGGTGAGGATGCCCTCGCCGCGCCCCTCGACCATCGCTGCGGTCGACGCCGCGGCGCCGCCTCCGTCGGTGGCGGCGAGGTCGCGGCCGTCATCGTCTGGTGAGCGTCCTTCAGGGCGCTCGAGGGGTCTCGGAGATGCGGGCATGACGACTCCTTCGCTGTTCGTTCGGCAGCGCGCCAGAGCGCTTCCGTTCAGGCCCGACGAACGGTCAGGCCGCCGTCGACGACGATCGAGGCTCCGGTGAGGAACGAGGCCGCCGGCAGGCAGCAGCTCAGAGTCATCTGTGCGACCTCCTCGGCCGAGCCGTAGCGGCCGAGCGCGGTGCGGCGCCTGGCGTAGGTCTGTTTCTGGTCGTCGGGGATGGCTGCCGTCATCGCGGTGTCGATCGGCCCCGGACAGATGCAGTTCACCGTGATGCCCTCGCGGCCGAGCTCGACCGCCAGGGAGCGGGTGAGACCGACCACGCCGTGCTTGGCCGCGGTGTAGGCGGAGATACCGGGCGTCGCGCCGAGGCCCTCGGTGGATGCGATGTTGACGATGCGTGGGTGTGGCGCCCGTCGGAGCAGCGGCAGGGCGGCGCGCACCATCGCGGCCTGGGCCGAGAGCACCACGGCGAGGGTGCGCTCCCAGACCTCGAAGTAGCCTTCGCCATCGATCGCCAGGCGGGCGGAGATGCCCGCGTTGTTGATCAGGATGTCGAGTCGGTCCCAGTGACGCCGGATGGTCCCGACCGCGTCTTCGCCCGCGGCCCGGTCGACGACGTCGAACACCAGGGGGATGGCCTCGCCGCCAGCGGCTTCGATCCGCCCGCAGGTCTCTTCGACGCCGCTTCGATCGAGGTCGCAGACCGCGACACGGGCGCCCTGCTCGGCGAAGACGAATGCGGTGGCGCGGCCCATGCCGCTGGCGGCGCCGGTCACCAGCACCACCGAGCCGCTCACCGAGCGGCTCAGCCGCGTCAGCTGCGTGCGCCCGGCGGGATCGGCTCCTCGGTCGGCCGCCTCATCCATCGGCCCGTGCTCCCGGACTGGGCTCGGCGTGGTGCATCGCTACCTCCCGTTCGACGCATCGAGGACGCATCGGGACCTTCGAGTCTAGCCACAGTCGCGACCCGACGTCGGGCCGCAGCGTTCGCGCTCGCGAACGGCGGTTCGCGGCTGCGAGCGATGCCCAGAGGGTGAGGGTTCCGGGGTACCATCGTGGGCCGCTTCGGGTCGCCGCGGGCAAGGGCCCGGAAGACGAGCAGCAGGGAGGTCTCCGGTGAGCGACAGTCAGGAACAGGCGGCGGACGCCGGCGGACGCGACGTCGATCCGCAGGAGACCCGCGAGTGGCTCGAGTCGCTCCAGGCGGTGCTCGAGCGTGAGGGTCCGGAGCGGGCCCACTTCCTGCTCGAGACGCTGATCGACAAGGCGCGGCGCTCGGGGGCCTACCTGCCGTACAACGCGACGACGGCGTACCGCAACACCATTCCGCCTCACCTCGAGAAGCGTTCGCCGGGCGACGCGGAGCTCGAGTGGCGCATCCGCAGCATCATCCGTTGGAACGCGATGGCGATGGTGGTGCGGGCCAACCGGGACGACTCGGGCCTCGGCGGCCACATCGCCAGCTTCGCCTCGGCGGCGACGCTCTACGACGTCGGATTCAACCACTTCTTCCACGCCCCCAGCGAGGAGCACGGCGGTGACCTGGTTCTCATCCAGGGCCACTCTTCGCCGGGGATCTACGCCCGTGCCTTCCTCGAGGGCCGGGTCAGCGAGGAGGAGATGGCGAACTTCCGTCGCGAGGTCGAGCCCGGCGGCCTGTCTTCGTATCCCCATCCCTGGCTGATGCCGCAGTTCTGGCAGTTCCCGACCGTGTCGATGGGCCTCGGCCCGATGATGGCGATCTACCAGGCGCGCTTCATGAAGTACCTGCACCATCGCAAGGTGGTGGACACCACCGGGCGCAAGGTCTGGGCCTTCATGGGCGACGGCGAGATGGACGAGCCCGAGTCGCTGGGCGCGATCTCGCTGGCGGCGCGGGAGAAGCTCGACAACCTGATCTTCGTCATCAACTGCAACCTGCAGCGCCTCGATGGCCCGGTGCGCGGCAACGGCAAGATCATCCAGGAGCTCGAGGGTGTCTTCCGCGGCGCCGGCTGGAACGTCATCAAGGTGATCTGGGGCTCGTACTGGGATCCGCTCCTGGCACGCGACCACAAGGGTCTGCTGCGCAAGAGGATGGAGGAGACGCTCGACGGCGAGTACCAGTCGTACAAGGCCTCGGGAGACGGCGGCTTCGTGCGCGAGCACTTCTTCGGCAAGTACCCGGAGCTCAAGGAGATGGTCGCCACGATGACCGACGAGGACATCTGGCGCCTCAACCGCGGCGGTCACGATCCGCACAAGCTCTTCGCCGCCTACGCCGCGGCGGTGGCGCACGAGGGGCAGCCGACGGTGATCCTCGCCAAGACGGTCAAGGGCTACGGCATGGGCGTCTCCGGCGAGGGCCAGAACATCACCCACCAGCAGAAGAAGATGGCGGAGAGCAGCGTGCGTGCCTACCGCGACCGCTACAACCTGCCGATCTCCGACGAGCAGCTCGACGACGTGCCGTTCTACAAGCCGGCCGAGGACTCGCCCGAGATGCGCTACCTGCGGGAGCGCCGCGAGGCTCTGGGAGGGTTCCTGCCAGCTCGTGCCGAGCGCGCTCCGGCGCTCGCCATCCCGCCGCTCGAGACCTTCGAGCCGCTCCTCACCGGTAGTGGCGACCGCGACATGTCGACCACGATGGCGTTCGTCCGGGTCCTCACGCTGCTGACCCGCGACCGCGATCTGCGCCCCCACCTGGTGCCGATCGTCGCCGACGAGGCGCGCACCTTCGGCATGGAGGGCATGTTCCGCCAGCTCGGCATCTACGCCCCGTCGGGACAGCTGTACGAGCCGGTCGACGCCGGACAGATCGCCCCCTACAAGGAGGCGGTCGACGGTCAGATCCTGCAGGAGGGGATCAACGAGGCCGGCGCCACCTCCTCGTGGATGGCGGCGGCGACGTCGTACGCCAACCACGGCATCCAGATGGTGCCGTTCTACGCCTTCTACTCGATGTTCGGCTTCCAGCGGGTGGGCGACTTCCTCTGGGCCGCCGGCGACATGCAGGCGCGCGGGTTCCTCATCGGCGGCACCTCCGGACGCACGACGCTCAACGGCGAGGGTCTGCAGCACCAGGACGGCCACAGCCACCTGGTGGCGTCGACCATCCCGAACTGCATCTCCTACGATCCCACCTACGGCTACGAGCTCGCGGTGATCATCCACGACGGCCTGCGGCGGATGAATGCGGAGCAGGAGAACGTCTTCTACTACGTCACCACGCTGAACGAGAACTACGTGCACCCGGCGATGCCGGAGGGAGCCGAGGAGGGCATCCGCCGTGGGCTCTACCTGCTGCGCCCGGCGCCGAAGAGTGGCGACCACCGGGTCCGACTGATCGGTTGCGGCGCGATCCTGCGCGAGGTCGAGGCGGCGGCCGAGATGCTCGCCGACGAGTGGGGCGTCGCCGCCGACGTGTTCAGCGCCACCAGCTTCAACGAGCTCCGCCGCGACGGCATCGCGTGCGAGCGCTGGAACAGGCTGCATCCGGACCAGGAACCGCGGCGGCCCTTCGTCGCCGCGACCCTGGCCGAGGGAGAAGGGCCGGTGATCGCCGCCAGCGACTACATGCGCACCTTCGCCGACCAGATCCGCCCGTGGGTCGACGCTCCGTACGAGGTGCTGGGTACCGACGGCTACGGCCGCTCGGACACCCGCGGCAAGCTGCGCGAGTTCTTCGAGGTCGACCGCCGCCAGGTGGTGGTGGCGGCGCTGCACGGTCTGCACCGGGCAGGTGCTGTGCCGGCGAAGCGGGTGGTGGAGGCGATCGAGAAGTACGGCATCGACGCCGAGGCGGCGCCGCCGTGGACGCGGTGAGCGGCCGGCCGCGGGTCTCCTGGCGAGTCGGTCGTCCCGCCGGCGTTCGCGCAGACTCGGTGGATCGGGTGCGTGCACGACGCACCGCGAGGAGGGAATAGGTGATGGAAGTACGCGTCCCCGACATCGGAGACTTCGACAAGGTCGAGGTGATCGAGGTCCTCGTCGAAGTGGGGCAGGAGATCTCGGCCGAGGATTCGCTGATCACACTCGAGAGCGACAAGGCGTCGATGGAGGTCCCCTCACCGTCGGGCGGAGTGGTGCGCAGCATCGCGGTCTCGATCGGCGACGAGGTCGCCGAGGGCGATCTGATCCTCGAGCTGGAGGCCGGCGAGGCCGGGGGTGACGGAGCCGAGGAGGAGGATTCTCGAGCAGAGGGCAGCGACGAGGGCCACGAGGGCGACGAGGGCGGTGAGGGGGAGTCGACGCGAGAAACGGCTGGCGGCGGAGAGGAGCCGGACGACAGACGGTCGGAAGAGCCCTCGGCTGCCGCGCGGTCCAGCAAAGGAGAACCGGCGCCCGGCGTCGCCTCGGTGGAGCGTGACGAAGACGAGCGGCCGCCCGCCCCGGCGCCCCCGATTGCCAAGGGCAGTGCTGCCGACCTGCCGCACGCCTCGCCGGGAGTGAGGCGGTTCGCCCGCCAGCTCGGCGTCGATCTGAGCCGGGTCGAGGGCAGCGGAGCGAAGGGGCGGATCCTGCAGGAGGACGTGCAGCAGTACGTCAAGCGCAGCCTGAGCGGTGCCCCGCGCGACGCGACCCCGTCGGCCGGCGCCGGGATCCCGCCGGTGCCAGCGGTCGACTTCTCGAAGTTCGGCGAGGTCGAGGAGGTGCCGCTCAGTCGCATCCGCAAGCTGTCGGCGGCGTCGCTGCACCGCAGCTGGCTCAACGTGCCCCACGTCACCCAGTTCGACGAGGCCGACATCACCGAGCTGGAGGAGTTCCGGGCCGCGATGAAGCCGGTGGCGGAGAAGCGCGGCGTCAAGCTGACACCACTCGCCTTCCTGCTCAAGGCGGCGGCGGCGACGCTGGCCGACTTCCCCGATTTCAACTCTTCGTTGCATCCCGAGGGCGACCGCCTGATCCGCAAGCACTACTTCCATCTGGGGGTCGCGGTGGACACCGACAACGGGCTGGTGGTGCCGGTGATCCGCGACGTCGACCGCAAGGGCGTGCTCGAGCTCGCGGCGGAGCTCGGTGAGGTGAGCTCGAGGGCCCGCGATGGCAAGCTGCGCCCGGCCGACATCCAGGGAGCGACGTTCACCATCTCGAGCCTCGGCGGCATCGGCGGCACCGGCTTCACCCCGATCGTCAATGCTCCGGAGGTGGCGATCCTGGGCGTTGCACGTTCGAAGATGCAGCCGGTCTATCGCGACGACGCGGGCGAGGGCGGGTTCGTGCCGCGGCTGATCCTGCCCTTCTCGGTCTCCTACGACCACCGGGTGATCGACGGCGCCGAGGCGGTGCGCTTCACCACCGCGCTGGCGGCGGTGCTCACCGACATCCGTCGCCTGGTCCTCTGACGGTCCGTCGAAGCGACCGACACCGACGCCCGAAACCGACGCCCGAAACCGACGCCCGAAACCGACGCCCGAAACCGACGATCGGCATCACCGCACTGCCGACCCGACCGACACTCCCGACACCGGAGCTCTGACATGGCCGAGACGCGCGACATCAAGGTGCCGGACATCGGCGATCTCGACGAGGTCGAGGTGATCGAGGTCCTGGTCGAGCCGGGCCGAGAGGTCGAGCTCGAGGATCCGCTGATCACCCTGGAGAGCGACAAGGCCTCGATGGACGTACCGAGCCCGCTCGCCGGCAAGATCGTGTCGGTGGAGGTGAAGCTCGGCGACAAGGTCGGTGAGGGGCACGTGATCGCGCGGATCGAGGTGTCGGAGGCGGCAGGCCGGCAGGAGACCTTCGCCGAGCAGCAGCCGGCGGACGAAGCGCCGGCGGACGAAGCGCCGGCGGACGGTGCGAAGAGGCCCGCCGAGGAGCCGAAGCCGAGCCGGGAAGCGAGCGCCGGCGGGCGCGACGAGGACTCTCGGCCGGGTAGCCACCGGGCCGAAGGTCGAGCGCAGCCGCAGAAGCCGCAGACGCCGCAGAAGCCGAGAACGTCGCAGACGGCGCAGGCGCCGGAGAGGCCGAAGGAGCACTCGTACGACTTCGACCTGCTGGTGCTCGGCTCCGGTCCGGGCGGCTACACCGCCGCTTTCCGCGCCGCCGACCTCGGCCTCCGGGTCTGTCTGGTCGAGCGCTACCCGAGCCTCGGAGGGGTCTGCCTGAACGTCGGCTGCATCCCGTCCAAGGCGCTGCTTCACGCGGCGAAGGTGATCGACGAAGCGCGGGCGGCGGAGGAGATCGGCCTGCGCTTCGCCGCTCCCGAGATCGAGCTCGATCGGCTGCGCGGGTGGAAGGACGGCGTCGTGGAGCGGCTCACCAGCGGTCTGGGGGGCATGGCGAAGCGGCGGCAGGTCGAGGTGGTCACCGGGCACGGCGAGCTGGTCGGGTCGCACGAGATCCGCGTCTCGCAGGCCGCCGAGGAGGACGCAGCCGAGGGCGCCGAACGCACGATCACATTCGCCCAGGCGATCCTCGCGGCTGGATCGCACTCGATCGAGCTGCCGTTCCTGCCCAACGACGACCCGCGGGTGTTCGATTCGACCGGGGCGCTGGCCCTCGCCGAGGTGCCGCAACGCCTGCTGGTCGTCGGCGGAGGCATCATCGGACTCGAGATGGCCACGGTCTACGCCGCCCTCGGAGCGCGGGTCTCGGTGGTCGAGCTGCTGGACGGACTGATGACCGGAGCCGACCGCGACCTCGTCAAGCCGCTGCGCAAGGAGCTCGAGCCGCGTCTCGAGAACCTGTGGCTGGCGACGCGGCTCACCGAGGCCAAGGCGCAGAAGAACGGCATCAAGGTCTCTCTCGAGGGCGAAGGCGCGCCCAACGGCGCCCTCTTCGACGCGCTGCTGGTTGCGGTCGGCCGCCGGCCCAACGGCAGGCGCATCGGCGCCGCCGCGGCGGGCGTCGAGGTCGAGGAGAGCGGTTTCATCGCCACAGACGAGCAGATGCGCACCAACGTGCCGCACATCTTCGCCATCGGCGACCTGACCCACGGTCCGATGCTGGCCCACAAGGCGACCCACGAGGGCAAGGTCGCGGCGGAGGTCGCCGCAGGACTGAAGAGCGGCTTCGAGGCGCGGGTGATCCCCAGCGTCGCCTACACCGATCCCGAGGTCGCCTGGGTCGGTCTCACCGAGACCGAGGCGAAGGAGCGCGGTGTCGAATACGAGAAGGGCACCTTCCCCTGGTCGGCGAGCGGTCGTGCCCTCGGCATGGCGCGGGCAGAGGGCCTGACCAAGCTGCTCTTCGACCCCGAGACCGAGAGGGTGATCGGCGGTGGGGTCGTCGGTCCCGGCGCCGGAGACCTGATCGCCGAGATCGGCCTGGCGATCGAGATGGGGGCCGATGCCCAGGACATCGGTCTCACCGTGCACCCGCATCCGACCCTCTCCGAGACGGTCGCCTTCGCCGCCGAGGCGTTCGAGGGCACGATCACCGACCTCTATCTGCCGAAACAGAAGCGGTCGAGACGAAACCGGGTCTAAGGGCCGGCTTGCCGCTGCTACGGAGGGTGAGGAGGCTAGGGGCCTTGCGTGTGTCGACCGTTCCCGCCGGGGCCGCCGGGCCGCGCCCGATCCACGCTCGATCCACGCCGACGCAACCGTCTCCGGTCCGGCTGCGTTGTAGGGCCTGAGCCCCGTTCATCGAAGTCCGAGGTCGGTCGGGCCGCCGCGGCCCCGTCACGCGATCCGGACGGCTGGAGGGGCGTCGTGGAAGGAGCCCCCATGCAGACGATCGAGCGTTTCGTGCGCGACCTCTTCGGTGGCGTCAAGGCCCTGCGCCGCGATCGCGGTGTCACCGTGGTGCTGGTTCTCACACTCGCGGTGGGGATCGGCGCCAACAGCGCCATGTTCAGCGTGCTGCGCGGCGTCGTGCTCGAGCCGCTGCCCTACCCCGAGCCGGACCGGTTGGTGATCATCAGCTCGAGTTTCCCGACGATGGGTTTCGATCGCTTCTGGATCGATCCGCCGGAGTTCATGTCGCTGCGTGAGTGGAGCACCTCCTACAGCGCACTGGGCGCCTACCGGGCCGGCGAGTCGAGCCTGGTGACGCCGGACCGACCCCTGAGGGTGCGCTCGGCGGTGGTCAGTGCCTCGCTGCTCGAGGCTTTCGGCGTCAGGGCGCAGGTTGGCCGGATCTTCACCGAGGAGGAGGACACGGCCGGCGGACCGCCGGTGGCCTTGGTGTCGCACGAGCTCTGGCAGCGAGCGTTCGGCGGCAGGGATTCGTTGGTCGGAGACACCGTGACGGTGAACGGAGAGGTGTGCACGGTCGTCGGTGTGATGCCCCCCGGATTCGACCTCGAGGAGGGCGGCATCGAGATCTGGCGTCCGCTGGCCTTCGGGCCGTCGGATCGCGAGCGCAACGGCAACCACTTCCTGTGGGTCGCCGGTCGCCTGCGCGAGGACGTGACTCTGGAGGAGGCTCGCAGCGAGTTGCAGACGCTGGTTGCCGGCTGGGAGGACCGTGCCGGCGAGCGCCACGGTCCGAGTCCGGACGGGCATCCGCTGCATATCGCAGCGATGCACGAGGAGGTGGTCGGCGGTGCCCGGCCGGCTCTCTTCGCGCTGCTCGGCGCAGTGGGGTTCTTGCTGCTCATCGCCTGCGCCAACGTCGCAGGGCTGTTGATTGCGCGAGCCGACACGCGCCGACGTGAGATGGCAGTCCGCGCCGGGCTCGGTGCGTCCCGCCGCACGCTGCTGCGTCAGCTGCTGACCGAGAATCTCGCCCTGGCGCTCCTCGGCGCGTTGCTCGGTCTGGTCTTCGCTCATCTCGGTCTCGAGCTGCTGGTGCGCGAATTCCCCGACAGCCTGCCGCGGGTCGACGAGATCGGGCTCGACGGCCAGGTCATCGCCTTCACTGCCGCGATCTCGATCGTTTCGGTGGTGCTCTTCGGGCTGTTGCCCGCGGTCAGCCTCTCACGCACCGGAGTCGCCTCCCTGCTGCGCCAGGGAGCTCAGCGCAACACCTCCGACCGGGCCTGGTCGAGGGTCCGGGGCGGCCTGGTGGTACTCGAGGTCGGTCTGGCGCTGGCCCTGGTGGTCGGTTCGGGACTGATGGTGCGCACTCTGTGGGAGCTTCTCCAGGTCGATCGTGGCTTCGATTCCGAACGGCTCTGGACCTTCGAGCTCCGACTGCCGCAGAGCGACTACCCGGAGACCGCTGAGCAGCGGACCTTCTACGACCGCCTGCTCGGGCAGCTGCGGAGCCGGCCCGAGGTCGAGGAGGTCGCGGCGATCAGCGGCCTGCCTCCGCAGCGGGTGCTGAACGCCAACGACATGGAGTTCGAGGGCGTCGAGCGGACCGACGAAGGGCCGGCCCACAACGTCGACTACTGGCAGTTCGTGACCAGTGACGCGCTGGAGGTACTCGACCAGAGAGTGATCGCCGGCCGCGGCTTCCACGCGGCGGACGAGGGCGCCGAGACGCCGGTGGTGCTGATCAATCGCCGCCTCGCCGACGTCTTCTATCCGAACCAGGATGCGGTGGGTCGCCGGTTGCGCCCCGGCTTCGGAGAGATGCCGTGGATGCAGATCGTCGGCGTGCTGGAGGACGTGCCCCAGCGCGGTCTCGAGCAGCGTGCCGGCACCGAGGTCTACTTCAACTATGGGCAGAGCGCCGCTCTCTTCGGCATGGTGCCTCGGACCATGAACGTCATGCTGCGCAGCCGGGCCGAGGGGCCGGCTCTGGCCGAGCTCGTACGCACCACGGTTTGGGGCATGGACCCGCAGCTGCCGATCAGCGGCGTTCGTTCGTTCGACGAGGTGGTCGCCGGAACCCTCGCCAGGCCGCGCCTGCTCACCCGACTGCTCGTGGTCTTCGGCCTGCTGGCCCTCTTCCTGGCCGCCATCGGCCTCTATGCGCTGCTCGGCAAGATGGTCGCCGATCGGCGGCGCGAGCTCGGTATCCGGATGGCCATGGGAGCTCAGCGCCGATCGATCCTGGGCATCGTCGTCGGCCGGGCGGCGGTGCTCGCGGCGGCGGGCCTGGTGCTCGGCGTGGCGCTCGCGAGCCTGGTGACGCGAGTGCTCTCCACCCAGATCTTCGGTGTCGAGCCGGTCGATCCGTGGGTCTATGGCTCGGTCTCGGCGCTGCTCCTCGCGGTCACCGGGATCGGCTGCTTCGTCCCGGCGCTGCGCGCCGTCCGGCTCGAGCCGGCGCGCACGTTGCGGGAGGAGTGAGGGAGGGACGAGGGACAAGGGAAAAGGGACAAGGGACAAGCGAAGAGGGACAAAGGACAGGGAAGAGGAGTGGTTGGATGAGACGCCCCCATCTCGGTCCTCCCGCTGAAGGGGGAGGAGTTGGCGCTCGCGCGATGCAGCCGGCGTCGTTGCGGCGACCGCACTGCAGGTGCGTCGGGGTCGTACGACTTCGGCTCAGAATCCCGGCCGCGGTCTCGAAACCCCTGACGCCTGACCCCTGACCCCTGACCCCCAAACCCCTGACCCCTGACCCCCAAACCCCAGCCCCTACTGAGCCCGACCCGCGGCGATCTCGTACGAGCGGACCCGCGCCGCCGGATCCCAGATCTGGGAGACCAGGATGAGCTCGTCGGCGGCGGTGCGCTCGGCGAAGGAGCTCATCGCCTGGCGGACGTCCTCCGGCCCTCCCACCGCAGAGCAGCTCCTGAAGCCGTCCAGCAGCTGACGCTCGGCGGCGCCGAGGGTGGAGTCGAAGTCGGCTCGCGGTCGCGGCAGCAGGCCGGGCCGGCCGCGGCGCAGGTTCAGCACCGCCTGCAGTCCGGAGGTCCTGAGAAACCGCGCCTCCTCGGCGTCGTCCGCCGCGCAGAGGTTCATGCCCAGCATCACGTGCGGCCGATCGAGCTGGGCCGAGGGCTCGAAGCGGCTGCGGTAGAGGTCGAGCGCCTGGTCGAGGGCGGCGGGTGCGAAATGCGAGGCGAAGGCGTAGGGCAGCCCGAGTGCGGCGGCGAGAGATGCGCCGTAGAGACTCGAGCCCAGGATCCAGAGAGGCACCCCGAGCCCGGCTCCAGGCACTGCCGTGACCGGGGCTCCGTCGTCCGCTGCGGCGAAGTACTGCCGCAGCTCGAGCACGTCGCGGGGGAAGTCGTCGACGTCGCCGTCGCGGCTGCGGCGCAGGGCGTGCGCCGTGATCGGATCGGTCCCCGGAGCGCGGCCGAGGCCCAGGTCGATGCGGCCGGGGAAGATCGAGGCCAGGGTGCCGAACTGCTCGGCGACGACCAGCGGCGCATGGTTGGGCAGCATGACGCCGCCGGCGCCGAGGCGGATCGTGCTCGTGCCCTGGCCGACGTGGCACAGCGCCACCGCTGTCGCGGCACTGGCGATGCCGGGCATGTTGTGGTGCTCCGCCATCCAGAAGCGGCGGTAGCCGAGCTGCTCGGCGACGTGGGCGAGCTGTCGGCTGTTGGCGAGCGCCTGGACCGGGGTCGAGCCCTCGGGCACCGGGCAGAGGTCGAGGATGGAGAGCGGGAGCACGACGAGACGGGCGGCGAGAGGGGCGGAGAGGGGTTGGGGGTCAGGGGTCAGGGGCGTCAGGGGTCAGGGCTCAGGGACTAGGGAAAAGGGACTAGGGAAAAGGGACTAGGGAAAAGGGACCGGGAGGGAGGGAAAGGCAAGAGGCAAAAGGAGAAGCGACAGAGAGAAGAGCGGTCAGCAGTCGCAGGGAGAACGGGAGTGAGAGCAGGCCACGCGTCGTCCGCGAGGTGACCGGTCTCCCTTCGCGGTTGGATCCCGGGCGGACGAATCGCAAGACTGCGGCGCAGTCTACCGGGGCTCTGCCGCGGTGCCTCGCGCCCGTCGTACCATCAGCGGTCTGCGGGCCGCGATAGCTCCGCTCCCTGACCCCCAACCCCTGTCCCCCAACCCCCAACCCCCATGCCCCTGGACTCGACGTCAGCCCCGCCTCTCTGGACCCACGACCGCGCGGTGCGCTACGTGGTGCCGCTGCGCGAGGGCGGATCGCTGCCGGCCGTGGTGGAGACGGAGGACGGTGCCACCGTCGTGCTGAAGTTCCGCGGCTCCGGCCAGGGGGCGAAGGCGCTGGTCGCCGAGCTGGTGGTCGGGGGGCTGGCGCGTTCCTGGGGACTGCCGGTGCCGGAGCTGCGGGTGGTCGAGCTCGACGACGACTTCGGCCGCCTCGAGCCGGATCCCGAGATCCAGGACGTGTTGCGCGCCAGCCGCGGCGTCAACGTCGGCATGGACTTCCTCGCCGGGGCCTACAACTTCGACGCCGCGGCAGACCTCGACGGGGTCGATCCGCTGCTCGCCAGTCGCATCGTCTGTCTCGACGCGCTGTGCTGGAACATCGACCGCACCGCGCGCAACCCGAACCTGATGGTGCAGGGCGGCGGGCTGTGGATGATCGACCACGGCGCCGCGCTCTACCCGCATCACGACTGGGCCACGGTCGACGAAGCGAAGGCGTCGCGGCGGTTCGCTCAGCTCGCCGACCACGTGCTGCTGCCGCGCGCCAGCGCTCTGCGCAGCACCGCCGACGAGGCAAGAAGAGCACTCGCCGACGACGTGATCGACAGGGTGCTCGATGCTGTGCCCGACGCTCTGCTGCTCGACGCGCCGGCCGGGGTGCAGGCCGATTTCGAGCACGGCGGCGAGGCTCGCGCCGCCTACCGCGGCCTGCTGCGCGCTCGGGTGCGCTCGGTCACCACGGTGTTGGGGTTGACCGCATGAGCGACTCGCTCCGCGGGCCCAGTCGCTCCGCCGACACCCCGGCGGCCTGGCGGACCTACCGCTACGTCGTGGTGCGCGTGGTGCCGCGCGCCGATCGCGAGGAGTCGGTCAACACCGGCGTGCTGCTGCAGCTGGTCGACGAGAAGAAGCGGCTCGAGGTGGCGCTGAGCGATCGCTGGAAGCTCGCGGAACTGCTCGAGCCCGGCTGCGATCTCGCCGAGATGAAGGCCCAACTCGACGCCTTCGTCGCCGTCGCGAGGGGCGTGGCCGAAGCGGGGACCCTCGCCGCTCTGCCAGCCAGCGAGCGATTCCACTGGCTCGCCGCCGTGCGCTCGGCGGTGGTGCGCTGCTCGCAGATCCACGTCGGGCGCACCCGCGACGCGAGGCGAGAGCTGCAGCGCATTCTCGAGCGCGCTGCGCCCGGGCTCGACGAGAACCAGCGGCACGCGTGTGCGGAGGGGAGAGGGGAGTAGGGAAGAGGGAGTGGGGAAGAGGGAAGAGGGAAGAGGGAAGAACGGGAGAAGCTGAAGGCAGAACTTAGAAGGCAGAACCTAGAAGGCAGAACTTAGAAAACAGAGGCAGAGTCTCTGCTGTCCCTCCTTGTCCCTTGTCCCTTGTCCCTTGTCCCTTGTCCCTTGTCCCTCGTCCCCCACTCAGCCCGCGAGCACGCTGCGCAGGGCGGCGACCAGGGCCTCGAGATCGCTGGCGTCGTTGAACACCTGGATCGAGACGCGGACGGCGTCGCCGCGGATCGACACGTGCACCGAGCGCCTGGCGAGCTCCTGGCGCAGTGCCTCGAGGTCGGTTCCCCGCGGCGGCCTCACGCCGACCAGATGGGCGCTGCGCCAGCGCGCGTCTTCGACGTGACAGCCGAGCTCCGCGAGCTCCTCGAGGTGCGGTTCGAGCAGCTGGGCGGCGTAGGCCTGGATCCGGCTCGCGCCCCAGGAGGCGACCAGGCGCAGGGCCTCCTCGAGCATCGGGATCAGGATGGGGCTCGACCGCTCTCCGACGTCGAAGCGCGCCGCGCCCGGACGGTACTGCTCGCTGTAGTCGACCAGCCGCGCGAAGTCCTCGCTGCCGCGGCGGGCGATCCAGGTCTCCTCGAGCGGTCGACCCTCGTACAGCGCCGGCGCCAGCCACGCGAAGGCGGTGCCGTAGGGGGCGAAGAGGCTCTTGTAGGCGGCCGCCACGATCGCCGTCGGCCGTACCCGATCGAGCTCGAGATCGAGCGCGCCGGCGGACTGCGTCACGTCGAGCACCAGATCGGCACCGACCTCGCGCGCCCGGGCGCCGATCGCCGCCAGATCGAAGCGGGTGCCGTCGGACCAGTGGATCTGGGGCAGAGCGACGATCGCGGTGTGCGGACCGATCGCCTCGAGCAGGCGTTGCGACCAGCCGGAGGCGCGCCGGGTCCGATTCTCCGGGGGCTCGACGACCGTCAGGCGGGCACCGACCTCCCTGGCGCGACGCGACCACGGGTAGTAGTTGCTGGGGAACTGACCGGCCGCGACGACGATCTCCCGGTCCGCTTGCAGCGGCAGGTTGTTGGCCACGCAGGCGAGCCCGTACGATACCGACGGCACCAGCGCGACGCCTTCGCTCGGCGCCCCGATCAGCTCGGCGAATCGCGACCGCACCCGGTTCGATGGCGCGAAGAAGTCGTCGGCGACGATGTCGGACGGCAGGCGCGTCCTCTCGAGTCCCGCGAGTCCTGCCTGTTCGACGCTTCGGGCGAGAGGCGCCATGTAGGCGCAGTTCAGGTAGTGGGTGTCGGCCGGCAGGGAGAAGAGCGGACGTTGGCAGTCGAGAGCGGTTTCGTGCATGGAGGGTGTCGGTCGGTGGTTCGTCGGCGAGTCGCCGAGGGCGGCGGACGGTGGCGCTGCACACTACCAACCAGCGCCGCCATGACCCACGCGGCCGCGCCGCCGGCCGGCACGGCGCGCGCGCTGGCGACGCCGACGGCGTCCGAGTCCCACGGGTTCGACGACCGCCGACTCCGGAGCGCTCGGGGCTCGCTGTCCGGACCGGCCCACCGAGTCCTTGCGCGCCGATGGACGGCGCCGCGGTGAGTGGGCCCGCGCCGGGCGAGCCCGAGCTCGACGAGGCGCGGCTGCGCGCCGCACTCGCCGCGGCGCGCAGCATCTTCGTCGCCGGCGGCGCCGCGTGCCCGTCGACGGTCGTGGAGTGGCTGAACCGCCACCCCGAGGCCACCGCGGATCGCGAGTGGATCTTCGCCCAACCCGCCGGCTACGCGCAGCCGCCGCTGCGAGCACCCGGCGGCAGGGTCAGGGTCTTCTTCCACCTGCCCGAGATGGCCGGGGCGCCGGAGGTCGAGCTGGTGCCGATGCAGTATCGCGAGATCGCGCGTTGGCTGGCGGAACCCGATCGGTTGGACCTGGTGATCGCTCAGGTGGCGCCGTCACCGGCGGGTCTGTCGCTGGGCCTCGGCGTCGACTTCCTTCCCGCGGCGCTGAGCGGAGGTCGTCGGCTGCTGGTCGAACGCAACCGCTCGCTACCAGCGGCGATGGGAGCGCCGGTGTTGCCGCTCTCGAGGGCCGAGGTGGTGTGCGATTCGGCCGTCGCCCCGGCCGAGGTGGAGCCGGGCGATGCGAGCCCGACGGTGCAACGCATCGCCGAGCAGGTCGCAGCGCTGATCGACGACGGCGACTGCCTGCAACTCGGGGTCGGTGCGCTGCCCGATGCCGTGCTGTCGCGGCTGCACTCGCGTCGCGATCTCGGAATCCACTCCGGGATGGTCTCCGACGGGGTGCGTCAGCTGGTGCAGTACGGTGCGGTGACCGGTGCCCGCAAGACGATCGACCGCCACCTGCTGGTGACCGGGTTCCTGCTCGGCAGTGCCGACCTCTATCGCTGGGCGACGAATGAGCCGACCCTGAGACTGCGTCCGGTCGGCTACACCCATGACGCCGGTGTTCTCGCGAGCCTGCGCCAGCTGGTCTCGATCAACTCGGCGGTCGAGGTGGATCTGCTCGGTCAGGTGAACGCCGAGCGGATCGGCGGCCGCGCCGTCAGCGGCGTCGGAGGCCAGGTGGACTTCCTGCGCGCCGCCTCGGCGTCGCCGGGCGGCCGCTCGATCCTCGCCCTGCCGGCGACCGCGGCGCGCGGCAGCGCATCACGGATCGTCGCTCGTATCGCCGAGGGAGCCGTGGTGACCTCGTGCCGCACCGACGTCGACTGGGTCGTCACCGAGTGGGGCTCCGCTCGCCTGCGCGGCGCCACCGAATCGGAGCGTCGCGAGCGGCTGATCGCCGTCGCGGCGCCGGAGTTCCGCGACGACCTGACTCGCGGTTCGTCGACCTGAGACCCGAGAGCTCCAGATCCTCGACGGCTCGCGGCAGGCGGGCCTTCGCGCCCCTCTCGGCCTCACTCGACGGCTGGGTCCCAGACCGGTTGTCCGGGCTGGGGACTCGCGGACGAGAGATTCCCGGGACAAAAAAAGAGGGCTCGTGGCGGCCAGCCCGAGCCCTTCAAGGGGTCCTTCTGTGTGCGGGAGGAGGGGATGCCGCCCTCTTTGGAGCGACCCTCCCAAGGACGAGAGAATCGTAACATGCGCAATATCGAATATGCAAGCCTCGGATCGGGGAACCGTCGAAGCCGGCCGCGCGGCGATCGGCAGGCGACCCCGGGCTCGGCAGATCGGTACCACCGCAACTGACGGTGCCCGGGCTCGCCGCACGAGACGGTGCTCCGGACGTCGCCTTCGAGAGGTCGGGGGTTTGGTTAGACTGCGGCGCCATCGGCCTTCGCGGGGCCTCGGGTCCGTCTCGGGCCTGGCCGCTCCGGCGGGCCGCCCGCCCAACCACAGGCACCATGTGGGCACGGGTCCGAACCGGATGACTGCCAGCTCGATCGACACACTGCTCGGATTCACCACCCCGGAGCTCGTCTTCCCGGATCTGGCCGGTCTCGACCGGGATGGCGTTCTGCGCTTCTTCGCCCGCGAGATCGCGCGGGTGCACCCGGACCTCGATGCCGAGACGGTGCTGGCACGGCTCGAGGAGCGCGAGGCTCTCGGCTCGACCGGGATCGGCCACTCGATCGCGGTGCCACACTGCAGGGCCGAGGCGATCCAGGACGCGGTGATCGCGGTCGGCGTCGCCCGGCGGGGAATCGACTTCGCGGCGCTCGACGGCAAGCCGGTCAGGGTCTTCTTCGTCGTCGTCTCGGCTGCCAGCGAGCCGAAGCAGAACCTGCGCTGCCTGGCGGCGATCTCGTCCTGGGCCAAGCGGCCGGAGAACGTCGAGCGGCTGGTCGAGGCGAGGACCAGAGAGGAGATCCTCGAGACCCTGGCCTCTTCGAGCTGATCTGAGGCTCAGGAGCGCCAGAACGGGCGCGTGATCAGCGCCGCGATGGCCAGCATCTCGAGCCGGCCGAGCAGCATCAACAGCACCAGCAGCAGCTTCTCCCACGCCGCGAAGGCCGAGAAGTTGGCGGTCGGTCCGACCTCGCCGAGCCCGGGGCCGATGTTGCTGAGGCAGGCGAGGGCGGCGGTGAAGGCGGTGATGAGGTCGGCGCCGCCGAGCGCCAGGAGCAGGGTGCCGAAGAACAGCGTCATAAGGAACAGCACCAGGAAGCCGGTGACGCTCTGCACCACGTTGTCGGGGACGACCTGCCCGCGCAGGGTGATCGGCAAGACCAGGTTCGGCGAGTAGAGCAGGCGGGCCTCGCGCATGGCGCTCTTGAAGCCGACCAGGATCCGCATCACCTTGATGCCGCCGGCGGTCGATCCTGCCGATCCGCCGATCAGCATCAGGATGACCAGCACCGCCTTGGCTCCGCTCGGCCACTGATCGAAGTCGCGACTGGCGAAGCCGGTGCTGGTCATCAGCGAGACGACCTGGAACGACGCGTCGAGCAGCCGGATTCCGTCGCCGCCCGGCGAAGGCGGCACGTAGGCGAGCACCAGACCGATGGCGAGCAGCAGGATCGCCACGTAGACGGTGAGCTCGCGGTTGCGCCAGACGTTGGCGCGCCCGCGCAGGCCCTCGTGGAGCAGCGAGAAGTTCATCCCCGCGATCACCATGAAGACGAGGATGACCACCTGGGTGCCCGGGGCGAAGGCGGCGGCGCTCGCGTTGTAGGGCGAGAAGCCACCGGTGGAGAGGGTGGTGAAGGTGTGGGCGACGGCATCGTAGAGGCCGACTCCGGTGGCCAGCATCGCCGCGACCATCGCTCCAGTCAGGGCCAGGTAGAGGCGCAGCAAAGCTGCCGCCGTCTCGCGAACCCGTGGGCGGAGGAACTCGGTGGTAGGCCCCGGCACCTCGACGCGGTAGAGGAACCGGGTTCCCGGGCCCAGCTCGGCGAGCAGCGCCACCAGCAGCACGATGATCCCGAGGCCGCCCAGCCACTGGGTGAAGCTGCGCCAGAGCAGGACGCTGCGCGGTAGCGCTTCGATGTCGACCAGGATCGAGGCGCCGGTCGTGGTGAAGCCGCTCGCCGACTCGAAGAGGGCGTCGACCGGAGCGGAGATCGAGCCGTCGAGGAGCAGCGGCACGGCGCCGACGATCGAGGCCACCAGCCAGCCGAGGACCACGAAGAGCACACCTTCGCGTCGGTAGATCGGCTCGTCGGAAGCCGGCAGACGCGACAGCGCGGCGCCGACGACGGCGGTCAGTGTGGCGGATAGCGCGAACAGCGCCAGCGAGCGTGGCTCGCCGGTCAGCAGAGCGCAGATGACGGGCACCAGATGGGCCGCGGCGAGCAGCAGCAGCAGGCGTCCGACCAGCCGGAAGACGGTGCGCAGGTTCACGCAGGGACTCGATCGTGCGGCGGTGGGTGTGCCCGAGGCCGGCTCAGGTCTCGTCGGGCCCGGGGAAGAAGAGGTGCAGGGTGCCGAGCTCGCTCTGGTGCACGAACAGGATCACGTGGTCGTCGGCGGCCAGGCGATCCTCTCCCGTGGGCAGGAAGACACGTTCGCCGCGCACCACCGCTCCGACCAGCAACCCGTCGGGTGGCGCGATCTCCGCCAGGGTGGCGCCGACGACGGCGCTGGCGGGGTGGATCCGGCGGGTGAAGACCCGCAGGGCGCCACCCTCCAGCGAGATCATGTTGGCGCGGTAGCCGCCGCGGATGTAGTGGTCGATGTGCTCCGCGGCGAGGAACCTCGGGGAGACGAGATCGAACGCGCCGACGCGCTGCCACAAGCGCGACGTCTCGCTCCGCCGCACCGTCGAGATCACCTTGCCGACGCCGTTCTCTTGCGCCATCAGTCCGGCCATCAGGTTGGTCTCGTCGTGCCCCATGGCGGCGATGAAGGCGTCCGCCTGATGGATGCCCTCGGCACGCTGGACCCGCAGATCGGTGGCGTCGGCGCACAGCACCTCGACGCCCGGCATCTGACGGGCCAGCCGCTCGGCGCGGCCGCGATCGCGCTCGAAGACTCGCAGCTGGCGGACCTCGTGGCTCAGCGCCTGAGCGATCGCGGACCCCATGAGCCCGCCGCCGGCGACGACCACGTGACGGGGGCTCTCGAGCTGCGCCGCGAACATCTGCTCGACGGCTCGGATCGAGTCGCGGGTGCACAGGACGATGGCCTGGCCACCCGGCGCCGGGTGCAGGTCGGCGGTCGGGATCGCCAGCTCGTGCTGCTCGTCGAGGTAGCCGACGACGAGAGACCCTTCCGGCAGTCTGGCCCGCCGCAGCGAGGTGCGCGTGATCGGGCTGTCGGCCTGGATGCCGATGGTGCGCAGCTGGATCTGGCCCTCGGCGAGGAAGTCGATCTCGTGGGTGTGATGACCGAGCACCAGGTTGAGGATCTCGATGATCGCGAGGCTCTGCGAGGAGAGGATGAGGTCGGCGTGGAAGAGCCGCTCGTAGAGGGAGCGGAAGCGTCCCACCGCTTCGGTGGTCTCCAGTCGCACCACGGCCCGGCGCGCCCCCAGGTCCTTGGCCAGCACGGTGGAGGCGAGATTGGCCTCCTCGTTGTCGGAGGCGGCGATGAACAGGTCGCAGCCGTCGACCCCGGCCTGTTCGAGGGTCGGCACGTGGGTGCCGCTGCCGAGCAGGAACTGCACGTCGAGCTCTTCGTCGACTCGCACCTGCTTCTCCGGGTCGGTGTCGATGACCACCACCCGATGGCCGTCCGCATCGAGCTGGCGCGCCAGGTGGAAGCCGACCTCTCCGGCCCCCATGACGACGAAGCGCTGGCTCTTCAAGGCTGCGATCCGCTGGTTCGCCCGTGCCGCCCTCGCGCGGCGTTCAGGCCCCCCGCGGCACCTCGCGGAAGGGCACGTCGCGGTCGACGCGGACGTCTCCGGGCAGGCCGAGCACGCGTTCGGCGATGATGTTCTTGAGGATCTCGTCGGTTCCGCCCTCGATGCGGGTGCCGAGCGAGCGCATCAGCATGCGTGGGAACTTCGCCCGCAGCGCCAGGCCGGCGTCCTCGACCAGGACCCCGTCGACCTCCTGCAGCTCGAGGGCGCAGGAGGCGATCTCCTGCATCATGTTGCCGGCGACGACCTTGCCGATCGAGTTCTCGGGCCCCGGCAGGCCGCCCTTCGCCAGCGCGGTGATCGAGCGGTAGCCGGTGTAGCGCAGGCCCATCGCGCGCACGTACCAGTCGGCGACCCGGCAGCGCACCTCGCCGTCGTCGAGCGCCGGCCCGCTCTCCAGCGCGAGCTCGCCGAGCAGCGCCAGGAGCTCGTCGAAGCCGGTCGCCATCGAGGTGCCGATGGCGGCTCGTTCGTTCATCAGGGTGGTGATCGAGACGCTCCAGCCGTCGCCGACGCCGCCCAGGCGCTGGGCGTCGGGGACCCGGACGCCGGAGAGGAAGACCTCGTTGAAGGCGGCGTCTCCGGCGGCCTGCCGGATCGGGCGGATCTCGATGCCGGGAGAGCGCATGTCGAGGAAGAAGAAGGTCATGCCCTTGTGCTTCGGCCGGTCCGGGTCGGAGCGCGTGACGATGATCCCCCAGTCGCTGTTCTGTGCCCCGGAAGTCCACACCTTCTGGCCGTCGAGGACCCACTCGTCGCCGTCGCGGCGGGCGCGGGTGGAGATGCCTGCGAGGTCCGAGCCGGCGCCCGGCTCGGAGAAGAGCTGGCACCAGATCTCGTCGCCACGCGCCATCGGCGGCAGGAAGCGTCGTTTCTGCTCCTCGCTGGCGTAGGCCATCAGCGTTGGCGCGCACATTCCGTGACCGATGATGTAGAGGCTGCTCAGGTAGCCGTAGCGGCCCTCCTCCTGCGCCCAGATGACGCGCTGGATCGGCGTCGCGTCGCGGCCTCCGTACTGCTCCGGCCAGTGCAGGCAGGCCCAGCCGGCGTCGGCCTTGCGGGCCTGCCAGGCCTTGGATTCCCGGATGTACTCGTCGGGCTCGAAGGCGCTGCGACCGAACGAGCTGGCGGCCAGCTTCTCGTCGAGGTGACGCGGCGCGTTGGTTGCGATCCACTGCCTCGCCTCCTGTCGGAAGGCGTGCTGCTCGGCGGTGTCTCTGAGGTCCATTCGCTCTTCTCCGTGCTGCGCCGCGAGGACGGTCGTCGGCCGATGTTGTCCGCTTCGCGGTGCGATCTCAAGCGGCCATCCGGGTGGCGGCCGGTGGAGTCTGCGCGGCGGCGGTGCGGTCGCTCGCGAGCTCACGGGCTATACTCGCGCGCCGCGTGCACGCCGCCCCGTGCCGGGCGCCACCCCGGGAGCCGGCGAGAGGCGCCGTTCGGCACGATCCGTCCTCCCGTCGGGGTGCGACGGCGGTCCCGACAGGGTGGTCGGTGGACGCCGAGCGCCGATGGCCACCGGAGGACCCTGCCAGAGGCCCGCGCCGCGGAGCCGAGTCGGCGACGCCGTGCAGGTCGGTCCGTTCGGGACCGGCGGCGGTTGTGATCAGGAGCCAGGCGATGAGCGAAGAAGACGAGGCAGCGATCGGGTCGGATGCACGGAGGGGTAGCGGGCCGGGCGGCGCCGCGGAAGGTGCCGCCGACTCCGCGGCGGCCGACTTCATCCGCGAGCGCATCGCCGCAGATCAGGCATCGGGCAAGTGGGGCGGCGCGGTGCGGACGCGTTTTCCTCCCGAGCCCAACGGCTACCTGCACATCGGCCACGCCAAGTCGATCTGCCTCAACTTCGGTGTCGCCGAGGAGTTCGGGGGCAGCTGCAACCTGCGCTTCGACGACACCAACCCGGTGAAGGAGGACGTCGAGTACGTCGACTCGATCCAGGACGACGTGCGCTGGCTCGGTTTCGATTGGGAGGATCGCCTCTACTTCGCCTCCGATTACTTCGAGCAGCTCTACGAGTTCGCCGAGAGGCTGATCCGCGACGGCAAGGCCTACGTCGACAGCCTGCAGCGGGAGCAGGTCGGTGAGTACCGCGGTCCGTGGAACGAGCCGGGCAAGGAGAGCCCCTACCGCGACCGCTCGGCGGAAGAGAGCCTGGATCTGTTCCGCCGCATGCGCGCCGGCGAGTTCGAAGACGGCGAGCACGTGCTGCGGGCGCGCATCGACATGACTTCCGGCAACATGAACCTGCGCGACCCGGTGCTCTATCGCATCCGTCGTGCGCACCACCATCGCACCGGCGACCGTTGGTGCATCTATCCGATGTACGACTTCGCGCACGCCCTGTCGGACTCGCTGGAAGGCATCACCCACTCGCTCTGCACGCTGGAGTTCGAAGACCACCGTCCGCTCTACGACTGGTTCCTGGAGCAGCTCGAGGTCGATGTGCACTCCCAGCAGATCGAGTTCGCCCGGCTCAACGTCAACTACACGATCCTCAGCAAGCGGCGGTTGCTGCAGCTGGTCGAGGACGGCGACGTGGAAGGCTGGGACGATCCGCGCATGCCGACCCTCCGCGGCATGCGGCGGCGGGGGTACACCCCGGAGGCCATCCGCGACTTCTGCACCAGGGTCGGGATCACCAAGCGCAAAGGCACCGTCGACGTGGGACTGCTCGAGCACTGCCAGCGCGACCACCTGAACCGGGTGGCGCCGCGGGCCATGGCGGTGCTGCGTCCGCTCAAGCTGGTGATCGAGAACTACCCCGAGGACCAGGTCGAGGAGCTCGAGGCGATCAACAACCCCGAGGACCCCTCGGCCGGGACCCGCAAGGTGCCCTTCTCGCGTGAGCTCTTCATCGAGCGTGAGGACTTCATGGAGGATCCGCCGAAGAAGTTCTTCCGTCTGGCGCCCGGTCGGGAGGTGCGGCTGCGCTACGCGTACTTCGTCACCTGTCGCGAGGTGGTCAAGGACGCTGCCGGCGAGATCGTCGAGCTCCGTTGTACCTACGATCCCGAGACCCGCGGTGGGGACGCGCCCGACGGCCGCCGGGTCAAGGCGACCCTGCACTGGGTGAGCGCCGCGCACGCCCGGACCGCCGAGGTGAGGCTCTACGACCGGCTGTTCCAGGTCGAGGACCCTTCGGCCCTCGAGGACTTCAAGCAGGCGCTGAACCCCGACTCGGTCGAGGTGCTCCGAGGCTGTCGGCTCGAGCCTTCGCTCACCGGGCACCCGGTGGGAGCCAACGTGCAGTTCGAGCGTCAGGGGTACTTCTGCCCCGATACCACCAGCACCGCAGAGGAGCCGGTGTGGAACCGGACGGTCTCGCTGCGCGACAGCTGGGCGCGCGCCCAGAAGCGGGGAGGTTGACCCCGGGGGCGACGGGAGCAGCGGGCCTCGACCGGTGGTTCCCGCGGGTGCGACGGGCTCAGCCGTCGCCGTCGTCGTCTGATCCTTCGCCGCCCGATCCACCGCCGAGCGCCTGGTAGCGCTTCTCGAGCTTCTTCAACTTCTTGGCGCCGAGACCGCCGAGTCGCTCGACGGCGGCGCGCAGGCGGGCGCGGGTGAGGTCCCGGCCGAGGATCTCCATGGTGTCGAAGAGCGGCGTCGAGGCCGGCTTGCCGGAGATGGCGACATAGAGCGGTCGGGTGAACTGGCGTAGCTTGAAGCCGAGCTGCTCGGCCAACTCGCGCAGGACGCCGTGGATCCGATCGGCGACGAAGGGGCGCAGGGTGTCGACGCGCCAGGCGACCATCTGCAGCACCTCGGCGACCTGCTCGGGCTCGCATCCCTCGAGCGTGAGCTCCTCGACCGGCGGCTCGACCAGATCGGCGAAGAGGTGGGCTGTGAGCTCGCCCCAGTCGCCGAGCGTCTCGAGGCGCGGCTGCGCCAGCGGGGCGATGCGCTCGAGGGTCGTGTCGTCGAGGCGCCACGAACGCAGCAGCCGGACCAGGCCGGCGGCGTCGAAGTCCTCTCGCAGGTAGCGCGCGTTCAGCCAGCGCAGCTTCTTCTGGTCGAAGACCGGCCCGCCGAGCGAGATCGCCTCGAGATCGAACCCTTCGACGAACTCCTCGAGCGACAGTTTCTCGTCGCCGTCGGCGCGGGAGAGTCCCATCAGGCCGAGGAAGTTGAGTAGCGCCTCGGGCAGGTAGCCGGCGCGCCGGTAGTAGTCGATAGAGGTCGGGTTGCGTCGCTTCGAGAGCTTGCTGCGGTTGGCGTCGTCGTTGCGCAGCAGGGGCAGGTGGCAGAAGAGCGGCGGCTGCCAGCCGAGCTTCTCGTAGAGCAGCAGGTGCTTGGGCAGGGAGCTGATCCACTCCTCGCCCCGGATCACGTGGGTGATCTCCATCAGGTGGTCGTCGACGACGTTGGCCAGGTGGTAGGTGGGGAAGCCGTCCGACTTGAGCAGCACCTGGTCGTCGACCAGGCTCCATTCGCGCTCGATGGCGCCGCGCAGCACGTCGTGCATGGTGCAGACGCCGTCGGTCGGCACCCTGAGACGCACCACGTGCTCCTCGCCGGCGGCCGCCCGCCGCGCCGCCTCCTCGGGATCGAGGTCGCGGTGGCGGCGACTGTGGCCGACGTAGTCGAGCGCGTCCTGGCCGCTCTCGCGCTCCCGCGCGATCTCCTCGCGGGTCGAGAAGTCGCGGTATGCGGCGCCGCTGGCGAGCAGCCGCTCGGCATGCTCGCGGTAGATCTCCAGTCGCTCGCTCTGACGGTAAGGCGCGTGTGGGCCGTCCTGGTCGGGGCCTTCGTCCCATGCCAGTCCCAGCCAGCGCAGGGCGGCGAGGATCTCCTCCTCCGACTCGCGGCTGCTGCGCTGACGGTCGGTGTCCTCGATGCGGAGCACGAACTGACCACCGTGGCGGCGCGCGAAGGCGTAGTTGAACAGTGCCTGGTAGGCGGTACCGAGGTGCGGGTCGCCGGTCGGCGACGGCGCGACCCGGACGCGCACCGGCTTCTCTCTGTCGTCGCTCACGGGGGCTGTCTCCCGGCGGGCCCTGGCTCGGGCCTGGTTCTTCTTCGGAGTGGCTGGTCGGTCGGGACTCGCGACCCGACGGCGGGTCCGGGGCGAGCACCGGTCGGCCATTGTACGGTCAGCCGCTCTGCGTGTCCGGGTCTCCTGTGGCCGGACGCGCCGCCGATCATCGGCCGCCTGCTGCGGCCGACCTGGACCAGGCAAGTAGCCGCCCAGCCCCGGTTCGCGGGGCGCGAGGCGACATTCCTTGGGCTCCCCGAGGCATTGGAGATGCTTGCATGATGTTGTGGTGGCGTTGACGGTGCCCCACAACATGTTGTAGGTTGCCTCGCACCGTCCAACGAGGAAGCGGCGCTCGTCGTGCCGCGAACCGCCGACGGCCTGCGGCTCCAAGTCGAACTGCTGGAACGACTTAGCAGCTCGATCGACTGCCGCGGGCGGTGCGGACTTTGCGAGGGGGTTCGTTTCGTGACCGAAAGGGTGTCCAGAGCTTCGGCGATGCGGTGGCAAGCACCGGTCGGGGCTCTCCGGAGATCCCGACGGGATGACGCGGGCCCGGTCGGGATCCTCGGCCCTAGGCCCGCTCGAACCACCGGTCGAGGGCTTCGCGGACGGAACGATCTGGGGACGAGCCAGGGAGGGCGCCGCGCCGAGACGCAGCGGCCGCCGGGGGCGTGGCGTCGTGCCGCGTGGCCAGATCGGGCTGCCGAGAGCAGCTTCCACCGACGGACTCCGGCCGTGGCCTCCGGCCCCGCGCCAGGGGAGCAGTGCGAGCGTCCAGAGCGAGAGGGAGAGATGCAGTGAGAGTCGTCAAGCGCACGGGTGAGGTCGTCGAGTTCGATCGCGAGCGTATCGCCGTGGCCATCCGCAATGCGGTGCGGGCCACCGGGGCCGGCGTGGCGGCCGAGCAGGTCGACGCGGTGGTCGCCGAGATCGTGGAGGAGATCCGGACCCGGTTCCAGGACTTCTTCCCGAACGTCGAGAACATCCAGGACATCGTCGAGAAGCACCTGGTGCTGGGCGGCCACTACGAAGTGGCCAAGGCCTACATCCTGTATCGCGCCGATCGGCAGAAGGCGCGGGACGCCGCGCGGCAGCGGGCGATCGAGGACGCCCGTCTCGGCAAGCTCACCGCGGTGAAGCGCGACGGCAGGGTGGTGCTGTTCAACGTCAAGAAGGTGGAGGACGCCCTGCGCCGCGCCGCCGACGGGCTCGTCGACGTCGACGTCGACCTGGTGCTGCGCGAGGTGGTGCACAACGTCTACGACCGCATCCCCACGGTGCAGGTCCAGAACGCCATGGTGCTCTCAGCGGCGGCCTACATCGAGCGCGATCCCGCGTACAACAAGCTCGCTGCCCGGCTGCAGCGGCAGATCGTCTGCCGCGAGGTGATCGGGCGCTCGACCTCCCGCAAGGAGCTCGACAAGGCCTACCGTGACGCCTTCAAGCGTTCGATCGTCGACGGTCTCGCGGCCAAGCGCTACGACGAGCGGCTGGGACGCTTCGACCTCGACCTGATGGCCGCGAGCCTCAAGCTGGAGCGCGACGACGAGTTCACCTACCTCGGCATGCAGACCCTCTACGACCGCTATCTGATGCGCAACCAGCGCTCCGAGGTGCTCGAGCTGCCGCAGGGCTTCTGGATGAGGGTGGCGATGGGCCTGTCGATCGAGGAGCCCAACGCCACCGAGCGCGCACTCGAGTTCTACGAGGTCTTCTCGCAGCTGCTCTACGTGGCCTCGACGCCGACGCTCTTCCACTCGGGCACCAGCCATCCCCAGCTGTCGAGCTGCTACTTGACCACCATCGACGACCATCTGGCGCACATCTTCAAGAGCCTCGGCGACAACGCCCAGCTGTCGAAGTGGTCGGGTGGCATCGGCAACGACTGGTCGAACATCCGCGCCACCGGCGCTCACATCCAGAGCACCAACGTCGACAGCCAGGGCGTCGTGCCGTTCCTCAAGATCGCCAACGACGTGACGATGGCGATCAACCGCTCCGGCAAGCGCCGCGGCGCGACGTGTGCCTACCTCGAGACCTGGCACTACGACATCGAGGACTTCCTCGACCTGCGCAAGAACACCGGGGACGACCGGCGGCGCACCCACGACATGAACACCGCCAACTGGATCCCGGATCTGTTCATGAAGCGGGTGCGGGAGGACGCTCACTGGACCCTCTTCTCGCCCGACGAGGTCCCGGATCTGCACCACACCTACGGCCGCGACTTCGAGCGTCGCTACCTCGAGTACGAGGCGCGAGGGGAGCGCGGTGAGATGCGGCTCTACAAGCGGGTCCAGGCCCGCGACCTGTGGCGCAAGATGCTCACCATGCTGTTCGAGACCGGCCATCCATGGATCACCTTCAAGGACGCCTGCAACGTGCGTTCGCCGCAGGACCACGTGGGGGTCATCCACAGCTCCAACCTGTGCACCGAGATCACCCTCAACACCTCCGCCGACGAGACCGCGGTGTGCAATCTGGGGTCGATCAACCTGGCACGGCACATCACCGACGGTCGCATCGACGAGGCCCGCCTGGCGCAGACGGTGGAGTGCGCGATCCGCATGCTCGACAACGTCGTCGACATCAACTTCTACCCGACCCCCGAGGCGCGCAACTCGAACCTGCGCCACCGTCCCGTCGGTCTGGGGGTGATGGGCTTCCAGGACGCGCTCTACCAGCTCGACGTGAACTTCGACAGCGAGGAGGCGATCGAGGTCGCCGATCGCATCGGCGAGATCATCGGCTACCACGCGATCCTGGGCTCCTCGCGGCTCGCCGCCGAGCGGGGAACCTACGAGAGCTACCCCGGCTCGAAGTGGGATCGCGGCCTGTTCCCGCTCGACACCCTGCACCTGCTCGAGCAGGAGCGCGGGGTCCCGGTCACCGTGCCGCGCACCGAGCGGCTCGACTGGAGCATCGTGCGCGAGCACGTCGCCGAGCACGGGATGCGCAACTCGAACACGATGGCGATCGCGCCGACCGCGACGATCTCCAACATCTCCGGCTGCTTCCCGTGTATCGAGCCGATCTACAAGAACATCTACGTCAAGGCGAACATCAGCGGCGAGTTCACCATCGTCAACCGCTACCTGGTGGAGGACCTCAAGCAGCTCGGGCTGTGGGGCGACGAGATGCTCGAGCAGCTCAAGTACTACGACGGCAACGTGCAGATGATCGATGCCATCCCCGAGGCGCTGCGCGCCAAGTACAAGGAGGCTTTCGAGATCGACGCGCTGCACTGCATCAGGCTCTCCGCCGTGCGCAGCAAGTGGATCGACCAGAGCCAGTCGCACAACGTGTTCCTCAAGGGCACCTCGGGCAAGAAGCTCAGCGAGGTCTACATGGCCGCCTGGGAGGCGGGTCTGAAGACGACCTACTACCTGCGTTCGCTGGCGGCGACCCAGGTCGAGAAATCGACGCTGGACGCGGCCAAGTACGGCTTCACCCAGAAGCGCGAGTACCAGAAGCTGGGGGTCGCGGCCGGAGGACTCGGTGGTGGCCTCGTGGCGGACTCCGCCGGCGCCGTACCGGTGCCGGCGGCCTCGGTCCCGGACGGGGGTGAAGTCGAGGGCTCGCCGGCTCCCGAGGGGCGCAAGGTCGAGCCGGGGCTGTGCCGCATCGACGATCCCGACTGCGAGGCCTGCCAGTAAGCCGGGGCGTGCCGCGGCGTGGGGGTTCCCGCGCCGGAACGCAGCGCCGCCCCCGGAAGACCGGGCGGCGGCGAACCCCGCCCGGTCGGCATCCCGGTCTGGCGCCTGAATCTCGTTTCCGACGGCAGCGAAGACGTACAACCAGACAACGATCCGGCATCAGCGACCCGTCTCCGGGGAGCGCGGTGTGGTCGATCCCCCTGAGGCGGGGTGCGGCGGTGATCGAAGACAGGAGAGAGGCCATGCCCATCATCAACAGCTCGAAGACCGATCCCAACAAGATCCTGCCGATCACCTACCCGTGGGCGCGGGAGTACTACAAGAACGGCATCGCCAACAACTGGACGCCGGAAGAGATCTCGATGCAGAAGGACGTCGAGCAGTGGAAGTCGGGCCAGGTGCTGAGCGACACCGAACGGCGGCTGATCCTCTGGAACCTCGGCTTCTTCTCGACCGCCGAGAGCCTCACCGCCAACAACATCGTGCTCGCGGTCTACAACCACGTGACCAACCCCGAGGCACGCCAGTACCTCCTGCGCCAGGCGTTCGAGGAGGCGGTGCACACCGACACCTTCATCTACTGCTGCGACACGCTCGGCCTGGATCCGGACGACGTCTACAACATGTACCTGACGATCCCGTCGATCCGGGAGAAGGACCAGTTCGTCGTCGGGCTGACGCAGTCGGTGTTCGACCCCAACTTCACCACCGAAGGCACCGAGAACATCCGTCGCTTCGTACGCGACCTGATCGGCTTCTACGTGATCATGGAGGGCATCTTCTTCTATGCCGGCTTCGCCATGATGCTGGCGCTGCGACGGCAGAACCGCATGGTCGGCATCGGCGAGCAGTTCGAGTACATCATGCGCGACGAGAGCCTCCACCTCGCCTTCGGTTGCGACCTGATCAAGACGATCTGTGCCGAGAATCCCGAAGTCTGGAACGACGAGTTCCAGGCCGAGGTCGTCGGGCTGATCGTGCAGGCGGTCGAGCTCGAGAAGCAGTACGCGGTCGATGCATGCCCGGAGGGCGTGCTCGGCATCAACGCCGAGAAGTTCTGCCAGTACGTCGAGCACGTCGCCGATCGCCGGCTCGAGCGGCTCGGGCTTCCGAAGCAGTACAACCGCGAGAACCCCTTCCCCTGGATGTCCCAGTCGACCGACCTGGCCAAGGAGAAGAACTTCTTCGAGACCCGGGTCACCGAGTACCAGACCGGCGCCTCCCTGAGTTGGGACTGAGCGGGGGGTGTAGCTCCGCGATCGCCGGACGATCCGGCGCTCGAACCCTGTGCTAGCTTCTTCGGGTCCATTCGATCCGAGCCCTCGGGGCAGGTCGCCCGGCGGCATTCCCCCCGTCGCCGGCTCTGCGTCTGCGGCCGGCGCGCGCGGTTCGGACTCCTGCATCAGATGCCCTTCTCCTTCCTTCCACAGCTCGCACACACGGCGTCGGCCCGAGCGGCGGCGCGCGAGCCGATGCGCGTCGGATGGTCGGCGCTCGCGGCGAGGACCTGGCGCAGGAGGATCGAGAAGGGAGTGCTCGGGCTCGTCGCGGCCACCGGAATCTCGGCCGGTCAGCAGCCGGTCGAGGTCCTGGCGCCGATCGAACGCCAGCAGCCGGTGGCAGGGGAGGACGCTCAGCTGTGGGATCTCGTGGCGCAGGGGCCGACGGCCTCCGCTCTGCTCGCTGGCGACGACGTGTACCAGCTGCACCGTCTGGTCGCGGTCTGGGCTGACGCTTGGGCCAAGCAGGACGTCGACCGCTACCTGTCGTTCTACAGCGAGGACTTCCAGCCCACAGGCAGGTACGCCTCCTACACCAGCGGTGAGTGGCGTCTCTCGCGCCGAGACCGGCTGCGGAATCCCGAGACGATCCGCATCGACGTCAGCGGAGTGCGCGTCGAGCTCGACGGCGCCAACGCCCTGGTCCGCTTCGATCAGAGCTACAGCTCCGACTCGTACTCGGACCACGTGAGCAAGGAGCTCGCAACCCGCCGCGAAGAGGGCGGCTGGCGGATCGTGCGCGAGGAGTCGCTGCCGCGATGAGGGTGTTCCCGCGTTCTTCGTCCCCACCGCCGCGGCGTCAGCCGGTGTTGCTGGCTTCGCTGCTCGGGGCGGCGCTCGGTGTCGTGCTCCTGGTCGCGGGCGCAGCGCCGCCGGTGCCGGCGGCCTCCCGCCCGCCGAGCGCAACCGGCGAGCCGGCGGTGGTGACCGGGGCCTCGATCGTCGCCACCGCCCGGAAGGCACCGCAGCCCTCGGCGGCAGCGCTGGCTGGCGGCACCGACGACGCACTTCTCGGCGACCCGGTGGCCGCCAGGCTGGCCGCGGGCCTGCTGCCGTTGCACGTCCTGTCACTGCCCGCCGCAGGCCGGCAGGACGCGCCGGCGGCACTGCTCTTCGCGACCGAGGACAATCAGCTGGTGCGCATCCTGCCCGGTGACCCGTCGCGAGAGATCGCGACCGGGGGCGGCGAGCTGACCGCGCTGCCGGGTGAGATCTACGTCGCCATCGGCAAGGCGGGCGCCGACAAGGTGCGCGAGGGCGATGAGAAGACGCCGATCGGCGTCTACTGGGTGCGCGACTTCATCCCGGGCTCTAGGCTGCCGGAGATCTACGGCGAGGGCGCCTATCCGATCTCCTACCCGAACCTGTGGGATCGGCGGCTGGGTCGGACCGGCAGCGGGATCTGGATCCACGGCACGGACAAAGCCGACGACGAGCTGCTGCCGCGCTCCAGTCGCGGCTGCCTGACGCTGCGCAACCGGGACTTCCGGGCGCTCGATCCGCTGGTGGAGATCGGTCGCACGCCGGTGGTCATCGCCCACGACCTGCAGTGGGTCTCCCGCTCCGAGTTCGTCAGGGTGCGCGACGACCTGCTCGGCGCGGTCGAGCGTTGGCGGCTCGACTGGGAGAGCCTCGACACGGACGCCTACCTGGCTCACTACGGCGAGGACTTCCGGGCCGAAGGCATGAACCTGGCGACCTGGAGCACGCACAAGCGCCGGGTCAATGCCCACAAGCGGGAGATCCGCGTCGCTCTCGACGAGCTAGCGGCATTCAAGTACCCGGGGGAGGACGACCTGTTCCTGGTCACCTTCCGCCAGGACTACCGCAGCGACAACTACGACTCGACGCGTCACAAGTCGCAGTTCTGGCGCCGTGGTGCCGAGGGCTGGCGGATCGTCCAGGAAGGCGGCGTCTGAGGCCTGGCTCGGCGCCCTTCGCCGGCTTTGTCAGCGGCCTCCGGTCGAAGAAGCTCCGTCGGCCTCGCCGAGGTCGGCCGGAGGGACGGCGTGGACGCCGCGCTGCGACGCGATCTTCTCGCTCAGGTAGTCGACCAGATCGCCGAGGATGCCGAGCTGGTCGCCGGCGCTGGGCATGATCCCGGCATGTGGCAGCTCGATGGTCACCACCGGGATCCGCCGCGAGACGCCGGCGTAGCGCCCCAACGAGCCGGGGTACGTGCCCATCAGGCGCAGCTGCAGCGGACCGAGACGGTCGGGGGCGTCGGGCGGGCCGTCGAAGTCGACGTTGTTGTAGGGCGCGTGCACCGAGACGACGACATCGGGCTGGAAGCGGTCGATCTCCTCGGCGAGCCAGCGTGATTCGGGCTCGCTGACCGGGTAAGGGCCCGGATACCGACGCGGGTCCTTGCCCGTCTGCCTCTCCCAGTAGTCGCGCGACTCGTTGAACCAGTTGGTGGTGGGGAAGTTGCGGTTGAGGTCGACGCCGTGGGCGTTCATACGCACTGCCGGCCGCTGCAGCAGCCCGTCCGGGTTGAGCAGCGGGGCGATACGCCAGTGCAGGGGCAGGTCGTCGTCGCGGTCGTCGCGGTGCTCGCGGCCGGGAGGTCTGCCGGCGCCTGCCTTCTCCAGCTCGGCGATCCAGTGGAAGACGATGCTGGTGGCGGAGAGCTCGTCGCCGTGCATGCCGCCGACGAGCAGTACGCGCCCCGGCTGCTCGACGCGCGGCAGGTCGAGCAGCTCGAGCAGCCAGGCCGGGGTGCGCGGCGCCGGTGGCGAGAAGTCGCGGGTGACGATCGGCCAGCCGCCGACGCTGCTCGCGCCGGTGGCGCTCAGCTCGGCTTCGAGACACTCCGTCATGTCGACGCTGGCCAGGCGGTTGGCGATCGCGGAGCAGAGCTGTTGCGTCGTCCGCGTCGACGTGCCAGGCGCGGAATCCGTGCGCGCGGACGCGGCCAGCGGCGTCCACAGCAGCAGCAACAGGAGAAGTGTCCAGCGCGACGGAGCCGCACCGGCGCCCGGAGGGCTCGAGGCGCGACGGAGTGAGGTTCGGCGGGTGGGCATGGATCCGGATGTGCCGGAGCGAGACCGGCATGCAGCAGGATCCTACGGTAGTCGACGCGAGCGACGCCGGCGCGGTCGTCGTCTGTCCAGGCGATGTGACCGAGGCGGGTGGACGAGCGCGCGACGGCGATCGAGAATCGGGCGCGGCCGGGACGCCACAGGTGCGTGGCTCGTAGGAGGGGCGGAGGCGCCTTGCACGCCGGTAACCACCTCGACCACCTTGTCGCGGATGGAGGAGACGATGGGGGTAGGAAGGAAGAGTCACCAGGGCGAGTCGGGCTCTCGGCGATGAGCGATCGGGAGCAGGATCGCGGTTCCGGGCCGGTGCCCCCCGGGGGACTGCTCGATTCTCCGGAGCTGTCGTCCCTGGTGGCGGAGCTCAACCGCAGCCACGCAGCGGACGCCGAGGCGAAGGCGAAGTTCGAGACAGCGGAGCGGGCGGCGTCGAAGTCCCCACGATCGTCGCCGGACGATGGTCCTGACCGGTGGCCAGCGACCGCTGCGCCCGCTGCTCCTGGCCGGGCGCCCGACGACGGAGGGTGGTCGGAGCGCGCCAGGTCCGCCGACAGGACCGCAGACAGGACCGCAGACAGGACCGCCGACAGGACCGCCGCGGAGTACGGCACCGGACTCTTCGGCGGCTCGCTGCTCGGCGCGCAGCGGCGAGTCGTCGGGATCGACTCTCGACTCGGACGCATCCTCGACGACGTGCGGTCTGCCGGTGCGACCGATCTGCACCTGGTGGCCGGGCAGCGACCGCGGCTACGCATCGACGGCAGCCTGGTGGTGCGCGGCGGCCCGGTCGCGGCGGACACCATCGAGTCCCTCTTCGCAGACCGGTTGACCGTGCGGGAGCGCGACCAGCTGCGCACCGTCGCTGCGACCGACCTGTCGCTGCGACTCGAAGGCGGGCACGGCGGTCGTTTCCGCATCAACCTGCACCGACAGGCGGGCGGCCACGCAGCAGCCATCCGTGCCCTCCCGACGCGGGTGCCGTCGCTCGACGAGCTCGACCTGCCGGCGGAGCTCGCTTCGCTGGTCGAGCGCGACAGCGGACTGGTCCTCGTCTGCGGTCCGACGGGATCGGGGAAGTCCTCGACCCTGGCGGCGCTGGTGGACGGCATCAACCGGCGCCGCGCCGTGCATCTGATCACCATCGAGGAACCGATGGAGTTCGAGCATCTTCCCGACCAGGCCCTGATCGAGCAGGTCGAGATCGGCATCGACGCGCCGTCGTTCCCCGAAGCCCTGCGCTCCGCGTTGCGCCAGGACCCCGACGTCATCCTGCTCGGCGAGATGCGCGACCTCGAGTCACTCTCCACCGCGATGACGGCTGCCGAGACCGGGCACCTGATCCTCGGCACACTGCACACCACGGATGCGGCACAGTCGATCCACCGCATCCTCGACCTGTATCCGGAGAACGCCCAGAATCAGGTGCGTCAGCAGTTGGCGATGAGTCTGGAAGCGGTGGTCTGCCAGCGCCTGGTTCCGCGCCTGGACGGTCGCGGCGTGGTGCCGGCGGTGGAGGTCCTCCGCGCCACCTTCCCGGTGCGGCAGCAGATCCGCGCCGGGCAGATCCAGAAGCTGTACAACGAGATGTTGATGGGCCGCAAGGACGGTATGGTGAGTCTCGAGGCTTCTCTCGCCAAACTCGTGCGTCGCGGCCTGGTGGGCGAGGACCAGGCCCTGCTGCGCAGTCGTCGCCCCGAGGAGCTCAAGAGCCTTCTGGCGCACGGTTGAGGCCGGCTCCCGGCCTGCGGCGGCCCGGGCGTCGCGGCTGGCGAGGCGCGGCTCCTGGGGCGGTCCGACGGGTCGAGAGCAGGGGCTTGGAGCGCTCGGAGCGGGGTTCAGCGCAGCTCGCCGATGAGCTGCTCCAGAGCGTCGAGCCCGTGCTGGAGCAGGTGCATCTCGGAGCCGAAGCTGAACCGCGAGTAGCTGCCGAAGCGCGAGATCGAGCGCCGCCTTCCCGGGTTGACGTCGAAGAACACGCCGGGAACGGTGATCACCCGACGCTCGAGGGCGCGCTCGAAGAAGGCCGTGCCGTCGCGCAGCGGCTCCGGCAGACCGCTGAGCTCGCCCCAGACGTAGAACGCGCCCGTGGGCTCCGATTCGACGCGCACCCCGAGCTGGCGCAGGCGCTGGAGCATGAAGGCGCGCTTGTTGGCGAAGACGCTCTGGATCGCGCGCGTCTCGGCGACGACGTGGTCGGCCTCGAGCAGCGGCAGCGTCGCCTGCTGGGTCGGCCGGGAAGCGCCGCCGTCGAGGAAGGACCCGGCGCTCGCAGTCTGTTCGATCAGCGACCTGGGTCCGACGATCCAGGCGATGCGAAGCCCGGGGTAGCGCCAGTTCTTCGTCAGGCCATCGACCAGCAGCACCGGGTCGCGGTCGACGTCCTCGACGTAGGCTGCTCCAGAGACCGTCGGTGGAACGCCCTCGGGCGAAGTCCGTCCGGAGCCTCGCGTGCCCGTCTCGGCATAGAGATAGTGCGAGTAGAACTCGTCGAGCACCATCGCGCAGCGGCTGCGTTTGGCGGCGGCGAGAAAGCCCTGGAGGCGCTCGCCGAGGACCGTCTGGCCGGTGGGGTTGCTGGGATTGCTGAACAGGACCGCCGCCAAGCCGCGTCCCACCATCTCCCGTTCCAGCGCCTCGACGCCGATACGGTAGCCCTCGGAGGGCTCGAGGAGGATGGGGATGGGGATGAAGCCACGGAAGGTGAAGAGGAGCTCTTCGTAGGCCGTGTAGTCGGGTAGGAAGTGGCCCAGGTTCGCAGGACCGATCGCCGCCGCGACGCGGGTCATCGCCGCGCGCCCGCCCGGCGCGATGCAGACGTTCTCGGCGCTGTACTGCGACGGCAGGCCGCGCCGGTAGGTACGGTTGTACATCGCGGCCACCGCCTCACGCAGCTCGCCCAGCCCCTGGATAGGGGCGTAGGCCCGGTGCGAGGGGTCGACCTCGATCGTCTCGAGGCGAGGCGGTGCCCCCGGCAGCGGGCCGACCTCGGGTGAGCCCTGGCCGAGATTGACCCAGGTCTGGCCGTCGCTGCCGTAGCCGGCCCGCTCGGCGCGGTGCATCACGAAGATGACACCGGTGCGCGGAACGGTCCGGAATCCGGGCAGGATCGGGGCAGCCTGCGCTGGTGCCGGCTCGGCGAGCCGCTCTCCGGTTTCTGGGGTGTCGGTCGCGGCTGTCATGATCCGATCTTCGGTGCAGGCGGTGGAGGGGAGGCGTTCGAGTGGCAGAGGAACCAGCGGCCGAGCGGCAGTCTAGACCAGCACTTCCGAAGTTCCGCGCCGGGGCGGCGCTCGAAGCGCCCGCCCGCCGGTGCGCGACGACGCCGGCAGTGCCGGGCCTGCTCCGCGTCGAGGCGCGGCGGCGGAGCGACCGCAGGCATCGCGAAACGGTCGCGGCGACGCCGCGGTGGCGCTGCGACGATGCCGGGGCCTGCTCTGGTTCCCGGAGGCCCGGTAGGCCGCAGAGCGCGCCGGCGCTGTTCCGGCCCGTCCTCCTCGTGGGTCTCGGGGCGGTGCTCGCCTGTACGGGCGGCAGGCCGTCAACGCAGCCGGGAGGTGAGACGTGGCGGCCCGGCGGCCCGCCGGCCGTTGCCGCGCCGGCCGAGGAGAGCGGCCCTCTGCCGGGCTCGCCGGTGGAAGGTCCGCTGAGAGTGGTGCTGGTCACCTTCGAGGGGCTGCGCCTCGACGCGTTGAGCGCTCACGGCGGCGTCGCGAGCGTGACGCCCAACCTGCACCGCCTGGAGGCCGAGGCCGACTGGGTCGGGCCGGCGATCGCGGCCTCCAGCTTCGCCCCTGCCAGCCTCGCCAGTCTGTGGACGGGCCTGCAGCCCTGGCGGCACGGGGTGCTCCACTGGGCTCAGCGTTCGCTCGATCCGGCGGCCGTGACCCTCGCCGAGAGATTCGCCGAGGAGGGCTTCCACACCGAGGCCTGGCGCGACCTGCTCTGGCTGCAGGACACCGACCACGGCTTCCGGCAGGGGTTTGGATCGTTCCGCTGGTTGCGCAACCTGCGGCGCCTCGGAGACTCGCTCAGCCCGCCGCCGGCCGGCGACGAGTTCTTCTGGATCGGGGTGCGCCGCCCGGCCCTGCCCTACGAACGCGACGCCCGTCTGCTCGAGCAGGTGGCGCCGCACCTACCGGTCGAGGAGTTCGTGGCACTACCGGAGCGGGTCGGCTTCGCCCAGGTGGCCGGATGGTTCGACCCGGAAGCCGAGCTGCCGGCCCCGCGGGCGCGGGAGCTGCGCCGATTGCACGAGATCAACCTGGCGCGGGCCGATCGGGTGCTCGGCGCGGTGCTCGAACAGCTGATCGCCGCCGACGGGCTGGCCTCGACTCTGCTGGTGGTGACCTCGACCAACGGCGAGTCGTTGGGGGAGGGTGAGCCGGCGGGCAACGTGTCGAGCGGCAGCTCGCTGACGCCGGAACAGGTGGTGGTGCCGATCCTGGTGCGTCTGCCGGGGGTGCGGGGCGAGCAGGCGGGCGGAGCGATGGCGAGGTCGGGGTCCTCGCCGGCGCCGATCGTGGGACTGGCAGAGCTCGCCGAGGGGTTGCCGCGACTTGCCCGGGCGGTGCGCGCCGGCGCCCGCAGCAGCGGTGCGATCCCGTGGCCTCCTGCTGCAGGCGCGCCGTTGTTGGCGGAGCTCTACCTTCGCGACGGCGCCAATCAGGTGGCGCTCTACGGCCGCGATTGGTTCCTGCTGCGCAGCGAGCGGTTTGCGCCTCCGCCGGAGGGCGCCTGGCGCCGACGGATCGTCGGTCACGTCGAGCCCGAGCTGCTCCAGAGCTTTCGGGCCGCCCCACCGCTCGGCGCCGGATTCGGGACCGCAGACCGCTCCTGTCGACCACCGCGCTGCAGCGAGCAGGCCTTCGGTTGGCGAGCGGTCGGCCACGGGATCGAACTGTCGGCCGAGCCTGCAGCGTCCTCCGACGGGACCCTGGAGCTCGCCTGGCTGCGACTCAACGGGGTGCCGGCGACGGGTGCCGCGCCAGTGCTGGTGGAGGGGGCGGTCGAGGCGGAGAGATCGCCCGCCAGGGCGTCGCGACGCTGAGCGCTGCCGTCCCGCTCCGCGCGTCTCAGCGGCGATCGCCTGTCCCGTCGCCGAAGTCGCCGCCAGCGAGATGTCGCTCACGGGCCGCCTGTTTGGCGGCGATGAAGTCGGGGTGCGGGAGGTGGAGGAGCCCGGCGACCTTGCGCACCAGCAGCTCCTCCTTGGGATCGATGGCGCCGTCGGCGAAGGCGACGCTCCAGAGCTCGCGAACGAGGGCCGTCTTCGCCTCGAGCTCCCAGTCGCGGTGGATCACCGCGGTGAAGTCGTAGAGCGACACCGAATCCTCGGCCCGCTGCCTCGCCTGGTCGACGAGCCGCTCGATCTCGGTCGGATCGGTGGGGTGCAGGAGACGATGCAGAGTGCGTTCGACCAGCTGCAACTCGACCGGGTCGGCCTCGAAGTCGGCCGAGGCCATCTGCAGCAGCAGGGCCGCGCAGGCCACCTGCGCGGCCTCGGGCCCGGTTTCCGGTGTACTCGGGGAAGCGCCCCCGAGCAGGGTCTTCACGCGATCGAGGAGATGCTGCATGGGGTCTCGGGCTCCGCCGACCGAGGGGATTCGGCCGTCGTCGCGGCCGGTCTGAGCGTTCGACCGGCAGGTACGCCGGAGGAGGGCGCGGTCGAGATCACCGGATCGGCACTGCCGGTCGAGTCTTGGCCTGCCGCGGCTCGTCCGCTCGACGCGCCAGAGGGCGGCTCGCTGTGCTCCCTCACAGGAAGTAGAGCTCGTCGTCGACCGCCGGACGCGCGGCACGGCCGAGAAGGCGCTTCTTGATCTGGAAGAGGTCGGCCAGGTCGTCCTCGTCCTCACCTCCGAGTTGATCCTCGATCTCGTCGAGATCCTCGCCGCGCTCCATGCGCTCGAGGGCGTCCTGCATCCGGTCACCGAGCTGCAGGCCCGTGAGGTCGCTGAACTTCCGGAAGAGCTGTCCCATGGCCCGCGGATCCTCGGCATCTCCCATCCGTTCGAGGTCCCCCGCGAGGGCCTCCATTGCGCCTTCGAGCCGACTCTCGTCGAGGCCGGCGAAGACCTCGTCGTCATCGTCCCCCGCATCTTCGCTGCCGCCGCTGACGAAGGCGAAGCGCGAAGGCCGACGCGACAGCTTCTCGTGGCCGCAGCGCGGGCAATCGGGGCGCCGGCGGTTGGTGGCGCTCTGGGCGAGGAAGCTGAACAGCGTGTGGCAGTCGGGGCAGTAGAACTCGTAGATCGGCATCGGCGGTCGGTGGGGTCGTGCTCGGTCCGCAGCGGGGAAGGGGTCTCGGCGCAGGTCGGCGCTGCGGTCGTAGCGGGCGTCGCGAGACGCCACAAGGTGCAGGCCGCGCCTCGACGATATTTTATCGGCTCGCCGAGGCAGCGGCATCCTGAAGGGGCGAACACCTCGTCAGCGGTTCAACCAGAGGATCGATGCGATGACTGGCAGTGAAGCGGTAGGCACCGAGTCGAAGGCCGGACGGCGCGGGATGGAACGGGATACCGATCCGGAGTTGCATCCGATCGAGCTCTCGTCGCTGCAGGCACGCCGTGAACGGGTGTTCCTGGTCCTGGCCGGACTGTTCCTGGGATCGATGACGATGCTGAACATCCTCGGGGTCACCCGGTTCCTCGACCTCAGCTTCACCCTCTTCGGTCTCACCGTGCCGGTGCCGCTCGCCATCGGTGTGCTGCCCTATCCGATCACGTTCCTGTGCACCGACTTCATCTCGGAGCTCTACGGCAAGCGGCGGGCCAACTTCCTCGTCTGGGTCGGGTTCCTGATCAACGTCTGGCTGGTGATCATCTTCTGGATCGGTGGGATCCTGCCGGGGTTCGACCAGCCGGTGCCCGACGCCGCCGGGCGGCTGCCGGTCTTCTTCGAGCTGCGCACCCTGACCCTGGGGGCCGTCGCCGCCTCGATGATCGCCTACCTGGCCGCGCAGCTCTGCGACGTGCACCTCTTCCACTTCTGGAAACGCCTCACTGGTGGACGGCACCTGTGGCTGCGCAACAACGCGTCGACGATGGTGAGTCAGCTCGTCGACTCGACCGCGGTGATCACCATCACCCACTTCTACGCCAAGGCTCTTCCGGTCGATCTCGCGCAGCCGATCTGGCCGCAGCTCTTCGTGTTCATCGCCACCGGCTACGTGTTCAAGGTCACCGCAGCCGCGATCGACACGGTTCCGTTCTATCTCGGCACCCGCTGGCTGTCCCGCTACCTCGAGATCGACCATCCCCTTCGCGGTCCTCGCTGAGTCGAGGTGCCGTGCCGCCCGCGCCGGCGCAGCGGTAGGCGGAGATCGGAGGTTGAGAGGCGTCCCCCGCCCCTGCTATGGTGGGTTGCTTAAGTGCTTGCCCCACGGTCGTTTAGGCGTCGGGTTGCGGCTTCCGCCAGAGGTCCAGGCCCACGACCACGACCTGCCCGGCAACCCCGACGCTGCATCGAACCCTCTGTACCGCAGAGGCCTCCCGGGATCCCACGAGCCCACTGATGTCCGAAAAGCCCTGGACTCCCGACAGCTGGAAGGGGCGTATAGCCCTGCAGCAGCCGACCTACGCCGATCCGGCCGAGCTCGAGCGTTGCCTCGAGCGCCTGGCCAGGTTGCCGCCCCTGGTCACCTCGTGGGAGATCGAAACGCTCAAGTCCCAGCTGGCTGCCGCCGCGCGCGGTGAGAGCTTCCTGCTGCAGGGCGGCGACTGCGCCGAGAGCTTCGAGAACTGCACCTCGCACGCGATCACCAACAAGCTCAAGATCCTCCTCCAGATGAGCCTGGTGCTGGTGCACAGCGGCCGCCGCCGGGTGATCCGCGTGGGTCGCTTCGCCGGGCAGTACGCCAAGCCGCGTTCCAGCGATACCGAGATCCGCGACGGCGTCACCCTGCCGTCCTACCGCGGCGACCTGGTGAACTCGCTCGAGTTCGACGCCGAGGGACGTGAGCCGGATCCGTATCGGCTGCTGCAGGGCTACAAGCGCGCTGCCCTGACGCTCAACTTCATCCGCGGCCTGATCGACGGAGGTTTCGCCGACCTGCATCACCCGGAGTACTGGGATCTCGACTTCGTCCAGCACTCGCCGAGAGCTCGCGACTATCAACGCATCGTCGAGTCGATCGGCGAGTCGCTGCGCTTCATGGAGACGCTGGTCGGAGTCAACGTCGGCGAGATGGACCGCGTCGACTTCTACGCCAGCCACGAGGGTCTGCACCTGTCCTACGAGCAGGCGCAGACGCGCCAGGTGCCGCGCCGTGTCGGTTGGTACAACCTGTCGACCCATCTGCCCTGGATCGGGCTGCGCACCGCCGCGCCGGACGGTGCACACGTCGAGTTCTTCCGCGGCGTCCGCAACCCGATCGGCCTGAAGGTCGGCGCCTCGACCCGGCTCGAGGACGTCGATCGACTGCTCGACCTGCTCCATCCGGACGACGAGCCCGGTCGCCTGACCCTGATCCACCGATTCGGCGCCGACAAGATCCAGCAGGGCCTGGGACCGCTGGTGCGGCGGGTGCGCGAGAGCGGCAAGACCGTTCTCTGGTGCTGCGACCCGATGCACGGCAACACCCGATCGACGGCGAGCGGTCTCAAGACCCGCCGCTTCGACGACATACTGCGTGAGCTCGAGCTCGCCTTCGAGATCCACGCCGCCGAAGGCAGCCTGCTGGGCGGGGTGCACTTCGAGCTTACCGGCGAGGACGTCACGGAGTGTGTCGGCGGCGCCCGCGGCCTCGACGAGGTCGATCTCCACCGTGCCTACCGCTCACAGGTCGACCCTCGTCTCAACTACGAGCAGGCGCTGGAGATGGCGCTCCTGGTCGGCGAGCGGATCGCCGCTCAGGCCGCGCCGGTAGGCGATGCTGCCAGGCTTGCCGGCACTGCCGGACGGCGGCGCCAGCCGCGAGGAGTGGCATGAGGCCGAGGCGCTGGCAACGGAAGGGTTCGATGTGCAGCAGGCACACAGCGGCATCTTGCTGGAGAGGAACGGTTCACCACGTGGCCGACAGGCGGGATTCGAGATGAGCAGCGACGAAGGCAGGGGATTTCGTTTCCGCGACACCACCCGCGCGCCGTTCCAGTCGATCGTGCGCCTACGTTACGACCGGCAGGAGGGATCGGACTTCGCACGCACCTCGGACCTGTCGATGGAGGGCATGTTCGTCGAGAGTGAGAGCCCCAAGCCGATCGGCACCCTGGTCCAGTTCGAGCTCGAGGTACCCGGCGGCAAGAACGAGCCGATCCAGGGCCTTGGCGACGTCGTCTGGGTGCGGACGGGCGACCTGGTGACCGAGAGCAAGCCGATGGGCATGGGGATCCAGTTCCGCTACGTCGACCCGCGCAGCCGCGACCAGATCTTCCAGATCGTCGGCGACTACCTGCAGCGCTCGAACGCACGCCGGGGGGAGTCCCAGGCGGAAGCCACCGTGCACCCGTCGCAGGGTCCGGGTCCAGGTGATCGACAGCCTTCGACGCCGGTCCCCGACGCGATCAGCGCGCTCACCAGTGGACGGAAACCGGCCGCAGCAGGTCCCAACGTGGCTTCGCTCGCCGACACCGCCGAGCGCGAGGCCCCGTCACCTGAAGCCGCCGACAAGCCGCGCCTGCCGCCTCTGGCGGCGGCGCTCGCCGGCGGCTCTGCGCCGGCGCCAGCGGGCCCCGGTTCCGAAGAGGTCACGGAGATCGGCCTTAGGCCGCCGGGCGCCGGTCCGGCGACCTCGCAGGGGGCCGGTGAGGCGGAGCGGCGGTCCGGGCGGCCGGATGCGGAAGACGACAGCCAGGCGAGCAGGGTGGAGCGAGGCGGGTCGGAACCTGCTTCGCAACCCTTCCGGCTCGATGACAGCGAGCTCTCGCGTGGAGACGAGGTCGCGCCCCCGGAGTCGTCGCGAGGCCCTGTCCCGGCCATGGCGGCGACCGGCAGGAAGAGCTCCGGGCCGGAGGGCGCGGGCGGCGAGGAACAGCTGTTTCGACTCGAGGACGAGGAGGGAGAGACCGCCGCCGGCAGCGAGATCGATCCGCTGGCCACGATCGTCAGTCCTCCCGCGAGGCGTCCGGAGCAGAAGGCCAGGGAGCCGATCCGCTCGATCGACCTCGGCAAGGTCCCGGGAGTCGGGGAGTCGGGCGCCAGCGACCTGGACGAGACCGCGCCGTCGATCGTCCCGCTGCCTCCACTGACCTCCAAGCCCGCGACCTCGCTGCCGGACCCGGCGTCGCAGGCCGCGGTGCCTTCGGCCTCCGATCCAGCGCCCGGCGCACCATCGGAGAAGACCTCACCCGTGCCGTCCTCGGCACCGTCCTCCACGTCGCTGCGGGAGGAGTCGCGACAGGACCCGATCCGTCCACCCGAGCCCACCAGTGGCGGCACCTCGGACCCCGACCGGCCGACCGTCCGACAGTCGGCCTTCGAGCCAGCCACCTCCGGTAGCGGGACCGAGGCCTCCGATCTCGGCTCTGCGGTGCGGGCCGCGTCGAGACCGGCGCCCCCGGCGGTGGAGATGCCGACCCCCGATCAGCTGCGCTCCGCCGGCCAGGGTGGCGCAGCGTACTCCGCCGGGGCGGTGCGCCGGAGCGGGCGGCGCACCGGGGTTCTGATCGCGCTGCTCGCCGTGCTCGGCCTGGCGGCCGTGGGCTGGTGGCAGCGAGGCTGGCTCGTGGACTTCGTCGCCCCCGGAGACGACGCATCCGCGGAGGTGGCCACGGTTCGGTCCACTGCTCCTGACAGATCTATGGATGCTGCCGATCGCCCTGGAGCGATGCCGGTGGACGATGCAGAAGTGGCCACCGGCCTTGCGGACGAGAGCCTCGCAGCCGCTGCCGGCGCCGAAATCGGGTCGGACCTCGAGGAGGCTGCGCGCGAGCCGGATGCCGACGACTCGAGCCTCTTGGCTGAGCCGTCCCCGGTGCCGTCGGCAGCCTCCGCATCCGGCGAAGTGGCTGCCCGCCGCGACGACGGGACCGGCAGTCGTGCACCGACCGCCGCCGACTCCCTGCGCGCCGAAGACGACCCGGGCTCGCCTTCGGCCGGCACCGCGTCGACCAGGGTACGGGGACTGCAGGTCGACGAGCTCGCCCGCTCCACCCTGGTGCGGGTGATTACCGACCGGCCGATCGCGTCCTCGCAGATCCAGGTGGTCTCGCTGTCGAACCCACCGCGCTTCGTGGTCAAGATCCGTGGCATCTCGGAGCCGTTCCGCACCGGTGCGCGCGGCGAGCGGATCCGGCGCATCCGGTCGGGTCTGCACGCCGGACCGGAGCTGCACCTGGTCATCGACCTCGCCTCGGCGGACTACGAGACCACAGCCGACGTCGTCGACGGTGAGCTGCTGATCGGAGTCGAGGACCTCTGAGCGCGGGCGGCGCCGTGGTGCGATCGCTCGTCCCACGCAGCGTGCCGCGCCTGCAGGAGGGCGCCGGATGAGCGACCTCGACGCCGCTCCCGACCTCGAGACGGGCGGAGCTGCAGCGGGGGGCCGCCGCAGCCACAGCCTGTCGGTGGCCGCGGGAGTGATGTCGAGCCGGGTGCTCGGACTGGTGCGCGACCGCCTGCTCGCCCACCTGCTCGGTGTCGGGTTGTGGCGCGATCTGTTCGACGTGCTCTTCCGCGGCGCCAACCTGCTGCAGAACCTGCTCGGCGAACAGGCCCTGTCGGCGGCCTTCCTGCCGATCTACAACCGCTTCCGCGAGGGCGGTCGACCCGAGGAAGCACGGCGCTTCGCCCACGCGGTCCTGCTGATCATGGTGGTCACCGTTGCCGCTCTGGTGCTCGCCCTCTGGTTGGTGGCGCCGTGGACGGCACGGATCCTCGTGCCTGGCTGGGCCGACGAGCCGCAGCGCATGGCGGACGTGGTCCGCGGAGTCCGGATCCTGCTGCCGATGAGCGGCTTCCTGGTGCTCTCGGCCTGGTGCCTCGCAGTGCTGAACTCCCACGACCGATTCTTCCTGCCCTACGCCGCTCCAGTGGCCTGGAACGTGGCCTTGTTGACCGCCCTGGCGGCGGCCTGGTGGACCCTCGCGAGTAGCCGCGGCGACGCCCTGGTGCTCGCCCGTCCGGAGAGCCAGCGGGCGATCGTCCTCTGGGCGTGCTGGGGAGGAGTCGTCGGCGGTGCGCTGCAGCTGCTGGTGCAGCTCGGCCCGGCGTTGCGCGAGGTCGGCGGTCGCATCCTGGGGTCGTGGCGCGCCGCGGGGGTGACCGACTTCGGGCGGGCGTTCGGACCGGCGCTGATGGGGCGAGGTGTCGTGCAGCTCTCGAGCTACCTCGACCTCATGCTCGGCTCGCTGCTCGCGGCGGGAGCCATCGCCGCCATGGGCAATGCGTTCCGCATCTACTTCCTGGCTGCGACCCTGGTCGGAACCACGATCGTGGTTGTGGAGCTGCCGGCGCTGTCGCGCCTGGTGCGGCCCGTCGCGAGCCCCGACGGCGGCAGCCGGCTCGACCCGACCGCGGCGTTGGTCCGCCTGCGTCGTTCGTTCGCCGACGCGGCCTTCCTCAGCCTGCCGTCGGCGGTCGGCCTCGCCGTGCTCGGCGTGCCGATCGTCGGCACGATCTTGCAGACCGGTCGCTTCGGACGCGCCGAGACGTTGCTGGTCGGGACGGTGCTGGGCATCTACGCCGTGGGTCTGGTGCCGGGGATCTCGTCGCGTCTGCTGCAGAACCTCTTCTACGCCCTCGGAGACACCGCGACTCCGGCGCGCATCGCCGCGGGTCGTCTGGCGGTCGGGGCGGCGATCGCGGTGCCGTCGATGCTGGCGCTGGACCGCATCGGGGTCTCCGACGTCTTCGCGGTCGGCGATTCGGCTCTTCGCCTCGGGGCCTGGGGCCTGGCCCTCGGATCCGCTCTCGGCGCCTGGTTCGAGCTGGGCGCGCTGACCGTGGCGAGTCGCCGCCGTGCGGTGCCGCTGGGTTTGCCGTGGAGACGACTGGCGCTCTTCGCCTCGCTGTCGATCGTGGCGGCGGCGTCGGGCGGCGCCGCCTGGTGGGTGCTGCGGAGCCTGCCGCCCCTTGTGCTCGGGCCGCTGGTGGTCGCGGCCTTCGCCGCGGTCTACCTGGTGCTCGCCCGTTTCCTTGGCGTGCCGGAGCTGGCGACAGTCGTGGAGCGGTGGAATCCCCTGCGCCGCGGCCACCGTTCGTAGAAGAGGAGACGTGGCGCCGGAGTCGACGGAAGAGTGGGGGATCGGCTCCCTCCTGGAACAAAGCCGACGCCCCGTCCGTAGGGCCTCACGAGGAGGAAAGCGATGGAATCCGTGTACACGATGGAAGTCCTGATGAGTGTCGGTCTCGGGCTCGGCCTGGCCGCCGCCTGCGGCTTCCGCGTCTTCGTGCCCTTCTTGGCCATGAGCATCGCTTCGCGTGCTGGACACCTGGATCTGTCGGAGCGCTTCGACTGGATCGCCAGCGACGTGGCCCTCGGGGTCCTGGCTCTCGCCACGGTGCTGGAGATCGGCTCCTACTACGTGCCGTGGCTGGACAACCTGCTCGACACGGTGGCCACGCCCGCGGCGGTCGTCGCCGGCACCGTGGCGGCAGCGGCCACGTTCCAGGGCACGAGTCCCCTGCTCGGCTGGACCTTGGCCGCCATCGGCGGCGGCGGCGCTGCGGGCGTGCTGCAGACCGGCACGACGCTGCTGCGCGGTCTGTCGTCGATCTCCACCGCTGGATTCGGCAATCCGATCCTGTCGACCGCCGAGGCGGGCGGCGCTGCATCGCTGGCATCGCTGGCCCTGCTGCTGCCGCTGGTCGCCCTGCTGGTGGTGATGACCCTGGTGCTGACCACTGGGGTCAAGACCGCACGCTTCCTGGGAGCCAGGGAGCAGCGGCGATCCGAGATGCACCGAGCCGCCTGAGGCGTTCAGCGGCCGCCCCAGCGTCCGATCAGGCCGGCGGAATCTTTCGCCTGCCGCCTGACGTAGCATTGATCGTCATGGGTGCACCTCGGCACGGCAGCGATCCGGCACCGCTGGCTCCGTCGCGTCGACCGGCCTCGACGGGGATCGGCAGCCGCGGCAGAGGGTGGCCGGCGCTACTCCTCTGCGCAGCGGTGGTCTGGGCGAGCGCCACCTCTTGCGCTTCGACGGTCTCCCATCGATCGGCTGCGGCCTGGCGCGCGGATCTCGAGAACCTCGGTTTGGCCCGCGTCGTGGTGCCGTTCTCGCTCGATCGCGAGATGCGCGAGTGGCTCGGCGAACGGATCCCCAAGGGCGGCGACGAGATGCTCCGCGTCCAGCGTCTCGTCGAGGTGCTCCTCGACGAGGACCACCTCGGGATCGAATACCGGCGCGAGCCGACGCTGACAGCACGCGAGGTGTTCGACGAGCGGTCGGCCAACTGCCTGGCGTTCACCCACCTCTTCGTCGGCATGGCGCGCGAGATCGGGCTGCCGGTCTACTTCCTCGAGGTTCGCGACCTCGAGAACTACGATCGCGAGGGAGACCTGGTGGTGCACTCCGACCACATCGCGGTCGGGCTCGGGCCCAGTCACAACCTGACGATCATCGACTTCGCCACCGAGCAGAGCTCCTACCGTAGGGTGAGCCCGATCTCGGATCTCGAGGCGACGGCCCTCTTCTACTCGAATCGGGGAGCGGAGGAGCTGCGCAGAGGCGAGAACGCCGCTGCCCAGGGGTGGCTCGAGGACGCGGTACGGATCGCCCCCGGTTCGGCGGGTGCGTGGGTCAACCTCGGCGTGGCGCGGCGCCGCTCCGGCGACGAGACGGGAGCCGAACGTGCCTATCGCCAGGCGCTGACCATCGACGCCAGCGAGACCTCGGCCTACCAGAACCTCGCGACGCTGCTACGCATGCAGGGGAAGCACGGCGAGGCGCTCGAGCTGATGGCCCTGACCGATCACAGCGGCAACCGCAATCCCTTCGCGTTCCTGGCTCTCGGCGACCTGAGCCTGCGCCACGGACGTGCCGACGAGGCGGAGCGCTTCTACCGCCGGGCGATCAGGATGCACGGCGAGCAGGCCGAGCCGATGGCCGCACTCGGCCTGCTGCACGTCGCACGGGGTCAACACCGCGCCGCCGAACGGCTGCTGCGCCGGGCGAGCAAGCTGGACGCCGACCAGGAGCGGGTGCGGCAACTGCGTCGCCGGCTCGACGCCGAGCGCGACGGCAACAGCTGAAGCCTCTCCCGCGCTGCTCGGCGGTGCGGGTCAGCCGAGCGTCTCGACCTTCAGATCGCCGTCGCCGTAGCGGGCGCGCAGCACCTTCTTGTCGAACTTGCCGACACTCGTCTTCGGCACCTCTTCGATGAAGGTCCAACGCTCCGGCAGCCACCACTTGGCGACCCGCTCGGCCAGGTACTGGCGTAGCTCCTCGGCGGAGACCCCGTCGTCGGCGACGACGCAGGCCAGGGGACGCTCGTCCCAGCGTTCGTCGGGCACACCGACCACCGCGGCCTCGCGTACCTTGGGGTGCCCCATGAGCTGGTTCTCGAGGTCGACCGAGGAGATCCATTCGCCGCCCGACTTGATGACGTCCTTCGCCCGGTCGGTGATCTGCACGAAACCCTTGGCGTCGATCGAGCCGACGTCGCCGGTGCGCAGCCAGCCGTCGTGGAACTTCCCGGGGTCCTCGTTCTTGTAGTACGAGCCGGTCACCCAGACTCCACGCGCCTCGATCTCGCCGACCGCCTTTCCGTCGCGGGCCAGCACGTTGCCTTCGTCGTCGACGATGCGCAGCTCGATCCCTGGCAGGATGCGCCCCGTCTTCACCCGCCACTCCATCTGCTCGCCCTCGGGGGTGCCCTTGGGCGGCCGCGCCAGCGAGCCCAGCGGCGACGTCTCGGTCATCCCCCAGCCCTGGAGGATCTCGAGGTCGTAGCGCTCCTCGAACGCCTCCATCAGCGACCGCGGCACGGCCGATCCGCCGCACAGCACGGTGCGGAACGAGCTGAAGTCGACCTTCTTGTCGTCGGCGTAGCGCAACACCTCGTTCCAGATCGTCGGCACGGCGCCACTGATGGTCGGCCGGTACTCGCGGATGATCCGGCACAGCGGCTCGGCCTGCAGGAAGCGATCGGGCATGACGAAGTCGGCGCCCATGAACCAGCCGACGTGGGGCAGCCCCCAGGCGTTGGCGTGGAACATCGGGACGATCGAGAGGATGCGGTCGCGCTCGCTGATCGCGATGGCGTTGCCGCTCGCCACACCCAGGGCGTGCAGCACCGAGGAGCGGTGGCTGTAGACGACGCCCTTCGGCCTGCCGGTGGTGCCGCTGGTGTAGCACATCGCCGCGGCGCTGCGTTCGTCGACATCGGGCCACGGATACTCGGTCTCGCGCCCATCGAGCAACTCGGCGTAGCGGTGCACCTTGGCCTTGGCGCCGTCGAGGAGCGAGGCGTCGCCGGCTCCGACCACGATGATGTGCTCGACGGTGTCGAGCTGATCGGCGACCCGCGCCAGCAGCGGCACCAGGGTGTCGTCGACCAGGATCACCTTGTCCTCGGCGTGGTTGATCACGTAGGACAGGTCCTCCGGGAACAGCCGGATGTTCAGCGTGTGCAGCACCGCCCCCATGCAGGGGATCGCGAAGTAGGCCTCGACGTGCTCCTGGTTGTTCCAGCAGAAGGTCCCGACCCGATCCGACTCGCCGACGCCGAGCTCGGCCAGGGCGTGGGCCAGCTGAGCCGCGTGGTCGGCCACCTCGCGATAGGTGCCGATGCGCGCGCCGTCGGCCTCGCAGGTGATCACCCGGCTGTCGGCGTAGGTGGACAGGCCGTGCCGGAAGATCATGTTGATGTTCAGTTGCACGTCCTGCATGGTGCTCTGCATGGTCAGACCTCTCTGGAACGTTGGCTGGATCGTGAAGCCGTCGCTGCGACTCCTGCCGCGCCTTCACCGCCGGAGTGAGCCGGAGACCGGACCCCGCTACGGAGCTCCGAGTCGGTGCCCCGATGCGGAGAAGGGGGCTATAGGGGCGATGGGCGCCGAGCTCGCGCCGAATCGTAGCCGATGGCGTCTTCGTCGGCGGCCGATGCGAGCGAGGCGCGATCGGCCGCGAATCACCTAAGAGGTCCTGGCCGCAGGACCTTTCCGCCAGGCAGGCAGCCCCAGGGTCAGGGCCCGCGCCGCCATCAACACCGTCATCGCCAGCCACAGGCCGTGCACGCTGTCGAGCCGCCATCCGGCGAGGGCCACCGGCAGGAACCCGGCCAGACTGAGCAGCATCGAATCGCGCAGTCTTCGGCCCGCCGAGAGTCCGAGGAAGTAGCCATCCAGCACGTAGGCGACCGACCCGAGTCCCAGTACCGGCACCAGCCAGGGTGCGATGGTGGCCAGGAGGGCCCGGACCGACTGTTCCTCGATCAGCCAGCCAAGCAGGAGGTCCGGCGCCAGTGCGGTGGGGAGTGCGATCGCAAGGGCACTGCCCAGGCCGGCTGACGCGGCCCATCGCAGCAGTTGGTGGCGGGCCCGCGGATCACCTGCGCCGTGTAACCTGCCGACCAGCGTCTCGGTGGCGTAGGCCAGTCCGTCGATCCAGTAGGAGCCCACCGACACGACACGCAGCAGGACGGCGTTGGCGGCGAGCACGACCGTGCCGAGTCGCGCCGACAGCTCGGTGAACAGCGTGAAGGCCACCAGCAGACAGATGGTGCGGACGAAGATGTCGCGCTGGAGCGAGAACATCGTGATCAGCGCTCGGCGGTCGCGCAGCCGTTCGAGCCGCAGGCCGCCGGCGATCTGTCCACGCAGCAGCGCCAGCGCCACGATCGACCCACACACCTGTCCGAGCGCCGTGGCCAGACCGGCGCCGGCCGCCCCCATCCCGAGAGCGAGGATGAACAGCGCGTTGCCGAGGATGTTGACTGCGTTGGCCACCGCGGTGACCATCAGCGCGCGACCGCTCTGTGAGCGCCCGAGGAACCACCCCAGCAGGACCATGTTGAGCAGCGTGGCCGGGGCCGCCCAGATGCGCGCACGCAGGTACTCGGCACCGGCCTGCTCGACCAGGGCGGTGCCCGAGAGCAGCGAGAAGGTCAGGTGCTCCAGCGGCCGGCTGGCGGCGACGACCAGCAGGCCGAGCACCACCGCCAGCGCTCCGCCACGCGCCAGCAGCTCGGCCTGTGCCCGGTCGTCGCCGCGCCCGTGGGCCTGCGCCACCGGGCCGGTGGTCCCCATGCGCAGGAAGCCCAGCCCGAAGTAGAGCAGGTCGAAGAGGAGACCCGCGAGCGCCACGCCGGCGAGGTCGATGGCGCCGGGCTGGCGGCCGAGCATCGCCGTGTCGGCGAGACCGGCGAGTGGCACGGTGAGATTCGACAGGACGTTGATCAGCGCCAGTCGCCGGAACTCCCTGCGGAGGGCTGGGTCGAGCAAAGGAGGACCTGAGGCGGTAGGGACTGACCGGCGAGCTTCAGCGCGTGAGTGGACGGAGAGGAGCGCCACGTCGAGGCGTGGGTGGAGACGTTCACCGCGAGAAGGACGCGCCCACCTGGCGCGCCCGCTCAGCGGCTAAGCTACGGCGCCATGACCACCCAAACCGCGCGCTGGACGGCGCGCATCGATCGCCTCAGCGAGTGGCTCGGGCGGGCGATCTCCTGGCTCGTCGTGTTGATGATCCTGGTCGGGGCCTTCAATGCGGTGGCTCGATACTCGAGCCGCTTCACCGGCTGGAACCTCAGCTCCAACGCCTACCTGGAGCTGCAGTGGTACCTGTTCAGCGTCGTCTTCCTGCTCGGCGGCTCGTATGCGCTGAAGCGCGGCGCCCACGTCCGTGTCGACGTCTTCTATGCCCGGCTCGGGCCTCGCGGCCAGGGCACGATCGACCTGCTCGGCACCCTCTGCTTCCTGATCCCGTTCGCCGTAGCCGGCGTGCTGCTGTCGCTGCCCTCGGTGCGCAACGCCTGGTCGACCTGGGAGACCTCGCCCGATCCGGGGGGCCTGGCGCGGTACCCGATCAAGACCGTGCTGCCCGTCGGATTCGCACTGCTGCTGCTGCAGGCGTTCGCCGAGCTGGCGCGCTCCGTGGCGGTGCTGCGAGGTCGCTCCGAGGCGCGGCGCGATGGCGGGGGAGACCACAGCCGTGGCTGATCTGCTCGGGCCACTGATGTTCGTGGTCGTCTTCCTGTTCATCTTCGTCGGCTATCCCGTCGCCTTCTCGCTCGGCGGCGCGGCGCTTCTCTTCGCCTTCCTCGGCGTCGAGTTCGGCTACTTCGACTGGCACCTGCTCTACGCCTTCCCCGAGCGGGTCTTCGGCATCATGTCGAACTACACCCTGCTGGCGGTGCCCTTCTTCGTCTTCATGGGCACGATGCTCGAGCGCTCGCGTCTGGCGGAGGACCTGCTGCGCACCATCGGCCTGCACTTCGGGCGGCTGCGCGGCGGCCTCGCGCTGGCGGTGGTGTTCGTCGGCGCCCTGCTCGCGGCGGCGACCGGTGTGGTCGGAGCCTCGGTGGTGGCGATGGGCATGATCAGCCTGCCGATCATGCTGCGCTACCGCTACTCGCCGGAGCTGGCCACCGGCGTCATCACCGCCGCCGGTACCCTGGGCCAGATCATCCCGCCGAGCGTGGTCCTGGTGGTGCTGGCGGATCAGCTCGGCGTGTCGGTCGGCAGCCTGTTCCAGGGATCGTTGATCCCGGGAGTGATGCTGGCCTCGATGTATGCCGTCTTCGTCGTCGGCGTCGCCGTGGTGAAGCCCGAGCTGGCGCCGGCGCTGCCGGCCGGGGAGCGACAGGCGGAGGAGGGACTGTGGCGCAAGACCGTCATCGTGATGCTGCCGCCGCTGGTCCTCATTCTGCTCGTGCTGGGGAGCATCTTCGCCGGCGTCGCGACCCCGACGGAGGCGGGTGCCGTCGGCGCGGTCGGAGCGATCGGTCTGGCGGCGCTCAACGGCCGCCTGTCGTGGAACACCCTGCGCGAGACCGCCGAGGAGACGACGCGTCTCACCGCGATGGTGATGTTCCTGCTCATCGGATCGACCCTCTTCGCGCTCGTCTTCCGCGGCCTCGACGGCGACCTGTGGATCAAGGAGATGTTGACCAACCTGCCCGGCGGGGTGATCGGTCTGCTGATCGTCGCCAACCTGGCCGTCTTCGTGCTGGGCTTCTTCATCGACTTCTTCGAGATCGCCTTCATCATCGTGCCGCTGCTGGCGCCGGCGGCGTCGCACCTCGGCATCGACCTGGTGTGGTTCGGAGTGATGATCGCGATGAACCTGCAGACGTCGTTCCTCACGCCGCCGTTCGGCTTCGCCATCTTCTACCTGCGTGGGGTGACGCCGAGCGAGATCCCGACGACCAGGATCTATCGCGGGGTGATCCCGTTCATCGTCATCCAGCTGGTCGGCCTCGCCCTGGTGATGATCTTCCCGCAGCTGGTGCTCGGACTGGCAGGCTGAGCGCGGCGGGCTGAGCGGAGCATCGCCCTGGTGCGCGCCGCGGCGCCCCCGGGCTGTCGAGGATCAGCGCCGGAACTGCGCCATCGCCAGCTCGGCGGTGCCGAACCAGGCCAGCGAGGTCTTGCGGAACGGCTTCCAGGACTCGAGGATGCGGCGGTAGGACGCCTCCGCCGCGGCGTTCTGCTCCATCAGCTCGAAGGCGATGTCGTGCGCAGCCTGCATCACGTCGGCCGAGAACGGACGCAGCTGCACGCCCTTGGCGAGCAGGCGCTCGAGCGCCGGCGGGTTCAGGGCGTCGTAGCGCGCCTGCATCGTCAGGTGGGCGTGAGAGCTCGCCGCCTCGACCGCCGCCTTGTACTCCGCGGTGAGGGAGTCCCAGGCGCCGCGGTTGACGTAGAGGCTGAGCGAGGGGCCCGGCTCCCACCATCCCGGGTAGTAGTAGAAGTCCGCGATCTCGTGAAAGCCGAGCTTCTCGTCGTCGTAGGGGCCGACCCATTCGGTGGCGTCGATGGCGCCACGTTCGAGGGCGGTGTAGATCTCGCCCCCGGACAGGGTCTGCACGGTGACTCCGAGCTCGGAGAGCACCTGGGCCCCGAGCCCCGGGATGCGCATCTTGAGGCCCCGCAGATCGGCCAGGGTCGGTACTTCCCGGCGGAACCACCCACCCATCTGCACGCCCGTGTTGCCGCTCGGGAAGTTGATGATGTTGAAGTCGGCGAACACGCCACGCAGCAGTTCCAGGCCGCCGCCCTCGACCAGCCAGGCCGTCTGCTGACGCGAATCGAGGCCGAACGGCATGGCGGTGTCGAAGGCCAGTGCCGGGTGTTTTCCGGTGTAGTAGTAGCTGGCCGTGTGGCCCGCCTGCGCCGAGCCCTGCTGCACGGCGTCGAGTACCTGGAGGCCGGGCACGAGCTCTCCGGCCTGGTTGACGCGTACCGTGAAGCGGCCGTCGGTGAGCTCGGCGAGCTTCGTCGCGAAGACCTCGGCGGCGCCGAAGATGGTGTCGAGGGCGGCGGGGAAGCTGGAGACCAGGTTCCAGCGCACCCGCGGACGCGCTTGGACCGCCGGAGCGTCCGTGCCTGGACCGCCGCAGGCGGCGAGCGCTCCGCCGGCGGCCACCGTGCCGAGCCTGCCCAGCGCGGCGCGCCGGTCGATCGCGACACCGGATGCCGTTCGCGCCGGCGACGCCGAGGGGTGGGAGGCGCCGTCCTCCATCGATTGCTGGGGCTGAGGAGGCACGGATCCGGTCGTCGGGCCGGTCTTCGGCGAATGGCTCATACTGGTGTTCCTCTGGCTAGGGTCCCGGTGGGCGGTCGTCGGGCGGGCCCATTCTCCCGGCGGACGAGCCGAAGCTCTCCTCGATTGGGCCTGGCTCTTGCAGAGCGCGTGCGATGTGGATCGTGTGGCACCGTTCGGCGCTGCCGGCCGGTGGCGCCTTCGCGGTGTAGGTTCGGAGGTCGGCGACTCACGCTGACCAGGAGAGCGCCAGAGCGCCTTGCTTTCTAGGTGGAAGCGGTTCGAAGGAGGAGAAGGTATGGGCCAGCTGATGGAGGACAGGCCTCGCGCTCGCCGCGGGTCCGGAGAACTGGATGGATCGGGCGCGGAGAGTGCGCATTGTAGCTCCGCCCGCAGCTCCGCGCGGCTCTCCCGCCGGAGTCTGGCCGCGGTCTCGGCCACCGTCTGTGCGACCGCCTTCCTGACCAGCTGCTCGGTCAATCCTGCCACCGGGGAGCGCGAGCTCTCGCTGGTCAGTGAGGCACAGGAGATCGCCATCGGCCGACAGAACGACGAGGCGATCGTGGCTCAGTACGGGCTCTACCCGGACGAGGAGTGGCAGCGCTACATCCAGGACCTCGGGAGCAGGCTCGCGGCTGCGTCCGAAAGGCCCGACCTGCCGTGGACCTTCCGGGTCCTCGACGATCCCCTGGTCAACGCCTTCGCCCTGCCCGGCGGCTTCATCTACATCACCCGCGGCATCCTCGCCCACCTCAACAGCGAGGCCGAGCTCGTCGGAGTCCTGGGGCACGAGATCGGCCACGTCACGGCGCGGCACGGGGCGAGTCAGATGAGCAAGGCGATGCTCGCCCAGCTCGGCCTCGGAGTCGGAGCGATCCTGGCTCCGGAGGAGGCCCAGTCGTACGGTGGCCTCGCCGTCGCGGCGACGCAGCTGCTCTTCCTCAAGTACGGTCGCGACGACGAGCGCCAAGCCGATGCGCTGGGTGTTCGCTATTCGCTGCGCGAGGGCTTCGACGCTCGCGAGTTGGTCGGCGTCTTCGAGACGCTGGGTCGCGTCTCGGCCGCCTCCGGCCGCAGCGGATTGCCGGGGTGGGCGTCCACCCACCCCTCCTCGGAGGACCGCACCGAACGGATCCAGGCCCTGGTCGCGCGCAGCGAGCTGCCGCCTCGGCTCGAGGTCGGTCGCGACAGCTACCTGCGCCGTCTCGACGGCATCGTCTTCGGCGACAACCCCCGCCACGGCTTCTTCCGCGGCTCGACCTTCCTGCACCCCGACATGGCCTTCCAGCTCGAGTTCCCCGAGGGCTGGCAGACCCAGAACGGCCGTCAGGCCGTGGTGGCCCTGTCGCCGCAGAAGGACGCGGTCGTTCAGCTCACCTTGGCCGCCGGGGATTCTCCCCAGACCGCGGCGAACAGTTTCTTCGAACAGCAGGGGGTGCTCGCCGGTCAGGCCTGGAGCTCGGGCTACAGTCCCGACATCGCGCGCGGTTTCGCGGTCGAGGACCAGCAGGGGCAGCGGGTGGTCGAGGGATGGGTCGCCCACGTCGAGCAGGGCGACCAGCTCTTCCAGCTCCTGGGTTACGCGCGGCCCAACGTGGTGGCGGCACGAGGCCCGGCGCTGAGGGCGTCGCTGTCGTCGCTGCGTCCGCTGCGCGAGAGGCGCTGGCTCGACGTGCAGCCGATGCGCCTGCAGGTCGCTGCCGTCGACCGCACCGAGCCGGTGGAACGGGTCGAAGCCCTGCGTTCCTCGATCCCGCAGGACGAGATCCTGCTGATCAACCGGCTCGACCCGGGGCAGACGTTGCAGCGCGGCACCCTGGTCAAGCGGGTCGAGGGCGTCGATCCCAGCAGCGACTGAGCTGCGCGCCGGCCGGTGTCGCCCGCGGTGGCCGATCGCCGTGGGCGGGACAGCAGGGTGCCCGACGACGGCGCGCCCGAGGCCTGGAACTCCGCTTCAGGGTGCCGGCGCTGTCTCGCGCGTGGTCGCGGCGGCGGCCGAGGCCGGCTCCGCCTCTCCTTCGCCGAGGTGCTCGGCGAGCCAGCGCTCGGCGTCGATCGCCGCCTGACATCCGGTTCCGGCGGCGGTGATCGCCTGACGGTAGGAGGGGTCCATCACGTCGCCGGCTGCGAAGACCCCGTCGACGTCGGTCGCGGTGCCGGGCAGCTTCACCTCGAGGTAACCCACCGGGTCCATCGCCAGCGCACCGCGGAAGAGGTCGGTGTTCGGCTTGTGGCCGATGCCGAGGAACATCCCCTGGCACGGCAGCTCACGTGTCTGTTCGTCGATGGTGCTGCGCAGGCGCACGCCGCGCACGCCCTTCTCGCGGCTGCCCAGCACCTCCTCGACGACGTGGTTCCAGAGGAAGTCGATCTTGGGATTCGCCAGGGCCCGGTCCTGCATGATCTGCGAGGCGCGCAGCGCGTCGCGGCGGTGCACCACAGTGACGCGACTGGCGAACTTGGTCAGGAAGAGCGCCTCTTCCATCGCGGTGTCTCCGCCGCCGACCACGATGACGTGCTTGTCGCGGAAGAAGAAGCCGTCGCAGGTCGCGCAGGCGGAGACGCCGAATCCGAGCAGCCGGCTCTCGGACTCGAGGCCCAGGTACTTGGCCGAGGCGCCGGTGCAGATGATCAGGGCGTCACAGGTGACCGATCGGTCGCCGACGACGAGACGGAAGGGACGTCGATCGAGCTGCACCGCGTCAACGGTCTCGAATCGGACCTCGGCTCCGAAGCGGATCGCCTGCGCCCGCATCCGGTCGATCAGCTCGGGACCGAGGATCCCCTCCGGGAAGGCCGGGTAGTTCTCGACGTCGGTGGTGGTGGTGAGCTGGCCGCCCGGCTGGGCGCCCTCGAAGACGACCGGGGCGAGGTCCGCCCTGGCGGCGTAGAGGGCCGCGGTCAGGCCGGCGGGACCGGAGCCCAGGATCGCCAGGCGTCGGTGCTCCGTGTCTCCGGGCGGGGAACCGTTCTCGGCTGTCGTACTGCTCGTGGAGCTCATCTCGCGTCCTCTGGGGCTTTTCACTGAAGGTGTGTCTCGGCTTGCCGTCAGTTGACCTCGTGGGTCGGTGGCAGACCGATCGACACGGCGTTCCAGGCGCCGACCGTGGTGAGGTTGTCGGCCAGGACCCAGAACCAGCGGCGCCGGCTGCGCGACCCATCCCCTGGCCCGCGCAGCGGAGCCAGGCTGACGTGCACGCTGTGTTCCCCGGCTACGGCCACCGGGTCGCCGGCGGATCCCTTGCGCGAGGTCGCACCGGTCGGATGCAGGTGCAGCCCGGGTCGCACTTCGATCGCCGCCGCGAGCGCCTCGTCACCGACGGGCTGCTCGAACTCGATGCAGGTGCTCAGCGCAACTCCGTGGAACACGCCGGCGCGCACGACCTGCTGCGACGCCGTCTCGAGCTCGACCCCGGTGAGCCGGCGGAGCGCTGCCGCGGTCTCGGTCGCCGCCACCGGCAGCAGATTGAACGCCTGCTGACCGCCGAGCAGATCGGTCGGCATCTCGCCGGAGAAGGCGAGGATCGCTCGCGTCTGACCGAGCAGCTCCTCGACCGCCTCGGCCGACAGCACCGAGACCGGCTCCAGCACGGTGGTCGCGACGCGGCGAGGAACGAGCTCGCGCAGCGCGTCCAGGAGCAGAGCCTGGCAGACGAGGCTGGCGGGCGGCGAGACCAGCACCTGCGCGGATTCCGAGCTCTCGGCGAGGGGGAGCCCGGCCACCACCGGCACCAGGTCGAGGTCGCCCAGCTCGGGCCCGGCGAGCTCGGCGCTCCAGCCGACGGCATCGACCAGCACCAGCACCGCGGTGGGTGGCAGGGCCTCACGCAGGGCCGAGACCACCGCGGCGGAGACGGCGACGGGAACGAAGAAGAGATCGAGGCCGGCCAGCAGCTCCGGATCGGGGCGTTGGAGATCGAGCACCTCGATCAGGGTGGCGGCGCGGCCGAACTCGGCCAGCTCGCCTTCGTCCGCCGGGTCGCCGGAGAAGCCGCGGATCGCCAGGCTCGGGTCGATCGCGAACAGCCGCTCGCCGAGCTCCTTGCCGAGGATCGAGGAGGCGGCGAGGATGCCGACGGTCGTGCTGTCGGAACCGACGTCTGCTGCGCCTTCGTCGCTCAAGGCGAGTCCTCGCCACGTCTCGCGCCCGGTCCGGCCAGCGACGGCGGCTCGAGGCCCTCGGTGCTCGCGCCCGGATCACCGTCACCGTCGTCGGAGTCGGTGCGGCCGCGCCGCAGCTTGCCGCGCAGCCACAGGCCGGGGCCCCAGAGCGCGTAGCCGGTGCTCACGACGAGGAAGAAGGCGGCCGGCTGCAGCAGGGCGAGCAGGCCGACCGCCGCGATCGGCAGGGCGATGCGGAAGGTCCATCGACGCTGGGGGTCGAGCTCCTTGAAGCTGTAGTACCGGAAGCCCGAGACCATCAGCAGGCTGAGGAGGATCGAGCTCGCGAGCAGGATCGATTGGACCGGCAGCGGGCCGAAGCGCTCGGCGGCGCCGATCTCGACACCGAAGTAGATCAGCGAACCGAGGCAACCCGCGGCGGCAGGGACCGGCAGCCCGGCGAAGTACCGCTTGTCGACGATGCGCGTCTGTACGTTGAAGCGGGCGAGTCGGGTGGCGGCGCAGACGAGGAAGAACGAGGGCACGGCCCAGCCGACACGGCCCAGATCGGCGAGGATCCACAGGTAGGCGAGGAGGGGAGGAGTGGTGCCGAAGGTCACGACGTCGGCGAGGGAGTCGTACTCACGACCGAAATCGCTCTCCGTCTGGAGCTTGCGGGCCAGGCGCCCGTCCATCCCGTCGACGAACGCGGCGACGAAGACCAGCAGCACGGCGGTCTGCAACTCGCCCCGCAGTCCCAGGATCACCGCATAGAAGCCGAGCAGCAGGTTGCCGATCGTGATGATGCTCGGCAACAGGTAGGCCCGCCGCCGGAAGCCCTGCCGAATCCGAGGTTGCACCTCGGCGCTGTCGGGCGTCTCGCTCGTCACGACTCGTCTCGGGCGAGCGGCTCCGCGAGCAGGGTGGCGACGGCGCGCACCTTCTGGCCGACGGCCACTCTCGGCACGTATCGATCGGGCAGCAACACGTCGACCCGCGAACCGAACTGGATCAGACCGAGCAGACCGCCGCGCTCGACCGTGTCGCCTGCGCCCAGGTAGGGCACCACGCGGCGCGCCACGAGACCGGCGATCTGCCTGATCGCGACGGTGTCGCCGTCGGCCAGTTGGAGCACGGTGAGGTGGGATTCGTTCACCCGGTCGACGTCTTCGCGGTAGGCGGCGAGTTTGCGCCCGGCGCGCCGCTTGCTGAGCACGACCGTGCCGCTGCACGGAGCGCGCTGCACGTGCACGTTGAATACGTTCAGGAAGATCACGACGCGGCGGCGCGGCTCGGGCGAGACGTCTTCGTCGACCGCCGTGTCGACCGTCGTCACCACCCCGTCGGCGGGGCACACGAACGCCTCTGCGGCGCCTTCGAAGGTGCGATGGGGGTCGCGGAAGAAGGCGAGGACGCAGAGCGTGGCGAGCAGCCCGACGACGGCCAGCCAGATCGGGAGCCAGATCGCTGCGGCGATGCTGGCGATGAGGAGAGGGGCGGCGAAGGGCCAGGCCTGGGGAGCGATGCGCATCGCAGCGATCGTACTACCTCGGCGCAGCGTCCCGGGACCCACCGCTTCCCGACCGGCGGGCGGGGCGACGGTCCGGAAGGCAAGAGGCCGCCCCTGAACGAAAGAGAGCTCCCGTTGGGAGGGGAGCTCAGGTGGCGGAGTGGGAGCGGATGATCGACTCCATGCGGTCCTTCAGGGCCAGCTTGTGCAGCTTGATCGCCTTGGCCTGGGTCTCCTCGTCGGCCGAGAGGTTGCCCTGCTCCTGGATCGATTCGAGTCGCCCCTCGCAGTCCTGGTGCTCCTGGTAGAGGCGCTTGAACTCGGCATCGTTCTTCAGCAGCTCGGCCTTGATGGACTCGTAGCTCATCGTACCCTTCTCCTCTCTGCGCAGCGCCGGTCGGGCCGCCAGGACGCGTTCCTGACTCGGCTGGTGACGGATGGATCTCCGGCAGCGCCCTCGGGGAGGGCGCCGGGCGGGATCGTGCTCGAGCTCGGGCGGGGAGCGGCAGCGGCACGTGGGCCGTTCCCCGCCGACGCTGCTGCGTCGGTGGGCTGCTCGCCGTGAACCGAGGCTCGGGACATCGTCCGCAATGTAGCACTCGCCGAGGAGTGTCTCAAGCGAGGTGGGAGCGGCCTCCGCAGCAGCACGGCGTCAGCGACTGAGAGCTCCATGCTCAGAGCTCCAGGCTCATCAGCACCGCGTCCGATCCGTCGCCGTAGTAGCCGTGCCGTACGCCTCGCTGCTGGAACCCGAGGTCGTGGTAGAGCTGTCGCGCAGCGTCGTTGCCGGCCGCCACCTCGAGGTGGCAGCAGGTGCAGCCGTCGCGCCGCAGAATGGAGAACGCCGCGTCGAGCACCAGGCGCGCCAGGCCGCGCCGGCGTAGCGACGGGTGCACCAGGAGTCGCAGGAGCTCCGCCTCGGGCGGTACGACCTGGAGCACGGCGCACGCGGCGAGACCGGGCACGGCAGTGCGTCCCGATCGGCGCAGGCCGAGCACCAGATGACGTCCGCCGCCGAGCACTGAGCGCCACTGCGCGGCGCTCCAGCCTGGCGGGAAGGACTGCCGGTCGAGCAGCTCCAGCGCCGCCACGGCGCTCGCATCGAGTCTCTCGGCAGCCGGCTTGGCGTCGAAGCCGCCCGAGCCGCGCGACGGCGGTGCGGTCATCGGCGGCGCGGCGCCGGCGCGGCGCCGGAGCGGCGTAGCTCGGGGTCCTGCAGGTAGAGCGGACGCGACAGCGTGTGCGGCTGGTCGACGGTGACTGGAGCCGAGGCTGCGGCGGCGAGCCGGACGACCGCCGGAGCCAGCGCCGACGGTTCCACCAACTCGGCCTTCAAGGCCAGGCTCGAGACGCCGAAGCCGACGACCAGCGGCGCTTCGCGCAGCAGCGGATCGTCCTGCGTCACGCGCACGATGCCCTGGCCGTCGTCGACGCCGCGGTCGGAGTCGGAGCCGCGGTAGAGGTGCTCCGCGTCCGCCCCCCGCTCGTCCACCGCGACCGCGGAGGCGGCGACCGGGTCGCGGGGCGAGGACGGGATCCGCCGCACGAACCACCCTCCGCGCAGCGCGTCGACCGCCGTGAGTGAGCCGTCCGGGAGGTCCGCGACCTGGTCGCGGCTCCACTGCTCGAGTGCGTCGTGGGTGCTGACCGTGCCCGCCCGCGAGCCGAGGCTCTGGTGCAGACCGAGGGCGATCGAGAGGCCGATCCGTACCCCCGTGAAGCTGCCCGGTCCACGCACCGCGACGATCTGCCGCAGGTCGCCGGGCGCGCGTCCAGCTTCGGCGAGCAGCTCGGCGACCCGGTCGAGCAGACTCTCGGACCAGCCTCGCTCGCTCGCGGCGTGCCAGCGCACGACATCCTCGTCGCCTCCGCCGAGGGCGACGCTCGCGGTCGAGGAGGCACAGTCGATGGCGAGGATCATCGGCGGGCAGTGACTGGGCGGGCGGTGACTGGGCGGGCAGGGACCGTAGGTGCGGCCGAGGGTCGTTTTCGCGACCCGCTGGTTAGACTGCGTCGTCGATCGCCTCCTCCCCTCTGGCGGTACGCGGAAGGTGACGGCGGAAGGGCGGAGGTCCCGGGACGGTCGCGCGATGGTGGAGTGCCGGCTGACGCCCCTGGCGCTGGTGCCCAGCGACTTCCGACCGACACACACGATCCTTGCACGTCGGCCGGAGGCCCTGGTGCGGTGAGGCGCCGTCAGCCTCGCGAGGCCGCAGCGCCCGGGTCACCTGCGACACCTCTCCGAAGACCACGAGATGCCTCCTCCAACGCAAAGATCGACCAGCCGGTCCTCAGGAGCCGTGGCGCCGAAGCGTCGCGCAGGCGAGGGCGACAGGCAGGATGACGGCGGACCCGGCGCCGGTTCGGCGAGACCCGAGATCGCCGAGCTCACACCGATGTTGCGGCACTACGTGGAGGTCAAGGCGCAGCATCCCGAAGCGATCCTGCTCTACCGGATGGGCGACTTCTACGAGACCTTCTTCGAGGACGCGGAGATCGCCGCTCCGATCTTCGAGATCCAGCTCACCGCGCGCCAGAAGGGTACCGCGAGCGAGGCGCCGATGTGCGGCGTTCCGCACCACGCGATCGAGGGCTACATCGGCAAGCTGCTACGGGCTGGCCGCAAGGTCGCGATCTGTGACCAGGTCGAGGATCCGGCCACCGCCAAGGGTCTGGTCCGGCGCGAGGTCACCCGGGTGATCAGTCCCGGCACGGTCAGCAGCCTCGATCTGCTCGACCAGAAGGCGGAGAATCCGCTCGTCGCCCTCGTCGTCGGCGAAGGCGCGATCGGCGTCGCATCGCTCGAGGTGAGCACCGGCGCTTTCGAGGTGCGCCAGCTCGCCCGGGTCGACGAAGTCGTCGATCAGCTGATCGCCCTGGCGCCGCGCGAGTTGGTGCTGGTCGAGGAAGACCGGCCGCCGGCAGCGCTCGCCGACTGGATCGCAGCCGAGCCGATCTGCGTCACCCGCGTCGCGGCCGCCAGCGTCGAGCGGGGGCGGGAGGCGAGCAGGGTGCTCACAAGGCAGCTCGGAGTCGACAGCCTCCGCGGCTTCGGCGTCGAGCACGAGGAGGGGCCGGCGATCGAGGCTGCCGCCGTGGCGCTGCGCTATGCACGCGGCAACCTGATGGCCGACCTCGACCACGTGCGCACGCTGCAAGTCGGTCAGCCCGAGCAGTGGGTCGTGCTCGACGAGGCGACGCAGCGCAACCTCGAGCTGTTGCGCAGCCTGCGTGAGGGCGGGCGACGTCACACCCTGCTGGCGACGATCGATCGAACCGCCACGGCGGCCGGCGGCCGCCTGCTGCGATCGTGGCTGCAGCGCCCTTCGCGGCGCTCGGCGGTGATCGAGGCCCGACTGGATGCGGTGGAAGAGCTCCTCCCCGAGTCGCGGCGTTCATCGCTCTCGGGGTCGCTGCGCCGAGTGTCCGATCTCGAGCGCCTCACCGCGCGCGCCGTGTTCGGGTCGCTGCAGCCGCGCGAAGCCGCGGCGCTGCGCGATTCGCTGGACGCGACGCCCGAGGTTCTCGGCGCGCTCCGGGGCTGCTCGGCGCAACGTCTCCGCGAGATCGCGCGAGTGGATCCGCTGGCAGACCTGGCGGATCTCCTCGCTCGGGGTCTGAGCGGGGAGCCCTCGGTCTCGGTCAAGGGCGGCCGGGTGATCGCGGAGGGCTTCGACCAGGAGCTGGACCGGGTGCGCTCTCTCGCCGGCGACGCCAAGGGCCACCTGCTCGCGATCGAAGAGCGCGAGCGCGCCGCGACCGGCATCGGCTCGCTGAAGATCCGCTTCAACAAGGTCTTCGGCTACTACATCGAGGTCACCCGCTCGAACCAGCACCTGGTTCCCGAGCACTACCGACGCAAGCAGACGCTGGCCAATGCCGAGCGCTACGTCACCGAGGAGCTCGACGCGCTGGAGGCCAGGATCCTCGCCGCGGAGGAGGAGCAGCAGGAGCTCGAGGAGCGCCTCTTCGCTGGGCTCTGTCGAGCCATCGCCGATCAGGCCCGGCGCCTCAAGGACCTGGCCTCGGCGCTGGCCGAGCTCGACGTGCTCTGGTGCTTCGCCGAGGTGGCGGTGCGGCACGACTACAGCCGACCGCGCATCGGGGCGGCGGGGGGCGAGCTGCGCCTGGTCGAGAGCCGTCACCCCGTGGTCGAACGCACGGTCGCGAGTCCGTTCGTCCCCAACGACGTGGCCCTCGGCGCGGAGGAGCGCGTCGCGGTGTTGACCGGTCCCAACATGGGTGGCAAGTCGACCTACCTCCGTCAGGTCGCGCTCAACGTCCTGCTCGCCCACTGCGGCTCCTTCGTGCCTTCGGCCCGGGCCGAGGTGCCGCTGGTCGATCGCATCTTCACCCGGGTAGGCGCCAGCGACAATCTGGCCCGCGGCGAATCGACCTTCATGGTGGAGATGATCGAAACCGCCTACATCCTGCGCTACGCCACCAGCGACAGCCTGGTGCTGCTCGACGAGGTCGGCCGGGGAACGGCGACCTACGACGGCCTCTCGCTGGCCTGGGCGATCGTCGAGCACCTGCACGAGAAGACCGGCGCCAAGACCCTCTTCGCGACTCACTACCACGAGCTGACCCAGCTCGCGGAGACCCTGCCCGGCGTCGTCAACCTCCGCATGCGGGTCAAGGAGTGGAAGGAGAGCATCGTCTTCCTCCACCGGGTCGAGCCGGGCAGCGCCGACCGCTCCTACGGTCTCCAGGTGGCCCGTCTCGCCGGCGTGCCGGAGGAGGTCGTGGAGCGCGCCGGGCGGGTGCTGCACAACCTCGAGTCCACCGACCACGATCGCCGCGGTCGGCCCAGGATCGCCGACGGGTTGGCCAGCCCGGAGGCCAGCGGCGCCGATCAGCTGACGTTGTTCGCGCGACCGGAAGACGTGGTCGCCGACCTCCTTCGCGAGCTCGACCTCGAGCGGCTGACGCCGCTGGCGGCGCTCAACCTGCTGGCGACGCTGCGCGGCCGCCTGCTCGGAGCAGACGAGCCCAGGGAGGCAGGGGCCGAGTCGGCGCCGCCGGAAGCGGGGAGCGACGACGTCCGCGTGCCACCGTCCGACTGAGCACGGTCCGGTAGCGCGCCGAAGGCAATCAGAACGGGATGTCGTCGTCCTCGGCGCCGGGGTCGAAGCCGGAGTCGCCGCTGGGCGCCGGACGTCCGCCGCCGGAAGAGTCGCCGCCGGAGTCACCGGAGTCACTGCGGCTGCCGAGCATCTGGAAGTCGAGGCAGATCACCTCGGTGCGGTACATCTTCTTGCCCGTCTCGCGGTCGTCCCACGAGTCGGTCTGCAGCCTGCCCTCGACGTAGAGCTGTCGCCCCTTGGTCAGGTACTGCCCGGCGACCTCGGCCTGGCGTCCCCAGCAGGTGATGTTGTGCCACTCCGTGGCCTCCTGCCGGTTGCCGTCGCGGTCGCGCCATCGGCGGGTGGTAGCGAGGCTGAACTTCGCGACTGTCTGCCCGGAAGGCGTGGTTCGGAGCTCGGGATCTCGCCCCAGATTGCCGACCAGAATCACCTTGTTGACCATGGAACCAGTGCTCCCTTCTCTTGCGGCGCTGCAACGTATCATAGGCCTCGGCCGACGCCGGCCGACTGCGGCGGACGGCGGAGAGCCGTAGAGGTCCCGCGCCCCGGATGGATGTTCTTCTACCCACGAGAACGTAGCCGTTGCGTCTCGTCTTGCAGCGTGTGAAGCGGGCGGAGGTCCGGATCGATGGAGCCGTGGTCGGCAGCATCGGGCTCGGCCTCGTCGCGCTGGTGGGCGTCGAGAGGGGCGACGACGAGAGCAATGCGCGAGGTGCCTGCGCGCGGATCGTGGAACTGCGGATCTTCGAGGACGAACGCGGTCGGATGAACCGCTCGCTCGAGGAGATCGGCGGATCGGTGCTGGTCGTGTCGCAGTTCACCCTGGCGGCGTCGCTGGCCAAGGGCAGGAGGCCTTCTCTGCACACCGCAGCGGACGGCGACCAGGCCAAATCGCTCTACCTCGAGCTGCTCGACTCGCTGCGCCGGCGCCTGGGTGAGGAGCGGGTCGCGGCGGGTCGCTTCGCCGCGAGTATGGAAGTCGAGCTGGTCAACGCCGGTCCGGTGACGTTCGTGCTCGAGGCCTGATGGTCCCGGAGCGACCCGACGGGATCAGGTCGATCAGATGTCGCGCAGGTCTTTGCCGGGCTTGAACCGCACCGTCTTGCCGGGCGCGATCGCCACCTCGACACCGGTCTTCGGATTGCGGCCGACACCACGCTTGCGATCGCGCACCTGGAAGACGCCGAAGCCGCGCAGCTCGATCCGCTTGCCCTCTCCGAGAGCGGCCTTGAGGGTGTCGAGGATCGTGTCCACCGCGACTGCGGCCTTGACGCGCGAGACGTCGGAAGTCTCGGCGACGCGATTGACGATATCGGCCTTGATCATGGCTCGGCTCCGGCACTGATGGGGTAACTGCGCAGGGTAGCTAAGTGGCGCTCGGCTCGTCAACTCGAGCCGCGTCTGCGGCTGGGGAAGGTCGTGGCGAGAGCGAAGACGTCGACGACTTCGTGTTCCGGATGCAACGGGCCAGCACCTCGCCGGCGGCGCTCGCGATGCGCTCGACCTCGGTGGCGTCGGTTCCCGGCCGGGTGTGCTTGGCATGCTCGCAGAGGATCACGGCCGCGAGTCGTCGCCCGACGTGGATGGGCATCACGAAGCAGTGCTCGACCGGAGGTTCGCCGAGGGCACGTTCGAGCCTGCGATGGGCCGGCACGCGCGAGAGGGGGCCGACGTGACATCGCTTGCCGGCCTTCAGCTCGAGGAAGATCGAGGGTTCGTGGAAGCCCTGGCGGTACTGCGGCAGCTCCTTCGCGGAGACCAGGCCGACCCCGCGCCACCCCCTGACACCGTGGCTGAGAGCCTGGAAGAGAGCGACGCGACGGAACTTGGGCGCCAGGTACGACAGCATCTCCTGAGCCAGCGCTCCTGGGTGGTCGACCACGGCCAGGCGACGGCTGAGGTCGCTGACGGTGACCGATTCGGTGCTCTCCCGCGGTCCGGGACGATCGCTGATGCGCTCGTTGAGGTAGTCGAGTCGTGCCTCCAGCTGCAGGTAACGCTCGTCCGACGGTGCGTCGTAGTAGCGATCGAGGGCCACCAGGATGCGCACCTCGTTGCCGACGTGAGGCCGCAGCTCCTTGCCGGTGACGAAGGCGATCTGGTCGCGGGCCTCGAGGCTCTCGGGGTTGACCATCGCGACGTAGAGCTCGTTGCCGATCATCCGGAAGGGCACCGCCTTGTGTCGCCTTGCCACCTTCGCCGGCAGCAGATCGCGCACCACCTGAGGCACGTTCGTCAGGTCCCACGGCCGGGCCGCAGGCAGCTCGGCCTGGTGCGCCAGGGCGCGCATCAGACGCTCCTCGGAGAGGGCGTCGTGCTCGAGCAGGCAGGTACCTAGGGAGCCGCCCAGCGCCCGCTGCGAGATCAGTGCTCTCTGCAGATCCTGCTCGGTGATCCAGCCGAGATCCACCAGCAGCTTGCCGATGCGCTTCAAGAAGTACCCCGCGGAAGCCTTGGACGAGAGCCGTAGGAGAATGCCCGTCGCCGCTCACCCACGCCGACCCGGCGTCGGCTGGAGGACCGACGCGGGCGACGCGGGGGCAGCGAACGCGAATGCGCTGAGTGTACAGATGTTCGGGCGCTCGGAGCTGTCTCGTCGGCGATCGATCGATCGGCCGGTCGGCCGCCGAACCCCCTTCGCAGGGCGTGTCTCGGAGCCCCGGCCGTCGGCCCGTTGACCGGGCGCGACGGCCCCGGGGGCTCGCGCCCGGCGGTCGAGCGACGCAGCGTCGGGACGGCGGAATGCCGAAGGCCCTGGCCGCCGTTGCGAACCTCGCGACCCGAGCCGTTCGGGTCGGCCGGCGCCTTCTGCGACCGCGGACGTCTGCCCTCCGCCCTCTCCTCTCCCAGCCGAGCAGTCCCCGATGCCACAGCCCTCGATCCGACGACGCCCCCCGGCCCCACGGCAGATCGGATGGCGAGCAGCCCTCGGGCCCGATCGCGTTCCGGCTTCGGCCACGGCAGGCGATCGACGGTCGGCCGGCGCCGCCCGTCCCGGCCGGTCGGTGGGGACCGTGGAGCCGGTGCTATCGTCGCGGCCGATGTGCCGGCATGTGCTCAGACTTCGGGCTCTCGTCGTGCTCCTCGTGGGCGTGGGCTCGGGCGTGGTGGCGGCGGCCCAGCCACCGGCGATCGGCCTCGGGGTCGAGACCACCGTTGACGGCGGAACCACCGACAGCACCGACAGTGCTGCGTATCACTTCGCGCTGGCCAAGCTGCACGCCGCGGACGGCGAGTTCGAGGCGGCCGAGGAGCAGCTCGAGAGGGCGATCGCGCTCGATCCCGACTCCGCCGTGCTGCGGGTCGACCTGGCGCGCCTGCTGGCGTCGCTGCGACGGCTCGAGGACGCTCGCGCACAGGCCCGGGCGGCGATCGAGCTGGCGCCCGACGACCCCGACGCCCTGCGCACGATGGGGCAGATCCTGTGGAGCCTCGGCCGTAGCCAGCCGGCGCTGCTCGAGCAGGCGCGGGAGACTCTCGAACGCCTGCGCGCGGTGGAGCCCGACGAGCTCCAGGGAATGGTCGCGCTGGCGCAGCTCTACGAGCAGCTGGGTCGCTCCGACGACGCGATCTCCCTCTACCGCGATCTGGTCTCGCGCAACGTCGACAACGCCCAGCTCAAGCGCATGCTGATCGAGGCGCTCAGTCGGTCGGGCCGCTCCGAGGAGGCACGCGCCGAGCTCCAGGAGATGCTGCGCATCGAGCAGGAGTCCTCGGAGAGCCGCATGGCCCTCGCCGAGCTCGAGGCGGAGAAGGGCAATCACGCCGAGGCCATCCGTCTGGTGGAGGAGGGCGACGAACGCCTACGCCAGATCCCGGCGGTGCGCTCCTTCCTCTCGGAGCAGTATCTGCAGCATTCCTCGGCGCCGGGTCTGTCGAGCGACCAGCGGCGCTCCGACCTGGAGCGAGCACTGGAGATCGTGCGTTCGCTGCCCGACGAAGAGAAGGGGCCGGGGCTGTTCAGGCTCGAAGGCACGGCTCTGCGTCGGCTCGGCCGGGTGGAGGAGGCCGTCGGCCTGTACCAGGCGCTCGTCGACGAGCGTCCCGAAGAGCCCTGGAGCCACCTGCTGCTCAGCGGGCTCTACGAGGCGATGGGGCAGCTGGTGGAGGCTTCCTCGGTGCTCGAGGCGGCGAGTGAGCGCTTCGCCGGTCAGCCCTCGATGAGGCTCGACCTGGTCGGCCGACTGCTGTGGATCGACCGACAGAGGGGATCCTGGCAGCGGGTCCTGCAGTGGTCCGACCAGCTGCTCGGCGCCCTCGACGGCGAGGCAAGGGATGCGGTGGTGGAGCTCCGGGTCGAGGCGCTGAGCGCCCTGGAGCGACACGACGAAGCGCTGCGGCTGGTCCGCGCCGAAGCGAAGCGACGCGGCGACGGTTCCGGCGCCGCGACGGGCTCGGTGCCTCATGCCCTGCTCGAGGCAGATGCCCTCGCCGCGGCCGGTCGGCGGCGCGAGGCCCTGAAGGTCCTTCGTGCAGCGCCCCTGGCAGGCGACGAGGACCCTGCGACGCAGCTCCAGGTGGCGCGCCTCCTGGTCGAGCTCGAGGAGGAGGGCGAGGCCGCGGAGCGGGTGCTCGAGCTCGCCGCCGCCGACACCCTGCCGGCGCGCTTCATGGCCGGGCAGTTCTTCTCCGCCACCGGTCGCTTCGACGAGGCCCTGCCGCACCTGCGCCGTGCGCTGGAGATCGCTCTCGAGGAGGAGCGCGACGACGTGCGCGCCGACACCCACTTCTGGCTCGGCCAGGCTCTCGAGCGCACCGGGGAGGTCGATCAGGCGGCGCGGCAGTTCCGCGAGGTGCTCAAGCTGCGCCCCGACGACACCACGGCGATGAACTATCTCGGCTACATGTGGGCCGAGGCGGGCGTCGAGCTGGAGGCCGCCCTGCAGCTGGTCGAGAGGGCCGTGCAGATCGAGCCCGAGAACGGCTCCTACGTCGACTCACTGGGCTGGGCGCTGTTCCGGCTCGGCCGCTTCGAGGAGGCGAGGGCTTCGCTCGAGAGGGCGAGCCAGCTCAGCCCGGGCAACGCCGTGATCCTCGAGCACCTGGGTGACGTCTATCGCGCCACGGGGGAGCTCGATGCCGCGGCTGAGCTGTACCGGAAGGCATACGAGATCGAGGATCCCGAGAACCTGGAGAGCGTCGAGCGCAAGCTGCGCGAGCTCGAGTCGATGACGGAGTCGACGCCACGCGTCCGCCGTTGAACCGTGCAGCAGTGGCTCGTGCAGGAGCCGCGCCGCGGATCTCCGTGCCACCGCTCGCCGTCGCCTGTCTGGCCTCGCTGGCGCTGCTGCTGGGCTGCTCGGCCCACCCGCCTCGCGGTTCGGTCTCGGAGCCTGGCGAACTGGCGAGCCGCCACCCGAGGACGCCGGCGGCAGGGGAGTCGGCCCCGGGCGAGGAGAACGACGCCCGGCTGGCGGCGCTGGCGCGGCCGGGCGCCGACGACTGGCCCGGCCAGCGCACCCTGCGGCTGTCGTACGACGACGGCGGGGGCGACGTGACTCTCTACCTGGTGTGGCGTATCGCTTCACCGACTCGATACTCGCTGCTGGCGAAGGATCGCCTCGGCCGCAGTTGGTGGTCGCTGGCAGTCGATGGTCGACGCGCCACATCGCTCGATCTGCGCCAGCAGACCTACTGCCTCTACCAGGAAGCGGTCGAGATCGTCGACCTGCCGCTCGGGCCGCTGCGCTTCTCGGTGCTGCCGCAGCTGCTGCTGGGACGGCTGCCGGTCGAGGCTCCGACCTGGCGGCGACGGGACGGCGACACCGCCGCCGTCGACGAGCTCGGGAGGCTGTGGACCGTGCGCGTCGCTGCGTCTGCCGAGGGTGCTGAACCGTCGGCTGGCGCGACCGGGGCGGCAGGGGAGTCGGCCGGGATCGAGCTCGCGGGTTGGAGTCTGTTCGAGCGGCTCGGCGACGAGGCGCCTATCGCCTGGTACGAGCGGCAGGGGGAGCTGAGCTACCTCTCCAGCCGCTCGCGCGACGGCGCACTGCAGCTGCGCTGGAAGCTGGGCAGGCTGCAGGAGCTGGCCGGTGATCCGCTGCCGCTCGAGCCTCCGGGCGGTTTCGAGGTCGGAGACTGCGACGACGGACCCTCGAACACCCGATGAGCCGGCGGGCGAGCTCGCGGCGCACCGCGGTTGGAGACTCGATTCCTGCCGACATTCATGTATCCTCTGGCAGAGTTCCGGCGCGACCTCCGCGCTGGGGATCCGGCCCGGCGCCCGACGGTCGACGAACCGTCGAGTGCCCCGGTTGCCGGGGATCGTCGGACCCGGAGGCGGCAGCGCACCCGTTCCGAGGCCTCGGTCTCCGCGTCGGGTACCGGTCTTCAGGCATTGGGGCGTCGCCAAGTGGTAAGGCTCGAGACTTTGGATCTCGCATTCGGGGGTTCGAATCCTCCCGCCCCAACCAGCTGCGTCGAGTGCCGAGAGATCGGCTCCTCCTCGTCCCTCCAAGCCAACCTCGCGACAGCGTTCATCCCCGCTTCTCCTTTGCCGCAGCAGACGATGCGCCCTCGAGCCGTGCCGCGTGCCGCGCTGGCGGTGGGGTTCCGCTCCGCCTGCGGTCCGGCCCGACCCGGCGCCCTCGACGCTGCCGGCCCACCTGAACCCTCCCGGTGGCCCGGCGCTCGGGGTCACCGTAGCGTCTTCGACCCCGTAGATCAGCCCACGGCACTTCCCTAGATGTACAGCGAGCTCAAGGTCTTCGGCGGTCGCGCCCACCGCGCCCTGACGGAGGAGATCTGCGCCTATCTGGAGATCCCCACCGGGGAGGTCACCTCCTTCAACTTCTCCGACGGCGAGATCTTCTGCCAGATCGAGGAGAACGTCCGCGGCTCCGACGTCTTCATCGTGCAGCCGACCTGTCCACCGGTGAACGACAACCTGGTCGAGCTGTTGATCCTGCTCGACTCGTTCAAGCGCTCTTCGGCTTCGCGGGTGACCGCGGTGATGCCCTACTACGGCTACGCGCGGCAGGACAAGAAGGACAAGCCACGGGTGCCGATCACCGCCAAGCTGGTGGCCGATCTGCTGGCCGCCGCCGGTGCCGACCGGCTGCTGACCATGGACGTTCACGCGGCCCAGATCTCGGGGTACTTCGACATACCGGTGGACCATCTCTTCGCGGCGCCGGTCCTGCTCGAGCAGATCAAGGCTCTCAACGAGCCGGATCTGATGATCGTCGCCCCCGACGCCGGCGGTGTGGCGCGGGCGCGGGCGATCGCCAAGCGCCTCGACTGCGACCTCGCGATCATCGACAAGCGCCGTGTCGCCGCCAACGTCGCCGAGGTGATGAACGTCATCGGTGACGTCGACGGCCGCACCGCCCTGATTCTCGACGACATCATCGACACCGGGGGTACCTTGGTGAAGTCGGTCGATGCGATACTCTCCAACGGAGCGGCGAAGGTCTACGCGATCGGGATCCACGGGATCCTGTCCGGCCCGGCGCTCGAGCGGCTGAGCAACTCGGCCCTCGAAGCAGTCTTCGTGACCAACACAACGCCGCTCGAGGAAAAGCTCAAGGCCTGCGCCAAGCTACGCCCGCTCTCCGTCGCCGGCCTGCTCGGCGAGGCGATCCGCAGGATTCACGACAACAGCTCGGTCTCCTCCCTCTTCGTCTGATCCACCTCGGATCCCGAGAGCAAGGGGGCTGCAGCGGGGGATGGCCGACGGGCATTCCCCTTCTTCCGCATGCACGGCATGCGACGATCCATGAGAGGTCCGCTCCGATGAGTGAGTACAAACTGAAAGTGCAGCGCCGAGACGACTTCGGCAAGAACGTGAACCGGCGGCTGCGGGCCGCCGGCGAGGTGCCGGCAGTGGTCTACGGCGGAGACGTCGAGACCGTGCCGGTGTCCGTATCCGACCGCCAGATGCAGGCGCACCTGCGCAGCGGCGGCGAGAACGCCATCTTCCTGCTCCAGCTCGACGGCAGCTCGGAGCAGCGCCACGCGATGATCCGCGACCTCCAGGTCGACCCGCGCAACGGCAAGCTGGTGCACATCGACTTCTACCGGGTCGCGATGGACGAGGTGGTCCGGGTCAACGTGCCCATCGAGCTCTCGGGCACTCCGATCGGAGTGCGTCGCGATGGCGGGATGATCGACTTCCCGACCCGCGAGGTCGAGGTGGAGTGTCTGCCCACCGCGATTCCCTCGAGCATCACCGTGGACGTCTCCGCGATGACGATCGGCGATCACATCGAGGCGTCGGCGCTCCAGCTCGGCGACGGGGTCGTGCTGACCGACGAGCCGACCCGCGTGATCGTCAGCGTCAGCATGCCTCGCATCGAGGAGCCTGCTGCCGACGAGGAGGCCGAGGAGGCCGCCGAGCCCGAGGTCATCGGGGAGCGGGACGAGGAGCAGGGCGAGGACGACGACTAGTCCCGTCGCCGCGAAGCTGGACCGCGGACGCTCGCCGTGCGAGCGTCGCCGGGGCGCCTCGGGACGGTTCCGAGGCGCCGGCAGGCGGAACCTCAGTCGATGGCAGGTGCCGATTTGCTCCCCGAACCTCTCTCCGAAGCTCACTGCGAGCGGCTCGTGGTCGGTCTCGGCAATCCGGGATCGGAGTACCTCGGTACCCGCCACAACGTGGGGTTCGACGTCGTCGACCGCCTGGTCGCGGAGCGTCAGGGGAGCTACGGCGGTCTCTGTCGCGCCGAGATAGCGGTGGTGCCGTGGCCGCCAGCTGCCGAGGCCGGAACCGCGGGCGAGGGTCCCGTACGCACGGTGGCCCTGGCGAAGCCGCAGACTTACATGAACCGATCCGGTTTCTCGGTGCGGTGCCTGGTCGAGGAGATCGGCCTCTCGGCGGCGCAGGTGCTGGTGGTCTACGACGAGGTGGCCCTGCCGCTGGGTGAGCTGCGGCTGCGCCCCAAGGGCAGCCCCGGCGGGCATCGCGGAATGGAGTCGGTCGTCTACAATCTGCGCAGTTCCGATATCGCACGCCTGCGTCTCGGCGTCGGCTCTCCACCGGAAGGGGAGGACCTCTCCGAGTTCGTCCTGACGCGCTTCGAGGCGTCAGAGCAGGTGGCCGCGCAGAGGATGGTCGAAAGAGCCGCCGAATGCGTCACCTGCTGGATCGATGAGGGGCACGGCGAGGCGATGAACCGGTTCAACGGAGCGCCGCCGGACTGAGGCCGAAGCCCCCACGGTCCGCCGAGTCGCGGTCGGGAGCTCTCGGCTACCGGTGCCGGCCGGCGCGCGAACGAAGCCGACGTGGATCCGGGGCATGCCGAGCCCCCACGCTCGCGGGCCGACTCCCGGCGCCGCCGCACCCACAGACCCGGCGGCGAGAGACCGGGTTCCGAGCCAGCGAAGATCCGAACCGACTCCGCTCCGATCACATACAGATTCAGATCCCCATCCGAGGATAAGAGGAGGAGAAGACGTGGACACGATTTACTACCTGATGCCCGCAGCCGCCGTGCTCGGGCTGCTCTACGCCGCCTGGCGCAGCGCCTGGATCAACAAGCAGGACGCAGGCGACGGCACCATGCGCGAGATCGCCGGACACATCCGTGACGGCGCCATGGCGTTCCTGGCACGCGAGTACCGCGTGCTGGCGGTCTTCGTGATCGTCGCGGCGGCCCTGCTGGCGTTCGCCAACGCCGGCAACGAGAGCTCCTCGGCGCTCGTCGGGCTGTCGATGGTGGCCGGGGCGTTCTGCTCCGCGCTGGCCGGCTTCATCGGCATGCGTGTGGCGACGTCTGCCAACGTGCGCACCGCGGCGGCGGCGCGCCAGAGCCTCAACGCGGCCCTCGGCATCGCCTTCTCGGGCGGCGCGGTGATGGGCTTCGCGGTGGTCGGGCTCGGCCTGCTCGGCCTGTCGCTGCTCTTCATGCTCTACGCCAACCAGTTCGGCATCGGCGACAACGCCTCGCTGTCGCGGGTCGTCACCGTGCTGACGGGCTTCTCCTTCGGCGCCAGCTCGATCGCCCTCTTCGCCCGCGTCGGCGGCGGCATCTACACCAAGGCAGCCGACGTCGGTGCCGATCTCGTCGGCAAGGTCGAGGCCGGCATCCCGGAGGACGACCCGCGCAATCCGGCGACCATCGCCGACAACGTCGGCGACAACGTCGGCGACGTCGCCGGCATGGGCGCCGATCTCTTCGAGTCGTACGTCGGCGCGATCGTCGGCACGCTGGTGCTCGGCGTCTCCGCCACCCTGGTCGGTGGCACCAACTTCACCCCAGAGCTGGTGCTGCTGCCGATGGTGCTCGCAGCCGTCGGCATCGTGCTGTCGCTGGTCTGCACCTTCCTGGTGCGGACCAAGGAGGGCGGCAACCCGCAGCACGCCCTGCACCTCGGCACCATGAGCGCCTCGGTGCTGATGCTGATCGCGACCTTCCTGGTCACCCGCCAGATCCTCGGCGACAACGTCTACCTCGTCGACGGCCAGGAGTTCGGGGCCATGGGCGTCTTCCTGGCCACCATCGCCGGCCTCGCCGCCGGCGTCGCGATCGGCATGATCACCGATCACTACACCTCGGCCGAGAAGAAGCCGGCTCAGTCGATCGCCAACGACAGCCTGACCGGTTCGGCGACCAACATCATCGGTGGGCTCGCCGTCGGCATGCAGTCCACCGCGCTGCCCACCGTGGTGCTCGTCGCGGCGGTGCTGGTCGCCTACGACCAGGCCGGTCTCTACGGCATCGCCATCGCCGCTCTCGGCATGCTCTCGACGACCGGCATCCAGCTGGCGGTCGACGCCTACGGGCCGGTGGCCGACAACGCTGGCGGTATCGCGGAGATGTCGCATCTCGGCGCCGAGGTGCGCGCCCGCACCGACCGTCTCGATGCGGTGGGCAACACCACCGCCGCGATCGGCAAGGGCTTCGCGATCGGCTCGGCCGGCCTCACCGCGCTGGCCCTGTTCGCGGCCTACAAGACCACCGTGGGCATCCAGTCCATCGATCTCGCCAATCCGCAGATCTTCGGCGGTGTGATCCTCGGCGCGATGATGCCCTTCCTGTTCTCGGCGCTGGCGATGAAGGCCGTCGGCCGGGCCGCCTTCGAGATGATCGAGGAGGTGCGCCGCCAGTTCAAGCAGATCCCCGGACTGCTCGAGGGCAAGGCGAAGGCCGAGTACGCCAAGTGCGTCGACATCTCGACCCGTGCCGCGATCAAGGAGATGGTGCTGCCGGGCCTGCTGGCGGTCATCGTGCCGGTGGCGGTCGGCTTCTACGATCCACGCGCCCTCGCCGGGGTGCTCGCCGGGGTGACCTCGTCGGGCGTGATGATGGCGATCTTCATGTCGAACGCCGGCGGTGCCTGGGACAACGCCAAGAAGTTCATCGAGGGCGGCGCCCACGGCGGCAAGGGCTCCGACGCCCACAAGGCGGCGGTGGTCGGCGACACGGTCGGCGACCCGTTCAAGGACACCGCCGGCCCCAGCCTGAACATCCTGATCAAGCTGATGTCGGTGGTCTCGCTCGTCATCGCGCCGCTGCTGGTGCTCTGACGGCGGCGGCGCCACGACCGTGCTCGCGGCGGAGCGGACCCGGCGTCCGCTCCGGTCACCGCCTCTTGGACATCGTGCCGGGGGCGGTGCCGGCAGGTGAGGGTAGCGCGCCGCGTTACCCTTGCCTTTTCCGGCACTTTCGCTAGACTCGTCGCTCGGCGTGTGGTGACCGCTCGCGCCTCACCGTCCGAGTGCTGGTGCCGGAGCGCGAGCGCTCTCGCCGAAGGGAGCGGTCTCGGCTGCGCCCGATTCGCCCACAGGCAGCGCACCCCGCAGCGAACACGTTGCGCGGTATAGCCCTGTGGCCGCAACCGATTCTGGATACAGGAGTCTTTCGTCTTGAAACGAACCTACGAACTGGTGCTGATCGCCGATCCCCGGCTTTCGGACGAGGAGAGCGTGGCGCTGACCGACGAGTTCCGCGACATGCTGCAGGCAGACGGCACGACCGAGGTCACGCGCGAGGAGAGCTGGGGCAAGCGCAAGATGGCCTACCCGATCGAGAAGTTCAACGAGGGTCGGTACCACGTGTACTACGTCGAGGCCGACCCCAAGAGCACCCTGCCCGAGGTGGAGCAGCGGATGCGGCAGCACGACCGCGTGCTCCGCTTCCTCACGGTGCGTACCGACCTGGATCTCAAGCGCGCGGCGTCGAAGGGCAAGAAGAAGCCCGAGACGGCGACCGCCAGCGCCTGAGCTCGCGAGGAACCGTCATGGCCCGTCGAAGAGTCTTCTTCCGCCGTCGCAAGACCTGCAAATTCACCGCCGACGGAGTCGAGTACATCGACTTCAAGGACATCAACCTGCTGCGCCAGTTCGTGCCCGAGCGCGCGAAGATCCTGCCGCGCCGCATCTCCGGCAACTCGGCTCGCCACCAGCGCATGCTGCAGAAGGCGATCAAGCGGGCGCGCTACCTGGCCCTGCTGCCGTACACCACGGACTGAGGACGGCGTCCATGCAAGTGATCATGCTGAGCGACCTGCGCCACACCGGGCGGCGCGGTGAAGTCGTCGACGTGAAGCCCGGCTACGCTCGCAACTACCTGTTCCCGCGCCAGCTCGCCGCGCCGGCGACGGCGGGCAACGTCGCACAGTTCGAGCAGCAGCGCGCCAAGATCGAGGCCCGACTCAACGAAGAGCGCCAGGCGGCGGCCGAGATCGGCGCCAAACTCGAAGGTCTGCGGATCGAGCTCGTCAAGCGCGCCTCGGAGAACCAGACCCTCTACGGATCGGTGACTCCGATCGACATCCAGGAGGCGCTCGACGCCAAGGGATTCGAGATCGACCGCCGGATGATCGACCTCGCCGGCGGCATCAAGACGCTCGGTGAGCATGAGGTCCGCATCGATCTGCACCCGGACGTCGTCGCCCAGATCACGGTGGCGGTGGCGGCCGAGGCGACTGCGTAGACGTCGCCCGCGGTCAACCCCGGGCGGGAACGGTGAGCGACCGAAACCACTCCCGCGGCACGAGCGAGGACGGGGACACCCGCCTCGCTCGTTTCGTTGGTGGCGAGCCGACGCGCGATCTCGACGACTGGCACTGGCTGTGGTCGGAGGACGTGGCGCTGCCGATCGGCAGCCATCGCGGCGGCCTGATCGGTCGGCTCGTGGTGGCCTTCAAGCGGCTGCTCCGGCCGCTGGTGAAGACCCCCCAACAGGACCTGTGGGACCGCCAGCGCGTCTTCGATCTGATCGTCATCGAGCGGCTACGTCGGATCGAGGACCTACGCGTCGATCTCGATGCGCTGGAACGGCGCGTGAGCAGCCTCGAGGCGTGTCTCTCGGAAGGACTGCGTGAGGTCGCCCGCTACAACGACGCGCTCTACAGCCGCGTCGATCTGAAGCTCGAGCGCGCCCTCGACCGCTGCCGCCTGCTCCAGCGTGATCTGGCCTCGGCGCTGCGCGAACGGCGAACGGAGGAGGACGGTCAGCAGGGCGGGCCCGAGCTGCTCGAGCACGCCTACCTCGAGTTCGAGCGGCGCCATCGCGGCAGCGAGGAGGAGATCCGCGACAGGCTCGCCGGCTACGTCGGCGAGCTGGCGGAGCATGCGCCGGTGCTCGATCTCGGCTGTGGCCGCGGCGAGCTGCTTCGCCTGCTGCGCGATGCCGGCGTCGAGAGCCGCGGAGTGGACGGCAACCGCGCCATGGTCCGACGTTGCCGCGAGGACCACGGTCTGGAGGTTCGGCATCGCGACCTGGTCGAGGAGCTGCGCCTGAGTCCGCCGGGCAGTCTCGGGGCGGTGACCTGCCTGCACGTCGTCGAGCATCTGCCCCTCGAGGTGCTGCGGACCATGCTGCGCGAGGCGCTCGCAGTCCTGCGCCCCGGCGGCCTGCTGCTCGTCGAGACCCCGAGCCCGCTGTCGCTGGTCGCCGGTTCGCGCAACTTCTGGGTCGACTCGACCCATCTCCGCCCGGTGCATCCGGAGCAGCTCGTCGCCGAGTGCGAGGCGGCCGGATTCGCCGACATCGGCTTCGAGACCTGCCACCCGTTCGCTGAGCTCGAGAGACTGCCGCCATTGGAGCCGCCAGTGACGAGTGATGGCCCGCCGGGCGAAGCTCTCGAGGCGGTCTGGAGCCGGGTCGCCCGCCTGCGCGACGAGCTCGATTCGCTGCTGTTCGGCGACCAGGACTACACCCTGCGCGCGAGCAAGCCGGGCTGACGACGGTCGACGAGGGGCGAGGTGCGGCCTTCGCCCGACTCTGGATGCTACTGGGCGGCGCGCCGCGTCAGCACCGCGTCCCAGTCCTCGATCTCCTCCGGCATCCGCTCGCCATCCTTCGGCTTGCCGTAGAAGCGACGCTGCTGGTACCACGGCAGGTCGAGCACCCGCCCCCACTTCTGCGTGTACTCCTGCACCGGCTCGGTGCCCACCAGGAACGCCTCCTGGAGCGAGCGCGGCGCGGCCGCCCCGGCGAGTCGACCCGACTCCGGTTCGACCGCCCTGAAGATGATTCCCGGCGGCACCTGGAAGTCGCGTCGCTCGGCGGGGAGGACCCAGCCCTCGTCGAGCCCCCGACGGAGGATCTGCATCCAGATCGGCAGCGCGGCGTGGGCGCCGGTCATGTTGCGGCCGATGCGGCGCTTGCGGTCGTAGCCGACCCAGACGACCACCGTGAGGTCGGGATTGAAGCCGGCGAACCAGGCGTCGGTGAAGCCGTCGGTGGTGCCGGTCTTCCCCGCCGCGGCGAGACCGAGGGAGCGGGCCGCCGCGGCAGTGCCGCGGTCGACGACGCCTCGCATGGTGTGGACCAGCAGGTAGGCGACGGCCGGGTCCATGGCGCGAGCTGCGCTCGGTTGATGGCTCTGCAGGGTGCGGCCGTCGGGGGTCTCGACGCGCTCGATCAGGTACGGCTCGAGGTACGTCCCCTCGTTGGCGATCGCGGCGTACGCGGACGCCAGCTCGAGCGGCGTCAGCTCGGCGCTACCGAGAGCGAGACTGGGGTAGGGCGGCAGGGGCGACTGGATTCCGCAGCGACGCGCGAACTCGATGACCCTCTGCACGCCGACCAGGTTCTGCAGCTTCACGGCGGTGACGTTGATGCTCTTCTCGAGCGCCCGTCGCAGGGTGATGATCCCCTCGTAGTTGCGGTAGAAGTTGCGCGGGCTGTAGGTCGGCGAGCCGTCGCCGGCGGGGAAGACCACCGGTGCATCGAAGAGCGTGTCGGCGGGAGTGAAGCCCGCCTCGTAGGCGGCGCCGAAGACCAGGGGCTTGAACGCCGAGCCGGGCTGCCGCCGCGCCTGCAGGGCGCGATTGAACTCGTTGCGGGCGAAGCTCCAGCCGCCACCGAGGGCGCGCACCGCACCGCTGGCGTTGTCGAGCACCACCACGGCGCCTTCGATCTCGGGCTCCTGCATCAGCTCGAGCTCGAAGTCGTCGATCGGCGGCGGCTCGTCGACCTGCGCCGCATCGCCAACCTCACCGGTCTCCGGTGTTGCCTCGGTTGCGGCCGAGACCCTCGGAACCGTCTCGCCCTCTTCCGTCTCATCTCCCTCTGCCGCGGCGTTCGCCGCCAGTCGCTGCTTCGCCTCCTCGGAGAGCCGCAGCGCGAACCAGGCGACGTCGCCGACGTCGAGCACGGCGTCGATCCTGCCCTTGCGTGTCCAGCCGATTCCCGAGCGTTCGAGGGTGGAGAATTGGTCCGCCACCCGCACCGTCGCCGAGGCCGCGTCGCGTGCCACGACGATGCCCTCCACCCAGGCTCCGTCCTCCCACAGGAGGCTGCTCCAGGAGGGCAGCTCGCGGCTCTGCATCTCCTCGGCACCGAGCTGGAGGTGGGCCCCCTGCCAACCTCGAGTCTCGCGGTCGATGCGCACCAGGCCGTCGCGCAGCGCCTCGTCGACCGCTGCCTGGATCCGCGGCTCGAAGGTCGTGTGCACGCGCAGGCCACGCTCGTAGAGGCCCTTCTCGCCGTAGGTGTCGTAGAGCTCGCGGCGCACCGCCTCGGCGAAGTAGGCGCCGGAGTCCGGCCGTGTCGTGCGCTCGACGACGTCGAGCGGCTGCTCGACCGCTGCCTCGTACTCTGCCGGCTCCAGGGCACCCTCGTCGACCATGCGCGCCAGCACCAGGTCGCGGCGGTGGCGCATGAAGTCGGGCCGCCGGATCGGCGACCAGTCGGAAGGTCGCGGCACGATCGCCACCAGGGTCGCCATCTGCGCCGCGTCCAGCTGGTCGACGCCGAGGTCGAAGTAGTAGTTGGCCGCGGCCTCGAAACCGTAGTTGCCGTGGCCGAGATTGACCCAGTTGCAGTAGAGGGTGAGGATCTGCTGCTTGCTCAGCGTCTTCTCGAGCTCGACGGCGTAGAACGCCTCGCGGATCTTGCGCTCCCAGGTCCGCTGGGTGCGATCGAGGTAGAGCGATCCGGCGAGCTGCATGGTCAGCGTCGAGGCCCCGCGACGGCGGTCCGAGCGCAGCATGTTGTCGACCACGGTGGACAGGATGCCCATCAGGTCGACCCCTCCGTGCTGGAAGAAGTTGCTGTCCTCGGCGGCCAGCAGCGCGTCGCGCAGCAGCTCGGGGATCTCGTCCGGTCCCAGCATCACCCGGCGCTGCCGGAAGTAGGTCTGGAAGACCCGGCCGTCGACTGCCTCGAGCTCGGTCACCAGGCCGGGCGAGAAGTCGATGATCGACTCGACCTCCGGCACGTCGATGGTGGCGGCGAACCCGGCGCCGAAGGCGAGCCCGAGGCCGATGGCGACCAGTGCCGGGATGACCCAGCGGGCAGCGCGCCGCCAACTGGAGCCGCCCCGGCTGCCGGACGCCGGGGATCGCCGCGCGCCGAGGTCGTCCGCCGGTGGCGCTTGTGGGGACGCGGCGGGATCGGAAGAGCTGCTCACGCCACCGATATTATGCTCCCCAGATGGCGACGATGCACGATGCACCGCGCCCCGCCGCCGAAGACCTCCCGCCGCTCCCCCGGCCCTGGCGTCCGGCCGGGAGCGCCCCCCGGATCGGCTGCGCCCGCCCCTTCCTCGCCGGTTGTGGCTGCCTCGCCTTCGTCCTCGTCGGCCTGCTCGCGGTCGCCCAGTGGCAGAGCGCGGCGATCATGGACTGGACGGTCGGCTGGTGGCAGAGCACCCTGGTCGAGCTGACCGAGGACAATCTGAACGATGCACAACGCAACCGGGTGCAGGGCGCCTTCGACGGCCTGCGCCGAGCGCTCGAGAACGGTTCGGTGGACTGGTCGACGGCCACCGAGATCAATCGGATCTGGACCTCGATGCTGCGGCAGTCCGGTGGCGCAGCCTTGACCTGGCCGCAGATCCTGCCGCTCATCGAACGGCTGGAGCGGCTCGAGACGGCGCCCTCCGACGGCGGGCCGGCGCCTGCCCGCGACAACGGCGAGGTGCTGGCTTGACCTCCTCGACGCCGGCGCGGCGCGACGCCTCGCGTCGGTTCACCCTGCGCTCGCCCTTCGAGCCGGCCGGGGATCAGCCGGCCGCCATCCGCGACCTGGTCGCCGGGGCGAGGCGAGGGGAGACCGAGCAGATCCTGCTCGGTGTCACGGGCTCGGGGAAGACCTACACCATGGCCAAGGTGGTCGAGGAGCTGTCGCGCCCGACCCTGGTGCTGTCCCACAACAAGACGCTGGCGGCGCAGCTCTACCAGGAGTTCCGGAGCTTCTTCCCCGACAACGCGGTCGAGTACTTCGTCTCGTACTACGACTACTACCAACCCGAGGCGTACATCGCCCAGACCGACACCTACATCGAGAAGGAGACCAGCCTCAACGAGGAGATCGAGCGCTTGCGCCTGCGCGCCACGACGTCGCTGTTCGAGCGGCGCGACGTACTGGTGGTGGCCTCGGTGTCGTGCATCTACGGCCTCGGCTCGCCGTCGGCCTTCTTCGGCATGTTGCGCTACTTCCGGCGCGGCGAGGAGAGCTCCCTCGACGACGCGCTGCGGGCGCTGGTCGAGATGCAGTACGAGCGCACCGGGCTCGACCTGTTCCACGGCGCGTTCCGGGTCCGGGGCGACGTGCTCGAGATCCTCACCTCCTACGACGATCGCGGGGTGCGCATCGAGTTCTTCGGTGACGAGATCGAGCGCATCTCGCGCTTCGAGGTGCTCAGCGGCAAGTCGATCGAAGAGCTCGAGCAGATCCCGATCTACCCCAACAGCCACTACGTGACGCCCGAGGAACGACTGTCGCGGGCGATCGTCTCGATCGAGGAGGAGCTCTCCGAGCGCCTCCAGGAGCTGCACCGCAACAACGCCCTGCTCGAGGCCCAGCGGCTCGAGCAGCGCACCCGCTTCGATCTCGAGATGTTGCGCGAGGTCGGCTCGTGCAACGGCATCGAGAACTACTCGCGCCACCTGACCGGCGGCGCCCCGGGCGCTCCGCCGCCCACCCTGATCGACTACCTGCCGGACGACTTCCTGCTGATCATCGACGAGAGCCACCAGACGGTTCCGCAGGTGCGCGCCATGTACAACGGCGACAGGGCGCGCAAGGAGGTGCTGGTCGAGCACGGTTTCCGTCTGCCCAGCGCCCTCGACAACCGGCCGCTCACCTTCGACGAGTTCGACGCCAAGATCCCCGGCAGGGTCTACATCTCGGCGACGCCGGGGCCGTTCGAGCTCGAGCGCACCCGCGGCGTCTTCGTGGAGCAGGTGATCCGGCCGACCGGGTTGCTCGATCCGCCGATCGAGGTGCGTCCCTCGGACGGACAGATCGACGACCTGATGGCCGAGATCCGGCGCGTCGAATCGCGCAAAGAGCGGGTGCTGGTGACCACGCTGACCAAGCGCATGGCCGAGGAGCTGACCAACTACCTCGCCGAGTCCGGGGTGCGGGTGCAGTATCTGCACAGCGACATCGACACCCTGGAGCGGGTGCAGATCACCACCGCTCTGCGCCGTGGCGAGTTCGACGTGCTGGTCGGCATCAACCTCCTGCGGGAGGGGCTCGACCTGCCCGAGGTGTCGCTGGTCGCAGTGCTCGACGCCGACAAGGAGGGTTTCCTGCGCTCGGAGACCTCGCTGATCCAGACCGCCGGGCGCGCCGCCCGCAACGTCAACGGCAAGGTCGTCTTCTACGCCGATCAGGTCACCGACTCGATGCAGCGCGCGATCGACGAGACCGAGCGCCGGCGCGGCAAGCAGCAGGAGTACAACCGCGAGCACGGCATCGAGCCCGCTTCGATCATCAAGGAAGTGCACTCGCCGCTGGTGCAGATGAGCAACCTCGACTACCTGCACCGCGGCTTCGCCAGCGAGATCGCCGAGGACGAGCGCATCCCGCTGAGCCAGCGCATCAAGACGCTCGAGAAGGAGATGCGCGAGGCCGCCAAGAAGCTCGAGTTCGAAGAGGCGGCGATGCTGCGCGACCGGCTCCAGGAGCTGCGCGAGCAGCGCATCCTCGGCGAGTAGAGGGGCTGGGCGGGAGTCGCACGTGCGCCGCGAGCTCGAGGACCGCATCCGCGCGCTGCCCGACCGTGCGGGCGTCTACCTCTTCCTCGACGCGGGAGGCGAGGCGCTCTACGTCGGCAAGGCGAAGTCGCTGCAGAAGCGGGTCGTCGCCTACACCAAGGTCGACTCCGACCCGCGGCTCGGCGCGATGGTTCGCGAGGCGCACCAACTCGACTTCGTGGTCACCGACAGCGAGGCCGACGCCCTGCTGCTCGAGAACAACCTGATCAAGAACCGCCAGCCGCGGTACAACATCCGGCTGCGCGACGACAAGACCTACCCCTACCTGAAGCTCACCCTCGGCGACGACTACCCGCGCGTCGCGTTCACCCGCCGCATGGTCGACGACGGGTCCGAGTACTACGGTCCGTTCCTGCCCGGAGGGCTGGCGCGGCGCGCCATCAAGCTGGTGCAGCGCCTGTTCGAGGTGCGGGTCTGCCGGATCGAGATCGACGGCAAGCTGCCACGGCCCTGCCTCTACTACGACATGAAACGCTGCCTCGGGCCGTGCGTCGCCGGGCTGACGAGCCGGGACGAGTACGCCGTCGCGGTGGACCGTGCCCGTCTCTTCCTCGCCGGCAAGACGGACGATCTGGTCGCCTCGCTGCGCTCCGAGATGCTCGACGCCTCGGAGAGACTCGAGTACGAACAGGCGGCTCAGCTGCGCGACGTCATCGCCGAGATCGAGGCCGTGCAGCAGCGCCGTCAGCTGGGCAGCGGCCGCAGCGAGGACGTCGACATCTACGGCGCCTGCATCGCCGACGGCAAGGCGGCGGTCACGGTGCTGGTCATGCGCGACGGCCAGGTGCTCGACCGTCGCGAGCTCTTCTTCGAGGAGGCCGGTGCCATCGGCGCCTCCGAGCTGCTCGACGACCTGCTGCCGCAGATCTACCAGCACACCACCTTCGTGCCCAAGGAGATCCACCTGCCGGTGGCGATCGAAGGGAGCGAGGCGCTGGAGCTCTGGCTCGGCGAGCGGCGCGGCAACAAGGTGACGGTGCACGTGCCCGAGCGGGGGGTCAAGGCGCACCGGGTCGCCACCGCCGACGACAACGCGCGCATGGCGTTCAAGCGTCGGTTCCGGCTCGGTCGCGACGTCGATCCGGGGGCGCTGGTGCTCAAGGACCTGCTCGGCCTCGGCGAGGTGCCGGCGCGCATCGAGGGCTTCGACATCTCGACCTTCCAGGGCCGCCAGACGGTGGCCTCGATGGTGGTGTGGGAGGAGGGCAGGATGGCGCGACGGGCCTACCGCTCCTTCAACATCCGCGACCTCAGCGGGCCCGACGACTTCGCGGCGATGCAGCAGGTGCTCGAGCGCCGCTACGCGCGGGTGCTCGAGGAGACCGGCGAGATGCCCGATCTGGTGCTGGTCGACGGCGGACACGGGCAGGTGACGGCGGCGCTGCGGGCGTTCGAGGCGCTCGGTGTCGAGGATCAGCCCCTGGTCGGACTGGCCAAACGTGAAGAGGAGATCGTGATCCCCGGCCAGCGCGCCACCCTGCGCCTCGAACGCCGCGATCCCGGCCTGAAGCTGCTGCAGCAGATCCGTGACGAGGCGCACCGGTTCGCCGTCTCACGGCACCGGCGGCGGCGCGCCAAGGCGAGCCTCAAGAGCCGCTTCGACGACCTGCAGGGCATCGGCGAGGTGCGGCGCAAGGCCCTGGTGCGGCGGTTCGGCAGCTACCGGGGCGTCGCTGCGGCCGAGATCGAAGCCCTCGAGGAGGTGCTCGGAGCCAAGCTGGCGCGCCGGGTGCACGATCAGATCCACGGTGGAGCCGCGGCGGCCGAGGGCGCGGAGACATCCGGTGAGACGTAGCCTTCGAGGCACGGTTCCTGAGCCGGATCGGGCGGCGCCGCGCCAGCCCTGGCGCGGCTATACTTCGCAAGTCCATGGGCGAACTGCACTTGTCCGGCGAGCTGTCGAAGACGCCGATCGTCGACGTCATGCGCTCGATCCTGCTGAGTCGGGCCAGCGGCTCGCTGCTCATCCAGCGGGGTCCTGCCCGTCGGCGCTTCGTCTTCTTCGAGGGTGAGCTCCACCTCCCCGGCGGTCATGCGTTGGCGCGCCACCTTGGCCAGCTCCTCGACAGCGACGCCGCCGTCTTCCTCGGTCTGGCGCCGCGGCGCGGCGGCGAGGGCACCTCTGGCCAGGAGACGACGTCGGCCGCCCGCGATCGCCTGCAGCACATCGTCAACCGCATCGTCGACGTGCTGCTCGAGTGGGCGGACGGCGACTTCGTCTTCCACGACCTGGAGCACAATCGGGCCGACTTCATCGGACCGCTGCCGACCGCCTACCTGGTGATGGAGGCTTCGGTGCGGGGCGCCGAGTCCGAGGAGCTGGTGCTGAGGCTTGGTGGCGAGGACGCGATCCTGATCGCCGACTCCTCCTCGGCGCTGCTGACCCAGCTGCAGGGCATCGATCCCGGCGAGATGTTCATCATCTCCCGTGCCGAGCATCCGATCGCCCTCGGTGAGCTGCTGCGTCAGGTGCCGGGATCCCGCGATCAGGTGTTGCGGATGATGGCGCGGCTGCGCTCTATCGATCTGCTGCTGCCGTACGACGTGCAGCCGGACGACGGCAGGAGCAGCGACCCGGAACGCATCCTCGAGTCGCTGGTGGACCGCTTCCTCGCCCGGATGTCGGCGCGGCTGCAGGAGAGGCCGATCGAGCTGCCCGCGGCGGAGCACAAGCAGAAGGTGATCCGGCTGATCTCCCAGCTCGGCTCGATGAACTTCTATGAGCTGCTCGGCGTCGATCTGCACGCCGACGAGGCGAGCATCCACTCGGCGTACGAGGACCTCGCGTTGCTGGTGCATCCGGAGCATGCCGAGCGCCTCGGGATCCGCGGACGCGGCGCCGCGCTACGCCTCGTCTTCGAGCGAGCCACCGCCGCCTACCTGACGCTCAACGATCCCGAGCGACGGGCACAGTACAACCAGCAGGCGGGGATCGACGGCCTCATGCACGGCGGCAAGGCGCTGATCGGTGATGAACAGAGGATGCTGGCGCGGGAGAACTACCGCAAGGCACGCAACCTACTCGAGCACGAAGAGCTGCACTTCGCCCTCGAGATGGTGCGCCAGGCGCTGCGGGTCGAGCCCAGGGCCGAGTACTACGCGCTGCTCGGTGACATCCAGAGTCGCAACCCGAAGTGGGTGGGGCAGGCCACGGAGAGCTACCGGCAGGCGATCAAGCGCGAGCCCGAGAACGCCGAGTACCGGGTGGCGCTCGGCAAGCTGCTGGAGAAGGCGGGCCAGGCGAACCACGCCAAGCTGCAGTACCGCGCCGCCCTGCAGAAGGCGCCGGGGGAGGGCGAGGCGCTCGAGGGACTGTCGCGACTCGGTGAGGTGGCGGCGCACTCCGACCAGAGCTTCCTCGGTCGTCTGAAGGGACTCTTCGGCAGTCAGTGAGCTCCACCGCTCGCCACCTGCGCCGCGGTAGGATCTATCCCGAGAGCGGAGTGCCGGACGCTGTCGCGGCGGGGTGAGAGCCCCGTTCGAGGAAAGTCCGAACTCCCACAGGCAGCATGCTCGCCAACCGCGAGGCGCGGCGACGCGACGGAAAGTGCAACAGAGAGCAGACCGCCTCGGCTTCGGCCGCGGCAAGGGTGAAAGGGTGCGGTAAGAGCGCACCGCTCGGGCGGCGACGCCCGGGGCCTTGGTAAACCCCATGCGGAGCAAGACCAAATAGGGAGACCGGCAATGCGCACCGCCTGTTGCGCGGTCCAGCACCGCTGGACCCGGTTTCCGGGTAGGTCGCTCGAGGTGCACGGCAACGTGCATCCCAGAGGAATGACGGCGCCCGGCCATCGGCCGGGAACAGGATTCGGCTTACGAGGCACTCCGCTCTCGCCTCCGGCCGAGGCTCGCGAGCCGGTAACCGGTCGCGAGGTCGAGGGGTGAACGCGGCGAACACCGCGAACCCGGTGCGCCGGGTCGGCGTCGCCGCGCTCAGCGGGCCGTGCGATCCGGACCGTCTCGAAGCCGGGCTGCAGGCGATGCGCCACCACGGGCTCGAGCCGGTGCTGGCGCGCAACGTCGCCGCCGGCTGCGATGCCAGCGGCCTGTTCGCCGGCGGCGACGACGAGCGGCTGGATGGGTTCCACGAGCTCCTCGCCGATGCCGGTCTCGATGCCGTGGTCTTCGCTCGTGGGGGCCACGGGGTCCTGCGCCTGCTGCCGCGCCTGGACTGGGGGCTGATCGGGCGCCGGGTTCGTTCCGGGCTGCGGCTCTGCGGTTACTCGGACCTGACGCCGCTGCTGCTCGAGGTGACGCACCGGTTCGGCGTGCCGACCCTGCACGGACCGATGGTGGCGGTCGATCTGGCCCGCGGACTGACGTCGCAGGAGTCGGAGTCGTGGCTGCGCAACCTGGCAGGCGAGCACGCCGCGGAGCACGTCGTGGAGCGCCGCGAGCCGCCGCCTCCGGGGCCGCCGGAGACCGTGGAGGGTCGGCTGTTGGGCGGTTGTCTGTCGCTCCTCGCGGCAACGTTGGGCACCGCCTTCGCGCCACGTCTTGGGGGCGGCCTGGTGTTCCTCGAGGACGTCGACGAGCCGGTGTACCGGCGGGACCGAATGTTGACCCACCTGAGGCTCTCGGGTACGCTGAACGGCGCACGCGCCGTGATTTTCGGGCACTTCGAGCCCGCCGTGGAGGGCGGAGATGCCAGCTGGAACGAGGTCTTGCGCCAAGTGAGCGATCAGACATCGACAGCGATCGCGACGGGACTCGCAGCGGGTCACGGAGTGCCGAACCTCACCCTGCCGCTGGGCGCCGCGAGCCGCCTGACCGAGGATGGGCGGCTGGTCGTCGGCGTACGGCGAGACGGCCGGTGACGGACGATGAAGACCGTCTTCAAGACCGGCAACTCGAACGCGAGATCTCACTCCACCGAGCAGTTCACGGTCGAGTTCGCGGCCGGAGAGTTCCTCTTTCGCGAGGGCGATCTCGGCACCGAGATGTACATCCTGCAGGAGGGGCAGATCGAGGTCCTCAAGGTCCTCGATGGACAGGAGACCCAGCTCGCGGTGTTCGAGAAGGGTGACTTCTTCGGCGAGATGGCTCTGCTCGAGGACCTGCCGCGTACCGCTTCGGCGCGAGCGCTGACCGAGAGCCGCTGCATCCAGATCAACGGTTCGACGTTCGATCAGATGCTGCGCAACAACCCCGAGATCGCGGTGCGCATGATGCGCAAGCTCTCGCGTCGCCTGCGCGAGACCGACGATCTCCTGCAGACGATGCACGGCGTCCAGGACGATCGACCGCTCGAGCTGGTCGGATCGCTGCCGCAGGTCGACGCGCGCAAGACGGCGCGCCAGAAGCTGGTGCACGAGGACACCGGGATCGAGTTCCACCTCTCGGCCGGCTCGGAGAGCACCATCGGGCGCCACGACCCGGTGACCGGAATCCACCCCGACATCGATCTCAGCGAGGTCGACACCCAACGCTCGACCTCGCGGCGCCACGCCAAGATCTACCGCCGCGGCGCGAAGTACTTCCTCACCGAGGAGATCGGCACCACCAACGGCACCTTCGTCAACGGTTCCAAACTGGAGACCGGAGTGCCGTTCGAGTTCGCACTCGGCGACGAGCTGCAGTTCGGACTGGTGCGTATGCGCTTCGGCGAGTAGGCGCGGCGGCTCCGGACGATGCACTCGGACAGGTGGCGTAGGAGGCGCGCCGGATGGTGAGCGCGCGAGCGTGAGCGGCGGGCTGGCGACGTCGGTCCTGCGACTGCGCGGCGTGGGACCGAAGACCGCTGAGAGGTTGGCGGAGATCGGCGTGCGGAGGATCGTGGACTTGCTCCAGATCCTGCCGCGGCGCTACGTCGACGTCTCCGACACGACGCCGCTCGATCGCGTCGGCGAGCTGGTCGGCGAAGAGGTGACGGTGCGCGGCACCCTGCACGGCATCTCCCGGGTTCCGACCCGCAGGCGGTCTCTGCGCATCGTGCGGGCCGAGCTGCGCGGTCCCGAAGGCCGGCTCGCGTGCGTCTGGTTCAACCAGCCCTATCTGGCGAGGAGTCTGCGCGACGGCCAGACGGTGCTGCTGCACGGCAGCGTGGTCGAGCGCCGCGGCGCGCTGCGACTGGAGAACTCCACGTTCCTGGAGAGGAAATCCGCCCCCGCCGGCACGACGCCAGCCGTCGGATCCGGCGCGGCAGCGGGCCGCCGCGTCGGGCGTGCGGAGGCCGGGGCGACCAACGTCCTCCTCGAGTACCCGCGCCGCGGCGAGCTGGCGCCGTCGGCACTGCGGCGTCTCGCCCAGGCGGCGGTCGATGGTCTGGTCGAAGCGACCTCGGGCGGAGCGGACCTCGAGGCATCGGATCCGATCCCGCGCAGCATCCGCGACCGACACCGGCTGCCGTCGCGCCTGCAGGCGCTGCTGCAGCTGCACCGCCCTCCCGTCGATGCGACGAGCGAGTGCATCGCCGCCCTCGACGAAGGCCGATCGCCGGCACACCGGCGGATCGCGCTCGATCAGCTCGTCGGCCTGCAGCTGGGAATCGCCGCCCGGCGCGCGGTCCGCGACCGGGCGGCGCCACGGGGCCTTCGCTACCGCATCGACGGCGACGTGCGCCAACGCGCCCGGGAGATGCTCGACTTCGAGCTCACGGCGGCGCAGAAGAGGGTGGTGCGGGAGATCGCCGACGACATGACCTCGCCGCATCCGATGATGCGCCTGGTGCAGGGCGACGTCGGCTGCGGCAAGACGGTGGTGGCGGCGCTGGCGGCGCTGATCGCTGCCGAATCGGGCCACCAGACCGTCTTCCTGGCCCCGACCGAGCTGCTCGCCGAGCAGCACGCCTCGGAGCTGCGTCGGCTCTTCGCCGGACGGCAACGGGTCGCTCTGGTGACCTCCGAGTCCGGTGACGTCGACCGCGACCTGTCGCTGGCGAGCTCTCCGCGCGTGGTGGTCGGCACCCATGCACTGCTCAGCGAGTCGGTGCGGCTGCACCGGCCGGCCCTCGTGGTGATCGACGAGCAGCACCGCTTCGGCGTCGAGCAGCGCGAGCGCATGGTGGCTCGCGGCGAGCGTCCCGATGTGCTGATCCTCACCGCGACGCCGATCCCGAGGTCGCTGGCGCTCCTCCTCTACGGCGACCTCGACCTCAGCGTCATCGACGAGCTGCCCAGCGGGCGGCGGCCGGTGCGGACCGACCTGCTCGGGCCGAAGCAGCGCGGGCGGGCGATCGCCACCCTGTGCGAGGAGCTCGCCGCGGGAGGTCAGGGCTACGTGGTCTTCCCGCGGATCCGTGACCGGTCCGAGACGGAGGAGACCGGCGAGCACGACGGCGTCGCGGCGCCTGCCGGAGGGCCGATGCCGTCCCTGGAGTCCCTGGCAGAGCTCTACCGTCAGCGGCTCTCGCCGCACCGGTGCGCGGTGGTCACCGGCGAAACGGCGAGCGCCGAGCGCCAGTCGACCCTCGACCGCTTCCGCAACGGCGAGATCGACTGCCTGCTGGCGACCACGGTGATCGAGGTCGGAGTCGACGTGCCCAACGCCTCGATCCTCGTCATCGAGGGAGGTGAGCGTTTCGGTCTGGCCCAGCTGCATCAGCTGCGCGGGCGGGTCGGTCGCGGCAGCCGGCCTTCGCGCTGTCTGGTACTGGCGGCGCCGTCGACCGAGCTCGCCACACACCGCCTGGCTGCCTTCCGCGACCATGCCGACGGGTTCGCCCTCGCCGAGCTCGACCTGCGCCTGCGTGGACCGGGCGAGCTGCTCGGGGCGCGTCAGTCGGGATCGGCGGACGCGCGGCTGCTCGGCTCGCTGCGGGATGCGCAGCTGCTCACCGTCGCGCGCGAGGTCGCCGAGCAGCTGTGGAACGGCCGCGATGCCGCAGCGAGGGCGGAGCTGCTGGCCGCGTTCGGCGTCGACGCCGACGCCATCGGCTTCGGGCAGGGAGCCTAGGCCGGTGTCGGAGCCCCCTGTGCGCCCGCCGCCCTCCGCGGTACTCATGGTCAGCAACACCCTGCCGCCCTTCGACCTGTCCGGCGCGGGCGAGCAGGTGGTCCAGCTGGCTTCCGGGCTGCGCTCGCGCGGGCTGCGGGTGGAGATGCTGGGGCGCGGAGCCGGCGGCGCCCGCGGCCCCAAGCTGCTCTTCCCGCTCACCGTGGTGTGGCCGGCACTGAGACTGCTTCGCGGCGGCACCTTCGACGTCCTGCAGGTACACGAGAGCGACGGTGGCCTGCTGATCCTCGCCGTCCGCCTGCTGCGCGGCCTGGCGCGGAGGACCGGCCGTGGCGCCAGGTGGCCCGTCTGGCTGGTGGCGCTGCAGCAGGTGACCTACGTCGAGGAGTTCCGTGCCGTGAGGACGCTGCGGGACGGCGACTCCGGCGCGGTGCTGGCGCGACCCACCGGCGCCGAGCGGGCCTTCCGGTGGCTGCGGGCACCGCTGCTGACGGTGCTCGGCTGGATCACCGCCCGCTGCGCCGATCGGGTGCTGGTGCCGTCGCAGCAGACCGCCCGCGAAGTGCGCAGAGACTACGGCGCGCGCAACGTGCACGTGGTGCCCAACACGCGCGCGCCGCAGGCGGTTCGAGACGCGGCGGCGGCCCTGCGGCGCGGCAGCAGCCGAGAGGGCCGAGAGAGCCGGGAAGACCGAGAGAGCTCAGCGGGTCGCTTCCTCTTCGTCGGGCGCCTGCGCATCCGCAAGGGCGTCGAGGTGTTGCTGGCGGCGCTGAACGAAGTCCCCGAGGCGCGCCTCGACGTGCTCGGCGACGGCGAACGCCGTCGCGAGATCGCGACCAGGATTGAACGCCTCGGGCTGACCGAGCGTGTCCGCCTGCTCGGCCGCGGCTCCGCCGATGAGGTCCACCAGCGACTCGCCGAGGCGATCGCCGTGGTGGTGCCGTCGACCTACGAGGGCATGCCGCTGGTGGTGCTCGAGGCGATGGAGTGCGCTCGTCCAGTGGTCGCTTCGAGCGTCAGCGGCATACCGGAGGTGGTCGTCGACGGTGAGACCGGCTGGCTGGTCGCCCCGGAGAGTCCGTCGCAGCTGGCGGCGGCGCTGCGTGCGGTGCTCGCCGACCCGGTCGAGGCGGAGCGCAGGGGGCGTGCCGGCAGGTCCCGGCTCGACGACCGCTTCCGGCCGCAGGCGGCTGTAGACTGCTGGCTCGCCGCTCTCGCCGACCCGCCACGGGACTGAGGAGCTCCGGGATCCCCGGGGGGCCTGGGTTCGCGCGGTCGCGAGGTCGGCGCAGAACGCCAGCAGACCTCCCCGGTCCCGGCGCACGCCCAGCCAAAGATGAAGCACTCCACACGCATCGCCATCGTCTGGTGGCTGGGCTGCTCGGCGCTCGTGGTCGTGGTGCTGGCCCTGTGGACCGGTCACCTCGTCGACCGCAGCAGCGGGCTGCCGCTGCTGCACATGGCCACGGGCTCGCTCGCCGCCTGGGCGGTGCTGCTGACCGCTTCGTGGTTCGGCTTCTTCAGCGTCCTAGCCAACGGCTGGAGGGCGGGTCGCCTCGACCTCCTCCTCGGGCTCCTCTCCTGCGCCGTGTTGATCGCGGCGTCGGCCTGGGGATTCCTCGCCTGGGAGGAGCTCGACCGGGTGGCTGGCCATCGGCTGCTCGGCTGGATCGCCCTGGCGACTGCGATCGCCACCTGGTCCTGGTTCCTGCGCCGCCGCGGGCAGTGGTTCGGCGGCGACGACCGCTGATCGTGGCGGCGCCGCGGTCGCCGGAGCGGGCCGAGTGCAGTTCCACGGTGGCGCCGGCGAGCAAGGCCTGGTGTAGGCTCCGCCGCCGCTCGAGCGAGGTCGTCGGATAGCGTTGCAGCACGCGAGCCGGCCGGTCGGCACCGACTCGCGCCGCCGAATCCGTCGCCGACCGCCATCCGCCCCCAACTCCGAGAGCCGAGCCGTGCAACCGCAGGACGACCGCGAGACCGACTCCCGCCGCGGAGGTTCCGGCGCTCCCTCCGTCGACGACGAGGGAGCGCTCGTCGATCCGCTTCCCGACGGGGAGCCCGACGGCGGATCGGAGGTCGAGCAGGCGGGAGTGAGCCCACGCTTCGCCACCGTCTACGACAGGCACCGCCAGCGCCACAAGGGCCTGCTACCCGAATCGTGGCGGGTGCGGGTGCCGGTCTTCGAAGGTCCCCTCGATCTCCTGCTGCACCTGATCCGCATCAACGAGGTCGAGATCACGGACATCCCCGTGGCGCTGATCTGCGACCAGTACCACGAGTATCTCGACCTGATGGAGGAGCTCGACCTCGACGTCGCCGGCGAGTACATCTACGAAGCGGCCGTGTTGATCCAGCTCAAGTCGCGCCTGCTGCTGCCGCAGCCCAAGGTCGAACCGGGGGAGCCCGAACCGGAGGACCCGCGTCAGGAGCTGGTCCAGAGGCTGCTCGAGTACCGTCGCATCCGCGAGGTCGCCGAGAGCCTGGCGGAGGTTTCGAGCGTGCGTTCGGGGCTGTGGACGCGGGCCAGGCAGCCGCTCGACCTCGGGTTCGACGAGGCCGAGGTCGGGGAGATCGACATCGGCAACGTCAGCCTGTTCGACCTGCTGAAGGTCTTCCGCGGCGTGCTCGAGCGCTACGAGCGCGAGCACCCGGCCCCCCTGTCGCTACGCGGCGAGTCGTTCTCGGTGCGTGACCAGATCGAGCGCCTGCTCGGCCTGCTCGATCGGGCGCGCCCGCTCGACCTCGTCGACGATCTGCTGGCGCTCTCCTGTCGCGCCGAGGCGATCGCAGCCTTCCTCGCGGTGCTCGAAATGGGCAAGCTGCAGCTGATCGACCTGACGATCCTCCCCGGAGGTGGCATCGGTCTGGTGCGCACCGAGCGCGAGGTCACCGCACTCGAGCTGGAGGCGGTCTCGTCGTGAGCGAGCAGCACGAGATCGAGGCGGTGGTGGAGGCGGTGCTCTTCGTCGCCTCGGAGCCGGTGCCCGAGTCGCGACTGCTCGAGCTGTTCGAAGAGCCCGACAGGGAGACCGCGCGGCGCGGGCTGGCGGCCGTGATCCAGCGCTACCGCGACGGCCAGTCGGATCGCGGCCGCGGTGTGATGCTGGACGAGGCGGGCGGTGGCTACCGGCTGGTCACCCGGCCGGAGCTCAATCCGTACCTGCGCAAGTTCTTCGATGCCAACCAGTCGAACCGTCTGTCGATGGCGGCGCTCGAGACCCTCGCCACCGTGGCCTACCGGCAGCCGATCACCGCGCCGGAGATCCAGGAGGTGCGCGGAAAGAACAGCGCCGGGGTGCTCAAGACCCTGCTCGAGAAGCGCCTGATCCGCATCTCCGGACGCAAGGACGTGGTCGGCAAGCCCTTCCTCTATGCCACGACCCGTGATTTCCTGCTGCACTTCGGTCTGCATTCGCTCGACGACCTGCCGCCGCTCGAGGAGTTCGAGGAGGCGTTCCTTGGCGACGGGGACTTCGCCGGCGACGGCGTCGAGAAGCCGGCCGATCGCGAGGAGGAGGTGCTGCGTCAGCTGGCACTGCTGGAGGAGCGGGAGGCTGATGCGGGCGAGAGCGACGACGAGGAGGCCGGGGCGCCTGACGGCGACTCGGGCGACTCGCGCGACTCGGGCGACGAGACCTGGCCCGGGCCGGGCCGGCGGGTAGTCGGCGTTTCGGGGTTCGCAGGGCGAGATGCGGCAGCCTTCGGCGAGGCCGACGCGCCAGCCGACGGTCACGGCCCCGAGGGCACGGGTGAAGGGCAGGAGGAGGAGCGATGAGCGGCGGTACCGACCACGACGGCGAGCGGCTGCAGAAGCTCATCTCGCGCGCCGGGATCGCCTCGCGACGAGCCGCCGAGACGATGATCCAAGCCGGCCGCGTGACGGTGAACGGGCAGGTCGCCGAGCTCGGGCAACGCGCCGACCTCCGCCACGACGCAGTCAAGGTGGATGGCAAGCTGCTGCAGCTGCCCTCCACGTACCGGACTCTGGCGCTCAACAAGCCGACCGGGGTGGTCACGACTCTCTCGGACCCCGAGGGACGGCGCACCGTGCTCGACCTGGTGCCGCCGCGACTGCGCAAGGGGCTCTTCCCGATCGGGCGTCTCGACTTCGCCACCGAGGGGTTGCTCCTGCTCACCACGGACGGCGACCTCGCCCAACGTGTCGGGCACCCGCGCTACGGCTGCCGCAAGCTCTACGAGGTCAAGGTCAAGGGACATCCCGCCGAAGCGGCGCTCGACCGGCTGCGCTCGGGTTTCCGCCTGCACGGACGTCAACTGGCTCCGGTCGAGATCGAGCGGCGCATCCCGCCGGGGCCCAAGCGCGCGGATCGGGAGGTGAGCAACACCTGGTGGCGGGTGCGCCTGGCCGAGGGCAAGACCCGCCAGATCCGCGAGATGTTCCAGCGCATCGGTCACCCCGTGCAGCGCCTGCGGCGCACCCAGATCGGGCCGATCAAGCTCCACGGTCTGCCGCTCGGTGGGCTGCGCGAGCTCGGGCCTGAGGAGATCGCGGCGCTCGAGCGCACGCTCCAGGTCGGTTCGGCGCCGCGGTCGGGTCGCGGGCAGGCGACGAGCGCCGTCGCCAGGCCGGGTCGAAGGAGCAGGGCCGACGCCGGCGCGGGCGACGAGGAAGGCCGGCGCGGACGCGTTGGCAGCCGCCGCGGCGGCGGATCGAAGCCGAAGGGGCCGGGGCCCGGGGGCTCCGGCGGCGGCAGGAGGCCGAAGCCCAATCCGAGCTCCAAGCCGAGGTCCAAGCCCAAACCCAAGCCCAAGCCGAAGCCGAGGGGCCGGCGCAAGTGAGCCGCGGCGGGGGCAGCCGGGTGGGGCAGCGCGACGCGGTCGCGGCGCCGATCGTCGTGGCCATCGACGGTCCGGCGGGAGTGGGGAAGAGCAGCGTCGCCAGGCGACTGGCAAAGCGCCTCGGCCTGCCCTTCGTCGACACCGGCGCGATGTACCGCTGCGTCGCGTGGGCGTGCCTGCGCGACGGCGTCGACCGTGACGACGAGGCCCGAGTCGGCGAGGTGGCGCGTCGTCTGCCGCTGCGTCTCGCGGTCTCCTCCGCGGGCGAGACCCGACTCGAGCTGGCCGGTCGCCCGGTCGGCGACGAGATCCGCACCGAAGAGGTCTCGATGGCGACCTCGGAGGTGGCGCGTCTGCCGGCGGTGCGCACGCATCTGCTCGAGCTGCAGCGCGACTTCGGTCGCCGACACGGAGGGGTTCTGGAGGGACGCGACATCGGGACCGTGGTCTTCCCCGACACGCCGTACAAGTTCTTCCTCGACGCCGACGTCGGCGTGCGAGCCGAGCGCCGGGCGCGCCAGCAGCGCGCCAGCGGCGCAGACGTCGACACCGACCGCCTGCGCCGGGAGCTGCAGCGCCGCGACTCCCAGGACAGCCAGCGCGAGACGGCTCCGCTGCGCCGCGATCCCAGCTACGAGGTGGTCGACACCGGCGACCTCGACGAGGACGAGGTGGTCGAGCGGCTGGTGCAACTGGTGCGGGTGATCTCGCGTCGGACCGCCGGCCCGTCGGCGAGCGGGGCGCCGACCGCAGTCGGTCCTGCGACTTCCGAGGACTGAGCCCGCCGCGGCGGAAACGGTCGGCGCGGCGGATATCATCGAGACCGCGATGCTGAGGCTCGTCGTCTTCTCGCCTTCCGGCGTCCGCCACGTCCCGATGGTGTCGGGACCGCTACGGATCGGCGGCAGCGACTCGTGCGATGTAGTGCTCGAGCGCGACGCCGCTGGAGATCGCGAGGCGGTGCTCGAGCGGGAACGTGGTTCGGATCGGGTCCGGCTGTCGGTGCCGGACGGTGGTCTTCCGGTGGAGGTCAACGGCCACTCGTGTCTCGAGGCCGATCTGGCGACGCTCGACGAGATCAAGATCGGCCGCGTCACCCTGCTGGTCGAGGACTCGAACGCACGCAGCCAGGAGCTCGTCCTGCCCTCGCTGAGGCTCGACGGCAGGGCCGCGGCCGACTCCAGCCATACCGTTCAGGCCCCGGGGGAGCCGTCGAACGGCGGTGGCGCCCTCAGCGGCCAGAACCTCCCAGCCCGGCTGCTCGAGCACCTCTCGCGGCTCAGCGAGTGGGTGGCGGGAGACAGCGCAAGCGCGGTGAGCGTCGAGTCGATCGTGGTTCAGGTCCTCCACGACTTCGGCGGCGGCGCCTGCTTCCTCTTCGAGGGGCCGCTCGAGCCCAACTGTGGCGTCAAGTTCGCGGCGGCGAGCGACCCGGCCCTGGTCGGCAAGGCCGAACCGGTGCTCCACATGCTCTGCGACGGGGTCAAGCCCGACGCGGTGCACTCCTTCGGAGAGCAGGCGATCGAGCTCGGTGACGACGAGTTCCGCCTGTTCTTTCGTCGGTTGAGCGCCCTCGAGCGTGACTACACGGTGGCCATCCTGCTGGTCGACGCACCACCGTTCGAGCGCGGGGGTTGGACCCCGGTTCTCGGCTTCGCCACCCTGGCCGATCTCCTGGTGCTCGGCCTGGTGCACCACGTCGGCCGCTACGAGCCCATCCTCCCGGGGCGGGAGCCGGCGGGTTCGCTGCGCCTGGCGCCCGGCCTGGTGCTCGGCCCTTCCCATGCCTCGAGTCTGCTCGGCGAGGCGATCCGCAGCGCCTCCCGTGGCGCCCATGTCGTGCTGCAGGGCGAGGCGGGCAGCGGTCACGAGCTGGTCGCTCGCTCGCTCCATCTCTCCGGGCCCACGGTCGACGAGCCCTTCCTGGTGGTGGACTGCGAAGAGCCCAATGCCAAGCGCCTGCGCAGCGAGCTGTTCGGGGCCGAGATCGAAGGCAGGACGGGTCCGGTGCGGCGAGAGGGGAAGCTGCGCGCGGCGGGCCGCGGCACCGTCTTCCTGCGCCGGGTCGAGGCACTGCCGCTCGACGCGCAGGGCGAGCTCGTCCGCATCCTCCGCTCGGCGGAGCTGCACGGCCCCGGCGAGCTCGAGGTGTCCCCCTTCTCGGCGCGCCTGATCGCTTCGAGCCACGAGGACCTCGAGGAGCTTTGCGAGCGGGGTCGTTTCCGCCGCGATCTGCTGCACCGCCTCGCCCAGCTCACCGTCCTGGTACCGGCGCTGCACGAGCGCCGTGACGACCTGCCGCTGCTGCTGCAGAGCCTGGTGAACCGGTTCAGCCACGAGACAGGGAAGCGGGTCCGTGGCATCACCGTGCGCGCCCTTTCCCTGCTGACTGCCTACCGGTTTCCGGGCAACCTGAGAGAGCTCGAGAACGTCGTCCGACACATGGTCTACCTGGCGCAGCCGGAGACGCCGATGGACGTCGACTGCCTGCCGGTGCAGATCCGAACGCCGGCGCCGGGTCAGCGCGCCGATCCGAGTGAGATCTCGGGCAGCGAGCTGAGGCTCACCGACGTGGTCGGCCGGGTCGAGCGCCACGCGATCCGTGAGGCACTGCGCCAGAGCCAGGGCAACAAGTCGCAGGCGGCTCGCCTCCTCGGCCTGTCGAGGAACGGCCTGGCCCAGAAGATGTCCCGGCACGGACTGGACGCCAACGAGTGAGGGTGGCGGCGGCCGCGGCGCGCGCGGCGGCGGCTCGCTGCGCATGAGGCGCTCGCTGGCCTGGACGCCGTACGGGCTGGTCGCGCTGCTCGGGATCGGCGGGCTGGTCCTCGACCGCAGTCCGGCTGCGGCGAGCGCGGCGTTCTCCGTCGCGGCACTGCTGCTCGGCCTCGGTGTGTGGGTGTCCCATCGAGGTCGCCTCCTCGATGCGCGGGCGGCGAACGGCAGCGGCCGCGGCCGGCTGCTCGACCTGTTGCTGGTCGGGCTCTGCGTCACGCTGGCCGCGGCGACGCTTCCCAGCGCGCGATGGAACCTGCGGCCCCAGGCCGACCGGGTGCGGGCGCTGGCCGAACAGATCGCCCTCGACTGCGATCGTATGGTGGAGGAGGCGGAACGGCTGGGCCGCGAGATAGCGCTTGGCAGTTCGGGCCACGCGGCCCCGCCGCCGGATTCGGGCGCGACGCCTGAGTGGGAAGGAGTCTCCAGCTCCGCCGGCGACAGGTTGCAGGCCGCGGCCCGCGCCACGCCTCACCTGACGTTGCTGCTCAGTGATGCCGAGCGGCGCCGGGCGGAGGCGTGGTCGGGGCCGGACCTGCGTCATCCGGTTCCGTGGGACGAGCTCGACCGGGCAGGCTTCGCCGCCGTCTCCTCGGTCACCGCTGTGACTCGTTTCGCTGCCGCCGATGTGCAGGACGGCAGCGGCCGGCGAGTGGTGGTCGCGCGCAGCGATTCGACCTCACGGCTGCCACTGACCGCCCATGCGGACCGGCCGGCGGAGAGGCGGCAACGCGTCTGGTCGCTGCGCCGCTGGGCGGGCGTCGAGCCCGACTCGCTCCTCGACCTCTGGCAGGAGCGTACGGTGCGCGAGGACTACGTGCTGCGGGTCCGCAGGGACGCCGCGAGCCACCGCTCGGCACCGACCTGGGTCTCCTGGCTGGTGATCGCGACCCTGGCGGCGCTGGCGATCTGGGCGACTCGTGACCTCTTCCTGCTGACACTCCCCAGCTCGGAGGACCTGCCGCTCGAAGCGGGGCAGCGGTTTGCGGTCGCCGTTGCGGCGCTGCTGGTGGCTGGAGGTCTCTGGTGGCTCGCCGCCGGTGGAGACGACCCGAGGCTGCTGCTGCCGGCCTTGGCGGGAGCGGCGCTGATCGGGACCGTCGCCGTCACCCGCGCCTGGCGACCGCGTCTCGGTGTGTGGCGCTGGCCTGTCGCCGCGGGGGCCGGCGCTGCGGCGGCGCTCGCGATGCGGAGCTTCTTCGCCTGGATCGACCTCGGCTCGGGTCCCAGACTGGGAGATTCGATCTTCGCCGGTGCCGATGCCTGGGCCCTTCGGATCGGCCTGGCCCTCTTCGCCTGGGGCGCCGCGGTGGCGATCGGCGTGCTGCTGCGACGTAGCTCGACGCCGCTCCTGCCGACCCTGCTGGTGACGCTTGCGATCGCGGTGCTGGTCGGCTCGCTCTCGGTGGAGGCCGGGCGCACGGTGACCGCCACCCTGGTCGCCGGAGTGTCGCTGGCGGCTCTGGCGGCGGCCGGAGCGGGAGCGAACAGCTGGGTCGAACGATGGTTGGCCTTCGCCGGCTGCAGCGCACTCGCCCTCGGTCTCGCCGTGACGTGTCAACGCGCCGCCAGCCGGGAAGCGATGGCGCGGATCGCTCTCGGCGAGGAGCGCATCCTCGACGCCGACAGTGCCGAGAGCTTCGCCCGAGACGTGGACCGGAGCTGGCAGGAGCTCGCGATCACCGATCTCGCGGTCGGCCACCCCGATTCGTTGAGCCGTGCCGACGACCTCGCCCTGGCGCTGTGGGAGGCTTCGCCGCTGGCCGAGGTCGTCGGGCTGTCTGCCGTGGCGGTGGAGGACCCGGAAGGTCTCGCGGTGGCCTCGTTCTCCTACGGGTTGCCCCTGGCCCGCGGCGGCACCTCGCTCGACCTCGGCTCGAGGCGCTGGCCGGACGGTGGCTTCGACGAGTGGTGGAACAACGCCGTGGTCCGCATCGACCGCGAGATCTTCGTCGACGGCCGGCGCTGGGGCACCATCCGGGCCTGGACAATTCCCCTGCTCCGTCCCGGGCGGGCCGACTGGCAGGCCGAGGGGGGCGCCGTGGCGACCGACCTGCTGCTGGAGTCTCAGCTCGAGACCTGGAGCCTGCCCGAGGCAGCAGCGCTGGTGGTGACCACTTCCCAGCCCGACCGGCCGACTCCGCGTCGACGTATCGGGGTCGGCCAGTGGAACGAGGTGTCGCTCGGCGCGGCGCCCGCCGCACCTGCCGAGCCTGCCGGCCCCGGCGCGTCGCCGGACGTCGGTGAGCAGGCGCCGCTTCGCTGGCGGCGCGGAGCCGGAGGCGGTTGGGTCCTGGCGCGACGGCTGCCCGAGCTGGACGCCATCGCCACCCTGGTCGTTCCGCCGCGCGGCGTAGCGGAGCGCGCCCTGCAGGCGGCGATGCCGGCGGCCTCGGTGATCGCCGCCTCGGCCGCGGTGATCGCCGTCGTGGCGTCGCTGCTGCTGCTCGTCTCTCCGGCGCTCAGGCTGGCGGCGAGGCGGGCACTGCTGAGCTATTCGCGCAAGCTGCTGATGGTCGTCGTCGGTCTCGCGGTGGTTCCGCTGGCGCTGTTCAACGTCTTCCTCTTCCGCAGTGCCGAGCAGCGCTCCACCGCTGATCAGCGCAAGGCGGGGGAGACCGGGCTGCGAGCCTCCGAGCGCCTGGTCGCCGAGTACCTGCCGACAGTGCGCCCGGGGTACAGCCTGACCGCGATCTTCGAGGACGGGCTGCTCGACTGGCTGCCCGTCGTCGTCGGCAGCGAGCTCAACCTCTACTGGCGCGGGGAGATCGCCACCAGCAGTCGCCCGGAGCTGATCACCGCGGGTCTGGTCCCGCTGGTGATCCCCAGCGAAGTGCAACGTCGCCTGTCGCGTGAGCCGACCCAGGTGGCGGTGCGCGAACGGCACGCCGACGCCGCGACCCACTTCGAGATCTACAAGGCACTCTCCTTCGACCTCGAGGGCAGCGGCGAGGCGCAGAGCGGACTGGTGCTCTCGATTCCGCTGCTCGCGCAAGGGCGGGATTCGGCGGCGCAGTTCGAGGGCCTCGCCCAGCAGTCGCTGCTCCTCAACGTGGCGCTGTTGATGGTGCTGCTCGCCGTGGGGCGGCGGCTGGCGCGCAACTTCTCGCGTCCGATCGAGGAGATCGTCGCCGGCACCGTGCAGATCTCGGAAGGCGCCAGTCGATTGAACCTGGATCCACGCGAGCCCGAGCTCGCGGCGCTGGTGCGGGCGGTCGACGTGATGGCGCGGAGGGTCGCCTCGGCGCGTGCCGAGCTGGTCAACGAGAAGACGTTGCTCGAGACGGTGCTCGCCAACATCACCTCCGCGGTGATCGCGGTCGATCGCGAGGGTGGCATCGCCGTCGCCAATCCCAGTGCCGGCGAGCTGTTCGCGGTGCGATCGGGCGACTCGCTGCAGGCTCGCCTGGCGGGAAGTCGCGGACTCGCTCTGCTTCCCGACGACTTCTTCCATCCGCTCGAGGTGCGGCGCACCAGCTTCGGCGTCGAGGCAGCGCAGTCGTCGGACGATGCGGCGCTGCGCGAGCTGGCGGTGGTCTGGGTGCCTACGCCTCACTCCGAGGAGTTGCGGGGGCTCCTGATCGGAGAGGACGTCACCGAGGTCCTGCGCGGCCAGCGTCTCGCCGCCTGGGCGCAGATGACGCGCATGATCGCGCACGAGATCAAGAATCCGCTGACCCCGATCCGTCTGTCGGCGGAACACCTGCGCCGGGTGCGGCGCGAGCGGCCGGAGCGTTTCGACGAGGTCTTCGAGCCCTGCGTCGCGAACATCCTCGAACAGGTCGAGGAGCTGCAGAAGACCGCGGCGGAGTTCTCGTCCTTCTACCGCGTCCCCAACCTCGACCGGCGGCCGGTCGATCTCGAGAAGACGGTGCGCGGAGTGGTCGACGGCTACCGTCACGCCGATTCGGTCGAGGTGTCGTGGCAGGGCAACGAGTCCGCAGACCCACGGCCCCTGGTGGTGTTGCACGACGAGCGGCAGGTGGCCCGCATCGTGCGGAACCTGATCGAGAACTCGATCGCCGCGTGCCAGCGCGGAGGTCGCGACGGGCACGTCGAGGTCGGCTGCCGTCGCCACGGCGGCTGGGCGGTGGTGGAGGTGGTGGACGACGGCGTGGGCGTGCCGGAGGGCGACGGAGAAGTCGAGCGGATCTTCGAGCCCAACTTCTCGACCAAGAGCGGTGGAACAGGCCTCGGGCTGGCCATCTCCCGCCGCATCGCGGAGCAGCACGGCGGCACGCTGCGGGCCTTCCGCAACGAAGGACGGGGCCTGCGCACGGTGCTGCGACTGCCTCTCGTGTCGACAGGCACGCCTACCCCGGGCAACTCGCGGGGCGAAGTGGCGGCGGCGACGGAGAGCGTCGGAGAGGCGGCGTCGGACGAGAGCCGGGAGAGCGGGGCGGGCGACGCCGGATCGACTTCTGCCGCCGAGGTCGACGGGCTCCCTTAGACTCCGCGCGTGCCGATGACCCCGAGCCTTCGTAGCAGTGCCCGCCGCGGCGCGCTGAGCCTCCTGCCGATGGTCCTGGCAGCGTGGCTGGCGGCTGCCTGCGGCGACGATGGACGAGGGCGCGAGGCGACGGTCGGCGCCGCGGTGTGGTGGACTCCGGAGGAGCGCACGGAGTGGACGACCCAGCGACTCGAGGCCGGCAGGCTGCGCCGGTCGGGTATCGCGGCGCAGTTCCTCGATGCCGCCAGCACGCAGCTCGACGGTACCCTGATCCCAGCCGATGAGCTGGCCCGAGCCGGACGACGCTCGGTGCAGTTGCCGGTGCACCTGGTGGTGCGCTCACGTCTGCTCGCCTCGACGCCGGAGGAGTGGGGGGAGACTCTGGCGACGTCGCTCCGCGGGCTCAGGCTCGACCTCGGGAACCGTGGCGACGATCTCGCCGGAGTCCTGCTCTGGATCGAGGATCTGGAGCTCGGCGAAGCACAGGTCGCGGCGCTGCGTCGGCTGCGGCGGGAGCTGGAGGACGACCTGGCACTCGGCGTCCTCGCCCCGGACGACGTCGCGGCCAGCGAGGTGGCCAGACAGACCGGGAAGTCGTTCGACTACGCGGTGGTCGAGCTCTACGGCCAGCCGCCCGACCAGGCCGACATGCCGATCCGGTGGGAGTTGAGCCGGGCGCTGCCGCGGCTGCGCGAGCTGGTCGGTCTCGGGGTGCCGCTGCGCGCGGTGGTGCGGTGCTCTGGTCGTCTGGTCGCCGCGTCCAATGGCACCGTCCTCGATCTGGCCGTCGAGAGGGCGGCGTTGCGCGCCGCCGCCGGGTCGGTGGATGGCGCCTTTCGCTTCGAGGGCTACGACCGCCAGGTGTTCTCCTTCACCTTCCCGAGCGGCTTCGAGCCGGGCGAGTCGCCGTCGCCGCGAGCGGGGAGCGCGCTGCGCATCTCCCGACCGACGGCCCAACACGTCGGGCGTGCGCTGCGCTCACTGGCGGAGCTCGATGCCGGTGAGGACGCCGGCGGTGGCGACAGCGTCGGCTCCAGAGTGGCTCCGATCCTGGCCGGCTTCGTCGATGCGCAGAGCGCCGTCGGCATCGGCCTCGAGGAGGCGCTCGACGTTCTCGTCTCCGGCCCACGCCCGCCTCGACTCGAGCTGGAGGTGGAGGGCGGAGGTTCCCGCCTGCGTGTGGCGCTGGCGAATCGAGGCGGGCCGACCGGGGTCGGCCAGGTCCGGTTCAACTTCGTCGACGTCACGGTCGACGGGGGTGTGGTGGCGCAGGTCGACCCCGGGGAGTTCCCCCGCTACTCGCTGGGCGGCTCGAATCCCTCCAGCCGCAGCGAGATGCGTCTGGGCAGCGCCCGCATCGCCCGCCTCGCCGTGCCGCTGCTGGAGCAGGACGCCGAGCTGCGCAGCGGCTACATCTCGATCAGGGGTTCGCGGCCGCGGATCGAGGTCCAGGCGTCCTTCGTCGATCCTCTCGGCAACCGGGTCGAGAGCAGCCCCTGGATCTGGCCGTCTCCGCCCGAGGAGTCGCGGTGAGCGTGCCGACCCGACTGGCGCAGATCCTGGCCGTACTCCTCGCTGTAGCGGCGTGCGAAGGAGGCTCCGCCGCGTCGGCCCCGAGCGCGGCGGTGCAGCCGCAGGTCGAGCCGGCGACCGGGCGTCCCAGGCCCCAGCCGGAGCGGCTGAGGGTGGAGGTCCTCGCCGAATACCCGCACGATCCGTCGCTCTACACCCAGGGTCTGCTGATCCACGAGGGATGGATCTTCGAGAGCCACGGAGGCTACGGGAGGTCGGGACTCGTCCGCTACCGTCTCGGCGCTGCGCCGGAGCGACGGATCGGTCTCTCGGAGGATCTCTTCGCCGAGGGTCTGGACCGGGTAGGTGACGAGCTGATCCAGCTGACCTGGCGTTCGGGCAGAGTGCTCCGCTACCGCCTCGAGGACTTCGCGCCGCTGCCGGAGTGGAAGCTGCTTGGCGAGGGATGGGGGTTGGCCTTCGATGGCGACGTCCTGTGGGTCAGCAACGGCACCCACCTGCTCACCGCGCACGACCCGCGCACGTTCGAGCGCCTGCGCACCGTGTCGGTGTGGCGGGGCGGCTCGCCACAGAGCCATCTCAACGAGCTGGAGTGGGCGGACGGGGCGCTCTTCGCCAACGTGTTCGAGACCGACCAGATCGTCCGCATCGACCGCGACAGCGGCACGGTGACCGCGGTGATCGACGCCTCCGGCCTGCTGTCCGAGGCCGAGGCGGCGGCGGCCGAGGTGCTCAACGGAATCGCCCACCGCGCCGACCGAGGCACCTTCCTGATCACCGGGAAGAACTGGCCACGGCTCTTCGAGGTGCGCTTCGTCGCCGACCGCTGAACGGCTCGGCGGCAGGAGAGAGGCGTGGGCACTACAATCGGCGCAGGGACGATGCACCGGATGCACCGGGCCGTCGTTCGCTGCCCCGCGCCGAACCGACAGCGCAGGGCGACGGTAGTGACGGGACGGTCACGGGCTGCGCCGCGCGGCGCCCGCCACCCGAGGCGCCGGGCGCTGCCGCGAGGTGCTCGCGGCCCGACGGCCCGACTCCGGGCATCGTCGACGATTCGTGCAACCAGAGATCAGAGAGGGAATTCGGAATGAGCGAGTGGTACGTAGCGGTGAACGGTGAACAGCGGGGGCCGTGGAGCGAGGACGACGTCGTCTCGAGGATCCGCGCCGGTGAGCTCGACGGGGGCGTGCACGTCTTCCGGCAGGGGATGGACAACTGGGCGCCGATCGACACCCATGCCAAGTTCAAGCAGGCGCTCGCCGGAGGCTCGGTGGCTTCGCCGCCGCCGGTCAGTGCGGCCGGCGCCACCGCCTCGGGTGGCGGTGGGACTCCGCGGCCGGCCGGACAGGCTGCCGACGAGATCGAGTACGAGGTGTTCGGCGAGGAGATGCAGTTCGTCGAGATCACCCTCGACCCTGCCGAGGCCTGCATCGCGGAAGCCGGCTCGTTCATGTACATGGACCCGGGCATCGAGATGAAGACGATCTTCGGAGACGGCTCGTCGCAGTCGGAGGGCGGCGGCTTCATGGGCAAGCTGATGTCGGCCGGAAAGCGGGTGCTGACCGGCGAGTCGCTGTTCATGACCGTGTTCGGCAACAGCTCGGGAGGACGTCAGAAGGTGGCCTTCGCGTCGCCGTACCCGGGGCGGATCATCGCGCTCGATCTGCCGGCGCACGGTGGCACGGTGCTCTGTCAGAAGGACGCGTTCCTCTGTGCCGCCAAGGGGGTGGCGGTCGGCATCGCCTTCCAGCGCAAGCTGGGTGCGGGGTTCTTCGGCGGCGAGGGCTTCATCCTGCAGAAGCTCGAGGGTGACGGCCTCGCCTTCGTTCACGCCGGCGGCACGATCGTCAAGCGCGAGCTCCGTGCCGGTGAGACCCTCAGGCTCGACACCGGCTGCCTGGTCGCATTCGACCGCAGCGTCAACTACGACATCCAGATGGTGCCGGGGATCAAGACCGCTCTGTTCGGTGGAGAGGGCCTCTTCTTCGCCACCCTGACCGGGCCGGGTACAGTGTGGATCCAGTCGCTGCCGTTCAGCCGTCTGGCCTCGCGCGTCTACGCCGCGGCGCCACAGGCGGGCGGCAAGCGCAAGGGTGAGGGGTCGGTCCTCGGCGGGCTCGGTGACCTGATGATGGGCGACTAGCGCGGCGCCGCTGGTCAGGGGCGGCGGCCCGTGACGGCCCGGTGCCGCGGATGGCGGCGGCCGGTCGTTTCACCCGTTCGCTCCGCGTGGTGCCCGGTGTCGAGGCGACGTCGGGCACCGCGGTTGGCCTGGTCCCCGATCGCTCGGGCGAGGGTGTCAGCCGATCGTCGGCGCGAGGGCCGACGAACGTCGTGACGCGGAGCGAGAGCGCTGCATCGGGGATCGGGTGGCGAGCGGACTCAGCCGATGCGAACGCCGTCTTCGATCTTGAGCATGCGTGCCCAGGCGGCGCGCAGGGTCTCGGGGAGTTCGATGCTCTCGAAGAGCTGACGCACTTCGTCGCGACTGACGTAGAGCCAGATGTCGTCCCACTGGGCGAAGCGGAGCAGGTGCGAGATGGCCCAGCTGCGCTCGTCCTCGCCACCCGAGGCCAGGATGCGCCGCAGCTGCGACTCGGTGACGTCGTCCTCGGGGAAGAAGTAGAGGGTCGGCTCGTTCTGACGATCGCTTCCGGTGATCGCGGGCTCTCCTGAATCCACGTCGTTCGCCATGGTCTCATTATAGCCCACGGTCACGAGCCCTCGCGGACCTCTCCAGCCCCTACGGATGCTCGCGAAGGGGCTTCGTGGAGCCGTGCCAGGAAGCGGTTGACCGCCGCCAGAGGCTTCGGGTACGTTGCGCGTGGGCGGGCATAACTCAGTTGGTAGAGTGCAAGCTTCCCAAGCTTGATGTCGCGGGTTCGAGTCCCGTTGCCCGCTCCAGCGACCCGGCTCCAGACGCCACCCAAAGACAGAGGTCCAGATGTCGATTTTCCGCCGCGATGGAAGCTCGCAGACTCCCGCCCCCAAACCAGAGCCGACGCCGGTCGGACGGCCCGCCGCCGCGGCTCCAGGCGCTCCGGCGAGACCGCAGGCAGCGGGCGCTCAGAAGACGCTGGTCGCCGCCGGGTCGAAGATCGAAGGGCGCATCTCGGGATCCAGCCAGGTCCTGGTCGAAGGCATCGTCGAGGGCGAGGTCAACCTCGAGGACGAGCTGATCATCGGCGACAAGGGAAGGGTGGTCGGTGACGTCTCGGCCCGTTCGGTGCGCATCTCCGGCACGCTGAAGGGCAACGTCTCGGCGAGCGAGAAGGTGGAATTGATGCCCTCGGGGTCGATCGAGGGGGACGTTGTCGCTCCGCGGGTCGCGATCGCCGAGGGCGGATTCTGCAAGGGCAAGATCGAGATGAATCCCGGCCGCGCCGCCGGCAAGTCGTCGTCGGCTCAGGCGCCGCGCAGCCTCTCGGCCGGCTGATGCCGTCGCTCCGTCGGCCGCATCGACGGCGCTGAACGGAGCCGGAGCCGGAGAGCCGCTTTCGCACGCGGTCGCGGGGCAACCGCGGCGCCACGGCACCCGCCAGGGTACCCCTGGGGACGCACCGCTCGAGGTCAGCCGAGAGTCAGATGATGCGAGGCGCGTCCGACGCTCCGGCCGCTCCGCGACGGGGCGCGAGGCCAGATCCGCCGGGCAGGAGATCGTTGGAGAGGAGGTAGGGATGCGAGTTGGGGTGCCGAGAGAGGTCAAGGACCACGAGTACCGCGTCGGATTGATCCCGGCGAGCGTTCACGCGCTGGTCGAGGACGGCCACGAGGTGCTGGTGGAGCGAGGGGCGGGCGAGGGCAGTGGAATCCTCGACGAGGAGTACGAAGCCGCCGGGGCCTCGCTGGTCGAGGCGGCCGACGATGTCTGGGCGCGCAGCGAGATGATCGTCAAGGTCAAGGAACCGGTCGCGGTCGAGTTCGACCGCATGCAGCGCGATCAGATCCTCTTCACCTACCTGCATCTGGCACCGCTCCCCGAGCTGACCACCGCGCTGCTCGAGAAGAAGGTCACCGGGGTCGCCTACGAGACGATCACCGATCGCACCGGAGGACTGCCGCTGCTGACGCCGATGTCGGAGGTCGCCGGCCGTATGGCGGTTCTGGTGGGCAACTACTACCTGCAGCGGCCCTACGGCGGGCGCGGCACCCTGCTGTGCGGAGTCCCGGGGGTGCCGCCGGGAGACGTCGTGATCATCGGTGGCGGCATCGTCGGCCTCAACTCCGCCCGCGTGGCGCTCGGCCTCGGCGCCCGCGTCACCGTGCTCGACACCAATGTCAGCCGCCTGCGCTACATCGACGACCTATTCCGCGGCGCGATCACCACCCTGGCCAGCAACCACCACAACGTGATGGCGGCGATGTCGCGCGCCGACCTGGTGGTCGGCGCGGTCCTCATCCCCGGTCGCTCGGCTCCCAAGCTGATCAGCCGCGCCATGCTGAAGGAGATGAAGCCGGGCTCGGTCCTGGTGGACGTGGCGGTGGATCAGGGAGGCTGCGCCGAGACCACCCGCGCCACCACCCATTCGGATCCGGTCTACGAGGTCGACGGTGTGGTGCACTACTGCGTGGCGAACATGCCGGGAGCCGTGCCACGCACCTCGACGTTCGCCCTCAACTCGGTGACGCTGCCATTCGCCAGGACGCTCGCTCGCGGGCCGCTCAGCGAGGTGCTGCGCGAGGACGAGGGGCTGCGCAACGGCGTCAACACCTATGCCGGCCGGATCACCTACCGGGCCGTCGCGGAGTCACAGGAGAGGCCCTTCAGCGAGCTCGGCGAGCTGCTCTGACGAAGGCACCGACCGGAGCGGCCGGTCGGCACCGCTGCGGCCGACGCGGCTCCAGCCGCACTCGTGGCCGTGCGCTACGATGCCCGCTGGTTCGTACGGAGAAGATCGATGCCCGACGCCGAGACCAGCACCCGCTCCCCGATCAAGAGCTGGCTGCTGGCTGTCGCCGCCCTCGTCTTCGCCCTCGATCAGTGGACCAAGCTGGCGATCGAGCGCGGCTGGGCTCTCTATCAGACGGTGGAGGTCGTTCCCGGCTTCTTCAACCTGATCCACGTCAAGAACACCGGCATCGCCTTCGGCCTGTTCCCGAGCCGGGGCGAGCTGGTGGGCACGCTGGTCCTCGGGTTGTTCGGCGCCCTGGCGCTGATCCTGGTCTCGATCTACTTCGCCCGGACTCCGCCCGACCGGCGACTCCTCCTCGTCGCTCTGGCCCTGGTGCTCGGCGGCGCCGTCGGCAACCTGGTCGACCGCATCGCCTTCCAGGCGGTCACCGACTTCCTCGACGTCTACGTCGGCACGCGGCATTGGCCGACCTTCAACGTCGCGGACAGCGCGATCACCGGCGGCATCGTCTGCCTGGTGGTCGAGTCGCTGTTCGCGCCAGCTCCCGAGCCGGCGGCCGAGGACGAGCGTGAGTCCGTGCGCGCCTGAGCGGGCGGCGGCGGACGGACACGGGGATCAGCCGGCGGGACCGGCGCGCGATCGCCGCGACGGCGGTTCCGGGCAGACGGATCGGATCGTGATCGAGGTCGCCGCCGAGTCGGCCGGCGAGAGGATCGACCGCTACCTGGCCGGCGCCCTCTCGCGTCCACGCAACCGGATCCAACAGCTCCTGCGCGGGGGCATGGTCGACGTCGCGGGCAAGCCGGCCAAGCCGAGCCTGCGACTCGAGGGAGGCGAACGGATCGTCGTGCTCGACTGCGGCGCCGCCGAGCGGGAGGAGCAGGAGCTGAGCGCCGAGCCGGGCAGGCTCGAGATCCTCTACGTCGACGAGCACCTCGTGGTCATCGACAAACCTGCCGGGCTGGTGGTGCACCCCGGCGCCGGGCACCCCGCCGGCACCCTCTGCAACCGGCTCGTGGCGCAGTTCCCGGAGCTGCGGCACGTCGGTCATCCGCGCCGTCCAGGCATCGTGCACCGCCTCGACGTCGGCACCTCCGGGGTCATGGTGGTGGCCCGCACGGAAGCGGCCTACCAGTCGCTGGTGCGCCAGTTCGCCGCCCGTCGGGTGGGCAAGGTGTATCTGGCCCTGTGCTACGGACGGACCCCGAGCCACGGCGTGATCGAGCGGCCGATCGGCCGCGATCCCGGTCGCCGCACCCGAATGGCCGTGCGCGCGGGCGCGCGCCCGGCACGCAGCGAGTACCGACGACTGGCGGTCAGCGAGCTCGTCCCCGCGAGTGCCCTCCGGGTCAGGCTCCACACCGGCCGCACCCACCAGATCCGGGTGCATCTCGAGGCGATCGGCCACCCGCTCCTCGGCGACGAGCAGTACGGCGGCCGCCGGCATCGCGGCGTGCGCTCGCCGGAGGCGCGTCGAGTCATCGTCGGATTGCAACGCCCGGCTCTGCACGCCTGGGCCCTGGCGCTTCGCCATCCGGTCGGCGGGCGGCCGTTGGAGTACCTGGCCCCGCTACCTGCCGACCTGGTCGGTGCCTGGAGCGAGCTCGGCGGCGGTGGGCTCGACGACCGCGGAGTGATCGACCAGGCGCGCCAGGGCATGGGCCTCGGAATCGGTGGCGAAGGCGGTGATGGCGGCGAGCCCGTGAGCGCCCGCGGCGAGGGCTGAAGCCCCGTTGGAGGAGGAGATCCCGCCGAGCGCCAGCACCGGCACGCGATGGCGGGCCGCCCTTCGCAGGGCGTCCACACCTCCGGTAGCAGAACCGCTCTTGCTGCGGGTCGCGAAGACGGGTCCGAAGACGACGTAGTCGGCGCCCTCCGCCGCGGCTGCGGCAACCTCGTTCTCGACGTGGCACGAGCGCCCGAGCAGGCAGGCTCCGCCGTGTCTCGCGAGCATTTCCCTCACCGTCCTCGTCGGCGCACCGTCTGCCGGCAGGTGCACGCCGTCGGCGCCGACCGCGACGGCCAGATCCGGCCTGCCGTTCAAGATCAGCGGGCCGCTGAAGCGACGGCGGATCCAGGTCGCGAGCTCCGTCAGACGGCGGTCGTCGAGGTGCTTCTCGCGCAGCTGCAGCGCGGCGCCGATCGCTTCGAGGCGCCCCAGCAGGTCGGACCAGCGGCGCTCGCCCGGATCGCCGCTCGAGCGGCCGTCGCTGATCGCGAGCAGCCGCGGCGCCGCTTCGCGCCGACCGTCAACCGGGTGCGACATCTTCGCTGCGCCGCAGCAGGTCGTGCAGATCGTGCAGGGCCCACAGCAGGTGCACGACGCCGAAGCCGCAGATCAGGGCGCGAATGAACGAAGACCGCAGGTAGGGCCTCATCGCGTCGACCGCGAACTGATCGACCAGCACGACCCAGCCGTCTCGCCACGGGATCAGACAGAGGAACAGACCCGCTTCGAGACAGTAGAGGACGAAGACCAGACGCGGCAGGACCCGCCGCAGGGAGCGCCACCAGCCCATGCGCGGGAGTGTACTGGCATCTCGTTCCACTCCGGCAGAGCTGGCAGCTCCTGCATCGGCACGGACGGCCGGGGGCGTGACCCGCCAGCCGTCGCGGCTTCGCGGCTCGGTCAGGCGCCGCCCGGCGGCCGCTTCGATCGTGCCGACCTGGCGCTCGGCTTCGGCCGCGAGCTGGACCTGCCGCTCGAGGCCGCAGAGCGGCGCGGTGGCGAGCTGCTCTTGGCCGAAGGACGCGACGACGGGCGGCTCGAGGGGCGCGCCGAGGTCGAGCGCCGAGACGGCGAGCTCTTCACCGTCGGTCGCGGCGCCGAGTTCCGGGGCGCCGAACGCACGGTCGAGGAACGACTCGGCGCCGAGCGCACGCTGCTGCGGCCACGCGTCGACGGCGCCGGTCGCGACGCAGAGACCGAGCCCGACCGGCCGCTGGAGCGCACCTGACTCGCGGAGCTGCTCGCCGGTCTCCGTGACGGGCTCGCCGCCGACGACCGTGCCGACGGACGCCTGGTGCGGGAAGACTCGTCGCGCACGCTGGAGCGGGAGCTGGGCGCCGGGCGGCGCGGGCTGGCTACCGGTCGTGAGGCGCGCGAGCGACTCACGGTGCGGGAGGAGCCCGGCGACCGGCTGGAGCGCGGCAGCGCCCTGGTCTTGGCGCGCTGGCTCACCTGCTCCCGACTGGCGCCGCGCACGCCGCTGACCTCACGAGCGGCCGGCGGCTTGGAGCTCTTCGGCGTGGCTCGTGGGCTCGAGGGCGGCGGCGACGCCTGCCGCGGCGGCGGCGAGCTCGACCGCGGCGAGGCACTGCGAGGAGGAGCCGACGGCGCCGCCTTGGGCTGTGCCGAGCTGGGTCGCGACGGCGTCGCCTTCGGCTGCGACGTGCTCGGGCGCGACGGAACCGTGCGCGGCTGCGCCGTCCTGGGCGGGGCGGTGGAGCGCATCGTCGGCGCCGAGCGGGACGGCGGCGTCGTCTTCTCACGGTTGCCGCTGTCGCGCACGCTGCCCCGCGGACTGCTCACGGTGCTCGGTGTGGCACCCCGTTCGACGCCGCGGACCGTGGTGCGGCCCTTGCCGTCGTCGCCGCGGCCGTCGACTCGACCGCGGGCGCTCGTCGCTGCCCGGCCGTCGGTGTCCGGTCCTCGCCAGGAGGTGGCGGGCACCTTCGCGGTCGCGCCGGAGTCGCTGCGCTGGCGGACGCCGTCGACGATCGCCTTTGCCGGCTCGCGCCGTTCGTCGCTGCGCGGCACCGACCGCAGGCTGCCGGTGCTCTTGCCGTTCACCGTGCTCGTGGAGCGCAGGCTGGAGCGGGTGCCTGTGGCCACCTTGACACCACGCTCGCTCGCTCTCGGGACCTCGCCCGAGGCCAGCACACCGCGGCGCACCTTCGGTGTCACCGTCTGACTGTCGCCGCGCACCAGCACCGCCTTGCGGACCGACTCCGGGACCTCCTTGCCCCTGGCCAGCAGAGGGTTGACGTCGACCAGGTCACGTCGTCCGCCGTCGCGGTCGAGATCGCGGTAGATGCGGTCGGGATCGCGCAGGTGGGCCTTGGTCACGTAGGTGGTGTCGGTGGTGACGTAGCCGTCACCGAGGCGGCCGTGGCCGCGGTCACGGTAGTAGCGACCCGAGCGGTAGTGGTGGTAGCCGCGGCGCGCGCCGAAGTACCCGGTCGGGCAGAACGTCCAGTCGTAGAACGGGTCCCAGTAGCCGCCGGCGCGGCCCCAGATGCCGAACCGGAATCCGAAGCCGGTGAGATGGAAGCCGTAGTGGCGTCGGTAATAGGTGGTCGGGATCCAACCGTAGTAGTCGGGCCCGAAATACCAGGCGACGTGTGCCGGCGCGTAGCGGTAGCCCGGGTACCAGACCCAGCCCCAACGCGGGTGCAGGTCCCAGCCGCCGTAGTGGTAGACCACCGGCGACCACGGATCGTAGGTGGCCCAGTAGAGCCCCGTGGGGGTATGGACCCAGCGCCCGGAGGAGTACGGCCGCCAGTCCGTCGCGACGCGCGGGCGCCAGGCGCGGCTGCCTTCGACGACGACCCAGTCACCGTGATCGTCGAGCTGGGCGGTCTCGGGAAGCGGCGCCTCGAGCTCGTCGAAAGTGCCACGAGCCAACCGCACCGCCGAGTCGCCGGCCCACAGCTCGAGATCCTGCAGCGGAGCCGCCTGGGCGAGATCGACCGCAGTGTCGTGGATGCCGCGCACGGTCAGCTCCTCGTCGGCTCGCACCAGCGACGAGCCGTTGGGGGTCAGGACCTCGGCCAGGCCGTCACGGGTGGTGACCTCGGTCCAGTCCGAGTGGTTGGCGCCGATGGCCAGGCGGGCGTATTCGGACTGCACGAAGACACGGGCATTCGCCGTGTCGACGATGGGCAGCTCGGGCGCCTGGAAGAACTCGTCGACGTTGAGGTCGATACGCCCCTGCAGCAGACGCAGGCGCGAGGTCGACTCTTCGCTGTCGAGCGACAGCGCGAGCTGGTCGAAGACCACCTCGGTGCCGCCTCCGACAGCCAGCAGGCTGCCGTCGGCGAGGGCGACCAGGACGCGGGAGCCGGGCGGCACCCACAGCCGGTCGCCGGTGACGATGGGGTAGTTGGGCTCGAGGTCGATGCGCTCGGCGCTCTCCTCGGTCTGCAGCGAAGCCGGGCCTTCGAGGAAGCGCACCGAGCTGTAGCGTCGCTCGTCCGCCGTGTCGGCGTAGTCCTGGGCCCGTGCGCCGGCCGCCAGCAGCACGCTCGCGAGCGTCGCTAGGAGCCCGCCGAGCAGCGTGATCCCCGCGACGCGGCGCTGCGGCGGAGCCGCGGCGACGGCCGGGAGGGAGGGTCGGCGCCAGCGCTCGCGTGACGGACGCTCGGCGCGGTCGATGGAGTGATCGTTGCGGTCAAGGGTCATGGCGGTAGCCTCCTCGGTCTCTGGTGCCGGCTCGTCGCAGTTCGCCGCGATCCGCCGCACGCCGGACATCCGGTGCAACATGTGTTCCAGGACCGAAAGTCCGGTCGAGCCTACGGCAAGGCCCACATGCCGGGCGCCCAGGCGGCCGCTGGATCCAGGGGTGGCCGCCGGCGGGAGCGCGCACGCATTGTGCCGGGCGAGCATCGCAGCCACCTCGTCGGCTCGCCCGCCGATGGCCCCACACCAGGCAAACCCCCGCGGAACGGGACGTAGCGCGATCTAAGCCGAGCTCCTTCGCGACCCCGACCGACCTCGGCTCGGCACCGCCGGCGCGGGCGGCGCCAGGCGGCGATCTGGCGGCTGGGAAGGGACCCAGCAGCCATCCCGGGGATCCGCGATCCGAGCACTCCAGGCACCGTGAGGAGCGACGTCCGGCGACCGTTCTCTGCGGGTCTCATGCCGTCCTCACGAGAGGACGACACCGGGAGGCGGACCTTGACCGCCGTCAGCAGTGGCGCGTACAGTGGAGGATCGCCCCTTGGCCCAGGCTACGCGGTGCACCGTGTGGCGACTCGTCGCCGGGTTCCCCAGGGGTGTCTCATCGATTCACGGGGTCGAGGTGCCGGGTGAAGTCGTTCTTCCAGGGCCGTTCCAAGAAGCCCGCCGACAAGGGTGGCGGCAAGGGCAAGCGTCGGCCCGGCGCCCGCGACCGCGATACCGGTCCGACCACCGATGACCTGATCGTCCTCGGGCGCTTCGCCGAGGCCGAGGAGCGCCTCCGCAAACGGCTCAAGACGGCACCGCAGGACCACCACGCGCGGCTCAAGCTCGCCGGCGTCCTCGAGCGGCTCGAACAGCGGGACGAGGCGATCGTCGAGTACATCGGGGCGGCCGATCAGATGATGCGCGACGGCTTCCTCGATCGCGCCCATGCTGCGCTCACCCGCGGCCAGCGCATCGCGCCGCTCGAAGAGAGCATCAAGCAGCGGCTCCTGCTGTTGGAGGAGAAGCGCAAGCTGGATCAGGTGCGCCGCCAGGCGGTCGCCGCGCTCAGCAGCGCCAGTCGGAGCGGCAGCGGCGCGGTCGCGACGGCGGCGATCGAGCTGGAGCAGATCTGGGACCGGTTGAGCAGCTCGCCGGTCGTGCGGGAGCTCCCTGGCGAGCAGATCGTGCGCGTGCTCTCGAACATGAAGCTGCGTCGATTCGGTGTCGGCGAGACCCTCGTACGCGCCGAGTCCAGCGACGAACGGGCCTTCCTGATCGCCTTCGGCGAGATCGAGGCCCTGGCGCCGGCGCCGACCGGTGGCCGCGACACGAGCCTGCGCACCTTCACGATCGGCGATCTGCTGGGAGAGTCGAGCCTGCTCGAACGCCAACCCTGGGCGGTGAGCCTGCGGCCGACCGGCAACGGCAGCGTGCTGGTGCTGGATCGGGAGGGTCTCGAGCGTTGCCTGGTGGGCAACCCGGACCCACGTGCCCTGGTCTCCGGGCTGCGTCGCCTCGGCAACGATGCCGAGTTGCGGGAGATGTGCGGCAAGCTGCGGTCGCGCGCCGGCTCGACCATGCAATAAGCTCTGCCGGTCATGAGTCTGCGTTCGATCCGGATCTACCCGGACCCGGTGCTGAGGGAGGTTGCGCGTCCGGTGACGCGCTTCGACGACGAGCTCACGGAGCTCGTGGGGGACATGGTGGAGACCATGCACGCAGCGCCGGGAATCGGTCTTGCCGCGCCGCAGATCGGCGTCGGGCTGCGGGTCGCTGTGGTCGACCTCAGCGTCGGCGAGGATCCCGAGGAGCTGCTCGTCTTGATCAACCCGGAGCTCCGGGCAGGCGACGAGCGCGAGGCGGACAGCGAGGGCTGCCTGTCGATCCCCGAGTACACCGACAAGGTGATCCGGCCCGCCAGCGTCGTCCTCACCGCCTCCGACGTGTCCGGCGAACGCTACGAGCTCGAGGCCTTGGGGCTGCTCGCGCGAGCGATCCAGCACGAGATCGACCATCTCGACGGAGTGCTTTTCGTCGATCATCTGAGGGGGTTGCGTCGCGAGCGGGCGCGTCGGCACCTCAAGCGCCTGGTGGCCAAGGAGCCACCGGAGACTGCACCGACGGAGGCCGTGGCGAGATGACTGTGAGGTCCGAAGGGCGAACGGCGCGGCTCGCGAGGTACGCGGTCTTGTTGCTGAACGGGCTGGCGCTTGCGGCGCTGGTGGCCTGCGGAGGTGGCGGCGGCGGCGGTTCGCCGACCCAGCCTCCACCGCCGCCTCCGCCTCCACCGCCGGGCATCGTGGTCACCAGCGACAGCGCCGCGAGCGCCGGCACGGTGTCGCTGCGCGCCGGCAGCGGCGCCGCGGGTGAGCTGTTGCTCGAGGTCGTCGGCACCGACCTGCAGAACGTCTACGGCCTCGCCTTCACGCTCCTGTATCCGGCCGGTCTGCTCAACTTCCAGGAGGGCAGCGAAGGCACCTTCCTCAGCCAGTCGGGCGCCGTCGACACCTCGCTCCAGGTCTTCCAGAGTCAGGGCGAGCTGGTGCTCGGAGTCTCCCGCCTCGGCGACGTCGGCGGCACCTCGGGCAGCGGGGTGGTCCTGTCGCTGCGCTTCACCAGCGCCGCCAGCGGCACCGGCCGGCTCGAGTTCGTCGATCAGGACGGTGTCGACGGCAACGGCCAGGTGATGGACTTCCTGGGCTGGATCGACGCCCAGGTGCAGGTCAACTAGCCGGTCGTGGCCGATGCAGTCGATGGCGCAGTGGCGAGCCGGCAGCGCCGCGAGCCGGCCACCGGTTCGACGAGATCGCGCCTCGACCGCGAGCGCCCGACCGCGGAAGCAGGCGTCGGTCGTCGCCGATCGCGCAACCACCGCTGCCTGAGCCCGCGATGAACCAGGGGAAAGGCGCCGCGACCCCTGCCGGATCGGCCGAACCGGTGCGGCTGCACAACACCATGAGCCGGCGGCTCGAGCCGCTGAGGCCTCTGCGCGCCGGCGAAGTCGGCATCTACACCTGCGGTCCCACCGTCTACGACGCGCCGCACATCGGCAACCTGCGTACCTTCCTGTTCGAGGACGTGCTGCGACGGTCGCTTCACCTGCTCGGCTACCGGGTCACCCAGGTGATGAACCTGACCGACGTCGAGGACAAGATCATCGACGGTGCCCACCGTGCCGGGCAGTCGATCGCGGAGTTCACGGCGCCTCACGTCGACGAGTTCTTCGCCGACCTGGCCGCTCTCGGGATCGAGCCTGCCGAGCACTACCCGCGGGCCACCGAGCACATCGACGGCATGATCGAGCTCATCGAGGCGCTGATCGAGCAGGGCTATGCCTACACGGCCGAAGGCGGCGTCTTCTTCCGCATCGATCGCTTCGAACGCTACGGCCGCCTGTCGGGCATCGACCTCAGCCAGGTGGTGCGCGGCGAGCGCGTCGCCGACGACGAGTACGGCAAGGACGACGTGCGCGACTTCGTGCTGTGGAAGAGCGCCAAGCCCGGCGAGCCCTCGTGGCCGTCGCCGTGGGGCGACGGCAGGCCGGGCTGGCACATCGAGTGCTCGGCGATGAGCCGGCACTTCCTGGGCGAGACCTTCGACATCCACTGTGGCGGGGTCGACAACATCTTCCCGCACCACGAGAACGAGATCGCGCAGAGCGAGTGCGCCCACCAGGCTCCGTTCGTGCGCCACTGGCTGCACTCCGAGCACCTGATGGTCGACGGCGAGAAGATGTCGAAGTCGAAGGGCAACATGTACCGGCTCGCCGACCTGCGCCAGCGCGGCGCCTCGCTGCGGGCCCTGCGCTATCTCTTCCTCTCGGTGCACTACCGGCGCAAGATCAACTTCACCGACGCCTCGCTCGACGCCGCCGGCTCGGCGCTCAGACGCCTCGACGAGCTGCGCTTCCGTCTCGAGCACGTGGCCGGGGGCGGGCCGGACAGCACGGCTGACGGCGACGCGGGCGGGGAAGAGGCGCGGCAAAGCGACGATCGGGCCGACGCGACGGGCTTCCAGGAGGTGCTCGACGCACTGCGGCGGGACTTCCGTGCCGCCCTGGCGGACGATCTCAACCTGTCGGCGGGACTCGCGGCCCTCTTCCGCTTCGTCAAGGAGACCAACCGTCGGCTCGAGGCCGGGCTCGAGACGCGGCAGGCGGCCGCCGCCCTCGCCGCCCTGGCCGAGGTCGACCGCGTGCTCGGCGTGCTCGATCCGGAAGCGTGGCTGGAGCCGACCCAGAGCGCCGCGGCCTGGCTCGGCGACGCCGAGATCGAGGCTCTGGTCGAGCGACGGGATGCCGCCCGCGCCGAACGCGACTGGACCGAGGCGGACCGCCTGCGCGACGAGTTGAGCGCCGCGGGGGTGGTTCTCGAGGACACTCCCGGAGGGACCCTCTGGCGGCGTTCCTGAGGCGGCGCCTGCGGGGGCGGCAGTCGACCAGCTTCCGCGGCCGCGCCGCCGAGGACCGCGCCGTGCGCCACCTGGTGCGCCGGCACGGTTACCGGGTGATCGAACGCAACCACCGCAACCCGCGCGGGGAGATCGATCTCGTGGCCTGGGACGCAGGTGGAGCGGATCCGGTGCTCTGCTTCGTCGAGATCAAGTCGCGCGCCGACAGCTCCCACGGCAGCGCCGCACAGGCGGTGGACGAGGCCAAGCAGCGCCGGGTGCGCCGCGCCGCAGAGGTTTATCTGCAGCAGTGGCAGCGCGACGGCTTCGAGATCCCGGACTGCCGCTTCGACGTCGTCCTCGTCGAGCGTCGCGAGCGGCCGCCCGGCAGCGAGAGCATCTTCCGCGGCGGTTGGGGTCGGGGCTGGACGGTCGAGCTGATCCGGGGCGCCTTCGAGTAAGCTCTCGCAGTCCGTGAGCCGTCGGGTGGAGGCCTCGCGGCTGAGGTTCGATGGAGGCTCACGACGCCTGCCACGGCACCTCCATTTGGACGAGGCCGGGGCACGCCTCACGCACCCCCGAATCCTTGACACTCTCGCTGCCGCGCCCGTATCCTTCGCCCTCCCGGGCGGGAATAGCTCAGTGGTAGAGCACAACCTTGCCAAGGTTGGGGTCGCGGGTTCGAATCCCGTTTCCCGCTCCAGCTCGCCTCCCGGATCGTGCGCACGATCCACGAGGTGGAAGCTCGCGGCGCCGATGGCGCGGCGCGCAACGCCCGGCGACGTAGCCAAGTGGTAAGGCAGGGGCCTGCAAAGCCCTTATTCGTCGGTTCGATTCCGACCGTCGCCTCCACGTTGCCCGCGTGCGGGCACAGCCTGGTGGTGGCCGTTGGCGGTCCGGCCGCGTCTTCCCTTAGTGGTGCCGGAGGTGGGATTCGAACCCACATGCCGATGAAGGCGGAGGATTTTAAGTCCTCTGCGTCTACCGTTCCGCCACTCCGGCTGGCGACTCTACGTGCGGTGCGGGACTTCCCTCACCGGCCAGGATCGGGCTCCGAGTCTGGCACGAGCGCGATCGTGGTGACGACCAGCGCCGCCGGCACGAGGTGGTAGAGGAGGCGCGGGAAGCTCGTGGCGACCAGCGCCTCGACGTCGAACGGCGTCGCCAGGTAGGCGTAGAGGTAGAAGCCGAGCTGAGCCAGGAGCAGGGCCGCGACGGGCCGCGTCGAGCGCCGCGACAACGCCACCGCCAGACCGGCGACGGCGAGCAGTGGCAGGCCCGCCCAGGCCGGGATCCAGGCTGCCCGCCAGGTGGCGGCGAGCACCACCGGGAGACGGGTGGGATCCAGGCCGGCGGTGTTGCCGGGCTGGAACAGGTCGTGGCGGAGCACGCCCAACAGCCAGGGCAAGGCCACCAGGAGTGCCGGAGTCAGCACCGGCAGCGCCGAGCCGGCGACCGCCGTCACCGCGCGTCCGCGCAGCACGCATCGAGCGCCGTCGATGGCCAGGACCGCACTCGCCAGGATCACGAAGACGACGCCCTCGATCTTGGCGCCGGCAGCGAGGCCGGCGCCGAGTGCGAAGAGGGTGCCGTTGGCGGCGAGACCGTCGCCGCCAGGGGTCGGTTGCCCGGACCACGGTGAACAGAGGGCGCAGGCGATCAGCAGCACGCCGGCGGCCAGGAACAGATCCGGCGAGCCGGCCTGGTAGTAGCCGCAGGCGAAGCCGGCGCTCGTCGTCACCGTCAAGGCGGCGCCGAGCTGCCTCGACGACCGCCCCGGCCACTCGCCACGGCCACCGATCGACGCGCGTACCGCCACCGCCAGGAGGGCGGCGAGCGCCACGGGCGACCAGAGCAAGGCCATGCGCTCGTGCAGCGAGCCCGTGGCGATCGCCTCCGCGGCCCACAGCGCCGGCAGCAGGTTGGGGTAGTCGGGGTGGACGTACTGGGCCGCCGGATCGGCGAGGAAGCCGAAGTCGACGCCGCCGGTGAGCGCCAGTCGCTTGGCCTTGAGCCCCCAGTGGTAGACGAAGTCGGAGAGGGTCGCGTCGAGCCGCCAGGTGAGCGCGGCGAAGGCGAGGGCGCCGAGCGTCGCGGCGAGATGCGCGATGCCGAGCTCGCCGCCGGCGATGCCCGACGCCCTCGGGCCGCGGCCGGGTCCGGGGCCTCGCCGCGACCGGACGAGGGCGACGACGCCCAGCGCTGCGCCCACCGCGAGGGCGGCCTGGAGCGCGGCAGGGCTCCATCGCAGGCCGATCAGGTCGCTCCAGGCCAGCAGGACGAACAGGGTGACGATTCCGGAGAACAGCCACAGGCCCCAGACGGCGGGCTCGCCCGTCGCGGGCTCGTCGGCTGGCGCGTCGCCGCGTCGCCGCGCGAGCCGTCGCGGCAGGTGCACGGCGGCGGCGCCGGTCATGGTGGTGGCCAGCACGAACAGGGCCCAGGAGAGCCAGCGCCCGGCGTCGAGCCGGCGATGCACCGGATCGAGTCTGGGAGCGTCGGCGCGAGCGGCGCGAGAGATCGCCGGCCCTTCGTCGGCGCCGTCCGCGGGAGGCGGGGCGGAGGAGGCGAGCCGGTGCAGCGACAGCGCCGGACTGCGATGCACGGCTCCGGCCAGCTCCACCCCGGCGCCGCCGGCGACGGTGGTGGGTCCGGCGTCGAGCCCGGGCTCCAGCGCCGGCCACGCCAGCAGGTAGTCGGCGCCGGCGGAAGCATCGTCGCGCACCACCCGGTGGTGGGGGAGCAGGAAGGCCGTCCACAGGTGCACGAAGTGCAGCTCGTGCGACGGCACGTGGAACGAGGTCAGCGCCAGCGTCGCGCCACGTGGAGCGCGGGCCGCGACCGCCGCGAGCTCGGCCCGCAGGGCCTCGGACTGAGGCCCGCCCAGCAGCCACAGGCTGGGAGCCAGGCCTGGATCCTGCGGCCGACCGCGCCACGCCCGCTGCAGGTTGGCGGCGGCGACGAGGCAGGACCAGACGAGGGCGAGAGCGAGGAGGGCCCGGATCAGGCTTCCGGGACGGCTCCCGGCCCGCGGCCCGGCCATCTGCGGCGTCTCACAGCTGCACGAGGTCGGAAGACCCCGAACCGCTACCGCGGGCTTCGGCGAGGTCGCCGCTGTCGCCGCGACCGACCAGCCGCTTGAGGCGCACGTAGAGGGCGTTCTTGCGCTGCGAGCACGACTGGCAGGTGCCCACCGGACGGCCGCTGCGCAGGCCGTCGAGGATCGCGGTGAGCCGGGGCCCCTGGCTCAGCTCGGCGAAGCTGTCGTCGGGGTAGTAGCCGATCGGTTCCTGGTTCCAGAAGATGCAGGGCGAGACGGCGCCGTTCGGGCGCACGACATAGAAATCCCCGGGCCACACGCAGCCCTTGAGCCGTTCGCGCATGCGGTAGTGGGTGTACTCCCAGCGATCGAGCCCGGCGCGGCGGCGGAACCACTGGCGGCGCAGCCTGGCGAGCGGGCCGGACATCTCCTCGGCGCTGTCGTACTCGGGGTAGGAGGAGAGGCGCAGGCCGCGGCGCACGGCGTCCTCCGCCGCGGTGCCGAGCTCGTCACGCAGCCGCGAGGGGTCCTCTCCGTCGAGCACTTCGTCGCTCACGTCGACGCCCGCGGTGGGGACCACGAAGCGCACGTCGATCTCGTTGGCGCCGTGCCTCTCGGCGAACTCCGGCAGCTGGAGCAGATCGCCCCGGTTGGTCTTCATCCAGGTGAAGATGATCCGCAGGCCGGTCTTCGCCCTGCGCTCCTCGCGTGTCTGGTTGAACAGGTCGAGGACCTTCATCAGCCTGGCCCACTTGCCGCCGATCCGGATCGCCTCGTAGGTCTCCTGCCGGGTGCCGTCGATCGACACACCGACCGTGGTGACCTCGGCGTCGACGATCGCCTGCGCCTTCTTCTCGGTCAGTGCCAGGAGGTTGGTCGGGAACCAGAGATCGGGGACGCGGTAGCGCCCCGCTATCCCGACCATCTCGATGAACCTCGGGTGGATCAGCGGCTCCGCGGCGCAGGCCAGGGCGACCCGCCAGGCGCGCGGGAACAAGTCCGCCGCGATCTTCTCGAAGACCTCGAGCGGCATCATGCCGTCGGGCGAGAGCTCGCGGTCGAAGGGCTCCCAGCGCAGCCGGTCGGTGGCGGAGAAGTAGCACATCGTGCACTTCAGATTGCACTTCTCGGTGGCGTCTAGGAGCACCGTCAGGGGGCGTTGGCGGGACGGTCGCATCACTCGGCCACTCTATCGGATCGCCTCACGGCGACCGGCGCTCCGCCAGCGCCGGATCCTTGGCGTTGCCGGCGTCGATTCGGGGCGCATCGTCCTTTAGAGTTGAGCGCCGTGCTGACGCTGGAGAACAGGAAGACGCTGCCGCACAGCGAGGAGTCGGAGCGCGCCGTGCTGGCTGCGATCCTGCTCGATGCCGAGCGCCATCTGCCGGCGGCCGCCGCTCGCCTGGTGGAGGAGGACTTCTACGCCGAGCGTCACCAGCTGCTCTACCGCACGATGATCGAGCTGCAGGCGGAGGCAGAGGAGATCGACCTGCGCACCGTGCAGGCCCGTCTCGAGCAGCGCGAGAACCTCGAGCGCGCCGGCGGGCTCGCCTACCTCGCCACCCTCGACGTCGATCTACCCGATCTGAGCCGGGTCGACTCCTACGTCGAGATCATCAAGGAGCGCTCCCTGCGTCGCAGCCTGATCGACGCCTGCAGCGAGGTCTTCCGCTCCAGCTTCGACGGCGGCCTCAGTGCCCAGGAGGCTCTCGGCCTCGCCGAGCAGCGCATCCTCGGCCTCGGCGAGGAGGCGATCGCCAAGGGCTTCACGCTGCTGCAGTCGGTGATCAACGAGACCGTGCTCGAGATCGAGCGCCGCGGCGAGAAGGACTTCCCGGGCCTGCGCACGGGCTTCCCCGACCTCGACCGCAGCCTGCACGGGCTCAACCCCGGCAACCTGGTGATCGTCGCCGGGCGTCCCGGCATGGGCAAGACCAGCCTGGCGATCAACATCGCCCAGCACGTGGCGATCCGCGAGCAGTGCGGCGTCGGGGTGTTCTCGCTCGAGATGAGCGAGCAGGAGCTGGCGATGCGCATCCTCGCCTCGGAGAGCGACATCGAGTTCTCGCGCATCCGCCAGGGCCAGTTGAGCGAGCAGGACTGGCGTCTGCTGCATCAGACGCGGCGCAAGATCGGCGACGCGCCGCTCTACATCGACGACTCCGGCAACCCGACCCTGCTCGAGATCGGCTCGAAGGCGAGGCGGCTGCGCAGCGACCGGCGCCTGGACCTGCTGATCATCGACTATCTGCAGCTGATGAGCTCGGGCGGCGCCTACGAGAACCGCAACCTCGAGATCGGGGCCATCAGCCGCGGCCTCAAGCAGCTCGCCAAGGAGCTCGAGATCCCGGTGATGGCACTGTCGCAACTGTCGCGCAACCCGGAGCGCCGCGGCAGCGATCATCGCCCGCAGCTCGCCGACCTGCGTGAGTCGGGATCGATCGAGCAGGACGCCGACGTCGTCGCCTTCGTCTATCGCGACGAGGTCTACAACCCCGACGACGACAATCGAGGCCTGGCCGAGGTGATCATCTCGAAGAACCGTCACGGTGAGACCGGCACGGTCGAGCTCGCCTTCCTCGGCGATACCACCACCTTCCGCAACCTCGAGCGCTATGCCCAGCCCCCACCCGACTACGACGACCACGACCCCGACGTGCTCGTCTGAGGGCGCGTCGTCCGCCGATCCACCGTCGCCGTCGCGCGTCGAGGTCGACCTCGACGCGGTCGTGGAGAACCTGTCGCACGCGGCGCGAGCCGCCGGTCACGGCGGCTACGCGGTGGTCAAGGCGGACGCCTACGGCCACGGTGCCGAGGCGGTCGTCCGCCGTCTGCTGCGCCTGGCTCCCGAGGTGTGCCGCGGCTTCTGCGTGGCGCGCCCGGAAGAGGCCGAGCGCCTGCTCTCGCGGCTGCCCGAGCTGGCGCGCGACGCCGGCCGCGTCGAGCTGCTGGTTCTCGGGGTCTTCCCGGCCCTGCTCGGTGAGGAGCGACGGCGCGAGCTGGCGCGTTCGCGGGCGCGGCTGGGGTGGGTGCCGACGGTCGGTGGGCTGGACGATCTCGCGGCCTGGGCCGAAGTCGCCGCGATGGATCGGCCGGTGCCGCTGCATCTGGAGCTCGACATCGGGATGCGGCGCAGCGGATTCGATCCGGCGCTGCTGTCTCGCGCCGGCGACATCCTCCAGTCGAGCCCCGGACTGCAGCTGCGTGGGGTGTTCGGCCACTTCAGCGAGTCCGAGGTCGCGGGGAGCGACGTGACGGCGCAGCAGCGGCGACGGTTCGCCGAGGTCGTGGCGGCGCACCCGTGGCTGGCGAGCGGCGTGGTGCACCTCGACAACACCTGCGGCCTGCCGCGCGACGGCGCCGGCCCCGGCGAAGGCTGTGCCGGCAACCTCGGGCTGCCACCGGAACGACTCTCGTTCCGGCTCGGCGGCGGTCTCTACGGCCTCGACCTGCGGCGCGACGCTGGAGCAGGCTCCGCCGGTCGCGACGGGGAGCCGGAGTGGCCACGTCCGGCGATGCGGGTGACCACCCGGTTGGCGGCGCTGAGGCCGGTGCGGCGTGGCGAGGGCGTTGGATACAACAGCACCTACCGGGCCGCAGAGGACAGACTGATCGGCCTGCTGCCGATCGGCTACGCCGATGGCGTGCCGCGCGCGGCGCGGGGCGCCGAGGTGCTGGTGGGCGGCAGGCGCCGCGCCCTCGCCGGCACCGTCAGCATGGACCTGTGTTGCGTCGACCTCGGCCGGCTGGACGACGAGGGCGCCTCCCACCACGTCGGCGACACGGTGGTGCTGCTCGGCGCCACGACTCCGGAAAGCCCGGCACCGTCCTCTGCGCCGAGCGCCGCCGTCAGCGCAGGCGAGTGGGCGCGCTGGAGCGGCACGATCTCCTACGAGGTGACCTGCCGCTTCGCCCAGCGGCTGCCGCGGTCCTACACTTCTTCCCGCCTCCCATCGGTCACAGCTCCGGATCGCTCCCGGTGATGCGTCGGAACGCCGTCAAGTAGCGGTCCCGCGTGCCGGCGACGACGTGCCCCGGCAGGTCCGGTGGCGGGCTGTCGTGATCCCAGCCGCTCTCGTCGAGCCAGTTGCGCACGAACTGCTTGTCGAAAGACACCGGCTCGGTCCCGGGGCTCCACGCGTCGACCTCCCAGTAGCGCGAGGAGTCGGGCGTCAGCACCTCGTCGATGAGGGTGAGCTCGCCGTCGATCCAGCCGAACTCGAACTTGGTGTCGGCGAGGATCAGGCCGCGCTCGGCGGCCAAGTCTCGGCCGTGCTGGTAGAGCTCCAGGGTGACGTCACGCAGGCGCTCGGCGAGCTCGCTGCCGGCGCGGTCGACCAGCTCCGCGTAGCTGATGTTCTCGTCGTGGCCGCTCTCAGCCTTGGTCGCCGGCGTGAACAGCGGCTCGTCGAGGCGGCTGGCGCGCACCAGGCCTTCCGGCAGTGAGTAGCCGCAGGCCGAACCGGTCCGGCTGTACTCGCGGAAGGCGCTGCCGGCAAGGTAGCCGCGAGCGACGCACTCGAAGGGGACGACCTCGGCCTTGGCCGCGATCACCGAGCGTCCAGCGAGCTGCTCGGCGTAGGGCTGCAGCGCCTCCGGGAACTCCTCGACACGCGTTGCCAGCAGGTGGTTGGGCACGATCTCCCTGGTGCTCGAGAACCAGAAGTTGGTCAGCTGGTTGAGCACCTTGCCTTTGTCCGGGATGCCGGGGCTGAGCACGTGGTCGTAGGCCGACAGGCGGTCGGTGGCGACGACCAGCAGACGGTCGCCGAGATCGTAGAGGTCGCGCACCTTGCCGCGTTTGACAGCGCCGACGTCGTCGAGCTGGGTGCGTACGAGCGCCGACTGACCCGGCGCGGACTCGTTCATCTGGCTCAAGGGAAGCCTCTCCCTGGCTGTGAGGTCTGTGGTTGTCGCTTCTGTCGGGTTGGCGGCCGACCTGCCAGAAGCGCGAAAACGACGGCCTTCGCGCGACGCCTCCGCGTGACGCCTCCGCGTGACGCCTCCGCAACGGCGCGGCGATCATAGCGGGCCAGGTCACGGGCCGAGCGGCGCTGCGCCCGACTCGGCCCGGTCCAGCAGTCCCGGATGGCCCTCCGGGACTGCTAGAGCGGACGGATCGGCGTCGGCCGGCCGGCGCGAGCGAGGCTGGCGGTGAACGACTCGTTGATCGCCTGCACCAGCGGCACGCGGTGCAGCTGGTCCTCGCGCTTGAGCTCCCAACCGGTGGCGTCGAGCACCTCGTACACCGAGAGCTTGTCGAGGCCCTTGAGACGGGCGAGGCCGAGCCGCCTCACCGCGATGAGCTCACGTTCGCCCGGACCGGCGGGCTGGGCGACGACGACATAGCTGCGATCGTCCCTTTGCGCCTTGAACAGCGGTCCGAGGTGCCGGCTCCGCTGCAGCTCCTCGAGGAAGCGCTCGGTGGCGACGATCCCCTCGTTGACCAGCGCGCCGTCACGGCTCAGCTCGGCGAAGAACTCGCCCTTGGCGCGATCGAACGTGGCGCGCGCGCTGTCCGCGGTCACCGGCGCGAAGAAGTCGTTGACCGCCAGCTCGTCGTAGCCGCGCGCGATCAGCACCGACTTGATCTCCTCGAAGTCGAGCCCCTTCTTGCCGCTGACCAGACGCGACAGCTCGACCAGTCCGTGGCCGTAGACCTCGTAGCGCTCCTCCTCGGTTGTGTTGCTGCCGCCGAGCGGCAGCAGTCGGTAGGAACCGAAGTTCAGCGCCAGGCGCATGCCGCGGTCGAAGGGGAATCCGTCAGCCACCGCGGCCGCGTAGGCCCGCTGCATGCGCAGCGCCGCGATCAGCATGCGCAGCGGATTGCGCCCCGAATAGAAGGCGCCGTCGCCGAGGTACTTCTCGATGCGCAACCGGAGCAGGCGAGCGATCTGGTTGATCCGGTGCTGGAAGGTGAAGATCTGCCGGTACGAGTCGTTCTGTGAGGCGCGATCGGCGAGGCGGACGATGCTGACGATGGCCGAGAACTCGGTGATGTCGTAGATCAGGCCGACGCGCGAGACCTCGGGATCGATGATCCACGGTGCGGAGAAGTCGAGTGGGCGGGTCTCGCGGAAGAGCTCGACGTCCTGCGGCGGCAGCCCGAGTCGCTTCGCGGCGCTGCCCGGGCAGAGATAGCCACGCTCGGACGCAGTGACCTCGACGATCAGCCGGCGGGTGGCGTTGAGTAGCTCGAACTCCTTGAGCTTCTCGAGCAGGGCCGACCAGAGCCGGATCTCCGGAGGTCCGAGCAGGGCGGCCGGATCGTAACCGGGATGTCCTGACAGGATGTCCAGGTAGCCCTGACGATGGAGGAGCGAGTCGGGAGCCTCGTCGCTTCCCGGGTGCAGGGTCTCCGCCGTCCTGCGCAGGAAGGGGTCCGCTGCCAGCGTCTCGCGGTGCCAGCTGCGCAGGAGAGCGACCCGATAGAGGAGGCTGCGGCCGTCGATCTTGAGGTAGCCGCGGAAGTAGCCGACCAGCTCCTCGAGCTCCCGCCCGACGTGGTCCTCGGTCAGGATCAGCACGTTGTCCTGCATCAGGGTCAGGATGGGCGGGAACAGCTCCTCTTCGGTCTGCCCGGTTTCGCGTGAGATCCTCGCCGCGAGGTCGTAGCACAGCGCGATCACCCGCTGCAGGAACTTGAACAGCACCGTGTAGCGCAGCTGTTCTCCTCGACGCTTGCCGATCTGCAGGTCGAGACGGCGGATCCGGCTCGGCGTGCCGCGCAGGATCGTCACCAGGTCACGAGAGTGGTCGAGCCAGAAGATCTGCGGGAAGCTCCGCCCGTAGTTCGAGCTGAACAGGTTCTCGCTGACCTCCTCGAGCTGCTCGCGGTAGTTGGACCAGGCCATCTGGTGCGAGCGCAGGTCGAAGCCGGCGCCGCCGGTCAGGGTGGCGACCTGTGCTCGCTCCTCCGACTCGATGTAGAGTCGCAGCGCCTCGGCGAGACGTAGCGCGCTGCGATTGCGCTGGACCGGGAAGCCCATGACGGGCGTCGCGGCTCCGTCGCGCAGGAAGATCGGACGCGGCCTGGGCAGGAGCTGGGAGAGCCGCGCGTGGTGAAGTCGGATCGACTCGATCGACGGATCGAGGAAGTTGAACGGACCTCGGAGGTGGTCGAGCAGGTTGTCTTGTTCGGCCATCGGGCTTCTCGCGCTGCACGGCGACAGCAGGCGTGTGGGGTGGACCCGGACTGTAACCGCAGTCGCGGCGCCGTCGGCGCGGCGGCGAGGTCGGCGAGCGGTCCGAGCTCACCCGGGTCGCCATGAGCCCGGCTCGCCGAGAGCCGCGCGGCGGTCGGAGGCAGCGCGCGGCGCTGCTCGCGGAAGAGCTGGCGACGACCTTCGTCGTCGACCGCATGCCCCGCCTGAGGCGGGTGCCGCCGCGGGCTGCTCGCTCCGAGCTGGTGAGCGTCTTCGCGCCGGCGACCGTCGGTCGCGATGCACTCGACGGTCTGCCGGCCGAACTGCGGCGGGCGTTGGAGGTCCACCTCGACGCCCTCGACCGGGACGGTGGAGGCGCACGGCGTCCAGCGGATGCTCGCGGTCGGCGCAGCAGCGCCGGCGCCGGCCGGTCTCGTTCGACCCGTAGCCTGCGCGGCGTGTCGTCGGACGGGCTCCACCTGCAGGTGGTGCGGCCGGCGCCGGACGACGCCGGGTCGACCTCCGCCGGCGCAGGGCACGTTCCGGTCTCCGATCGCGGGGCCCCGGCCCATGCCTGGGTCCGGGGAGCGCTGGTGATGGCGCGCGAGGTCGGCGCCGCCAGCGTCACGCTCGTGGCACTGGCCGGCGGCGACGGCGTCGCGGGGGAGGCCGGTCCCGGTCGCGCAGCGCCTCTGTTCGACAGCCGGCTGCGCCTGGCGCGCGCCATCGACGAAGGTCTCTTCCGCTTCGATGCCTTCCGCGACGCACGCAAAGGGGCGGGAGAACGAGCTCCGGAGCTCGAGGTGAAGCTGTGCGGCTGTTTGCTCCCTGGGTCGTTTGGAGAGCAGGAGGAGCGCGAGCTGCGCCGGGTCATCGCTCGGCTCGGCTTCGCGCGGGCGCTCGGCAACGTGCCGGCCAACATCGCCACGCCGGAGTGGATCGCCGGGCTGGCCCGACGGGTAGGCCGCGACGCCGGCCTGCGGGTCGAGGTGTGGGGGCCGGATCGAATTCGTGCCGAAGGCCTCGGCGGGCTCGCCGCGGTCGGAGGCGGTTCGGTCAACGGCCCCCGGCTCGTGCGCCTCAGCAGCGGCGGTGCGACGAGGTCGGCGAGCGCCGAGGACGGCTCGCCACCGCGGGTCGCCCTGGTCGGAAAGGGCGTCACCTTCGACAGCGGCGGCCTGTCGATCAAGCCCGCGGCGTCGATGGAGGAGATGAAGTACGACAAGTGCGGCGCCTGCACGGTGCTCGCACTCGGCCTGCTCCTCGCCGACCTCGAGGTGCCGATCGAGCTCGACGTGCTGCTGCCGCTGGCCGAGAACCTCCCGGATGCCGCCGCCTACCGCCCCAGCGACATCCTCGAGATGGCCGACGGGACGACTGTCGAGGTGATCAACACCGACGCCGAGGGGCGACTCATCCTGGCCGACGCTCTCGCCCTGGCGTCGCGACACACTCCGCGGCTGCTGCTCGAGATGTCGACCCTCACCGGAGCCGCAGTCGTCGCCCTCGGCAACGACGCCGCCGCCGTCTACACACCGAGCGACCGCCTCGCCAATTCGTTGATCGAGTCCGGTCGGCGGACCGGCGAGCGTCTGTGGCGCCTGCCGCTGTGGAGTGAGGACGTCGAGCGGATGCGCGGCGTGCACGCCAGGCTTCGCAACTCGTCGGAGCGCTGGGGCAGCGCCAACACCGCCGCCGCGTTCCTCTCCCAGTTCGTCAGGGCAGGGGAGTGGGCGCATCTAGACATCGCCGGGCCTGCCTACCGAGCCAAGGAGGCTGACGGCCGCGAGGCCGGCGCCACCGGGTTCGCCCTCTGCGCCGCGCTGGAAGCGATCCGCGAGTTGCTGCGTAGTCGCTGAGACGACCCGGACACGATCCGACACGGCGACGCCTGTCGACTCGGAACGGCCGCGGGAGATCGCGGAGCCGTGGCCCCCGACGGTCGCCCGGATCCGGTTCGCGGAGACCGGACAGGGTCACAGGCCCGAGATACGGTGACTTCGGCGGCGGTCCGCCCTCGTGGACGATGGAACTTTTGGCGGTGTGCGACGTACGGACAACGACTCGGTCGATGGAAACAGGTCACCCCGGCCAGCGTCTACTCTGTGCGTCGGAGAACGAGGACCGGGCGACGGACCGTGGCGACCGCCGCGGCCGCGTCCGAGCGCCTGGGAATGTCGAACCTGACCCGAGGAACGCCGAGCTCTCCGGCATGCCGCTAAGCTCTCCACGACAAGCCGCGCCTCCTCTCCGGCAGTACGCCTCCAACCCCGCGCCGGCGCGAAGTCCGACTTCCGCGGCTGGCCAGAGGCTGCAGCCGGCGAATCGTGCAAGCGCGGCGACCCATCCGTCCCCACCGACCATCCCGCGGCCTGCTCTCCGGCGCCGCTCCTGAGACACCGCCGAACGAGACTCGTTCCGGCCGAATTCGCGAGGTCCTCTCCCCCTTATGCGTAAAGCGACGCTTTCGATCCCCGGTCTGGCACTGGTGCTGCTCGCGCTGGCGCCGGTTGCATCCCTCGCACAGGAGCCGAAGACCTTCCGCACGTCGTGGAAGACGATCGACGCAGAGAGCTCCCTGGCGACCAACGACAACGTGCTGGAGCTGCGGCTCGACGAGGCGATCGCGGTCGCGCTGCAGCGCAATCTCGGACTGCGGATCCAGCGTTTCCAGCGCAGCCGGGCGCTCTTCACGGTGCTGCAGAACCGCGGCATCTACGACTACAACCTGACCGGCGATGGGCTGATCCGCGATTCGACGACGCCTGCTGCCTCGCAGCTCGACGGCGCCGACGTGAGGCTGTCCGAGACCCAGAGCCTGAATCTCGGCCTCGACCGACTGATCCCGACCGGCGGCGTGGCGGGACTCTCCTTCACCAACCAGCGCTTCGAGTCGAACTCGGTGTTCGCCCAGATCAACCCCAGCTTCGACGTCGGCATCGAGGCGGTCTTCTCGCAGCCGCTGCTGCGCGGGCGGGGCCGACTGGCGACCGAGCGGAACCTGCGCATCGCGGGACTCGACGCCGAGATCGCGCTCGAGGACCTCGAGCGGGCGGTGTCGGACACCATCGAGCTGGTCGAGAGCGCCTACTGGAGCCTGGTCGAGTCGAGGGCCCAGCTCGAAGTGGCGCGGGAGAGTCTCGGACTGGCCGAGGAACTGCACGAGATGAACAAGGTGCAGGTCGATGTCGGCACCAAGGCGCCGCTCGAGCTCATCCAGTCCGAGGTGGGCATCGCCACCCGACAGGAAGACATCATCCGTCTCGAGGCCGACGTCGAGGATGCCGCGGACTCGCTGCGGGAGCTGCTGAACCTCGACGGCCCGAGGTTCTGGGACGCGCAGATCGTGCCCGCTACGGACCCCGAGCAGGCGCGCCTCGAGATCGATCTGGACCGGGCCCTCGCCACCGCCAACCAGGAGCGCCCGGAAGTGCGCGCGGCACGGAAACGGATCGAGCAGCTGGCGCTCGACTCGCGGTTCTTCCGCAACCAAAGGCTGCCGCGCCTCGGCCTCGAGGTCCGCTACGGCTACAGCGGCCTGGGTGGCGACGTCGCGGTCACCGAAGGCAGCATCTTCGACCCCGATCCGGTGGTCACGATCGTTCCAGGAGGCTACGACGACGCGCTCGATCAGGTGATCGACCGGGACTTCGACGCCTGGCAGGTGGCGCTGAACTTCGCGATGCCGCTGCAGAACCGGGCCGCCCGTGCCCAGTCGACGATCGCCGATCTCGCGCTCGAACAGGGAGAGACCCAGCTCGAACAGACACTGCTGCAGGTCCAGACCGACGTGCGCCGGGCGGCGCGAGGTGTGCGCACCGCGGCGCAGCAGATCGACTCGGCACGCATCTCCCGTGAGCTCGCGGAGCGCAACCTCGACGCCGAGGAGAAGCGCTACGAGAACGGCATCACCACCAGCTTCCAGGTGCTCGAGATCCAGGAGGATCTGTCTCAGGCGCGCAGCCGCGAGGTGAATGCCATCACCGCGTACCGTCGCGCCCTCACCGCCTTCTACAAGGCCACCGGCCAGCTGCTCGAAGAGGCCGGTGTGGAGATCGAGGACGACACTGACCTCGAGACCCTGGAGCCGACGGAGCAGCAGTCGGCGTCGCAGCCCTGAGCGACGGCCCCCGGTTCGGCCAGGCGATCTCCGGGACAGGAGACGGAGGCTGGCCTGACAGGCGCCGCTTGGTCGGGTGTCGGCAGGGTCGCCGACGGTCGGTGCTGGTACCGGAGGTGGGAGTCGAACCCACAAGCCCTTGCGGGCAGAGGATTTTGAGTCCCCCGCGTCTGCCATTCCGCCACTCCGGCTGAGAGCCGTCCGGCCGGCCGGTCATCGTAGAGGCGGGGTGGAGGGGGTGTCAAACCGGCGCCTCGCCCGAGGCCGATGAATGTCCCCTGAACGTCTCCGCTGGAGGTTGTGGCACGGTGCCACAGGTGGCCCGGAGTCCGGTTCCACCCAATGAAACTGCCGCCCGGCAGATTGACAATCGGCGCCGATTATGCAATCCTCGGGCCTCCTCGGAGAGTGCCCGGAAGCGAGAGCCGGGCTGCCGACAGTACATCCAGCATCGCCTGCGCCGGGTCGAAGCTGTTCCTGAGCGCGCGGGGAAGCGCGCCAGGCTCTTCGTGTCTCGGGACGGAGCGTGTCTCGAGACGCGATCCGGGCTCAAGGGTGATGGGCAGCGATAGAGAAGGAGCCGAGCTTTGTTCGAACTTGGACAGAAAGTGGTGTACCCGAATCACGGGGTCAGCGTCGTCGAGGAGATCGCGGACAGCTCGATCGACGGGATGCAGCAGACGTTCTACCACCTGCGACTGCTGTCGAACGACTCGAAGGTGATGGTGCCCGAGCAGAACCTCGAGCTCGTCGGACTGCGGCCGCTGTGCCGGGCGAAGGACATCAAGGACCTCTTCACCCTGCTCGAGGACGGCAAGATCGACACCTACAAGGACTGGAAGGGTCGGTACAAGCAGAACCTCGACAAGATGAAGACGGGCTCGCTGCCCGACGTCGCCGAGGTACTCAAGAACCTCCGTCTGGTCAGCCAGAAGAAGAGCCTCTCCTTCCGCGAGAAGAAGATGTACGAGAGCGCCAAGTACTTCATCGTCAGTGAAGTCGCGCACGTCAAGAAGATCGCCGAAGAGGACGCCGAGAAGCTCGTCGAGAAAGCGCTCAACGCCAGCATCGCCAAGCGCAAGAAGGCCAAGGCAGCGGAAGAGGACTGAGCCTCAGGCTCCGAGGGTCGGCCCGCGATGCTGAGCAAGCTGCTGGTCGTTCTGATCGCCCTGATCCTGATCTGGATGGCGATCCGGTCGCAGATCGCCGGGTTGCTCGAACGGCCGGACGTGCAGGCGGCGCGCCGCCTGGCGGACGAGATGCGTCGACGACGATCGACAGCCGCCCGCGACGGCGATGACGTCGATGCGGGCGATGCGCGACCGCGCCGGGTCGAGCTGCTGGCGGTGTGTACGCAGTGCGGTGTTCACACCCCGCGCCAGCGCCTCGTCGAGGGCCCAGGTGGCCGCCTGCTCTGCGGTCGCTGTCGCGTCGCGACGTAGCTCGCCAGGCTTGGGCTACGGTGGGGCTACGTTGGGCGAACACCGCGAGAAGAACACCCTGCCGCGATGCGTGGCCGTGGCGGTGCCGGCGCCGCTGCACCAGCCTCTCACCTACACGGCGCCGGCGCACGCGAAGCTCCAGACCGGAGTCCGTGTCCGGGTACCCCTGGGACGCCGCAGCGTGGTCGGCATCATCGTCGAACCCGACGCCTCGGCGCCTGCCGACATCGAGCCGCAGCAGCTGAAGCCGATCGGCGCGGTTCTCGACGACCAGCCGGTGGTGCCGCGGGCGCTGCTGGACCTCGCCCGCTTCACCGCCGACTACTACCTCGCGCCGATCGGCGAGGTGCTGCGCGGCGTCGTTCCTTCAGGCCTCGAGAGCTGGGGCGCGAGGCGGATCCGGATCACCGACCGCGGCATGTTCCAGGCCCGCGCCGAAGGGCTGGCCAAGGAGGTCCGTGCGCTGCTGATCGATCGCGGCGCCCTTCGCCAGCACGAGGTCGTGGAGCGGATCGATACGCCCGAGCTCGGCGCCACCCTCGAGGAGATGCGAGAGCGTGGTTGGATCCGCATCGAGTCGGACGACACCGCCAGCGGCCGCTACCGCACCGCGTACGAAGCGGTGCCCGGCGAGCGACAGCGGGGGGAAGAGGTGTTGGCGCGCTCCCCGAAGGCCCGCGCCGCGTTCGCCTGGCTGCTCGAGGCGGGGCGGCCGGCGAGCTCCGACGAGATCTGTCGTGCGGCCGACTGCTCGTCGGGCGTGGTGCGCAGGCTCGACGAGCTCGGCCTGGTGCGCAAGTTCACCGAGGTCCGCCAGCAGCCGGTCGACCGCCACCTGCTCGCCAGCGCGACCGTCGCTCCCTTCGAGCTGCGCGCCGACCAGAGCGTTGCGGTGCGACGACTGGAGGAGGCCCTGGCGCGGGCCGAGTTCTCTCCATGGCTGCTGCGCGGGATGACCGGATCGGGCAAGACCGAGGTCTATCTGCGAGCGATCGCCCACTCGCTCGGGCAACAGCGTGGATCGATCGTCATGGTGCCGGAGATCGCGATGGTCCCGGCCCTGGCACGCACCCTGGTCGAGCGCTTCGCAGGGCGGGTCGCGGTGCTGCACTCGAACCTGTCGCGCGCCGAACGCTCCGATCAGTGGCAGCGGATCCGCTCCGGGGCGGCCCAGATCGTCGTCGGTCCACGCTCGGCAGTCTTCGCGCCGCTGAAGAGGCTGGGCCTGGTGGTGGTCGACGAGGAGCACGATGCGGCCTACAAGCAGGACGCCACGCCGCGCTACAACGGCCGCGACCTCGCCCTGGTACGGGCACGCAGCGAGGGGGCGACGGCGCTCCTGGCGTCGGCCACACCGAGCCTCGAGAGCCGGCTCAACGTCGCCCGCGAACGCTACGGCGAGCTCGAGCTCACCGAGCGGGTGGGGGAGGGCGGCCTGCCCGAGGGCGTGCTGGTCGACCTGCGCCGCGAGTCGTTCTCGCACCGGCCGGGTGAGGTGCACTTCTCGCAGCTGCTACGGAGCGAAATCGAGGCTGCACTGAAGGAGGAGCGCCAGATCATCCTGCTGCGCAACCGTCGCGGATTCGCGCCGCTGCTGCTGTGCCGGGCCTGCGGCGAGGACCAGCGCTGCGAGGACTGCGGCCTGCCGCGGACCTGGCATCGCAGGGAGGGGCGGATGCTCTGCCACTACTGCGGTTCGATGCTGCCGGTGCCGAAGCGCTGTCCGAGCTGCGGCGAGGCGGCTCTCGAGGCGATCGGCGCCGGGACCGAGCGGGTCGAGGACGACTTCCGCAGCCTCTTCCCCGGTGTCGAGGTCGCCACGCTCGATCGCGACAGCACCCAGCGTCGCGGCGGAGTCGCGGCGGTGCTCGAGCGGTTCCGCAGCGGCCGCACACGGGTACTGGTGGGCACTCAGATGGTGGCCAAGGGACACCACTTCCCGAACGTGCACCTGGTGGCGGTGATGTCGGCCGACACCTACCTCGGCTTCCCCGACTTTCGTGCTGTCGAGCGCACCTACAACCTGCTCACCCAGGTCGCGGGCAGGGCCGGGCGCGGCGACCGTCGCGGCCGCTTCGTGATCCAGACACACCATCCGGAGCACTATGCGATCCAAGCCGCTCTGCACCACGACGACGACGCCTTCGCCAGGGAGGAGCTTCGTTTCCGGGAGATCTTCCACTATCCGCCCTTCACTCGCATGGTGGCGCTGCTACTGCAGGATCGGGGCCGCGAGCGGGCCGAGTCACGAATGCGCGAGATCGCCCGGCGCATCGAGCGGCACCCGCTGGCCAGGGGGCTACGGATCGTCGGCCCCGCTCCAGCGGCGTTCGAGAAGCTCCGCGGGCGGTGGCGGTTCCAGATGCTGCTGCGCGGCGCCTCGGGCCGCCGCATACGCAGGCTGCTCGAGGACCTCGGCCTGCTCGAGATCCGCGAGCTGACGATCGACGTCGATCCTCAGGACCTGCTGTGAGCAGCGCCGCCACCGTCGAGCGAAGACGAAGAAGGCGACGCTGGGCGGCGGTGGCTTAGCATCGGGACCTCGATGGACGAGAAGAGCAGAATCGCGCCGCGGCCTCACCGAGGTGGATCTCACGGTGGATGACCCGAGTACCGACCCGACGGTCGAGGACGCCGCACTCGGGGAGGTGCCGGTCGCCACGACGCCCGCCGCCGCGTGGGAACCCGCGGCGTGGCCGGCACCTGCCGACGTGCTCGTCGCCGGCGGGATCGAGGCCGAGCTCGCCGGCATGCTGGCACGGCGCGGCGTGCGCACGCTCGAGCAGGCCGAGCGCTTCCTGTCGCCCCACGTCGACCAGCTGCTCGATCCGTTCGAGCTGCGCGGAATGCGGGAGGCCGTCGAGCGTCTGCAGCGGGCACGGCTGCACGGAGAGCGGGTCGCGGTGGTCGGTGACTACGACGTCGACGGGGTCTCCGGGACCGCCCTGCTCAGCGCGGCTCTGAAGGCGTGCCGCATCGGCACCGAGCAGATCCTGCCGCATCGCATGCGCGACGGCTACGGCTTCCGGCAGCGCCAGGTCGACGAGGCACAGCGTCTCGGCTGCTCGCTGATCGTGACGGTGGACTGCGGTACCACCTCGGCGGCGGCGATCGCGGCGGCGCGCAGCGTCGGCATCGACGTGATCGTCACCGACCACCATCTCCCGGGTCGGGACTTCCCGGGCGACGTGGTGCAGATCAATCCCAAGCAGCCCGGGAACCGCTACGCCAACGCCGAGCTCTGCGGAGCCGGCCTGGCGTTCAAACTGGCCTGCGCGCTCTACGTCTCGCTCGGTCGAACGCCGCCGATCGCGGCTCTGCTACGCATCGCGGTACTCGGCACGATCGCCGACGTCGTGCCACTGGTGGGAGAGAACCGCACCATCGCGGCGCTCGGGCTGCGCGCCCTCGACGAGGCGCGATCGCCAGGGCTTCGTGAGCTGGTGCGGGTGGCCGGGGTGAAGTCTCCGATGCGGGCGCAGGACGTGGGGTTCCGGCTCGGTCCGCGGATCAACGCGGCGGGGCGGCTCGACTCGGCACAGCACGCCCTCGACCTGTTGCTGACCACCGACGCCGCCGAGGCACGTCGCCTCGCCGAGGCGCTGGACGGCTGGAACCAGCGTCGTCAGGGTGAGGAGCGTCGGGTGCTCGAGCAGGCGCGTGCCGCCGTGCTGGGCATCGGGAACGAGGCCGACGTCGCCTCGGTCGCCACGATGGCGCCGCCGGACTCCGGTCTGCCCGGCATCCTGGTGGCATGGAGCGAGGAGTGGCACCGCGGTGTGGTGGGCATCGCTGCCGGGCGGCTGGCCCGCGAGCTGCACCGGCCGACGCTCCTGCTGGCGGTCGAGGACGGCGTGGCCACCGGTTCGGGACGATCGATCGACGGTGTGCACCTCTACGACTTCCTGGCTCCCTGGCGGGAGCGACTCGAGCGCTTCGGTGGACACGAGCACGCCATCGGGCTCACGGTGCGCGCCGAGCAGCTCGAGGAGCTGCGCGAGGCCTGGCAGCGCGCAGCGCTCTGGGCGCCCGAGGTCCTCCAGCGTCGGCTGCCCTACGAGCTGGACTTCGACTCCGCCGCCCGGGTCGATCGGGACCTCTTCGTCACCCTGCAACGACTCGAGCCCTACGGTCCGGGCAACCCGGTACCGATGATCCGCCTCGGTCCGCTCGAGAACGTCGTCCCGCCGCGGGTCTTCGGCAACGGGCACCTGAAGCTGATGGCCCGTGACCGCAAGGGGGCCAGGTTGCCGCTGGTGGCCTGGCACGGTGAGCGTCTGCAGCAGACCGCCGCCGACGGGCCCTACGAGATCCTCGGTGAGCTCAGCTGGGACGACTATCTCGGCTGTCCCACGCTGGTGGTCCGCGAGCTGCGTCGACACAGCGGCGAGGCGCACGGGGCGCCGCCGAGCGGACCATAGAATGACCGCATGGCTCGCCCCGGCCGCGCCTCGTTGCGGCTCCTCCGCACTGCTCTCCTGCTCACCTTCCTGGCCACCCTCGGCGGGCTGGTGGTGTTGCTCGTCCTCAACCGGGGCCAGGTGCTGGGAGGGCAGGGCTCCGGCGACTCCTCGGTGCCGGGAGACCTGCGCGGCGACGACACCGACGCCGCGGTCGTCTCGACGGGCTTCCGCAAGACCTTCGAGCAGGAGGGGCGCACCCTGTTCGAGATCGCCGGCGAGAGGCTGCTGGCCGATCGTGAGGACAACGTCTTCCTCGAGGGCGTCGAGCTGTCCTTCTCGCGCGCCGACGGCCTCTACCGGATCTACAGCAGGAAGGCGGAGTACAACCAGGTCCGCGGCGAGGCCCGGCTCGAGGGCGAAGTGGTGGTGGTCGACCCCGGAGGCATGAAGCTCTACACAGAGTGGCTCGAGCTGTCGCACAACGGCAACCTGCTGGAGACATCTCGCGGCACGCGCTTCGAGCTCGGTGCCGACCTGGTCGGTCGCGCGACGCACTTCCGGATGGACTTCGTCGAGGAGACCGTGCTGCTGCGTGGTGGCGTGCTGGTGCGATCGCGCGACGGGGTCGAGCCGGCGCTGCGGCTGCGGGCGCAGGAGGTCCTCTACCTGCAGGCGAACCGCCTGGCGCGAGCCCAGGGGCGGGTCGTCGTCCGGCGCGGTCCCGACGAGCTGCGCAGCGAGCGGCTCTCGCTGTACCTGGACGAGGTCGAGGACATCGTGCGCTACGTCCGGGCGCTGTGGAAGGTCCGCGGCCTGGTCGCGGCGAGCTCGATCGCCGCCCTCGAAGAGGACGTCGGCGCGCGGGGAGCGGCGTCCGCCGCCGGGGCTCGGAGCGGCGCAGAGGCGGACGAGCTCGACGACCTGGCGTTCGAGGACGAGACGGAGGAGGACGAGACGACCGGTTCGGAGGACGAGCTGCTGCCGGGCTCGGGCGCCCGTTTCCGCGGCGCAAGCCTGGCGCTGGCGCTCAACCGGCGCTCGGAGATCGAGTCTCTCGACCTCGAAGGCGTGCGCAAGTTGCCCGCGGTCTTCGCCGCCGACGACGGCAGCGGCCTGACCCGCCGGGTCACCGCCTCGGGGATCCGCGTCGGGTTCGACGAACGCAAGCCGCGGTCGATCGACGCACTCGGCGACGTCGAGCTGGTGGAGCTCGACAACGCCGCGCCGGACCGGCCGCTGCGCGAAGCGACGGCGAAGAGCCTGCACGCCGAGTTCGACGGCGCCGGCAAGCTCGCCCTGGCCGAGCTGCGTGATGCGGTGACGCTGCGCGAAGGCGACCTGCGAGCGGTGGCCGCGCGCGCCGAGATGCAGCTGGTGCAGGATCGGATCGAGCTGATCGGGGCTCCCGAGGTCGAGCTGTTCAGCGACCAGGGCGAGTTGCGAGCGCCACGGGTGACGTTCAACCAGGACACCGGGCTCCTGCTCGCCCGCGGCGGGGTGCGCTCCGAGCTGGCGCCGGCCACCGGCGCGGTGGCGCGCGGCCCCCTCGGCGACGGCGACGAGCCGGTGAGGGTGGAGGCGCAGGAGGCACTGCTGCGTAGGGGCAGCTCCGAGTTCCTGTTCCGCGACCAGGTGCGTGCCTGGTCCGGCGCCAGTGTGCTGTTCGCGGATCAGCTGCGCGGCAGCAGCGACGGCACCGAGCTGGCGGCATCCGGCGGCGTGCGAAGCCTGCTGACCACCAGTGCCCAGGCCCGAGCCGAGGCGGGGGCAACGGCCGGGGACGCGGCCGACGGGCGACAGGCCAGCGATCTCGAGCCGACGGGGCCGCGCCAGATCGAAGTGACCTCCGACATCCTGACCTACTCGGAGGCATCGGAGGAGCTGGTGTATCAAGGAGAGGTGGTGGCGCTGCAGAACCAGCGCAGGATCTCCTGCGATCGGATGGAGGTCGAGCTCGACGCGAACCAGAACGCCGACAAGATGCACTGCCTCGGCAGCGCCAGGATCGTCGATCCGGCCTCGTCGCGGACCATCCGTGCGGAGCGTGCCGAGTACGATCTGTCGCGTGGCGAGGTGATCCTGTTCGGGGAACCTCTGACCCTCGAGGATCCGGCCGTCGGCAAGGTCGCGGGCTACCGGCTCTGGTACAGCATGGAGAGCGGTCTGTTCAAGATGGGGGATGCCGGTGGCGCAGCGCCGACGGACTCGTAGGCGTCCGGCCGACGACGCGCGCCCGCCGGCGTCCGAGGTCAGGGACGGCGGCGGCGAGGAGGCTGCGCCGGGACCATCGATCGAGGTGGTGCCGGCCGACGTGTCGGCGGAGGTCGATCGGGAAGGCGCGGACCGACTGCCCGCCGGAGCGGTGATCCGGGCGCAGGGGCTGCGCAAGGTCTACCGCGGCAGAGCCGTGGTGAAGGACGTGTCGATCCAGGTGCACCAGGGAGAGGTCGTCGGTCTGCTCGGCCCGAACGGCGCCGGCAAGACCACCACCTTCTACATGGTCGTCGGTCTCACCCGACCCGACCGCGGTCGCATCTTCCTCGACGATGAGGAGATCTCCGATCTGCCGATGTACCTGCGGGCTCAGCGCGGTCTGAGCTACCTGCCACAGGAACCGTCGGTCTTCCGCAAGATGTCGGTGGAGAACAACCTGCGAGCGGTCTTCGAGACCCAGAGCCTGACGAGCGCCGAGATGCGTCGGAGGATCGACCAGCTGATCCACGAGCTCGACCTCGAGCGGGTGCGCAAGTCCTTCGGCCACGAGCTCTCCGGCGGCGAGCGTCGGAGAGTCGAGATCGCTCGTGCGCTCGCCATCGATCCCCGCTTCGTGCTGCTCGACGAGCCCTTCGCCGGCATCGATCCCAAGGCGGTCCTCGGCATCCAGCAGATCGTCCGACATCTGCGCAACATGGGGATCGGCATCCTGATCACCGATCACAACGTGCGCGAGACGCTCAGCATCACGGACCGCGCCTACATCATCAACAACGGCGAGATCCTCCGTGCCGGCTCTCCGGAGGTGCTCTCCTCCGACCCGCAGGTGCGCAAGATCTACCTGGGAGACGGATTCCGGCTCTGACGCGCCCACCGGCGCCGTGCCGGAGCCGACCGCGAAGCCTCACCGGGGCTCTGCCCGGCGAGCGGCCCGATCGACCTGGAGACGACGTGCACGGCGGTGCTGCGGCGGCGCTGCGGCAGCGCTGCGGCAGCGGGCCCCGACCTGCAGGCGATCCGCGGGCGGCTCGGGCCTGGACCCGACATCGGGAACTCTCTTCCGGTGCCCAGCCGAAGCCCAGTCTTTGCAAGATCTATGCAAGAATCCCGAACGGTATGGCCCTAGAACAGAAGCTCTCGCTGAAACTCTCCCAGCGGCTGGTGATGACGCCGTCGCTGCAGCAGGCGATCAAGCTGCTGCAGATGACCCGCCTGGAGCTCGAAGGCGTGATCACCGAGGAGCTCACCGAGAACCCCATGCTGGAGCAGATGGAGGATCTCGAGGACGACGAGAAGGGCGTCGACCAGGAGCCCGAGGCGGCGGACGGCGGCAGCGACGAGGGGCCGGACTCCGAAGCCCAGGCCGGCGAGGACGATGCCCGCAGCGACGACGCAGCGGATCGAACCGACGGCCAGCAGGAGCGCGAGGCCGACGAGCCCGCTGCCGAGGCCGACGACAAGGAGCAGGAGAGCGAGGACCTCGAGTCGCTCGACGACATCGACATCGACGCCTACTTCAACGACTACCTCGACGGTGCAGGATCGACCGCGGCCTCGACCTTCGAGTTGCGCGAGGCCGCGCCGCTGGAGAACACCATCAGTGCCGGGCCGGAGCTCTCCGACCACCTGCTGTGGCAGATCCGCATGATGGACCTCGAGCCGCTCGACCGCGAGCTGGCGGAGGTCGTGATCGGCAACCTCAACGAGGACGGTTTCCTGCGCGCCTCGGTGGAGGAGATCCAGCTCCTCGCCGCCAGCGACGAGGAGAGGAGCGAGTACGAGCGCCGCCTCGAGGCGCACCGCCGCTGGCTGCGTGCACACGAGGCCGGCGCCGGGAAGGACGACGAGCGTCGCGAGGAGCCCCGCGACGGAGGCGACAGCACGCCGGACCCGGAGGATGCCTCGCTCGAGGAGCTCGAGCGTCGCAGCGAGGCGGCGGTGCCGCAGGCTCAACGAGTCGCCTCGGTGGCCTCGTCCGGCCTGCGGGCGCAGAGCGTCGCCAGCTCACGGGTCGACTCAGCCGACTCGGTCGAGGCGGTCGATGCAGGGGCCGGCGTCGCCGTGCTCGAGGACGAGGCCGGCAGGGAGCCGGTCGGTGCGGCCGGAGCGCCCGATCCGGCGTCCGCCGACCCGTCGCAGCGTCCCGAGGTCCCCGGCTACCCGCGCGCCGCGGTGGAATCGGCGATCGAGCTGATCCAGGCGCTCGACCCGCCGGGCATCGGTGCAGTGGATCTGCGCCAGAGCCTGCTGCTGCAGCTGCGAGCGGCGGGAGAGGACGAGACCCTCGCCTACGAGCTGATCGAGCAGGACTGGGACCGTCTGCTGAAGCGGCAGTTCGCCGCCATCGCCAAGTCGATGGGGCGTCCTCTCGCCGATCTCGAGGAGCCGTTCGAGAGGATCAAGAGGCTCGACACCAGACCCGGGCGTCGCTTCGGCGGCTCGGGACCACAGTACGTGGAGCCCGACGTCGCGGTGGTCAAGGTCGGCGGCGAGTACGTGATCCAGATCAACGACGACGGCATGCCGCGCCTGCGAGTGAGCAAGGCGTACCGCAGGATGCTGCAGAAGATGCGCGCCGAGGGGCGCGAGAGTGACGCCCAGCAGTACCTGCGCGAGAAGATGCGCTCGGCGATCTGGCTGATCAAGAGTCTCGATCAGCGGCAGCGCACCATCTACAAGGTGGCGAACTCGATCGTCAAGCAGCAGCGGGGCTTCCTGGACGGCGGCATCGAGCATCTGAGACCGATGGTCCTGCGCGACGTCGCCGAGGACATCGGCATGCACGAGTCGACGGTCAGCCGGGTGGTGTCGAACAAGTACATCCACACTCCGCGCGGCCTCTACCCGATGAAGTTCTTCTTCCACAGCGGCATCGACAGCGACCAGGGCGAGGACGTCTCGTCGCTCAGCGTCAAGCGCAAGCTCAAGCACTTCATCGAGGGCGAGAACCCCAAGAAGCCTCTGTCCGATTCGGCGCTGATGCGGCGGCTCAACGCGGAGGGCATCAACATCGCGCGGCGCACGGTGGCCAAGTATCGCGACGAGCTGAACATCCCGTCCTCGACCGATCGCAAGCAGGTCTTCTGACGTCCATCTCTGAGTCCATCGGCCGGAGGCGGGCTTCGCTCCGCTCCGCCCCCACGGAGGCGACCCAGTGGTCCAGGCTCCCACCCTGAAACAGCTGGACTCGGTGCCGGTCAGCGAGCTGCTGACCGACGAGCTCAACCCGCTGCACCTGCGGGTTCTCTGCGCCGAGCACAGACTCGACCGGCGCATAACCAACCCGCGGGTCCAGAAACCCGGCCTGGCGTTCGCCGGCTACTACGACTACATCAAGCCGGGCAGGGTGCAGATCATCGGCGAGAGCGAGACCGCCTATCTGGGCACCCTCGAGCCCGCGGATCGCCTCGAGCGGTTCGAGCGGATCACCGCGCTCGAGGTGCCGGTGTTCGTGGTCACCAAGGGGATCCCGCCGTTCGACGAGTTCCTGGAGCTCTGCGGTGAACGGGAGATCCCGGTGCTTTCCTCCTCCAGCCTCTCCTCGGTGGTGATCAAGGAGATCAGCTACTTCCTCGAAGAGCATCTGGTGCCGAGTCACACCATGCACGGAGTGCTGCTCGAGATCTACGGCCTCGGCGTCCTGCTGATCGGCTCCAGCGGGGTCGGCAAGAGCGAGTGCGCCCTCGACCTGATCACCAAGGGACACAGCCTGATCAGCGACGACAGCGTGCAGATGAAGCGCTACCCGAACGGTGAGCTCATCGGCAACGCCGGCGAGCGTCTGGCGCACCACATGGAACTTCGCGGCCTGGGGATCATCAACGTGAAGGACCTCTTCGGGCTCGCCGCGGTGCGTCAGCGCCACTCGATCGACCTGGTGATCGAGCTCGAGCCCTGGGAGGGCGATCGCGCCTACGACCGGCTCGGCCTCGAGGAGACGCTCTACGAGATCCTCGAGACTCCAGTGCCCTACATCCTGATGCCGGTGGCCACCGGTCGCTCGATCTCCAACCTGGTCGAGATCGCGGCCCGCAACCACGTCCTCAAGCTGGAGGGACATCACTCGGCGCGAGAGTTCGCGCGAGCTCTCGAGCACGAGCTGGAGATCAGCGCCGGCAAGCGTGGTGGCCCGAAGCGCCGGGGTCGCTAGCCGCCCGGCTGGAGCTCAGTGCACCGTGTGCAGCGCGCTGACGGCCGTCGGGTGGCCGGCCGCGTCGACGGCCACCAGCCACCAGAAGGCCACCGGCCGGGTGTCGCCGTAGAGCCGTCGCGAGCTCGCCAGGAGCGGTGCGGGGAGCGCGAAGGCGACGCTTCCGCTCGCTGCATCGCCGCGCACCCTCTCGACGTGGTAGGCGGCGCGGGTCACCACCACGAGGCGGAAGTCGGTGTACTGCGGCGTCTCCGCCGAGCCGGCGCGCACCAGCCCGTGCAGCGACCGGGTGGCCGTTCGACCGGTCGCCTCGCCGGCGGTCGCGCTCTGCCATTCGACCTCGAGCGCGGGCAGTGGAGGCGCGGTCGGTGGCCCCCACCGCTGCAGGGCACCGTCGACCCACCGCCAGGCTGTCCGGTCGTGCGGTGGGCCGGCGCTCTCGAAGAGGGGCTGCAGCAGCGACCGGTCGACGTCCGGGACCGGGTAGGTGACGACCGGCTCGCCGGTGAACGGCGGCAGCAGGGAGTCGGCGAGGCCCCAGTGCAGCACCTGGGCCGCCGGGACTCCCTCGTGGTCGAGGAAGCGCGGCGCACCGGCAACGAAGTGCAGCGCGGACGGCCGGTTCCCCGCCGCCTCGGCCACCGCGGACCTCACCTCTTCCGCCACCGCGCCGGCGGCGCCGTAGAGCCTCGTCAGATCGAGCAGTTGCAGGGTGTAGCCGGCCAGCAGACCGATGCAGAGCAGCGTCGTAAGAAGGGAGCGCAGCGAGCGCCGTCGGCGAGGTGGGATCGCCGCAGTCTCGTCCGCACGGTGGCCGAGCAGCGCGGCGAGGCCACCGAGCAGACATGCCGTGCCGGCGGTCGCCAGATAGAGGTATCGACCGTTGCCGAACACCACTCCCGGCCCGGCTGCAAAGGGCAGCAACGACAACACAGCCGCGACCCCTCCGAAGGCCACCGCGCGCGCTCCGGCGAGGTGCCCCGCAGTACCGCCGCCACTCCGCAGGACCAGCGCCACCGTGAGCAGAGGTGGGACCGCCAGGGCCAATCCGCCGATCGTCCCGGCCAGCGCATCGAGTTGGAATGTCGGCACCAGTGCGCGCCCCAGCGAGTCGGCGAGCCAGGCGGTCGTCGATGCCAGCCGATCCCAGCCGAGGTCGCGCGAGTAGCTCTCGTAGCCTGCGAGCGTCTCTCCGAGCGCGCCGCGACGGATCGCCAGGTAGGTCGCCAGGAGCGCCCAGCGTGGAGCGTGTCGACGGGCCAGGAGGCCCAGCTGGCGCCCACGACCCCGCACGGCGCCCGAGCGTGACGGGGCGATCAGGTCGAGGAGCAGCAGCAGCGCCGGCAGCACCGCTGCCTGCTCGTAGACGAGCAGAGCCGCGCCGGTGGCGACGCTGGCGGCCATCTGACGCCCGCTCATCGCCCAACGCAGCGCCAGCAGCGCCAGAGTCACGCCGTACAGCGTGGCGTAGCTGGCGACGAACAGCACCGCGTTGGGATGCATCGGGTGCAGCGCGAACACCAGACCGGCGAGCGACGCCGGCAGGGTGGTCGCTCTCGGCGCAGCGCCGCCTGGATCGCGGCCGCGACAGAGGGTCGCGGTCAGGTCCGCCACCAGCCAGGCGTTCAGCAGGTGCAGAGCGCCGTGCGCCACGAGGTAGCCCGTGGACCACGTCCCGAACACCACCCACAGAGACTGCAGCAGTGCCGAACCCAACGGCCGGTAGAAGCCGACCAGGACGAGCTCGAGCCAGGGGCCAGCGAACTGCCGTGCCGCCAGCTGCAGCGTGGCGCCCTCCTGCTCGGCCGCGGCATAGGCCCGGAGGATGAAGAAGTCCTCGCTGACGAAACCTCGCCCCAGACACGGGAGGTAGGCGAGCGCCAGCATGGCGCCGGTCAGGAGAAGGAAACTCGGCGCGGCGGGAGTGCCTGCCCGCCGTCCGCCCGGTCGCGGGAGCGACCGCGTTCCGGCCTCGGAGAGGCGGCCGGCGAGGCCCGTCCGGATGCCATCGCTGCGGTCGTGCAAACCTCTGCTCCTAACGGGTCGAGCGATGCCGCACGGTGCACTCGACGGTCTGCTGCCGTTGTGCCGTGCCGACGGAGCGCCCGGCGACCGGCGCTCGTCAGCTCGTCATCGCGGCGGTGGGGGAAGAATCCGTCCGACGCCGCTCGAAGCCCAACACAGTCAGGCCACGGGCTGCTAGCCTCGTTTCACCGTCGCGGCGATCGTGGTCGCCGACGGCCGAGCCGCCGGTGGCTCTCGTCGCCGGACCGGCACGGGCCGGCGAGTCAGTGGATGGCCCAGAAGCGCGTTCAAGTGATCCTGATCACCGGCCTCTCGGGAGCCGGAAAGTCCTCCGTGGCCAAGTGCCTGGAGGACCTAGGCTACTACTGCCTGGACAATCTCCCGGTGACCCTGTTGCGAGACCTGCTCGAGGCGCCGCGGGAACACATCCCGGCGGCCGACCGGATCGCCGTCGTCACCGACGCGCGCACTCCCGGTCTCGCAGAGACGTTGCCGGAGCTGCTCGCCGGCGTCGACCGCGCCGCGATCGATCCCTTCGTTCTCTTCCTCGACACCTCGGACGAAGTGCTGCTGCGCCGGTACTCCGAGACCCGTCGCCGCCATCCGTTGGCGCCCAGCGGCCTGGTCAGCGAGGGGATCCAGCGCGAGCGGCAGGCCCTCGAGGACGTCCGCGCCCTCGCCGACAAGGTGATGAACACGTCCGAGTGGACGATCCACGAGATTCGACGCCAGATCGATCAGGAGTTCGGGGACCGGCGCGCCGACCAGGCGGGCCTGACGGTGAACCTGATCAGTTTCGGCTTCAAACGTGGCATTCCGCCGGGCTCCGATCTGTTGTTCGACGTGCGGTATCTGCCGAACCCGTACTTCGTGCCCGAGCTGCGTCTGCTCTCGGGTCTCGATCGGGAGATCGTCGAGTTCCTGCGCAGCAAACCGGAGTTCGGGGAGCTCGAAGAGCGGTTGTTCAAGCTGCTCGAGTTCCTGCTGCCGAACTTCAGCCGCGAGTTGCGCAGCTACCTGACGATCGGCATCGGCTGCACCGGCGGACGTCACCGATCGGTGGCGATGGCGGAGGCGCTCGCGTCACGGCTGGCCGCGGCCAACTGGAACGTGAGGATCAGTCACCGCGACGTCATCCGCCATGAGCAGACCGACGCCTCTCCCGTCGGCGAGACGGTGACGGCGCCCGACACCGATCGCCGGTAGTCTCTACGGCGTTCTGTTCTGCCGCAGTCGACGCATACCCCTCAGGCCGCGTAGCCCACCTGCACTCTCACCGACTGATTCCTTGCTCAAGCTCGTCCTCTCCCACGGCGGCCTCGCCGCCGAGCTCCTGCACAGCGTGGAGCAGATCAACGGCGCCGCCGCCGGCTTCCACTCCCTGTGCATCCCCTGGGAAGCCGGGGTGGCCCAGGCACGCGAGGCGATCGAGCGGCGCCTCGAGGAGATCACCGAGATCCCGGAGGTCTCGCAGGTCTCGCAGGTCTCGGAAGACCCCGAGCCGATCCTGATCCTCTGCGCCCTCTACGGCGACACCCCGTTCCGCGCCGCCTCCACGCTGGTCAGGCCCGGTCGCGTCCAGGTGATCGGCGGAGTCAACCTCGCGATGCTGCTCAAGCTGGCCTGCAGCGCCACCGCGGGACTGTCGCTCGAGGACACGGCTCGGGTCTTGCGTGACAGGGCCCGGTGCGCGATCGAGATCGGCAAGGTCGCCGCCTGCCCGGCAGCAGCAGCCGAGGGTGACCCGCGGCCCGCGCCGGAACCGGCGAAGGGGTGTTGAGGTGCGCAGCGGCGAGCTCGAGCTCCGCAATCGTCTCGGACTGCACGCCCGTGCCTCGGCCAAGCTGGTGCACTGCGCTTCGCAGTACGACTGCGAGGTCCGGATCGCGTACGGCGACCAGGAGGTGGAAGGCAAGAGCATCCTCGGACTGCTCCTGCTCGCGGCGCCTTGCGGCGAGACGGTCACGCTGCGCTGCGACGGCGAGGACGAGGACGCCTGCTTCGACGCCCTGAGAGAGCTGATCGAGTCACGCTTCGGCGAGGGCGGCTGAGAAACGGAGCCATAGACCGGTGCAGATACTGCGAGGGAGGGGGCTGTCGCGGGGCTTCGCCATCGGCCCAGCCGTCGCGCTGCGGCGCGAGCTGGGGGCGGTCTACCGCATCACCATCGAGGACGATCAGATCGAGGCCGAGGTGGGACGTCTGACCGCGGCGGTGGAGGAGATCGAGCGCGAGCTCGCTCGCACCCGCCAGTCGGTGCAGCGCGAGGTCGGCAGCGAACTGGCCGGCATCTTCGACGCCCACGACCTCATCCTCCACGACCCTCTCTTCCTCGAGCGGATCGAGGACGTGATCCGCGGCGAGAAGGTGAACGCCGAGTGGGCGGTGCAGGAGGTCGGAGCGGACCTGGGTGCGCGCTTCGCCCGCATCGAGACCGCTCATCTGCGTGAGCGCGGCCAGGACATCGAGGACGTGGTGCGCTACCTGCTCGCCAACCTGCAGAAGGGAGCGCCGCAGGAGCTCGGCAGTCGAGCCCGGGGCGCGATCATCGTCGCCGACGAGCTGACGCCGGCAGAGGCACTGCGCCTCGGCCGGCTCGGTGTCGCCGGTTTCGTGCTCGAAGGGGGCGGCGAGGGATCCCACACCGTCATCGTCGCCAGGGCGTTGTCGCTGCCACTGGTGCTCGGCGTGCGCGAGGCGCGCAACCAGGTGCGCGACGGGGCCGCGGTGGTCATCGACGGCGAGACGGGAACCGTCGGCCTGCGGCCGGATCCCACCGAGATCGCCGAGGCCAAGCTGCGGGTCGACCACGAGAGCTCCGATCTCCCCGAACCTGAGGCCGGCGTCGGCCCCACCCGCACCCTCTGCGGCGCCGAGATCGACCTGCTGTCGAACATCGAGATCCTCGACGAGATCAACGTCTCCCTCGCCGCCCGCTCCGACGGAGTCGGCCTGTACCGCAGTGAGTTCCTCTACATCGAGCGGGCGCCGGAGCTGCCCACCGAAGAGGAGCAGTTCGCGGCCTTCGAGCGCCTCCTCTGCAGCCACGCACCGCGTCCGGTGACCATCCGGACCTTCGATCTCGGAGGACGAGAGATCGGTCGCGGATTCCGTGAGAGCGACGAGGCCAACCCCAGCCTCGGTCTGCGTGGAGTCAGACTGACGCTGACCCAGCGCAAGGTCTTCGTCGTGCAGCTGCGCGCCCTTCTGCGTGCAGCCTCGGTGGGAAACCTCCGCATCATGGTGCCGATGGTCTCGTCGGTGGACGAGGTTCTCCTCTTCCGTGCCCTCTTGAGTCAGGTGCGGCGGGAGTTGGTCGAGCACGGAGTGGAAGTGCCGGAGAGCGTGCCGATCGGGGCGATGATCGAGGTCCCGGGAGCGGCGCTGATCGCCCACCACCTTGCGAAGGTGGTCGACTTCTTCGCCATCGGGACCAACGACCTGACCCAGTACACGCTCGCTGTCGACCGCAACAACGATCGCGTCGCAGGTCTTTACCGTCCTTTGCATCCGGCGGTGCTCCGCCTCGTCGACCTGGTGGTGCGCGCCGCCGCCGAGGCCGGGGTCGAGGTGTCGATCTGCGGCGAGATCGGCGGCGACCCGCGCGCCACCGCACTGCTTCTGGGCGCCGGGCTGCGTCAGCTCTCGATGTCGCCGCGAGCGATCCATCGCGTCCGCGAGCGCGTCGCCGGGCTCGAGATGACGGGTTGCCAGGAGCTCTGGGAGCGTGCCTGCAGCTGCGCGACCGCGGGCGAGGTCGAGCGGTTGCTGACCAGCTGAGCGGTGAGGAGTCCGCGACGACCGGATCTGGTGCCGGTGCCGATTCGCCGCGCCGTGCCTCCTCCTCGACGACCTCGGACCGCGGGCGTGGTGAGCCGCAGCGACCCGACCCTGCTCTCGGGCGGCACGCTCTGGCAACGCTCCCGGCGTCTCGCGAGCCGACGGGCTCTACCGGGACCGCGGCGACCCGAGTGCGGTGCCGGGTTGATCGCGCGCGGCGAAGACTCCAGAATCGAAGGCGCGGGCCGCCGACGTCGGGTGCGGCCGAGGTGTCGCCGGCATCCGAAGCGTCCCCTTCTGGGCAACTGTGCCCCCGTCCTGGATTCCACCCGAGAAGCGAGCCGAGCCCCATGGACACCACACCAGCATCGATCCGAACAGCACGAGCGGAACGCCTGCGCCACGGCTGGTATCGCCGCGCCCTGAACCGGTGGCCGTCGTGGGTGGGGAAGAGCTGTGCCCTGTGCGCGGCTGCGGTACTGGTTTCAGCATGCGGAACGACCGCGGAGCAGGATCTGACCCCACAGACCGTGGCCGGTCCTGCGACCGTGACCCAGCGCCCGGAGCTGGAGCCGCCCGTGGCGCCCGGCAGCTCCGCCGCTGCGGACCGTGGCCCGACCGAGACCGAGCCGCGCGCCGCCGCATCGCCAGGCCCTCACCCCCGCGACCCGGAGAACGGGGCCGAGGACCGTGACGGCGACGGGGATCCGACGACGGTCTGGATCGGCCGGGGCGCCAGCCAGCAGACGGACCTGAGCTCTCGTCTGCACCAGGCCAGCGTCGCCGAGCGCGACCGCCGCCGTCGATCGGCGCCGCCGATCGCCGTGATCGACGACGAGAACCTCGCCGAGTACGCCAAGGACGTCAAGGTCACCATCGGCAGCGGGCCCATCGACAAGGAGGAGCTCGCCGCGGCCGAGGAGGCTCTGGCGGTCGGCGGCCCTGAGGGAGAAGAGTACTGGCGCTCCGAGGCGCTGCGGCTGCGGCTCGCCTGGCGCGAGGCCTACGACTCGGTGCCCGAGCTAGAAGCCGACGCCGCACGCCTGCGCAACGAGTTCTACGCCGCCGACGACCCCTTCTACCGCGACCGGGAGATCAAGCCTGCCTGGGACCGCACCCTGGACCGCATCGAGGAGGCCAAGGAGGAGATGCAGCGGTTTCGCGACGAGCTCGAGGATCTGCTCGAGCGCGGCCGGCGCGCCGGAGCGCTGCCGGGCTGGTTGCGCGAAGGCATCGAGCTCGAGCCGGTGGAGGACCCCGAGGCGGACGCGGGTGAGCAGCTCGGCGAGGCGGAACCAGGCGAACCGATCGTGGTCGATCCGCCGCGCCGACGCCCCTGAGTCTCAGGGTGGCGCGAGGAGCCCCGGTGCCGACGCTCCCCACCACAGGCGGGCGGAGATGACTACCCGAGATCCCGAGACCGACATGAGCAGCAGATCCTCGAAGCCAGAATGCCCCACGGAGGCCAGTGACGGCGCCGTCGGCGAGGCGGGCCAGACGTCGCCGCCAGAGCGGTCGAGAAGCGAGTCGCAAGAACGCTTCTTCATCGAGACCTGGGGCTGCCAGATGAACGAGTTGGACAGCCAGCGGCTCGCCGGCCAGCTGGTGCAACAGGGGCTGCTGCCGACCGACCGCGCCGACGAAGCCGACGTCATCCTGCTCAATTCGTGCTCGGTGCGCGAGAAGGCGGCGCACAAGGCGTACTCGCGCCTCGGCGAGTACCGGCTGCTGAAGCGTCGACAGGACCGGCAGGTGCGGATCGGCTTCTGCGGCTGCGTCGCCCAGCAGGAGGGGGAGCAGGCGCTGCGCCGCGTGCCCGAGCTCGACTTCGTGATCGGCACGGGGAGGGTGGGGGAGTTCCGCAAGGTCTTCGATCACGTGCGTCGCACCGGCGAGCGCACCGTCGCGACCGGCTTCCCCCAGGACCGTGAGTTCGATCTCGACGCGATCAGCCGCGACGGCCAGTACAAGGGCATGGTCACGATCGTCGAAGGCTGTGACAAGCGATGCACCTTCTGCATCGTGCCGACCACTCGCGGCCCGGAGCGCAGTCGACCGGCCCGCGAGATCGTGCGCGAGGTCGAGCGCCTCGTCGCCGAGGGCTTCGTCGAGATCGAGTTGCTCGGGCAGACCGTCAACCACTGGCGCGAGCCCGAGCAGCCGGAGCGTGACTTCGCCGACCTGCTGCACCAGGTGGCGGGTCTCGACGGCGTCCAGCGGCTGCGCTTCGTGACCTCCTATCCGCGCGACTTCTCCGACGAGATGGTGGAGTGCTTCGCACGACACCCGAACATCAGCTCGTATCTGCACCTGCCGGTGCAGTCGGGCGACGATCAGGTGCTGCGCAGGATGGGCCGGGGCTACGAGATCGCCGCGTACGACGAGCTGGTCGCCAAGCTCCGTGCCGCACGACCTCGGCTGGCGCTTTCCACCGATCTGATCGTCGGCTTCCCGGGCGAGACCGACGAGCAGTTCGAGCGCACCCTCGACCTGGTGCGACGCACCCGCTTCAGCTCGGTCTACGCCTTCAAGTACTCGCCGCGGCCCGGCACCCCGGCACTGCGCCTGCGTGACGAGCCAGTCCCCTCCGAGGTCGCCGATGCGCGACTCCAGGCTCTCTTCGCGGAACAGTCGACGATCCAGCGGCAGCTCAATGAAGAGCTGGTCGGCTCGCGTCATGCGGTCCTGGTGACCGGTCCCAGCAGGCAGGAGGGCTACCTCTCGGGCCGCACCGACTGCCACCGCATCGTGCACTTCCGCGGCGACCTCGAGCGGACTCCTGCCGGCGGCCTCGTCGATGTCGAAGTCACTCGGGCGCACCCTCACAGCCTGCTCGGCCGCGCCGCCTGAGACCGACTCCGCGGAGGTACTCGCCGGCCCGCCGATGGAGGATCACGGCGGGCAGAGCAGGCGTCGTCACACGCCTTGACGCAGGATCTGCGCGGGACACACAATCGAAGCCGCGATGAGAGATCCGCTCCAGGGCCGTCTCGTGCCGATGCAGGTCAAGACGCTGCTGCTCGATCCGGCACAGAACACGCCGGTCCTGATCCTCCAAGAGAGCGGGGCCGAAGACGAGCCCGGTTCGGAGGACGGCATCGAAGACCTCGCCTCGGCGGGCGAGGAGGGGCGTCGCATCTTGCCGATCTGGATCGGCCTCTTCGAGGCGAGCGCCATCCAGATGCAGCTCGAGGGCACCGAGCCGCCGCGACCGCTGACCCACGACCTGATGGCGGATCTGCTCGAGTCGCTCGACGTGCAGCTCATCGCGGTGGTCATCCACTCGCTCGAGGAAGGCACCTTTTACGCCTCGCTGCGGCTGCAGCAGGGCGACGAGCTGTTCGACGTCGACGCCCGGCCCTCCGACGCAGTCGCCTTGGCGCTGCGCGCCGACGCCGAGCTCTTCGTCGGCGAGCAGGTGTTCGCCGCGCTGACCTCGCGCCCCGAGCCGGAGACCCGGCGGGACGAAGAGTTGAAGCGCTGGTTCGAGAACCTCGATCCCGACGACCTCGGCAAATACACCATGTAGCGTTCGGCGCGGCCTTCGGCGCGCCGAACGAGGTCCGATGCGGCGGACGCGCGGAGCGCGCCGCTGATCGGACCCAGCGGTACAAGGGCGATCAGTGGCCGCGCGCCGAAGACCACTGTATCGGCCGACGAGAAGATGCCACGGCCAGCGGATGCTTCGCTGTGGGCCTGAGCCGGAGACGATGAGCTGATGGCTCTCGCTTGCAGGGATGTCGGCCGGCCGACACAGCTCGGAGCTCACCCTCTTCCTCGGTCCTCGTGCTCCGACAGCCGTCCTTCGGCTGACCGGACGATGGCGCCGACGCTCTGGTCCCTTGCCCACCAACAGCTGTCCTGGCCGGTGGTCGGAGACGATGAAGCCGGCCGATCAGTGGCCGCTCGCCCGAGCTCGAGGGTCGATGCTAGGACACGGCAACGGCGGAGGCGCGACGCTAACCGGGCCATGGAGCGTGTCCTGCATCGGCCGAAGAACACGTTCGCCCGCGCGACCACTCGCCCGGGTACTCCTGGCACCGTCGCCTGATGTCGGCCGGCCGACATCCGCCTTTACGATGACCCTCAGTGGGCTGGGCAGGAGATCATGTCACCGGCCGAACAGTGGCCGCTCGCCTGAGGTCGAGATCGGAGCGGGACGAGCGCAGCGACGGAGGCGCGACGCCGACCGGGCCGTGGACCGTCCACTGCATCGGCCGACGAACACGTCTCGCCTTCGCGGCCCCTTAACACCACATTTTGTGGTACTTAGCGCTCCTCACGAGTACATGTTGTGGTCGGCCGGCCGACATTTCGTTGACCGGGTCGCATCGCGAGGTCTACACTCCGGCGCACAATGATCATCGCGATCACGAATCAGAAGGGCGGCGTCGGCAAGACGACGACGGCGATCAATCTGTCCGCTGCGATGGCCGACAAGGGCCTGCGGACCCTCCTGGTGGACCTGGATCCCCAGGCAAACAGCACGATGTCGTACCTCGAGCCCGACACGGTCGCGCCGCCGACGATGTTCGAGGTGCTCACCGAGCCGGAAGTCAGCGTCGAGCAGGCGATCCGGCCTGCGCCGAACCAGGCGAACCTGTGGGTCGCTCCCTCGGCGATCGCGCTGGCCAAGGTCGAGGGCAAGCTGATCGGCGAGATCGACAACCTGTACCGGCTTAAGGACGTGTTGTCGTCGGTCGAAGGGAAGTTCGACTACGTGATCATCGACACGCCGCCGACGCTCGGTCTGATCACGATCAACGCCCTGGTCGCGGCCACTCACGTGCTGGTGCCGATCCAGTCGAGCTACTTCGCGCTGGAGGGTACCGATGACCTGCTCGACACGATCGACCAGATCAAGCGCCGCGCCAACCCCGGGCTGCAGATCCTCGGGGCAGTGATCACGCTGTTCGACAAGCGGACCCTGCTGGCCAAGGACATCGAAGAGCAGATCCGCACCGTCTTCGGCGACAAGCTCTTCGAGACGATGATCTCCAAGAACGTGCGACTGGAGGAGAGTCCCGCCTACCGCGAATCGATCTTCTCCTTCGCTCCCAAGTCCTCCGGGGCGTTCGAGTACTACAAACTGTCGGAGGAGGTGCTGAGTCGTGTCTAGTCCAGCGAGCGCCAGAAGGGTCTCGGCCTCGAGCAACGCGAGCAAGAAACGGGGACTGCCGAAGCGGGTGAGGATGAGGCACAGCCAGCACTTCGTCGACGAGTTGTCGCAGCGCAACGAGGTCTCGGTGGGGAGGATGTTGTCGCTGTCCTCGATCGAGCCCGACCCCGACCAGCCTCGTTCGATGATCGGGGACCTCGGAGACCTGGTCGCGTCGATCCGCAGCAAGGGCGTGCTGGAGCCGATCCTCGTGCGCCGGCTGTCCGACGAGGACCGCGACGGACGTGATGGCGCCGAGGAGGACGGAGCGATCTACCGGATCATCTCGGGCGAGCGTCGCTACCGTGCGTCGCTTCAGGCGGGCCTGCTGGAGATCCCGGCGATCGAGATGGAGGTGACCGAGCAGGAGGCGCTCGAGATCGCCCTGATCGAGAACCTGCAGCGCAAGGACCTCACCGCCTTCGAGGAGGCCGAGGGCTACCGGGCGCTCGCCGACCAGTACGGCTACACCCACGAGCAGATCGCCGAGGCGGTGGGGAAGTCGCGGGTGGTGGTCACCGAGTCCTTCGCGCTGCTGCAGATGCCCGAGCGGGTGCGCGAAGCGGTCCAGGCCCTGGACGTGCATTCGAAGTCGATCCTCCTGGAGGTACTCAAGGCCGACGACGAGGACGAGATGATCCGCCTGCTCGAGCGCGTCTCGACCCTCGGACTGAACCGGCGCGAGCTGCGCGAGGAGGTCAAGCAGCGCCGCGAGGCGGCCGAGAAGGCGGACGGTGCGCCCGCGGCCCGTCGCAAGCCGCCGCGCCGCAAGCCGTACACCTTCCGTTTCCGGGCTCCCGACAAGCGCTACAGCCTGTCACTCAGCTTCAAGCAGTCGGAGGTCGATCCGAGTGACCTGATCCGGGCCCTGGAATCGGTCATCGAGGAGCTCAAGGGCCTCGACGAAGAGGAGCGCCAGCGCATCCTCGCCGGCTGAACGGTCGCTGATTCGGAACTCGCGGAAGTCGGCAGGACGCCGGACGCGCGCGCATCAGAGGCCCTAACGGCTAAGAAGACGCCTTGCTGGAGGAGCCAGGCTCAGCGCAGGGGCAGTATCGAGGTTTACATAATTCATCTTATCGGACGTTGCATCCGAGGACGACGGCATCGCGGCGGGTCCGGCCCAGGCTCTGCGACCGCCTCGGTTCTCGCCTGTCCCCGCTCTTCGAGCCACCTCACACCCACGGTTCCGGGTTCTCCTCGTCGGCCTCCGCCCGCACGCCCGTATGATCCCCGGGACGATGGTCACCCGCGTGCTCGACCGCTACGTGATGCGCGAGATCGCCGGGCCGCTCGGGCTCGGGCTCATGGTCTTCACCATGATCCTGCTCACCGACGTGCTCTTCGATCTCGCCGAGATGATCATCCAGCGCGACGTCGCGCTGGGTGTCGTGGCGGAGCTGTTGCTGCTCAGCCTGCCGCACATCGTGGTGCTGACCATCCCGATGTCGTTCCTGTTCGCGGTGCTGATCACCGTCGGCCGTCTCTCGGCCGACAGCGAACTGGTCGCCATCCGGTCGGCCGGGATCAGCCTGTTCGCGCTCTACCGCCCGGTGATGGCCTGGGCCGGTCTGCTGACGGCGCTCAACATCTGGTTGATGCTCACCGTGCTGCCTTGGGGCAACACCCGGTCGCAGGCTCTGCAGCGTGAGGTGATCTCGAACAACGTCGTCGGCCAGGTGACACCGGGACGGTTCTACGACGAGCTCGACGGCACGGTGCTCTACGTCGACCGAACCGCCGGCGAGCGCTGGACCGGCGTCTTCGTCGGCGACTCGATCCTCGGCCGCCAGAGCCGCATCACCTTCGCCAGGTCCGGCACCGTCGACGTCAACGAGGCCGCCTCGGAGGTCGTCCTGACCCTGCAGGACGGCACGGTCCACGAGCTCGATCTGGGAGCCCAGCACCGCTACTCGATCGAGACCTTCGCCACCTCGACCCTGGTCGAGAGCGACGGCACCCTGGCGCTGCGGGCGCAGCACGCCCAGACCCGCTCCCTGCGTGCGATGACCTTCTCGGAGCTGGTGCGCTTCCACGCCGACGAGTCGAATCCCGAGAACATGCGCAGCCTGGCGATGGTGAACGTGCACAAGAAGTTCTCCATCCCTGCCGCCTGCATCGTGCTCGGCCTCTTCGGCGTGCCGCTGGGCTTCGACAACCGGCGCGGCGGACGCTCGTCCGGCTTCGCCTTGTCGCTGGTGGTGATCCTGATCTACCAGGTCCTGATCACCGCCGGTGAGCGCACCGCGGAGCGCGGCGATCTGGCTCCCTGGCTGGCGATGTGGCTGCCCAACATCCTCTTCCTGATCGCCGGGTTGTTCCTGCTGACCAGGCGCAACAGTGACAAGAGCCTGATCCTGAGCCGTCTCGACCAGTGGATTCGGGACCAGTTCTGGTCGCACGCCAGGGTGCGATCCCGCTACCGGCAGCGGCGCAAGTACCAGAAGCGCGAATCGCGTCAGCTGCGCCGCAGCGAGAAGCGGGAGCGCCAGAGCGATCGAGCGGTCGGCGACGCCGGTCGGGCCGCGGCGCCGCGCCGACGAAGCCTGCTTGCCCCGCCGGCGCGCCGCGACGCCGACCTGCGGTTGCGCTTCCAGCTGCCGTCGCTGCGCTTCCCCAACGTCCTCGACCGCTATCTGCTCAGGCTGTTCACGCGCGTGTTCGTGCTCGCCGCGCTGGCCGGCATGCTGGTCTTCGTGATCGCCAACTTCACCGAGCTGGTCGACGAGGTGCTCGAGAACGACGTCTCCACCGAGACGATCCTCCAGTACTACAAGTTCCTCTCGTTCGACATCTTCAACCTGCTCGCCCCGGTGGTGATCCTGATCAGCACCCTGGTGTCCTTCGGCCTGCTGTCGAGATCCAACGAGGTGATCGCGGCGAAGGCTTCGGGGATCAGTCTCTACCGCCTCGCCATTCCGGTGGTGCTGGCGGCGCTCCTTGTCGCGGGGCTGTGCGCGCTGCTCGAATCGTCGGTGCTCCCCTACTCCAACGCTCGCGCCGCCGACTACAAGAGCATCATCCGCGGCACCCAGGACACCCGGACCTTCAAGCGCGCCGACCAGCAGTGGCTGTACGGTCGCGGCGGTTACCTCTACCACTTCCAGTTCTTCGACGAGGAGAGCGCCACCCTGCAGCACCTCCACGTCTTCCAGCTCGACCTGGCGCGGCTCACCCTCACCGGCCGCCTCTACGCCGAGACGGCGGCCTACGACGGTCGCCAGTGGCAGGTCCGAGGCGGTTGGCTGCGCCGCTTCGACGGCTCGGTGGTGACCGACGTGCGGGAGCTCGTCGGCCCCGTGCCGGTCGACCTGCCCGAGACTCCAGAGTTCTTCGACACCGAGCTCAAGCCGCCGGAGGAGATGGGTCCAGAGGAGCTGGCGCACTTCATCGACCGGCTCGAGAACGCCGGCCAGGAGACGACCCAGTACCGGGTGCAGCTGCACAGCAAGCTCGCCGGCCCAGGCGCGGCGCTGGTCATGGCCTTCGTCGCCCTCCCCTTCGCCTTCCGTCTGGGGCGCCGCGGCGCCCTCTACGGCATCGGTATCGCGCTGGCGATCGGGATGATCTACTTCGCCCTCAACGCCTTCTTCGTCACCCTCGGCGACGCTGGCGCCCTGCCACCGCTGATCGCCGTCTGGGCGCCCAACGTGCTCTTCTCCACCGCTTCGCTCTACCTGTTCCTGGGAGTGCAGACGTGAGATCGCGGAAATGACCGCTCCGCCGCTCCGCCACGAGTCGAGGCCGCGCTCCTCGCCGGCGGGTTTCCTGCGCCAGTTCTTCGCCCAGGAGTCGGCGGCCGGCGTGCTGCTGATGGTCGCTGCGGTGCTCGCCGTCATGGTGGCCAACTCGCCGCTGTCGAGGTTCTACGACCTGCTCCTGTCGACGCCGGTGAGCCTGTCGGTGGGAGACTTCGCGATCGACAAGCCGCTGCTCCTCTGGGTCAACGACGGGCTGATGGCGATCTTCTTCCTGCTCGTCGGCCTCGAGTTGAAGCGGGAGTGCGTCGAAGGCGAGCTCTCCCAGCGCAGCAACGTGATCCTGCCCGGCGTCGGCGCCATCGGCGGCATGTTGTTCCCCGCCGGCTTCTACCTGGCTTTCAATCACGGCGACCCGGTCGCGGCACAGGGCTGGGCGATCCCTGCCGCCACCGACATCGCCTTCGCCCTCGGCGTCCTGTCGCTCCTCGGATCGAGGGTCCCGACTTCCCTCAAGGTCTTCGTGACCACGTTGGCGATCTTCGACGACGTCGGCGCCATCTTGATCATCGCCTTCTTCTACACCGCCAACATCTCGCTGACGGCGCTGCTCACCGCGGCTGGGTGCATCGTGCTGCTGGTGGCGATGAACGCCCGCGGCGTGGTGCGTCAGAGCCCGTACCTGCTCGTCGGGCTGGTGATGTGGACGGCGCTGCTCAAGTCCGGCGTGCACGCGACCCTGGCTGGCGTGATGCTCGGCCTCACCGTGCCGATGCGTTGTCGGCGCGATCCGACCAACTCGCCGGTGAAGACCCTGGAGCACGACCTGCACTCCATCGTCGCCTACTTCGTGCTGCCGGTCTTCGCCTTCTGCAACGCGGGCCTGCGCCTCACCGACACCGGCCTCGACGACCTCCTGCACCCGGTGCCGCTGGGAATCGCCATGGGGCTCTTCTTCGGCAAGCAGATCGGGGTTTTCCTGTGCTGCTGGATCGCCGTCGCCGCCGGATGGACCCGTCTGCCGCGCGGCATGAGCTACCCGGTGCTCTACGGCGCCGCGGCGCTCACCGGGATCGGCTTCACCATGAGCCTGTTCATCGGCTCGCTCGCCTTCGAGGAGACCGGCGTCGATCTGCTCTTCGACGAGCGGCTCGGCATCATCGTCGGCTCCCTCGCCTCGGCCACCGTCGCGGTGGCCGTGCTCAGCCGGGTGCTGCCGCGCGAGAACAGCGCGCCGAGCTGACCGGTCCGGCCAAGCCGACGGCTGGAAGGTTGCGCGACAGCCGCGGCCGCTAGGCGGCTGCGCTGCGCAGCGTCTCGGCGAGGTCGGTGGCCTCCCAGCGGAACTCGTCGCGGCCGAAGTGCCCGTAGGCGGCCGTGGGCCGGTAGACGGGGCGACGCAGCTCGAGGTGCTTGATGATCCCCGCCGGGCTGAGCTGGAAGTGCTCGCGCACCAGGCGCTCCAGGGCGCGATCGTCGACGGTGCCGGTGCCGGCCGTGTCGACGTGCACCGAGACCGGCTCGACGACGCCGATGGCGTAGGCGAGCTGCACCTCGCAGCGACGGGCGAGACCGGCGGCGACGAGGTTCTTCGCCACGTAGCGCGCCATGTAGGAGGCCGAACGATCGACCTTCGAGGGATCCTTGCCCGAGAAGGCGCCGCCGCCGTGGCGTCCCATGCCGCCATAGGTGTCGACGATGATCTTGCGTCCGGTGAGGCCGCAGTCGCCGTGCGGCCCGCCGATGACGAAACGTCCGGTCGGGTTGACGTGCACGATCGTGGCGTCGTCGAACATCTCCGCCGGCACCGTGGCGCGGATGGCGTGCTCGACCAGCTCACGCTTGATCTCGTCCTGCTTCAGGTCGGGATGGTGCTGGGTCGACAACACCACCGTGTGCACCCGACGCGGCTTGCCGTCGCGGCCGTACTCCACCGTGACCTGGCTCTTGCCGTCGGGACGCAGCCACTCCAGCTTCTTCGACTTGCGCAGCTCGGCGAGCCGCATGGTCAGGGCGTGCGCCAGGGTGATCGGAAGCGGCATCAGCTGCTCGGTCTCGTCGCAGGCGAAACCGAACATCAGTCCCTGGTCCCCTGCGCCGCCGGGATCGACACCCTGGGCGATGTCGGGCGACTGCGGATCGATCGCCGACAGAACAGCCGAGGACTTGGCGTCGAAGGCGAAACTCGGATCGGTGTAGCCGATCTCCTCGATCGTCCGCCGCACCACGGAGACATAGTCGACCTGTGCCGTGGTGGTGATCTCGCCGGCGATCAGTGCCAGCCCGGTGTTGACGAGGGTCTCGCAGGCGACCCGGCCGTTGGGGTCCTGAGCCAGCACGGCGTCGAGGATGGCGTCGGAGATCTGGTCGGCCACCTTGTCGGGATGGCCTTCGGTCACCGATTCGGAGGTGAACAGGTGGGTGTCTTGAGTCGCGGACATGGCTGGAGACCTCCGATGCCGGGCGGGCGCCGAGGCGCTGACGGCAGGGCGGCGCCGCAGCAGCGGCGTCAGGGCCGACGCCTGCGCGTCGCCCGTGGAGTTTCATTGGATCCCCGACCCGGGCGCAGCGGGCTTGGCCGCGTGGCGCGCCGAGCGCTTCGGGGGCGCTTCGCCGGGGAGCTCGGAACGCGGCCACGCAACCCTTCCCGTCTTGGACCTCTGCGGGCCCTCGGGCATCGAATCGGACCGTCGGCCTCCGGAGCGGCGGCTGGACGGTTCAGGCTAGCACAGCGCCGCAGCGCCGCGGCCCTTGGGTAGTGGCTCCTGAGCCGCTACCGGCCCCTGCTGGCGCAGCCCCTACAGCGGGCGCGACGAGAGCAGTGGGTAGACCAGCGAGGCGAGGGCGTGGGTCGTCGCCGTGGCGACTGCGTGGCGGCGGTCGAGCAGACCGCCGGTGAGCGAGGCGAGCACACCACCGTGGCGACGGGTGCCCGGCACCGGCAGGCCGTCGCCTCCCGCCGCGAGAGTCGCGGGGAGCTGCAGTGAGGCGCTGCTGCCGATGGCACGGCCCCACGGAGCCTCGATCGCCACCCAGCTGCGGGCGAGGAGGAAGCGCTCGCCGCTGCCGGCGTCTCCCACCACCAGATCGTGGGCGCCGCCCTCGGCGCAGACGTAGAGGTCGAAGAGAGGCGGTGTGCGGGTGCTCGCTGTCAGCGCGCGGGCCCGGCGCAGGGCGCGCGCGACCGTCTCGGCGTCATCGACCGGCACCGCGCCCTCGCCGCCGCCGTCCGGCACCGAGGTCACGGTCAGCTCGCGCCGAGCGTCCGGGGCGGGCTCCTCCTCGACCTCGCGGATCCCGGCGATCGGTCCACGATGACGTCGCTCGGCCGGGCGCGCGCGGGTCGGCGGTGCCTTCTCCCACGAGGGATCGAAGCCCAGGTAGGCTCGCATGCCGAGCAGCACTCCGGCGCGCTTGTCCGGGTCCTCACCGACCACGGCGACACGGACGCGGTCCTCGGGAAAGCGGTTCCAGAAGGCGGTGAGCAGATCGCTGCGCAGGCTCATTCCATTCACCCTGCAGTCACCCCAGTCACCCCAGTCACCCCAGTCACCCCAGTCACCCCAGTCACCACGGTGAACCTGCAGTCGACCCGTCACCCGGCCATCCGGCTTTCGAGGGAGTCCGTCGGAGAGTGATCTCGAGTCGGGACAATCGAATCCTCAAGGCTACGCGCCGTCTGCGCCGAAGTAAAGGTGGACGGGAGGACGATGGCGTGCTGCTCGAAGGCCCGCACCTCGTGCAGACCGCTCTCGAATGCGGCACGGCTCTCGAGGTGCTGCTCGTCGAGGCAGGCCAGCGGGAGACGTTCGCCGCGCTGCTCGAACGGGCCGGCTCGCTGGGGGTCGAGGTGCGCGAGGTGGAGCCGGCGCTGCTGCGAGAAGGGTCCGACGTCGACTCTCCCCGCGGCTTGCTGGCCCTGGCCAGCGTGCAGCGACCTGACCTCGCCGAGTTGAAGCGTCGAGCCGTCGCAGGCCGGGTGCTGTACCTCGACGCGGTGCAGGACCCGGGCAACGTCGGCGCGCTGATCCGTAGTGCGGCCGCCTCCGGCTGCGCGGCTGTGGTGGCGGCGCCGGGGAGCTGCTCGTGGCGCAATCCCCGGGCGGTGCGAGCGTCGGCCGGTGCGGCGCTCCGCCTTCCCCTCCTCTGGGGCGCTGCGCCCGAGCAGCTTCGCGAGCTCGTCGGCGACACGGCACCCTGGCTGACGCTGGCGGCGCACGGCGGAACCCCTCTGTGGAGCGCGACGCTGCCGCCGGCGGGGGTCCTGGTCGTAGGCTCCGAGGCACACGGCGTCTCGGCCGCGGCGAACCGCCTGGCCACGCACCGCTTGACGATCCCGCTCGTCGCCGGGGTCGAATCGCTCAATGCCGCCGTCGCTGCCTCGGTGGTGCTCTTCGAGTGGCGGCGCCGGGGCCCGAGCGATGCGCTGCCCGACTGATCGCAGGTCGCCGCGGGCAGCGCTGCCGCGGCCTGTGTGCGAGCGGGGGCGGTGGGTGGAATCCACCGCACGAGCCAACGGGTTGCGCGGGTGAATTCGGCACGCGCCCGTGGTACCTTGCCGCGGGCGACGGCACCGTGTGCCGCCCGGAGGGTCGACATCCGGAGATCGCGGCCCGTACTGTGCACGTCGCCAGCCCGGAACCCCGCCCCCGGAACCCCTACCAAGCCCCTGCGAAGAGGATCAGCCCGCGGCCGCGCGGCGACGACATCCCGATGACCACCACCTCTCCCTTCTCCGTGCTCGCCGCCCTGCCGGGCAACGAGGGCCCGGGTGCCCTGGGCCTCTTCCTCGACGCGGGCCCGGTGGCCTGGATCACCTTCTCGGTCCTGGCCTTCTTCTCGATCGGCTCGTGGGCGATCCTGCTGTCGAAGAACCGGCAGTTCCGCGTCGTCTCGCAGCAGAACCGGCGCTTCCTCGAGGCCTTCCGGCGCAGCAGCCGCTTCTCCGACATCAACAAGGTGGCGACGCAGCACAAGGCCTCGCCGCTGGTCGGCCTGTTCCAGGCCGGCTACCTCGAGATCGACACCCAGGTGAAGGCGCGCGCCCAACGACAGGAAGAGGGCGCGGGCGGCTACAAGATCAAGTCGTTGATCGCGATCGAGCGCAGCCTGCAGCGCGCCATCGCGGTCGAGATGCTGGCGCTGAGCAGGAACGCGACCTTCCTGGCGACCACCGCGGCGGCAACCCCGTTCATCGGTCTCTTCGGCACCGTCTGGGGCATCATGGTGGCGTTCAACGACATCAGCGCCAGCGGTTCGGCGTCGATCCTGGCGGTCGCTCCAGGCATCGCCGAGGCACTGATCAACACTGCGGCCGGCCTGGTGGCGGCGATCCCGGCGCTGATCGGCTACAACCAGCTCTCCAGCCGGCTGCGTCGCGCCAAGACCGACCTCGAGGACTTCGCGCTCGAGTTCCTCAATCTGGCCGAGCGCAACTTCACCTGAGCGGCGGGGCCGCCGAGAAACTCTTCGAGCCAAGCAGGGAACAGCAGATGGCCTTCCGCATCGGCGACTCCGACGACAGCTCTCCGATCGGCGACATCAACGTCACGCCGCTGGTCGACGTCATGCTGGTGCTGCTGATCATCTTCATGATCACCGCGCCGATGCTCCACCAGGGGATCGAGGTCGCGCTGCCCCAGGTGCAGGCCGAGGCGCTGCCGCAGCGCGACCAGGATCCGCTGGTGCTGTCGATCAAGGCCGACGGCCTGGTCTACGTCGCCGACGAGCCGCTGCATCCCAGCCTGCTGCAGGAGCGCCTGCAGCCGCTGCTCGAGGCGCGCGGAGACGATCAGGTGTTCATCAAGGCCGACAAGGACACGCCCTACGGCGCCGTCGCCGCGGTGATCGACGTCGTGCACCGGGCCGGCACCTACCGCATCGGACTGGTCACCGACCCCACCGGCGACCGCCGTCGCTGACCGCACGTTCCCGGCGATGGACGCAGTCACCCAGCTGCTCGACCGGCGCTCCCTCGCGACACCCCGTCTCGGCCGGCTGTTCCCCGTCGTCTCGGTGCTGCTGCACGTCGCGCTGGTTGTCGGCGCGGTCCTCGGACCGCGTCTCTTCGAGCGGCAGCGTCCCGAGGTCCGCTACGTCGAGGTGGTGACCATCCCCGCCGCCGACCTCCAGCGCGGGCCGCGTCCCGAGCCGCGTCGCACTCCGCCGGCGCCGGTTCCCGAGCCCGAGCCCGAGCCCGAGGTCGAGGCTCCCAAGCCGGCGCCCGAGGACGTTCCGGTGCTGCAGCCCGAAGAGCCAGAGCCGCGGCGGGAGTCGCCGCCCGAGGAGTCGCCGGTGTCCGAGGAGCCGGAAGAGCCAGCGCCGGTCGAGGCGCCAGGCACGCAGGAGACTCCGCCGGCCTCCACGGGTCGCAGCCAGGAAGCCGACTTCGCCGGCTTCGACGACCCCGAGTTCTCGCTGCGCTACTCCTACTATCTCGACCGGCTGATCGCCCGCATCCGGCGCGAGTGGCGACGCCCTCCGGTAGGCGAGGGCGTCGAGTTGATCATCAGCTTCCGCATCGTGCGCGAGGGCAACCAGCTCACCGAGCTTCAGGTCGCCCAGTCCTCTGGATCGCGAGCCTTCGACCGCGCCGCCTACGAGGCGGTGTCGCGAGCCGTGCCGCTGCCGCCGCTGCCTCAGGCGTACCGCAAGGACTCGCTGGGGGTGCGGATCATCTTCCGCTGAGGTCGGCGCGTCCGACCTGGTGCTCGAGCGCTCCGAGGGGCCGGCCGGCGCCGTGCGGCCGGGATTTTTCGCGTTTTCCGGGAGTTTCGGTGCTTTGCGGGATTGTTCCGCATCGTGACGAGCGTTCAGATCCAGACTGCGTCGGCGCCCGTACGCGCCGCGCCGTCGGAGTCAGGCACCGCGGTTCGGCGAGCTGCGAACCTGCGATAGTCTCGCGGCGCAAGTTCATTCGTCTCAAAGGTTTGCGCGCAGGAACACGGGCCACCGCGAACCAGGGCGAGATCCGACCACCCGAGCACGCCAAGGAAGACCACCCTCCAGCATGACCCGCGAAGCCGAGCACCGCACCACCTCCCTCAACCGCCCCACGGCTCCGGCCGCTCCGACCGGCCGTTTTCTCCGCGGACGGCGTCCCAGCTCCTACGCAACGGGCTCCCTCGCTGCCCTGCTGCTGATGCTGCTGCCGGCGCCGATGGTCTCTGCTCAGCAGACCGAGACTCCGGCCGACACCTCCCGCCTGCAGGACGGCGTCACTCTCCTGATCGAGGGCGACGTACGGGAGCGGGTGCGCCTCGCCCTGCCCGCCGCCAAGCACCGCTCCGTCTTTCCGCCGGCGGCGCGCAAGGCCGCCGAGGAGCTCGAACAGACGCTGCGCAGCGATCTCGAGCTCAACGGCATCTTCTCGGTGATGGGGCCGGACCAGCTCTCGGGCCTCGAGGTCAACGGCGACTTCACCCACGACTTCGAGCTCTACCGTTCCGTCGGCAACGACGTCGTCCTGCTCGCCGAGCTGCTCCTGGAGGAGGACAAGCTGGTGCTCGAGGGTCGCATCTTCGACCTCAAGGGACACGGCCTGATCCTCGGCAAGCGCTACCGCGGCACCTACGACCTGGCGCGGCGCATGGCCCACACCTTCAACGACGAGATCGTCTTCTACTTCACCGGCCAGCGCGGCATCGGGCTGACCAGCATCGCGTTCACCTCCGACCGCGACGGCAGCGGCATCAAGGAGCTGTACGTTATGGACTACGACGGCTACGACCAGCGTCGCATCACCGGTCACGAGTCGCTCACCTTCACTCCGGCCTGGTCGCCGGACGGCAACGGCCTCGCCTACACCTCGTACTACGAGCTCTCGCCTTCGCTCTACTGGGCCGATCGGCAGACCGGCCGCAAGAGCCCGATCCTGGTCGACGAGGTGCAGAGCACCTCGCCCGACGTGTCGCCCGACGGCAGCTCGGTGGTCTTCTCACGTTCGCTGCGCGGCAACATCGAGCTCTTCCGCTGCCGCATCCGCGACTGCCAGCAGACCCTGCAGCGCCTGACCAACTCGGGCGCCATCGACACCAATCCCTCGTGGAGCAGTGACGGGCGACAGATCGCCTTCACCTCGTCGCGCTCCGGGTCGCCACAGATCTACGCGATGGACGCCGACGGCGAGAACGTCCGTCGCCTGACCTTCGAGGGCAAGTACAACGAGGGCGCCGACTGGTCGCCGGACGGCCGCCGCATCGTCTTCGCCCACCGCGCCCCGAGCGGAGCGCGCTTCGACATCGCCCAGATCGAGGTCGGCACCGGAGACATGCGGGTGCTCACTTCCGGGCCCGGTTCGCACGAGGCGCCGACCTTCTCGCCCGACGGCAACTTCATCGCCTTCGAGTCCAACGTGAGCGGTCGCAAGCAGATCCATCTGATGACCGCCGACGGCCAGCCGGTGCGTCAGCTCACCACGGTGGGCCAGAACTACGGACCGTCCTGGTCGGGGTACCTGGAGTAGAGAACACGCCGCTGCCGACGGCGAAGCGCGGCCAACGACCCGGAAAACACCGAGAAATCACGCGTTTGCACCCACTTGCCTGTTGCTCCACCCGCGACGCCTTGTTACGATTCGCCGACCGAAAACCGTGGCGGCGAACGATCGGACAGCGATCCGACAAGGCTTCGCGCGCAGTCTCCGTAGATTCAACCTCCGCTGTACCCTCTTGAGGAGAAGAGCATGAACGCCAGAAGAATCGTCCACCTGGCTCTCGTCGGACTACTCGTCCTTTCCGTCGCGGTTGCGTGCAAGCCCGATCCCCCGGCGCCGCCGGCGCCCGAAGTCGAGCCGACTCCACCGGCGCCGAGGCCGGAGCCGACCCGCGACGTGACCCCGCCGCCGCCGCAGGAACCCGAGATGGATCCGCGCCAGAAGGCGCTCTCCGGTGAGCTGATCGGCGCCAACGACTACGCCCACGCCAACGGCCTGCTCGGCGATGTCTACTTCGCCTTCGACAGCTCCGCCCTCGACCAGGCGGCGCGCACCCGCCTGGCGCAGAACGCCGACTTCCTCAAGGGCGACGACGGCCAGGCCTTCATCGTCACCCTCGAGGGTCATTGCGACGAGCGTGGCACCAACGCCTACAACCTGGCGCTGGGCGAGTCGCGTGCCAACGCGGCGCTCGACTACCTCGTGTCCCTGGGCCTGGAGGCTTCGCGCTTCCGTACCCAGAGCTACGGCGAGGAGCGTCCGGTGTGCGAGGAGAGCACCGAGAGCTGCTGGCAGCGCAACCGCCGGGCGTACTTCCGCCTGACCGGCCGCCGCTGAGCCTGCGGGACTGCGCCAGAGGATGGAGAGCGAGCCGCTTGTCTGAGTCGAACCCGCTCTCCCCCCGCCGCGCCGCGCCCTCAGCTCGCCCCTTCGACGAGGCGCCGGGCCCTTGGTCCGGCGCCTTCGCCTTTCCACGCGCGGCAGCGAGCCTGCTGCCGATCGTGGTCGCGACCACCGCGCTGATCGGCTGCTCCTCGACTACCCAGCTCGACGGGATCGAGCTGCAGCTCAGCGAGGTCCAGGCGCAGCTTCGACAGCTGCAGCGGGAGGCTTCGAGCAAGGACGAGGTCACCTCTCTCGGCGTCACCGTGCAGGAGGACACCGCGACCCTGCTGCGCGCACAGGCCGATCTGCGCGACGAGGTCCGCCAGCTCGGCGCCCGGCTCGACGCCCTGGGCGACGGGTCGACGCAAAACGGCGCGACGCTACAGCAGGTCTCGCGGCGGCTCGACGCACTGGTGCAGTCCGTCGAGGCACTGCAGGATCTCGTCGAGCAGCACGACGCGACATCGCCGGCGCTGTCGACGATCGACGCCAGCAATCCGGAGCGCCTCTACCAGGCAGCCTACGACGATTTCCTGCGCGCCAACTACGACCTCGCACTGGCCGGTTTCCGGCGTTTCCTCGAGGTCTTCCCGCTCCACAACCTGGCCGACAACGCGCTGTACTGGATCGGTGAGTGCTACTTCTCGCGCGGCGAATACGCCGCCGCGATCCGCGAGTTCGAGGACGTGGCGCGACGCTTCCCGAGCTCCGATCGTCTCGCCACCACCCTGCTGCGTCAGGCCGGAGCCTGGATCGAGCTCGGCGACCGCGGCCGCGCCCGCACTCTGCTCGAGGACGTGGTGCGCCGCTTCCCGAACAGCGACGAGGCGGTGTTGGCCCAGCAGCAGCTGCGCACCGTCGGCGGCTGACCCGCACCACCCCCTTCGCTCGTCTCTCCAGCCTTTGCCTCCGCGGCACGTGGCGCTGCCGCTGTCCCGGGCGCATCGTTGACAGCAGGGCTGCCAGCGTCTACGCTTCCGAGTCCTTGCGTCTCGGCGCCGCCGTTCGCAGGCCGTACGGCCCCGCGGGCCATGCAGGCGCCGGGCGAGCCGGCGGGTGACACGACGAGCCGCTCCGCCCTCTTCGCTGACTCTGAGCAGACGCCACGTCTTCCGATTGCAGCCGACGCCTTCAGCCCGCGTCGACAACTGACTCCACCGCGAAAGGTCCCCCACCGAAATGGCCAACCACCGTTCCGCCGAGAAGCGCGATCGACAGTCCATCAAGCGCCGCGAGCGCAACCGCTCCCGCGTCTCGCGCCTTCGCACCCAGATCAAGAAGCTCCGCGCCGCCGTCGAGGCTGGCGAGCAGGACAAGGCTCGGGAGATGCTGCCGGGCACCCTGGGCCTCATCGACCGCACCGCCCAGAAGGGCGCGATCCACGCCAACGCGGCGGCCCGTCGCAAGTCGCGCCTGACCAAGCTCGTCCAAGGCGCTCAGGGCTGAGCCAGACTCACAGCGAGTGAGGCCACGGGGTTCCGGGCACAGGAGCGCCCGCGTTCTCTCCGCGTTCTGACTGGGGCTCCGCCTGACGACGCAGGTGGCGTGTGCGCCGCCAGCGCGCTCTCGAGACCACCCCTTCCGGCCCACTTCACGTCACGGGTGATCCCGGATCAAGTCCGGGACGACGGAGGAACGTCCTCTCCGTCGCCCCGAGCGCCGGGAGTGGCTCGCGAGGTCCTCGAGCGGCCCTCTCCTGCCCCTCTTCCTAGCCTCCCACCCCTTCACCGAGCGGTAGGACGTGAGCGGATTCGGTCGAGGCGAATACTGACGCCTTCTCGAGTCCGGAGGACGGGAAGAGGAGTCGCCTACTCGGCCCGCGCTCCGAGAGGCTGCGCCTCTGCCCTTCTGCCTCCCTGCCCTCTGCCCCTCTGCCCCTCTGCCCTACCCTTCCTCCCCTTCACCGAGCGGTAGGCCATCGAGCGGAGGCGGGCGGGGCGGAGGCCATCTGATGGGCGCATCGCTTCTTCTCGCTGGGCGCTACAGGCGCTCTTCGCAGCGCCCTGAAGCAGCCGCGGCAAACGACCGAGGGCCTGCTCCATGCCGAGCCAGGCCGACGCCCCACCCGCCTCGATCGCCGAAGCGAGGGCCGGGCCCGCGCGCGAACACCCCCGCTAGAAGCCCTCGAGCAGGTCGGTGACCATCGTCTTGGCGAAGCGTTCCGACGCCTCTTCCATCGCGATGTTCTCGCGGTCGAAGAAGGTCGCCTCGTCGCCCGACAGGTCGTAGACCTCCTTGAACAGGTAGCGGTCGTTGCTCCACAGCACCGCGCTCTGCGGCTCCTCGACCTCCCCGGTGCGGCGGAAGACCACCGAAGCGGTGATGTTGAGCTCGTACTCCTGCGCCCGCCCCTGGTCGTCGAAGGTCAGCGGCACGCTGGCGAAGCGCGTGATCGATCCCTCCAGCACCGCATCGGCATCGGCCGCCGACGCCGCCACCTGATAGCGCTGGCGGGTGACCAGCTCCTCGGTCAGCGCCTGGGTGATCAACTGCTCGATCTCAGCGCGGGTGGTGCGGTTCTCGAACGCCACGATGTAGATCGACTCGATGTCCGCCGGCAGGTTCGAGGCCTTTCCCACCAGGGTGTAGCCGCACCCCGTGAGCGTCGAGAGCGCGCCCAGCGCCAGCACGCCGACCAGCGCGACGAGGGTCCGCGGCCGCCCGAGGTCGCAGGAGCGTCGCGCCCGGGCGACGAGGACTTTGCGAGAGGAAACGGAAGGCACGAGGGATCTCCGATCGAGGTGGGGCGGGACCGCCGCGCCGAGGCGGCCGAACGCGGCGCATGGTAGCGCACTCCGACCGCAGCTCGCTGACGCCGGCACGACCCCAAGGCTCGCGAAGAGGCGATCAGCGTCGGCTCGGCCGGCCAACCCCGGGTGAAGCCGGCACCTCGACGCGCAGCAGCTCGGTGCCGCGGAGTCGCAGGCCGAGGATCTCTCTTCCGGCCGGCTCGATCGACACGCCGTAGCGACCGGGAGTCAGTCCCAGGAATGCCGCACGCCCATCCTCGAAGGCCGTGGCCCGGGTCCATCTCGAGCCCTCGAGCACGGCCTGCAGCTCGCCGCCGCCGCCGTCTTCGAGCTCGAGCACCAGCGCCGCGAAGCCCCGGCGAGCACTGTCGCGGCGCGCCGACACTCCGGGCCGGCCAGCGATGTAGAGATCGATGGCCTGCAGCGCGCCCTGGCGGTCGAGGACCCGGTCGGCGACCGTGGCGGCGCCGCCCTGGATCCGCTCGCCGGCCAGCGGCACGAAGTGGGCCGGCACGTAGTGGTGAAAGCGCAGCGGGTCGCTGAAGACGCGCACCCCGGGAGCCAGCTCGGTCTCGATCCAACGGTGGTAGCCGGGGGTGACCTCGTCGAAGACCAGCCCCGGCACTTCCCGTGCCGACAGCCCCACCGCCCGATGCATCGCGACGGCCAGGGCAGCGATGCCGGTGCAGTAGCCCGATCTGCGCTCGAGCACGTCGACCGCCGCCTGGCTGCGCTCGCGATCAAGCTCGTAGAGCACGTTGCGCGAGATCCAGCCGAGCAGGCGCGAGCTCGCCTGGTAGGTCGTCGCCGAGCCGGCGGTGAGGTGGCGCGCCAGCCTCCCGATCGGCGCGGAGTCGTCCAGCTCGTCGCTGCCGCGCCGTCGCTGCGCCTGCCGGCCCTGGAACGGGGCGGAGACGCCGATCGGCTCCAGATCCACCGACACCACGGCCCGGCCCAGCTCGTCCAGCTCCAGGCTGTAGCCGTGGTTGGCGAAGGCGGACACGGGAGCGCCCGGTGGCAGCTCCAGCACGCTGCGTTCGCTGCCTTCGACCAGAACGCCGCCGCGCAACAGCTCGGGCTCGAGCTGGGCAATCAGCCGTGGCGGGAGAAGCAGCCCCGCAGCCAGGACGCAGCAGGCGGCGAGCAGGAGGGCCACGAGCCGCGAGGCGCGTCGCGGCGCGACCAGGGGGCCCCCTTCAGGCGCCGCCATCGCTCCGGCCGGCCGGCCCCTGGCGCCGAGAAGCGGCCGCGCTCGAGCCGTCAGCCTGCGGTTCGGGCTCTCCATCACCGCTCGCCCTTTCGCTGCGGGCGATCCGGCGCGGCGCGTTGGCGCTGCGCATGTAGCCGTCGAGCAGGCCGTTGACGAAAGCGCCCGAGCGCTCGCTGCCGAACTTCTTGGCCAGCTCGATCGCCTCGTCGACGATGACGACCGGTGGCACGTCTGCCTCGTTGAGCAGCTCCCAGAAGGCGAGCCGCAGGACGTTGCGATCGACCGTCGGCATGCGCGCCACCCGCCAGTTCTCGGCCTGGCTCTCGATCAGCCGATCGAGCTCGGCCGAGCTCCCGGCGACCCCCTGGACCAGTCGCTGGGCATAGGCGAAGCTCTTCTCTGAACCGCGTTCGCGGCTGTCGATGGCGGTCTCGGCGGCGTAGAGGTAGAGGTCGAAGGACCGGAACAGCTGCGACAGCGGCGCGCCGGCCTGATCGTGCTGATAGAGCATCTGCAGCGCCATCTCGCGCCCCTGACGTCGGTCGCCCCGCCCTGATCGACGCCGCGATCCACGTCCAGAGGCTCCTGCCTCGCCTGTCCTGGCGCCGCTCAACTGTACCGTGCTCCGTGCTTCAGTTCGACGCCTTGGGGGCGGTGCTGGCGGCACGAAGCTGCTGCACCACCGAGCTCATCTCGATCGCCGCCTGGGCCGCCTCGGCCCCCTTGTTGCCGACCTTCCCGCCGGCGCGTTCCACCGCCTGCTCGCTGGTCTCGCAGGTCAGCACGCCGAGTCCCACCGGGATCCGGTAGGTGCGCACGACGGCCTCGCAGCCCGACATGCAGGTCGAGCAAACGTAGTCGAAGTGCGCCGTCTCACCGCGGATCACCACGCCGAGGGCGACCAGAGCGTCGAACTCTCCGGTGGCCGCCATCTCCTCGAGTGCCAGAGGGATCTCGTGGGCGCCGGGCACTCGGACCAGCGTCAGCTGCTGCCTCTCGACACCGATACGGTCGAGCTCCTCGACGGCGCCGCGGATCAGCTCCTGTACGATGCGGTCGTTGAAGCGGCTGGCGACGAGGCCGATGCGCTTCCCGACGCCGTCCCAGGAGCCGCGGATGGTGGCGATGTCGTGCATCTTCGGGACCTTCTCGGAGTTGGATCGCGGACTCGGTGTGCGGTCGGTTGACGAGGCTGGAAGCCGTCGACGGTGGTCCGGCCCTGGCGGCGCAGAGGGGAAGCAGCTCTCCAGTGTAGGAACGGCGGCAGGAATCTGTCAACGAGCAGCGCCCGTCTTCCTCACCCTTGCTCATCGTGGTGCTCATCGTCGTGCTCATCGTCGGGCACAGGCTTCTTCGTGTCGTCGCCTCGGCAAGGACCTCGTTGGAGGGCCAGCGCTTGCGCCGCCACCGCGAGTTGCTAGGATCTGGTACGCCGAATGCATCGAAACCTAGTGATTCGAGTGGGTGCCCCGCTGTGGAGCGCCGGCGCCCCGAAGGGACGGCCAGAGTTGCCACCTACCCTGTCCCGTCCCGGTACCTCGAGACCCGAAGCGAAAATCCTGTCCGTGTCCGTCCGACAGCAGAAAGCCACCTGGACCCCGTGAGTCCCTCACCCCCCAACCACGTCTTCCCGCGCCGCCTCGGAGCCGCTCTCGAGCGGCGACCCGAGCTGCTCGTCGACATCTGCCGCACCCTGGCGACCAGCCCCGAGGCCCTTGCCGGCTGGCACGTCAGCTCGCGGAGCAGCGGCACGCCGAGCCTCGGCGAGCTCGCCGAGCTCTGTCGGGTGACCGGCCTGTCGAGCGACTGGCTCCTGGGTCTCGAAGGACGGGACGACACCCCGGTCTGGCGCGAAGATCGCAAGCCGAGGTCGGCGGAGGCCTACGATCCCGACGCGGTCCGCGCTGTAGCCGATCTGGTGCGTCGCTTCTCTCGAGCCATCGAATCGGCGGAGATCCCCCCTCAGCACAAGTTCGCCTTGATGCACGGATTGCTCACCACCAGGCCCAAACCGTCTCCAGCCAAGACGCCGGCCCACAGCCAGGAGAACGGAGAATGACACCCAGCGAAGATCTCGCGCGACGCGCAGCCCACCTCCTCGGCCTGGCAGGGGACTTCATCGACTGGAGTCGACTCGACGATCGGGAGTTCATGCGCCTGGTCGAGCTCGTCGACACCTCGCAACCGGAGATCTCCGACCAGCTCTTCGAAGCCCTCTCGCTGCTCCTCCAGCAGGAGCCCCTCGAAGCGGCGCAGGAGAAGGACGTCCGCGTGCCCGGCTACGATCCGCTGCTCGGGGCCCTCGGTGAAGGTGATGCGGATGCGGAGGGCCGCGGGATCGGAGCGGAGCAGACCGAAACGCCTTCCGGAACGCCGGCACCGGCCACCGCCTTCCGGGTCATTCGCGGCGGCAGGAGATGACCTGGCGCGGAGATCGCGCACGACAGACCTGGGCGCTGGTGATCGCCCTCGTAGCCATCACCAAGGCGATCCTCGGCATCCTCGCCCTGCCCACCGCCAGCACCGCGGGCGGCATGATCGAGCTGGCCGCCTTCGCCTTCGTCCTCGTGGCCTGCCTCATCGGCGCCCTGGTCATGGTCCCGACCTCGCCGGTGCTGGCCTCGCTGCTGGCGGTCCTCGCGGCCGCCTACTCGTCGGGCATCGTCAGTCCCTGGTGGCGACCTCAGCTGGTGCCGATCGAGCTCTTCCTTCCCGCCACGTTGTGGCTGCTCGCTCTACGCAGCGATCCGCCGCGCTGGTTCGACCGGGCGACCTCGGCTGCCCTCGGCCTGTGCCTGGCGATCTTCGTCAGCGCCGCCGCCGGTCTCCTGTCCCAGGACGTGATGCTCGAGATCCTGGCGCCGCTGTGCGTCCTGCCGGTGTTCGTGCTGATCCGGAACCACCGCATCATCGGGCTCGACCCGAGGGTGCGGGCGCTCGTCGTCGCCATCCTCCTGCCGGTCGGTTTCCTCCTGATAAATTCGCTTATCCAAATTCCTCTCAATTCAGGTAAGCTACCGGAAGCCCTGGATTCGAGTGCGCTAGCAGTGGCGGTCAACGGGATCGCCGGAATCGGGGCGATCAACGTTGCCCGCGTAGCGTGGCGAGAAAGAGAGGCTGAGATGTTGGCACGAGCGAGGATTCAGAAGCCGCAGGACTTCGTGAACTGGGGACTCGAGGTGTTCGAGGCGAGCGTGACCGCCGCCAGCCTGGAGATGAGTGAAGGCGCGCGTCAGGCGTTCCGTGAGATCTACGCCGAGAGCGGGATCAAAGCGGCACGTGTGCCGCGGGTCTTCGTCCTGGTCGAGGATCAGCTGCGTACCGTCATGGAGCAGCAGGCGGCGATGGCCGTCATGGCGGCCCGTTGGAAGGGCCAGGCCTGCGTCGAGAGCGACGACGTCTGGCGCAGCGTGCGCGGCCACCAGATCGTCAAGAACAAGACGCCGCTGTGCCCCTTCCTGGCGGCGCCTATCTCCAGGGAAGAGGCTGCCTGAGGCATCGACACTGTGAGGGCATCGACCCTGTGAGGGCATCGACCCTGTAGGGACTTTGCAGCGAGAGACGATCGTCTTCTTTCACTTCACCATTCCGCCCGGGACGGGCTCCGCTCGTCGGAGCCTCGACCCGGGGCGGGGTGAGGCGCTTGCGGCCAGGCCGGCCGTCACTGTCTTCATCGGGTCGACCCGTCCGGCCCGCCACGCCGGCATCAGGTTGGCGAGAGCGGCCGCAGCGAGCAGCACCAAGACGACTGCCGGAGCACGAGCGGGATCGACCGCCGAGGTCTCGTACAACACCGAGGCGACCAGTCGGGAGACGCTGAACGCCAGCCCCAGGCCGAGTGCGAGGCCGACGAGGCTCAAGCGCAGCCCCTGGCCGCGCCGCCGCCACGACGTCGACCAGACCGTCGTGCCAGGCGGTCTAACGTCCGCGCCAGGGACGCTGCCGGACGGCCGCTCGCAGCAGACGGGCGAAGCCGACGGCGATCTCGGCTCCGAACGCGGCGTGCAGTCGCCGCGGGAGCAGACGCAGCAGCTGACGATGCGGGGCGAGCTCGAACCCTGTCGGGCGACGGATCATCGGCCGAGTCCGGGGAGAAGATCACGCTGGCGCACGAGCTCGGCCAGCCTTACCAGTCTCCGCCCCTCCCGCTCCAGCGCCTCGCGGCCGGCTTCTGTCATGGCGAAATACCGTCGCGGACGACCCGGGCCGGAGCGCTCGCTCTCCGCTACGTCGACGTCGTCGGTCGTGCCTGCATCGGTCGGACACTCCTCCACCCAGGCGAGATCGAGCAGCCGCTGGAGGGTGCCGTAGACGGTGCTGGGCCCCATCGGCGGCCCGGGCCCGGAGTTCAGGCGCGCCGCCTGCAGGATGGCGTAGCCGTGCAGAGGCCCGTCGGCGAGCGCCAGAAGCAGATGGAAGACGGCGGGCGTCAGGGCCTTCTCGGCCCGAGCCGCACCCGTCCCCGACCTCTCGCCTCTGTCAGCGGGTTCGGCGCAATCCACCTCTCCGGTTCCCTCATCGTCGCATCTGGTTCGGGGAGCGACCGGATACTCCAGTCACGGGAGTATCTACGCGCCCGCCGGCCGGCGGTTGCATCGCAACCTGGAGCAGCGCGGCGCGGCGCACCGCATGGCGCCTCGCACTTCCGGCTTCCGATCCGCGACACGGCCGGGCGCCGAGGGTGGAACTAGGTCCGCGCCGGGCCGACCCAGACCTGCTGCGCGTTGACGAACTCGCGGATCCCGTGCGGGCCGAGCTCGCGGCCGTAGCCCGAGCGCTTGACGCCGCCGCTGGGCAGGCGGGGATCGGTCTTGACGATCCCGTTGACCGCCACCTGGCCGGTCTCGATCTGGCGAGCCATCGCCTCGCCTCGGGCCGCCTGGGTCCACAATCCGGCGCCGAGGCCATACGGGGTGTCGTTGGCCAGCTCGATCGCCTCCTCGGCGTCGCCGACCCGCGTCACCGCGGCGACCGGCCCGAAGGTCTCCTCGCGGAAGGCCGCGCTGTCGGTGGGGACTTCGGCGAGCAGCGTCACCGGGTAGAAGAAGCCACCGCCTTCCGGCACCTCGCCACCGAGGAGGCAGCGGGCTCCCGCCGTCACGGTCTCTTCCACCTGGGCGGCGAGCGCCCGGCGCAGGTCGCCGCGGGCGATCGGTCCGACATCGGTCTGCTCGCTGCGCGGGTCGCCCACACGGAAGGCGGAGAGCTGCGCCTCGAGGCGCTCGACGAACGGTTCGTAGACCGGCTCCTCCACCAGCAACCGCTTGGCTGCGATGCACGACTGCCCGGCGTTGATGATCCGCGACAGCGCCAGGACCCTGGCGGCCTCGTCGAGGTCGGCGTCAGCGAGAACGATGCCGGGATCGGAACCGCCGAGCTCGAGCACCACCGGCTTGATCACCGATCCGGCGACCGCCGCGACCGCGGCTCCGCCGCGATCCGACCCGGTGAAGGACACGGCGCGGATCCGTGGATCGCGGATCACCTCCTCGACGTCCTCGGTGGCGAGCGGCAGATTGATGAAGACCCCGGCGGGCGCGCCGTGCTCGGCGATCTCCTGGTCGAAGATCGCACCGATCGCTGCGGCGCAGCCGGGAACGTGCGGGTCGTGCTTCATCACGCACGGGTTGCCGGCCATCAGCGCCGGGGCGCAGAAGCGGAAGGCCAGCCACAGCGGCGCGTTCCACGGCAGGATGCCGAGCACCGGTCCCAGTGGCAGGTACTGGACATAGCTCGAGCTGGCGTCCGAAGTGAGCCTCTCCGTGGCCAGGTAGTGCTCACCGTGCTCGGCGTAGTGCTCCGCACACCAGGCCGCCTTGTCGACCTCGCCGCGGCCTTCGCGGATCGGCTTGCCCATCTCCTCGCACATCAGAAGCGCCAGTCGCTCACGCTCCGCACGTAGCCTCGCGGCGACGCCGCGCAGCAGGGCGCCGCGCCGGTCGAAGGAGGCGCCACGCCACGGTGGGGCAGCGGCCGCGGCGGCAGCGAGGATCTCCTCGCGCCCCGCCTCGTCCGCAGGCTCGACGCGGCGCAGCTCGACGCCAGTGGTCGGATCGACGGCGATCAACACGGCTGCGCCTCCTCGGTCTCCGTGGAGCCGCCGGGAGGCCTGCCGTCGGAGCGGCTCGTCTGGCTCGCGTCGACCTGCTCCGCGACCGCAGCTTCCGGCTTGTAGACGAAGTCGAGATCGAGGCCGAAGAACGAGCGGCAGCCGTTCGCGGTGATCGCGATGGTGTCCGAGATGCCCACCGTCTTGTCCCCGTCGACGGCCCACATCCAGGGAATGATGTGGAAGGTCATCCCCTCCTCGAGCACCCGGGAGTCGCCCTGCTTCAGGCTGATGATGTAGCCCTCGTCCCAGCTCGGCGGGAAGGCGATGCCGATCGAGTAGCCCGAGCGCGTGATCAGCGAGGCGCCGACATCGTTGTCGGTGATGATGTTGCGCACCAGGTTGTCGGCGTCGGAGACGGTCAGCCCCGGCCTCAGGGTGCGGTGCACTTCGGCCAGGGCGGTCTTCATGCGTGCCTGCGCCTTCTCCAGTGACGGGGTCGGATCGCACAGCGCCACCGTGCGCATCATCGCGGTGTGGTAGCGACGCACGCAGCCTCCGACCTCGAGGAACACGTGCTCGCCGGGCCGCACCTCGCGCCCCTCCCAGGTGGCGTGGCCGATCATCGAACGCGGCCCCGACGTCACGTACGGCATCACCGCCGGCGGCTCGCCGCCGGCACGGAACATCGCGGCACTGATCGCGGCGCCGATCTCGTTCTCGGTGACCCCTGCGGCGCACGCCTCGATCCCCGCCGACATGCCGGCCTCTGTCGCTTTCGCCGCCCGCGCCATGAGATCCAGTTCCGGCTTCGATTTGCGCACCCGCCCCTCCTCGACGATGCCGAAGCAGTCGCTGAGCCGGCCGCGGCCGGGGCTCGCCGCGATCGCGCTGTGCAGGGCGTCCTGGTGGTAGGCGGCGAAGAAGTAGCTGTTGCGCTCGTAGCCGATGGCACCACCGAGCAGACCGAACTCGCGCAGACTCTCGACCAGCATCTGGATCGCGTCACCGGTGTCGGGGTACGGCCTGGTGAGCTCGACCCAGGTGCGGGCGTGCACGTTGGTCTCCTCGAGCCGGCGGGTGACCATGAACGGATCCGACTCCAGGGGCACCACCAGGGCCTGGAAGAAGGAGTAGCCCGTGGTCTGGTAGTCGGTGAGGTACATCAGGTTCTCGGGGTCCGAGATCACCACCGCGTCGAGCAGGCGCCTCTGCATCCGCTCGCGTAGCTCGTGCAGCCGCCGCTCGTACTCCTCCGGCGGGAAGGTCATGTCGTCGCGCTTGCGCACCGCTCGCCTCCTCGGTCTTCTGTCAGGAGTGGGCGGCGACGGCGGCGCGCACGGAGGACGCCAGCAGCTCGAGACCCTCCTCGAGGTCTTCGTCCGGCGTCGTCAGCGGTGGGATCAGCTTCAGCACCCGGCCGCCGCTGCCGCACGGGCCGATCAGCAGCCCCGATTCGAAGCAACGCTTCGCCACGTCCTTGGCGAGCCCGCCATGCACCACGTCGAGCCCCTGCATCATCCCCTTGCCGCGCACCTCGAAGCGATGCTCGGCGAGCTCCTCGGCCAGCTCGGCGAGCGCGCCGGCCATGCGCTCGCCCTTGCGGCGCACGTCGTCCATCAGCTCGTCGCCGACGAAGTACGACAGTGCCTCGCGCCCGGCGACGAACGACAGGCCCTGACCGCGGAAGGTCCCGGTGTGCTCTCCCGGCGACCAGTGGCGGTCGTGCTCGGGATGGATCAGGTTGAGCGCCAGGGGCGTGCCGAAGCCGCCGACGCCCTTGGCCAGGTTGACGATGTCGGGCTCGACGCCGAGACCGTCGAAGCTGAAGTAGGAGCCGGTGCGTCCGCAGCCGGCCTGGATGTCGTCGAGGATGAGCAGTGCCCCGTGCCTACGGGCGAGATCCTGCACCGCCTTCAGCCACTCGCCGCTGGCGACGTGCACGCCGCCCTCCGCCTGCACCGGCTCGACCAGGAAGGCGGCAGGAGGCGCCAGCCCGCTCGACGGATCGGCGAGCGCCGCGTCGTAGGCCTCCAGGGCCGCGATACCGCCGCCGGGTGCGGTCTCGAACGGCAGCCTGACGACGTGCTCGAGCGGCACCCCCGCGGCGCTGCGGAAGTAGCTGTTGGCGGTGCACGCGAGCGAGCCGAGCGTCATGCCGTGGAAGCCGGAGGTGAACGCCACGACGGTCGAGCGCTTGGTGATCTTGCGCGCCAGCTTGAGCGACGCCTCGACCGCGTTGGTGCCGGTCGGGCCGACGAACTGTAGCCGGTGCGGCATGCGGCGCGGCTCGAGCACAACCTCGGTGAAGCGCTCGACGAAGCCCCGCTTCGCTGTGGTGTACATGTCGAGGCTGTGGGCGACTCCGTCGCGCTCGAGGTACTCGATCATCGCCCGCTTCATGCGCTCGTTGTTGTGACCGAAGTTGAGCACCCCAGCGCCGCCGAAGAAGTCGATGTAGCTTCGCCCGAGCTCGTCGACCTGGCGGGCGTTCGAGGCACTCTCGAACACGGTCGGGAAGGCGCGGCAGTAGCCGCGGACCTCCGACTCGCGGGCCTCGAAGATGGTGGTGTCGTTGTCACGCGCCGGGGCGAGCTCGGGCGCCGGCTTCTCGCTGACGGTGGTCTTCTTCGCATCGAGGGTCGTGGTCATCTGGCGATCTCGCTTCCTTCCCTGTCAGAGCCGCGATCGGTCGAGTCGGAACGGTGGTCGCCGCAGGTCGGTGAGGACGGACCGGAGAGCCCGGCCAGGCGGCTGTAGATTCGGACCACGCGCGGCAGGAGGGCGTCGTTGAAGTCGTAGTGGGGACTGTGGCAGGGATGTGCCGTGCCGTCCCCGGGGTCGCTACCGACCAGCGCGAAGGCGCCCGGCCGGTGTTCCAGGTAGACGCCGAAGTCCTCCGACGCCATGATCGGCAGCGGCGCGTTGGCGCGCCAAGCGCTGCCGAGCTCGGCGGCGAGTACGGCGCGATACCGCGAGGCCTCCTCGGCGTGGTTGCGGGTGACCGAGTAGCGCGGAAAATGCTCCACCGTCGCGGTGACGCCGTGCGCCTCCGCGGTCGATGCCGCCACTCGAGAGATATCGCGTTCGACGGCTCGACGCAAACTCTCGTCCGAGAGGCGGATGCTGCCGGCGAGGGTGCAGCGGTCCGGAATCACGGTCTCGGGGCCGCGTGCGTCGAAGCTGGTGACGCTGACCACCACCGCCTCCTGCGGCGCTCTCAGGCGGCTGACGACCTGTTGCAACGCCACCGTGATCGCGGCTCCCGCCAGCACCGGGTCGCGGCAGGCCTCGGGCTGGCTGGCATGGCCACCGCGACCCTCGACGGTGATCCGGAAGGTGCCGTTCGCGGCCATCACCACGCCGTCGGGGCAGAGGGCGGTGCCGAACGGGAGGGCCGGCCAGTTGTGCCAGCCGAACACACAGTCGACCCCGTCGAGGGCACCCTCCTCCACCATGCGTCGGGCGCCGTGCCCGCCCTCCTCCGCCGGCTGGAAGATCAGGGTCACCGGGCCCGGCAGCTCCGCCTCATGGCGCCTCAGCCAGGCAGCCGTGGCCAGCAGCGCAGCGCTGTGGCCGTCGTGGCCGCACGCATGCATGCGGTGCGGCACCTGCGAACGCCAGGCGTGTCGCCCCGCCTCGTCGATCGCCAGTCCGTCGATGTCGGCGCGCAGGGCGACGTGACGGCCCTGGGCCGCCGCCGCCAGTGTCGCGAGGGTGCCGGTGCCGGCGCAGGCTCGCCAGCCGATCGCGAGCCGATCCAGCTCGGCGCGGATGAGCGCCGCCGTCGCGTGCTCCTCCCAGGCGAGCTCGGGCGTTCGGTGCAGCTCGCGGCGCAGCGAGGTCGCCCGGGCGATCGTCTGGCGCCAACCGGGAGGCGGGTCGGAGTGCTTCATCGCCCCCCGCGGCGCGTCGGGGCGCGGGCTCGGCCGCGCCGAGTCCGAGCGGTCGGGCAGGTCGGTGAGGCGGGGGGCATCGGAGGCGGCATCGAGGGCAGCATCGGAGCCCCCACCGTACCGCACGACCGCGCTACGACTCGACGGTCAAACCGACCACGCCGGTGGCGCCAGTCGCCCAGCATCGCATCTGGCACCGTCAGCAGGGCCCTGTTCCTACGCCCCACTGCGACCGTCGGCACGGCGGGCCGCTGCGAGCCGGGCGGTCTGCAGCAGGCCCCTCGACTCCTGGATCTCCCGCGTGCAGCGGGAGCAGCAGCGGTTCCGACGCATTGGTCGGGACGGCGAGATTCGAACTCGCGACCCCCTGAACCCCATTCAGGTGCGCTACCAGGCTGCGCCACGTCCCGTCCGATGCGAATCGTACGCCGGCCCACCTCGCGAAGGGGTGCGTCGGAGGGCTTGGGGAGCCGGCGAGAGGCGCCGACGGCGCCGCGGGCTCAGGCGCGCAGGTCGTCGAGCAGCGCCTGCGCTTCGCGGCGCAGGCCCTCGAGGCCTCGAACGATGCTTTGTATCCGGTCGTCCGCGAGACTGTCAAGCGACGACGAACCCGCCGGTGGCGCCTCCTGGTCGCTGCTGTCGCCCGCTCCGTCGGCCGCACGTTCCTCGCTCTCCAGCCGTTCCGACGCCGCCACCGCCGGGTCGTCATCGGATGGTGCTTCGAGATCGTCGTCGTCGCGCTCCGATCCCTCTCCACCCTCTCCACTGTCCTCGCCCTCCGCGCCCTCCGCGGTCGCGTCCGGCTCCTCGAGGCTCTGGTCGAGTTTCTGGTCGAGTTTCTGGTCGACCGGATCGGGCTCCTCGTCCAGCTGGTCTGGCTCCTGCTCCTCCGGCTCCGGTGGTGCATCGTCCGCCGCGGCGGCGTCGCCGTTCTCGGAACCTCCCGATCCCTCCTCCTCCGCGTCGTCCTCCTGCGCCTCACCGCCTTCTTCGCCCAGGCGCGACTGGCGCTCGTCACGCGGAGTCGATCGCGCCGAGCGGCCGGTCCTGCCCTTGCCGGGCTCTTCGCCGAACTCCGAGAGCAGCTTCTTCTTCGCTCCGGCGATGGTGTACCCCTCGTCGTAGAGGAGCTCCTTGATACGGCGCGCCGCGGTCAGCTGCTGCTCGCTGTAGGTCGACTGCTGCCCCTTGCCCTGGCGCAGCGGGGAGAACTCGGTCTCCCAGTAGCGCAGGACGTAGGGCTGGATGCCGAGCTCGCGGCAGACGTCGGCGGACTTGTACTTCTTGGGGCTCATCGGACGCTCGTGACGGGCGGTGCGTGGTTCGCGGATGTCGGCGACGGCGATCGCCGCGGTGGCGAATGCGGAGCCAGGTCCGCGCAGACCGGCGCCGGCTGCGGCTCGGACGCCGACGAAGCGCAGAGTACACCGCGACGCCAGATCTCGCCACGCTGCCGGACGTCGGGACGAAAACGTCGCTTCATCCGCGAACCCCCGCAACGGAAAGGCCGCACCTCGACGAAGAAGCTCCCGCCGGTCCTCGGCGCGGCAGTCCCGTCGCTCAGCTGCGCTGACGCACCACCAGCCGGATCGGCACCCCGTCCAGACCCAGCTCGGCGCGCAGACTGTTCTGCAGGTAACGTCGGTACGCGTCGTTGCGGTCGAGGGTGCGGTTGGCGAAGAGCATGAACGTCGGCGGTCCGGTCGACACCTGGGTGGCGTAGTACATCTTCCACGGCCCCGCCTTGCCCTTGCCGGACGGCGGCTGCACCCGCGCGATGGCCGCCTCGAGCAGCTTGTTGAGCTGCGCCGTGCCGATCTCGAGCTCGAAGCGCTGGACCACCGGGTCGATGCCGTCGAGGATGCGGTCGATGCGCCGACCGGTCAGCGCCGAGATGTTGAACCGCGGGGGATTCGACAGCAGCTCCGAGAGGCGCTGCCAGCCGAGCTCGAGCTCGTCACGCTTCTCCTCGTCGAGCAGGTCCCACTTGTTGATCGCCACCGCGGCGCCGCGGCCGAGCTCCCAGATCGAACCGGCGATCGCCATGTCGCCGGTGGTGATGCCCTGGCTGGCGTCGACCACCAGGATCGCCACGTCCGCCTGCTCGATCTGCCGGCGCGCCAGCAGCACCGCGATCGACTCCGGGGCGTCGGTCATCTGCGAGCGACGCCGGATCCCGGCGGTGTCGACCAGCAGGTAGCGACGACCGTCCTCCAGCACCAGCTCGCTGTCGATCGGGTCGCGGGTGGTGCCGGCGACCTCCGAGACGAGCGTGCGGTCGGTGCCGAGCAGCCGATTCACCAGCGACGACTTGCCGACGTTGGGGCGCCCGACGACCGCGATCCGCGGGCCGTCGAACGGCTCCTGCCCCCCGAACGTGACCTGCTCGGCAACCGCCTCGAGAAGCTCCTCGATGCCTCTGCCGTGCTCGGCGGAGACCAGCAGCTGCGGCCAGACCCCGAGGGCGTAGAACTGGTCGAAGAGCTCGGTGGCCAGGTTGGTGTCGCCCTTGTTGACCACCAGGATCATCGGTTTGTCGTGCCTGCGTAGCTCGGCGAGCACCGCCTCGTCGGCGGGCAGCGGGCCTTCCTTGCCGTCGACCACCAGCAGCAGGAGCTCGCTCTCGCGCACCGCGGCGAGCACCTGGTCGCCGAGCCCCAGGGGATCGTCGCCGGGAACCAGACCTCCGGTGTCGACCAGCTCGATCTCGCCCCGGTCCTCGACGCTCAGGGTGGCGAAGATCCGGTCGCGGGTGACGCCGGGCATGTCGTGCACGATCGACTGCCGCCGTCCGATCAGGCGATTGAACAGGGTCGACTTGCCGACGTTGGGACGACCGACGATCGCCACCAGCGGCCGGGCAGGCCCGGGACGCGGCGGCGTCGAGGACTCCTCTGCCGACCGCGGCTCGAGGTCGTCGCCGTCGGTCGACGCCGGGGCGTCGGGCCCGCGCCGCGACGCCGACTCGTCGCCGCTGCCGCTCACCGCCGCCCTCCGAGCGCCTCGCGGCGGCGCGAAGCTGAACCTGCCCGCACGGGGAGCTCCCTCCGAGCTACTGCTCGAGGGTGGTCTCGATGTTGCGGTGGAGCACCTGCCAGCCGCTGTCGCGGCGCTTGAGCTGGTACTTCACCCGGTTGCGTTGACCGAGCGACTGGGAGAGGACCTGGTCGGTACCCGAGGCGAGCACCCGCACGTCCCAGACCTCGAGGGTGGTGACGAAGGCGTTGGCGTAGTTCCAGATCTCGACGTCCTCGACCGTGAAGCTCTGCAGGGTCGGCGCGATGACCCGGTTCTCCTGCTCCATGAACTCACCGATGCGCTTGAGCAGACTGGCCATCTCCTTCTCGGCCGCATAGTCGCGCAACACCTCGATGTTGCCGGTCTCGTAGGCCTCGCCGAGACGCGGCAGGTACTCCCGCATCATCGCCTCGATCGCCGCCTTGTCGGCCTCGAGGTCGGCGGCGGCGCGCTCCTCGCTGCAGCCGCCGGCGAGCACCCCCAGGAGCACACAGACGGCGACCACCGTTCGGCGTGCCGCCGGCGCGAGGTCGCCGCGGCGGCCGCCAGCGCGGCTCTTCGGGTGATCGGTTCGGGGGCTGCGCAAGTCGTGCTCTCCTTGGGCGGTGCCGGCTCGCTGCCGGATCGCCGCGTTCGTCCTACTCTACCGACCCCGAGGATGCCCGGTCGGTTCCCGTGCTGCCACCGTGCTGCGGACTGGTGGACGCCCTCCCCCGGTTGCGACCTCAGTCGGCGAGCTCGACGTTGATGCGGCGCCTCGGCTCGTCGACCTCGCGCAGCCGCAGCCGCAGCCTGTCGCCGAGCTGGAAGCGTCGGCCGGACGAGCGGCCGACGAACTCGAGACCCGACCGCGCCAGCTCGTACCAGTCGTCGTCCAGGGCGTCGACCGGCAGCAGGGCGTCGACGCCGTAGCCGTCGAGCTGCACGAAGAGGCCGAAGTCGAGGGCGCCGGTGACCACGCCGTCGATCTCGAGGCGCCGCTGCCTGGCGGAGCTCTTCCCGCGGCGCCTGCCGCCTGCGCCTCGCTCCTCTTCCAGGCGCTGCGCCAGGTGCCGCACCACCCTCCACTTGCGCAGATCGCGCTCGGCACTCTCGGCCCGCTGCTCGAGTTTGGACAGCTCGGCGGCGAGCTGCCCGGCCGAGCGCGGGCTCAGCCCCGCCTCGCCCGCAGTCGGCGCCTTCGGTGCGCGCCCGCGGCGCTGCGAGCGGCGGCTGGCGATCAGCTCCTTGAGGCGGCGGTGCATCACCAGGTCCGGATAGCGCCGGATCGGCGAAGTGAAGTGGCAGTAGTGGTCGAGAGCGAGCGCGAAGTGGCCGCGCGACGCCGCGGTGTACACCGCCCGGGTCAGCGCCCGCATCAGCAGCTGCTGGGCGAGGTCCTCGCGGCCGAGCTCGCGGCCGCGACGGGCCAACTCCTCGAGCAGGTCCTCGGCCGAGAGCGAGGCGTCGAGGGGCGGATCGTCGGGCACCAGCTGGGACCATGCCTCGACGATGTCGGAGGCGTCGGGGACCGGATGATGGCGGTAGAGGTGCACACCAGGGGTCACCGCCAGCTCGTCGGCCCGGCGCGCTGCTTCGTCCGCGTGCAGCACGGTGGCGACGGTTTCGTTGGTGACCAGCATGAACTCCTCGATCAGCCGCTGGCTGGCGCTCGACACCGCCTCGCGCCGCAGCACTTCGAGGTCCGGGCCGATGGAGATCTCGCTGCCGCCTCCGCCGCGCTCGAACTGCAGCGCGCCGCGTCGCCACCGCTGCTGGTCGAGCAGTCGCACCAGCTCGCCGGCGACGTCGAGCATCTCGACGAGCTCTCCCGGCAGCTCTGCGCGCACCCCCTCGTCGCCCTCGAGGAAGCGCGCCACCTCGGGGTAGGTCATGCGCCGATCGCTGCGGATCAGGCTGTTGAAGAAGCGCTCGCCGGTGCGCCTGCCGCGTTCGTCGAAGGTCATGTCGACGGTCATCGCGTAGCGCAGCTCGTCCGGCCGCAGCGAACAGACGTCGTCGGAGAGCACCGGCGGCAGCATCGGCACCACCCGCTCGGGGAAGTAGACGCTGGTGCCGCGACGGCGCGCCTCGAGATCGAGCGCCGACCCGAGCTGCACGTAGTGGGCGACGTCGGCGATGTGCACCATGAGCCGGAAACCGCCACGTGGGAGCCGCGACACGCTGATCGCATCGTCGAAGTCCTTGGCCGATATGCCGTCGATGGTGACCGTCGGCGTGCGCACGAGATTGCTGCGCCTCGGTCCCTTGCGCGGTCGCTCGCTGATCTCCTCGCCGGCCGCCTGCGCGGCGTCGGCGAGCACTTCATCCGGGAAGTCTGCCGGGATCTCGTGGTGGTGCACGATCACGTCGACGTCGACCCCGGGAGCGGCCTGCTCGCCGAGCACCTTCTCGATCCGCCCCACCAGCTCGCCCGACTTCTTCTCGCTGACCTCGACCACCACCCAGTGGCCGGCGAGCTTCTTCAGCTTGCCGGGCTTGATGTCGACGTCACGCGCGTCGTGCCGCAGCCTGGGATCGAAAGTGCGCAGCGTCGGTGGACCGCTGCCCGAGCCGTCGACCAGAGCGACCAGGCGCTCGCGTCGCCGCGTCAGCACCCGGGTCACTGCCCCGAGGGGATGCGGCGCCGCCTCCGGCTTGCCCATCACCCGGCGCACCAACACCACGTCGCCGTCCCTGGCCCCTGCCCGGTCGCGCTCGCGGATGGAGAGCTGCCGCAGGCGTTGACCCTTTCCTGCCGCCGGCTCCACCTCGACGACGCCGAGTTTGCGCTGCACGCGCCGGTAGACCCCACGCCGGAACCGGCTCTCCTCGACCACCAACCAGCGCCCCTTCGAGCGCACCACGAATCCGCTCTCCTCGAGCCGCTCGAGGGCTTCGGAGAGCCACTCGGCACCGTGCAGCGGCGCCGCCAGGTCTTCGTGGGCGGACAGCTCCTCGAGCGTGCGGCCGCGGGAACCGGCTGAGCGCAGCGCCCCCAGCACCATCTCCTCCTCCTGCTGCAGGGTGACACCTGCAGCAGGCTCGGCGGGCGGCCCTCCACTCTCGGCGGGATCGGTCTCCTGGCGCATGACCCGGTCACTCTACGGCATCGGAGAGCCAGGTCGGCGCCCCAGGCGAAGGAGGTCGACCCTTTTCCGGGCTGCGGCCCCCTGCCACCTCGGACGCCGCCTGCCCCGACGCACTCCCGCCGGCCGCTCGATGGAAGCACGGAGCGCGCCGCGCGTTGACACCCGCGAGCGCCCGCCCCTACAATCCCAGCCTCGCGAAAGTGGCGGAATTGGTAGACGCGCAGGATTCAGGTTCCTGTGGTAGCAATACCGTGGGGGTTCGAGTCCCCCCTTTCGCACCACCCCTCCCGAGGTAACTCCCCGAGCCCCACCGACCCGTGGTGGGAGTCGGCGGGCGATGCTTCGGCGATCGGTCCCGGACCATGGGTTCGGCGGCGTAACGCGATGCGGAAGAAAGACTTCCACTGTGGCGTTCGCTAGGACCTGATGTCGGAACCCGTCGAGACCTCGGCCCTGACGCTGAACCGGCTGTCGGTCTATCTGCGCTGTCTGCGCACCCTCGAGTGCGAGGGCGTGCAGCGGGTCTCCTCGCAGGAGCTGGCCGACCGCTTCCACCTGTCGCCGAGCCAGATCCGCCGCGACCTGGCGCAGTTCGGGGGCTTCGGCGTGCGCGGTGTCGGCTACGACGTGTCGAGCCTGGCCGAGAGGTTGCACCGGGTGCTGCGGCTCGATGCCCTGCACCGCCTCATCGTGGTGGGCATGGGCAACCTCGGCAGCGCCCTGTCGACCTACCTGGGCTTCAACGACAGCAGCTTCCAGGTGGTCGCCGGGGTCGATTCGGATCCCGGCCGCATCGGCACCCGCATCGGCGGTGTGCTGGTCGAGCCCTATGACGACCTGGCGGCCGTGGCACGTCGCTGCGAAGCCGACATCGGCGTCCTCACGGTCCCGGCCGACGCGGCGCCCGCGGCGTATCGCGCCCTCGTCGAGGCGGGGCTCCGGGCAGTGCTGAACTTCGCACCGGTGCTGCTCGACGAGGTTCGGGGAGTCCGGGTCAAGAACGTCGACCTGCGGGTTCATCTCGAGGAGCTGGCAGTGCACCTCGGCGCCACCGACGCGGACTCGCTGCGCGAGCTGGCAGCGGGCGCGCAGGTGCCGGCGCGCGATCTGGAAGGACGAGCGGATTCGGCCGAGATCGAGCCCTCGTCGGCCCTCGCCGCCGCCGGCGAGGCCCATCCGCACCGCCGAGGCTGAGGCCGCCACCGGCCGCCTCAGCTCTCGTCCCGCGGCTCTCCGCCAGGGTCTTCGTCGCGCGCCGGCCGGACGCAGGTGCTCCGACGCAGCGCAGTGACCAGAGTGACGCCGTAGCGACGCTGGTCCGGCGCGTCGTCGCTCCAGCGTCGCCATCGGCCCGGCTCCAGCAGCACAGGCGACTCGCGATCGCGCACGGCGTGCTCGAGCAGCACCGTGCCTCCAGGCTCGGCGTGAGCGAGCAGCAGCGCCATGACCGCGACGAGCGACGCCTCGCCGTACGGGGGATCGGCGACCACCACATCGAAGCGTTGCGGCCACGACTCGGGCAGTCCCTGCTGCGGCAGCCGACGTCTGGCCAGCCGGTAGCTGCGGCTCTCGGCGCCCACCGACTCGAGGTTCTGGCGCACCACCGCGAGAGCCCGCTGGTCGGTGTCGACGAACCAGGCGCCGGCGGCGCCACGGGAGAGCGCCTCGATGCCGAAGGCGCCGCCGCCGCAGTAGAGATCGAGCACACGGGCCCCGGAGATCACCCCCTGCAGCCTCGACAGGCAGGCTTCGCGCACCTGCTCCTTGGTCGGCCGCGATCCGGGAGCGGCGAGGATCCGCCGCCCCGACCACTTCCCCGCCACGATCCGCAACCCCGGTGCGGCGGAACCTCGGCGGGCCGTCACCTCTCGCTCAACGCTGCCGCGACCAGCGCGGAACGATGGCGTAGAACTGCTCGGCGATCTGGTCCGCGGGCAGATAGATCGTCAGCGGATGTTCGATGCCCAGCAGCTCGACCCCGGTGCCGTCGGCGGTGTAGCCCTGTACCTCGAAGAGCACCCCGTCGTGACGCTGCAGCACGTCGCCGCGCTGCGGCCTGTAGTCGTACGGCAGCTGGCGCGCTCCCTCCGGCGGGTGGAAGTCGTCCTGGAAGAGCTGCTCGAGCTCGCGCGCGATACCGACGGTGCGCTCGAGATCCAGGGTCAGCACGTCGCGACTGCCGAATTCGTAGCGCTCCGGCCCGCGCCCGGGCAGCTCGAGCACGAGCACGCAGTCGGCGAGCCAGTCGCCACGCACCGTCTCGCTGCGCTCCGGCGTCTCGTCGCGCAGTGGCTCGGACAGGCGCGCGACGTACGCGTCGAGCACGCCCGGCGCCAGCTCGCGCAGCCACATGGCGTCCTCCTCCGGCGCCGCGGCGCGTGACTGCCTGAGCCGCAGGGTGCCGTTGGCGAACAGCGTCAGCTGGCTGCGCAGCACGCTGCTCTCGCAGGTCCAGTCGAGTCGCTCGAGGGTGCGGCTGCGCGAGACGAGGGGCGGCTCCGCGTCGTCTCGGGCGTCCAGGAGGTCACGCTCGGGCTCGACGATGCCATCCGGGGTGACCTCGAACGCCGGCACGACGTCGGGGTCCTGAGCGCGCAGCGGATAGGCCGCTGAGGCCGCCAGAAGGACGGCGCAGGCACTGGACCCCGCCCGCGACATCGATCTCCTCGGCCTGCAGGCCTCCTCGCCGCCTGGGTCCGGCGCCCGGGCGATTCCGGTGCGCCGGGCCTGGCGTGCGCCGAGCCGACTCACTCTTCTCCGCCGCGGTAGGCCACCTCACCGCCGACGATGGTGTAGAGCACTTCGAGGTCGCTCACCGTCGCCGGCGCCACGGCCAGCGGGTCCGCAGAGACCACGGTCAGATCCCCCAGCTTGCCGACCTCGATGCTGCCCTTGCGGTCCTCCTGGAAGGCGGCGTAGGCGGCCTCCAGGGTGTACGAGCGCAGTGCCTCCTCGGGGGTCATCACCTGGTCGCCGTAGAAGATCTCGCCGCTCGGCATCTCGCGGGTCATCGAGGCGTCGAGCGAAGCCAGCGGATCGATCTCCTCGACCGGCACGTCGGTGCCGTTGCTGACCCGCGCCCCGCTGTCGATCAGCTTGCGCCAGACGTAGGCGCCCTGCTCGGCGCGCTCGTCCCCGATCCGCTGCGGCACCCAGGGGCCGTCCGAGGTGCAGTGCACCCCCTGCATCGAGGCGACGACGCCGAGCTCGGCGAAGCGCGGGATGTCGTCCGGGTGCAGATGCTGGGCGTGCTCGATGCGCCAGCGACGCTGGCTCGGCAGCTCGCCTTCGGCCGCGAACTGCGCCTCGAACAGGTCGAGGACCTCGCGGTTGGCGCGGTCGCCGATGGCGTGGATGCAGAGCTGCAGGTCGTGTTCGCGCGCCAGCTCGGCGGCGCCTTCGACCTCGGAGAGCGGCACCGTGTTGAGGCCGCTGGTCGACGGCAGGTCGCTGTAGGGCTCGAGCAGCCAGGCGCCGTGCGATCCGAGAGCGCCGTCGAGCGACTTCTTGATCCCGCCGAGGACGAGGGTCTCGCTCGCCGGTACGGCGAGCAGCTCCGGCAGGCTCCGGGTCATCGTGTCGTTGTCGGCGCGGATCATCACCCACAGCCGCACCGGCAGCGCGCCCTCGGCGTCGAGCTTCTGCAGCAGGCGGATCTCGTCGACGCTCGAGCCGGCGTCCTGGAAGGAGGTGATGCCGTGGCGCAGTGCCTCTTCGGCCGCCAGGCGCGCCGCCTCACGAGCGCGCGCCTCGTCGAAGCCGGAGCCGCGAGCCGCCGCCACCAGGCCCTGGGCCGTCTCCCGCAGCAGACCCGTGGCAGCGCCGCTGGCGTCGCGCACGATGGTGCCGCCCTCGGGGTCAGGGGTCGAGGCGTCGATTCCGGCGAGATCGAGAGCCCTGGCGTTGACGAAGGCGGCGTGGCCGCTGGCGTGGGTCAACAGCACGGGGTTCTCGGGGCTGACGGCCGACAGCGATGCGTGCAGCGGCACGCCCTCGACCACGGGACCTTCGGGTACCGCGTCCCACTTCTCCTGGTGCCAGCCGCGACCCAGGATCCACTCTCCCGGCGTCGCTGCGGCGGCCGCCTCCTCCACCTTGGCGACGATGTCGCTCCAGCGGCGGGCGCTGGCGAGGTCGAGCTGCAGCATCTCCTCGCCAGTGCCGAGGTAGTGGCCGTGTCCTTCGATCAGTCCGGGCACCACGGTGGCGCCGGCGAGGTCGATCACCTCGGTCCCCTCGCCCACCCAATCCGCGGCGTCGGCGTCGCTGCCGACAAAGACGATCTCGCCGCCGAGCACCGCCACCGCCTCGGCGCGGGGCGGATCCGCCAGCGTGATCACGTTGCCACCTCGCACCACGAGGTCGGCAGCGCCGGTGTCGGCTCCCTCTTGGGCGGCGCAGCCGAGCAGCAGGACGGTGGCGAGGAGCGAGATCCCCGGGCCTCGGAGGATCTGACGATCGAGAGCTGCGGCAGGCATCTTGTTCACCTTGGCTGAGACCTCTTCCTGAGGGAGGACGATGGCGAGCCGGGGCGGGCGACGCCTCGGCTCCTCTGTCGCGAAGCAGCCGAGGCCTGGCTCAACGCCAGGCGAAGACCGGCTGCTCGTAGTCTGCCACGTGCACCCGCCGCCCGCGCCACACCATCTCCCACAGCTGGTAGATCACCGCCGCCGTCGGGGCGTGCACGAAGTTGCCGCGCAGTGGCACCGAGAGCACCGGCCGGTCGCTCTCCTCGATCGCTCTCAACGTCGGCATCTGCTCGTGATCGAGCTCGGCGAAGCTGACCCGGAAGACCCTCGCCACCTCTTCGGGCGCCGGCCGCACCTCGGGCCTGGCGTCGCACCACAGCACCACCGGCGTGATCACGTAGCCGGAACGGGTGGCGTAGTCGTCGAGCCGGCCCAGCACCGCACTGGGCGCGAGGTCGACCGCGAGCTCCTCGTGCAGCTCGCGCCGGGCAGCGAGGTCGGCGCTCTCGCCGGGGTCGATGCGACCTCCCGGAAGTGCGAACTGACCCCGGTGGCGGCGCAGGGTGCTGGCACGCCGGGTGAGCAGGAACGAAAGCTCGCCGTCACGTCGCGGTGCCAGCACGCAGGCGACCGCGGCGCGACGCAGTCCGTCGCCTCCGATCGGCCGCGGATCGAAGTCGCCGAGGAACTCCTCGAGCTCGCGGCGCGTCGACAACAACACCGGCCTCCGCGCCGAGTCGGACGTTCAGCCGCCCCGGGCCGGCGGCACCGCGAGCACCTGCCCCACCCGGATCACGCTGCTGTCGAGGCGGTTGGCGCGCATCAAGGCGGTGACCGTGGTGGCGTAGCGCTCGGCGATCGCCCCCAGGGTGTCGCCGCTGCGCACCGTGTGCAGGCGGGTGCCCGACGGCGGGATCACCAGCCGCTGACCGACGTGGATGCGATCGGGCGAGGCGAGGTCGTTGCTGCGCACCAGCAGCGAAGCGGAGACGCCGTAGCGAGAGGCGATCGACGACAGCGCCTCTCCACGTCGCACTGTGTGCACCTGCAGCGAGGAATCGCCCGCGGCCCCAGCGGCCGTACTCACCGCGGGCGGCTCCGGTCCCGAGGCTTCGCCGCTGCTCGCCCGCGCCACCGCGATCGAAGTCGCGCTGCCGTCGAGCTCGGCCGGATCGAGCCGCACCCGCCAGTTGCTGGATCCGGCGCCGTGGGTCGGCACCTCGAGCACCTGACCGACGTAGATCCGGTCAGCGCGAGGCAGGTTGTTGGCGCGCTGGATCGCCGCCACCGTGGTGCCGTAGCGAGCGGCGATCGAGCCGACCGTGTCGCCCGAGGCGACCCGGTGCTGGCTGGCCAGCTGGCGGGTGCGCCTGCGATCCTCGGGGATCCGTTCGTACGCCCTCTCGAACTGCGCCCGGGTCCCCTCCGGCACCCGCAGCGGATAGCCGGGCGGGATCAGCAGGGTGCCTCGGTGCACCTCGCTGCTGAGGGCGGGGTTGAGCTCGATGAGCTGCAGCTCGGAGGCCTGGCCGAGCACAGCCATGTCGAGCAGCGAGACGTAGCGGTCGAGTCGCAACTCGTCGAAGCGCCTCTCGGGTAGAGGCTGGATGCCCGGGAAGAGGCGCTCGCGGTCGCTGTAGGTGAGGAAGGCGGCGACGAACTCGGCGTAGAAGTTGCGAGAAGCGAAACCGAAGGTCCTCGACTGGTACTCCTGAACCACCCGCCCGATGTCGCGGGTGCCGAGGCGGCGCACCGCGTTCGCCATGCCGGCCATGCCATGGTTGTAGCCGGTGAGGGTGATCGGCCAGCTCTTCAAGTTCTCGTAGCCTCGGCGCAGCATGCGCGCCGCGCCGTCGGCCGCCAGCAGCACGTCGGAGCGCGCGTCGACCGCCGAGTCGATCTGCAGGAACATGACGCCAGTGGAGCGGGTGAACTGCCAGGCCCCCGACGCCCCGACCTTCGAACGCGCCTTGTAGTTGAACATCGACTCGACGAACGGCAGGCAGGCGATCTCCTCAGGGACTCCATGCTCGCGCAGGGCGGCGCGGATCCCGGGCATGAACATGCCGGCGGTCTGGATCGCCTCGGCGAAGCGGTCGCGCAGCCCGGCCTGCGAGCGCACCCGGCTGCCTGCGGTGCGCAGGTAGCGGTCGCCGTTCGGCACCGCGTTCCACACCGCTCTCGCACGGGCGAGCTGGGCGCCGTCGACGGCGACTCTGCCGTCACCGTTGAGCGCCCGGATCACCGCCCGCGCGTCGTCCATCGCGTCGCGCACGCGGCGCTGGCGCTCCCGCGCCTTCTGCAGGTCCGACAGACCCGAGAGGGTCAGGTCGGAGACGTCGACCACCGAGTAGACGACGTCGAGGTGCTCGTCGTCGTGGATGACGACCTGGGTGCTCTCGTAGCGGCCGAAGATGTCCTGCCAGAAGCGCACTGCCGGCACCAGGCTCTCCGGCACGGGGAACAGGTCCGCATCGAGCCGCGGGTCGATCGCCTGGGCGCCGGCCGCGGCCGTCGTGCTGGTCAGGCCGAGCAGGAGCAGGCCGGCCACCAACAGAGCGACAGGAGTGGGAGTGGAGCGGCGGAGCTGGGCGAAAGCCAGTGGGCTCATCGAGATGGGCGGATCGGATGAGAGTCGGAGTTGAACGGGTGAGGGGCAGTTTCGTGGTCGCGACTCTATACCGAGAAAGATGCGGTAGCAGCATGAACCCACGGAAAGTCACTGCCCTCGGGTACGACGACGAGGCTGCGCGCGGATGCGTTTCAACGTCGCGATGCCGGCCCGCCTCCGATCGATCCCCCAGTCCTGCCGCCGTCGTGCACACCATCACACCGCACTCGGCTCATCGGGCCGGGCGTCTGGCGGCGGCAGAGGAACCTCAACCGGCGGGAGACCCGCAGGGTCCCGCGGGTTCCTCCCCTCTGGTGGCGGCGAGAGCTTGCCCGGCCTTGGACCTGAACGGTCGGATGAGCCGCGGCGGAGGAGCCATCCCTCCACTTCGTCGTCCCTGACGACGCCGGGATCCATGGGTTGCTGGCGGCTGAGGCTGCAGCACCGCTGGCCGGACCTGAACCGGTCGGCTTCTCGCGGCTCCGCCAAGGCCGCAACGAAAGAACGAACGCCCGCAGGCTCTCGCACTGCGGGCGTCTCGAGGCGACGACGAGCGCCACCGCAGGCACCGCCCCGCGACCGCCGCCGGAGCCGGAGGCGGTGCGGACCGGTCCCGGAGCTCAGTACCGGTAGTCGTCGCTCTTGAACGGTCCTTCGACCTTCACGCCGATGTAGTCGGCCTGCTCCTCGGTCAGCACGGTCAGCTTGGCGCCGAGCTTCTCGAGGTGCAGTCGGGCGACCTCCTCGTCGAGGTGGCGCGGCAGGTTGAACACCCGCTTGCCGTACTTCTCGGCGTTGGCCTGCAGCTCGAGCTGCGCCAGCACCTGGTTGGTGAACGAGGTCGACATCACGAAGCTCGGGTGGCCGGTGGCGCAGCCGAGGTTGAGCAGACGGCCCTCGGCCAGCATCAGCACCGAGTGGCCGTCGGGGAAGATCCACTCGTCGTACTGCGGCTTGATGTTGCGCTTCTGGATCCCGGAGATCTTGCGTAGACCGGAGATGTCGATCTCGTTGTCGAAGTGACCGATGTTGCCGACGATGGCCTTGTCCTTCATCGCCGCCATGTGCTTGGCGGTGATGATGTCCTTGTTGCCGGTGGTGGTGATGAAGATGTCGGCGGTCTCGACGACGTCCTCGAGGCGCAGCACCTCGAAGCCCTCCATCAGGGCCTGCAGGGCGCAGATCGGGTCGATCTCGGTGACCACGACGCGGCAGTTCTGGGCCTTGAGCGCCTGGGCGCAGCCCTTGCCGACGTCGCCGTAGCCGCAGACAACCGCGATCTTGCCGCTCAGCATGACGTCGCTGGCGCGGTTCAGGCCGTCGATCAGCGAGTGGCGGCAACCGTAGATGTTGTCGAACTTGCTCTTGGTGACCGAGTCGTTGACGTTGATCGCCGGGAAGAGCAGGGTGCCGTTCTCCATCATCTGCTTGAGCCGCAGCACGCCGGTGGTGGTCTCCTCGGAGACGCCGCGCATCACCTTGCCCATGCGGGTGAAGTAGGTCTTGTCCTCGGCGACCCTGCGGCGCAGCAGGTCGAGGATGACGCCCCACTCCTCGGGCTCCGCGTTGGCGTCGAACGGCGGCACCTCACCGGTGGCCTCGAACTCGGTGCCCTTGTGGATGAGCAGGGTGGCGTCGCCGCCGTCGTCGACCAGCAGGGTCGGGCCGTCCTCGCCCGGCCAGGCGAGCGCCTGATCGGTGCACCACCAGTACTCCTCCAGCGTCTCGCCCTTCCAGGCAAAGACCGGCACGCCCTTGGGGTTCTCGACTGTGCCGCCGCTCTCCGGGCGGCCGACCACCACGGCGGCGGCGGCAGGGTCCTGGGTCGAGAAGATGTTGCAGGACGCCCAGCGCACGTCGGCACCGAGCTCGGTGAGCGTCTCGATCAGCACCGCGGTCTGCACCGTCATGTGCAGGCTGCCGGTGATGCGGGCGCCGGCGAGCGGCTTCTCGGCACCGTGCTTGCGGCGCAGCGCCATCAGACCGGGCATCTCGTGCTCGGCGAGCTCGATCTCCTTGCGGCCGAGCTCGGCGAGCGACAGGTCGGCGACCTTGTACTCGAGGCCGGCCTTCTTCTCGGTTTCCATCACGGTCATCTGATTCTCCATTCCTATGGGTGTGGGAGGTGAGTGTGAGGTGAGTGTCTTCTCGGTCGTTGTCGGAGGTCTGTACGGTGAGCTGACGAGCTGGATCGGGCTTCGGGCGGATCAGGCTCCCGGTGTCACCGGCGTCACCGGTGTGGCCGTCTCGCCACGTCGACTCTCGCCCTGCAGCTTCGGCACCCGCGGCACCCGCGCGCTGGCGGCGAAGAGAGCCGGTCCCTGCGCCCGCGGCCTCGGCGGCAGCGGGTGGAAGGCACCGAGAGTGAGCCCCGCCGTCTCGCAGGCCTCGTCGAGCGCGGCGTGCGAGAAGCCCTGCCAGACGTGGCCGAGGCGCTCGCGCAGCGCGTCGTCGCGGTGCGGCAGCAGATCGACGATCAGCGCGGCGCCTCCGGGGCGTAGCGCCCGGGATGCTTCTCTCAGGGTGCGCTCTGGCTCCGCCGCGTGACTGAGCACCAGGTTGAGCACTGCGACGTCCAGCGCACTGTCGGCGATCGGCAGGTTCTCGAGCTGTCCGCTGCGCAACTCGACGTTGTCCAGGCCCTGCGTTCTCTGGCCGGCGAGCTGGAGCATCTCCGCCGAGGCGTCGACGCCGATCACCCGCTCGACGAAGGGCGCCACCAGCGCGGTCAACTCGCCGCTGCCGCAGCCGAGGTCGCCGACCGTGGAGCCGGGCTCGAGCAGGCCCACCAGCGCGACCAGGTCGAAGCCAGGTCCGTAGAGCTCCTCCCGCAGCCGCTGCCAGTCACCAGCGGAGACGGCGAAGAAACGCTGCGAGTCGGCACGGCGCTGGGCCAGCACCTCGCGCAGACGGACCTGGTCGGCGTCGAAGCTCGACGCATCGCTGCCGGTGACCCGCTCCCTGACCAGCAGCCAGAGCTTACGCGAGGCCGGGTCGAGCCGCCGCAGGTCGAGGCGGTAGAAGCTGCGGGTGCCGTCGCGCCGCAGGGAGAGCCACTGCTGGTCGACGAGCTGCTTGAGGTGGCGGCTCACCGTCGACTGCGGCAGCTCGAGCACCTGGCACAGCTCCCCCACCATCAGCTCCTGCGCCTCGAGCACGAGGAGCAGGCGGACTCGCGTCTCTTCGGAGAGGGTGGCGAGCTGATCGAGGACGTCGGGGCGCTGCATGATGGGCTCTTCCGGAGGAACCGAGGATCCGGATTCATCGATCCAGCGGTTGATCCGGATGGACGGATGTTAGCAGACTGGGACTAAGACGCAAGCTCGTTCGAGACCCGAGCCCACTGGGGCCGTCCTTCAGTTTCGAGCCGCCCGGCGACGGCGGGTCACGTCGCTCAGGATTCGGAACGCGCTCCCACAGTTACACGTATACTGTGTGACATGAAGAACATCACTCTGAGCGTCGATGACGACGTCCTCGCACAGGTCCGCCGCCACGCGGCCGAGCACGAGACCTCGGTGAACGCGCTGGTGCGCCAGTTCCTCACCGACCTCGCACAGCGCGAGAGCCGGGCGCGCCAGGCGCGGCAACGCATGCGCGAGCTCAGCCGGTCCACGCCCGCCCGCTCGGCGCCACGAGAATGGACCCGGGAAGACCTCCATGAGCGTCGATAGCTTCCTCGACACCAACGTCCTGGTCTACGCTGCAGCGCCCGATCCAAGCCACCCGGACAAGACGGAGCGCGCTCTCCAGCTCATCGAGAACGAGGCGTTCGGAGTCTCGGCGCAGGTGCTGCAGGAGTTCTACGTCACCGTCGTCCGCAAGGCGACGCCTCCACTGCCCCCCGAGGTCGCTCTCGAGTGGATCGAGCAGCTCGAGGCCTTTCCCTGCATCCAGGTCGAGCCGAGCCTGATCAAGATCGCCGCCCTGACGAGCTTCCGGTATCGGATCTCCTACTGGGACGCTGCCATCGTGGCCGCGGCCGAGGCCCTCGGCGCGCCGGTGTTGTTCACCGAAGATCTCAGCGATGGCCAGCGCTACGGCAGCCTCGAGGTCCGCAATCCTTTCCTGTAGGGACCAGACGGAGAGGATGCGACCTCGACGTGCTCAGCGATCGGCGCCTCAGCGACCGTCGCCCGACTCGCCGGACTCCCCTTCCGCCTCGGCCTTCTGCTTCTTCTGCTGCTCGCGCATCTTCTCGATCTGCTCGAACTGCGCCTTCATGCGATCCGGCACGATGAAGCTCGGCATGTCGGCCTGCTGCGCCGGATCGGTGAAGGTGTAGTGGATGAAGCCGACCATCATCTCGTCGGTCGTCTTCTCACCGAAGCGGACCCGGGCGGTCGGATCGGGGTTCGACGGGTTGTCCGCCGAGTTGTCGAAGCTCGCGTCGACCCGGATCGTGGTGCCCGCCGGGATCACCTTCGGCTCGACCGGGGTGTAGGTGAGCTGCCAGTTGAAATCGTAGTTCGGCACGTCGAGCAGCACTTCCTGGGTGCCGTCTGGGTACTCGGCGGTGAACTTCATCGACTTGCCGCGCAGGTGCATGTGCGGCGTGTAGTCGAACAGAACCGCCTCGTGGGGGGTGACGAACGAAGACCCCGAGGCGTAGTTCGCCTCGCCCGGCGGGATGTCGAGAATGGGGTCGACCAGCCACAGGGTGGTGACCACGTTCTCCGGCTTCTCGTCGTGGAAGTGCAGTCCGATCGAGGTCTGGTCGATGCCGCCGCTGCCCGGCCCCGGAGTCTTGTGGTAGTGCATCTGGAAGAACAGCTTGCTCTTGGCCGGCATGCGCATGCCGTGGTTGGGGGCGAACTCGAGCGGCGCCACGCCGGGGCCCCAGCCGCCGACGAAGGTGAGATCGAGGCTGCCGGCGCCGCTCTGCACGCTCTCGATGGTCGCTTCCGGCGGCGCCAGGTAGGTCAGCTGGTGGTGCACCGCCTCGACGAAGCCGGGCTTCACCTCGATGGCGCTGATCCAGCGCTCCTCGTCGAGCGGGTTCTCGACCTCCAGCCACTGGTAGTGGTCCTCGACCTCGTCGGCCACCTCGTAGGCCGGGGCGGCGAACACCGCGTCGGGCTCGCCGAGGCCCCAGTCGCTGTCGAAGGTCGGCGGCTCGGGCGCCTTCTCGAGGTCGCCGGCCGGAGCGCCGGCCGCCACCCAGCGGCCGAGCAGATCGATCTCACCTTCGGTGAGAGTCGGGTCCTCGACGAACTCGCCGTGCGCCGGGTTGGCGAACCAGGGCGGCATGATGCGCTCGCTGGTGACCTGGCGGATCGACTTCGCCCACGGACGCGCCTCGCTGTAGCTCAGCAGCGACATCGGCGCCGTCTGCCCGGGCCGGTGGCAGGTGACGCAGTTCTCGAACAGCAGCGGCGCCACGTGCTCCGCCCAAGTCACCACCTCGGCGTCCTTGGCGGTGTTGTTCGCCGAAGGAGCGGCGAGCGCGGTGGAGGCGCACAGGGCGAGCAGTGTCAAGCAGAGGATCGAAGCCGCGGGGAGCGGACCGATCGGCCGGTTCATCGAACGGGTCATCAGGTGGCGCATGTCGAGGCCTCCAGGAGACAGGACTTGGCGTGGCGCGGCGCGCAACCCGCGTATCCTAGCGGAGCGTCGCCCGCGCCGCGAGATCTCGATCACTGCCCCGCCGCCTGAGCGGCGAGCCAGCTCTGCCGCGGACGCCGGATGGCGGTCGCAGCGAAGCGCCGCCGTGCCTCCCTAGGCGACAAGCCTTCAGGCGACGCGCCCCGCGGATCGCTCGATCCCACCCCCTGCCACCCCGCCAACACTGGCACCACCGCAAGGAGAGACCCCATGAGCCTCGATCCCTACCTGCACTTCAACGGCGACTGCCGCGAGGCCTTCGAGCACTACCGCGCGGTCTTCGGCGGCGAGTTCGAGGTCCTGCAGACCTTCGGCGACGGCCCCGACGAGATGCAGGTCGCCGACCAGGACAAGGCCCGGGTGATGCACGTCTCGTTACCGCTCGGCTCCAGCACCCTGATGGGCAGCGACGTACCGACGTCTTTCCCGGGCGGACCCGTCACCTTCGGCAACAACGTGCACGTCTCCTACTCCCCCGCCAGCCGCGCAGAGTGCGACCGCCAGTTCGCCGCGCTCTCGGAGGGCGGCGAGGTCACCATGCCGCTGCAGGAGGCCTTCTGGGGCTCCTACTTCGGCAGCTGCACCGACAGGTTCGGTGTGCACTGGATGTTCAACCACCGCGGGGAGTGAGAGTGCGGCGGGTCACGCAGCGGCACGCGCCTCGCGGGAGCGTCAGCGCGACCGCAGGACCAGCCACCCTCCCACCGCGATGAAGGCTCCCAGCAGACCCAGCCCGAGCGGCGAGACCGCCGGCACGGCCAGGATGTCGACTCCTTCGAGCGGCAGCCGGGCAACGCGGTAGGGCGGGACGAACGCCGTGGGAACCTCGATGGCGAGGAAGCCGTTGGTGACGGCGGGCGCCACCGGCACGCAGTTGCCGAAAGGGCCGAGGACCGAGGACTGGGTGAGCCCGGTGGTGATCGTGTCCGAAGCCCGGAGCCAGATCGACAGCTGCGGCAGATTCGCGACGTGGACCGGCTCGGTGAAGGTGAAGTCGGCAAAGCTCGCGGCGAGGTAGCCTGCGCCGGTGCAGTCGCCGGACTCGAAGAAGAGCTCACTGGCGTTCCCCGACAGGCTGCTGCCGTCGACGGCTCTCAGCACCACCGGCTCCTCGTCGACGAAGAGCACGGTCCGGATCTCCTCCTGGGGCAGGCGGTCGTAGGTCAGCAGGGAACCCACCACGGCGTCGTTGGCGTCGACCAACACCGCCGTGCCGGCCTCGACCTGCTGGGCACTCAAAGAACTGCCCGACGCCCCCAGCAGGAAGGTCAAGAGGAGCAGTTGGCCGGAAGCACCGGCCAGCCTGGACGGGATCCCGAACCGGCGCTTCGCAACATCGAACATCGGCAACCTCCGGGTGGTTCACTGGCAGCTCGGAGCGGACTTCGCTCCCGCCGTCCGCTGCCAAGGGTACGCGACCAACCCGTCGGGCCGGACGTCCGAGTAGCAGTTCGCGACCGCCGTCAGTCCACTGGTCTGGACCGCGACGGTAAGAGGCTTCGAAACCGCGGTCCTCTTCGGGGTCGTGGCGCCGAAGCCGCGTGCTCGTCGGCCTCGGAGCTACTGTGAAATCCGCCCGAGGTCTCCTTGCGCCAGGCGCAGCGCCTCCTCGAGCACCCGGTCCGAACGACTCACGAAGTCCTCGGGCGCCGGTTCGACCACGACATCGGGCTGCACGCCGTGGCCGTCGAAGAGGCGCCCGTCGGCGCGGAAGGAGGCCATCGAGGCGAGGCGGACCTCGAGCCGGGGCCACTCGGAGAGCACGATGCGTTGGGCAAAGGCACTTCCGCCGCTGCTCGCGGCGCCGACGAGGATCACGCCGGGGAGCCCCTTCAGGCCGGCGAGGAAGATGTCGGTGGCGCTGAAGCACTTCTCGTCCATCAGCACGTAGACCGGGCGCTCGGTGGCTGGCGCCGCGGTCGGGAACTCTCGCAGTGGACTCAGCACCAGGTAGTTCCATTCTCCGAACTGGCCGGGAGGCAGTTCTACCTCGGGGTCGAACGTGGTGGCGACGTCGCGGATCGCCCGACGCTCCCGCGGGCTCCAGGTCTCGGAGTCCGCCGGCGCCATGAAGCGCGCCTGGAGATGATGCGGACCGTGGGCCGGATGCCGCCGTACCGCGGCGACATTGACCACGCGTGGCGGGCCGCCGCGGGGAGTGATCTCGGAGAAGAGCCGCAGCAGAGCCTGCCGTGCGCCGCCGCGGTTGCCCAGCACGTCGACGACGAGGGCGCGCGCCCGGCGGAAGCGGAGCATCCACATCTCGAGCTCGTGCAGCGACTCCCGCGGCTCCATGGTGGTGAGCCTGAGGTAGCCGATGCCATCGCTGAGCCAGCGCGACCTGCGGCGCGGCCAGGGGCCGTAGGTCGGGAAGGTCCTGTCGAGACGGAGTCGCTCCTGGGTCGGCGCCTCTCCGGCGCGATCGCTCAGCTCGACGTCGACGTAGTCGCTCGGCGCCGTCCCAGCACCTGACGCGCACGTTCGATGTCACGCAGACGCCGCAGACACTCGTAGCCGACGAACTGAGGCGAACCCCGCGCGATCCGCGTCGCCAGGCCCGACCACCAGCGAGCGATCGGCAGGCCGTCGATCGAGGCGACGTAGGGCCTGGCGGGATCGAGCAGGCTGCGCCGGTTCGGCAGGAAGCCGACATGACCCTCCCCCACCCTCTCGAGCAGGAACGGGAGGAATGCGCTCGACGGCTCGCGCGGTCCACTGACGCTCGCGTGGCCGTCGACACCCAGCGCCAGGAGGGTCTCGATCTCGAGCGTGAACTGCTCCCAGGTCAGGCCCGGCCCGGTACGGCGACGCAGCGCCTCGATCGCCTCGAACAGGCCGTCATCGGCGAGGAAACGGTAGGCCCACCGCTCGTCCAGCGCGGTCTCAAGGCGCTCGAGGACCGCGTTCATGGCGGTGACACGGAGCGGGCCTTCGTCGACAGCGGCTCGCATCTCCGCGTCGTTGCGCTGTTCCCAGAGAGACCGGCGTTTGGCGGCCGTCATCCGGACGCCATGGAGCGTGCGCACCGCACCACCGTCGACCTCCGCCACCTCGAGATCGACCCGGCGACCCGGGGGATGCCCCATCTCGCTGAGCACCTCGACGAGATCTTCGACGAAGCGCTTCTGCCACAGACCGGCGTAGCGCTGCCGCGCGAAGCCCACGATGCGGCTCGTCTCCACGCTGTCGATCGCCCGCAGCTCGTACCACTCTCCGTCGAGGCGGACGAACGGCACCTCGTCCTTCCACTCGAGAGCCGGGTAGGGCGCGAGCTTCTCGTAGCGCGGTGAGGCGACGGCCGGCGAGGCCTGGCTCAGGAGGATCGAGACGGCGAGCGCCAGCGGCGTCCACGGTATCCACGGCGTCCAGGGCATCCATCGCGTGCATCGGGGCACGGCGGCGGGGGCCGCGCGAGCCGCGGCCCTGCCTCGAAGCTGATAGCCGACAGGGTCGGCTGCCGCCAGCTGCTTCTCCCACTGCCTCTCCATGATTCGAGGCAACGGCGACGGCGTGGCGCGAGATTCCGCGCCGTCATCTGCACGAGGCTTCAGCCGGCGGAGCTCTCCCCCGCCACCGGCGCCTCCTCGTCGCCCACCGACGCCAGCAGCATCTCGGCGACGTCGATCACCGAGACGTTGCGGTCGCCCTTGCGGGCGCCGACGCCGTCCTCGAGCATGGTGGCGCAGAACGGACAGGCGACGGCGACGACGTCGGCGCCGGTGTCGATCGCCTGCTGGGCGCGCTCCTGATTGACCCGTTTGTCGGGCGGCTCGTCGACGTACATCATGCCGCCGCCGCCGCCGCAGCAGAAGCTGTCGCGACCGCTCTTCGGCATCTCGACGATGTCGGTCCGCGAGCTCGCCGCGACGACCTTGCGCGGCGCCTCGTACTCGCCGTTGTGGCGTCCCAGGTAGCACGGGTCGTGGTAGGTGACGTGGCGGTGGTCCTCGTGCACCGGCTGCAGCCTGCCCCCCTCGACGAGATCGCGCAGGTACTGGGAGTGGTGGCTGACCTCGTAGTGGCCGCCGAACTGCGGGTACTCGTTGGCGAAGGTGTTGAAGCAGTGCGGGCACGAGGTGACGATCTGCTTGACGCCGTAACCGTTGAGAGTCTCGACGTTGCCCTTGGCGAGCATCTCGAAGAGGAACTCGTTGCCGATGCGCCGCGCCGGATCGCCGGTGCAGCTCTCCTCGCGGCCGAGGATGGCGAACTTGACGCCGGCCTTCTTCAGCAGCTTGGCGGTGGCGCGCACGGTCGAGCGGTTGCGCTCCACCAGCGCCCCGCCGCAGCCGACCCAGAACAGCACCTCGGCCTCCTTGGGGTCGGCCATGTCGGCGAGGATGTCGAGCTCGAGCCCGTCGGCCCAGTCGGTGCGGGTGAACTGGGTGCCCGGGAACGGGTGCTGGCGCTGCTCCATCGAGGTGACGACGTTCATCATCCCCTCGGGGAAGTCGGCCTCCTCCATCACCAGGAAGCGGCGCGCGTCGACGATCTTCGGCAGCTGCTCGATGAACACCGGGCACGCCTCCATGCAGGCGGCGCAGGTGGTGCACTGGAAGAGAGCTTCCTTGTTCACCGCATGGTCGTCGCGGATGATCGGGATCGGCGGCGGCTCGCCGTCCTTGGGCGGCTCGAGCTCGCCCTTCTGACGCTTGGCGGCGATCTCGAGCAGCTCGTCGGAGCTGTCGTGCATCAGCTTCTGCAGGTCGAGGATGATGTCGCGCGGCGACAGCTCCTTGCCCACCGTGTTGGCCGGGCACACCGCGGTGCAGCGCCCGCACTCGGTGCAGGCATCGAGATCGAGCAGGTCCTTCCAGGTGAAGTCGGGCAGCGAGTTGATGCCGAAGCGCTCGGCCTTCTCGAAGTCGATGTCCTTGAGGCTGGCGCCGTAGCCGTCGAGGTTGGCGGTGAAGATGTTAAGCGGCGAGAAGACCACGTGTGCCATCTTGGTGAACGGCGCGTAGGCGATGAAGCCGAACGACACCGCCATGTGCAGCCACCAGCTGCCGCGGTGGGCCATCGTCATCGCTTCGGTCGACATCACCTTCGCCGAGGCGATCCCGAACACGTAGCCGACCGGCGACCAGAGGCCCCAGGGATCCTCGGTGACGACGATCCGCCAGCCCTCGATCAGGAAGCCGGTGAAGGCGATGACGAAGATCAGCCCCAGCAGGATGTTCGCCTCGTCGGTGTAGACCAGCTTCGCCGGCTTCAGTCGCCCACGTCGGTACCAGGCCATGAGCACCGCGAACATCACGAAGAGACCGAAGAAGTCGACGATCAGGGACTGGAAGAAGAGGTAGAAGGGTCCCTGCATGATCTTCAGCGGCGTGTCGGCGTGGATCGCCACCACCGTCGTCGCGATCACCAGCACGATGAAACCGAGGTAGAGCCCGGTGTGGAAGACCGCCGCGTAGGTGTTGCGCATCGTGCGCGCCTGACCGAGGGCGTTGCGGATGAACAGGTCCACCCGCTCGCCGAGCCGATCGGTGCGCAGCGCCGGCTTGCCGGCCTTCCACAGTCGGAACCGGCGGTAGAAGCCCCACAGCATGATCACCAACGTCGGCGCCAGGAAGACGTAGATCAGGTTGTGGTAGGGGACGTTCCAGTAGACCTCGCGGGTCGCCTCGCTCATGTTCATCGTTCGACTCTACCCTCCGTCAGCTGGCGTCGTCCGCTGGAACCCCGACGCGGCCCTGATCCCCGAGCAACGAAGAAGGGCCCCGGAGGGGAAAGCCTCCCGAGGCCCGACGCGGCGCCGAACGACGCCCTCCCGGCGGTCCGCCGCGGCGGCGCGAGCGCTTACGACTGCATCTCCTTCAGCTTCTCGGTCAGCAGCGGCACGACGTTCTTGTAGTCCTCGACGATGCCGAAGCTGCAGTGCTTGAAGATCGGCGCATCGGCGTCGGTGTTGATCGCCGCGACCACCTTGGAGTCGCCCATGCCGAGCAGGTGCTGGCTGGCGCCGGAGATGGCGATCGCCAGGTAGAGCTCGGGGGCGACCTTCTTGCCGGTCTGCCCCACCTGCCAGTTCGGCGGCACCCAGCCGGCGTCGCAGGCAGCGCGGGAGGCGCCCTGCACCGCGTGCATCACGTCTGCGAGAGGGGCGAGCATTTGCTCGAACGGCTCCGGCCCGCCGAGACCGCGCCCTCCGGAGACGATGATCTCGGCCTCCTCGAGGCTGGCGCCTTCCTGGGCCTCCTCGTGACGCTCGGTGATGCGCAGCTTCGCCTCGGGAAGCTCGACGGTGGCCTCCTCGACCGCGCCGCCGACGTCACCCTCGGCCGGCTCGAGGGCGCGCGAACGCACCCAGATCACCGCCGGCGTGGCCTTCATCACGTACTCGGACAGCGCCTTGCCGCCGTAGGCCGAGCGGGTGACGTGGATCCTGCCGTCCTTGACCTCGAGCTTCTGGGCGTCGGCCATCGGCGCACCACCGAGGCGGTGTGCGAGCCGCGGCACGATCTCCTGCGAGTAGGTGTCGTTGCCGAAGAGCACCGCGGCAGCCCCGTCGCACAGCGACGCGGCGGCGGCGAGGGCCGGTTCCGGCTGGTACTCCTCGAGGGCGGAGACGACCTGCACCTTCTGGGCCGCTGCCGCGAGCCCGTTCTTCAGCGCGTCGTCGGCCGGGCCGAGCACCACCGCATGGAGCTCGGCGCCGAGACCGTCGGCGAGGCGGCGGCCGGCGCCGGCCACACCCTGCGCCCCGCGGTCCCAGCCGTTCTTGGAAAACAGCACGATCTGTACTCGACTCATCTGCTCGACCTCTCGCTTTCGGGGCTCTCGTTCTCTGGGTTCTGGTGCACGCAGTGATTCAGTTGACGCTGGCGACGATGCCGTGGATGCGGCGCGCCAGCTCGGTGACCTTCTCGTCGAGCGAGTCGCCCTGCACGAACTCGCAGGAGACGCTCTTCTCGGGGACGTAGAGGTTGGTCACCTCGAACGCGGTGTGGCCGTCGCCCACCGCCTCGTCGGCGACGCCGAGCTCTTCGAGGGTCAGCTTCTGCAGCGGCTTGCGGTACGACATCATCACGTCGCGCGTCTTGGGGATGCGGGGCACGTTGTTCTCGTTGTTGGTGATCAGCACCAGCGCCGGCGGCTTCACCGTGGCGACCTCGCTGCCGTTGTCGGTTTGCCGCTGCAGCTTCAGGCCGTCGCCATCGGGGTCGACCTCGTCGACGAACGCCAGCGAGGGCAGCCCGAGCTCCTCGGCGAGCACACCGCCGGTCTGGCCGAGGCCCCAGTCGCCGGACTCGCGGCCCACCATCACCAGGTCGAAGTCGCCGAGCTTGCGGGCCGCCGCGGCGAGCACCTTGCCGACCGCGATGGCGTCGGGCTTCGAGTGCTTGTCGTTGATCACCAGGACCGCCTCGTCGACGGTCATGGCCAGCGCCTTGCGCAAGGAGTCCTCGGCGCCTTCGGGCCCGTAGGTGATCGCCGTGACCTTGCCGCCGCCCGCCTTCTCGCGCAGCTGCAGCGCGGTCTCCAGCGCGTTCTCGCAGAAGATGTTGGTCACCTTGTTGGCGCCCTTGGGGTCCGCCTCCTTGTTGGCGGCGTCGATCTTGAAGTCGCGCGCCGGCAGATCGGGATCGAGGATCTGCTTGATGCATACCAGGATGTTCATCGTCTCTCTCCTATCGACTCGGGCCGGGTGGCGGCCCGCTCGCTTCTTTCTTGATTCTCGCCGACGCTGGATGGACGGGCGATTCGTCTCGAGGCTTGGGACGGCTGGTGTCGACCGATGAGCCCGTCCTGGCGCGAGGACCTTCGCCGGCGGCCGCGACAGCCATGGGCAAGGGCCGCCGGCTGATCAGGCCGGTTCCCTGAGCAGTCCGCGCAGCGCCAGCTCGGTCAGCTGGTCGGCGACCTCCTGCGACGAAAGTCGGCCCTTGGCATCGAACCAACGTGGCACCCACAGGATCATGCCCAGCAGCCCGAAGGCGCCGACCGTGGAATCGACATCGTGCACCCGACCGCGGGCCTTGAGCGTGTCGATGGTCTCGCGCACCAGGTCGACGTAGTGCGCCTGGCGCTCGGTGATCTGGCGGCGCTGCTCGGGCGACAGCCCCTCGAGCTCGTTGACCAGGATGGTCAGCTCGTGCACTCCCGCCTGGGTGATCAGGTTGGCGTGGCCGGCAACGATGGCGCGCAGCCGCTCCTCCGGGTCGGCGATCGACTCCGCCGGTTGGATGACCTCTCCTTCGAGAGCGTCCATGGCGTAGTCCATGATCCGGTAGAGCAGGTCCTGCTTGCCCTGGATGTAGTAGTAGAGACCGGCCTTGGTCAGGTGCACTGCATCGGCGATCTCGTTGATCGACGTGGCGTGAAAGCCCTTGGTGTTGAAGATGCGGGCGGCGGCCCGGAAGATCTCGGCGATCTTGTCCGGGTCGCGTGGGCTCGAGTTGCCGGCCACGCTCATCGTTCGGGCTTCCGTCTCCACGTCACTGCTCCTCCAGGTTCGGGCCGCGTCGGAATCGCTCCGAGGCGGCGTCGGCGAGGCCTCGAGCGCTCGCCGGGGTCGGCCCCGGCACGGCGGCTGCGCGAGGCATCGTGACCAGACGCGCCACCCTACCGACCGGTAGGAAGGTACCTTCCGGAGTGCGCCCTGTCAACTCGGAGGAGCGCTCGGACTCTAGCAGCCGTCTCCTCTCCGCAGGCTCGCGGCGACGGTGCGCGACTCGCGCGCCCGCCAGCGAGGTGACCGCCAACCGCCACCCCTCTTCACCGCGACGATGCGATATCTTGCCCCCGTCGCGGGACTGGCGTGAGTCGCCTTCCGGGCTCTGGCACCAGCGCACGAGACGGTGCTCACCGCTTCTCGGCGCTGCTCGCGCCGTCGGAGCCCACCGGCGCCGGATGGGACCGAACCATCGGGAACCGCGACCACGAGCCGCCGCACGCCTGGGCCTCAGCGCCTCTCTCCCTACGAGGGAAGCGCGAGTGGAACGAACCGCAACCCACGGCTGCCACGCGCCGTCCGCCGAGCCGTCCACAGCCCCGCCAGCCTCGTCGCTGGCCCTAGGACCTCGGCCCGATAGCGTGCGGCGCCACCACGGAGGACCAGACCCATGTCCACGACCGACCCAGCACTCGAGGCTTCGACCAGCCCGGCGGGGAGCTCCTCGACGAGCCCCTCGCACACCGACCGGCTCGCCGCCGACCACCGCCGCGCCCTGCGCGCGAACGACCCCGAGGTCTACGCCGCCATCGTCGGCGAGGAGGAGCGCGAGCGCCGCGGCATCGAGTTGATCCCGAGCGAGAACTACACCTACCCCGAGGTCTTCGCCTGCAACGGTTCGGTGATGACCAACAAGTACGCCGAGGGCTACCCCGGCCGTCGCTACTACGGCGGCCAGGAGTTCACCGACGCCATCGAACGTCTCGCCATCGCTCGCGCCAAGGAGCTGTTCGGGGCCGAGCACGCCAACGTGCAGCCGCTCAGCGGATCGCCGATGAACCAGGCGGTGTACATGGGCTTCCTCGAGCCCGGCGACAAGGTCCTGGCGATGGACCTGTCGCACGGCGGCCACCTCACCCACGGCGCACCCGTCTCCCACATGGGCAAGATCTACGAGTTCGCGCGCTACAAGACGAAGCCCGACGGCAGCGGCGACATCGACTTCGACCTGCTGCGCGCCCAGGCGCTCGAGCACCGGCCGAAGATGGTGCTCGTGGGCCACTCCTCGTATCCGCGTGACTACGACTACGGCGCCTTCCAGCGCATCGCCGACGAGATCGGCGCCCTGACCATGGCCGACGTCTCGCACATCGGTGGCCTGATCGCCGGCAAGGCACTCGCCAATCCGATCGACGCGGGCTTCGACTTCGTCACCACGACGACCCACAAGTCGCTGCGCGGCCCACGCGGCGGCATGATCCTGTGCAAGAAGGAGCACGCCAAGACGGTCGACAAGGCGGTCTTCCCGGGGCTGCAGGGCGGTCCCCACATGAACGCCATCGCCGGCATCGCGGTCACCCTCGGCAAGGCTCTCCAGCCCGAGTTCCGTGAGTACGCGCGGGCGACCATCGCCAACGCCAAGGCGCTGGCAGAGGCGCTGGTCGAGAAGGGCGCGAAGCTGGTCACCGGCGGTACCGAGAACCATCTGATGGTGGTCGTCACCACCGACACCTACGGCATCGACGGCCGGGTCGCCGAAGAGACGCTCGACGAGGTGTCGATCACGGTCAACAAGCAGATCGTGCCCGACGATCCGAATCCGCCGCTGCGCCCGAGCGGCATCCGCCTCGGCACCCCGGCAGCCACCACGCGCGGATTCGGCGAGGAGCAGATGCGCCAGCTCGCCGGCTGGATCGACGCCGCCCTGCGCCACCACGACGACGAGGGCAAGCTCGCCGAGATCCGTGGCGAGGTCGAGGCGCTCTGCCTCGCCTACCCCGTTCCCGGGTTGTCCTGAGCGCCACGCGAACGCGGAGGGAGAGAGACGATGAGTGACAGCGCGGCCTACGAGACGATCCGCACCGAGCGCGACGAAGACGGCGTCCTGCTCGTCACCCTCGACCGGCCCGAGAAGCTCAACGCCTTCACGGGCCGGATGATGGAGGAGCTGATCGAGGTGCTGCGGGAGGCCAACCTCGACGACGAGACCCGGGTGCTGATCGTCACCGGCGCGGGACGCGGCTTCTGCGCCGGCGCCGACCTGTCGTCCGGCGGCGGCACCTTCGAGCGTGGCGAGACCTCGATCGATGAGCACCGCGACGGCGGCGGCCTGCTGTCGCTCGAGATCTTCCGCTCGCTGAAGCCGATCATCGCGGCGATCAACGGCCCCGCGGTCGGCGTCGGTGTCACGATGACCCTGCCGATGGACGTGCGCATCGCCTCGAGCGCGGCGAAGATGGGCTTCGTCTTCGCCCGTCGCGGCATCGCGCCGGAAGCCTGCAGCACCTTCTTCCTGCCGCGCGTGGTCGGCATCAGCCGCGCCAGCGAGTGGGTGATGACCGGCCGTGTCTTCCCGGCGAGCGAGGCCCTCGAGGCAGGGCTTGTGAGCCGGATGGTCGAACCGGAGGCGCTGCTGCCCACCGCGTACGAGCTGGCGCGCGAGATCGCCCGCAACACCGCCCCGGTGTCCGTGGCCCTCGCCCGTCAGCTCTTGTGGCGTCAGCTCTCCGGCTCGAGCCCGATGCAGGCGCACCGGGTGGAGTCGAAGTCGCTGTGGAGCCGCGGGCGGTCTGCCGACGCCAAGGAGGGCGTCGAGAGCTTCCTCGAAAAACGTCCGGCGAGCTTTCCGAACCGGGTCAGCGACCAGATGCCGGAGTTCTTCCCCTGGTGGGAGGACGAGGCTTTCTGAGTCGGGCTGAGAGGGGCCGTTGTAGAGTCCCAGCTCTCACGCGACAGAAAAGGCCCCACTCCCCGACGACGCCACCGCTCCGCTGGAGCCACAGGCGCGATGTCGGACATCCAGGAGACTCCCCGATGCGACCCGTTCCGCTCCTGCTGTGCGTCTGCCTCCTCGGCGCTGCTCTGATGCTCCCGGCGCCGGCGACCGCCGCCACACTCGCCGACCTCGGCTGGATGGTCGGCAACTGGAAGGGCCCGGCGATGGGAGGCACCCTGGAAGAGCGCTGGGCACCCGCGGCCGGCGCCACGATGAGCGCCCTGGTGCGCGCCACCAACGCCACCGACACCACCATGGTCGAGGTGATCGTGATCAGCGAGACAGAGGACGGCCTCGAGCTCCGCCTGCGCCAGTTCGGCAAGGACCTGACGCCTCGCACCCCAGAGCCGGCCCACTTCCGGCTCGAGTCGGCCGGTGAGCGCACGGTGACCTTCGTCAACCTCGACGAGGAGGGTCCACTCGCCAAGCTCACCTACTCGCGTCCCTCCGATGATCTCTTCCAGCTGAAGGTGGGCCTGCGCGCCGGCAACGAGATGGTCATCGATCTGCCGAAGGCCGAGTGAAGACCCGGCGTTCCCGCCCGGCCTTCCGACCGCGACGGCGGCAGCGATGAGGCTGCGTCAGGTCGCCCTGGTGGCGCGCGATCTCGAGACCGCGGCGGCGCGCCTCGAACGGCTGCTGGCCCTGCCGCCCGCCTACCACGACCCGGGGATCATCGAGTTCGGCCTCGACAACTGGGTGGCGCCGCTCGGCGACACCTTCCTCGAGGTCGTCTCGCCGGTGCGCGAAGGCACCACCGCCGGCCGCTATCTCGACAAGCGGGGCGGCGACGGCGGCTACATGGTGATCCTGCAGGTCGACGACCTGGCCAGGGCACGGACCCGACTCGACACCGCCGGAGCCAGGATCGTCTGGCACGCCAGGGGCTCCGGCGTCGGCGAAGAGCGCACCGAGGGTCTGCACGTGCACCCACGCGACTGCGGCGGCGCCATTCTCTCGCTCGACGAGGCGACACCGCCCGAGGCCTGGGTCTGGGCCGGGCCCTCCTGGGCCGAGCGCGCCAGCGCTCTCGACGCCCGGATCGTCGGCGTCGAGATGCAGTCCTCCCAGCCAGAGGCCATGGCACAGCGCTGGAGCGAGCTGCTCGGTCTGCCGCACGTGCGGCAGCAGGTCGGCGACGTCGGCGCCTGGACGATCGATCTCGCGCGCTCTCCGCAGCCGCCACGCGGCGGCGTGCTGCGTTTCGTCGAGGACGCCGACGGGCGCGGCGACGGCGTCTCGGGCCTCGACCTGGGCCTCGGCGACGCCTCGAGCCGCGACGAGCTCGTCCGCCGGGCCGTCGGCCTCGGACTCGAGGTGCAGGAGCATCCGACGGGCGTCTCCCTGCACGAGGCAGGCATCCGCATCCACTGCCTCGACGACTGAGGCGCGGCCGCCCGCACCCGGCGCCCGCGGCGGGCGCCGCTCTCTCCTGGTGGGGCGCAACGGCCCGCGAGGACGAGGAGTCGACCCCGGGTCGAGGGGACGTCCGGCGGCGGCTCAGCCGAAGCGCTGACGGGTCTTGCCGCTGGCCAGGTAGACGTAGGCCGGGAGAGCGAGGCCGCCGGGGCCTGCCGCACCTTCGCCGCCGCCGTCACCATCCGCTTCGGTGCTCGCTCGCGACACCGGCTGCACCTCCACCTCGCAGCGCACGTACAGCCCCTCGCCCACCCCGCCGTAGGCATCGAGACGCTCGTAGTCCGCCGCGTCGAGCACCGGGGTGATCGTGCCCCGCACCCGGGCGCCCTCCTCCGGCAGCAGGAGCGGGAAGCGGATCTCGCCCAGCTGCTCGCTGCGAAAGCCGACCAGGTCGGCTTCGATCAGCTCGATCGGTCGCCCCAGCAGGTTGGCGATGAACTCCTCCTGCGCCAGCTTGCCGTAGACGAAGAGAGGCAACGAGAGCACCGGGGTCTCGTAGACCGCGATACCGGTGCGTGAGTCGGAGGTGGAGCGGGTCATCGGCTGGTCATCGTTGCGAAGGCAGTCGCCAGGAGCCGGATCGATGCGGAGCGCGGCTGAGGCCGAGCCTAGGCGCGGCTGAAGGAGCGCCGCGGTGTACGGCCCGATGCGGACGCGGTCACCAGCGGGGCATCCGCCGCGAAACCGCTCACGCGCGGGTCCGCCACCGCCGTGCCCGGGGCGCCGCCGTGGCAACCGTAGCAGCCCGCGACGACTTTCCGCCTTCCCCGCCGCTCCTGCGTCGTCGGCGCCGGCAACCCAGCGGGCTCGGATCGGCACGGCAGCCCTGCGCTCAGCGCTCCTTCCTCGCGGCGAGCAGCAGAGTCGCCAGCGGCTCGCCGCGCAGATCGTACGAGGGAGGCCCGAGACCCGCGCAGGCCTCGCTGAGCCCCCCGCCGAGGTCCAGCAACTCGTCGGCAAGGGCCACGATGAGACGGTTCGGCATGGCATGGGGAGCGGCCGCACGCAGCGTCGCCACCGCGGCTGCCGGATCGCGGCTGGCGCGAGCCAGCCCGATCAGCGCCACGGCCGTCGATCGCGAAACTCCGGCGTAGCAGTGCACCAGGAGGTCGCCTTCGGCCTCGTCCTCCCAGGCCCCGAGGAAACGGAGGATCTCGGCGACGTGCCGTCGCCCCGGCACGACACTGATGCCGTCGTCCGCCGTGACGTCGTGCACCTGCACCCGAAGGTGGCGCTCGCGGGCGATCGACGGTGGGCGAACCGGCTGGAACTCCGGTTGCAGGATCGAGACGAGGTGGGTCGGGCGCAGGGCGCCGACGTGCCGGGGCATCTCGAACAGCCCGGTGACGTGGATCCTGCGTTGCATGGCTCAGGCGGCGGTCGAGCGGTGCACGAGAGGGTCGGCGACGAAGGAGGCCGCGTTGCGAGGCCGGGCCACACCGCCGAGGGCAGAGCGGCTGGCGGTTGTCCGGTGGGATGCGGCCTTCACTCGTATTCGTCTCGCCGCCGCACCCAGGCCATGGGGTACGGCAGGTCGTTCTCGTCGCGTCCACGCGGGACCATGTCGAGTACCTGGTAGGCGGCGTTGAGGCGATCGAGGCCGCGAGCGTAGGTCGAGTAGGTGTGGAAGACGTCGTCGCCGCGGCGCACGAAGACGCTCATGCCGGGGCGCTCGCGCAGCTCGCCGGGGTCGATCTCGCGGTAGTTGTAGCTGGTCGCGCCGGCCTCCATGTCGTCGTCGGAGACCGAGACGCCGTAGTCGTAGTTGAAGGTCGTCCCGAGCGACGACACCCAGGGGAAGCTCCAGCCCATGCGATCGCGGTAGGCGAGCAGCGATGCCAGCGGCGCGCGCGAGACCGCGGCGAACGCGACCCCCCGGTGATGCAGGTGCACGACCATCGGGTCGAAACCGTCGGCCCAGAACGAGCAGTGTTTGCAGCCTTCCTGCCAGTCGGGACCGAACATGAAGTGCTGCACCACGAGCTGCTCCCGGTCGCCGAACAGGTCGCGCAGCGACAGCTCGCCGCCCTCCGCCTCGAAGCGGTAGGCCCGTTCCACCCGCACCCAGGGCAGCGCACACCGCCGCGAGCTGAGGGCGTCGCGCCGACGGTCGAGCTCCTTCTCCTCCGCCAGCAGCTCCCTGCGTTCGGCCAGCCACTCGTCGCGGCTCACCACACGCTGATCGTTCATGGGGCCTCCAATCGCTGCATGGACCCTCGAGGCAAAGTGGCGCGACCCGTCGACGATGCGCACTGTCTGTCGCCGTACTGCTCGTCTGCTCGTCGCTCGCGGGCTCACTCGGCGGCGACGCGATAGACGAGCATCACGTTGCCCGGCATCTGTCCGAACAGACTGTACCCCGAGAGCACGAACAGCGAGTCGCCAGCGAGCTGCACTCCGGCGTTGTCGATCGCACCGCCATGCGCCTCGATCCCGTTCACCGCCTGGTAGGACCTCACCGTGTGGTCCTGCCAGAGGATCTCGCCGCTGGCGATGTCGAAGGCGTAGACGCGTCCATCGAGAGCGGCGGCGAAGAGCACCTCCTCGCTGGCCATCGGCGCCGCCGAGAAGCTGTACTGGAAGGGGCACTCCGGCCAGGGGTTCTCGCCGCCGCGCAACGCCGCCATGTCGAGCTCGCAGCGCCGCTCGGCGCGGTGCTCCCAGAGCAGCTCGCCGGTCTCGAGGTCGAGCGCGTAGACCCCCGGCTTCGGGGTGTAGCCGGGACGCGGGAACGGCGGGTCGGCGATCGGCACCAGCACCCGGTCGCCGACGACGCTGATCCCCCAGTGCACGCCGCCGAGGGCCGAGCCCTGGCTCAGGCGGTTCTGCCACAGGACGCGACCGGTCTGCGGGTCGAGGGCATGCACCTCGCCCGACTTCTGGCCGGCGACCACGATCTGTTTCCCGCTGCTGCTGGTGGCGAGCACGGCGGCGGCGCCGAAGTCGAAGTCGGGGCCGTTCTCCTTCGGACAGTTGGGCCCGGCGCGCCGTCCACAGGCCATGTTGAAGGCGTCGTCGCGGGTGCCCTGGAAGACCCAGCGGATGGCGCCGGTGGTCATCTCGAGGGCGACGATCGAGTCGCTGAGGTAGGTCGCTGGCGACGAGGTGTTCTCGCCGGTGCCTACGTAGAGCTGACCGCGCTCGGGATCCAGGGTCGGGGTGGTCCACACCGGAACCCCCGAGGGGCCCCACTGTTGCACGCCCTCACTCGACTTGTAGGTCGGCACCGCGTCCTTTGTCATCCGGGTGACCCAGAGTCTCTCGCCGGTGGTGGCGTCGAGCGCCAGGACCGCGCCGTGGCTCTTGCAGCACTCGTACCTGGGATTGGTCGCCAGCACCACCCCAAAGGCCGACAGCGGCACGAAGAGCACGTCGCGACCGTCGGCGCCGCGATACGGCACCGGGGTGCCGGTGGTGGCCGAGGCGTCGAACAACGCCACCGACTCGCTCCACAGGCCCTCTCCGGTGTGGGCGTCGATCGCGTGCACGGTGGCGCCGATGTCGCCGACGAAGAGGACGGTGCGCTCGCCGGCCCGTCCCAGCGCGAGCGAGGTGCGCAGGGTGGCGCCGGTCTCGTGCTCCCACTCGATGCAGCCGCTCTCACGATCGAGCGCGTAGACGCCGCCAGAGATCGCCGCCACGAAGACGGTGTCCTCGGTGACCACCGGCTGCGAGCGCACGTCGGCCACGTCGGGCAGCGCGAACGCCCAGGCGAGCTCGAGCCGTCCGACGTTCTCCCTGGTGATCGTCGAGTCAGGCTGGAAGCGGGTGTTCGCCGGGTCGACGCCCCATCCCGGCAGCGGCACCCGCTCGGTCGAGACCGTCGGCTCGCCGGCGCAGCGTGCCGACTCCGGCATCGCCGCCTTCATCGCGTCGTTGCCGGCGGTGAGGTAGTTCACCACCGCGAAGATCTCCGCCGTCGTCATTTCGGCCGCCTGCTCCATCATCTTGCCGGCGGTCATGGAGGTCAGCACCTGGTCGGAGCCCATGCGCTGGATAGCTGCCAGGGTGGGTCCGTTCGACTTGCCGGGGCCGCGATGGCACTCGTAGCAGAAGCGGTTGAACAGCGTGCGACCGTCGGGCGCCGCTCCCTCCGCCGCCCCTTCCTGCGCCCAGGTCGATGCCGCCGCGAGCACCATGGCGACCAGCGCCAGCAGCCTCGGACGAGCCGGGCACGAGCCGGGCAGCGGTCCGATCGAAAAGGGACGGGAAGAGCGGATGGAGCGCATCGGAGGACCTCTCTGCGGAAACTGGAGATGCATGGCGCAGCGGGAGCCGTGATGGAACGGTCGCTGCGGAGGGCGGAATCTCGGTGGACCGTGGAGCCGACGTCGAGCCGGCGCCATCTGATCCGACGGTGCGTCGACGGGCTTCGTTTCGGCTGCCGATGCTAGCCTGCGCCGATGCCGCAGAACTCTGGCGCCGGCCCTGCCGCCGGCCTCTACGCCCGCCTGCGGCGCTACCTGCTGCCGGCTCTCGTCTTCCAGTCGATCGTCATCGGTGGTGGCTACGGCACCGGGCGCGAGCTGGTCGAGTTCTTCCTCCTCTACGGACCACGCGGCGGCCTGATGGCGATGCTCGGGCCGACGCTGGTGCTGACCACGCTCTGCTGCATGGTGGGCTTCGAGTTCGCGCGTCGCCACCGCGCCTACGACTACCGCAGCTTCTTCGGCCGCCTGCTCGGTCCGGGCTGGGTGCTGTACGAGGTCACCTACCTCGTGTTCATCGTGGTGGTCATGGCGGTGCTCGGCTCGGCGGCCGGCAACTTCCTGCGCGAGACCTTCGGTATGCCCTACGCGGTGGGCGTCGTCGGCCTGCTCCTGGCGGTGGCGTTCCTGGTCTTCCGCGGCAGCGACACCATCGAGCGCGTGCTGGCGACGTGGTCGCTGGTGCTCTACGCCGTCTACCTCGTCTTCTTCATCTGGTCGGTCTCGAGCTTCGGGGAGCAGACCGCTGCGGCGCTGCGCATCGAGACCGTCGAGCCGGGTTGGATCGGCGCCGGCGCCCGCTACGCGGCGGGCTGCGTCGGACTGCTGCCGGCGATGCTCTTCGCCACCCGCCACATCGAGACCCGTCGCGAGGCGCTGTGGGCGGGATTCCTCGCCGGACCGATCACCCTCGCTCCGGCGCTGCTCTTCTACTTCGCGATGCTCGGCCAGTACCCCGAGATCCTGGGGCGCCCGGTGCCGGCGAACCACCTGCTCGAGGTGCTCGGCTCGCGGACCTTCCAGGTCGTCTTCCAGGTGATGCTCTTCGGCACGCTGATCGAGACCGGCAGTGGACTGATCCACGCCTTCAACGAGCGCCTCGCCGAGACCCTGCAGCGCTCCGGCAGGGCGATGCCGCGGGCCGCCCGGCCGGCGATCGCCCTCGGTCTGCTGGTCGGCGCCGCGGCGTTGGCGCGGGTCGGCATCGTCGAGCTGATCGCCAAGGGCTACGGCACGATCACCTGGGCGTTCGTGCTGCTGGTGATCGTGCCGCTGCTCACCGTCGGCACCTGGCAGATCGTCCGACGCCCGAACGCCTAAGGCCGACTCGCGACCGCGGTGATTCCTCCGCGGCTCTACGAGCGGTCCACGGGGCGCACGGCGCCGATCTCCATCAGCGGACCGAGGAGGTCCGCTGCTCCCCCGTGCTCGACGATCCTGCCGTCGACCACCCGATCGACGTTCACGGCGGTGGCTTCGACGATTCGCCCGGTGGGCTCGATGCCCATCCACTCGCCGCGGTGCGTGCCTCGCATGTGGACCACGCTCGCCACCCACTCACCCTCCGCGATCTGCCGCTCGACGCGCAGCACCATGTCGGGATAGGTGCGTCGCACACCGATGATGTGCTCCACCGCCCCGGCCACGCCGAGCGGGTGACGGCGCCCCCGGTGCACCTCGACGTACTGCTCGGAGACGAACTCGGCGACCCGATCGATGTCTCCGGCGCTGACGACCTCCTCGTAGTAGATCCGGGCCACCGCTTTCGGCTCCCGAGGTGTGGCCGCGGCCTGCATCGAGGTCTCCTCCTACTCCTGGCGCTGCTGCTCGATCCACCAGTCGACGTGGCTGCGGAGCACCTCCATCGGCAGCGAGCCGTGCTCGAGCAGCGCCTCGTGGAAGGCGCGCAGGTCGAAGCGATCGCCGAGCTGCTCCTCGGCGTGGCGACGCAGGTCGAGGATGGCGAGCTTGCCCATCTGGTAAGCCAGGGCCTGGCCGGGCATGTCGGCCGCATAGCGCAGGCTCTCGGTGGCGATCTGGGTCGGAGACTCGAGGGTGTGCTGGCGCATGAACTCACGGCCCTGCTCGAGCGTCCAGCCGAGAGCGTTCATGCCCGTGTCGACCACCAGGCGCGTGGCCAGGAACACCTCGAGGGAGTACATGCCGTAGGCGCTCAGGGGGTCGCCGTCGTAGATGCCCGCCTCGAGGCCGAGGTAGCTGCTGTACGAGCCCCACCCCTCGGTGTAGGCGGTGTGCCAGCTGTTGCGTCGATAGTCGGGGAGGTCCTGGTTCTCACTCTGACGGGCGATGTGGAAGTGGTGCCCGGGGACCAGCTCGTGCAGCGACACGCCGCGCAGATTGAGCCAGCTACGCTCGTCGAGCCTCGAGCCGTTGTAGTGGTAGCGCCCGACCGGGTCCTCGGGCGTCGGTGGGCGGTAGATGCCGTAGGTCTGCGACCCTTCGAGAGCCGGGTCGAGGCGGCGCACCCCGTACTCGGCGCGCGGACGGGTGACGAAGTACCGGTCGACGACCTCCTCCATGTCCTCGGCGGCGGCCATCAGGCGCTCGGCGACTTCATCGGATGACTTCGGGAAGTAGGCCGGGTCGGTGCGCAGCTCGTCGCGGAAGGCCTGGGCGCTGCCCTCGAATCCGGTCTGGCCCTGCAGCTCCAGCATCGCCGCTTCCATCTCCGCCACCAGCGCGAGACCTCGCTCGTGTACCGCCTCGGGGGTGGTGTCGACGGTGGTCATGGCGCGGACCCGGTAGCGATACCAGGCCTCACCGTCGGGAAGCTCGTCGGCGCCGACGCCTTCGGGAGTCGCCTGGCGGTACGGCTCGGAGTCGAGGAAGGCGATCAGCGACTCGATGGCCGGATCGACCTCGTCGCGGAGCACGCCTCGCACCCGCTCGGCGAGGTCCTGTCGGCCATCCTCGGGCACCGACTCGAGACGTGCCTCGGAGAGAGCGAACGGGCCGCCGCTTCCGTCCCCGGAGAGGAAAGAGCGCAGGAGGGCGAGTGCCGTCTCGTGGTTGGGACGCCAGACGTGGATGCCGCGCTCCGCCTGACCCCTCACCCGCTGCTCGAGCTGGGCGAAGAACTCGGGGAGCCCGGAGAGCAGTTGGAGGAACTGCCGGCGCTGCGCGTCGTCGCCCAGCGGCCTTCCTCGCAGCACCTCGGCGATCATCGGCACCGGCGTGCTGTAGGGCGTCAGCACGCTCTGATGCCAGAACCAGCGATCGCCGGCCACCGCCGTCTCGAGGTCCCAGCGCAGCGCCGCCGCGTCGATGCGATCCGCATGCTCCGCGAGCGCCGGCTCGATCTCGGCCAGCTCCTCCAGCCAACGCTGCGCCCTCGCCACGTCAGCGGCGTGGCTCTCGTACGACAGGTCGTCGAGACGTTCGATCGGCACACCTTCGCGCATGCGCAGGTAGGCGCTGCGCTCCAGAGAGGCCTGCCAGACCTCGTCGAACAGCCGCCCCAGTCGTTCGGTTGCCGAGGTCTCGCCCGACGACCGACCGGGCACGGCCTCACCGTCGCCGGCACAGCCCGCCGACGTGGAGAGAACGACGAACAGAAAAGCGGTACCGCACAGGGAGTTGCGGATTCGATGGGGCACGGCGACCTCCGGGTGGGGTTCGTCGCTGTCGACGCTCACCGCGGGATGGCTGTTTCACGGTCGACGACAGCTCACCGGGCCGGCGAGGGGAGATCGAGGGCGCGCGCTCCCGATGCACGCGGCAGCCGACCTCGGCGAACAGGTGCGGCGCATCGCCGCGTCGCCCACGAACCCGTCGGCGCAACGGGCAACTAGAATGCACCTCCCCGCCCGCCCTGCTGTCCCCGCTCCGCTTCGGGAAGAGCTCGGCCGGGCCCTGGTCTATCCAAGCAAACGGTCACGAAAGGACTCCGATCATGCAGCTCGACTCGACCATCACCGCGATCGTCACCGGTGGCGCCTCCGGCCTCGGCGCCGCCACCGCCCGCGCCCTCGCCGCTCACGGCGTCAAAGTAGGCATCTTCGACTTCAACGAGGAGAAGGGAGAGAGCGTGGCCAAGGAGATCGGCGGCGCCTTCGCCAAGGTCGACGTCACCTCGGAGGAGCAGGTCGACGCCGGCTTCGCCGAGCTGCGCGAGGCCCTCGGCCAGGAGAGGATCCTGATCAACTGCGCCGGCACCGGCAACGCGATCAAGACGGCCAGCCGGGACAAGGAGTCCGGGGAGATCCGTCATTTCCCGCTCGACGCCTTCGACCGCATCATCCAGATCAATCTCGTCGGCACCTTCCGCTGCATCGCCAAGTCGGCCGCCGGCATGCTCTCGCTCGATCCGCTCGAGTGCGGCGATCGCGGCGCCATCGTCAACACCGCCTCGGTAGCGGCCGAGGACGGCCAGATCGGGCAGGCCGCCTATTCGGCGTCCAAGGGCGGCGTCGTCGGCATGACCCTGCCCATCGCGCGCGACCTCTCGCGCGACGGCATCCGGGTCAACACCATCCTGCCCGGCATCTTCGACACCCCGCTGCTGCAGGGAGCTCCCGACCACGTGAAGCAGGCGCTCGGCGCCCAGGTGCCGCATCCGCCGCGGCTCGGCAAGCCCGAGGAGTACGCCTCCCTGGCCGTCGAGCTGTGCCGCAACGGCTACTTCAACGGCGAGGACATCCGTCTCGACGGCGCCATCCGCATGGCGCCGCGCTGAAGCCCTTCGGGCTCCGATCACGGGCGCGCCCGCCGCGACGGAGCCGCTCCGCAGTGCGATCCTACGAGCGCTGCGGCCCCGCCCGCTCAGTCCCCGGCCGCCGTCGAGCGCGCCGAGACCAGGTTGACGAACAGGCGGTAGGCGCCGGGCACCCCGGCCGGTAGCTGACGGAAGAACGAGATGCCGGTGTACACGAACACGCCGGCGCCGTACTCGGCGTAGAGCAATCCCCCGAGGCGCTCCGGCTCGCCCGGGTCGGCCGACGCCAGCAACGGCGCCCAGTCGTCGCCCCAGGCGTCGGGGAAGTACAGCCCGCGCTCCTGCACCCAGCCTTCGAAGTCCTGCTGCGTGATCCGGTTCGGCGAGCGCAGCACCGGGTGGTCGGCGTCGAGCAGTCGCACCGGTGCCTGCTCGACCGAGACGCGATCGCGCGACAGAGTCAGCGGGTAGGGGCCGTACGCGACCTCGCGCGGGCCGCGGAAGGAGATGGTGTTGTACTGCGCCACCACGGTGCCGCCGCGCCGCACGTAGTCGAGCACCCGGTCGTTGTGACGCTGAAGGGCTGCGCGGGTGTTGTGGGCGCGCACCCCGAGCACGATCGCGTCGAAGCGGTCGAGGTCACCTCGCTCGAGGTCCTCGTCGCCGAGCAGCACGACCTCGTAGCCGACCTCGGCGAGCGCCGCGGGGATCTCGTCTCCTGCACCCTCGACGTAACCGATCAGCTCGCCGCGCCGCTGCAGGTCCAGCCGCACGACCTCACCGGCCGCCGGCAGAACCACGGTCTGGACCGGGATGTGGTCGAGGTCGACCTCCTGCACCCGTGAGTCGAAGCGCTCGCCCGACGGGGCGCTGCGCACCACCGGCGTCACCGTCCCGCGAGTCGGTCGCGACGGTGGCCGGACCTCGAACACGACCCGCTGCGTCGAGGCGTACCCGACCTCCTCGAACTCGCCGTCCCCGCCCCGGAGATCTGCGTCGTCGGCGACGGCGTCGCCGCTGTCGACCACGTGCCGGGCCGGCACGCTGCTCCATCCCTCCGGCAGCTCGAGGGTCACTTCGATCCGTTCGCCGCGCGCCGCACCCTCGACCTGCACGGCGATCGAACGCGGCTCTGGCGAAGAGAAGACGAAGACCTCTCCCTGCAGCTGGACCGAGAGTCGTGGAACCACCGAAACGTCCCGCCGACGTTCCCCCTCGACCCGGTCGGTCCAGCGGTACTGGATCGGCACCCGGACCTCGATCGTCGGTTCGCCCTCGGCGAACGCGATCCGCGCGGCGAGCTCGAGAGCGTGCATTCTCGGTCTGCCGATCAGCGCGGGATCCTCGACCGCGAAGAGGCCCCGGCCGGCGGACCGACGCAGCCAGTACGGGTTGCTGATCGCAGCGGAGCGCGGAACCGCGAGCGTGACTCGCCACTCGAAGGGGCGGTTCTGGTTCAGGACGGCGGGAATCTCCGCCGCCACGGAATCGCCCGCTGCGGCGGCGAACGGGAGGTCGACTCCCGCCAGGCGCAGCGTCAACGGCGACCGGTTCACGGCGTTGACGGTCAGCCGCAGGTCGCCGCCCGGCGAAGTCCGAGGCTCCTCCGCCAACGCCTCGATCCAGAGGCCGCTCGCGGCAAGCACCACCCGCTCGATCTCCTCGATCTTGCGCTGCAGCCAGACCTGACGGTTGCCGCGGCTCTCGGTTCGTGCCGCGACGCGCCGCGTCTCCTCGAGCACCGCGAGCAACTCCGGGACCGACTCATACGGGCGCCGCGGCTCGAACGCGGTCGCGATCACCTCCAGCCTCTCACCGAGTCGCGGCGCGCCGACCCGGGCCCACGTCGTATCGATCCCGTCGAACAGCGACTGCCCTGGCTCCCCGGCGCGATGCTCGAAGGGATTGAGCTGCTCACCGCGTGAGCCAGTGGCGCCGAAGCCCTGGCTCTTGTGCATCGTCCGGCTGTCGGCGGCGATCTCGGTGAACGAACGGCCGAGCAGTGCCGAGAAGGAGCCGACATCCACCGCGACAGCATCGCCGACCTCCTGCGGACCGCCGAAGAAGCGAGCGGCGTCCCACAGCAGCCGCTTGGGGTGCCACGGCCCCAGAGTCGTATCGCCGCTGAGTTGCTCGGGGAAGCGGAGCGGATCCGCCGCGGCCTCGAAACCCTCCGTGGCGAGCACTGCCGAGGCGGTGTGCTGGCCGTGCCCGCCGCGCCCGTCGCCGGGGAATCGCATGATCACGACGTCGGGCTGCAGCCTGCGGATCGCGCGCACCACGTCGCCGAGCACCTCCTCGCGCCCCCAGTACTCGAGCGATTCTTCGACCGTCTTGGTGTATCCGAAGTCGACGGCGCGGGTGAACAGCTGCTCGGCGCCGTCGATGCGACGGGCCGCGAGCAGCTCTTCGGTGCGGATCAGGCCGAGCAGCTCTCCCTGCTCGGTGCCGAGCAGGTTCTGACCACCATCGCCGCGCGTGATCGACAGGTAGGTCGTGTGCGCCAGCTCGCCCTGCGCCAGGTAGGAGAGCAGCGCGGTGTTCTCGTCGTCGGGATGAGCGGCGACGTAGAGCACGCTGGCCATCACCGGCAGCCGCTCGATCGCCAGCTGCAGGCGTGCCGCGTCCATCGCTCTCGGCTCGAGCTCGAGCGAGCGCGCCGCCGGTATCGCCGCCAGCAGCCAGAAGAGGCAGGCGAGGCGCGCCGCGGACCGGTGCACCGAGCGCACCGACCGATTCGCACGGGAGACGGTCGGACAGCAGCGGAGCACTCTCTCGATCGACATCACCCGCGCACTCTAGCGCCGGCGGAGCCCTTCGCCGCGAACGCGGTTCCCCGATCCGCTGGAACACGGACCTCTACGCGACGATCCTGGCCTGCAGACTCGGGTGAGACTCGGCCCGCGTCGACGAGGGCGACAAGCTGGGCCACCCCCTGGACGCACCGGAGCCGGCGCTCCCCGAAGAGGGAGACACCGGCTCGGAACGGGAGCTCGGGTCGTGGCCGGCCGCCGCGAGGGGAACCGCCCACGGGAGAGGCCTCAGGGGGTCAGGGTTCAGGAGAAGCGAGTCCCGACTCTGTCCCAGGCGTCCTTCGCCGCGCCGCGAGCCCGCTGCCAGCCCAACTCGGAGCGATCCTCGTAGCGGCCCCAGCGCCGCTGCAGGTCGTCCTCGATCTCCTCCCATCGAACCGCGGTATTGCGCAGCCTCTCCTCGGCTCCGAAGCGGTAGGCCGGACGGTAGAGCTCGTAGGGCTCGCCGCTGTCGACGTAGCCACGCGAGCGGAAGTTCTCGCGCCAGTACTCGTCGTCCTCACCCAGCCACTGGCCGAACTTGTCGCCGACGCGGTCCCACGCCTCGCGTACCGCGACCTGGGCCTTGCCCCAGTGCATCGGTGCCGAGTCGCTCTGGTTCTCCCAGCCCTTGCGCAGGTCCGGCTCGACCTCGGACCATCTCGTCTTGCGCCCGCTGTACAGGCGTCTGGCGTTCCAGCCGTACTGGTAGGCCGGACGGTACTGCTCGTAGCTCTCGCCCTCTGCGACGTAGGGGCGGCTGCGGTACCGGGTTTCCCAGTAGACGTCCTCGTGAGTGGGGTCGAGCTGCTCGGCGGTCTCGTGTCCGATCAGCCCACCTCCGATGGCGCCCAGGGCGCCACCGACGAACGCGCCGAACGGACCGCCGAAGGCCGCTCCCACGGCAGCGCCCGCGGCGCCGCCGCCGACCGCTCCGGTTCCGGTGCCGACGGGATGGGTGCCCTCGGCTCCGCTGATCGGATCTCGCTGGCTCTCGGTTCTCTCGGTCGCCGTCGTTCGGTCCTGCATGCCTCGTCTCAATCCTTTCCGCGGCAGCCGAGACGCCGTCTCTTCGAGCGGCCTCGGACGGCTGCCGCCATTTCGTTCTCTCGATCAGTGCAAGTCTCCGGCGGGGTGGGCGCCCACGCCGGAGGATTCGCTGCGGCTCCAACTAGGCCGTCATGGCCTCGAAGTTGAGGCGCTTCTCGGCCAGTCGCGACAGCGTGCGATCGGCCACGCCCTCCTCTTCGAGGGTCTGCTGCAGCAGATCCGCGGCGTCCTGGTGGCCGAGCTTCTGGGCGAACGCCCGAGCGGTTCCGTAGCCCGCCATCTCGTAGTGCTCGAAGCGCTGGGCGGCGCTGATCAGCGCCGCGTCGAGCACCTCAGGCGCGATCTCGGAGGAGAGCAGGTCCTCGCTCTCGGCGATCAGGCCCGCCATCCCCTTGCAGTGCTCTCCGCGCGGCTTGAAATCCATCTTGGCGAAGATCGTCTCGAGCCGCCCGACCTGCTGCTTCGTCTCCGCGAGGTGGTGCTGGAAGGCCTGCCGCAGCTCGTCGTTGTTGCTGCGGTCGATCATCTTGGGCAACACCTTCAGCAGCTGGTTCTCGGCGCTGTACAGGTCCTTGAGCTCGTGTACGAAGAGCTTCTCCAGGTTCTCGAACTTCATCGGGGTTCTCCTTCGTCGGTGGCTTGGAAGTGGAAGTGCTCAGAGGCGGTCCGCCGGGAAGACCGCGGCCTCCACGGTTCTTCGGCCTGCGAGCCGGTCACGGGACCGAGATCCCGGCCCGGCGCCTCTGTACCCACTGCAAGCTGCAACTTCGTTGCCATCGGTCTCCACCGCTCGCGAGCCCCGGCTGCTCGGAGCCCGGGCACGCTGCGTCGGTCGGGAGGGCGGCAATCGCTACGAGGTGGCTCGCAAGACCTGCACGCCGCGGCTACGCCGCTGCGTAGACGACCCGGGCTGTTGCAGGCCGGGACGCCTCACCCGGCGGGGTCGAGCGGGTCGCCGAGTCCTTCCGCCCTGCCGCCGGGATGGAAGGCCATCGCCGCGCGGGCCGCCGCCAGTCGCGCCACCGGCAGGCGGTAGGGAGAACAAGACACGTAGTCGAGACGACAGCGCTCGAAGAACTGGATCGAATGGGGGTCGCCGCCGTGCTCGCCACACACCCCGAGCTTGAGGTCGCGTCGCGCCATGCGTCCGCGTCGCGAGGCGAGCTCCACCAGCTGGCCGACACCGTCGACGTCGAGGCGCGCGAAAGGATCGCCGGCGATCACTCCGGCCTCGATGTACTCGGGCAGGAAGCGGCCGACGTCGTCGCGCGAGAAGCCGAAGGTCATCTGGGTCAGATCGTTGGTGCCGAAGGAGAAGAAGTCGGCATGGCGCGCCAGCTGATCGGCGATCAGCGCCGCGCGCGGCACTTCGATCATGGTGCCGATGAGCAGCGAGTCGAGCTCTTCGCCCTCCTCGTCGCACACCCTGCGCACCGCGGCTTCGACCAGCTCGCGGCAGCGCGCCATCTCCTCCACCACCCCGGTGAGCGGGATCATGATCTCGCAGCTCACCGGGGTGCCGGCCCGCTGCACCAGGCAGGCCGCTCGGGCGATCGCGGTGCACTGCATCTCGTAGATCTCGGGCGAGGTGATGCCGAGTCGACAACCGCGGTGTCCCAGCATCGGGTTGACCTCGATCAGGGCCGCGGCCTTGTCGCGCACCCGCCCGACCGACACCCCCATCTGACGAGCCAGCGCGCTGAGCGCTTCGTCGCCGTGCGGCAGGAACTCGTGCAGCGGCGGATCGAGCAGGCGCACCGTCACTGGCCGTCCCTCGAGGGCGCGGAAGATGCCCGCGAAGTCCGACTGCTGGACCGGCAGCAGCTCGTCGAGGGCTCGCCGCCGCTGCGCGTCGTCGTCGGCGAGGATCATCTGACGCACCCAGCCGATGCGCTCGTGGGCGAAGAACATGTGCTCGGTGCGGCACAGGCCGATGCCCTGGGCGCCGAAGGCGACCGCTCGCCGCGCGTCCTCGGGAGTGTCGGCGTTGGCGCGGACCTCGAGGCGCCGCTCACGGTCGGCCCAACGCAGCAGCTGGTAGAAGGCCGCTACCAGGAGCGGCTGACGCTCCCCTTCCGGAGCGTCCAAGCTCTGCAGGACCTCGGATGGCAACGTCGCCAGCTCGCCAGCGAGGATCTCGCCGCGGGTGCCGTCGATCGACAGGGACTCGCCCTCGCGGAAGCTCCGTTCGCCCGCCCGCAGCACTCCCGCCTCCTCGTCGACGACCAGGTCGTCGGCCCCGACGATGCAGGGCTTGCCCATGCCTCGCGCCACCACGGCCGCGTGCGAGGTCATGCCGCCACGCGTGGTCAGGATGCCCGCGGCGGCATGCATGCCGACGATGTCCTCCGGTGAGGTCTCGTCGCGGACCAGCAGCACCGGACCTTCGCCGGCCATCGCGCTGGCCCGCTCGGCGGTGAACGCGATCCGCCCCGAGGCAGCGCCGGGGCCGGCACCGAGGCCGACCGCGAGCAGTCGTCCTTCGCCGAGAGCTCGCTGACGCTCGGCGAGGTCGAACACCGGGGCCATCATCTGGGTCAGATGCTGTGGCTCGACCCGCCGCACCGCCTCGCGGCGATCGATCAGGCGCTCGCGCACCATCTCGACCGCCATGCGCACGGCGGCCGGCCCGCTGCGTTTGCCGGCCCGTGTCTGCAGCATGTACAGCTTGCCGTGCTGGATGGTGAACTCGAGATCCTGCATGTTGCGGAAGTGGCGCTCGAGCGTCTGGCAGACCCGCAGCAGCTCGTCGTACGCCTCCGGGAACTGGGAGCGCAGTCCTCCGTCGCCGTCGACGCCGTCGGTTCCGGAACCTCCGCTTCCGGCCCGTCCCGCGATCGGCTGCGGCGTATGGGTGCCGGCGACGACGTCCTCGCCCTGAGCGTCGACCAGGAACTCTCCGTAGAGCTCGCGCTCACCGGTCGACGGATTGCGCGAGAAGGCGACACCGGTGGCGCAGTCGCTGCCGCGATTGCCGAACACCATCGCCTGCACCGTGACGCCGGTGCCCATCTTCTCGTCGATGTCGTGCAGTCGCCGGTACTCGACCGCCCGGCGGTTGTTCCAGCTCGAGAAGACGGCACCGATCGCGGCGCGCAGCTGTGCCCACGGGTCGTCCGGCAGCTCGTGTCCGGACTCCGCGAGCACGGTGTCGAAGGCTGCGACGACGGCGTCCAGACCTTCGGCTCCCAGATCGCGCTCGGAGGTCGCCGCGGAGCCCGCCAGAACTTCCCGCAGGGCCGCATCGAAGCGCGCCGGAGGGATTCCGAGCACCACTTCGCCGTACATCGCCTGAAGCCGCCGGAAGCAGTCGCGGCGAAAGCGCGCATCCGCCTCGTCGTCGGCGGCCAGGCTGGCCCGCACCAGGCCGAGGTTGAGCACCGTGTCCATCATGCCGGGCATCGACACCGGCGCGCCGCTGCGTACCGAGACCAGCAGCGGCCGCGACGGATCGCCGAAGCCCTGACCGAGCTGCTGTTCGAGGCCGTGCATCTGCTCGTGCAGCTGGTCGTCGAGACCGTCCGGGAAGCGGCCGCCGCCGCGCAGGTAGTGCCGGCAGGCCTCGGTCGTCACCGTGAAACCGGGTGGGACCGGGATGCCGAGCAGCGACATCTCGGCGAGACCGGCGCCCTTGCCACCGAGCAGCTCTGCCTGCTCCCCGCTGCCCTCGGCGGTGCCGCCGCCGAACCCGTAGACCCACTTCATCACTTCCCTCCCCATGCGCGGTCGCTCATCCCGACGCAGCCGCTGGACGGCTCGCCGCCCGCTGACCGCTCCTCGCCGTCTTCGTCGACGTGGCGTGCAGCTCGACCAGCCGCAGCGGTCCGGCGTAGGCACGCTGCAGCTCCTGCAGCAGGGCCAGCCGGTTTCGCTGCAGCGCCTCGTTGGCGTCGTGCACCAGCACGTTGCCGAGGAAGCGCTGCAGGGCCTGGTCGAGCACCGCCATGGCATCGAGCCAACGGTCGAACCGTCCTTCGTCGAGCGACTGTCGGATCCTCGCCTCGTAGCCGATCCAGGTCTGGTGCAGCTCCCGCTCGGCCGGTTCTTCGAGCAGCTCGGGATCGAGCTCGACCTCGCGCGATTCGAGCAGGACGTCCCTGAGCCGGCGTGCGTTCGCGGCGAGATCGGTGAGACGCCCGTCGAGCCGCAGACCCTGCAGCCCCGAGACGCGACGGAACACCGACGGTATCGAGCTGGTGCCGCTGGCCATCAGCACCGCGTCGATCTCGGCATCGTGGGCACCGCGCTCGCGCAGCAGGCCACGCATCGCCCGGTCGACCACCTTCAAGGCCTCCGACAGGGTGCGTGAAGGGTCGTCGAGCACCCGTTGGCGAACCGCCTGGGCGATGGCCAGGGCGAGGTCCAGCTCGAGGCCGGCGCGGTGCACGGTGTCGACCACCGACCGGGCGAGCTCGTCGGCGGCCTCGCCCCGGGACTCGCCGACGCGCGGCTCTTCCTCGGCCAGGACCTCGACCACCCGATCGACGCGATCGGCGACATAGAGGATCTCGCCCGCCCGGCTACGCGGCAGCTGACCAGCCGCACCGGAGTCGTAGACCGCGTGCCAGACCGAGGCCGGGTAGCCTTCATCGCGTGCCAACAGGCCGCCGATGACCCCCGCCAGGCGCGGAAATTCGCGTACTGTCTCAGTCTGACGGTCGGCGTAGAGCAGCCCGGCCGCCTGCACGCTGGCGTCCAGGTGCTCGCTCGACCCGAGCTCGCGGGCGATCAGCGTGCAGAGCACCTCGAGGCGTCGTGCGCGCCGGGCATAGAGGGTCTCCTGCGTGTCGTCCCCCTCCGAGAGCAGCCGGATCCGCTTGGCCAGTGGAGTGCGGGCATCGCGCCGCCAGTGGAAACGAGCGTCCTCGAGGTGGTCGCGAGCGGCTCTCTCGTTGCCCACCGCGGCGCGCTCGGCGTGCTCGTCGTCGCGGTCGACGATGGCGACGAAGTGGGCCGCCAGGCCGCCATCGGGCGCGCGCAGCGGCAACGCCCCCTGGCGCTCGGCGAGGCAGGCGGCGACGATCTCGGCCGGGAGATCGAGGTCGGTGTCCTCGAGGCGGCAGGCGATGACCGAAGGCGTCTCGCACGAGGCCGCCCAGCGCACCGGGAGATCGCTGGGAACCACGCTCAGGCCCAGCCCCTCGGCAAGCTCGTGGGTGGCCCTCTCGAGGCGTGCGGCGCGAGCCGCGAGGCGGACCTCGACTCCCTGGCGCACCAGGAAACGACCGTACTCGTCGCCGTCTCGGGGCCTGAACACGCGACTGCCGAGCGAGGCCGGACCGCGCGTGGTGTCGGTCGCCTCGATGCCGAAGCAGCGCGCCGGCACCAGGCGGCCGTCGAGCAGCGCCAGGAGCCCGCTCACCGGCGCCCCAAAGCGGTGGCCGTCGCCCCAGGACACGTTGGTGCGCCAGCGCACCGCGCCGAGCGCCTGCTGCAACGCCTCGCCGACGCTGCGACGACGGCCTTCGTCGTTGCCGGGACGACCTTCGGGGATGCCACGCAGCAGGACCATCAGCCGCTGCGTGCTGCAACCGGTGGCCGACTGCCTCGCCGGCATGCCCACCTCGCGCAGCTGTGCCACCAGGGCGTCCTTCAGCGCACGGGTCGCCCGCTCGATCTCGAGGGCGGGGAACCCGTCGCCTCGGACCTCCACCAGGAGCTCGCTCAACGCTCCTCCGCGGTGAGCTCGAGCTGGCGGTCATCGGGATCGTCGGCGACCCCGAGGGCGTGGGCTCCGGAGCGGGTGTCGGGATCCAGACCCTGACGCCTGGCCCGCAGCTGCACGCACCTCTCGACCCGCCGCCTGATCCGCCCGAACAGGAGATCGTGATCGGCGAGCAGAGGCAGCGACCTCAGCTTGAGCACCTCGAGCACCTGCAGGCTGCGCAGCGCGCTCTCGTACGCCGGCAGCACCAACCCGGCCTCGAGGCAGCGCGACGCCTGCTGGTCGAAGGACTCGAGCTGACTCCTCAGCAGCTCGACGTCGGCGACCTCGAGGAGGTAGCGCGAGCGCTCCTCCTCCATCCAGGCGGAGCTGCCCTCGGCCTCGCTTCGCGCGGTCGCGTGACCGCCGCCCCAGTCGATGCGGAAGAGGTCGGCGTGGCCCTGCTGCACCGAGGCCAGGCGCTCGATGCCGTAGGAGACCTCGAGGCAGCTGAGGGGCAGACGGACTCCCGCGGCGCGCTCGACGAACACCATGCGCGCCACCGGCAGTCCGTCGATGAGCACCCGCTGATGGCGACCGCGGACGCCGATCTCGGGACGCGACGTGGTGCCCTCGACGAAGCGCACGTCACGGCGGTCGAGCTCGAAGCCGGCGGCGCGGAAGCTGTCGAGCACCTCGTGACGTACTCCCGCGCTCACCGGCTGTCGCACCAGCTGGAAACGCAGGTGGCGGGTCATGCGAAGACTGCTGCGCCCGTAGCGCGCGTCGACCGGCCGGTGCACCGCCACCAGCTGGTGGGTGGTGCGGGCGCGGCCGTCGAAGAGCGACAGGAAGACCTCGGGAGCGGCGAGACCGAATCCGACCGGCAGCTCACAAGGAGGCAGCAGGCCGCTGCCCCGCTCCTCCCAGAACGACGCCAGGCGGTGGAGGATCTGCTCAACGGTGGCGGGAGGCATCGCCTGTCACGCCCCCTTCTCGACCGCCTGCAGACGTCGCAGGGTCTCGCGGATGACGCCGTGGCTCTTGAGCTCGAAGCCGAGGAACCGACGGCGAATCTGCAGCAACAGCTCCTCGAGCTGCGCCGTCGCGCCGGCGAGCTCGGCGCCGCCGGCGAGCACTCCCGAAGCGAACCGCGACGGAGACTGCCGCCGCGTCCGCCGCAGCAGATCCAGGGTGCCCTGCCCCACCACCAGCCCCCCGCCACCGGCGGCGCACTCCGGGCAGAGCAGCGACTCGCCGCTGTCCGGGAGCACGGCGCGGTCCTCGAGCACCCGACTGCAGAGCGGGCAGTCGAGCTCGTAGCCGAGCACACCACCGATGCGGAGGATCCAGCTCTCGAAGTAGCGCAGGACAGGCTCGCGAGCGGCGCCCTCCTCGAGGGCGTCGACCACCGAACGGAGCAGCCTGAACAGCTCCGGGCCGGGATCGTTCTCCTGCGCGAACACCGACACGTGCTCGGTCAGATAGGCGCACAACAGCAGGTCCTCGAGCGACCGGCGGAGCCGCTCGCCGCTGTGCAGGACCTCGAGATCGCGGATTCGCACCAGATCGCGGTCGTCCTTCTCGAACCAGGTGAGTCGCACCGTGGCCAGGGGCTGCAGCTGACCCGAGAAGCGACTGTACTTGCGCTTCGCTCCGCGAGCCGCTCCGCGCCGCCGACCGTGCTCGGCGGTGAGGAACGAGACGACACGATCACCGTCACTCAGGTCGCCCACCTCGAGCAGCAGGGCATCCGCGCTGTGGACTCTCAACTGCCACGTGCTCCGTTGACGTCTCTGGAGTGACGGTCCGCCGTCGGCCACACCGACGGCCACACCGACGGTTTGCGAGAGAGCCTAGGGCTGCCTCCCCCCGCCGACTCCATTCGATCAGATCACGAAGTTCCGGATCATCGCAGCCGCGACCGCGAAGTAGACGGCTATTCCGACCATGTCGCTGGTGGTCGTCACCATGGGTCCGGCCGCCACCGCCGGATCGATGCCGAAGCGCTGGAACATCAGCGGCACCACCGAGCCATTCACCGAGGCGAGGAAGATGGCCACGAAGAGCGAGAAGGACACCACCGCCACCAGCACCCAGCTCTGCTGCAGTACCCAGACCCCGACGCCGGCGATCGGAGCGCAGACCAGGCCGAGCAGCGCCCCGACCCGGATCTGCTGGCCGAGGAAGGCGCGCACCCTACCCTGACCCTGTGCCAGGCGCCCCGTGGCCAGGCCGCGCACGGCGATGGTCGAAGTCTGGGCTCCTATGTTGCCGCCCATGCCCATGATCACCGGGGCGAAGAAGACCAGGATCAGGAGCTCCTGGAGGGTGGTCTCGAAGTACTTGAAGATCAGGCCGGTCAGGTAGAGACCGGTGAGGTTGATCAGCAACCAGGGCAGGCGGATGCGCGCCACTCTCCACGAGCGCTCGCGGTAGAGCAGCTCGTCCTCGCTGGTGCCCACCATGCGGTAGAAGTCCTCGTCGGCCTCGTCCTGCAGCACGTCGATGACGTCGTCGACGGTGACGATGCCGACCAGGCGCCCGATCTCGTCGACCACGGGGATCGCCAGCAGGTCGTAGCGCGAGGCGAGGCGGGCCACCTCCTCCTGGTCGGTCTCGGTCGAGACCATGATCACCGAGCGCTCCGCGATCTCGCCCAGACGCGCCTCCGGTCGGGCGAGGATCAACTGCCGCAGCGAGGTGACGCCGACCAGTCCGCCCTCCGGATCGGTGACGTAGAGATAGAACACCATCTCGAGGTTGCCACTGGTCTGTATGCGCGCGATCGCCTCTTCCACCGTGGTCTCCTCGGGGAGCGAGAAGTACTCGGTGTTCATGATCCGGCCGGCGGTGTCCTCGGCGTAGTGCAGCTGCAGGTGCAGGTCGTCGCCGCCGCGTTTGTCGAGCAGCTCGAGGACCGGTTGGCGATCCTCCTCGGGCAGCATCTCGACCAGGCCGACCGCGTCGTCGACCGCCATCGGGTGCAGCACGTCGGCGATCTGCGCCGGGTCGAGGCGAGAGACCAGGTTGACCATCCGCGCCGGCTCCATCGACAGCAGCACTTCGCCGGCCGCGTCGCGATGCTCCTCGACGGCGACGCGGAACACCTCGACCTGCTCGGCCGGGGTCAGCACGTCGAGCATCATCCCCACGTCCTCGGGCCGCATGCGGGCGAGCAGGCGGGAGATGCTGCGGCGGGCACCGCGGCGCACCAGACGACGCACCGTCCCGGTGAGCCGGGCGGCGCGGGCGTCGAAGACCTCGGCGGGCGGATTCGGCGGCTGCAGCATCGCCGCGATGGTACCAGCGACCATGCGGCGTTCCGGCGCGGCCGAGCCCACTGGACGACCGCCGCGCCGCCGCGTCGGCCTGCTGATCAGGAGGGCAGGTCGAAGGCGTTCTGACGGTCGAGGTCGGCCAGCCGACGAGGATCCTCGCGCCAGTTGTCGACCTGGCGCACGAACAGGTCGAGGAACACCCTGCGGCCCAGGAACTCCTCGAGATCGAGGCGCGCCGCGGTACCGATCTGCTTGATCATCTGGCCGCCCTTGCCGATGATGATCTTCTTCTGGCCGGGGCGCTCCACCCAGATGGTCGCCTGCAGGATCAGGCGATCGGACTCTTCGTCGTCGCGCCAGTCGTCGATCGACACCGCGGTGGCGAAGGGCAGCTCGTCACGGGTCTGATCGAGGATCTTCTCGCGAATCCGCTCGGCGACCAGGAAGCGTTCGCTCTGGGTGGTCAAGAGGTCTTCGGCGTACTCGGGCGGGCCGACCGGCAGGCGCTCCCAGAGCAGCTCGAGCAGCGTCTCGGTGGCTTCGCCCTCGAGCGCCGAGATCGGCACGAACTCCTCGAACCCCTGCTCGCGGCGCAGCCGGTCGATCAGCTCGAGCAGCTTCGACTTGCGCATCGCATCGACCTTGTTCAGCGCCGCGATCTTCGGTCGGTCGACCCGGCGCAGCAGCTCGAGCAGGTACTCGTCTCCCTTCCCCCAACGCACCGACGCATCGACCACCAGGCAGATCACGTCGGCCTCTCCGAGGGCGTCGGTGGCGGCCTTGACCATGCGCCGATTCAGCCGGTGCTCGGGTTTGTGCACCCCCGGGGTGTCGAGGAAGATCATCTGGCCGCGCGGTGTAGTCAGCAGGCCGAGCAGGCGCTGGCGGGTGGTCTGGGGCTTGTCGGAGACGATCGCCAGCTTCTCGCCCAGGAACCGGTTCATCAGGGTCGACTTGCCGGCGTTGGGACGCCCGATCAGCGCCACGCGTCCGGTGCGGCGCGCAGTCGCGGCACCGTCCCCCTCGTTGTCGCCCGGGATCCCGCGAGGGGCCTGCCCCGGTTGCGATCGCCGAGCCAGGTCCGCGACCACGTGGCGGGCGCGTAGATCGGCCTCGAGGCGCTCCATCTCGCCGCTGTCGCTCTCGTGGTCGTAGCCCAGGCAGTGCAGCAGCCCGTGCAGCAGCAGGACCTGCATCTCGACATCGAGGCCGTGGCCACGCTCCTCGGCCTGACGGGCCGCGTAGGGCACGCAGATCACCACGTCGCCCAGATGCAGGCCCTCGGGAGTCTTCTCGCCCGGAAACGAGAGCACGTCGGTGCTCGCGCGCCGACCGCGGAAGGTCTCCGACAGCTCCTCCATCCCCGGGTCGTCGGTGAGCTGCACGGCGAGGCTGTCGCCTTCCGGCGCCAGCTCGTCGATCAGCCGGTCGAGCCAGCTGGCGAGCCCCTGCGCCAGGTCGTCGTCGGCCAGCAGCTCGAGGCCCTGCAGCGCCACCCGGCCACGCTCGAGCGACTCCCCACCGGTGAAGTCCGTGTCCTCCCCTGCGACGTCAGCCGCGCCTGCCTGGCCCGACGGGTCGTCCGGGCGCGAGGTGCCCGACGGCGCCGGGCGCCGGGCCTCGCCCCGGCTCGCCTCTTCGCCCTCGCCACCCGATCGGCTCCTGCCGGAGGTCTCCTCGGCCGAGCTCATCCGGCCCCGCCCCCCTCGACCATCCGCAGCTTGCCGGCAGGCCCACCCGGCTGGCTTCCGGGATGGGTGTTGAAGTCGTAGCCGGGATAGTCGACGCGCTTGTGGTAGATGCGCTGCAGCACCTTGCTGAATGCCTCCGACGCGAGACGGATGTCGGTCAGGGTGAGGTTCGACTCGTCGAGCTGTCCCTCCTGCATCGCCTCGCCGACGAGGCGGTCGATCAGGGCCCGGATCGAGGTCGAGGACGGGTTCTGGATGGTGCGGCTGGCGGCCTCGATCGCGTCGGCGCAGAGCAGAACTCCCATCACCTTGTTCTGCGGCTTCGGCCCCGGGTAGCGATAGGCCTGCTCGTCGATCTGGCCGGAGGAGCACTGTTCGAGGGCGCGGTTGTAGAAGTAGGTGAGGCGCCGCGTTCCGTGGTGCTGGAGGATCGCGTCGACGATCGGCTGTGGCAGTCCCTGCTCGCGGGCCAGCTCGGCGCCCTCCTTGACGTGGTTCACCACGATCAGCGCGCTCATCGACGGCGCCAGCTTGTCGTGCGGGTTCGCGCCCTCCCACTGGTTCTCGACGAAGTAGCCGGGCCGCAGCACCTTGCCGATGTCGTGGTAGAGCCCGGCGGTGTACGCCAGCACCGCGTTGGCGCCGATCGCCTCGCAGCCGGCCTTGGCGAGATTGGCCACCATCAGGGAGTGCTGGAAGGTGCCGGGGGCCTCGAACGCGACACGACGCAGCAGCGGGAGGTTGGTGTCGGAGAGCTCGAGCAGCTTGATGTCGGTGGTCAGGCCGAGCAGCGACTCGAGCACCGGCACCACGAAGCTGGTGGCCGCGGCGACGAGGATGCCGCCGACGATGGCGCATGCGGCGTCGAAGAGCAGACTGCTCGGCGACCGCGCCTGGGTGACCGCGAGGCTACCGATCATCACCGCGCTGACCACGGCCGTGGCGCCGACGATCAGTGCCGCCCGGGTGATCGCCGATCTCTGGTGCAACCGATCGAGGGCGTAGATCGCCGCCAGCGAGGTGAAGAGCACGTAGAGCACCAGCTCGAAGGCCTGCGTCGGCTCGGTGCGCGAGACCAGTACGGCGAAGAAGATGGTGCCGAGCAGCGCCCTGCCGCGGCCGTAGAAGAGCGACATCACCAGAGCCAGCGCGGCATACGGCATCGCGTAGCGGTAGCTCGCGGCGTCGTTCAGAGGCGCCCGCTCGAACGACTCGGCCAGCGCCTGGCAGAGGACCATGCCGAGCCGGCAGGAGATCAGTCCCCCGATCAGCAGCAGGAGCATGCCGCCGAGGGTGCGCTCGTCGGCCGGACGCAGGAAGAGCACCCGGCGGTTGCCCTGCTGGATGCCGAGCGCCACCAGGAAGACCAGGAGCAGAGTGCCGAGAGCTGGGATCAGGCCGGCGGAAGGACGCGCCCCCCGCATCTCCTCGATCAGCTCGACCGCGGTCCCGGTGAGCTGATCTCCTCGCCTGGCGATCACCTGCCCGGCCTTGACCTGGGTGAACGACTCCTCGACGGCGAGCTCGGCCGCGGTGCGTCGGCGGCTCGTCTCCTGGAGATTCAGGCTGACGTTGGGCGGTACGTTGTCGAGCACGAAGCGGCGGAGCGTCTCGCGGCGGCTGCCGCGCCAGCCGCTCCACCGCGCCACCTCGACCTGCAGGAACTGGTCCACCTCTTCGGGATAGTCGCGATAGCCGTAGAGGTCGAGCTGCACGTCCTCGTGTCCTGTGGGCAGCTCACGCAGGGTCACGCCGCGGGTGCGGTTCTCGAGCAGCACCGTCTTGTTGGCCACCACGCCGGCCGAGAGCAGCGAGCGGACCACGGTGCGCACACGGTCCTCGAGCTCCTCCGAGAAGCGACCCGAGGCAAGCACCTCGAGCTGGGCCTGGGTGATCCGCAGCTCGGTGCCGCGGCGCAGCTCGGTCAGGAACGGTGAGGTCGGAGGCGGAGGAGGCACCCCTGGCTCCGCCGCGACCGAGGCTCCCTCGAGCCCGACTCCCGCCTCGAGCAACTCACGTCCCTTGCGGAAGAGACGCTCGAACTGGCCGTCGATCTCGATCACCATGGCCTGGTCGAAGTCGTAGACCGGCAGCACCTCCTCGCGAGCGCGCTGACGCCTGGCGTTGGTGGTCGTCTCGTCGACCAGCAGCAGATCGCGATCGGCGACGTAGTCGCGGTCGGTGATCTCCCCGACCTGAACCTGGTGGCGGAAGAAGAGGTCGTCGGGCGCCAGCGTCCAGAAGCCGATCAGCACGAAGAGAGCGATCCAGAGACCTTCGCGCTCCTGCAGTCGGAACCACGACTCCGACCAGTAGCGGCGGCCGCCCCGCGGCGAGCGCGCACGACCCGACCCGCGGCCGGGCCGCCGCTCGCGGTCGCCGCCGCCACCACTCACGAAGCGTCACTCCGGCCGTTGCCCCTGTCGCCCGCGGAGCCTTCGGAGCGGCCGGCGCCACGACGACCATCGCCACGGCGACCGCCCCCGGAGCGCTCGTCGCCGTCCTCCAGCTCGCGACGCCGATCTCTCTCGGCGTAGGCGCCGACGATGCGCTGCACAAGGTCGTGGCGCACCACGTCGCGCTCGCCGAACTCGACGAAGGCGACGCCCTCCATCCCCCGCAGGACCTCGTGGGCATCCCGCAGACCCGAGCGCTGGTTGCTCGGCAGGTCGACCTGGGTGATGTCACCGTTGACCACTGCCCGCGAACCGAGGCCGATCCGGGTGAGGAACATCTTCATCTGCTCGGGCGTGGTGTTCTGGGCCTCGTCGAGGATGATGAAGCTGTCGTTCAGGGTGCGGCCGCGCATGAACGCCAGCGGCGCGACTTCGATCACCTCGCGCTCCATCATGCGCGAGACCTTGTCGTAGCCGATGATGTCGAACAGCGCGTCGTAGAGCGGCCGCAGGTACGGATTGACCTTCTCGGCGAGGTCGCCGGGAAGGAACCCCAGCTTCTCACCCGCTTCGACCGCGGGGCGCGCCAGGATCAACCGTCTGACCCGCTTCTCGGCCAGCATCGTCGCCGCCATGGCGACGGCGAGATACGTCTTGCCGGTGCCCGCCGGCCCGGCCGAGATCACCAGGTCGTAGTCGACCATCGCCTGCATGTAGCGCTTCTGGTTCAGTGAACGCGGCGCCACCATGCGCTTGCCGCCAGCCACCGGCCCGCTGCCGAGGAAGAACTCGACCACCGATGCGTCGGGGGAGTCGAGCACAACGCGCTCGGCGGTGCGTAGGTCGCTGCCGCGGAGACGAAATCCTCGCGCCACCAGCTCACCGAGGCCGCCGATCAGTCGCTCGGCGGACGCCACGCCGGCAGGATCGCCCTTGAGGGTGATTTCTCCGCCGCGAGCGCCGATGTCGATGTCGAACAGCCTCTCGTAGCGACGGAAGCGCTCGTCGTGGGTCCCGGCGAGGAACCTCACGGTCGCCTCGTCGAGATCGATGCTGCTCTGCGATGGTTCGATCGTCGATGCAGTGCTCAAGAGTCGGAGTCACTCCCGTGGGTGTCGGACATTCCCTGATGAACGAAGCAGCGGCCGCGCGGGACGGCGTCGGCGAGCGACGCTGCAGGCCTTCGTACGGGTCGCCGCCGGTGGGCCAGGACACCAGCGTGCGGTGCGGTGGCAGCGAAGGGCGCTCTCTCCTCCCCGACGCCCGGAGTCGCCCGCGAGATCTTCATGGTAGCCGAACGCCCACCGCGGCGGAGCCGGTCAACCGCTGCCTCCCGAGCCACCTCCGTAGTCGTAGAAGCCGCGGCCGGACTTGCGTCCCAGCCGTCCCGCCTGCACCAGCTGACGCAGCATCGGCGGCGGCGCGTAGCGCGCCTCACGGTACTCGTCGAACATGATGTCGGCGATGAAGACGATGGTGTCGAGCCCGATGAAGTCGAGCAACGTGAAGGGACCCATAGGATGCCCGCAGCCGAGCTTCATCCCGGTGTCGATGTCCTCCATGCTGGCGACGTTCTGCTCGAGCGCTCGCACCGCGTCGAGCAGGTAGGGCACCAGCAGGCGGTTGACCACGAAGCCCGATCCGTCCTTGCACTCGACCGCCTGCTTGCCGATCTGGTGAACGAACTCGTGGCCCGCGGCGAGGGTCTCGGGACTGGTCATCAGGGTCCGCACCACTTCGACGAGACGCATCGCCGACACCGGGTTGAAGAAGTGCAGGCCGAGGAAGCGGTCTGGACGCTGGGTGCACACCGCCAGCTGGGTCAGGGTGAGCGACGAGGTGTTGCTGGCCAGGATCCCCGACGGCTCCAGCAACGCATCGAGCTGGCCGAACAGCTGCCGCTTCACTTCGAGGTCCTCGACCACCGCCTCGATCACCAGATCGCACTGCGCCAGATCGGCGAGCTCGGTGGTGCCGTGGAAACGGGACAACGCCGCAGCGGCCGCGTCGGCCTCGATCCGACCCTTCGCCTGGGCGCGCTCGAGAGAGGCCTCGATACGGTCGCGGCCTGCCCGCCACAGCTCCTCGCTGACCTCCCGGGCGACCGTCTCGATCCCCGCCAGCGCGGCGACCTCGGCGATGCCGGAGCCCATCTGACCGCAGCCGACCACTCCGAGCCTGCGGATCCCGTTCATCCTGCACTCATCCTTCTTCTCCACCCGTCGCTGCCTCTGCGGCACGGCGGGCGCTGAGGCGCCGCCCTCCGCCGGCCAGCAGTTCGAACTCGATACGCAGCGCCCCGGGCTCTTCCCACGGCAGCCGCTCGGCCCACTCTACGACCTTGATGCCGGCTCGTCCCAGCTCTTCCTCCAGACCCGTCGCAGGGACCTCCTCGGGATCCAGCCGGTAGAGATCGACGTGCAGGAGCGTGGCGCCCGACCTGCCGACGTACTCGTGGATCAGGGTGTAGGTCGGCGACAGGACCTCGGCCGCGTCGATCCCCAGCGCGCGCGCGACGCCCTTGGTGAAGGTGGTCTTGCCGCTGCCGAGGTCGCCGACCAGGAGCAGGACCGTCGAGCTACCGGCGAGAGCGCGCCCGACGCTCTCGCCGAGCTCGATCATCGCCGCCTCGTCGGCGACTTCCCAAACCCCCACGATCTCACTCGACCGATCGGCCTCGTCGCTGTGGTCCATGCGGCCCGCGCGACCCGTCTGGCCGGCCCGGCCCTTCAGGTGCCTCCCCTCGGTCACGGCCACGCCGGCCGTGCCGGCCCCTCGAGACGCCCTGCCGCGACATCGTCCAGCTGCCGGAACACGATCGGCAGCGCCTCGACCAGATCGCCCGCGACGGCCGAGCGCTCGCCCTGCTCGGCGCCAGCGAGCTCGCCGGCGAGCCCGTGCGCGAAGGCTCCCGTCGCGGCCGCGAGCAGCGGCTCCAGTCCTTGCGCCAGCAGCGCCGCAACGACTCCGGTGAGCACGTCGCCACTGCCCGCGGTGGCCAGCGCAGGCCCGCCTGTGGGGTTGATCCAGACCCGGCCTGCAGGTCCGGCGATCAGGCTGTGGCGCCCCTTGAGCAGCACCACGGCGCCGGCCAGGCGTGCGGCCTCCCTCACCGCGGCGAGGCGATCGGCCTGCACCGCGGCGGCAGGAAGGCCCAGCAGGCGACCGAGCTCGCCGGGATGCGGCGTCAGCACCAGGCCGCCCGCTTCACCGGCCTGCTCGGAGCGAACGTCGGCGATCTCCTCCAGCGACGCGAAGGCGTTGAGGCCGTCGGCATCGACGACGAGAGGCCGTGGACAGGACCGGACCAGACGCAGCACGGCGGCGCGCACGGCGTCGCCCCTTCCGAGCCCGGGCCCCAGGGCCAGCGCCGAGTAGCGCTCGCCGTCGGCGAGAAGATCGCCGGCCGCGGATTCGTCGAGTCGCGCCCCGTCGCCGTCACCGTCGCCCGGCAGGTCGAGGGTCATCGCCTCCGGCAGGGCGCTGGCCACCTCGGCGCGCACCGCCCGGGGAGGCGCGGCGGTGAGCAGGCCGACGCCGCTGCGCAGGGCCGCTGCCGCGGCGAGCCGGCAGGCACCCGACATGCCGAGGGAGCCGGCGACGACCAGCAGGTGTCCGAAGCCGCCCTTGTGGCTGTCGGGGTCCCGCGGTCCGCCCAGCCACTGCACCACCGTGCTGCCTCCGAGGAGCTCCAGCCCGACGTCGAGTGCGGGCCAGGCCCCCAGATGCACCGCCAGCGGCGCGACGACCAGCTCGCCGCAGGCACGGGCGCGCTTGCCGATGAGCTGCTCGCCCTTCGCGGCGACGAAGCTGACGGTCAGGTCGGCCCGGACCAGCGGGCCCGGATCGCCCTCGCCCTCACCCGGCGCAGCCAACCCCGAAGGCGTGTCCACCGCCACGATCGGCATGCCGCTGCCGTTCAGCGCCCCGACCCAGTCGGCGGCGCGTCCAGAGAGCGGCCGCGACAGGCCGGTACCGAAGAGCGCGTCGACGACGAGATCGAACGACGCGGGATCCGGAAGCTCGTCGTGCAGCGGGACCCCGAGCCGGCGGACCGTACGCAGCTGCAGCGCCGCATCGCTCTCCGGCTCGTCCTCCAGCTTCGACCGCGCCAGCAGGGCCGCCTCCGCGCCGACCCCCCGCACGACGAGGAGCCGGGACACCGCGAGCCCATCGGCGCCGTTGTTGCCCGGACCGCAGACGACCAGCACCCGCCGCACCGCGGGCCAGCGCCGCATCAGCTCGGTGACCACCGCGGCGGCGGCGCTCTCCATCATCACCGCGCCAGGCATGCCGAGGTCGTCGATCGCCCAGCGGTCGAAGCGGCGGGCCTGGTCTCCCTCGAGCACCGGCTGGCCCAGCCATCGCCCCGTCCACTGCAGGCTCTGCCGCGCCCTGGGCCGCGCCCCACGTCGCGCTTCCTGTCGCGCCTCTTCTTGCTCAACCCGTTTCTCCGGCTGCTGCGGTGTCATCTTCCGTGCTCCTCGAACCAGGCGAGGGTGGCGACGGCCCGGGCAGGGCCGGAGCTCGCGGCGAGTCGGCGGGCCAGCGCCTCGAGATCGGCGGGCTCGTCGATGTCGTGGATCACCTCCAGCAGCAGCGCGCTGAGACCGTGCCCCTCGAGCCGCGAGAGGGTCTGCTCGAGGACTCGGGGCGTGCTCCAGTCGATGCCCTCGAAGAGGGCCGGGACCACCGCCTCGCAGCGCAGCGCGATCAGGCTGTAGCCGCCGTCCTGCGCCGGCGCCAGCACGCAGTCGTGATCGTCGAGTCCCGCGAAGGCGGCCTCGAGCCCATCACGATCGAGCTCGGGATGGTCCGAGCCGATCGCGGCCACCCTCTCGGCGCCGAAAGTGCACTGGTCCCCGAGCGCCGCCACGAGGCGTTCTCCGAGATCGTTCCCCGATTGGCGCACGACGCGAGGCGCCGGTGAGGCCACCCAGTCGCCGACGTCAGGCAGAGCCTCGCCTTCGTCGACCGCCCAGGCGACGACGAGTTCGTAGCTGGCCTCCGGTACCGCAGTCTGCGCCAGGACGTCGCGCAACAACGCGTCGTGCAGCGAGCAGGCCTCGGCGGCTGTGTAGTGGGGCGTCATCCGGGTCTTGACCCGACCCGGCCGTGCCGGCTTGGTGAACAGCACGACCACCCGGTCGCTGCTGCGTCCCGGGTGGTCGGCGGTTCGATCCTGATGACTCTGCATCCGAGGCAAGCGGCGAGTCTCCCCGCGAGCCCGATCACCGACAGGCGGGCTCACCGGGCGGAGCCTGCCGCCCCGATGAGCCGCGTACCGAAGACCTCAGCGGCGGCCGAAGTCGTAGGAGAGACCGACCTGGAACATGGTCGGGTTGACGGTCAGATCGAACCTCGGAGACTCCACCTCGGCCTTGGAGCCGAAGTACATGGCTCCGACGTAGAGGCCGAGCGGGCCGTCCGCCCGGAAGGGCAGGTCGAAGCCGACCTGCGCGCCGAGCGTGACGTCGCCGTCGAGGTCGGCACGAACATTCTGGCCGAGCAGGTTCCAACTCACCGAGCTGTAGTCCACCCAGCCGAGCAGCGGGCCGACGAAGAGGTCGAAGCGCCTCTCTGGCGTCAGGTGGAACAGCGGTCCGATGAACACCACCGTCAGGTCGGTGTCCTCGGTCGTCATGTCCCAGGCCTCGTCAATGTCCAGCTCGAGGAAGATGCCGGGATCGGCGAGCAGGGCGCCGAAGCCGAGACCGATTCGCGGATTGAAGTGGTACTCGGCCTCGACGCCGAAGCCGAAACCCGATTCGGAGGCATAGCGCCGACGCTCGCCATCGCCGAAGTCGAACCGCGCGCTGTCGCCATCCGTCTGCACCGGGCCGAGGAAGGGCCGCAAGGTCCAGTAGCGGTCGCTGTCGCGGGTCTGGGCGACCGGAGCGACGACCTCGACGGTGACCGAGGCGCTCGCAGTCTGCCCCAGGCCGTCACGCACCTGGCCGGTGATCGGGTACGAGCCCGGGTCGAGTCGCGAGAAGGGAAGCTCGTACGGCGCCGCCACCTGCTGGCCGTCGATCGTCACGCTGTCGATCTCGGTGCAGTCGGACACCCGGGGGTTGGCGCGCACGGTGGTCTCCTCGCCAGGAGCGAGGCGGGTGGCGTCGGCGGTGAGGGAGATCGTCGGCTCGGCGGAGACGCAGCAGTCACGCGTCACCTCGGCCTCGGCGCGGCACTCGAGCACGTTGCCCCGCGGGGTCGGCGACTTGCCGATGACGGCGATCTCGAAGGTGCCCTTCGGCTCGTCGGAGTCGTACTCCCAGCGGTACGCCGAGCGCGCGTCGCTCGCGGTGAGGGTCGTGGTGCGGCCCGACGGTGCCTTCACCTGCACTTCGACCGACTGGGCCAACGAGCCCGTGGCGTCGATCTGGATGGTCGTGTTCTCGCAGGTCTCGCCCGCGGTGTCGTTGACGGAGACGGCGCACTTAGGGGTCGGCATCTCGTTGAGGAACGACAGGTTGCCGCACACCTCGGGGACCGTCATCGCGTACCAGTTGTCACCGGAGGTGAACTGGATCTCCCAGCCCTGGAACGGCTGCTTGCCGGCCCAGCAGAGGTTCTCGCGCACCACCGGCTTGCCGCTGCGGCGGAAGAACATCCAGCCGAGCCGCTGGCCGGGGGCGTACGACTGCGAGCGCACTCCCTCGCCGCTGCGTACCGCCGCGAAGAGATCGTCGGGGTTGCCCTGGAAGCCGGACTCGGCGAGCAGCCGGCGGATGTCGTCACCAGAGTTCTGGAACAGCGCCTGCAGCTCCTCCACCGTGGTGACGGGGCTGGAGAACTTGTTCCTGGTGCCGAAGTCGCGGACCTTGAGCGCGTCGCCGCAGGTGTCCTGGGCGAACGATGGGGGCGCCAGGAGCGCGCCAGCGGCGAGGAGTACTAGAGCGAGGCGTGCCCGAATAGACATGTAGATCTTGGCTCCTTGAGGCCAGTTTTTGCAGACGGGGTACTCGGTCCGACCATCGACAGGCGCACGGCAGGATTGTCGCATCCCCGCCCTGCGGACCTCGCCCGAGGGCCAGCGGTACCCACAATTGTAGAGTGTTTGGCCGCAGAGTCCACCGCGAGCGCACGGCGGCAGTCGGCCTCACACGCCCGAGCGACAACGTTTTGGCAGGGTCCACGCCCGGTTGACCGGGAGGTCGCCAGAGCCGCGGCACGGCGCCGCCGGCCCGGCGCATTGCAGAACGTCCGCGGGCGGCTCCGCACTCCCAAGGATCTCACGAACCGATCGGGAACCCTCTCCAACGTCTGTCCCAGGCTGCAAGCTGGATGCCTGCCCCAGGTCTTGGTCGAGATCGGCAGGCCGAAGGGACGACTCGGTGGCTCAGGTCGACTCGGGTCGACTCAGGTCGACTCAGGTCGACTCAGGTATAGCGAGCGTTGCGGTAGCGCTCGTCGTAGAAGCCCGGCAGCAGCTGGTCGACCCGCAGCAGACCGGCGCGTTCGAGCTCGACGCGGTGGCCGTCACGACGCAGCAGGCCCTGCGCCTCCAGCTCGTCGAACCGATCGGCGAACAGCGCCAGCGGGTCCTCGCCGTGCTTGTCGCGCAGCCGCGCCAGGTCGACCAGGCCGCGCTTCATGGTGAGGATCATCTCGCGCACCAGGCGCTCGCGCGCGGTGGTCACGAAAGCACGCTGGATCGGGCTCTCGCCAGCCTGCATGCGTTGCATGTAATCGTCCCAGCCGTCGACGTTCTGGAAGTGCACGCCGCGGAGGTGGGAGAACGAAGAGACCCCGGTGCCGAGCATGTCGGCGCCGCTCCACACCGCGTCGCGGTAGACGAAACGCGACTTGCGATCCGCGCGCAGGACCGTGTAACCGCTCGAGATCTCGAACCCCGCCTTCTCGAACTCCTCGAAGGCGTAGGCGTGCCAGGCGCGCTTGGTCTGCCAGTCGGCGATCTCGATCTCCTCGCCGCTCAGCTTCTGGCGCGAGAAGCGTGTGTTGAAAGGAAGCTCCATCTGGTAGACGGTGACGCTGTCGGGGTCGTAGTCGATCGTCTTCTGCACCGTGTCGCGCCAGGTCTCCCAGGTCTCGCCGAGCATGCCGGCGATCAGGTCGACGTTGAGCTGGGGAAAGTCGAGCCCGTGGATCCACTCGCGCACCCTCTCGATCTCCTTGCTCAGGTGGGCGCGACCGTTGATCTCGAGGATCTCGTCGTCGAAGTTCTCGATCCCCAGGCTCAACCGCGTCACGCCGATCTCGCGCAGCGCTTCGAGCTTGCTCTGGGTCAGCGTGCCCGGCTCACACTCGAAGGCGATCTCATCGGCGTGCTCCCAGGGCATCGCCGCCTTGAGACGCTCGACCAGCGGCTCGAGCTGCTTGACCGCGATGTAGGACGGGGTGCCGCCCCCGAAGTAGACGAAGTGCAGCTTGCGATCCCGCACCGCCGGCATCTCGGCGAGGCGCTCCACCTCACTGCCGAGGGCGTCGAGGTAGCCCTGGATCTGCTCGGCGTTCTTGTCGGTGAAGACGCGGAAGTAGCAGAAGCGGCAGCGCTTGCGACAGAACGGGATGTGCAGGTAGAGCCCGAGCGGCGTGTCGGGATCTCCCGGCTCGGCGAGGGCTCTCTCGGCAGCGGGAATCGCCTCCTCGCTCCAGAACGAGTACGGAGGGTAGTTCGAGACGAAGACCGAGCCGACGTCGGTCGCCGCGAGGTCGAGCTGCGAGGTCGCAGGCTCGAGTCGGGTCGATTCGGTGCTCACTTCCATCTCAGGCCTTCCTTCCGTGTGCTGCGAGAGCCGATGTCGGGTCGCGTCGAGCCGACGCCAGCCGCCTCGAGGGGCTCGGGCCGCCCAACGGCCACGCCGCTCCCTCGAGACCTCACTTGAAACTGTAGACGACGCCGTCCAGGCTGCCGATCACCAACCGGCCCTTGGCCAGCGCCGGTGAGGAAACGATCGCCGACCCGGTGTCGTAGCGCCAGACGATCTCGCCGTCCGACAGACGCACCGCGACGACCTCGCCGTTCTTGGTGCCGACGAAGCCGCGCTCCCCCACCACCACGACCGACGAATCGATCCGCGACCCCGAGTTCCACTCCCACAGGGTCGAGCCGTCGTCGCGGTCGAGGGCGCGCAGGATCTTGTCGCGGCCGCCGATCACCACCGCGTTGTCGGTGACCGCGGCGGAGGCGTAGTAGGGGAACTTGCGCGAAGGATGCTCGTAACGCCACAGCACCTTCTTCGCCGCGGTGTCGATCGCCAGCACCTCGTTCTCGTAGGTGCCGACGTAGGCCAGGTCGCCGACCACCGCCGGGCTGGCGCCGCTCTGGCCGCCGAGATCGATCTTGGCCCGCACCTCGCCGTCGGCGAGCCCGATGAGCCAGAGGAAGCCGTCGCATCCGCTGACGGTGACCGTGTCGCCGACGATCGCCGGGGTGGCGTGGATGTAGCCCTCGGTCTCCACCTTCCACACCAGCTCGCCGCTGTCGCGGCGCAGGGCGTAGAGGAACTGATCGTAGGAGCCGATGATCACCAGGTCGCGATGGAAGGTCGGCGAAGAGAGGATCTCGGCGCGGGTCTCGAACTTCCAGACCTCCTTGCCGGTGGCGACGTCGAGGGCGTGGAAGACGCCGAACTCGTCGCCGAAGAAGACCTTGTCACCGTAGACGCCGGGTGAGGACTGCACTGCGGCATCGCCGACGTTGAAGCGCCAGAGCTCCTTGCCGGTCTGCAGGCCGATCGCCACGAAGTCGCCGGCGAAGGTGCCGACGAAGACACGGTCGTCGGCGATCGCGGCGGTGCCCTCGATGTCGCTACCCGCGTCGAAGGTCCACTCGAGCGTCGGCGTCGCGGGCAGGGTGCCGGCGGCGACTCCGCGCAGGCTCAGGTCGCCGCGGAACACCGGCCAGTTGTCGGGATCCGGCTTGAGTCGTTCGGCTGGATCGGCCGCCAGCGCCGCGGCGACCGGGATCACGGCGAGGGTCAGGGGCAGGGCCAGGGCCGTGGCCAGGGCCGAGCGCCTGCCGCCGCCGTCCCGACCGGCGGTTCCGCGGGCCCGGCGCCAACGAAGTCGGGAGGTGTCTGTCGAGAGCTTCACGCGATCGCCTCCTTGGCCTCCAACGACCGGCGATACAGCTCGGAGAGCTGTGCCGGCTCGGCGGGGCGTGGATTGTGTGCGGCCGTCCACTGCGCGGCCGCCGCCGTCGCCAGGGCATCGATCTCGGCCTCGGCGACGCCAGCTGCCTCGAGTGTCTCGGGCAAACCCGCGAGCGCACGCAGCTCCTCGAGACGCAGCGCGAGGGCCTCGGCGGCGGACTCCCCTGGAGATACGGAGACCAGCTGTCGATAGATGGGCTCGCAGAGCTCGCCGTTGAACCGCACCACGTTGGGCAGCACCAGCCCGACCGCGATTCCGTGGGTGACACCGTGGCGGGCGGTCAGCGGATTCGCCAGGGCGTGCGCCAGGCCGAGCATCGAAGTCTCGATCGCGGCACCTGCGAGGTAGGCGCCGGCGAGCATCTGCTCGCGGGCGTCATGCCCCGGGTTGGAGCGCATCAGCGGCGGGAAGGCCGCGTCGAGCAGGCGCCAGGCGGCCGCGGCGAAGGCGGTCGAGATCGGGTTGCGGGTCCTGGTGGCGAAACTCTCCACCGCGTGCGAGAGGGCGTCCATGCCGGTGATCGCCGCGACATCACGGGGCACCGTCTCGAGCACCTCGGGATCGAGCAGCACCCGGGTGAAGCGAGCCTTGGCGTCGCCGCACGCCATCTTGACGTGATCGACGTTGCGCGAGATCAGCGCGAAAGACTGCGCCTCGCTGCCGGTGCCGGCGGTGCAGGGGACGCCGATCGACGGCAGCATTGGCCGCTTCGCCTTGCCGAAGCCCCAGTAGTCCTCCATCCTGCCGCCGTTGGTGAGCAGGAAGTTGACCCCCTTGGTGGCGTCCATCACCGAACCGCCGCCCAGCGCCACCAGCAGATCGGGCTCGAGGCGTCGGGCCGCCGCCAGGCCGCGCTCGACACACGCTTCGGTGGGGTTCTCCTCCACTCCGACGAAGAGCTCGAACTGCACGCCAGCATGCACCAGGCTGTCGCAGGCCCTGGCGACGTGCCCGGCGGCTTCGAGGCCGGGATCGCTGACCAGCAGCACCCGTCGCCCGCCGAGCTCGACGGCGAGGTCCCCGAGCCGCGACAGCGACCCGGGTCCCGCCTCGATCTCGGCCGCCCGCAGGCTCACCCGCCAGGCGGCGTCGGGCTCGCCCGGGGGCGCTTCGGCTCGTCGCGGGCTCGTCATGAGGAACCGAGGTCTGGCGACGGCCGCCGCCCGTCACAGAGGTCGCGCACGAAGCCCCACGGCGGCGGCGGTCGCGGCACCGTCTCGGCCTCGATCGGGCACTCCGCCGTGCACTCCATGGCGCTCTCCTCCGCCGCCTTCGCCGTGGGTCTCACTGAGCCTTGATCGCGAAGAGCTCGGAACGCGAAGCGATGTAGAGAACGCCGTCCTTGGGGTACGGCGTGGTGTAGACCGCCGAGCCCATGTTCATCTCGGCGATGACCTTCTCCTTACGTCCAGCCTCGAGCACCACCACGTCTCCGTCCTCGTCGCCGAGGTAGATCCTGCCGTCGGCGACCAGCGGGGAGCCCCAGATCGCCGCGAAGGTGTCGTGGGTCCACAGATGCTCGCCGGTCTCGGCGTCGAAGGCGTAGAGGAAGCCGCTGAGGTCGGGCACGTAGACGATGCCGTCGGCGATCGCGGCGGTGGAGATCGTGCGGTTGAAGTCCTCGCCGCCGACCGACCAGACCTTTGCCTTGTCGGTGACGTCACCCTCCAGCGTGGCGTCGATGGCGTAGAAGTTGCCGGGGCCCTCACCGTGCTCGGGATCCTGGCCGACTCCGATGTAGAAGCGGTCCTTGTAGAAGACCGGCGTCGAGATCACGTTGTTGCGGGTGCCGCTGCCGCCGAGCTCCCAGATCGAGTCCTTGGGATTGAGGTCGTACTTCCACAGCAGGTGGCCGGTCTTGGGCTCGAACGAGTAGAGCCAGCCGTCTCCACCCGGGAAGGCGATCTGCTCGACGCCGTTGGCGACGCCGTAGGCGGCGTTCGACCAGGTGCCGTGGAGGATGGCGTCGCCGGGCAGCGCCGATTCCCAGACCAGCTCGCCGGTCTTCTTGTTGATTGCGACGAAGCTCGGGCCGAGCGGCGACGGGATGTTGACGTGCCCCTCGTCGACTCCGTTGCCGGTGGTCACGTAGACGATGTCGCCGACCACCAGCGGCGAGCTCGCCGCGAGGTTGTGCGGGAAGACGTCGAGCTCGGCGATCAGGTCGTACGACCAGAGGAAGTCCGCATCGAGCTCGGTGGTCAACTTCTCGTCCTTGTAGGGACCGTCGTTCTCACCGTCGCGGAAGCCCTCGACGTCTACGGCCACCACGGTGGCCTCGTTGGAGAGGTAGTAGGCGATGCCGTCCTCGATGTGCGGTGTCGAGCAGACGCCCTGCAGCGGCCAGTCGTTCACCCGGCCGGCGCCCAACTTGTCGTGCGTCGCCTGCCAGAGGAGCTCACCGTCCTCGATCGAGAACGCCATCACGACGCCCTTGTCGCCTTCGATGCCGGGTCGGCGCAGACCCTCGTTGTTGGTGCCGACGTAGACGCGGCCGTCGTGCACCACGGGCCCGGCGTAGGTCTGCGAACCGACCTTGGCGCGCCAGAGGATGTTCTTGCCGGAGTCGACGTCCCACTCGCTGGGCAGGCCCTTCTCGGGAGAGGCCATGTTGCGGCTCGGCGTGTTGCCGTACATCGCCGGCTTCTCCGCCGCCAGCGCGCCCGTCGGCGCCAGGGCCAGCACCGTCGCGACGGCGGCGACGCCGGTGGCGAGGGCCCCGCCTGCCCGAATGTCTTCGCGCTTCGTGGCTCGTCTGCTGTTCTGCTTGGTCATCGAATGCTCTTCCTTCTCGTCAGCCGCCGCCCAGGCGGCGCGGTTTTCCTGAGTTCTTCCTGTGGAGCGTCCCGGCGCAGACGAATCCTGCGGCCCGATCGGTTCCCTCGGGCGCCGGAGGACTCCGGATCAGTCGTTGGCCGTGATCCGCAGGTTGTCGAAGTACATGCTGGCCGGCGAGTAAGCCTGCAGGGCGGGGGCGCCCTTCGAGATCGGCAGCGGATCGACCGCGGTGATCGTCCACTCCGCAGGCTCCGCCTCTCCCCGCTTCCAGACCTTGCCGAAGATCCGGGCCTCCTCCGGTGAGGTTTCGACCCGCAGCTTCATCGTGTACCAGACCCCCATCTCCCACTCGAACGGCTGGGTGACCGCCATGCGGAGCACCGCCTGCCAGGAGCGGATCTGGATCTCCTGCTTCACGCCGAGCAGGTCGAGGATGTAGCCACCGGCGACGACGCCGCCGTCGGTGCGCCGCCGCCCCTGCTGGTTGCCCATCAGGTCGACCGTGACCGTGTAGTCGCTCCAGTCGGGAGGCCCGACGAAGAGCATCGAGCGCAGCAGGCCGGTGGCCGCGACCGGTTTCTCCACCACCTTCTGTCCGTCGACCTCGGCGATCGCGTAGCGTCCGGCTCCGATCCAGTAGGGGCGCGGACGTTCCACTTCGAAGTCGTCGCTGAACGGAAGGCTCCCGAAGGCCCGTAGCCGGCCCTTGTGGGACAGGTCGCCGACCGTGGCGACGACCATCCCGGCCTGCGGCGAACCGCCGGACGGCAACTTCAGTCGGTTGCCCTCGAAGGTCGCCTCGAGGCCTTCGAGGCTCCAGGCGACTTCGCCGATCGACGCGTCCGGCACCCGCCGACCGAGACGGTCGAAGCCGCGCAGCCGGTACTCGATCGTGTCGCCCAGATCGACGGTGCTGTCGCCCGGCACCACGCGGATCGTCGCCAGCTCCCCGGCCGCGCCCTCGGCGGCCGCCTGGCGCGGCGGATCGGCGGCGACCCGGAACGGCCTGGCCGGATCTCCCAGCGCGTACACACCCTCCTCGGTGGTGAAGTACACACGGCCGTAGGCGATCGCCGGGGAGGCGTAGATCTCGGCGTAGCGCTCGCCGTCGACGGTGATGAACTCACTGTCGAGGACCTCGAACCGACCCTCTTCGCCGTCCTCCGGCGGGTGGTAGCGGAGGATGTGGAAGTTGCCGTTGACCTCGGTGACGTAGATCTTGCCGTCGGCCCACACCGGCGCCGACTTGCCGACGGTGCCGGTGGAGTGCTCGGCCAGGGTCTCACCGGTTTCGGGATCCAGGGCGAAGAGGTTGGCCGAGTTGTCCATCACGAACAGGGTGCCGTCGTGGTACATCGGCGACGGGAAGCCCATGCTGATGTTGCGCCGCCACAGCTCGTTCGTCTTGGTGATGTCGCCGCTTCCGCGCGCATCGATCGCCACCGTGCGCCCCAGCACCGCCTCGTCGATGTTCTCCTCGGAGTGGCCGTAGAAGATGGTGTTGCCGACCACCACCGGGGTGCTGTTGGCGCCGCGCTTGGAGAGCTGGAACTTCCACACCAGCTCGCCGGTGCGGGCCTGGAGCGCGTAGACGTTGCCGTCGGCGTTGCCCGAGATGTAGAGCCGCTGGCCGTCGATCACCGCGACGACGCCGTTGGATTGCGTGTTGAGGTCTTCCGGCGACTCTCCGGGAGCCGAGATCCACAGCACGTCGCCGGTGCGCTTGTCGAACGAGAAGTAGCGGTGCAGCGGTCTACCCATCGGGCCCCAGCTGCTGTTGACCACGTCGACGATCACCTGGTCCTCGTCGACCAGCGGCGTGTGGGTGCGACCGCCGTAGCCCGAGAAGCGCCCGAGCTCCTCGTAGAGCGAGCGCTCCCAGACGATCTCACCGTTCTCGTCGATGCAGAGGAACGGCCCGCCGATGCCCTGGTAGTAGACGTATCCCGTCTCCAGATCGCCCGCCAACGCCGCCCAGCCGGCACGGTTGTAGGGCACGGTGGTCAGGTGGGTCGGCACGTTGACCTCCCAGAGCTTCTCGCCGTCTTCGGCGTCGAACGCCACGACGATCTCGCGCCGCATCGCTCCCTCGCCGGCGCGACCGGACACGAAGACCTTGCCGCGCATCACGATGGGGGTCGAGCGACCGATGAAGTCGGCTCTCCAGGCGACGTTCTCACCATCCTTCGACCAGCTGTCGATCAGGCCGGTCTCGGCGGAGACGCCGGTCTGCTTGGGCCCGCGCCACTCGGCCCACTCGCTGGCGGAGGCGGCGGTCGCCACCGCGAGCGTCAGGGCCAGGGCCAGTGCGAGCCCGGTCGGGGCCGCGCCGTGTTGGCCCGGGGTCGAGTTCGGGAGGTCGATCGGTCGTCCGCTGTGCGGTGAGAGCGTCATGTCAAAGCCTCGGTGGGAGAAGGGACCAACGGGCAACCGGCCCGCAGCTCACGATTCGGTTTTCTGGACAAAGGGGGTTCGGGTGCAATGCGGGGCGAGGTGCGTAGTCGGCGGGAGACTGGCCGTGCGGACCGCCGACCGCGCTGTCGAGGGAGACGGCGGCAGGGAGGCTGCTGTTGCACCACCTGCGCGGCCGCCGGATCGCGACGACCCGCTCGATCGCCCGGATGGCGCAGCGGCCCCGACTCGACTGGGGTCCGGATACGAATCTGGGTTCGGCCGCCGACCCGCTTCCGATGTACGAGCCGAAGGCCCGGTCGGGAACGGACAGTGTAGACCGATGCTATCCCGCGGTCGCGGCGGTCGCGCGTCCACGGTGAACCGCAACGTCCGTGAGCGCGCCTGACTTCCCACCGCCATGCCACGCAGCCCGATGCCCGAGCGCAGACTCGACGGCTCAGCGGGACTCCCCGATCCGGCCAACCCGCAGCAGGAGCCCCTCCACCTCCGCCCGACGCGAGCCCAGGGCGTCCAGCTGGTCGTCGATCCTCTGCGCCTCGGAGCGCACGAACCGGGTGTACGGGCCAGTCGCCTCGTGCAGCCGTCTCTCGGCGCTCGCGAGCTCGGAATCGAAGGCGCCGCGCAGGGCCTGCATCAGCCTGTCGCGCAGCTCGGCGAGGCTGCGACGCAGCTCGGCCTTGGCCCGGCGCCGACGCGCCGGGAGCACCACCAGACCGAGGGCAGCGACCGTGCCGGCGGCCAGCACTCCGGTGACGTCGACGGCGCTGGTCATCGCGGCGATGGCGAAGATCCCACCGAGGCCGAGAGCGCCCGCCTCGAGCAGTGCGGCGCCCGCCACCGCCTTGCGCACCGATTCCGCCAGGCGGGTGGCCTCGGTGTCGCGGTCGAAGCGCTCGACGGCGCCGCGCGCGGCGCGCCCCATCGACTCGAGCAGCCGGTCGCGCTGCGTCTCGAGGGGAGCCTGGACCGTACCCACCACACTGCCCTCGTGCCGCTGCAGGCGTTCACGGGTGTGCTGCTCGAGGGCCCGCCACTGGCGGTGCTCGCTGGCGACCATCCAATCGATCAGGTCGTGCACCTTGCGGTCCACCTGATCCGCCATGTCACCGATCACCTCGCGGCGGAAGCGACGCTCCACCTGACGCCGCTGCAGGAGCTCGCCGACGTTGCGCAGCCGTAGCGCCTCGTCGAAGAAGCGCACTCCGCGCAGCTCGAGATCGTGCAGCACGCTGTCGATGTCACCGAGGCGGAACTCGAACTCCCGCCGCATGTCCTGGTGGAAGGCGGCGTTCTGCGCCTCGATCCGCTCCAGGGTCTCGAAGTCGTCGGCGAGCAGCTCCTTCAAACCCTCGAGGTCGTCGCGTCGCTCGCGGATCAGCTCGGTGGCCACCCTCAGCGGCGTCTCCGCCTTGAGCCGGAACCGCTGCTCGGGATCGAGGGTCTCGAGCAGATAGCGCTCGAAGGCGGCGAACCCCTCGTCACCCTTCGCCTCGAGCGCTGCGTCGCTCCGGCGCTGACGCCTGGCGCTGACGAAGAAGGTCGGCGGCTCGGCGCCGAGCAGGCCGGTGGCGGCGTCGCGCACGAAACGGGCGACCTCGGCGCGATCCTCCTCGGTCTCCAGCAGGTCGCTCTTGTTGACCACCACCACGGTCTTCTTCCCCCAGCGCTCGAGCCGGGCCAGGAAGCGACGCTCGCTCTCCGAGAAGGGCCGGTCGGAGGAGGTCACGAAGACGATGGCGTCGGCGCGCGGGACGAACTCCTCGGTGAGGGCTTCGTGCTCCCTGTCGATGGCGTTGGTGCCGGGAGTGTCGACCAGGCCGGTGTCGCGCAGCAGCGGCGCATCCGCCCGCACCACCACCACCCCGCGTCGGTCGACCGCCGGCTCCGTCACGGCGCCTGCTTCTCCGCCGCCACGGATCCAGTGCACCTTCGAGGTCGTCGGCGTCACCCCTTCGGCGAGCAGGTCGTCTCCCAGCAGGGCATTGAGCAGCGTGCTCTTGCCGGCGTTGAACTCACCCACGACCACGATCAGGAACGGCTCGTCGAGCGTCTCGAGAGTGTCGGCAAGCGTCTGCCGGGAGGAGGACGAGACGTGCCACTCCGCGAAGCGCTCCGACAGCTCCGTCAGCTCGCGTCGGATGTCGGCGAGCAGGGCGCGCTGTGCGTCGCTGAGCAGGGAACCGATCATGAGCCTCGGGATTGTGCCATCGCCGGGCCTGGACTCCTCCCGCCGAGCTCTCCCTGCCCGCCGCGGCGAAGCGAGCGCCAGACCCGTGCGCGAACGGATACGCTCGCTCCATGAACGCCTCGCCTCCGCCGACGACGCCGCCGAACGGCCCCAGTCACGATTCCGCTCCGCCGCCTGCGAGCGGCGTCAGACAGCGCGGCTTCCGCATCGGCTGGGCCGAGGCGATGGTCCTCGTCGGGGTGCTGACGCTGGCGATGGGTGCCTTCGTCGCCTTCTACGTCGTGCGCCAGGCAGCGAACGCGGGGCGCACGGCGCTCGACACCACCACCCGCGCCGCCCAGGCGGCGGCCGACACCGCCGTCGAGATGGCGAGGGCGTTCCGCCAGGGCAGCGTCACCACCAGCTTCGCCAGCTACGCCACCGAGGTCTCCGGCAGCAGCTACCTGCAGTTCGCCACTCTCGACCAGACCGAGATCTTCGAGCGCAAGGACAGCGCGTCGGTGCTCTGGGGCCAGCTCGATCTGCCCGACATCGTCGTCGAGGCCCGCGCACCGGTCAGCTACACCTACTACCTCGACCTGTCCAAGGAGTGGAGCTTCGAGCTCGTCGACGACGACCTCTACGTCTCGGCGCCGCCGATCGAGTTCAACCGCCCGGCGATCGACGCCTCGCGCCTATCCTTCGAGGTGCGCGAGAGCTCGGTGCTGCGCGACGCCGACGACGCGGTCGAGAAGCTGCGTCGCGGCATCACCCCGATGCTGCGCCGACGCGCCGCCAGCAACGTCGAGCTGGTGCGCGAGATCGGCAGGCGCCGCACCGAGGAGTTCATCACCGGCTGGCTGATGCGCGAGTTCGGCGAGCCCGCCCGCGACCTCGACGTCGAAGTACGCTTCGCCGACGAGAGCCCGGCGCCGCGGCTCGAGCGCCGGCTGGAGATCGCCACTCCCGATCAGCGTTGAGCCGCCTGGCGCGACGCCTCCTGCGGTGCGCCGGCGACCTTTGCCCCGGTCGCCGGGCGGTGCCCTCGAACTCCCATGACGCAGTCAACTCCTCTTCACCGAGAGCTCGCTCCGGCGGCGCTGCTCTCCAGCTACGAGGCGCTACTCGCCAGCGACCTCGAGGCGTTGGGCGTTCATCAGGGGCATGCGCTGGGCGAGCTCTTCGACCTCCTCGGACGGTGCAATCCGTTCTACCGCCGGCGTGGGTTCGACCGCCGCGGAGATCACGATGGGGATCCGTTCATGACGCTCGCGGCACAGCCGCTGCTGAGCAAGGACGATCTGTTGGCGGATCAGCGCGAGCACCCTCCCTTCGGCACCAATCTGAGCTGCCCGGAAAGCCATCTCGTGCGCCTGCACCAGACTTCCGGCAGCACCGGCCAGCCTCTGCTCTGGCCCGACAGCGCCCGCAACTGGGAAGGCTTCCTCGAGTCGTGGGAGCTGGTGCTGCGGGCCGCCGGCGTCACCGCCTCCGACCGGGTCTACGTCGCCTTCTCCTTCGGTCCGTTCATCGGCTTCTGGGGCGCCTTCGAGGCCGCACAGAAGCTCGGCGCCCTGACCCTCAGCGGCGGCGCCCAGAGCTCCGAGCAGCGCCTGGATCAGATCGTCGCCTTCGGCGCCACCGTTGTCGTCTGCACCCCCACCTACGCCCTGCGCCTGGCGGAGGTGGCCGAGTCGCGCGGCGTCGACCTGGCGCGCAGTGCGGTGCGCGTCACCCTGCACGCCGGCGAGCCCGGCGCCAGCGTTCCCGCCGTGGCGCGTCAGCTCGAGCAGGCCTGGGGAGCCCGCTGTCACGACCACGCCGGCGCCACCGAGGTCGGCGCCTGGGGCTATCCGGCGCCCGACGGTCTCTTCGTCGACGAGAGCCGTTTCGTCGTCGAGCTGCGCGACCCGGAGGACGGCAGCATCGTGCCCGGCCACGAGATCGGGCCGACCATTCGCGAGGGCGAGCTGGTACTCACCAACCTGGCACGACCCGACAGGCCCGTTGTGCGCTACCGCACCGGCGACCTGGTGCGCGCCTGCCGCCCCGGGCTCCGGGCCGAATCCGACCTCGCAGTGGGAGCACGTCCCGATGCGCGCCTCTGGCTTCCCGGCGGCGTGCTCGGGAGGCTCGACGACATGTTCGTCGTGCGCGGCGTCAACGTCTACCCCTCGGCGGTGGACGGCATCGTGCGCCAGGTGCCGGCCGTCGTCGAGTACCGCGCCGAGGTCCTGCGTGACCGACAGATGAGCGAGCTGCGGCTGAGGATCGAGCTGCAGCCCGACCTCGACGACGCCGGTCGGCGCAGCGCGCTGGAGCAACTCGAGCGGCGTTTCCGCGAGGCGCTGCACCTGCGGGTGCCCATCGAGCTGGTCGATGCCGGAACCCTCCCCCGCTTCGAGCTCAAGGCGAAGCGCTTCGATATCCGGGAGAGAGGCGACCGCTGAAAGCCAGCAGGATCATCAGCAGCACGAAGCCGGTGATGTCGTTCCAGCCCAGCATCTGATGCTGTGGAGCCGGCCACAGCAGCAGCCCCGAGATCGCCAGACAGACCAGGCGCAGCTGCCAGCCGATCGGACAGCGCAGGTAGCCCGAGATCGCCGCCGCCAGCGGCACGATGCCCGCGATCGCGACGATCACCGAGACCACCACCCGCAGCACCGGTGGCGCGCCGCCCTCCGGCGACATCAGCAGCAGCTCGGGGCGCAGCACGAAGAGGTACGGCAGAGTGAAGCCGACCAGGGCGAAGCGGAAGGCGGCGATCCCGGAGCGCATGATCCCGGCGTCGGCGATCGACGCCGCGGTGTACGCCGCCAGCGCCACCGGCGGCGTCACCATCGACATCATGCCGAAGTAGAAGATGAACAGGTGCGCCGCCAGCGGCACCACGCCGAGGTTGCCGAGCACCGGTCCGATCAGCGTCGCCATCAGCAGGTAGCAGACCGCCGACGGCAGTCCCATGCCGAGCACGATCGACGAGATCATGATCAGGGTCAGCGCCGCCATCAGGTTCTGCTCAGCCAGCGGCAGCAGCACCGAGGGCAGCTTGGTACCGATCCCGGTCAGCGTCACCACTCCGATCACCACGCCGACCGATGCCGCGGCGCAGATCAGTGCCACCGAACCGCGCGCCGCCCGTGCCGCGACGTCGAGCAGGTCGCGCAGGCCCAGCCGGGTCTCGCCGTGCGCCATGGCGAGCACCGCGACGACGATGAGCGCCACAGTCACCGCGCGGAAGACCGAGAAGCGCATCAGCAACAGCCCGATGAGCACCGTCAGCGAGCCGACGAAGAGCACGCCTGCCCAGCGTGAGTTGGGCGCCACGCCGCCGGGCGCCGTCGGCGCCGGTTCGCGTTCGCCGTCGAAGCCCTGCTCGTCGTCTGTCGCGCCCGCACCCGAGCTCGCCGCCTTGGCTTCACCGACGAGCCCTGCCATGCGGCGCCCGGGACGGGCGATCCCCCGACTGGCGAACCAGTGCACGCGGTGGGCGACGAAGTGCACGATGGTGAACAGCGAGAAGTAGTAGATCAACGACGGCAGGAGCGCGGCGCGAACGATCTCGAGATAGGTCACCGGCGGATCGACGATCTCGAGCATCATGTAGGCGCCGGCGCCCATCACCGGGGGCACGAGGGCGCCCCCCGAGCTCGCCGCCGCCTCGATGCCCGCCGCCTCGTGGCGCTTGAAGCCGCTGGAGCGCATCAAAGGGATGGTGAACGTCCCCGTCGTCGCGGTGTTGGCGACCGCGCTGCCCGACAGCGAGCCCATCAGGCCGCTCGACAGCACCGAGACCTTGGCGGCGCCGCCGACGCTGCCGGCGAAGATCCGTTGCGCCGCGTCGATCACGAACTGGGTCGCGCCGGTGCGTTCGAGCAGGGCGCCGAAGACCACGAACAGGAAGACGTAGGTGAACATCACCGACAACGCCGTGCCGAAGACGCCCTGGCTGTGCAGGAAGGTCTGCGAGACGATGCGCTCCCAGCCGTAGCCGCGGTGCGGGAAGAGCCAGGTCGGAAGCGAAGGACCGACCTGGGCGTAGATCAGGAAGATCACCGACAGGATCGGCAACGCCCAGCCCACCGACCGCCGCGCCCCCTCCAGCACCACCACCAGCCCCAGAGCGCCGATCAGGTAGTCGAGCGGCCTCTCGGCGCCGGCGCGGTCGCCCAGCGAGGAGCCGTCGAGCCACCAGGCCGAGAACGACGGCTCGGTCTGCGCGATGACGTAGACGCAGACCAGGGTCGAGACCCCGGCGAGCACGTAGTCGAGGAGGCGAAGCGCCCGATGCCGCGAAGCGGCGCCGGCCTTGCCGCGCGGGAAGAGGAAACAGAAGAGCAGCCCGAAGAGGGCGAAGATCGCCAGGTCGCTCTGCGGTCGCAGAACGGGATAGTTGACCTCGAAGAGGGTGAAGAGGACGAGCAGCGCTCCGAGCGCCGCCGACCAGCGGCCGCGTCGGATCGGCCGTGGCGACGGGGTCGTTGCTTCGTCGCTCACCGCAAGCCCTCCGAAGCCGCCATGGAATGCGCCCGCCGGACGGGCTGCAGGCTCATCGACCTTCCGGAGACTCGGCTCCGGCAGCCCCCGTGTCCGCAGTGGGCTCGCTCTCGCTGCCACCCGCCGCCCCGGCCTCGGTCGGCGTCACCTCGCCGGCCTCACCGTCCGGCCAGATACCGATCTCGCGGTAGAAGCGCTCGGCGCCCGGATGGAACGGCGTGCCGGTGTCACGCACCGCCACCCGCTCGTTGATCGCACGGCCGGCCGGGTGCCGCTCGACGACCGCCTCGCGCTGCTCCCAGAGGGTCTTCGTGACCTGGTAGACGAACTCCTCATCGGCGCCGCTGGCCACGATCAGGTGCATCGAGCCGACGTTGAGGCCGTCGTAGGCCTCTTCCTGGCCGCGGTAGGTGCCGGCCGGGATCGTCGCCGCCTCGAAGAAGGGGTAGTCGCGGATCAGGTTCTGCTTCGCCTCGTCGCCGTAGGGCACGAAGCGGATCGCCTGGCCGCTGGTGGCCTGGGTGATCGACGCCGTCGGCACCGCGCCGCCGAGGAAGGCCGCCGCGGCGGCGCCATCGGCGAGCATGTCGACCGCGCCCGCCTGGGTCGCGTTGAGCGGCGTGAAGTCCTCGTAGGCCACACCGTGGGCCTCGAGCATCGGCTGCAGGAAGTACTCGAATCCGGCGCCAGCAGGCCCGACGACGACGCGGCGGCCGCGCAGGTCGGCGATCGTCTGCACCGGGCCGTTCTCCGGCGCCAGGAACAGCGCCACGTTGGGCGCCAGCGTCATCACCGCGCTGACCTCGAACGCCTTCTCCCACTCGCCCTCGCCACGCACCGCGAAGTAGGTGATGGCGGCATTGGAGAGCGCCAGATCGATCTCGCCCGCATCGAGCCGTCGGATGTTCTCCTGCGAGCCCTTGGTCGCCTCGTTGGTCACCTGCCAGCCACTCGGGCCGTACTGTCCGAGCACCTCGCTCAGGGCACCGCCGACGACGAAGAAGGCGCCGCCGGGCGGAGCCGTCCCGAGGCTCAGGAAGCGTCGTTCACCTTCCTCGGGAGCTTCGCCACCGGCCCCGGTCGAGCCGCCGCCGCACGCGACGAACGCGAACAGGAGCGTGGTGAGCGCGCCGAGCGCCACGAAACTCGGGAGCGACGCCCGGAAGGCGCCGCGGGGGGCGAGAGGGAGGCGGCGGACGGAACGGGGGCTGCGAAGCATCTGGAACTCCTGGGGCTGCATTCGGAGACGGTGACGAGAACCGCATCCCGCCGCCGTTCGGCCGCGACAGGAGCGCCGGTACTCCTTCGCCCTACCTCGACCGCCCTCGAGCGCGGCGAGCACCGCCTTGGGCTCGGGGAGCGTAGCAGTCCCAGGAGCGCATCCAGCGGAGGTTCGCCGATGCTGCGCTCACTTCGGATCGAGGATGCCGGGCCCGGCGCCCGCCGTCGAGGGCCGCGTCGTCTCCGCTGCACGGCCGGTTCCGAGGATGGGCGTCGCGCCCACGTCCGAAGCCGGCGCGCATCGTCCCCGAGGCGCCGGTGCGGGTCTCAGCCCTTGCGCAGCCTGCGGTAGCCGTCGCGGAGCTCCTCCAGTGCCATGCGCATGCCCGCCCACGACTCCTCGGCCGTCTCCTCGACCACCTCGGCGACCCGCCGACGCTCACGATCGAGCGACTTCCAGCGCTCCTCGAGGCGGTGCAGCTCGTCCCTGGCGTCCTTGCTGGCCAGGTTGGCCTGGACGCGCATCTCGTCTCGCAGCGTCTCGACCGTCGCCAACAGTTCCTTGACCACCTTCGGTTCCTTCACGGGTCCATCTCCTTCGACATCGTTCTCGGCGCGAGGCCGCGTCGCGCGGTTTCGCGACGGCGCTCTGACAGCATGTAGCGGCGACAGGCCCACCCGCCATCCGGAATGTCCCGTACGGCGCTGAGGTCGTCGATCCTGGCAGGCTGTCCAGCACTGGTCGTGAAGAGCCCGATCCCCAGCAAGCTCCGCGTCGTGCAGCGCGCCCGCGAGGTCGCCGCGGTCTTCGTCAAACACGGCTTCTCCGACCTCGCCGACCACTTCCAGCTCCCACACTGGATCCGGGGTGGCTCAGACGAATCAGCGCCGTCCACCGCGGTCGACACAGGAGGCGGGTCGTCGGCCGAGCGCACGGCCGGCCGAGCGCATGCCTCCGCCGAACGCCTGGCGCGGGCGTTCGAGGAGCTGGGACCGACCTTCGTCAAGCTCGGCCAGTTCCTGGTCAGTCGCGAGGACCTGCTGCCCGAGGGTTGGGCCGAACCCCTCGCACGGCTGCAGGACGACGTGCAGCCCGTTCCCTGGGAGGAGATCCACGAGCTGCTCGTCGAACGCCTCGGCGAGCGGCACGAAGCCCTGTTCCGCCACATCGATCCCGACCCGCTGGCCGCGGGATCGATCGCCCAGGTGCACAGGGCGACCCTCGTCGACGGCACCCGGGTGGTGCTGAAGATCCTGCGGCCGGGGGTGCGCGGCGTCATCCAGGCCGACCTCGAGGTGCTGTCGCTGCTCGCCTCGTTCGTCGAACAGAACGCCAACCTCGGTTTCAGCCCCTCCGAGGTGCTGGAGCAGTTCGCCCAGGACCGGATGGAGGAGCTCGATCTCCTCCACGAGGGTCGCGCCACCGACCGGCTGCGGCGCCTGTTCCGCGATCACGACGAGATCGTCTTCCCCGAGGTCCACTGGCAGGTGACGACACCGAGGATCCTGGTGCTCGAGGAGCTGCTCGGGACGCCCTTCACCCAGGTCGACGTCGCCAGTCTGCCGCTGGAGAGCCGGCGCACCCTGGTGCGGCGAGGCAGCCTGGCGGTGGTCGAGCAGTGCCTACAGCACGGCTTCTTCCACGCCGATCCGCACGCCGGCAATCTGATCCTGCTCGAAGGCGACCGCATCGGCTTCGTCGACTGCGGCATCGTCGGGTATCTCAGTCAGGAGCAGCGCGATCTGCTCGCCGAGATGATCCACGCCGTCTTCGATGGGCGGGTGCGGCAGGTGCAACAGGTGGCGTGCCGCCTGGTCGACGCCGATCCGGGGCTCGAGGACGACCGGGCCCTGCAGCGCAGCCTGCACGGGCTGATGGTCGACTTCGACCAGGCGACTCTCGAGAGCCTGCGGGTCACCTCGCTCCTTCAACGCCTGTTCCGGATCCTCCGCCAGCACGAGGCACGCATCCCGGCCGATCTGCTGAAACTGGTCAAGACCCTGAGCACCCTCGAGTCGCTCGCCGCCAGGCTCGACCCCGAGTTCAGCGTCGTCGAGGAGATCACCCGCCAGACCCGCGCCACCCTGCTCTCACGCTTCTCCGGTGAGGCGCTGCGGCGCCGCGCCGCAGCCCTTCTCGGTGCCTATGGCGGCCTGCTGGAGGAGCTGCCCCACGACGTCCGGGCGCTGCTCGACCGCTTGCGGCGCAGCGAGCTGGAGCTCAAGCTCTCGCACGGCGGGCTCGACCGCCTGACCGCGGCGCTGGTCTTCGCCTCGCGGCTGCTCGCGACCGCAGTGCTCGTCTCGTCGCTGCTGGTGGCGGGTAGCATCGTGCTCCTGGCCAGCCGCGACCAGAGCTGGCTGCACACCGCGGCGCTCGTCGCCCTCGGCTGCGCCCTGCTCTTCGGCGGCATCGTCGTCGTGCGGCACTTCCGCTACGACCAGTGAGATACGACCAGTGAGCCTCCGCCGGGCCGACAGCGATGCGGCAGCGCCCTCAGGGCCGTCCCCCGGCTGCCGGCAGACGGGGACCGTCGGGCTCGGGGGCCTGGGCTGTCCGCGATCTCGGGAAAAGGCTCGGGGAGCTCAGGGGACCTCCGACGCCCCACCGATGCAGTAGAGCGCCTGGTCGGTGCGCTGGTAGATGCGACCTCGGGAGACCGCTAGCGACGAGAGGGTGAAGCCCTCCAGCTTGTTCACCGCCAGCTCCTCGAAGTCGCCGTAGGCAGCGACCACCGACGTCACCCCGTCCTCGGAGGTGGCGTAGAGCTTGCCGTCGGCGAGCAGTGGCGAGGCGCTGTAGTTGCCCTGCGCCAAGCGCTGCGGCTCGTCCCAGGTCTCCTCGCCCGTCTTGGCGTCGATGCGCCGCAGGATGCCGTTGTCGCTGAGCACGAAGAGGTAGTCCTGGTTGGCCGCCGGAGTCGGCACGTCGGTGCCCCGGTCGAGCTCGAACAGCACCTCGGGCTCGGCGCCGTACTCCTCCGATTCGGCGCGCAGGGCGAGCAGCGGCCGCACACGCGACGGCACGAAGATCGTGCGGCCCACCACCACCGGTGAAGCCACCACCCGGTACATGCCGTGCTTCTCCGGGTTGAGGCCGCCGACTCGCCACAGCTCGCGGCCGTCGTCGAGAGCGTGGCCGGTGACGTAGTCGCCGCCGCTGATGACCAGCTCGCCGGCGCCGCGCTGCAGCAGGGCCGGCGTGGTGTAGCTGTCCGGCGACTCGGCGCGCGCGTCGGTCGGGCGCTCGACCCGCCAGCGGTTGTCGCCGCTCTCCGCTTCGATGGCCACGACGTACGACGGATCGTCGGTACGCATGCCGTGCAGCACCTGGACGTAGAGCACGCCGCGGTGCAGGAAGGGCGACGAGGCGTAACCCCAGTTGAGCCCGAAGTCGCCGTAGTCCTCCTGCAGGTCGCGCTTCCAGACCTCCTGGCCGGCGAAGTCGAAGGCCTTCACCACGCCGGTGCCGGTGAGCACCCAGACGTGCTCGCCGTCGCTGACCGGCGACGGCGACGACATGTTCTGCTTGTGTTTGCGCTCGTTGCCAGCGCCGATGGCGCGCTTCCAGCGCAGCGAGCCGTCCCTTTCGTCGAGCGCCCAGAGCTCGAGCTGCTCGCCCTCGCCGACGTTGAGGAAGATGGTGCCCTGGCTGACGATCGGAGTCGCTCCGGAGCGGTCGGGCAGCGCCGTCTTCCAGCACAGGTTCTCGCTCTCGGACCAGGCCACCGGAAGCCCCGAGGCGTCGACCGAGCGGTTGAGCGTCGGGCCGCGCCAGTCGGGCCAGCCGTCGTTGGCCGACGTCGCCGCGGCAGCGACGACCAGCAGCAGGGAGAGGACGGCGGCTTCCCGCAGTGGGCTCCGGGCGGCGGCCTCGGGGACGTCGAGCCGAGGCTGCATCGGACGAGCAGCGCGCCCCCCGTCGCCTCTTGGCGGACGAGCTCCCCGATCCGGATCGTTGGTCGCGGTCACCCTCTGCCTGCCCATCTCGAGCTCCTCTCTCTCTTCGTCGACCGTCCTGCTCTGCGTGCGCTTCGCCGGCGCGCCGCCGGCGGACGTAGAGCCTAACCGCCGTCGCGACGCCCGCGGACCCGTCGCGACCTCGGCCCAGGGGTCACGCAGGTCCGATCAGGCGGCCTCTTCCTCGATCTGGGACGGATCCTCCTGCGACCCTGCCTGCGGCGAAGCGTCGCCCCCGGCGGCCGCCGGACGCAGTACGAAGCGGCCGAGGTTCTCGCGCTTGAGGTACTTCCCGGCCGCCTGCCGGATCGTTTCGACGTCGACCGCCGACAGACGTTGGTCGAAGGTGAGGATGTTCGTCAGGTCCTCGCCGCGCTCGAGGCTGTAGGCGAGCGTGCCGAGCCAGAAGCCGTTCTGGCGCAGCGCCGTCTCACGGTTGCGCCTCTCCGTCTCGCGCACCTTCTCCAGCTCGGAGACCTCCGGGGCCTCGCGCCGCATCCGATCCATCTCCTCGAACACCACCTCGACCAGCTCGTCGATGCGTTCGGGATCGGCGCCGAACGACACGGTGAGGCGGAAACTCTCGGTGGGCCAGTGGCTGGTGCTCGCCGAGAGCCCGACGCCGTAGGTGCCTCCCAGGTCCTCGCGCACCCGATCGCGCAGCCGGCTGCGCAGCACCTCGACCATCACGTGCAGCCGCAGGCGCTCCTCCACGGACTGCTCGAAAGCTCCGGAGAGCACCAGCTGCACCTGAGCCTTCTCCTCCACCCCCATCGCGATCTCGCGTGTGACCTCGCCTGGCACGATGCGCACGCCGACGTCGCGCGGTGCCTCCCGACGCCCCTCGCTCGGCAGCGACGCCAGATACCGCTCGACGAGCGCTTCCATGGCGTCGAGCTCGAAGGCGCCGACGATCACGAACGTGAAGTCCCCGAGGTCGGCGAAACGCTCCCGATGCACCCGCAGCACCGTGTCGTGGTCGATCCGCTCCAGGAACGCCTCGTCGAAGGGCTGGCGGCGGGGATGATCGTCGTACAGGGCCTCCTCGATCGCCTCGCCGAAGACGATCTCGGGGCGCGAGCGTCGGTTGCGCACCAGGCCCGCCATGCGGTTCTCGAAGCTGGCGAAGGCCTCCGGGTCGTCGCGCGGCGCCGTGGCCTGCAGATGCAGCAGCTGGAAGAGGGTCTCGAGGTCCTGCGGCGAGCCGCCACCCTGGAAGCCCTCGCCCTCCTCGTCGAGCGTCGGGCTGATGCTGACCACCTTGTCGCTGAGCATCTTGCCGAGCTCGATCATGCTGTGCTCGCCCAGCCCGCTGATCCCGAGCACGGTCTGCGACATCACGGCGGAGGGGAACTCCTCTTCGCTGACCAGCGAGGTGCCTCCGGGACTGAAGGCGCGAAGCAGCACCTCGTCGCGCTTGAAGTCGGTCACCTTGAGATAGACCTCTATGCCGTTCGACAGGCTCCAGTGGTGCAGGTCGAGCTCCTCGATCTGCCGCCGGGTGGTCACCTCGCCGGGCTCGGGAAGCGTCTCCATCAACGGCGTCGTCGAGACCTCGTCGACCCAGGGCTCCACTTCACGTTCGCGCACCGCCTCGAGCCGGTCGAGGATCGCCTCTCCGTCCGGGAGGTCCTCTGCCTCGCTGTCGGGAGCCGTGAGCAGCGTCACCCGATCGTCGCCGCTGCTCCAGCGCTGCGAGCGCGCGTTGATCTCCTCGAGCGTGATCGCCGGCAGCAGGCGACGGACCAGGTCGAGACGCTGCGCCGCGTCGGGATAGGGCTCGGCGTCGACGAAGTGGTCGATGTAGTCGGCGACGAAGGCTCCGGAGCTCGTGGTGTCGCGCTCTTCCCAGGCCCGCTCGAAGGCACGCAGGAAGACACCGCGCTGGCGCTCCAGCTCGCTGTCGAGGAAGCCGTGGCGACGCACCCGCTCGGCTTCGACGGCTACCGAGTCGAGGCCCTCGAGCAGCAGACCCTCCTGCGGGCTCATCGCGAGGGTGAAGAGCACCGTCGAGGCGTCGACCCGCTGCAGGCCCGCGCCGGCGCTGAGGAAGGGCGGTTCGGCCTGCTGCAGGAGCTCGCCGAGGCGTTGGTTGAACATGCGCAGGAAGAGGCTGTCGATCAGGTCGTCTCGAAAATCGCCGATAGAGCCACCGCGCGGCGCCGCGTGCCGCACCACGTGCTCCAGCCGGGGGCGCTGGATCTCGGGATCGGTGGCCAGAGAGAAACGGTCCGCCGACGACAGCTCGACCCGGTCTTCGATCTCGGCAGGCCGCTCGCTCTCGGCCCGCTGACGCCGCGCCTGGCGACTGCCGAGCTTGCGGAAGGCGCGCTCGATCCGGCGCTGCATGCGCTCGGGGTCGAAGTCTCCGACGGCGACGATCGCCATGCGCTCGGGCCGGTACCAGGTGCGGTAGTAGCGGATCAGGTCCTCGTGCGGAAAGGTGCGCAGCAGATCGGGGTCGCCGATCGGTCGACGCGTCGCGCGCGGCGATCCGGCGAGCAGCACCGGCAGGTGCTGGTCGCTGATCCGCGCCGCGGCGCCGCGCCCACCTCGCCACTCCTCGATGACGACGCCCCGCTCGCGATCGATCTCCTCAGCGGCGAAGGTGAGGCCCGAGGCCCAGTCCTCCAGGATCAGCAGACCCCGCTCGACCGCCTCCTCGTCGTCGGTGGGGACCCGCAGCTGGTAGACGGTGCGGTCGAAGCCGGTGAAGGCGTTGACGTCGGCGCCGAACTCCATGCCGATCGAGCGCAGGTACTCGATCGCCTCGTTCTTGGCGAAGTGCTCGGTGCCGTTGAACGCCATGTGCTCGACGAAATGCGCCAGGCCGAGCTGACGCTCGTCTTCCTGCAGCGAGCCCGAACGCACCACCAGACGGAGCTCGGCACGGCCCTCGGGGCGCGAGTTGCGGCGCACGTAGAAACGCACTCCGCTGCGCGTCGTCCCGGTGCGCACCAGCGGGTCGAGCGGCAGCGGCGCCGAGAGGTCGAGATCGGCGGTCTCCGCCGAAGGGACATCGGTGGCTCTGCGGTCAGCCTCCTGCGCCGCGGCGGCTGCCGCCGCGAGTGCCAGTGCCAGGACGAGACGTCCCCACCGCAGTCCGCGCCAGCGCTGCCGCTGCGCTGCTCCCGTCGCCATAGCTCGTGTGCGCATCACCGCAGCCTCCTCATCGTCTGCCCTCGCGAGCACGTTGACTGGCGTGCAGTTCGCCCGGAGCCTTCGTTCCGGACGGGTCGCCGCCTCCGTCGATCGACGCGCCGAGGGGCGCCGGCAGACAGGCTCCCGTTGTCGCGACCACGTCACCACCGTGGCGCGCAACCCGCTCCAAGAGCCCGTCATTCCTCGACCGTGGCCGCGCCCGTCTCGTTGCCGAGTCGCTCCAGCGCCGCCTCGTAGACCTCGGCGTAGCGCTGGGCAACGCGGTCCCACGTCAGCTCGTGGCGCACCTTCGATCGGCCCGCCTCACCCATCTGCCGCCGTATCTCGGGCGCCGCCGCCAGCCGCACGATCGCGTCGACCACCTCCGCGCCATCTCCCTCCCGCGTCAGGATGCCGGTGGTCCCGTCCTCGACGGCGAGCGGTATGCCCGAGATCTCGCTGGCGACGACCGGCAGCGCCGAGGCCATCGCCTCGAGGATGACGTTGGGCAGGCCATCGACGTTGCCCTTCTCGTCGTGCACCGCCGGCAGCACGAAGAGGTCCGCTGCGGCGAAGAGCCCCGGCAAGACGTCGCGCCGCACCAGTCCCGGGAAGTGCACCCGGTGCTGCCATCCGGCGCTCGCCCTTCGAAGCTCCGCCTCGCGGTCTCCGCCCCCCGCGAGCACAAGATGCAGGGTCTCCGGAGCGCGCTCGAAGAGCCGCTGCAGCTCGGCCACGAGGACGTGGAAGCCCTTCTTGGTCGCCATCCGTCCGACCCCCAGCGCGACGACGGCTCCCTCGGGCAGCCCCAGCTCGCGGCGCCAGGCCGCGGAAGCAGCCGGATCGGGGCGGAAGGTCTCGGCGTCGACGCCGTAGGGGATCACCGCCTGGGGGCACGGCGCGTCGCTCAGGCGGGCAACCCGCGCGACGAGCTCCGGCGAGCAGCCGGTGAGGAAGGCGCCGCGTCGCAACAGTCGCGCGACGAGTGCCCGGACCAGAGGCCGCTCGGCGAGGAAGACGTCGGAACCGTGCAGCCCGTAGCCCACCACGGTGCGCCCGCCGGCGAGCGGTCGGCCTCCACCCGGCACGGCGAGACCGTTGGGCACGATCCAGTGCGTGTGCACCACCTCGGCCGGCTCCTCGCGCAGCAGCGCCCGCAGCGCGCGGCGGGCCGCCAGCAGGTAGAGGGGCGCCGCCAGCGCGGCCGCGGCGCGAAGGCTCTCGTCCCGTTCGAGCGAGCGCGAGTAGCCGATCGCCTCGAGTGCCTCGGGCGCGTAGCGGAAGGTGCGCACGTCGAGGGGCCCGTCCCGCCAATGCCGCGGCAGCTCGCGTGCGTGCGGCGCCAGGACCCGCACCTGCCAGCCGGCTCGAGCCAGGCCGGCGCCGATCTCGCGGATGAAAGGCCCGGCGGTGTCGTCCGGGGTGCGCGGGAAGGTCTGGGTCAGGAAGACGGCCCGACGGCGGCGCCCCCGCTCAGCCATCGCACACCGTACGAAGGGCGGACCTCGCCTGCCGACGGGCGGCGGCGCGTCCCGAGACCCTCCGACGACGAGCGACGAGCTCGCTCTTCAGCCCAGGGTCTCCTTGATCGAGTAGCTGTCGCTGCGCTCGAAGGTCTTGTAGGTCAACATCTCGCCGATCAGGCCGGTGGTCAGCACCTGGATGCCGAGCAGGATCATCAGCACGCCGAGCAGCAGCAGCGGCCGATTCGACAGGCTGGCGCCGCCGAACCACTGCACCGCCAGATAGGCGCAGATGGCGAAGCCGACCAGCGCGCTGCTGGCCCCGACGACGCCGAAGAAGTGCAGCGGCCTGCGGGTGTAGCGGGTGATGAACAGCACCGTGATGAGGTCGAGGGGCCCCTTGAGCAGGCGTCCCCAGCCGTACTTCGACCGACCGTGCCGGCGCGGATGGTGACGCACCGCCAGCTCGCCGACGCGGAAGCCCCGCCGGGCCGCGAGCACCGGGATGTAGCGGTGCAGCTCTCCGTAGACACTGACCTGGTCGAGCACCTCGCGCCGGTACGCCTTGAAGCCGCAGTTGAAGTCGTGCAGGTCGACCGAGGCGATGGCGCTGGTCACCGCGTTGAAGATCCTCGACAGCAGCCGCTTGCTGAGCGGATCGCGGCGGCGTTGCTTCCAGCCACTCACCAGGTCGAGCTGGTCGCCGTCGAGCGCTTCGAGGAAGCGGGGGATCTCGGCCGGATCGTCCTGCAGGTCGCCGTCGATGGTGATGATGATCTCGCCGCTCGAATGCTCGAAGCCCGCCGAGAGCGCGGCGGCCTTGCCGAAGTTGCGCCGGAAGCGCACCAGCCGGATGCGCGGATCCTCGCGGTGACAGGTGCGCACGACCTCGACGGTGTCGTCGCGCGATCCGTCGTCGACGAAGACGATCTCGAAGCTCTTGTCGAGTGCCTGCAGCTCGGCGGCGATGCGCTGCGCCAGCTCGGCGACGCTCTGCGCCTCGTCGAGCACCGGCACGACGACGCTGACCTCGACGGCAGGGCGCGGCGGAGCGTCGGGCGCCACCAGCTCGGACGGTGCGGCCTGCTGCGCCAGCGAACCGGAAGTCTGCAACGGGAAGAGCCCTCGGACGGTGTTCGGAGAGTGGACCGAGGCGGCGCCTTTCGCGGCCTGTGCCCGGCCCGGATCGTAGCAACCGCGACGGCGAACAGAGAGTCCGATGCGGCCTACCAGGGAGCCGCGGCGTCCTCGGGAGAGGAGAGCAGCGCGTAGTACCGACGGGCGGTCGAATCGAGCGGCCGGCTCTCGAGCTCGTCGAGCAGGTGGCGGCACATCTGGTCGTACTGGCGCCGCACCAGGTCCGGCCGCCCCTGGCGCGAGAAGATACGCATCACGGAGAGGTGGGCGTCCTCGCGGGTCGGATCGAAGGCGACGATGGTGCGGAACGAGTCGAGCGCCCGATCGAGCTCGCCGAGCTCGACGTGCACGGCGCCGAGGCGCAGCAGCATCTCGTCCCACAGCGTCTCGAAGCGGGAGCGCTCCTCACGCACCCACGGCGTCACCGCGCAGCCGGAGAGGAAGACGCCCCGGTACAGCTTCCAGGCCTGCTCGAGGCGGTCGCGGGTGCGCAGAAGCCACTGCCGACGCGACGCCTCGGCGCGCTCGGAGCCCGGTCCGGAGTCCCCGCCCTGCTCCGGCTGGCGCGGCGGCTCAGGGCCGACGGGCTCTGCGGCGTCGCGAGGTCCGGCGTCCCCGGGTGCGGCGCCGTGCCGCGGTCGGGTGGCGACGACGAGCTCGCGGAAGGTCTCGGCGTCGATCCGCCACGCGAACTCCGGCGACAGCCGATAGAAGGCTCCCCGGCGAGGCAGCGGGTCGGCTTCCACCGAGCAGGCCTCCCGGATCAGCCGCCGCGCCAGGCTGAGTGCCGGGCGGAGGTTGGCCAGCGCCCGGTCGAGATCGTGCTCCGGCCACAGCGCCTCGACCAGCTGATCGCGGGAACGTTCGCGCCCCGGGCCGGTGGCCAGAGCGGCGAGCAGGATCAGCACGCGGCGGTGCGGCGCCTCGAGCTCGACCACCCCTGCGTCTCCTGCCTCCACGAGTCGCAGCCGTGGCCGGCCGAGGCAGCTCAGCTCGAGGGTGGCGATCGGCTTCGCGCCACCGGCCGCTCGGCGGCGGGGCATCGTCAGTCCCCGCTGCGGTCGCCGGCGCGGCCGCGCGACGAGACGTCGGAGTTCCCCTCCGGCCCGTCCGGCTCCCGCGATCCCCCACCGCGGGTGCGGATCAGCGTCACCAGCTCGGCACCGCCGCGGATCGTGACCGCGAGCGCGACGACGGCGTAGACCGCCAGGCTCAGGCCGAGGAAGACGAGCCAGAAGCCGGCCCAGCTCATGGCGAGACCTCCGGCCGCCGGACGTCGTCGGCCGCGGAGCGCGTGTCGGGGAACAGGTACGACAGCGACACCATGGCGACGATCGCCAATCCGGTCGCCAGCAGGCCGGCCTGCTCGCCGCTCAGGCCGACCCCGAGCGCACCGCCCACCGGTCCGAGGCCGAGCACCGCGACGAGGCCGCAGGCGAGCGAGCCGTAGGCGCCGGCGGTGCTGGCGCGCCGCCAGTAGAGGCCGAAGAAGAGCAGCGAGAAGGCGCCGGTGAAGTAGATCGCGCCGGTGATCGCCATGTAGTCCCAGAGGTCCTGCTGCAGTGGGTACCAGAGGCTCCAGAGCAGCAGGAACACACCGATGACGAAGATCAAGACGCGCGACAGCAGCAGTCTGGCGCCTTCGCTCATCGGCCGGCGCCGCAGCGGCGCCACCACGTCCTGGGTCAGCACCGAGCTCCAGCAGAGCAGATACGAGTCGTGGGTCGACATGAAGGCCGCCAGCATCCCCGCGACCACCAGCCCGAGGAGCCCGGTCGGCAGCAGGTCGGCGAGCAGCGCCGGCATCACCGCCAGGGTCGTCTCCGGATCGGCGGGACGGCCCCCGGGCAGGAAGACGGCGGAGCGCCCGGCGTCAGCGACCACCCAGGCCAGGGCGCAGACGCCGAGGAAGTTGGGCACCAGGAAGCGGGCGAGGAAGCCGATCGACGAGATCTGGTAGGTGCGCCGCACCACCTCGACCGACTCCGCCGAGCAGGCCCGGACCACCGCGGTCTGCCAGATGGCGCACGAGACCAGCCCGGCGGTGAACACCATCCAGACGACGTAGCCGAGGCCGAAGCCGTCGCCGTGCAGCGGATCGAAGCCGGCCGGACCGTGCACCTGCTGCACAGCCTCCACCAGGCTGTCGATCCCGAACCGACGCAGCGCGACGACGCAGGCGACCAGCAGCCCGATCGAGAGCAGCACGAACTGGATGTAGTCGGTGACGACGACCGCGAGCATTCCGCCCACCGAGACGTAGAACAGGACCAGCACCAGCAGCACGGTCATCACCCACTTCACCGCCAGCGGCGAGCCCATGCCGGTCACGGTGACGACGAACACCGAGCCCGCCTTGAGGAAGAGACCCATGTTGAGGATCCCGGCGAGGGCCAGGATGACGCCGCCGACGACCCTCACGCCGCGGCCGAAGCGCTGGCCGTAGAACTCGGGGATGGTCAGCACTCCCCGCTCGCGCAGGGGCACGACCAGAAAGCCCGTGAGGCCGACCAGCAGCGTCGTCAGTCCGGCCACCAGCGGGATGTGGAAGGCGGCCATGCCGCCGGTGAAGCCCTTCTGTGCCGAGAACATGATCGTCACCAGGCCGAGCTCGCTGCCGATCATCGTCGCCACGCCGAGCGAGGAGCGCAGGCTGCGCCCGGCGACCACGAAGTCGGCCATGTCGTGCACGCCGCGACGCACCAGCAGGGCGGCGCCGACGGTGACCAGGATGTAGACGACGATCAGCGCCGCGTCGAGCGCTCCGAACGACGACGGGAACACCGCCGAACCGCCGACGGGCGGAAGTGCGGCGAGGGTCGGAACTGCGGTGGAGGCGGACATCGTTTCGCTGGCGAGCGGACCGGCGAGGAGGAGTCGGGCAGCGGGCCTGAGCCGGGGCCCCGGGCCGGACGACACTGGCGGTGGCGTCCGCCCGCTGCGTTCACTCCGTTGCCTGCAGCCGGTCGCGCACCTCCTGCATGTCCTCCCAGGTCGGACGCTTGAGGGACTGATTGCGCAGCAGGGCGGCCGGATGGTACGTCACCCGGAGGGAAACGCCGGCGAACGAGTGCCAGCGGCCTCGCATGCGCCCCACCGGCGCATCGGTCTCGAGCAGGTTCTGCGCCGCCACCCGGCCCAGCGCCACGATCAGCTTCGGCTGCACCAGCTCGACCTGACGGCGCAGGAAACCGATGCACGCCGAGACCTCGCCGGGCTGCGGATCGCGGTTGTTCGGCGGCCGGCACTTGACGACGTTGGCGATGTACACCTGCCCCCGCTCCAGGTCGATCGCTTCGATGATCTTGGTCAGCAGCTCCCCTGCCGGTCCGACGAAGGGCAGTCCCTTGAGGTCCTCCTGGGCGCCCGGGCCCTCGCCGACGAACATCAGCTCGGCAGTCGGCGAGCCTGAGCCGAAGACGACGCTGCGGCGGGTCTGCGCCAGGGGACAGGCGACGCAGCCGGCCGCGAGCTCGCCGAGCTCGTCGAGCGATGCGCAGGCGGCGATCCGGCGCGTACGCTCGTCGCTCTCCTCCCTCGTCGTCCCGCCGGCCTCGGCCGGTGCGGCGTCTTCGGGGGTTGCTGCAGGCATCGCCCGCGGCTTTTCGTGGGCGGCGCCGGAGTCCACCGCCGAAGCCGAGCGCGGCGGGTCTCCGCTCCCCTCTCTCGCCACGGTTCGGGGCGGTGCCGAGGGCGGCACCGCCGGGTACAGCTCCTCCCAGCCCAACTCGCGCAGGTAGTCGAGCTCGTGCCAGATCCTGCTGTCGACGGCGTCGCCGGGCTCCTTCACGAGATCACCGCCGAGCGGGTACGGGCGTCGAGCTCGCCGCGCACCAGGTCGAGGATCCCGTCCGCCACCTCGCCCTTGCCGCGCTTGCCGATCCGCACCGGTTCGCCCTCGCGGCGCAGGACGACGACCTCGTTGTCGTGGCTGTCGAAACCGATGTCCCGCCGCGACACGTCGTTGGCGACCAGCAGGTGGGCGCCCTTGCTGGCCAGCTTCTGACGCGCGTTCTCGATCAGGTCCTCGGTCTCGGCCGCGAACCCGACCCGCACCGCGTCGGGCGCCATCCGGGCCAGCTCGGCGAGGATGTCGGGGTTCTCGACCAGGGCGATCGACTCGAGCCCGCCGTCGCGCTTCTTGAGCTTGCCTGCCGCCGCCGACGCCGGCCGGTAGTCGGCAACCGCCGCTGCCATCACCACCACGTCGGCCCCCTCGCACTCTTCCCGCACCGCCTCGAGCATCTCGAGCGCCGAGGTGACGTCGCGCCGCTCGACGCCATGGGGCGCGGCGAGGGCGGACGGGCCGCTGATCAGCCGCACCACGGCGCCGCGACGGGCCGCCCGCTCGGCAATGGCGAAGCCCATGCGGCCACTCGAGCGGTTGGCGAGGAAGCGCACCGAGTCGACCGCCTCCCAGGTCGGGCCGGCGGTGACGACGACGCGCCGGCCGGCGAGGTCACCGGAGCTCGCCGCCGCGAGGACCGCCGAGGCGATGGCCGGAAGCTCGGCGAGGCGCCCGACACCGAGCTCTCCCGACGCCAGCGGCCCCACATCGGGGCCGACCACGCGCACGCCGCGCTGGCGCAGGCGCGCGACGCTCTCGCGCACGGCCGGATGCTCCCACATCGTGGCGTGCATCGCTGGCGCGACGACGACGGGACCGTCGACCATCAGCGCCGTGGTGGTCAGCAGGTCGTCGGCGAGGCCCCAGGCGAGCCGCGAGATGGTGTTCGCGGTGGCGGGCGCGACCAGGAGCACGTCGGCCCACTGCCCGAGCTCGACGTGCTGCTCGACTCCGCCGGTACCGGGCCTGAGGTACGACTCGTCCCAGACCTCGTGGCCGCTGAGGATCTCGAGCGCCAGCGGTGCGCAGAAGCTGCTCGCTGCCGGCGTCAGGATGCAGCGCACGCGGCAGTCGGCCCGCCCGAGCTCACGCACCAGCTCGGGAGCCTTGCAGGCGGCGATGCCTCCGCAGACGCCGAGCAGCACGTTCACCTGGCGCTCCTCCCCGACCCCGGGCGCTCAGCACGGACCATCCGGCCACCTGCGGTCGCGCCGGTCCCGGGCGGGCTCCCGAAGCCGCAAAGCGCAGGCGCCGAAGGGGTGTCGGCGTCGGTGACCCCGACTACTCTTCCTCGGCGCCCTCTCCGGCCTCGGACGGACGCGGGCCGTAGTCCCAGTCGATCTGGCCGGTGATCAGCTCTTCCATCGCGGTCCTGGCGACCTTGGGGCTGCGCACCTCCACCCGTGGCGGCGCTCCCCGCAGCAGCTGCTCGGCCCGCTGGGCGGAGAGCAGCACGAAGCGGAACTTGCTGTCGACGTGCTGGTCGATGATGTCCATGCTCGTAACCTCGTGCCCGGGCCTGCCGGGCCGGCGTCAGATGTTCTTCGCGCGGCCGAATCGATGCGTCGGCGATGGGTCGTCGCTGGGGCCCCGGCGGCTGCCTGCAGCGTGCCGGTGGGCCGTCAGGCGGTCTGGAAGTCGCGCAGGATGCGCGACACCCGAGGACGCATCCGCTCTCCGCGGTGGCGCTTGTCCTGGATGATCGCGGCGAGCACGCTGCTTGCGTACCGCGCATCGTCGTTGACGATAACATAATCATAGGCTTCCGCCCGGCTCATCTCCCACCGCGAGACCTCCAGCCGGGTTTCGATCTGCTCCCTGCGGTCCTGGTTGCGCTGGCGCAGTCGCTTCTCGAGCTCCCCGAACGAGGGCGGCATGACGAAGATCGAGTGCACCCGGGCGCCGAGAGTCGACGTCGCCGGATCGCGCTGCTCGGCCATCACCCGCTCGCCACCCTGGACGTCGATGTCCAGCAGCACGTCCTGGCCGGACTCCAACCGCGGTCTCACCTCCCGCAGCGACGTGCCGTACAGGTTGCCGTGCACCTCCGCCCACTCGAGGAACTCACCGCGCTCGATGCTCGCCTCGAAGGTCGCCCGGTCGACGAAGTGGTAGTCGACCCCGTCCACCTCGTCGGCCCGCGGTCGACGCGTCGTGTGACTCACCGAGAACGCCAGATCGGGCATGTCGCCGCGCAGCAGACGGTGGATCAGCGTCGTCTTGCCGGCGCCGGAGGGCGCCGAGATGATGAACAGCTCGCCGGTCGGCGGCTCCTCGCCTGAAGCGACCGATCGGGCGACGTCGTCCGCTGGCGCGGCTTCGACCTGCTCCGCTCCGTCGGCCCTCGAGCTCACCGCCTCGGCCCCTTCGACCCTCTCCGCCATGGCCCGCACTCTATCCCGGTCCGCGTGCCTTTCTCCGCGCCGCAGACGCCGCTACACGGGAGAAGCCGATCGCGGCGCCGGCAGTGCTGCCGAGCGGAGGTCGCTCTCGCTTCGGCCGCCGCGTTCCAGTGAGGGGCTCCGCGCTCGACGCCTCTACTCGAGGTTGGCCGCCTGCTCCTTCAGCCGCTCGCAGCAGCCGCGTGCCTCCACCACCAGGTGGGAGATGGCGGCGTCGCGTCCCTTGGCGGAGACCGTCGACAGCTCGCGCACGATCTCCTGGACCAGGAACTCGATCTTCTTCCCGACGCTCTCCGCCGACGACGAGGCCGGCACCGCATCGCCGGGATCGTCCTTCCCGGCTGGTCTCGGCTGCCCCGTCTCGAGCAGTGCGCGCAGGGCGCCTAGGTGGCTGCGCAGCCTGACGATCTCCTCCTCGACATCGCCACGCTCGGCGCTGACCGCGGCCTCCTGGACCAGCCGCTCGGCCGAAGGCAGTGACCAGATCGTGGGCCGCTCGACCGCCTCGTCACGCCGCGCCTCAGGGGCCGCATCGCCGCCGTCCTCTCCTGTCGCCTCGCGAAGCCATCCCTGCAGCCTCGCTCGATAGCGCTCCAGCACCTGGGAGCGCAGGGCCACGCGATGCTCATCGAGACGCTCGACGAGGTCGACCAGTCCCTCGAGCTCGACCTGCAGCGCGGAGCGCAGCCTGGCGCCCTCGCGCTGGCGGTTCTCGGTGAGCAGCGCCAGCGCCCGCTCCACCGTCAGCTGGACCAGGTCGATCGGCGGCGCCGGGCCCGAGTCCCGCCAGCCGCCGTCACCGCTGGTGACGACGCCGGGAATCTGGAGCAGCTCACCGAGGCGGATCTCGGGAGCCATCGCCAGCTCGCGACACAGCTCGCGGGCGGACTCGACCAGGCGTCGCGCGAGCCGACCGTCGAGGCGATGTCCGTCGGGCGTCGAGTCACCTCGCGCCGCGACGACCGTGACGTCGATCCTGCCCCGACGCAGGGCCCTGCGCACCAGGCCGTTCACCCGCGACTCGAACGATCGCGGCAGCCCGCGCAGCACGGTGTTCAGATCGAGGAACCTGTGGTTCACCGCGCGCAACTCGACCTCGCAGGTCCAGTCCTCGGTGCTGTGTGCGGCGCGGCCGTAACCCGTCATGCTGGTGAACATCAGGCGACCTCCGGCGACACGGAACGTCCGCTTTCTGGCGAGAGCTCAGAGGAGAGCCTAACCCCCCCGCGTGTGTCGGTGCCGGCGCGACTGCCCGGCTGGCTCCGGCCGACGAGGGGCCGTGCCGCGCGCTAGGGCGGGGCGTCACCTCGCTGCCGCCGGCGCTCGATCACCAGGTCGCGAACCGCCACGGCGGCACGCCGCGCCGCGCCCGGCTGGCCGAGCTTCTCGCGCAGCTCGGCGAGATGGCGGCGCATCGTCTCCGTCGCCTCGCCGCCGCGGGCCAGCTCCCGCACCGCCGCCTCGACCGCTTCGGGCTCGGCTTCGCCCTGCAGGATCTCGGGGACCGCGCGCCGGCCGAGCACCAGGTTGACCAGGGCGATGTGCGGCACCGCCACCAGACGGCGGCCGAGCCAGTAGGTGAGAGGCGCGACCTTGTAGACGACAACCATGGGAGTGCGCAGCAGGCCCACCTCGAGGGTCGCGGTGCCGGAGGCGCACAGCGCCACGTGAGCCTCGGCGATCGCATCGTGACGGTTCGCCTCGACCAGCTCGATCGCCCCGAAGCCCTCGGGCCGCGCCTCCTGCGCCGTCGCCCGCAACCAGTCGCCGTCGAGGCTGCGAGCGACGATCAGGCGCACCCTGGCGCCGGAAGCCACCAGACGCGACCCCACTTCGAGCATCAGCGGTAGCAGGCGCCCGACTTCACTGCGGCGTGATCCTGGCAGCAGCACCACGGTGCGACCGGACAGGGATTCGGGTCCCCCGGTCGGGGACGGCATCGTCGGCGCCTCGTCCCAGCGCTGGGGACGCGCCGCGATCTCGTCGACCAGAGGGTGGCCCACGTGCTCCACCGGAACGTCGTGCTGACGGTAGAAGTCGGCCTCGAACGGGAACAGGACCAGCATCTTGTCGACGATGCGCCGGATCAGGTGCACCCTGGACTGCCGCCAAGCCCAGACCTGGGGCGAGATGAAGTAGACCACCGGGATGCCACGTCGAGCCAGCTTCTTGGCCAGCCGCAGGTTGAAGTCCGGCGCATCGATCAGCAGCGCGACGTCGGGTCGTCGGCGCTCGACCTCGGCCAGGAGCCGTCGCTGGATGCGGAAGGCGTGCGGAACGACACGCAGCGCCTCGATCAGCCCGATCACCGCGATGGCGCGACTGTCGGCGACGAGTCGCATGCCGGCTGCGGCGAGCTCGTCGGAGCCGATGCCGTAGACCTCGAGCTCGCCGAGGTGCTGCGCTCCCGGGCGGGAGTCGGAGTCCTCCCGCAGCGCCGAGATCAGTCGTGCACCGTGCAGGTCGCCGGAAGCCTCGCCGGTCGCCACGAGGATGCGCGTGACCGGTCGATCGCCGGACGTCTCTTCGGGCTCGGCCTCCCCCACCGCCTGCCGATCGCTGTCGGCCATCGTGCGGCTCGCCACCCGCGGGCGCTAGGGAGTCGGCCCCGGCGGGCCGGCCGGGAAGGGGAACATCAGCCAGGCGAGCAGCAGGCCGCCGCCGACCATTCCGAGGAAGAGCTGCAGGAACAACCGGATCTGGGCCCTTCGCGTCCGCCGCCAGAGCACGGTGAAGAAGAGGCTCACCTGCAGGGCGTACACCACCATCAGGACGAAGTGGCTCAGCACCGCGGCACCTCCGCACCCACCATAGCCGGGCGCAGGTGGCGCCGTCCGGCCAGACCGGCTTCGAACATCGGCCCCACCGCTCCCGCTCTCACCGCCCTCGGCTTCACTGCCGGCTCCCGGTGGCGATGTCCCAGGCGTCGAGGATGACCAGGGCGTTCATCAGCCCGGCGGTGAGCAGGAAGGCGCCGCCATACTCGTAGGAGGCGCTGGTGATGTCGCCCTCGTAGCCGGTGAGGTAACGGAGCACGAAGTAGGGGACTCCCATCGCCATCGAGGCGAGGGTGCCGAGAGTGCTCAGCGGCTGCCCTGGTACGACCACGAAGAGCTTGCCCTGCAGCAGGCAACCCATGCCGGCCGAGAACATGACCAGCCCGAGGAAGGCGATCGCGCGACCGCGCAACCCGAGCAGGAAGTGGCCGAGGCCGGGAATCGGCCAGGCGGCGACCGCGTACAACCACGGGCTCTTGCGAGCGGGTGCCTGGGAGGTTTCTGCGGACATTGGGCAGTCGCACACCCCTTACCCGGCGGCGCTGGCGCGCCGGGCGAGATTCGGTGCACGCAGGGACTCGAGCTCAGTCGTCGTTGAGGAGCTCGCGCAGCTCCTTGCCGGGCTTGAAGTAAGGGATGCGCTTGGGCGGGACCTTGACCCGGTCGCCGGTCTTGGGGTTGCGGCCGATCCGCGAACCGCGCTTGCGGATGCGGAAGCTGCCGAAGCCGCGGAGCTCGATCTTCTCACCGTCCCGCAGCGAACCGACGATGCTCGAGAGCACCGTGTTCACCACCTGATCGGCGTCCTTCTTGGTGAGCTCAGCGTTGCGGGCGACCTGCTCGACGAGCTCGGCCTTGGTCATCCCACTCGACTTGCCGAGCGAGATCCTCTCCAGGAGGTCCTCTTTCGGATCGCGCGACTTCTTCGTCACAGAATCGGCCATCTGCTCCCTCTTCCCCCTGTGCGCAAACCCGAAGCTCCGTGCGTGGGCCGTCGCCTCGGCGGCGACGGCCCGGCTGGGCGGGGAGACCTCGGCTGATCGGCGGCCCGGCGCCCTCTCCTACTCCTTCGACTCTTCTGCGTCAGCGTCTCCGGCCTCGTCCGCGTCATCACCGCCTTCGGCATCCGACGACTCGTCGGAGGCGTCGTCCGCCGCGGCCTGGACCTCGGCCTCGTCGCCCCCGTCCCCGGCGGATGCCTTCGCGGTCTCCGCCTCGCCCGTCTCGTCGGAAGAGTCGGAAGAGTCGGAAGAGTCGGAATCCTCGGAGTCGGCATCGGCGGAATCGGCTTCAGCGGAGCGGGACTGGGCGTCCTCGCCGGCCTCCTCGGCCTCGAGCGCGTCGATCTCGTCGTCGGTGGGCTGTTCGACGCCGCGCATCGTCAGGCCGACCTTCTTCTCGTCCTCTTCGATGCGCAAGATGCGGGCACGGACCCAGCTGCCGACGCGGAAGAAGTCCTCGAGCTTGCCGACCGGGATGTCGATCTCGCTGACGTGGATCAGGCCCTCGAGCCCCTCGTAGATGTCGACGAAGAGCCCGAAGTCGGTGACGTTGACGACCTTGCCGGTCACCGCGTCGCCGACGCCGTGCTCGTCGACGAAGTCCTGCCACTCGTTGGGCAGGAACTCCTTGATCGAGAGCGAGACGCGCTGGCCACCGACATCGATGTTGGTGATCCTGGCGCGCACCTTCTCACCCTTCTCGAGGACCTCGGAGGGGTGCTTGACGCGCTTGGTCCAGCTCATGTCGGAGACGTGGATCAGGCCGTCGATGTCGTCGGTGATCTCCACGAAGGCGCCGAACTCGGTGAGGTTGCGGACCTCGCCCTCGACGATGGTGCCCACCGGGAAGCGGGCCGCGAGCTCCTCCCACGGATTCGACTCGGTCTGACGCAGCGACAGCGAGATGCGGCGCTGCTTCATGTCGAGCTCGGAGACGATCGCCTCGACCTGGTCGCCGACGCTGAGGATCTTCGACGGCGTGACGACCTTCTTGGTCCACGACATCTCGCTGACGTGGATCAGGCCCTCGACGCCCTCCTCGATCTCGACGAAGGCGCCGTAGTCGACCAGGCTGACCACGCGGCCGTTGACTCGCGAGCCGAGCGGGTACTTCTTGTCGACCAGGGTCCAGGGGTCTTCGGAGAGCTGCTTGTAACCCAGCGAGACACGCTCGGTCTCGGGGTCGAACTTGAGGATGACGATCTTGACCTCGTCACCGACCGCGAAGTGCTCGGACGGGTGGTTGACCCGACCCCAGGAGATGTCGGTGATGTGGAGCAGGCCGTCGATGCCGCCGAGGTCGATGAACACACCGTAGTCGGTGATGTTCTTGACCACGCCGTCCATCTTGACGCCCTCCTCCAACTTGGCGAGCGTCTCCTTCTTCTTCTTCTCGTACTCCTTCTCGAGCACCGCCTTGCGCGAGAGCACGATGTTGTTGCGGCGACGGTCGAGGCTGATGACCTTGAACTCGAGCTCCTCGCCCTTGAGCGACTCGAGGTTCTTCACCGGCTTGATGTCGACCAGCGATCCCGGCAGGAAGGCACGCAGGCCGACGTTGACCGTCAGACCGCCCTTGATGCGGTCCTCGATGCGGCCGGTGATGATCTTGCCCTCGTTGTAGCTGGTCTCGATCGTCTCCCAGACGCGCATGCGCTCGGCCTTGATCTTCGACAGCATCACGTGGCCTTCGGCGCCCTCGGTCTGCTCGAGCAGCACCTCGACCTCGTCACCGACCTCGACGTTGAGAGTGCCGTCGCGCGAGGTGAACTCACGCAGGGCGACGAGGCCCTCCGACTTGTAGCCGATGTCGACGATGGCCTCGTTCGAGGTCATGCCGATGACGGTGCCGGAGACGATCTCTCCCTCACTCAGGTTGCGCATGCTCTCGTCGTACATCGCGACGAGCTCTTCGTATGACAGGGAGCCCTTTGCGCTCTGCTCCTCTGCCTCGGGCGCGTCGGCGACGGCAGCGTTGACCGTCGCCTCCTCGTCCCGCTGTGGATCCGTGGATTCCATGAACCAAATACTCCTTGAATCTTCTCTCGACACCGAAGGAGACGCAGGCGGAAACCGCTCGCATCCATGGGGGATTCTTCGGGTCGGTCTCCCCTCTCGGGAGCGCGAGTTCGACCGAAGTGGACATGAACTCGGGACTTACGAGTATAGGGACCGGCTCTTCAAGGTGTCAACCGAAGAACGGCGACCTGCGGGGCTCGCCGAACGCCGGTTCCGACGTGTTGCCCGGCTCGCGCCACGCCACCTCTGGCGGTCGAGCGGAGAGTGAGCCCGGCGGTGGATCGCGCCGACGGGGAGATCGCCCGAAACAGCCGCTCGCCGCGGTGAGTCGATGCCAGCGTCGATCGCGCCACGACTCTCGCGGACGGCGGGACGGTGCTCGACCCGACGCTCTGGCGCGGCGGCGTCACCGCCGACCCGGAGGAGGTGCCGTGACGCCGTCGCCGACCGGGGCTCCGCTCCGGGGCTCCGGGCGACTCCGCGAGCCGCCGTGTCTTCGCCGTCGACCTGCGCGGAGCTCGGCGCCGGCGATCGATGGCGCCGCTATTCCTCCGGTACCCACCTCAGCATTCCCTTCCTGGCGATCGGCCATCGCGTCGCCCGCCGCGCACCTGACCAGGACGCTCGCTACATGTTTCGATCGCGCTGCCACCGGACCGACCTCCCGAGCCGCATCCCGAGGCACCCCTGGAGGCACCTGGGCTGGCGCTACGCGGCCGCCGCCAGCTCGCTGGTGCAGTCGAGCCGCCTTCTGTCGTGCCTGATGGTCACAGTCCTCCTCGGCGCGAGTGCGGCGTCCGCGGCACCGCTCGTCGGCAACGGCTCCGAGCGCGGCGGCAAGGGCCGCGCGCGGGCGGCGCAGGCAGCCGACCGCTCCCGATCGGAGGCCGGTCCGCTGCGCGTCTTCCTCGACTGCGACGACGGCTGCGATCAGCGCCACCTGCGACAGGAGATCGACTACCTCGATCACGTCCGCGACCCGGGAGACGCCGAGGTCCACGTGCTGGTCACCCGCACCCGCAGCAGCGCCGGATGGCAGATGCGCTTCGAGTTCCTCGGCCGTGGAGAGTTCGCCGGCCGCGACCTGGTGCTCACCCGCTCGCTCAGCGACACCGACACCGACGAGGAGCGGCGGCAGGCCGTCGCCTCGTCCTTCCAGCTCGGTCTGGTGCCGTATCTCCTGCAGACGCCCGCCGCCGAGTTCCTCGAGGTCCGCTTCAACCGCCCCAGCGAGGTGCCGGTCGCGGCCCAGGCGGTTGCAGACCCCTGGAACTCCTGGATCTACCGCGCCCGGCTGGAGGTCGACGCAGCCGGTGAGGACCGGCGCGATTCCCAGTCGATGTCGGGGTCGATCTCAGCCAGCCGCACCACCGACGACTGGCGCCTCGGGCTCGGCGTCAGCCAGTGGTACCGCGAGAGCAACTTCACCTTCGAGGACGGTGAGAGGCTCGAAGAGACCCAGCGCGACTTCAGCATTGGAGGCTCGGCGGTGAAGACCCTCGGCGAGCACTGGGGCGTCGGGGCGGGCGCCAGCACGCGGCGCTCGACCTTCCTCAACCTGGCGCCCTCCTACCGCCTCGCCTCGGCGGTGCAGTACAACCTCTTCCCCTACTCGGAGTCGTCGCGCCACGAGCTGACCTTCACCTACTTCGTCGGCCTCTCCCAACTCGAGTACGAGGAGGAGACGATCGCCGGCGAGTTCAACGAGACGCGTCCGGATCAGGGAGTGCTGGTCTCCTTCGACATCGCCAGGCCATGGGGCGAGAGCGGACTCGACGTCGACCTCTCGCACTTCCTCGACGATCTCGACCTCTATTCGGTCAGGGTCGGCGGCAGCATCGACTACCGGATCGCGCGCGGTCTCTCGGTGCGCTTCTCGGGGCGCTACTCCCTGGTTCGCGATCAGATCTATCTGCCCGCATCGGAAGCCACCGACGAGGAGATCCTGCTCGGTCAGCGGGCACTGAGAACCGACAGCCGCTATCGGCTCGGACTCGGATTGAGCTACACCTTCGGCTCGATCTTCAACAACGTCGTCAACGCACGTCTCACCGGCTCGAGTGGCGGCTTCCACCGTCTCTTCTGAGGCACCCGCCAGCGCTTGCGCCCGGGCTCTCGAGCCAGGCCTCGCCTGCCCCTCCGGGCCTCCACCACCGGCCACAGCCCGCTCGCAGCAGGAGTCCAGCAGCCGCGGGACGCGCCGGGCGAGAGCGAGAGCGTGGCCCGACGACCGCTCTTCGGATCAGGCTCCCGGGGCCCTCAGCCAACCCGCCACGATCTCGCCCAGATCCGGCGGCAGCTCGCCCTCGGCGAGCAGGTCGTTCAACCCAGCCCGTAGCGGCCTCGCCACAGCCTCGCGTTCGGCGGCCCGTCCGGAGGCCGCCACCACGATCCGCCGCAGCGAGTCACTGGCGGTCTGGCGCAGCAACGGCTCGCTCGAGCGCAGTGCGGCGGTCAGGGCGTCGACCTCTCGCCTGCCGAATCCCGGCGCTCCTCCTGCCTCCCCCTCCGACGCGGCCTCGCGCGACGCCAGGTCGACACCGGCATTGCCCAGGGCGATCAGCGCGTTGCGCTGCAGGCCGATCTGCTTGGGCCGCTTGAGGGCGGAGTGCTGCAGGCTCTCGACGTAGTCGCGGCGCCCGATCGTCGCCAGCGAGACGAGATCGAGAGCGGCGCGCTCGGCGGGCAGCTCGAGCTCGGGCTCGTCGACCTCGACGAGGCGGTGGTTCCACGGACAGACCTCCTGGCAGACGTCGCAGCCGAAGACCCACTCGCCGAACTGCCCGGCGAGATCGGGCGGGACCTGACCACGCTCCTCGATCGTCCAGTAGCTGATGCAGCGCCTGGCATCGAGCACGAACGGTTCGGGGAAGGCGCCGGTCGGACAGGCGTCGAGGCAACGCGTGCAGGAACCGCAGAGGTCGACGGCGAGCGGTTCGCTGGGAGCGACCTCCAGCGACAGCAGCACCTCGCCGAGCAGGAACCAGGACCCCTGCCGGTGCAGCAGCATGGTGTTCTTCGCCGGCACGCCGAGGCCGGCGCGGGCCGCCAGCTCCCGCTCGAGCACCGGCCCGGTGTCGACGTAGACGTGCGCCGCGCTGCCCGGGAACGCCTCGACGATGCGCTCGGCGAGCGGCCAGAGCCGGCGCTCCATCACCCGGTGGTAGTCCTCTCCCTGTGCGTAGCGCGCGACGCCGCGCCAGAGCGGGTTGGGGGCCATCGTCTCGTCGCGCTCGGAGTCCGAACGCTGTGGATCCCGCCGCTCGCGTCGCTCGCCTCCCCTGCTCCGCGGCGGGAAGTAGTGCAGCGCCACACAGAGAGCGGTCCGGGCGCGCCCCCGCAGCAGACGCCGCGGATCGAAACGCTCGTCGAGTCGCCGCTCGAGGTAGCGCATTCCGGCATTGCCGCCGCGCGCCAGCCAGTCGCGGTACTCGGCCTCGCGGCCCGACGGCTCCAGCTCGGCGACGCCAGCACGGTGGAAGCCCGCCTCGAGCGCCCAGCGCACCAGCAGCTCCCGACGACCGAGAGGATCCTCGGGCAGCGACATCGCCGGGCTCTCACGGGCTGCGCACACTGGCAGGCAAACTCCCGGGGCGCTGCCGCTCAGCCGCCGTCAGGCCCGCGCTCGACCTCACCCAGCCTCTCGTAGACGCAGTGGGTCGTCGCGTGCTCGTTGCGCTCGTCGGCGACGTGGGTGCTGCAGGCGACTTCGCGCCAGTGGTTCCAGTCGACCTCCGGAAAGCGTTCGTCGCCTGCGACCTCGGCCTCGACCCAGGTCAGGTGCAGGCGCCTGGCCCGCGGCAGCAGAAGGGCGTACACCTGGGCGCCGCCGATGCAGTAGATCGGATCGGCGGACAGCCCCGTGCGCGCGGCCGCCGCAGCTGCGCGCTCGGCGAGCCGGTCGAGAGTGTCGAGGTGCTCGCGGCCCGGGCCCTCGAGCGACGCGGCGCGCGCGCCGCCGCGGGACAGCACCAGCATGTGGCGCTCGGGCAGTGGGCGACCAATCGACTCCCAGGTGCGCCGACCGGCCAGCAGCACGTGCCCGGTGGTGAGCTGGCGGAAGCGGCGCAGATCGTCGGCGAGGCGCCACGGCAGGTCGCCCTCGCGCCCGATGACCCGGTTGCGCGCCACCGCCGCGACCAGCTCGATCGGAGGCGCGCTGTAAGGCGTTTCCTGGTGACGGCTCGGCAAGGCGACTCCTCGGCAGTGGTGATCTGACTCAGGGCCGCTACGACCCTGACGATGCGACGTCGGCGACCGCACGTAGCCACCCTCAGGCTCCGCCGCGACGCCTCCAGAGCCTGCCACAGCGCCTGCAACGCCTGCCCGATCACGAGGTCGTAGGATCGCTGCACCCGTTCGGTCGCTCCGGGTCCTCGCGCGGCGAAGACCGGAACTGCAGGGTCAGCAGGGAGGATCTCGGCATGGAGCATCGAGAGCACCCGATGCGCGAGGGCGTCGCCCACCAGGAGGACTCCGCCTGGCGCTCGCTGGCACGTGGCGCCGGACCGCTCGGGGCCATCGTGCACCTGACGATCCTCGCGGCCGTTCTCGGCTTCCTCTGGAGCACCTGGACAGAGCTGCGGCAGCGGCTGTCGGAGCGTGCGACGCTGCAGGGAGACCAGATGGCGCCGCTGCACGCGGTCTGGTTCGAGATCGACCTCGAGCCGTCGGCCACCCGCGGCGACTGGAGGGGCGCGGCGCGCTACGCGGTCTGCATGGAGGTCGGGCCCGGCACCGCTCCGAGCCAGTCGCCGCCGGTGCAGGCCGATGCCCGTCAGTCCTCGTGCGCCCGATTCAGCCGGCTGCCGGAAGGCGCGATCGACGTCTGGTTGCGCCGGCTGGCCGACAACGGAGTGCCTTGGGCGAACCAGCCCTCGGCGCCGCGGGTCGACCTGCGGCTCTCACCGCGCGCCTCAGCGTGGCTCGACTCCAATCCGCCGACCTTCTCCTACGAGGTGCCGTGGAGCGATCCCTTCGCCGAGCCGGGCGACGACGCGGGGCAGCCGACCGCCTTCGACGGCCTGTTCCACGAGATCGACGACCCGATCCGACGGCTCTATGAGGTGGTCGACACGGATCCCGGGGAGGCTCCGGCCACGGTGGCGGTGTTGTCGGGCCCGGCCGACTCGTCGGACCAGGCAGGCCACCGACTGGTGCCCACCCTGCTCCTCGGCGAGGCGCCCGAGAGCGTCGCGCCGCTCGCACTCATGCTGGCGATGTTCTTCTTCGGCTTCGCGACCCTGCGCGCCGCGCGCGGGCTGCCGCTGCGTCCGCCGGCGCTGCGCTGGCCCTTCGCCGTCGGCATCGTCGTCGCCGCGCCACTCTGGGCAGCCGTGCTCGGCGCGTTGCCCGCCCCGGTCTCGACCGTCGTCGCAACGGCTCGGGATCTGGTGCTCACCGCCATCGGCCCGTCCGAGGTGTCCACACCCGACGCGGAGTCCGGCGACGCAGACGAAGCCGCGCGCCCCTCCGTCGAACGACCCTGGACGCTCGAGACCTCGATCGACGCCCCCTTCCTGGCACCGGTGCGTGAGCTCCTCGAGGAGGTCCGGACCGCCTCGTCCGACGCAGAGTCGGCCGAAGAGTTGGCGCAGGACCTCCTGAGCGCCCGCGGCGAGAGCCGTTTCGCCACGGCCCTCGCCCGCCGTCTCACCTCACGACTCGACGCCCTCGGCGACCAGGAGTGGACCGCCTTCTTCTCCCGACTGGCGGAGGCCGCCAGCCAGCGCCGCCTGCAGAGCGGCCTGCTCTTCGTCGATGCGGCGAGTCGCGCCGTGGTCGGTGAGTCGACCCGGTCCGAGGTCGCCGTCGCTGCCGCGCACCGCTTCCTGCGCCAGCTCGGCCAAGAGATGTCGGGCTACGTCGACGACGCTCCACGCTCCCCGGCGGTGCGCGAGCTCTGGGGGCCGCTCGCCGACCACCCGGATCCGGTGCTCGCCAACACCGCGCGGGCGGTGATCGACGGGCGCTGACCGACGACTGCGGGCGCGACCCGGCTCAGACGGCGACCGGCGCCTTGATGTGCGGATGCGCCTCGTAGCCCACCAGCACGAAGTCCTCCGGTCGGTAGCCGAAGAGATCGGTGTTGTCGGTGGCGATGTCGAGGCGCGGGAGCGGATGCGGTGCACGGGTCAGCTGCTCGCGTGCCTGCTCGACGTGGTTGCTGTAGAGGTGCACGTCGCCGAGAGCGTGCACGAACTCCCCGGGCTCGAGCCCGGTGTCGCGCGCCATCAACGTCAGCAGCAGAGCGTACGAGGCGATGTTGAACGGCACGCCGAGGAAGAGGTCGGCGCTGCGCTGGTAGAGCTGGCAGGAGAGACGCCCGTTGGCGACGTAGAACTGGAAGAGCGCGTGGCACGGCGGCAGCGCCATCTGATCGACCTCTGCCGGGTTCCAGGCCGAGACGATCAGCCGCCGAGAGTCCGGATTGCGGCGGATCTCGCTTCGTACCCAGTCGATCTGGTCGATCGTGCTCCCGTCCGGCGCATCCCACGAGCGCCACTGCTTGCCGTACACGGGACCGAGCTCGCCGTCCCCATCGGCCCACTCGTCCCAGATCGTCACCCCGTGCTCGTGCAGGTAGGCGACGTTGGTCTCGCCGCGCAGGAACCAGAGCAGCTCGACGATGATCGAGCGCAGATGCAGCTTCTTGGTGGTCAGCACCGGGAAGCCCTCGGCGAGGTCGAAGCGCAGCTGGCGGCCGAACAGTGAGCGGGTGCCGGTGCCGGTGCGGTCGTCCTTGACCGCGCCCTCCTCGAGCACCTCGCGCAGCAGATCCAGGTACTGTCGCACGACGTGATCGTACCCGCTGGAGCTGTTGGCACGCACTGCGAACAGATGCCCGAGCGCCGGCGGCGTCGCCGGGTGCCGAACCACCATGCGAGCTCAGGAGACCGATGGACCCCCGTCAGCGCATCGATCTCGGTTTCGATCCCGAGGACCTCGAGCTCCTGGTCGACCAGCCGATGCCCTACGGCCGCTACCGCGGCCGCGCGCTGATCGACCTGCCGGAGGAGTACCTGATGGCCCTCGAGAGCTACGGCTGGCCCGAGGGTGAGCTCGGCCGACTGCTGGCTCTGACTCTGGGGATCAAGCGCCACGGCGCCGAGCACGTGGTCAAGGACCTCCGCCGACTCTGACCGGCCAGCGACGCTCGCGGGCAGAAGTGTGCGGAATCGGGATCAGCTTCGCCACCGGCTTTCCGTGTTTGGTGATCACGATGCCCTCAGGTCCGACGGTGTCGAGGAGGCGCAGGCAGGTCTGCTTGAACTCGGTGGCTGGCACGTGCTTCGCCATGCCGCCACGGTCACGGTGGAAAGAAGAAACGTCCACTTCAAACTCATCAGCCCAGGAATCCACCCGCCTCCATCCCGGCCTTCCCCACTCCCCCTCCCTCCTCCGCCACCCCCTGCATGCGGTACTGGATCGCCTCGGTGACGTGCACCACCTGCACGCTCTCGCTGGCCGCCAGATCCGCGATGGTGCGCGCGGTGCGCAGCACCCGGGCGACGGCGCGCGCCGACAACCGGAAGCGCTCGTAGGCCTTCTCGGCCGCGCGGCGTGCCCGCACGTCGAGGCGAGGATCGGCCAGCAGCTCGGTCACGGTGGCGCCGAGCTCACTCTCCCCGGTTGCCTCCCGCGCCGCTGGTCCTCGGCTCACGCTACTCGATTCGGCGACCCGGGAGCGGCGCAGCTCGCGCGCCGCCAGCACCCGCTGCCGCACCACGGCGCTCGCCTCTCCGTCGGGCTCACCGAGGTCCTGCAGCTTGACCGCGGGAACGCTCACCTGCAGGTCGATGCGATCGAGCAGCGGACCGGAGATGCGGCTGCAGTAGCGGGCCACGTCGCCCGGCGGGCAGCGGCAGTCGCGCCGGGGATCGCCGTGGTAGCCGCAGCGGCATGGGTTCATCGCCGCGAGGAGTTGGAACCTGGCCGGGAAACGGAAGCGCGACTGCGCCCGCGCGATGTCGACGACGCCGCTCTCCAGCGGCTGCCGCAGTGTCTCGAGGGCGTCCTTGCGGAACTCGGGCAGCTCGTCGAGGAAGAGCACGCCGGCGTGCGCCAGGCTCACCTCGCCCGGACGTGGCACGCTGCCGCCGCCGATCAGGCCCGGAGTCGAGATCGAGTGGTGCGGCGCCCGAAACGGCCGCCGGGTGATCAAACCCTGCGGCGGGCGCGCGGCGCTCAGCGAGTGCACCTTGGTGACCAGCAGCGCCTCGCTCTCGGTGAGCGGCGGCAGCAGCCCTGGCAGGGTCTGCGCGAGCAGCGTCTTGCCGCTGCCCGGCGGCCCGACGAAGAGCACGTTGTGGCCGCCGACCGCGGCGATCTCGAGCGCCCGCTTGGCGGTCGCCTGGCCACAGACGTCGGCGAGGTCGACGATGCGGCCTAGGCTGGTGCCACGGAACGACTCGCCGGCAGCAGTTCCACCCGAGTCGCCCTGTTCCGCCCCCTCGCCGTCGGCCCGGAACCGCAGCCTCGGATGCGGTGAGATCACCTCCCTGCCCTCGACGTGGGCGATCGCATCGGCCAGCGTCGAGACCGGAATCACCTTCACTCCACGAAGCGCCGCCGCCTGACGCGCGCACTGCCGAGGCAACAGCAGCTCGCGCACCCGCAGATGACGCGCCAGATCGGCGATGGCCAGCGCGCCACGCACCGGCCGCACCGCCCCGTCGAGGCCCAGCTCGCCGCAGATCAGACGTCCGCCGAGCATCTTCGGACGCACGTGGCCATACGCCGCGAGCAGAGCGAGGGCGATCCCCAGGTCGAGCTGGTTGCCCTCCTTGCGCAGGTCGGCCGGCGCCAGGTTGATCACCCGCGTCTGCTGCTGCAGCTTGAAGCCGGTGTTCGCGATCGCCGAGATCACGCGATCGCGGGCCTCCTTGATCGCGGCGTCCGGCAGGCCCACCAGCTGCGTCCGCGGCAGGCCCGAGTGCACGTGGGCCTCGATCTCCACTTTCTGCGCCTCGATGCCCCAGGGCGTCGCGGCGAGCACTCGCGCCAGCATAGCTGCGCTCCCCTCTTCACTGCGGCGTCACGACGCTCCACGGGAGACCACCTCCCGCGAAGCGCGTGCCGTCAGAGGGAAGAACGCTGCCGGCGGGTTTCGCCTGACGCGCCGATACCGAACCCTCCAACCGCGGCGGGCGACAGGCGGTCAGTCCCCGACCAGGAGGAGCCCCGCCGTCTTCGATCGTTCGCACGCGCCGACGGATTCGAGAGCCCGGGCAAGGCCGGCGAGACCTGACCAACCGAATCGCTCGCCGGGATCACCGAGCTCTTCCACACCGACCGACGCCGGCGGCTCGGGCAACTCCCCACGCTGTCGTGCGAGGCCCCCGAGCCTCTTCGCCTCCTCTTCGAGACGCAGCGCATCCGAAGCCGGGAATCTGAGCCGGCCGTACGGATCCGCCGACGCGATCTCACGGATCAACCGCAGATCGTCCGCGAAGTCCGTGTCTCGCAGAGAGAGCAGGTACTCACAGACCTCTGGATAGAGCCAGGCGTAGGGCTCGTCTACGATGTCGGGCGCTGACGTGTGACTGCCCAGGACGAGCGGCATCGGATCCTCCAGTCCGACTCCACTCCACTACTGCAACTGCACCGTCTGCAGACTCTCGGCGCCCGCCACGAGCTCCACCCGCACCATCTCCTCCGCTTGCGCGCCGCGCACCTCCTGGACCCGCACGGTGTAGCTGCCCGGGACGAGCCGGAACTCGGCCGGGTTGCTGTTGGCCCTGGTGTAGGAGCGCGCCCGGTCGATCTCCCGGCCGTCCTGCGCCAGCACCCGGATCACCGCGTCGACGAGCTCGCCGTCGCGCTCGACGCCGACGCGCAGCACCGCGCTCTCGAAGGCGTGCCGGAGGGTGGCGCTGCTGCCGGCGTCGATCGCAACCCCCGGGAAGGTATGGCTCGGCGTCCCGGCGATCTCCACCGACTCGACGACGACGTCGTAGGTGCCGGCGGTGAGCTCGAAGGGCAGCGGGTTGGTCTGGCTTCGGGTGTAGGTGCGGCCGCGGGCCACCTCGTCGCCGCCACCTGCGAGGCGCACGCTCACCGTGGCGTCGCCGAGCTCGCTGTCGCGACGCACCTCGACGGCAAGCGAGCCGGTGCTGAAGTCGAAGGAACGCTCGACCGTCTCGCCTTCGGCGAGCTCGAACGCGAAGCTCCGCTCGACGTCACCCTCGAGACCGACGGCACGCACCGTCGCCTCGTAGCGCCCGGCGGCCAGCGGCACGCGCACCGGGTTCGTCGCTGCGTCCTCGTAGGTGCGGGCGCTGACGTCGGCCACAGAAGCGTCGCCCTGGCGTTCCACCGACACGGCGACGTCCTGCAGGGCGTCGTTGGCCCGCGCGCCGACCACCAGAGCCGCGGTGGCCTCGCCCACCGTCGTCTGCACCGCGCTGGCGAGCGCCGCGGCGAGCTGCTCCTGATCTCCGGCCGGCAGGAACAGGCCGCCGGACGCCTGCGCCGTACAGGCGAGCTGCACCGCGTCGTCCTCGGCGACGTCGAAACCGATGACGTGCAGCAGGAACGGCAGTCCCGCTTCCCTGGCGGTGCGCACCGTCGCGCAGGGGTCCGCGTCACAGGTCTCGAGGCCGTCGGTGAGCAGCACCACCGTCGTCGGACGGTCTGCCTGACGAACCTGATCGAGGGCCTGGCCGATCGATGCCGCGAGCGGCGTCATGCCCTTGGGCTGGACCGCATTCACCGTCGCCACCAGGCGCTCGCGATCGAGCGGCGACACCTCGACCAACCTCTCGATGTCGGAGCAGTCACCCTCGCGTCGATGACCGTAGGCGACCAGGCCCACCCGCCTCCGCGCGTCGAGCTCGCCGACCAGCTCGGCGAAGGTCTCGCGTGCGATGACGATCTTGTTCTTGCCCTTCACCTGACCCCACATCGAACCGGAGGCGTCGAGGATGAAGATCAGGTCGTCGGAGCTTCCATCGGATCCAACCTGACCGATCATCGTGGCCGGAAGGACGAGGCTGAGAACGACACTGACGATCAGGATCGTCAGCGCGGCTCTCCTTCGACTCGTTCGTGGTGCGTGGCGCATGGGACGGATCCTCAGATGGCGAGAGCGAAGCCGTGCTCGCGAGGGGTGAGAACGCGGCAGTGTCGCCCGGCCGGCAGCGCGAGTCGCTCCGCCACCGGGCAAGGTTCGAGCGCGTCAGTCGAGCGACACCGGGAAGGCGTCGATGTCGGCGACGCTACCGAACACGCCGAGCTCGTTCGTGTAGGTCCTCATCACACCGGTGATGGTGTCCCGCACAGTGATGGTGTACTCCGTATTGGAGAGGGAGCCGGAGAAGAACCAGAACCTGTCGTTGATCGACGCGCCGTCGACGACCTTGAGAGCGAGCTCGAGCTTGTCGGGATCGAAGAACCAGACAGCGACGGTGTCCTCGGAGAGGGGCCTTCCCTTCCCCGTCCCGGAACCGCCTGCAAAGTCCGTCCATGTCACCGCGACTTCGAACCGGTCGTCCGTGCCGAGACAGAAGCGGTCGCCCTCGGTATCGCAGGGAAGCGGCTCTGAGAGCACCGTGCCGGCACTCGAGAGCTCGAGACCTGGAACCGTCACCGCGTCGCTCAAGGCCTCCACGTCACCCATACTGGTCACCTGACCGCCCAGGTTGTGCAGGCGCCTGGATCGGCCCGACTCGAGGTCCGCGACGGTCAGCACGTAGTCGAGACTGGTCAACGCACCGACGAAGAGCCAGTGGAAGCCGTTGAAAGCCGTGCCGTCGACCACCTTCGCCAAGACCTCCACGTTCTCTTCCTCGAAGAACCAGAAGGTCGCTGTCTCCTCGGTCAGAGCGCTGGCCACGGCGCGCCGCCAGCCCTCGTCCGGCCTCAGCCGGTAGACGACCTCGAGCGCGAACCGGTCACCTGCGAGACAGGCGGCACGCGAATCGTCTTCGTGGCAAGGCGACGCACCATCGCTCAGGCTCCACAGTTCCTCACCGAAGAGACCGTCGTCCGCTGCGAAGTACACCTTCCCCAACGCTGAAACGATCTCTCCACCGACACCCGTGATCGGGCCGGGATAGAAGTCTTTGACCAATGAAGCCCGGCCCCTGTCGAGTCGCCAGATCTCCCTGCCGTACTCGCCAGAAGGCAGGGTCAGGAGCTCCGTGCCCAAGGCAGAAAGAACGGTCCCGGGCGTCGCGCCCCAATCCTCGGGCGCCGGAAGCCCTACGACCGGAAGGGGGACGCCACCCTGTTCCAGGTACCAGACGGTGTGGCCCTGAGCCGTGGCCAGCGTGAAGTAGGCAGCGTCAGCCGCCGCGTGCGAGAAGCGGTCACCTGGCGGCAGCCCTGGTGACGGACCCAGGGAATCGATCTGTCCGGCCTCCGGATCCCACAGCAGCAGCTCACCGCTGAGCCCGTCCGGCCGCCAGAGCAGGATCACCTCTCCGACAGAAACCACGAGCGTCGCCCCGAAGAGCCGAGGATCGGCCGCAGTCATGTCCACGGCTTCGAGAGTCTCAGGGTCGAGACGCCAGATCTTCTCGTCGAACCCGAACCAGATGAATCCCGCGAGCTCGCGGATTCCGAACTGCGTCCGCGAGAGCCCCGCGACGCCAGCCACGATCTCGGAGGCGACGCCTTGGGCCACGTCGAGGTGGTACAGGACCGGCATCCCTGCCGAAGCAGACCTGGCGAGCATCTCGGAGCCAACCGGAATGAGCTCGTTGATTCCGCTCGAGCCGGCGGGGAGATCGAAGCTGCGAAGCTCGCCTTCGTTGGTGACGACGATCAGCTCGTCGGATCGCCAGAAGAGACCCTCATCGGTCGCCAGCAGCTGCGGCCTGAATCCGCTCAGCGTGATGGAGAGATCGACCGTCGCCAGGTGTGCCAGCCCGGGGCCGATGACGTGGACTTCGTCGCGACAGACCACGAACAGGCGCACGTCGGACCCATAGACGTTGCCGCAGCCGAAGACAGGGCCGAAGAGCTCCCTGGGCGGTGAGCCATCGCCGGCCAACCGGAACTGCCTGAGACCGGCCGGACCCGAATAGGCCCGAAACAGCAGACGGTCTTCGAAGGCGACGAGGTTGTGAGGCAGTGAACCGTATTCGGCTCCCTCGAGATCGATCAGTGTCGTCAGTCGCGGTGGGGAGTCACCCAACTCGATCACCGACGGCTCGAACCCGTAGCCGTCGAGCTCCCGAGACAGCAGCACCCGTGAACCGAGTCTGGCGAAGCTGAACAGCCCCTCGCGTCGCGGCGAGGTGATCGTGAACAGCTCACCGAGCTGCGCGTTCTCGCTCAGGGACATCAGCCGGAATCCGTCCACGTGCTCGAGCCAGAAGAGCACTTCACCGCCGGAAGAGACGATCCCGCCCACGCGTGCACCCGGCTCGAGCACGCGGGTTCCTCCTCCCGTCCCATCGGTCAGGAGGACGCGCTCGCCAACGAACAGGGCCAACGACGCCGGTAGACGGCGCGACTCGAAACGACCGCGGCTCGTGCTCCCGAGGTGCGCTGGGGAGCCCACGCCGTCGGTCGAGAACAAGGTCACTTCGCCGCTCGATGCCGCGTCTTCAGAGGCGAAGATCAGGCGGTCCTCGAAGGCGACGAACAGCTGCCCCGAGGAGTCCTGCAAAGGGAAGGGCCTTGCCGAGTCGAAATCGGTCAGGCGTATCGTCCCGCCCGGGGTGCCGTCGGTCCGCCAGAGCTCCTCGCCGTCAATACCGAATGCACGGAAGAAGACGAGGTCGTTCGCCGCTCCGACCACGGCGATTCCGGTCAGCGAGGACTGCTCTGTCAGCCGGATCTCAGCCGTCTCGTCGCCCGTCGTGCTCCACAGGTCGGCCGTGACGTCGGAGCTCGCCCGGACGAAGACAACCCGATCGCCTGCCACGAAGGGGCGACCGGCATTCATCGCGATGCGCTCCGTGCCTCGCTCCGTGCCGTCAGTCGCCCACAGGTCGCCTCGCCCGTTCACGACCGTCGTGAAGACGTTCCGGCCCAGCCAGTGCGCGCTCGCGGAAGAAGGACCTACCCCCGAGAGAGAGACGCTTCGCACCGGGTGGCTGTCGAGGTCCGGAGCGCTCCAAACGCCGCCCGGAACCACGAAGACCCAACCTCCGTCGACGCGACGGACGGAACTGCATGTCGCGTCCTGCAGGAGCCGAAAGGTCCCAGGGAGAGTGCCGTCGGTTCGGTACAGCCCGCCGCCGGCGCGGAACAAGAGGAGTCCGGCGCGATCACCGCAAACCTCGGCGAAGTCGACGTCGAAGCCGGCGATCCGCTTCGTGGTGCTCGTCGTACCCGCGGTCGACCAGAGGGTCAGCGAATCGACGTCGCCGTCGAACTGATCCTTGCGCTGGAAGAAGACGACGAAGTCGCCGACTCGGTGATAGTCGACGACCTCCGACGACTGCTGGACGACGCGGTCGTTGAGGTTCCACTCGAGGCGCGCCTGCTGGGCCGAAACGGCGCTGGTCGCCGTCGACCAGACGCCGACCGAGCTCCAGAGCAGAGCGAGCCACTGCGCGCGAAGGCCCATCCACGCAACACTACCCGAAGGTCGCTCGGCCCTCAGGGAGACGAGACGCCCCGATTGGCGGGAGCCGACAGCCCGGGCGCACTGCCGGCGCTCCCCCACTCCACACTGGCGACGATTCCGCCGACGATCTGATCGAACAGCTCCCACCTCCACTCGCGTCCTTTCGAGGTCTCGCTGGAGCCGATGACGACCACCAGCTCGTGCGCGGGCGCGACGTAGATGTACTGGCCGCCGAAGCCGTTGGCGGTGTAGGCGCCGCGCTCCTCTTCGGGCCGGATCCACCACAGGTAGCCGTAGCCTCCGCCACCGCCCCAGCGCGTCTCGGCGACCGGCCGGGTCGACGCGTCGACCCACTGCCAGGGCACGATCTGGCGCTCGCCCCAGCGACCGCGGTCGAGATAGAGCTGGCCGAAGCGGGCGATATCGCGCGCCGTCATCGAGAGGTTGTTGCCGCCGACGTAGATCCCCTGCGTGCCGCGCTGCCAGACCACGCGGTCGATGCCGAGAGGACGGAAGAGGTGCTCCTCGGCGAACGAGAGCGTCGAGGTGCCGGTGGCGGCGGTCAGCACCGCCGAGAGCAGGTGGGTGTCTCCGGTGCTGTAGCGCATACGCGTCCCCGGCGGCTCGAGCAGCGGCCGCGCCAGCGCGTCGGCCACCCAGTCGCGGCTCGAGGTCCACGAGCCGTAGTTGCCGAAGCTGGTCGACTCGAGGCCGGAGCGCATGGTCAGCAGATCGCCGACCGTGATCGCCTGCTTGAGCTCGTCGCCGCCGAACAGCGCCGGCGGCAGCAGCTCTGCGAGACGGTCGTCCAGGGCCAGATGGCCCTGCTCGATCGCGATGCCGACGATCGCCGAGAGCACGCTCTTCGACACCGACTTGACGTTGCGCAGCCGGCGGGGATCGGCGCCGCGGAAGTAGCGCTCGACGGCGAGCCTGCCGTGGCGGACGACCAGAACGCACTCGACGCCTGCGAGCTCGCCGATCGCCTCGATGGCTCCTTCCAAGGCGTCGACATCGAATCCCAGATCCGTCGGCGGAGAGCTCGTCCAGCGCCCCGGCCAGTCGCTGCGCGGCTCGAGCGGCTCGATCTCGGCGAGCAGGAGCGGGTGGTCGGAGATCGACCCGGGAAGTGCATCCGGGTCGCGAAGCGGCGCGGTCGCGGCGACGACCGTCGCCGTGCCCTGGAACGGCAACGCACCGGTGCTGTGCAGAGGAAGGCCGCGCGAATCGGCCCACACCGTGCGCCAGCCCGCCTTCTCGCCGACCATCAGGCGATCGACGCCCTCCGCCATGGAGTCGAGATAGCCGGCGTCGTGGTAGCCGCGGAACACCGGATCGCCGGCCTCGAGATTGAAGTCCCCGGCGACGAGGACGGTTGGCGCGTCGCCGGAGCGGGAGCCACGATCGGGGTCGAGCCTGGACAACAAGGAACGGGCCTGCCGCGCCGCGATCTCCCGGTCGGCGTGATGCAGGTGGGTGCCGACGACGCCGAGTCGCCCGTGAACGGGCACCTCGAGCTCGGCGAAGAGCGCGATGCGACGCTCGAACAGGCTCGGGTCCGGTTCGACCACGACGCGCTCGGCCTCGGCGACCGGAAAGCGGCTGAGGATCGCGGTGCCCTCCTCGAAGCCGAGCCAGCGCCGCGAGCCGTTGGCGCGTGCGTAGACCGCGTGCAGCCCGAGGCGCCCGGCGAGCTCCTGCGCCAGGCTGCGGGAGCCGGCCACGTGCCAGGCCTCGTTGAGCACCACGACGTCGGGCCGGATCTCGCCCAGCACAGCCGCGAGCTCGTCGACCCTCTCGGCGAGCAGAGCGTGACGGGGATAGTCGTGGTGCACGTTGAGCTGCGCGACGCGCAGCCGCGTCGGCGCGGCGTCGGCGTCGGTCGCGGTGTACTGCGCTGCTCGCGGTCCGTCGAAGCGCTGCAGGTCGGCCGCCGAGCCGCGCAGGAGGGCGATGGGAAACAGCGCCGCGGCGGTGAGCACCGCCAGGCCGACGACGGCGGTGGCGACCCGCGACCCTCGCGCCGTCCCACGGCGCAGCGCCGTCAGCAGGAGCACCACCGCGCACGTGGCGGTGGCGATCAGCAGTCCGCGAGCGATACCCGGAGACAGGACGACGAAGCGGCCGGCCAGCCACAGCGCGCTGGCGCAACAGACCCCGCAAGCCGCGAGAACGAGGGAGGGAAGCGGTGGGGCGCGCACCGCGGGAAACTAGCAGTCCCGGATGGCCCTTCGGGCCACCCTCAAGATGGATGCAAATGGGTGCCGGTAAGGACGGGCAGCCGCGGGCAAGCGTGATTCTGGCGCGTTACGATCCGTCTCTCGGGCCATTTTCAAAGCAGTCCCGGATGGCCCTCCGCGCCGGGTGTCGACTGCCGACATCAATCCGAGCTCGCAACGCCGGCAGTCGTCTCGCTCGACGGGCGAGCGCCCGGAACAGAGGCGCCAGTGCCGGCCGGAATGGCGAAGCTCGGAGCCTGCGGACCGAAGCTCGCGTCAGGCCTGCCCGCGGTCCGGAGCCCGTGTCTCCGACGCTCTCCGGCGTCTTCGGAGTGAGATCTCGCGTCTCCCGTCTGACGTAGACTTGACGCGAACCATGCATGGAGATCGAAGTGTCTATGGGCATTCGCTTTCGCGGCAAGAGGTCGAGGCTGGTCGTCGCCGCCTGCGGCGTCGTGGCGCTCCTCGGCATCCCTTCCGTCAGCGCAGCCGGCGGCGGCATCTACTGGGTCGCGACCGACGGCTCGGATGATCCCGGTCAGGACGGCTCGCTCGCCGCACCCTGGGCGACGATCACCCACGCGCTCGACAGCGTGCCGGATGCGAGCACGATCCTGGTGCGGCCCGGCCTCTACGAAGGGCGGATCCGCCTGCGTGGCACCTTCCCCGTCGGCGTGACCGTGCGCTCGGAGCTCCCCTACCGGGCGCGACTCACCAACAACGACCGGGTGATCACCGCCTACAGCGACGCCAGCGGCTGCGAGGGAATCGCGCTCGAGGGCTTCGAGATCTTCCACGACGGCCCGGGAGCCGCTCCCCTGGTGGTGCACGTCGACGGCGGCGGTGACGGCTCCGTGTCGCGGATCACGATCCGCGACAACGTGATCCACGACAGCTGGAACAACGACCTGCTCAAGATCAACAACTCCACCTTCGACGTGCTGGTCGAAGGCAACCTGTTCTACAACCAGACCGGCTCCGACGAGCACATCGACGCCAACTCGGTCGACCAGGTGACCATCCGCGACAACGTCTTCTTCAACGACTTCGCCGGCAGCGGCCGCCCGAACAACAACGACACCAGCAGCTTCATCGTCGTCAAGGACTCGAACCAGGGCTCCGACCTCTACGTCGGCAGCCGCAATGTCGCCATCCAGCGCAACGTCTTCCTCAACTGGGAGGGCAGCACCGGCTCCAACTTCGTTCTGCTGGGAGAGGACGGCCACCCGATCTACGAGGCCTTCGACATCACGGTCGAGAACAACCTGATGATCGGCAACTCGGCCAACACGATGCGCGCGGCCTTCGGCGTCAAGGGCGGACGGGACATCGCCTTCCGTAACAACACGGTGGTCGGCGACCTGCCGGCCCTCGCCTTCGCGATGCGCCTGAACCGCGAAGGCGGCAACCCGGTGAACGACGAGCTCCTGTTCGCCAACAACGTGTGGAGCGATCCGACCGGGACCCTCGGCGCACCGGCGGGCGGCGGTGCCAACGACTTCTCCGACACGCCACCCGCCGACACCGCCGACTTCGTGCTCCACTCGAACCTCTACTGGAACGGCGGCGCCGCGATCCCTGAGGACGGCAACGAGCTGGTCAACTTCACCGACGACGCGGCGGCCACCGTCGCCGATCCCCTGCTCGGAGTGCAGGCCGGCGTGGTGCTGCCTCGGTGGGTGCCGGCCACGCTGAGCTTCGCTGACGGCTCGACGAGCATCCGCGAGGTGTTCGAGAACCTGGTGCTGCTCTACGGCCGTCCCGCCGACACGAGCCCGGTCGTCGACGCGGCAGACCCCGCCAACGCCCCGCCAGACGACATCCTCGGCCGACCGCGCGACGCCTCACCCGATCTCGGCGCCTTCGAACTCGGAATCGTGTTCAGCGACGGTTTCGAGAGTGGCGATACCGGGAGCTGGTCCGTGGCGGTCCCCGGGACCTGAGGGGCTGCGTCGCCGACGCCCTCGCGCCTCTCAGTCGACGTTGGCGCAGATCGCGTATGCCCAGACGTCGCCTGGGCCGGAGTCGTCCCATGCGCAATACCACTCGTACTGGCCGTTGGTGAAGAAGGGGGCCGAGCTCTCGAGCAACTCGGAGCCTTCAGTGAAGCAGCCTCCCCCGAGCACCTTCTTCCCGACCGGGCAAAAGGCCGAGACAAATTGATCTGGCGCCTCGTTGGCAACGATCTCCCAACCCATGTCGAGCACTCCGTTCACCTCGACTCTGCCCTGCCCGCCGCCTGGCCCGGCGCCGAAGATCAGGTCGCCGCCGTTGTGCTGCACGAAGAGCGGCGCCACGGCGCCGTTGTTGCGCGCCATGATCTCGTTGCCGTCGAGCGCCAGGTTTCCGCCGGTGGCGCTGCCCAGCACCAGCGCGCCGCCCCCACCCGGCCCCGCATCGCCGCCGCCGACCACCTGCAGCGCGCCCGCGGTCTCGAAGGTGCCGACCGACACCCCGCTGCCCGTGTTCGAGTTCAGGTGCAGACGGTTGCCGCTGGCGAACGGGTTCCACGAGTCGATCTCGTCGCCGTCGATCTGCAGGTAGCGCAGCGCGAGCCCGAGTCCCGTGCTCACCACGAGCGTGCCGGCCGTGCCGTCGCTGGTCGCCTCGGGACCCTGCACCCGCACCTGTCCGACGGTGCTGACGTCGGTGTTGACCGCCAGCCGCCCTTCGATCTGCACGTCGCCCGGCACGGTGCACACCGAGCCGCCACCGCTGACCCGCTGGCGCGGCGTGAGTGGCGTGAACGCCGCGTCGCCCGGATCGCGCACCTCGATCTGCAGCCAGGCCTCGGCGCTGTCGTGGATCGCCGGTCCGAAGTCGAGCTCCTCGCGGAAGACGCCCGCCTGCACCGGACGAGCGAGCCGGGTGATCGAGCCGAGCAGCTCGCCGCCGTCGCGCTGCGACCAGAGCTCGAAGTGGAAGTCGTGGGCGCCCTCGGCGAGCTCACCGGCACGGTCGAGCCTTCCGGCGTAGGTGAAGGCGCTGGAGAGCGCGAAGGCTGAGTCGGAGCCGCCCGAGGCACGCACGTCGCCGCCAGTGGATCCGGCACCCTCCGGGCGGGCGTGCAGCGCCGAGGCGATCAGGCTGGCCACTGCGAGCAGCGAGCCCGCGGCTTTCAGCGCCTTCCTTCTCGGAGCACGACAGGACCCGGCGGGCTGAGAGATTGCGTTCATCGATGTTCTCCCTTGGATTCGATGGCTTGGAATTCGGGGACCGGATCGCTCCGCCAGCCCCGCATCGGGATCGGCCGCGCCGCTCAGGGAACCACCGCACTCCAGGCGCTGGTGGTCCCGCTCTCGAAACCGTCGGCGAAGAGGGCTTCGCCGCACAGGCAAAAGCCTGTGACGGCGCCGCTGATCGCCTGCAGCGCGAAGGCCTCGCCCCTGGCGAGCACCGCCTGCGCCGGCTGGCGGACCAGGCGGTAGCCGTCACCAGCCGAGTGGGTCGCTGGATCTCCGGAACCCGCCGCGAGCAGTCGGTAGGAGGTCCGCTGCTCCCCTTCGACGTGGCCGCCGGCCGCAGCGGCGGCGAGCAGACAACAGGCGCAAGCCCAGAAGAGCCTCGAGGCGCTGCGGGCGCGACGCCATGCATCCGAGCTGTTTCGCCAGACGTCGCTTCGCCGGCCGATCGGTGTCGAGACAGTCGTTCCATGCATGAGCCGCTCCTTCGAGCCTTCGCGCCGTGCTCGGCGCTCACCATCGCTGCAGAGGGGTCGAGGCCGATGGCCGGCACCTCACACAGCGTCTCTTGCTTCTCCTGTGCCGCGACGCGGCGGAAGCGGACAGAGGTCACGAAGGCCCTCGCGGCCTGCTTCCCCGGTCTCGCCCCACAGGGACGCCGCGGACAGCTGCGGACTGTTCGGGGGCTGCGAGCTCAGGGAGGGCCCTTCTATTTGGGGCCACGGCGGTACGGTCCCAGCGTCTGCGACCGGCTGGCGCGTGGAGTCACGCCCGACGGAGGTGGCCTACTCCGAGCCCGTTTCGAAGACGACCTCCTGCCGGAAGCCGGCGGCGAAGTCGACGCGGACCACGGCGACGACATCCACGTGCACGAGTTGCTGGTCGGCCTGGCGCGGCTCGACCCCTGGCTCGAGCCGGAAGTAGGCGTTGTGCGGCGTTTCGCCGAGGGGAGGTGGTGCATCTCGCAGCTCGAGACGCAGCTCCGGAAGACGCAGGACTCCCACCTGGGTCGGTGTTCTCTCGTGGCTCGAATCCGGAGGGGCGACGACAGCGATCCCCGAGCCGTCCGCCAGCGTCGCGCCGAGCGAGATCCACCCGGGGAGCGCCACCGTCGTCACGGCCTCTCCGTCGCTCGTCGCGTGGAGCTCGAAGGTGCGGCCCTCGCGAGTCCACGCCAAGGTCAGCCACAGCAGGTGGTCGCCCCTCCACACCGGGCCTCCGAACCTCCTCTTTGTGCCGGCGGAATCGGGGCCCAGGCCGCCCAGACGCAGGGAAGGAAGCCGCCAGAGGACGTCGCCGAGGCGGTCGACGACGACGATCTCGTCCGGCGTCGACAGCGCGCTGCGCTCGCCGGAAAGCTCGTGGAGGACGCCGGGCTCGCCGCCCCAGGGCCGCAGCAGGCTGGGGAAGTCGATCCTCCCGGCCCGGCCGGTGGCGGCCATCTCTCGGTCCGGCCGCTCCGCGTCGGAGGCCACCGGCAGGTCGAACCAGGCGAGCCCCTCCTCCTGCGCCACCGTGAACCTCGGTCCGTGCTCGAGCCACTCGACGCGTGCCTCGCCATCCAGTCGTGCGACGCCCTCGAGCTCGAGGCGGTGTCCCACGACGGGATCGTCGACCGAGCGCACCTCTGCCGACCAGCGGGGCACGCCATGCTCGTCGCGACTCGAGAAGAGGGCGGCGATGCGGCGTCCGTCGGGGGAAGGGCTCGACGCCCTCGGGTCGCCAGAGGGCCAAGCTGCTCGGCTGCGCTGGCCGGTTTCGAGATCGAGCACATGCAGAGCACCGTCAGCGAGCCAGACGACGGAGCTCGAGTCGGCCAGCGGCACCGCCCGGCGCGCCTCTCCGGGCAGCGCGACGCCCTTCCCGCCCGCAACGGGAAAGGCGTGGCTGCGCTCGTATCCCTGGCGCAGCAGCTCCGGTCCCTCGTGCCAGTACGGCGAGAAGAGCGGCAGGACGATCCATGGATTGCCGGTGGCCGTCCGCGCCGCGCCCCCGACCGCGAGGGCCCCGGAGGGCGGCGACGACGCCCAGGCCAGGAACAGGGATGCGGCGGCGAGAGCCACCAGCAGGGCCGAGGCGAGTCTCGCTGTGAAGGCCCGGTGACCACGTCGCGCATCGATGCGGCCACGCGAGACGGCGGCGACGAGACCCCAGGCCGCCCCCAGCAGTGCCAGGAAAACGACCCCGATCGCGGCGAGGCCGAAGACTGCTTCCAGTCCGAGGGAGTCGAGGGACGGCGCCAAGCCGAGCAGCACTACCGTCACGAACGCCATCGCGGCGAGATCGAGCACCGTCCAGCGATCCCGTGTGCCCAGCACCATGGCCAACAGGCTGCCCAGGAAGACCGCTGCCGGGACCGCCGCCGCCCCCAGCACCAGGACCTCGAACGGAACCGAAGCGTCTGTCGTGGCGAAATCCGCGAGGGCCAGGGTCGGCAGCAGGGCGAGCAGGTATTGCCCGATGCCGATCAGCGAAGCGGTCAGGCCGCGCGCCAACGGGATGGCGGCCGCCGGCAGAGGCTGCAGGAGCAGGAACGCCAGGCGCCCATCCAGCTGCTCGGGAACGAAGGCGTGGATGCCGAGGAGCAGCCCGGTCCCCGCGGCGACCGCGAGGCCGAGGCTCGCGGCGAGCACCCCCAGCGGCGCACCGGTCGCCCAGGCGAGGAGCGGCGCCAGGAGCCCTGCCAGCACACCGCCGAGGAGCAGCCGGCGACGCCGCACCAGCTCGAAGCGGAGGACGGCGAGCAGTCTCGAGATCGAACGCATCAGGTGCCTCCTCCCGTCATCGCGTGTTGGGAACCGGCTACAGGTTCATCCGCGCCACTCCCGGCGAGGATCTCCTCCAGACTCCTCCCGTCGCTCTCTGCACGCAGCATCGCGTCGAGCGGTCCCGAGGCGGCGACGCGGCCACCGCGGAGGACGGCGACGTGGGTGGCCAGGCGGTGCACGAGATCGAGATCGTGGCTGGTGAAGAGCACGGTCAGGTCGCGCTGCGCCATCTCCTCGATCAGGGCTTCCACCAGCTCGGCCCGCGCCACCACGTCGAGACCGAGGAACGGGTCGTCGAGGACCAGCAGGCGCGGCGCACCGGCCAGGGCCAGCTGCAGGCCGACCTGACCCTGCTGGCCGCGCGACAGCTCGCCGAACCTCGAGCCGAGCGGCAGGTCCCAGCGCGCGAGACGCGAGCAGATGGTGTCGACCGGCACGTCGCGCAGGGTGCCGGTCAGGCGCGCCAGCGAGGCGAGCGTGGCGTCGGGAGGGGCCGTCGGGCGCTCGAGCACCACTCCGATCTCCTCCACCAGTTGGGCGCGATGGAGCGCCGGATCCCTGCCCAGCACCGTGAGCTCTCCGCGCTCGGGCGAACGCAGGCCGCAGAGCAGATGCACCAGGCTGGTCTTCCCGACTCCGTTGCGCCCGACTACCGCGTAGCTGCTCCCGGCCGGTACGTCGAGATCGATGTCGTCCAGCACCGGCCTCCGTCCGTAGCGGAAGGTCAGGCCGGAGACTCTCACCGCCGTTTCGCCCGAGCCGCCATCGCGGTCCACTCCCTCCGCCGAGAAGACCGCCGGCCTGGTCGCCGGCAGGTTCGCCGGCTCGATGCCCGACTCGATCGTCCTGCTCATCCTTCGCCCTCCCGTCACGTCGCCGTCCCCTTCTTCGAAGCACCGTCCTGCCCGTGCTCGGCCCCTCGCCAGGCACGCTCGAGCGCCTCGCGGCTCGACCGCTGGTCGAAGCCGAGCGAGCGGGCGACACGCGCATACGCCTGCGCCTGCTGGTCGAGCTCGCGCCGCCGCACCCCTTCGGTGTCGCTGCTGCGCGCCGCCGCCACGAAGGTGCCCTCGCCCCGACGCACCTCGACGACCTCGACGTCGACGAGGGCGCGGTAGGCGCGCGCCACGGTCGCCGGGTTGACCCGCAGTTGCACGGCCAGGTCACGCACCGACGGCAGAGGGTCGCCGGCGGCGAGCAGACCGCCACCCACCTGGTGGTGCACCTGGTCGGCGATCTGGCGCCAGATCGGCGTCGCATGGCGGGGATCGATGGTGATCGTTCGCATCTCTCGGTGGAGCTGGCAGCGCGAGCCTTTCGCTTAGTGTATTACTACACTAATACACTGCCTCGTGAAAAGCAATCGCATCTGCCGAGACACCGCCACGACACCCGAGATCGAAGCCCGTCTGCCCGCCGATCACGGCCCCACCCACAGAGTCTCGAATACTCTCTCCTCTCCACCGAGAACCTCGCGTGCCCACCCGCACCGTCGGCGCAGGCCACCTCCGCTCACGCGACACGCACCGGCCCGGCGCAGGAGAGATCCGATGACCACGAAGACGCTCCGCCCGATCCTCCTGTCGGCGCTCCTGGTGCTCTGCACCGCGGCGATCCAGGCCCAGCACGGCGCGCCGGACGGCGACTGGCCGCACTACGGCGGCGACCGCGGCAGCACCAAGTTCACCGCCCTCGACCAGATCGACGAGGGCAACGTCGCCGGCCTCCAGCTCGCGTGGTCGTGGAAGTCGATCGACGCCGAGCTGCCCAAGGCGGCGATGGGCGGGCACTTCAAGGCGACGCCGCTCGAGATCGGTGGCCGTCTCTACCTGACCACGCCACTGCAGCAGGCGGTGGCCCTCGACGCCGCGAACGGCGAGCTGCTCTGGCGCTACGACCCCAAGGTCTACGACGTCGGGCGGCCGACCAACACCGGCTTCCAGCACCGCGGCCTCGAGTGGTGGAAGAGCGAGATCCCGGCGGCGGACGGAGGCGAGGCGCCGCGCACCATCGAGCGCCTCTTCTTCGCCACCGGCGCCCGTCAGCTGATCTCCCTCGACCCGGCGACCGGGCTGCCCGACCCGGCGTTCGGCGATGCAGGCATCGTCGACACCACCCAGGGCCTGGGCGAGATCAATCCCCGCATGGTGGCGCACAACGCGCCACCGATCGTCTGCGGCGACACGGTGGTCCTCGGCTCGATCATCTTCGACGGCCCGACCCACAAGACGATGCCTCCGGGGCACGTGCGCGGCTTCGACCCGCGCACCGGCGCGCTGAAGTGGGTCTTCCACACCATTCCCCAGGGCAGCGAGTTCGGAGTCGACACCTGGGAGGACGACTCCTGGCGCTACACCGGCAACACCAACGTGTGGACGATGATGAGCTGCGACGAGGAGCGCGGCATCGTCTACCTACCGACCTCGACCCCCACCAACGACTGGTACGGCGGCCACCGCAAGGGCGACAACCTGTTCGCCGAGAGCCTGGTCGCCCTCGACGCGGCGAGCGGCGAGCGCCTGTGGCACTTCCAGGCGGTGCACCACGGGGTGTGGGACTACGACTTCCCGTGCGCTCCCAACCTGGTCGACATCCCGCAGCCGGACGGGTCGGTGATCCCGGCCGTCGCCCAGGTCAGCAAGCAGGGCTTCACCTACGTCTTCGACCGCCGCGACGGCACTCCGATCTGGCCGATCGAGGAGCGCCCGGTGCCGCAGTCCACGGTGCCCGGCGAGAAGACTTCACCCACCCAGCCCTTCCCCACCAAGCCGCCGCCTTTCGAGCGCCAGGGCATCACCGAGGATGACATCGTCGACTTCACTCCCGAGCTGCGCGACCGGGCGCTCGAGATCCTGCGCCAGTACCAGTGGGGGCCGATCTTCACGCCGCCGATCGTGGTCGGAGAGGGCGGCAAGCAGGGCACCATCCAGGTGCCGAGCGCCGCCGGCGGCGCCAACTGGGGCGGCGCCGCGGTCGACCCGCGCAGCGCCAGGCTGTTCGTGCCGTCGATGAGCCTGGTGATGATCAACGCGCTCGACAAGCCCGACGCGGCGCGCTCCGACTTCGACTACATCCGGGTCGGCGACTGGCTGCCGCGCGGCCTCGACGGCATCCCCTTCCTCAAGCCGCCGTACGGCCGCATCACCGCGATCGATCTGGTGGAGGGCGAGCACGACTGGATGGTGGCGCACGGCGCCGGGCCCAAGGACCACCCGCTCCTGGCCCACCTCGACCTGCCCGACCTCGGCGCCAACGCCCACGGCGTGCTCTCCAACGGCGGCCTGGTGCTCACCGACGGGCTCCTGTTCATCATCCAGGGTGAATGGGACCCCGACAGCATGCTGCGGGTCGGCGAAGGCGGCTTCCTGCGTGCCTACCGGACCAGCGACGGCGCCAAGCTGTGGGAGAAGAAGCTCGACAAGACCCCGCACGGCACGCCGATGAGCTACCTGCACGGTGGAGTGCAGTACGTCGTGGTCGCGGTGGGACGCGGCCCGGAGGCCGAGCTCCTCGCGTTCTCGGCGCCGTTTCGAACTCGGCGAGCCACCTCGGGCGGCGCGGGCGGGAGCCAACCCTGAGCGACCAGATCCGAGACCCCCGTCCGACCGCACCGGCCCTGTGTCGCCCGATCGCACGGGACGGCTCCCGGCGGGACCTCCAGAGAGGAGGACCGACGCCTTGGCGATGCTGAACCGGAAGGTGGCGATCGTCACCGGGGCGGGCCGTGGCGTCGGCCGCGCCACGGCGGCGCTGCTGGCCGAGCACGGCGCCCGCATCGTGCTCAACGACCTCGACGAAGCGGTGTGCCACGAGGCCGCCCGGGAGATCGCCGATCAGGGGGCGGAGCAGGGCAGCGAGGTCCTCGCGGTGCCCGGCAGCGTCACCGATCCGGAGCTGCCCGACCAGCTCGTCGCCCGTGCCGTCGAGGCCTTCGGCGGCATCGACATCGTGGTCAACAACGCCGGCTACATCTGGAACGGCGCGCTGCACAACCAGTCCGACGAGCAGCTGCAGGCGATGCTCGACGTGCACGTGGCGGCGCCGCTGCGTATCCTGCGCGCCTTCGGCCGCTGGCTGCGTCCGGTGGCCAAGGCCGAGAGCGAGCGCGACGGCCGGGCGCGCTGCCGCAAGGTGGTCAACGTCTCCTCGGTCTCCGGCACACAGGGCGCCGCGACCCAGGTCGGCTACAGCGCCGGCAAGGCCGCGATCGTCGGCGTGACGAAGTCGCTGGCCAAGGAGTGGGGCCGCTACAACGTCACCGTGAACGCGGTGGCCCTGGGCTACATCGCCACCCGCCTCACCCAGGGCTTCCGCGACACGCCGCCGACCATCGAGGTCGCGGGCCGCGCCCACCGCGTCGGCATCGCCGACCCTGCACGGGAGGCCGTGCGCCAGGCGACGGCGCTGGGGCGCCTCGGCGAGCCCGAGGACGCGGCCGGCGGCATCTTCCTGCTCTGCCTGCCGCAGTCCGACTACGTCACCGGCGAGGTGCTGACGGTCTCCGGCGGGCTCTGAGGCGGCGACAGACCACGCCACTGGAACTGGGTTGCGGGTCGACGGCGCGCTGCGTCGCTGGGTCGGCGGCTCCCTGGATCCGTGGGGTCGTTCTGGGCCGCGACCGGGGCGCCGAGTCAGTCCGATCGGTCTGCGTCAGCGACGCTCGAGGCCGTCAAGACCGCCCTCCGCGCGCCAGCGCTCGAGGAGGCGGAAGAAGCGCACCGGCCCCCGCCCGTAGGGACCGTCCTGCACGCTGCGACGGTTCGGCTGGCCCTCGTTGTTGTAGTAGCCGGGGGTGCACGAGGCGAGGAACTCCTCGTTGAAGCGCGATGCCGCCAGCATCTCCTCCACCCAGGCGTCCTGCGCCGCCGCCGTCGCTTCGAGGGTGCGCACCCCGTCGGTTCGGCAGCGGTCGAGAACATAGACCAGGTGTCGTGCGCGCTCGTCCATGGCGTGCGGGAAGTTGGTGGTGAACCCTGACTGCGCGTTGGAGGTGATCAGCAGATTGGGAAATCCGTGCACGAACATGCCGTGCAGCGAGCGCATGCCGTCGCTCCACTCCTCACTGAGCCTGCGGCCTTCGCGCCCGGTGACGTCGTAGCCCGCCCGGCGGGTGAACGCAGTGCCCACCTCGAAACCGGTGGCGAAGACGATGCAGTCGACCAGGTAGAGCCTGCCGCCGGCGACCACGCCCTCGGCGGTGATCGCCTCGACCCCGCGGCCGTCGGTGTCGATCAGGTGCACATTGGGCCGGTTGAAGGTGGGCAGGTATTCGTCGTGGAAGCACGGGCGCTTGCAGAACTGCCGGTACCAGGGCTTGAGTGCCTCGGCCGTCGCGGGGTCGCGCACGATCTCGTCCACCCGATCCCGGATCTGGTTCATCTTCTGGAAGTCGGCCAGCTCCATCAGCCGCGGCACCTCCTCGCGGGGGATGTCCGTGCCGCGGAAGTTGGCGGTGGAGATCAGGTTGCGGATGATCTCCGTCCAACCGTCCTGCACCAGGTCCTGCTCGACGATCCCCCCTGAGGTGAGGACGTTGAAGTTCTCCATCCGCTCGCGCTGCCAGCCGGGCTCGAGACCCGCGGCCCAGGCCGGGTCGGTCGGCCGGTTGGCGCGCACGTCGATCGACGACGGAGTGCGCTGGAAGACATAGAGCTCGCGCGCCGCGGCGCCGAGGTGCGGCACGCACTGCACCGCGGTGGCGCCGGTGCCGATGACGGCCACGCGCTTGTCGCCGAGGCGGTCGAGGTCGCCGTCGGGGCCGCCGCCGGTGTAGTCGTAGTCCCAGCGGCTGGTGTGGAAGGAGTGGCCGCGGAAGTCGCCGATGCCCGGGATGCCGGGCAGCTTCGGGGTGTTCAGGGGACCGTTCGACTGAACCACGAAGCGCGCCCGCAGGGAATCGCCGCGGTTCGTCCGCACGATCCACCGTGCGGATCCCGCGTGCCACTCGAGTGCCGTGACCGCGGTCTGCAGCAGGGCGCCACGGTAGAGGTCGTAGTGCCGCGCGATGGCGCGCGAGTGCTCGAGGATCTCCGGCTGGAAGGCGTACTTCGAGCTCGCCACGTAGCCGAGCTCCTCGCACAGCGGCAGGTAGATGTAGGCCTCGGTGTCGCACGCCGCGCCGGGGTACCGGTTCCAGTACCAGGTGCCACCGAAGTCGGCTCCCTGCTCGACGAGGCGCACGTCGTCGAAGCCCGCCTCGCGCAGACGCGCGGCGGTGATCAGTCCGCCGAAGCCGCCGCCGATGACGACGATCTCGACCTCGTCGGTGAGCGGCTCCCGCTGCAGCGGCGCCTCGACGTACGGGTCCAGGGCATAGCCCGCGAAGTCCTCGGCGATGCGCAGGTACTGCTCGTTGCCGTCCGCGCGCAGACGTTTGTCGCGCTCGATGCGGTACTTCTCGCGCAGCGCGTCGGGATCGAACGCGAGGTCGTCGGGGTCGAGAGTTGCGGCGTTGGTCATCTCGGGTGCTCTGCCTGACGCCGGACAGCTCGCACTGGGTCCGAGGCCTTGGCCCTGCTCCAGCGGAGCACGCGGATGCAATGCGCATCCGAAGTCAGCCGGCAGCCGGCGGCCGGTGCCCTCAACCCGCGCCGCTCCCCTTCTCCGCCACCGTCACCACCACCGCGTCACACACCAGCCCCATCGCCGCCTCGAGCTCTTCGAGCGACGGGAAGGACGGCGCCAGGCGGATGTTGCGGTCGTGGGGATCGTTGCCGTGCGGGAAGGGGGCGCCGACGGCGGTGAGCTTGACGCCGGCCCTGCCGGCGCGCTCGACGACGGCGCGGGCGCAGCCGTCGGCCACGTCGAGGCTGACGAAGTAGCCGCCTTCGGGATCGGTCCAGGTGGCGAGGCCCTTGCCGGGCGGGCCGAGTCGCTCGCGCAGCAGGCGTTGGGTGAGCTCGAACTTGGGGCGCAGGATCTCGGCGTGGCGCTGCATGTGCTTCTCGATGCCGGCGAGATCGCGGAAGAAGCGCAGGTGGCGGAGCTGGTTGAGCTTGTCGGGCCCGATCGTCTGGCGGGTCAGGCTCTCGCGCCACCAGGCGACGTTCGCGGTCGAGCCGGCCATCATCGCGACGCCGGCGCCGGCGAGGGAGATCTTCGAGGTCGAGCCGAAGAACAGCACGCGGTCGGCGTGGCCGGCGGCCTCGCAGGGCGCCAGGATGTCGGCCAGCGGCTTCGGGTCGTCGGTCAGGTGGTGACGGTGGTAGGCGTTGTCCCAGAAGATGCGGAAGTCGGGCGCCGCCGTCTTCATCTCGGCCAGGGCCCGCACCACCTCCGCCGAGTAGGTGACGCCGGTGGGGTTCGAGTGTCGCGGCACGCAGAAGATGCCGCGGATCGAGGCGTCCTCGGCGACCAGGCGCTGCACCGTCTCCATCTCGGGGCCGTCGGGGGTCATGCCGACCGGCAGCATCTCGATGCCGCACTGCTCGAGGGCGAAGAAGTGGCGGTCGTAGCCCGGCACCGGGCAGAGGAAGCGCACCCGCTCCTCCCTGCCCCACGGCCTGGACGACCCCGGCACGCCGCGCAGGACCGCCTGCACCAGGGTGTCGTACATCAGGCGCAGGCTGGAGTTGTCCTGCAGCAGCAGGGCGTCGAGTGGCACCTCGAGGTAGGCCGCGAAGAGCTGGCGCGCCTCCGGAAGGCCTTCGAGACCGCCGTAGTTGCGGCAGTCGACGCCGCTCGGTGAGCGCCAGTCGTGGGAGGTCACCGTCTCGAGCAGCCCCTCGGCGAGATCGAGCTGTGCCGGCGACGGCTTGCCGCGGGTGATGTCGAGCACCCGGCCGGAGGCCTCGGCTTCGGCGAGGCGGGAGCGCGCCTGCTGCACCGCCTCCGCGGAGGGAGTCGTGGTCGCCGTGCCACTGGTGTTCATCGTCCTATCGTCCCTGGTTCGCTGTCATCGGTTCGTGGTCACGGGTTCGCGGTCATCTCGTCGCGATCGAGGGCTGCTGGCCGCATCACGGAGGGTCGGCAGCGCCGAACAGGTCACGGCGCCGAGGAGGCCGCGCCGCCGTCTCCACCGGAGTAGCTGAGGCGATAGATCGCGTTCGCCTGGTCGTCGGCGATCAACAACGATCCGTCGGGCATCTCGAGCACGTCGGTCGGCCGACCCCAGTTCTTCTGGCCCTGCAACCATCCGCTGACCAGAGGCCGGTAGTTCGAGGCGTTGCCCTCGGCGTCGACGTCGACCGCGGTGATCCGGTAGCCGATCTTCTGTCTCCGGTTCCACGAGCCGTGCTCGGCGATCAGCGCGGAGCCCCGGTACTCGGCGGGGAACTGGTCGCCGCGGTAGAACTTCATGCCGATCGCGGCGACGTGCGGCCCGAGGTTCTGCGCCGGGGCGCGGAACTCGTCGCAGGAGCGCTCCTTGCCGTACTGCGGATCGGGGATGTCGCCGCCGTGGCAGTAGGGAAAGCCGAAGTGCTGACCCTTCTCGGTCACCCGGTTGAGCTCGTCGGGCGGCACGTCGTCGCCCATCATGTCCCTGCCGTTGTCGGCGAACCAGAGCTCGTCGGTGCCCGGCCGCCAGTCGAAGCCGACGGTGTTGCGCACGCCGCGCACCCAGATCTGACTGCCGGTGCCGTCGGCGTTCATGCGCAGGATCGTCGCGTACGGGTCCTCGGGATCGCAGATGTTGCAGTTGACCCCCACCGGCACGTAGAGCTTGCCGTCGGGGCCGAAGCCGAGGTACTTCCAGCCGTGGTGGCGGTCGTCGGGAAGCTCGCTGGTGACCACCACCGGCTGCGGCGGGTCCTGCAGCTTCTCGTCGATGCCGTCGTAGCGCAGCACCCGGTCGAGCGCGGCGACGTAGAGCGAGCCGTCGCGGTAGGCCAGGCCGGAGGGCATGTCGAGCTCGTCGGCGATGCGCGCCACCTCGTCGGCGCGGTGGTCGCCATCGCGGTCGATCACCGCGTGCACCTGGCCGGCGCGGCGGCTGCCGACGTAGAGCACCCCCGAGTCGGAGAGCGCCATCTGGCGTGCGTCGGGCACGCCGGTGGCGTAGAGCTCGATGCGGAAGCCGTCGGGCACCTCGAGTTGCTCGAGCGGCAGCTCAGCTCCCGTCTCGGTCGCCGCGACCGCGCCGGCGACCAGCGCCATGCCGGCCAGCAGCACCGTCACGTTCCGCGGGCTGGGTCTTCCGATCTCGTCGCTTCCTCGCTGCATCACTGGCATCACTGGCATCACTGGCATCACTGGCATCACTGGCATGACTGTGTCTCCTGGTCCGATGAGAGCCGCGCGAGCTGAGCGGTCGCACCACGCGACCTCGGGCTCCGCGGCCTTGACCCCGTCGAGCCAATCGTTGGACCAGGGCAGTCGGATTCCGTTCCGAGGCACAGCGTAGCGCCTCAGAGGAGAACCAGCGCGATGCCGCCGACCATCACCGCCACCGCGACGACCTTGCGGGCGCCGATCCGTTCGCCGAAGAAGAACGCGCCGAGAACCAGCGAGGTCGGGCTGGCGATGCCCCGCTTGATCGTCTCGACCAGGCCGGCGAAGACGTGCTCGAGCGCCGAGAGCTGGAAGGCGAGAGCGGCGAAGCCGCCGATGGTGAGCACCACCACCAGGCCGAGGTGATTCCGCGCCGAGGCGAGGCGCCGCAGGTCGCCTCGCCAGGCCAGGAAGACGAGCGGCGCCAGGGCGGTGAAGGCGTGCAGCACCGCCCCGTGCAGCGCCTCGCTGCCCGCCGCCGACGCCAGCTTGTCGAGCGGCATCGCCGCCGACCAGGCGACCACCACGGCGAGCATGCAGAGCACCGCCTCGCGGTGGCGCCCCCGCTCCTCCACCGAGGCGTGGGCACCGCTCTGCAGCAGCATCGCGCCTCCGACCACCAGCAGGGTGCCAAACCATTGGGCGGCGGTCGGCACCTCGCCGAGCAGCACGATCGAGCACAGCGTCGTCAGCACCGGGGTGAGGCCGAGCAGGGGCACCACGGCGCTGAGCTCACCGAGCTGCACCGCGCGCAGCAGGGCGAGGTTGGCGCCGATGTTGAGCAGCCCCGAGCCGACGCCCGGTGCCCAGTAGCCGGAGCCCGGCGCCGGGGCGCCGCCCTGCCACCACCAGGCCAGGAAGATGGGCACCGCGCCGATCGCCATCCAGAACATCAGTGGCACCAGCGGCATGCGCTCGGCGGCCATCTTGCGCACCAGATCGACCAGCGAGTAGCAGGCCGTGGCGCCGAGGACGAGCAGGAGGCCGAGGGGCGTGATCATTGGGGCTCAGACGATTGTCAGGACGGGGCCGGAGGGACCCTGAAATGGGGACCGGCGGAAGACGGGCGCACCTGGCGACCTGATGCACCCGGTGCGCTCTCTGACAGATACCGGCCGAGGCGGCATTCTGTCGCGATCGGCTGGACCCGTGCCGGCGCCCGGTCCGGAAGGGCCGATCGACGACGGGAGGCGCAATCCCGGTCCGCCGACAGGCTAGGATGTCGGCGGTCTGCGGGACCCTGCGCTGGGCGGAAGCTCCCGCAGCCTCAGGTCGTGCCGCCAGGGGATGGGCGGCTGCACGACCGAGACGAGATCCTGCACTCCCGAACGGGACCGTCGGTACGATCCAGAGCATGCTCACCCCGCAACGCCTCACCGACATCCTGCTGCGCCAGGGCCTGATCCTCCCCGAGGAGGCGCAGATCGCGCTGCGCGAGGCGCGCGACCAGCGCCGCCGTGACCCCAAGGGGCGCACTCCGAGCCAGCGCTCGACCGGCTACGAGCTGATCGAGCGCATGCAGTTCCAGAACCGCGGCAACGGCGGCAAACCGCTCACCGAAGCCGACATCGCCGCCGCGGTGGCCAAGGACGCCGGCCTGCCGCTGGTCAAGATCGACCCCCTCAGGCTCGACGTCGACCTGATCGAGTCGAAGATCTCGAGGCCGTTCGCGATCCGCCACCGGATGCTGCCGCTGCGGGTGCAGGACGGGCGCCTGGTGGTCGCCTGCGCCGATCCCGGTGACCTGGAGGCGGTCGACTCCTTCCGACGCCTGGCCGGCCAGGAGGTCGACCTGGTGGTCGCCTCCGAGCCCGACATCGTGCGCGCCATCACCGAGTTCTACGGCCTGCGCCGCAGCGTCAAGCAGGCCGAGGTGGACCTCACCGCGGGAGTCGATCTCGGCAATCTCGAAGCGCTCGTTCGGATGAAGAGCGAGACCGAGATCGAGTCGAGCGACCAGCACATCGTCAACGCGGTCGAGTTCATGCTGCAGCACGCCTACGACACCCGCGCCAGCGACATCCACCTCGAGCCCAAGCGCGACATCAGTCAGATCCGCTTCCGCATCGACGGCGTGCTGCACGAGATCCAGACCATGCCGCGGGTGGTGCACCGCGCCGTCGTCAGCCGCATCAAGACGATGGCGCGCATGGACATCGCCGAGAAGCGTCGGCCGCAGGACGGCCGCATCAAGACGCTGCGCCGCGACCAGGAGATCGAGCTGCGCGTCTCGACCCTGCCGGTGGCCTTCGGCGAGAAGGCGGTGCTGCGCATCTTCGATCCCGACAACTTCATGCGCGACCTGACGCACCTCGGCTTCGAGCCCGAGGAGCACGACCTCTTCAACGGCTTCATCCAGCGTCCGCACGGCATCATCCTGGTCACCGGCCCCACCGGCTCGGGCAAGAGCACCACGCTCTACTCGGCACTCGGTACCCTGGCGCGCCCCGACATCAACATCACCACCATCGAGGACCCGATCGAGATGGTGCACCCGGTGTTCAACCAGGTGGCAGTGCAGGTGAAGGCGGGGGTGACCTTCGCCTCGGCGCTGCGCCACATCCTGCGTCAGGACCCCGACGTCATCATGGTCGGCGAGATCCGCGACGGCGAGACGGCGCAGTACGCGATGCAGGCTGCGATGACCGGCCACCTGGTCTTCTCGACCCTGCACACCAACGACGCGTCGTCGTCGATCGGGCGGCTCAAAGACCTCGGCATCGAGAGCTACATGATCAGCTCCACCCTGGTCGGCTCGATGGCGCAGCGCCTGGTGCGCAAGATCTGCGAGCACTGCAGCGAGGACACCGTGCTGAGCTCCGACCAGGCGGCGGCCCTGTCGCTCACCGTGCCCGAAGGCAAGCAGATCAAGGTGCGCCAGGGCTCCGGATGCGGCGAGTGCCGCGGCACCGGCTACCTCGGGCGCACCGGCGTGTTCGAGATCCTCCAGCTCGACGACGCGATCAAGCACCACATCCAGCAGGGCGCCGACTCGCCGGTGATCAAGCGCGAGGCGGTGAAGAACGGCATGCGCACCCTGCGCCAGAGCGCCCTGCGCAAGCTCGCCGCCGGGGTCACCACCTTCGAGGAGGTGGTGCGGGTCACAGGACTGGCGTGAGACACGACCGGCGCCGACGATGGCGCTTGGTGGCGCTTGGTAGAGTGCGCCACCGCGGAATCCGCCCAGAGCCCGCACTCCCCGGAGCCCATCGACGGCCTCGGGCCGGAGAACACGCGGCCACCGGTGACGGCCTGCGCCGCGGCTCCCGGTGAGGCGCCGACGCAGACCCGAACGCATGCCAAGCAGGAGCCTCGATCCGCCATGAGCGACGAAAACGAGACAAGCACCGAAGAAGCCCCGCTGACCGTCTCGGGAAGACTGCTCGAAGGCAAGCGCGGCCTGGTCGTCGGCGTCGCCAACCAGCGCTCCATCGCCTGGGGCATCGCGCGGGCGGCTGCTGCGCACGGCGCCGAGCTCGCCTTCACCTTCCAGGGCGACGCGCTCGAGAAGCGGGTGCGTCCGCTCGCCGCCTCGCTCGAGAGCGAGATCGTCGAGGAGCTCGACGTCACCGACGACGAGCAGATGCGTCGCCTGTTCGAGCTGCTCCGCGAACGCTGGGGCCAGCTCGACTTCCTGGTGCACTCGGTGGCCTTCGCCGATCGTCAGGACCTGCAGGGCCGCACCATCGACACCTCGCGCGAGGGATTCCTCAAGGCGCTCGAGATCAGCGCCTACTCGCTGATCTCGCTGAGCCGTGCCGCCGAGCCACTGATGACCGGCGGCGGCTCGATCCTGGCGATGACCTACCTGGGCTCGGTGCAGGCAGTGCCCAACTACAACGTGATGGGCATCGCCAAGGCGGCGCTGGAGTCGGCGATCCGCTACCTGGCGCTCGATCTCGGCCCGGCCGGGGTGCGCGTCAACGGCATCTCGGCGGGACCGATCAAGACCCTCGCCGCCTCCGGCGTCTCCGGCCTGCGCGGCCTGCTCTCCCAGGCCGCAGAACGGGCGCCGCTCAAGCGCAACGTCGACATCGACGACGTCGGGCGCGCCGGCGTCTACCTGGCCTCGGACCTCTCCTCGGGCACCACCGGCGAGATCCTCTACGTCGACGCGGGGCTCAACGTCACCGCCTGGTGACCGGCGCAGCCCGCACCGGCGCTCTCGGGACACGAGCGACCGGGCGGCCCGCAGGGACCGGCGGGCGCGCTCAGGCGACCAGCAGGCCGACGCCGTCGGCGTAGCGCACCGCGACCTCCTCGAACTGTCCAGGCTGGCGCCGGGACGGGCACCGCGACCCGCCTGCGCGCGTGGCCAGACCGACCAGCGGCTCGGCACCGTCACCCGGGCCTTGGCGCCCCGCCGCCCCCTCAGGCCGCTCCCAGATCTCGAGGTAGTTGTCGCTGTGGCCGCGCAGGCGCCCGCCGCGCGGCCGCTCCCACAAGACCTGCAGCCGGGCGCCGCACTGCGACCTCTCGAAGCGCTGGCGCGTCGCGTCGGCCACCGCCAGCATGCGGTGGGCGCGCTCGCGCCGCTCCGGGTGCGGCACCGGATCCGGCATGTTGGCCGCGAGAGTGCCTCGTCGCTCGGAGTAGGTGAAGACGTGGGTGCGCGCGAAGCCGAGCCGCTCGACGAAGGCGAGCGAGCTCTCGAACTCGTCCTCCGTCTCACCCGGGAAGCCGACGATCACGTCGCTGGTCACCGCCAGACCCGGCACCCTGGCGCGGAGATCCTCCACGAGGGTCTCGAAGGCACTGGCGGTGTAGGGGCGCCTCATCCGCCGCAGGGTCCGGGTACAGCCACTCTGCAGCGACAGGTGCACGTGGCGGCAGACGCGGCGGTCCTCGAACAGCCGCCGCAGCGGGCCGTCGAGCTGCCAGGGCGCGATCGAGGTGAGCCGCAGACGCGCTCCGCCACTCTCCTCGACCAGCAGGTCCACGAGGTCGTGAAGTCGCAGGCCCTGCCAGCGCCAGGCCGAGATCTGCACTCCGGTCACCACGACCTCGCGACAGCCCGCCGCCACCAGCTCGCGCAGCTCGTCGACGACATCCTCGGGCGGGCGGCTGCGTTGGCGCCCACGGGTCGACGGGATGATGCAGAAGGCGCAGCGCATGTTGCAGCCGTCTTCGACCTTGAGCGCGGCGCGGGTGTTGCCGTAGGGCAGCGACACGTAGGAGACCGGCACCTCGTCGGTTGGCCCGGGCTGCGAGGCGCGCCGCGACGCCGCGGCCAGCTCGGGCACCGCCGCGTAGAGCCGGTCGACCAGCCGCTCCTTGTCCCGGTTCTCCACCACCAGGTCGACACCGTCGAGCCGCCCCGCAACGGCCGGCTCCTCGCTCGCCCAGCAGCCGGTGAGCACGGTGAACGGGACGTGGGCGAGGCGGGTGCCGCGACGGGCGACCTTGCGCGAATCGCGCGCCGCCGCGGCGGTCACCGTGCAACTGTTCACCACGTGCACGTCGGCGCCGTCCAGGTCTTCGACCAGCTGGTGGCCGTCGGCGACGAGGCGCCGCGCCACCGCCTCGATCTCTGCCTGGTTCAGCTTGCAGCCTAGGGAGGTGAGTCGCACTCTCATGCGGGCGGCGACTGTAGCAACGGTGTCGACGCCGGAGGTCCGGCAGCGCTTCTCCCTCGTCCCGCGCCGAGGCGACGCCCCGTGCCGTGAACCGGCCCCGCCGGGGCGATACGGGGAATCGCTCCCGATCCGCACCCGGTTGCTGCCTGCGAGGGGTGCACGAGCTGTCCCGCTTTCGCCATTCGCTTCGTTGTCGTGGACAGCGCGGAACCTTGCCGCGCCCTTCTCCGTAACTCTCGATTCCGGCCCAGCTCCTCAGCCCAAGGGACCCGCCAGGTCCCGCAGGCGCCGACTGGGAGCAGCGCCATCCTCCAGGAGCCTCGCGATGAGCCCTTCCCGTGCACGCCGCCCCCGCGGCTTCTCCGCCAGCCCCGCCCCGACGACCGTAGCCCGAGCCATTCCTCGACCCTCCGACGCCGCGGCACGCCGCTGGCTGACGCTGGCTCTCCTGCTCGCTCTGGCGACGCTCCTCGGCAGCGGCGCCGCCCGCGCCCAGGACGACCGTAGCGTCTTCGAGATCACGCCCTTCTTCGGCTACCAGTTCGGCTCCGAGTTCCAGGTCGACGACTTCGAGTTCGGACGGGTCGAGCTCGACATCGACGACAGCGAGGCCTACGGTGTCATGGTCGACTTCGGGCTCACCCGCCAGTTCCAGATCGAGATCTTCGCCTCGCGCCAGAGCTCCGAGCTGCGCTTCGGCAACGACCTGCTGTCGCCGAGCCCCTCACTCGGCGACCTCGACGTCGACATCCTGCACGGCGGCGTGCTCTACCAGGGCGCCCGCGGCCAGCTCAAGCCCTACGCCGTGCTCACCGGTGGCATCACCACGCTCGACACCGACTTCGCGGGCAGCGAGACCTACCCCTCGATCGGCCTCGGTGGCGGCGTCAAGCTCGAGTTCTCCGACTTCGTGGGATTCCGGCTCGACGGCCGCTTCATCTTCACCGGGGTCGACGACCAGGACTACGACTGCTGCTACGACCGGCGCGACGACACCCTGAACCAGCTCCTGGTGAGCGCCGGGCTGCAGCTTCGTTTCTGATTCGGCGCGAATCCGGGGGCCTCGGGCGGCGGCTTGGCCTGCCGCCCGCACCTCCTTCGACGCCACGCCTCCCAGCCCACCTTCCAGTCCCGCGTGCAGCGGTGCTATCCTGCTGCATTGGTTCCACTTAGGGATCCACTTGGGGTCCCGCCGAGACGGCGCTGCCGAAGCCCGCTGAGGTCATCGGCCAGGTCCGCAGCGGTGCTCCGGAACCCGAGGTCTGGAGGTGTCGCATGCTCGTGGCGGTGGTCAGCAAGAAGGGCGGGGTCGGCAAGACGACGACCGCAGTCAACCTGGCGGCCGGGCTGGCGGCTCGCGGCCAGCGCACCCTGCTGGTCGACCTCGATCCGCAGGCGTCGGCATCGCTGTCGATCGGCATCCCTCGCGAGCGGCTGGCGCCGTCGAGCTCCGACCTGCTGCTCGGAGACGCCGAGGTCGTCGACGTGCTGCGCCACACCCGCTTCGAGCACCTCGACCTGATCACCAGCTCGGCCGATCTGGTCAACGCCGACCGCGAGCTGGCGGTGCTCCGGCGGCCCGAGGAGCGGCTGCGCTCGAAGCTCGAGCCGGTGCGCGATCGCTACGACTTCATCCTCTGCGACTGCCCCCCGGGCCTCTCCACCCTGCCCGCCTCGGCGCTGGTTGCCGCCGACGGCTTCGTCGTACCGATCACACCGCACTTCCTCGCCATCGAGGGGCTGCGCAACTTCCTCCAGGCGGTCGACCGGCTCGGCATCCGTCACCGGCTGGGACTGCGCTGCGTCGGCGTGGTGCTGACCGTGGTCGACTACCGCACCAAGGTCACCCGGGTGAACGTGCAGCGCCTGCGCGAGGAGTTCGGCGGTCGCGTCTTCGCGGTCGAGGTCCGCACCGCGATCAAGCTGGCCGAGGCGCCGGCGCTCGGGCAGTCGATCTTCGAGTACGCCCCGAACACCCCCGCCGCCGCCTCGATGCGCAACCTGTGCGACGAATTCCAGCTGCGCGCCGAACGGCTGCGCGCGGAGCCGCGCGAGCGTGAGAACGTCACGCCGATGGAGTCGTCGCTGAAGTTCGAGCGCAAGCACTGGGTGCCCGGCACCCGCGCCGTACGCAGCTGACCTCGATAGAGCGCGATTGGCCGACGGGAGGCCGACCTCGCGCAGACAACGGCGCCGGCCGCCGCCGCCTCGGGCGCAGCGACAGCGCCGCACACAGCTGCCAGACGGCCCGGCCTCCTACGGGCGGGTTTTGCTATCCTGTCCGATGGGCATGGGGCACCTTCTCGTTGGGCCGCGAGGCCCGATGGGCTGTGTGCCCATTTTTTTTTTGCCGGATGTCGAGCCGGGTCCCGACCGACGACTGCCGACAGACCGCGAAACCGCCGCCATCGACCGGCGAGGTACCGCCGAGCTCGAGGACTGCGGTGGCCCTTGGGCGTCGATCGCGATGTCAGCCGTCGCTGCCGGGCGAGGAGAGAGCGCGGCTCGCTTCGCGGGCCGTCTCGGCGAGCAGGGCCGAGCCGACCCAGAGAGCCCCGAGGTCGGCGTGGAAGCGTGGCGTGTGGGCTCCGATCACCTCGCCGCCGGGCTCGCGTGCGCCCACGCGCACGAAGCAGCCGGCCGTCCGCTCGAGATAGAAGGCGAAGTCCTCTCCGCCCATGTTGACCTCGGGCATCGGCACCAGCGCCTGCGCACCGAGCAACCGGGTCGCGGCGACCCGGGCCCAGCCGGTGGCGGGCGCCGGGTTGACGATCGGCGGCGTGCCGCCGTGCAGACGCACCTCGGCGTCGACCCGGTGGGCCCGCGCCACGTCCTGGGAGAGCTGACGCAGCTCGTCGATCAGCTGCTGACGCACCAGGGGCGAGCACGAGCGCAGAGTGCCGCGCAGCTCGACCCGCTCGGGGATGACGTTGGCGGCGGCGCCGCCCTGGAACGAACCGACCGTCACCACCGCGGGCTCGCCCGGATCGACGCGGCGCGAGACCAGTGTCTGCAGCGCCTGCACCAGGGCGGCACCGGCGACGATCGGATCGCGGGTGAGGTGGGGCCGCGCGCCGTGGCCGCCGCCACCGGTGAGCACGACGTCGAACTCGTCGGTGGCGGCGGCGAGCGGGCCTTCCTGCACCACCACCTGACCGACCTCCCAGCGGCGGTCGACGTGGGCTCCGAAGATCGCCGCAACGTCGTCGAGTGCGCCGCTCCGCAGCACCTCGAGGGCGCCGGTGCCGATCTCCTCGGCCGGCTGCAGCACCACCAGCACGTCGCCACAGGCCGGCTCCTGGAGCAGCAGCATCGCCGCACCCACCGCCCAGGAGGCGTGCACGTCATGACCGCAGGCGTGCATCACGCCGGCCACCTCGGAGGCGTACGCGAGCCCGGTCTCCTCCTGGATCGGCAGGGCGTCGATGTCGCCTCGCACCGCGACCGGCGGCAGGACCTCGCGACTGCGTCCCGGGATCCGCGCCACGACCCCGGTGCCGGCGATCCGCCGCACGTCGGCGGCGCCCAGCTCCCGCAGGGCGCGCTCCAGTCGGTCCGCGGTGCGCTGCTCGTGCAGCGAGAGCTCCGGGTGCCGGTGCAGGTCCTCGCGCAGCGCGCCGAGCCATTGGCGCTGCTGCGGCGAGAAGCAGTCCCTGGCTCGCCGCGCGGCCTCGCCCGCGGTCGTCGCGGTCGTCGTGGTCGACGTGGTGCTCAGTGCACCCAAGGCCCACTCCCACTTCCCTTCGAACCACCGTTCGAGCCACCGTTCGAGCCACCGCGCTCGTCGTCCGGACGGATGAGATGGAGGCGGCTCTTGCGCCGCATGCGGCCGAGCTTGCGCTCGATCCACCAGCGTTCGAAGCGAAGCCGCGGCTCGCGCAGCGCCCGCCGGATGCCGCCCGGCCGCAGCAGTCCCACGGTGAGGCCGATGGCGGTGCAGATGCCGAGGAAGCCGGCGAGGTCCTTGGTCCCCAGGAAGGCGATGAAGGCGAAAGCCAGCTCGATCCACAGGAAGTACGCCGCCTTCACCGGCAGCACGAAGAAGAGGAGGATCGTGGCGTTGGCGCGCAGCACCGCGAAGGCGGCGATGAAGACGACGAGCAGGGTGCGTTGTCCCTGCAGCAGTGGCAGGCCGGACCCCAGACCGCCACCGAGGCGCAGAGCCAGATCGACGAGCACGGCGACGAGCGCGGCGCCGAGCACGGTCACCGTCAACAGCTCCCAGAAGGGCCGGCGGCCCAGCGTGCGGTACACCTCGCCGCCGAACCAGTAGAGGATCAGCAGCTCGAGCAGGATCCAGGGAGTCGCCACCGCGTCGGGCACGCCGACGAAGGGGTAGGTGAACAGCTGCCACACCATGCCGCGCTGCCACACCAGCGGGGTCAGGCGGAGCCAGTCGAGCAGGGCGGTGAAGAAGGTCGCCGAGTAGGTCGCGAAGACCACGGCCAGGATCAGCAGCAGGTCTCGCGGTGGTGGCCCCGATCCGAAACCACCGAGCTCGATGCGACGCCCAGCCGTCGTCCTCAATCCCTCACCTCCGCTCCGATGTCATCCTCACCTCGCGGCGCCCGCACTGCGCAGCGCCGCGTCGAAGGATCATTCTAAGCCCCGGTCCGCGGACAGCCCGTCGTACCGTCTGGCAGAATCCGCGGCGCCCACGCCCGCGTCCCCGCCCCCGCCGCGCCGAACCGCAGGACCTCGGCCCGCTCATCCCAGGAGACCCCGACGATGGACCGTGAAGCAGCCCTCGCCATCGTGCACGAGCACGTGCAGAGCCCGAACCTGCGCAAGCACATGCTGGCGGTGGAGGCGGCGACGCGCTGGTACGCCGCCCGACTCGACCAGGACGTCGAGCTCTGGGGCCTCGCCGGCCTGCTGCACGACTTCGACTGGGAGCGGCATCCGACGCTCGAGGACCATCCGGCCAAGGGAGCGCCGATCCTGCGCCAGCACGGATGCCCGGAGCCGGTGGTGCAGGCGATCCTCGCCCACAACACCGAGGGCACCGGAGTCGAGCGCTCCGCGCCGCTGGACTTCGCGCTGCTCGCCTGCGACGAGGTCACCGGCCTGATCACCGCCACCGCCCTGGTGCGTCCGAGCAAGGACCTCCGCGAGGTGCCGCTGAAGTCGGTACGCAAGCGTTGGAAGGAGAAGGCCTTCGCCGCCGGCGTCGATCGCGAGCACGTGGAGCGAGCGACACGCGACTTCAGCGAGCAGGTCTACGGAGGCCGGCTGGCGCTCTGGGACCACGTCGGCAACGTGCTCGAGGCGATGAAGGGGATCGCCGCCGAGCTCGAGCTCGACGGCCGCCTGGCGCAGCCCAGCGACTGATCGGGGGCGCGGCCGAGTCGAGGCCTGCCTCCGCGTCAGCGTGGGGCCGGCAGGAACCCGAGCCGCTCGCGCATCTGCGCCAGCTTCGGCTCCGCGATGGCGGCGGCGCGCTCGGCGCCCAGGGCCACCAGCCGGTCGAGCTCGCGGTGGTCGCCGCGCAGCAGCTCGGCGGCCCGCTCCCGGATCGGCCCCACCACGTCGACGACCACCTCCGCGACGCGCTTCTTGAGATCGCCGTAGCCACGCGCGTCGGCGAAGTCCGCTTCGCACTCGGCCCGGCTCCGCCCGGTGACCGCGGCGTAGATCGACAGCAGGTTGTCGACCCCCGCCTTCTCGGGGTCGTCGGAGAAGCGGATCTCGTTGCCCGAGTCGGTCACCGCGCGCTTGATCGCGCGCTCGATCTCAGCGTCGGGATCGGTGAGCAGCACCGCGTGGCCGCGTGCGGCGCTGTCGCTCTTGCTCATCTTCGCGCTGGGATCGTCCAGGCCCATGATCCGCGCACCGACCTGCGGGATCACCGGCTCCGGAACGACGAAGGTCTCTCCGTAGAGGTGGTTGAAGCGCTGCGCGACGTCGCGGCAGAGCTCGACGTGCTGCTTCTGGTCCTCCCCCACCGGCACCTCGTGGGCGTCGTAGAGGAGGATGTCGGCCGCCTGCAGCACCGGGTAGGTCAGCAGCCCCGCGCCGACACTCTCCTGGCGCTGCGCCTTGACCTTGTACTGGGTCATCCGCTCGAGCCACCCCAGCGGGGTGGCGCATAGGAGCATCCAGGTGGCCTCCGTGTGGGCGCGCACGTGGCTCTGCACGAACAGAGTCGTGCGCTCGGGATCGATGCCGCAGGCGATCAGCAGGGCGAAGAGCTCGCGCGTCTGCCGACGCAGCGACTCGGGGTCCTGTGGCAGCGTGATCGCGTGCAGGTCGACGACGCAGATGAAGCTCTCGACCTCGTCGGAGCGCTCGTCCTGACGCCGCACCCACTGGCGGATGGCGCCGAGGTAGTTGCCCAGATGCAGTGACCCCGAGGGCTGGATGCCCGAGAAGATCCGGCGCCGCCCGTGGGCAGCACTCCTGGTTTCGTCCTGGTTCGGCGATCGGCTCATCGTCTTCGGCACCCGCTCGGTCTGTGGAGTGACGGTCCTTGGGAGTGATCGGTCGCGGCGACTTCCCGCGAACCCGTCTGCCCCGGCCCCGGCGCGGCACCTTACCAACGCGGCAGTCCGACGGCCATCCGGGGTTCGCGCCGGCCGGCCGGCACGGCGCGGCGCGGCGCGCGATCGGTCCCGCTCAACCGTCGTTCGTCGCCCTTCAGTCCTGGTCGACCGCCTCCTCGACCGGCAGGTTGGCCACCGCCGCCGCGACCACCGACGCCGATTCGGGCCGGTCGGCGCGATCCTTGGCGAGCAGCCAGTGCACCAGATCGTCCCACTGCGGCGGCACCCCCGGCCGGCTGACGCGGATGTCGGGCGGCTCCTCCTGCAGGTGCTTGAGCGAGATCGCCGTGGCGGTGCGGCCGCGGAACGGCTCGAGCCCCGTCAGCATGGTGAAGACGAGGATTCCCAGGCTGTACAGGTCGGTGCGACCGTCGAGATCGCGTCCCTGGATCTGCTCGGGCGACATGTACATCGGAGACCCGATCACCTGACCGGTCTGGGTGAGGCTGAGGTCACGGTCGACGAACAGCGCGATGCCGAAGTCCATCAGCCGCACGCCGTCGGGCGAGATGGCGACGTTGCTCGGCTTGAGGTCGCGGTGCAGGATGCCCTCCTCGTGTGCCGCCTCGAGGCCGGCGACGATCTGCGTCAGCAGGGTGTGCGCGACGCGCAGCGGCAGGCGGCCCTCCTCCTGCAGGATCTGTTCGAGGGTGCGCCCCTCGAGCAGCTCCATGGTCACGAAGAGACAGCCGGCGTAGCGGCCGACGTCGTAGACCCGCAGCACTGCCCGATGGTCGAGCCGCCGTCCGATGCGTGCCTCGGTGAGCAGACGCTCCTCGGCGGTGCTGCGATCGGAGGAGGTGCCGAGCAGGATCTTCAGCGCCACCTCCTCGTCGCGCCGGCGATCGTGCACCCGGAAGACACGGCTGGTGCCGCCCCTACCGAGCTCCTCGATGACCTCCCAGCGATCGTCGATCACCGTCCCGGCGAAGACCTCGACGACGGCGAGCGTGTCGCGCTCGTCTTCGCTGCGCGACTTGCGGTCGGCGCGCAGCCGGGTCAACCGCTCGGCGGAATCACGGTAGGGCTCGTCGCGCTTGGCGAGCCGCTCGTACGAGCGTTCGGCCGCCGCCACCTCACCGGCTCCCTCGTGCGCCCGCGCCCGCCAGTAGGCGACCTCGTCGACCTCGGCGTCACTCATGTTGCCGATCAGCGAGCGCGCCTCGAGCACGTCCATCGCCTCGGCGCTCCGCCGTTCGGCGATCAGCAGCGGGGCGAGCAGCATCGCCGACTCGGCGTAGTCGGAGTCGTCGCGCCTGATCGCCTGCAGCGCGGCGATGGCCGAGCTGCGATCCTGAGCGTCGAGAAAGGCCCGCGCGGCCCGCAGCGGGTCGTCCGCCTCGAGGTAGAGAGCGCCGGCGTCGTGGGGCAGCCCCAGCTCTCGCAGGGCGCGGGCCGCGGAGCGCAGGTCGCCTGCCTGGCGGTAGCAGAAGGCCGCCTCGCCGTAGTCGCCGGCGCGGAAGTAGAGGTCCGCCGCGCGGTCGTACATGCCGTGTTCCCGGAACCCCTTGGCGGCCTGGAGGTAGTCGCCGCAGGCCTCCCACATCTCGATGGCGCGATCGACCTGTCCCAGCTCGGCCCAGATCGCAGCCGCCTCCGAGTTCCGCTCGGCCGCCGCGAGAACCCTCGCGCGCAGCTCGGCATCGGTGCCCGAAGGGAGCGCGTCGACGAGGCTGGCGGCGCGATGGGCGCTGCCGGCGGCGAGGAACTCCCCGGCCGCCCGATCGAGGGCCCCGGCGCGACTCCACATCTCCGCCGCGGCGAGGTGCTGGCCGCAGCCGCTGAGGACCTCGGCGGCCTTCTCCACCCGGCCCAGCTTGGCCAGCAGCTTCGCCCGCCTGACGTCGACCCGACGACGCGCCGTCGGGTCGTTCCCGGCTTCGAGGCGCTGGCTCTCGTCGCCGAGCACCCGCAGGGTCTCCTCGACCGCTCCGGCGCGCTCGTAGCAGTCGGCGGCTCGCTCGAGGGCGCCCGAGGACTCGTAGAAAGCCGCCGCGCGGCGCACCTGGTTGCTGCGCAGCGCGCACTCCGCCGCCTGCCAGTAGGCGCCGCTCTTCTCGAAGAAGCCGATCGCCATGCGATCCATGCCCTCCGACGCCAGCAGCACCCCGGCGTCGTGCGGGTTGGGGATCCGTTCGGCGTAGGAACGAGCCAGCTTCTCGTCGCCGCCGGCCGCCGCGGCCTTCGCCGCCGACACATGATCCTCGGCTCTGGCGTACGAGCGCGCGGCCTCGAGGTAGCGACCCTCGGCGAAGTCGATGTCGGCGACACCCCGATGGTCGCCGCGCAGCCGCGCCCACAGCTTCTTCACCTCGTACGGCTCCCGGGAAGCGCGCCGTCGGCGACGCCTTCCAATGAGGACGCGTCGGCGCGCCTCTCCACCGACGCCTCGCGCGGGCGCAGCCAGCTCCACGTCACCGCGACCAGCGCGTTGAGCAACAGACCCCAAACGCCGGCGCTGACCTCGAACGGCGAGCGACTCTGCCACAGGCCCGCCATCACTCCCAGCCACACCGCCAGGGTGAAGCCGCTGCCGGCCACCATGCCCCAGAACACCGCTCGGCCGTGCAGCCGACGCCAGTAGAGCCCGAGCAGCAGACAGGGCGCGAGCTGGACCATGAACTCGAGCTTGAGCCGGATGAGGAGCCAGATCGAGCTCTCGGTGCGCAGCGACACCCAGGCGAGCAGGATCAGCACCGCCATCAGGGACCACGAGACGATCTTGCCGACGGCCAGGAGGTGCCGGCCGGTGGTGCGCAGCCCGAGGCGGGGTTGCAGGTAGGGCTGGTAGACGTCACGGGTGAACATCGAGGCGATCGACAGCAGCGCCGAGTCGGCGGTCGACATGATCGCGGCGACCACGGCGCAGAGCACCAGGATCACGAGCCAGTAGGTCCATGGCGATCGCTGCGCCAGATCGGCGAGCACGAGCAGGGTGATGCGGTCGCTCTCGAGCCGATCGAGACCCGGGAAGCGGCTCGAGCCGACGTACCCGAGCAGGAAGGCGAGCAGCGTGGTCAGCAGCGGCATGAAGGCCATCACCGCCAGCGAGGCGCGCAGCACACCGAGTCGGCGCGCCGAGAAGACGCGTTGGATGGCGTGGGGATAGATCGCGACGCCGATGCCGAGCAGCACCAGCTGACTCATCCACAGGCGCAGCCCGGCGCCGTCCGGGCGCTCGAGCTTGAACGCCTCGACCTCGGCGATGCGTTCCGTGGCGGCGACGAGACCACCGTCCATGCGCACCAGCGCGAACAGGATCACCGCACAACCGGCGAGCAGCAGACCGCCCTGCACGGTGTCGGTCCAGGCCACCGAGCGCATGCCGCCGAGCGATTCGTAGATCAGCATCACCAGCGCCAGCAGCAGCACTCCCTGCATGAAGCTGAGGCGGCCGCCGCTGATCGCCTCGACCGCGTGACCCATCGCCACCAGCTGCTCGAGGACGTAGTTGGCCAGGCCCCAGCAGAGCAGCACCACGGCGCCGAGGCGCAGCTGGTGGGAGCCGAAGCGATGGAAGACGAAGTCGGTCGGGGTGATGTACTGGTAGCGGCGGGCGAGGCGGTAGAGGCGGGGCGCGTAGACGATCAGCACCCCGACCACCGCGATCATGAAGGTCACGCTGACCACGTAGCTCAGCCCCTGCTGGTAGGAGCGGCCGGCGAAACCGAGCAGTGTGTTCCCCGAGTACTGGGTCGCGAACAGGGTCAGGAACAGCACCGCGAAGCCGAAGCCCTCGCCGGCGAGGTAGAAGTCCCTCAGCGAGTCGTTCTGCCGGCGGATCCGACCGAGGAAGCCGAGCGCGAGCATCAGCAGCAGATAGACGCCCAACACGAGCAGGGCCGGGGTGCCGAGCGCGAGCTGGTCGCTGCCGACGCCGACGTTCATCGGCCCGCCTCACCGCCGCGAGGGGCCTCGTCACTCATCGCCCCCTCCGCCGCATGCTCGGGAGCGCGGCCGGGCTCGCCGTCGGACCACCAGCGCAGGCTCGCGAACGAGATCAGACAGGCGAGACCGGCGGCACACGCCAGGCTGCAGACGACCCAGAACGGCAGACCGAAGACCAGTCGGCCGGCGAGGGCGGGCGGCTGCCACCAGGGAGTACCGAGCACCACGAGGCCGGCTCCGAGCCACCAGAAGGCACGGTGCCTGGAGGGCTCGTCGACGGGCGTCAGCTCGTCCCACGGGAACGGATCGGGGCCCTCCGAACGTCCAGAGCCCCCGACTCCGTCCCGGCGTCCGGCCACCTCGTCACTACCGACCTGCTGCATCTGTGGACAGACTATCGCCCTTTGGCGGCGACGCGCCCGGCCGGCAGCGAATCCCCAAGACCAGCGCGCGACCGTGCGCGACGGTGCGCGACGGTGCATGACGGTGCACGACGGTGCATGACGGTGCATGACGGTGCATGACGGTGGTAGCCTGCGGCCGCCATCGCCTGAGATCCGAGACGCGGGTGGGAATCGCACTGCCCGCACTCCGTCGCCACCGCGGCTGGGACCGGCAGCCGCTTCGCCCACAACGCCGCCCATCGACGCCACGTCTCGGCCGAGCGGGACATCGCAACCCACGGCCCCGAGTCGGCGCCCGCCGACGCCAGGCAGGCTGGGCGCGGGTGTCCCCCACTCCCCTCGTGCTCTTCGTGCATTCCATCGGGCAAGCGGTGCAGGCCGCCCACCTCATGCCGCCAGCGACGCGGACGCTCCGGGCCTGCTCGGCGGCGTTCGCGGTGGCGCTGGTGCTGCTCGCCTGCCCGTCGACCGAGAGCGGCGACGACGTCGACGCCACCGTCGAAGGCCGGCCCGCCGGCGGCGATCGGACCGCTGGCGCCGCCGAGCCTCGCTCCGACTCGCCCGGGGCCGCGGACGGCGAGCGCTTAGACTGGGCTCTCGTCGTGCATGGCGGCCCCGAGACTTCGCTCGCGGGCTCCGCCGCTGCCAACGCACGGCTCGAGGCCCTGCAGGTCGTCCTCGACGCCGGGATCCAGCGACTGACCGCTGGATCCGCAGCGGTCGACGTGGTCGCGGAGCTGCTGCGCCGCCTGGAGGACGAACCGTCGTTCAACGCCGGGCGGGGCGCGGCCTTCACCGACCGCGGCACCCACCGTCTCGATGCGGCGTTGATCGACGGCCGCTCGCACGCGATGGGCGTCGTCTTCGGCACCCGCAACGTGCGCAACCCGATCGTGCTGGCCAGGCGACTGCTCGAGCAGGGAGGAGGCACGATCCGTGTCGCCGCGCTGGCCGACCAGGCGGCAGGCGAGCTGGGAGTCGAGAAGGCGCCGCAGAACTTCTTCACCACGCCGCCACGACTGCTGGAGCTGCGCTCGGCCAGGCGACGGGGCGAGGTCGATGCGGTCCCCGGCGTGCCCGGATCGGTCGGTGTCGTCGCCCTCGATCGGTACGGCAATCTGGCGGTCGGGGTCTCGACCGGCGGCGCCGCGCTGCGCGAGGCCGACGCCTTCTCCGACGTCGCGCTGCCGGGCGCAGGGCTGTTCGCCGACAACCGCTCCGGAGCCGCCGTCGTGCTCGGCCCGGACGGCAGCCTGGTCCGCCGCATGGCGGCGCACGCCATCGTCGAGCGGCTGCGGCACACCGAACCGGGAAGCGCCGTCGAAAGCGTCGTCGAAGAGCTGCCCGGAGGCGGCGCGGTGGCGCTGACCGCCGCCGGGACGATCCTCGTCTCGCCGCCGGAAACCGGTCTCTGGCGAGCCCTCGCCGACGCCAGCGGCCGGCGGGAGGCGGGCCTGGTGCGCGCCGAGGAACCTACCGTCGGCGACCGTCGCGGCGGTCCTCCCGGGAGCAGCGAAGGTGGACCGTCGTCTCCACCACGGAGCGACGGGGAATAGCATGCGTGTGCGGGGTCGTTGACCTCAGCCGGCGCCCAGGTCCTTCTGCCGAGCCGCCGGCGACGGGCTTGCCGCGTGCCGCGGACCCCCCTTACGGCGCCAGCCATCGTCCGCCGCCCGAACATCAAGAGAACCGCTCACGAGATATCCCATGGCCGCACTTCGATCCCCCCGATTCCAGCCCTCCCCGAAGACCACGATCCCGGCCCTCCTGCCGTGCCTGCTGATGGCCGGGCTCCTCGCCGCCACGAGCGCCTTCGCGCAGCCGCCGAAGGCCGACCCCAACGAGTTCGTCGAGATCGGCGGCTACGTGCTCTCGCGGGACGGCAAGCCGGTCCCCGACGTCCGCTTCTTCCGCTCCGCCGCGGCTGGATCGGTGCTCGTCGCCGCGGCGCCGATCGAAGGTGTGGTCGAGCTCGTCCCGCGCGGCCGCTCGATGAGGATCTACCCGAGCTCGGACTTCGTTCCCGGCGACGAGGGGATCTGGAACCGCAAGCCCTCGGCTCAGCCGACGAAGAGCGGGGACTTCGAGATCGTCGGCCAGCTGCCACGTTTCCAGCACGACGGCGCGGCGTACTCGATGTCGATCAAGCCACCTCTGCTCGGACCGACGACCCAGAAGGACATCGTCGCGTACGACCCGACCTGGGGCACCCGCGCCAAGCTCTACGAGCCGTTCGCGCAGCACCTCAATCCGCTCTTCCAGGTCGAGGAGCCGGTGGTCGTCAAGGTCTTCTTCGGCAGCTGGTGCAACCACTGCCAGGACATGGTGCCGAAGATCTTCAAGCTCGAGCAGCAGCTCGTCGGCACTCCGATCCGGTTCGAGTACCACGGCCTGCCGCTCGACATCCAGAAGGACGAGCTCGCCAAGCAGTTCGAGATCAGCGGTCAGCTCCCGTTCGGAGTGATCTACGTCGACGGTGAGGAGAAGCAGCGCGTCCAGGGCCTCAGCTGGCGCTTTCCTGACATGGCGCTCAATCAGGCCCTGGCGGTGGCGCGCAGCGCCGACTGATCATCACCGACTGATCACCGCCGACGTGTGATCGCCGACTGACGACGGTTGCGGTGCCCGATCTCGACCGTCGAGCGCCGGGCGTCGGCCCGAGCTCAGGTCGCGGCGGCGCCAGGCGGCTCCGTTACTTCTTCCTCTTCCACCCGCACCGCGGTGCCGTAGGCGAGCAGCTCGGCAGCCGAAGCCATCACCATCGAAGTGGCGAAGCGCACGCCGATGATGCCGTTGGCGCCGAGCGCCTCCGCGTCCTCGGTCATCCGGTCGATCGCCTGCTCCCGCGACTCCGCGAACAGCTTGGTGTACTCCGACACCTCGCCACCCACCAGGCCGCGCAGGACCGCGAGGATGTCTTTGCCGACGTGCCGGGTGCGGATCGTGTTGCCGCGCACCAGGCCCATCGATCGCACCACCCGGTAGCCGGGCACGCTGTCGCTGGTGGTGATGATCATCTGCGCACACCGCGGTAGAGGTCTCCCCTCATCGACCGCCAGCGGTCGATCCCCACCGAGACCAGAACCGCGAGGGTCGCCAAGGCGGTGCAGCGTAGCAGCCAGAGACCGACCCTCTCGCGCGACAGGAACTCCGGCGCCACGACGCTCGAGGCGAGCACCACCAGCGCCACGAAGGCGAACAGCAGCCAACCCAGGTTACGCGTCCAGCGACTGACGACTCCGCGCGGGCTCTCGTCCCACTGGTCGTCGGGAGGTGCGGGGAACACCGTGGTCAGTGCCGCGCGACGGTTCAGCGCCAGCTCCTCGTAGACGGCCCGGCAGCGCGGGCACTCCCGCACGTGCTGGCGCACCCGCGAGCTCTCGATCCGGGTCAGGACTCCATCGAGGGCGCCGGACAGGTGCTCCTCGGGGAACGGTCGACGCGTCTCGTCGAAGGGGCACGGCGCCGTCGCGCTCTGCGACCGCGGCGTCTCGGTTCCGGGCTGTCGACTCGATGCGGCCATGTCGGATCCAAGGAGTGGTGGGCTGGCGCCGTGATCGTTCCTGCCCGGTTCAGGCGACGGAGGTCTGGTCGAGCTCGCCGATGACCAGGCGCCGCAGCTCGGCCCTGGCGCGGTGCAACCGGGACATGACGGTGCCGGTCGGAATCCCCAGCTCGTCGGCGATCTCGCGGTAGCTGAGGTCCTGGTAGTCACGCAGCACCAGGATCTCCTTCTGGGTCTGGTTCATCTCCTGCAGACAGCTCCACACCAGGCGGCGGCGCCGCGCCAGCTGGAGCGACTCGGTCGGTTCGGCGACGTTGGGATCGACGAGCTCGATGGCTTCGCCCTCCGGTCCCGAGGTGTCGAGGGAGTCGGCCCTGCGCACCCGGCGCCGCCGCAGCATGTCGATGGCGCGATTGCGCACGATGCGACGCACCCAGGGCAGCAGGGGCTGACGCGGGTCGTATGAGCCGAGGTGGGCGAAGAAGCGCAGCAGGGACTCCTGGGCGCAGTCGAGCGCGTCCTCGTGGTTGCCGAGCAGCTGCAGAGCGAGGCGGTAGGCGTGCGGGCGCAGCGACAGCGCGAGCGCCTCGAGAGCCTTCGCCTCGCCGCGCAGCGATCCCGCCACGAGCTCGGCGTGGAGGGCGTCCTCACCGTCGGCTGCGACGCCCTCCTCCGCCACCCGCCCGAACCGCTCCGTCGTCGTCGGTGCCTCCGCCGTCTTCGCGACTGCACCGTGCAGCCGGCGTCCGGCCCCGAGGAGTCCCACGGTCAGCGGCCCTCCGCCGTTGCGGACCCGGTCCCTGTGCCTGTCGACTGCACTGCGGCTGCCCTCCCGATGCTCACCTGTATGGTGCCCTGCAACGATACGCCCTGCGCACGGACCTTCCATCACCAGGATCATGCCCAGGATACGGATGAGGGAGCCGGATATTCCAACCGGGGCGGCGATCTCCACCACACTCTCCACCGCACTGCAGGTCGCACCTCCTCGCTGTCCTCACACCCGACCCGCGGCCATCCGCAGACTCCTCGGCAACGGACGACGCGGTCCCTGTTTCGGAGCCCTTCCGAGGCTCCGAAAACCGGACCTTCCGGGTTCTCTGCGCGGCCCTCGCACCGCCACCGACCGAGCCGACGGTCGCTTTCCGCAGCAGCTGTGGAAAATCCTGCGGATCCAGGGTCTGTCGGATCCTCCGCAGGTCAATGGAATGAGGGACTTACGAACGGTGTGCACAATTCATTGTGCACAGTTGTAAGAGCGCCTAAACCCCTCATTCTCCGCCAGTTAAGAAGACATGAAGGGTGGCGGAGGCCCGGCTTGGGGTCGCCCCAGGGCCGGCTCGGCCCGCCCCACGCAGGTGCCGCCCAGACGCCGACCGCCGAGCGCCGCCTCGAGCACTCCCGGCCGACCTCCGTCGAGGATCCACGACTCCCCCACCTCCCCGGCCAGGGACCACAGCGTCTCCACCCGGTGCCGCATGCCGCCGGTCACGTCGACGCCGAGGGCACCGCCAGCCTCCGCCAGCGCCGACTCGACGTTCGTCTCGTCGATGCGGTCAAGCCGCTTGCCGGCGACGAGCAGACCATCGGTGCGCCCCATCCACAGCGCACGGGTGAAACGCCCTGCCAGCCCTCCCCCCCGGACCAGAACGGAGAACACCTCCTCGGTGGAGCAGATCACCGCGCCACGCACCGAGTCGAGCACGACGTCGCCACAGACGACCGGGACCAGACCCAGCTCCAGCGCCTGTGCCACCGCGCCGCAACCAGCGTTGGCAACCTTGCCGTCCTGCAGGGTCAGCCAGGAGGACGGAGGCAGTGACATCGCGGCGACGCCGGCGGCGCGCAACGCCTTCAGCACTTCGGCATGCAACCGATGCGCCGCGGCCTGGACCTCGCTGACCTCGGTCGCCGACGGCCGATCGATCGGTCGATCCGGCGAAGCCGCGCCGGCGGCGCGCAGGGCGGTGCGCGCCGCGGCGACGTGCCCGAACGAGCCGCTGCCGTGGCCGACGACCAGCGCCGTCGGCGACGCCGTCTGCGCCGCCGCCACCTCGGCCGCCAGGCGGTCCAGCGTGGCGCGCTCGAGCGACTGCTCGCCGGTCTTGTCGGTGATCAGACTGCCGCCGAGCTTGACGAACTGCAGGCTCACGAGGTCGCTCCGCGAACGGCCGGCGCTCGCGGCCGATCCGCAGCAATCGCCGGGCTCGCGCTGACCGGCCCGCTCATCGCATGCGCAGCACGAGCTTGCCGAACAGACCTCCCGCCTGCATCGCGGCGTAGGCGTCGGCGACGTCGTCGAACGGCACGACGCGGTCGATGACCGGCCGCAGCGCCCCACTGGCGAAGCGCGGCTCGGCGTAGTTGGCGAACGATGCGACGAGTCCCGCCTTCTCCTCGAGCGATCGGCTGCGCAGAACCGATCCCCGCACCTCGAGCCGACCGCGCAGCACCGTTCCGAGATCCACCTCACACGATCGGCCGGCGAGGATCCCGACCAGCACCAGGCGGCCCCGGCTGCGCAGGCATCCGAGCAGCCTCGGGAAGTGCTCGCCGCCGACCAGATCGATCACCAGGTCGACCCCGCCACCGGTCGCCTCACGCGCCCGTTCCGGGAGGTCCTCACCGAGCTCGAGGCATTCGTCGGCACCGAGCTCCTGCAGCGCCTCGAGACGCTCGAGCGAGCGGCCGGCGACGAGGACGCGGGCTCCGAGGTCGCGCGCCATCTGCACCGCGAAGGTGCCGACGCCGGAGGCCGCGCCGGAGATCAGCACCGACTCACCGCGCGCCAGGCGTCCCTCGTAGACCAGGTTCGTCCAGCTGGTGAGGGCCACTTCCGGCAGCGCCGCCGCCTCGACCAGGTCGAGCCCTTCCGGCACCGCCATCAGCTGGCTCGCCGGCACCGCGACCCGTGTCGCGTGCCCGCCACCGGCGAGCAGGGCCATCACTTCACGACCGAGCCAGCTCTGGTCGACCCCGTCGCCGACGGCGACGACGGTGCCCGAGCACTCCAGGCCCGGCACCGGGCTGGCGCCGGGCGGCGGCGGGTAGAGGCCGCGCATCTGCAGCAGATCGGCCCGGTTCAGGGCGCTGCCGGCGATCTCGAGCACCACCTCCCCGGGGCCGGCCGAGGGATCCTCCATCTCGACGCGGTGGATGGTTGCCGCGCCACCGGGACGGCTGCCGTCCTCCGGCTCCTGGTACGGGGCTACGGCCCACATCGCGATTCCTCCTCCATCCCGGCGACGGCTGCTCGCAGCCAGATGGGTTGCTCAGGGGTAGATCTTGTGCAGCATGCGCGGGTACGGGATGGTCTCGCGAAGATGCGGCGAGCGGGTCAGCCAGGCGACGAAGCGCTCCAACCCCATGCCGAAGCCGCTGTGCGGGAAGGCGCCGTAGCGACGGATGTCGAGGTACCACTGGAAGGCCTGGCGGGGCAGCTCGTGCTGGTCGATACGCCGCGCCAGCAGGTCGTGGTCGTGGATACGCTGGCTGCCGCCGATGATCTCGCCGTAGCCCTCGGGAGCGATGACGTCGAGAGCCAGCGCGAGCTCCGGGTCCTCTGCGTCCGGCTGCATGTAGAAGGCCTTCGATGCCACCGGGTAGTGGGTGATCATCAACGGACGATCGAACTGGGAGGCCAGGATCGTCTCCTCCTCGGCCCCGAAGTCGTCGCCGAACTGGAGCTCCTTCCCCTCGCCCTGCAGCAGCTCGATCGCCTCGCGGTAGCGCATGCGGGGAAAGGGCGCCTGCACGCGCTCGAGCACCGAGACGTCCCGCTCGAGACTCTCCAGCTCCCCGCGGCAACGCTCCAGCACCCGGCCGACGACCGCTGCGAGGAACTCCTCCGCCAGCGCGCACAGTCCGTCGAACTCGAGGAAGGCGACCTCGGGCTCGACCATCCAGAACTCCATCAGGTGTCGGCGCGTCTTCGACTTCTCCGCCCTGAAGGTGGGCCCGAAGCAGTAGACCTTGCCGAAGGCGGCAGCCGCCGGCTCGAGGTAGAGCTGGCCCGACTGGCTGAGGTAGGCCGGATCGCCGAAGTAGTCGGTCTCGAACAGGGTCGAGGTGCCCTCGCACGCCGCCGGGGTGAGGATCGGCGAGTCGATCAGCACGTAGTCGCGCCGATCGAAGAACTCGCGGATCGCGGCGATCGCCGCGCTACGCACCCGCAGGATGGCGCGCTGTCGCGACGAGCGCAGCCACAGGTGGCGGTTCTCCATCAGGAAGGCGGTGCCGTGCTCCTTGGGAGTGATCGGGTACTCCTCGGTGGCCTGCAGCACCTCGAGCTCGCTGACGTGCAGCTCGTAGCCCGACGGCGCACGCGCGTCCTCGACGACGCGACCGACCAGACGCACCGTCGACTCCTGGGTCGCCGCCTGCATCGCCTCCCATGACGACTCGTCGACCTCCTTGCGGCTGACCACGCCCTGCACGGTGTCGGGGCTTCCGTCGCGCAGCTCGAGGAAGCCGATCTTGCCGCTCGAGCGGCGCTTGTCGACCCAGCCACGGAGCTCGACCAGCTCGCCGACGTGGTCGGCGAGACGGGCGATGTAGATCGAAGGCACGTCACCCACCGGTGCGGCGTCGTCGGGCGCGGCGCCGTCGCCCGCCGGGGTCTCGGATCTGGATTCACTCAAGTCTGCACTCCTGGCTCGCGAGGCGGCCGTCGCCTCCCCGCACTCTCTGGTGGGCGGACGGCCACTCCAGCGCCCGAAACGGGAGGCGGCCGGCCGCATCGCCGGATGCTTCGGGATGGACTGGGATCCGTGCGGTCCGCATCGACTGGGGATCCGCCGCGGCGGAGCTGCCCGGGGCGCCCGCCGGTGGGCCCATTCTTACGGACCCACCGATCCCTTGCCAGTCGCCTCGAGCAGCTCGAGCAGACGCAGAGCCGCGGCCCGCTCGGCCGCCTTCTTGCTGCGCCCTTCGCCGATCGCCTCGAAGCCGCCACAGCGGGCCGAGACCCGGAAGCGCCGATCGTGCGACGGCCCCTCCTCGGCGACGACGCGGTACTCGGGCAGCGACTCACCGCGGCCCTGCACCAGCTCCTGCAGGAGCGTCTTGACGTCCTGGTGCGCCAGCTGCGGCCGTCGTTCGAGCTGCGCGTCGAGCAGTGGTCGCAGCAGCCGTTCGACGGTCGACAGCCCCGCGTCGAGGTACAGGGCGCCGAGCAACGCCTCGAAGGTGTCGGCGAGCAGTGCCGGCTTGTGCCTGCCGCCCGAGCGCTCTTCCCCGACCCCCAGCCGCAGCACGGCCGCCAGACCCAGCTCCTCGGCCCAGCCGACCAGGCTCTGCTGCGACACCAGGAAGCTCTTGCGGCGCGCCAGTCGCCCCTCGGGAAAGTCCGGAAAGCGCTCGAGCAGCCACGCCGCGGCGACCAGACCGAGCACCGAGTCGCCGAGGAACTCGAGTCGCTCGTTGTCGGCCGCCCCGAGCTCGTGGGCGGCCGAGCGGTGGGTCACGGCACGCTCGAGCAGGGAGCGATCCGACCAGCGGTGACCGAGGCGCTCCTCGAGCGCCTCCAGCTGGCGCGCCGCCGCCTCGTCGCGGTCCTCGGGCCTGGCGTCGGAAGGGCTGGAATCGCTCGTCACCGCGGGCTCGCCTCGGCTTCTCAGCGCCGCTCGAAGCGGCGTTCGAGCTCGCTGTCGGCCATCTTGAGCACCGTCGGTCGGCCGTGCGGACAGCTGTACGGTTGATCGCAGGCGAAGAGGTCGGTGACCAGCCGCTCCATCTCCTGACCGTTCAGCGGTCGGTGGATCTTCACCGCACCGCGACATGCGTTCGAGGCGACGAACGACTCGAGCAGCTCGGAGCGCAGCGATCCGGCTGCGGCCTGATCCGGATCCAGGTGGCGGAACCTCGCCGCCAGCTCCTCGAGGACCTGACGCGCCACACCGACCCGCAGCGGCGCCGGCACGCCGACGAGACCCAGGGAGCCGTCGGAGAGCGGACGCAGCTCGAAACCGCACTCCTCCAACCGCTCGCTGAATCGCGACAGCACCTCGTTGAGATCCGCGCCGAGATCGAGCACCAACGGCTGCAGCAGCCGCTGCGAGCGTGGCGTCTCGGCGGCGATCGCCTGGCTGAGCTGCTCGAAGAGGATGCGCTCGTGCGCGGCGTGCTGGTCGACGAGGTACAGCGCGTCAGGCCCTTCGAGCAGCACCAGAGAGCCCTTGTAGTGACCGAGCAGGCGCAACCCCTCGGTGGCGGCGGCCGGACGTCCTGAGAGCGGCACGCGCCGCGGCGAGGGCAACGCGTAGTTCGCACCGGCGATGCGTTCGGCGACCTCTCCCGAGCTCCGATATCCGGCGCCAGCCGAAGACGCCTCGCCGTCGGAGGAACGCAGCGGCGCGCCGTGGTCCTCGCCGGCGCCCCCGAGACCGCTCCAGCGCAGGGTCGGCGCCGGACCGCCGTCGAAGACGCGCACCGGAGCGGCGGCCTCCCGGCGCGCCTCGCCGAGTGCGGTTCTCAGCGCCGAGGCGGCGCGCCGCACCGGCTCGCGGCTGCGGAAGCGCACCTCCGCCTTCTGGGGGTGCACGTTGACGTCCACCTCGCCGCCTGGAACCGTCAGGAAGAGGAAGAGCGGCGGGAAACGATCGGTCTTCCAGACGTCGCGCACGGCGCCGTAGAAGACGCCCAGCAGTGCCCGGTCACGCACCAGGCGTCGATCGACGAAGAGGAACGTCTTGCGGCTGCGCACCCCCTCCGGCGGCCCGACGAAGCCCTCCACGGTGCCGTCCTCGGGCAGCCGGATGAGGCCCGAGGCGAAGTCGGCGCCGAAGATCTGCGCGATCCGCTCGAGGCGACCGGCGGCATCCTCGGTCGTGCTCGGCGCACGCAGCAGCTCCCGCCCGTCGTGCACCACGTCGAAGCGGACGTCGGGGCGGGCCAACGCGTAGCCGTGCACGATCTCTAGGCACCGACGCAGCTCGGTGGAGGCGCTCTTGAGGAACTGGCGTCGAGCCGGCAGATCGGCGAACAGGGAACGCACCTCCATCTGCGTGCCGCGCGGCGCCGATGCAGGCTCCTCGACCTCGACACGGCCGCCTCGGAGCACCAGGTGGTGACCCTCTCCCTGGGTCGTCGCAGTCGTGCACTCCACTCTCGCCGCAGCCGCGATCGCCGCCAGCGCCTCGCCGCGGAAGCCGAGGCTGCGCACCGACTCGAGCTGCTCGAACGAGCGGATCTTGCTGGTGGCGTGGCGCTCGAAGGCGAGTCTCGCGTCCTCGGGCGCCATGCCCTCGCCGTCGTCGCGCACCACGATCGCGTCACGTCCGCCGCCCTCGAGCTCGATCTCGATCGAGCCGGCGCCGGCATCGAGCGCGTTCTCGACCAGCTCCTTGACCACCGAGGCGGGTCGTTCGATGACCTCACCGGCGGCGATCTGGCTGATCAGGAGGTCTTCGAGAACGCGGATCTTGCTCACGGGGGCTCAGGAGTATTACATCCAGATCGATGCGCCGGAGGCGGGCCAGGCAGCAGCAGCTCGCCGGCCGGCTGCTGTAGGGTCCTCTGCACCATGACGACCTCCCCTCCCGGCGTTCACCGGGCTGCTTCCACCGGCCTTCCCCGACCGACGACCGTTCCCGCCGCCGGCGGTCGGCGCGTCTCACCTCGGCCCGTCGCCGTCCTGATCGCTCTCAGCGCGGCGATCGCGGGCTGCTCACCCCGCGACGCCATCCGTTCACCGGGCGAGGATGCCGCAACCGTCGGCACTGTCACCCTGCTGGCGATCAACGACGTCTACCGCATCGAGGGCGTCGACGGCGGCACCGTCGGCGGCCTCGCCCGCGTGCGCAGCCTGCGGCAGGATCTCGAGCGCGATCATCCCGAGCTGCTCCTGCTGCACGCCGGCGACTTCCTCTATCCCTCTCTGCTCAGCGACACCTACGACGGCGCCCAGATGGTCGATCTGATGAACCGGCTCGACGGTGATCCCGGGGGGTTCGACGCGAGGATGGTCGTCACCTTCGGCAACCACGAGTTCGAGAAACAGCGACTGGCACAGGCGTCTCTGCTCGAGGAGCGCATCCGCGAGTCGCAGTTCACCTGGCTGGGCAGCGACCTGGAGTGGGCGACCGGCGAGGACGGAGCTGCTGCGGTCGAGGCACCGAACCTGGTGCGCAGCACCACGATCGAGAGCAACGGCCTGCGCGTCGGCATCTTCAGCGTCAGCACCGACGAGCGCCACCCGGAGTACGTCGAGAGATTCTCCGACCGGGCGCTGGTCACCCGCCGGCTCAGCCAGGCCCTGCGCGACGCCGGAGCCGACCTGGTGATCGCGCTCACCCATCTGCCGGCGCCCGAGGACCTGGCGCTGATGGAGGCCACCGCCCTGGACGGCCCCGACCTGGTGATCGGCGGCCACGAGCACGCCAGGACCGCGGAGCAGTCCACCGACGGTCGATGGCTGCTCAAGGCGGATGCCGACGCCCGCAGCGCCACCCTCGTCCGCCTCACCCTGCGGGCCGACGGGTCGGTCGACACTCTGCACGAGTTCCTCGATCTGGGACCCGCGGTGGAACCGGACGCCGACGCCGCGCAGCGCACCCGGTGGTGGCTCGATCGGCACCAGGCGGAGTACTGCGCCGAGCGCGACGAGGGAGCCGGGTGCCTCGACGTCGTCGTCGGCACCACCTCGGTGCGTCTGCTCGCCGAGGAGAACCACATCCGCCGCTTCGAGACCAACCTCGGCAACTGGGTCGCGGACCGGGCCAGGGAACTCTTCCCCGATGCCGAGGTGGCGCTGATCAACGCCGGATCGCTGCGCCTGAATCAGGACATCCCGGCTGGCCCGATCCGCGTCCGGGTGCTCGAGGAGCTGTTCGCCTACCCCAACAAGCTGGTCGCGCTGACGGTCGACGCCGCCACCCTGCGAGCCGCCCTCCTGCGCTCGGTCGAGAACTGGACCGGCAGCGGCGCCTTCCTGCAGGTCTCGGGGATCGCCTTCCGCTTCGATCCGCAGGCGACGGGTGACCAGCGGGTGCGCGACATCACACTGCTCGACCGCGGCGCTCCGCTCCGCGAAGGGGACGAGGTGACGGTGGTCACCTGGGACTTCCTGCACGGTGGCGGCGACGACTACACCATGTGGACCGAGATCGCGCCGCGTACCCTGGATCTCGACTTCGCGCAGCACATCCGCCAGTTGCTGGAATCGCAGGACGAGCCGATCGCACCGACGGTCGAGGGGCGGATCTGCAATCTCTCCGAGGCGACGGCGCTGGAGCCCTGCCTGGCCATGCCGCGGGATCAGCGGTGAGCGAGGGGCAGGGCGCCGACGCCGCGACGGGCACGGTCGCCGCGCCGGACCCGCCCGCCAACGTGCTGCGGGCGCCCGAACGCGCCGTCGAGGGTCGCGAGCGGATCGAGTGGGTGCGGCGCAACATGCCGATCCTTGCGTCGCTCGAGGACCGCTTCGCCGAGGAGCGGCCGCTGGCCGGACTGCGGGTCACCGTCTCGGTCCACCTGGAGGCCAAGACCGCCTACCTGGCGCTGGTGTTGCGAGCCGCCGGGGCCAGGGTCAGCGTCTGCGGCAGCAACCCGGAGTCGACCCGCGACGAGGTGGCGGCGGCCCTCGCCGCCGAGGGCCTGCACGTCTACGCGGAGCGCGGCGTCGACGACGCCCGTCTGCGCACCAACATGCTGCGTGCGCTCGCCTTCCGTCCCCACCTGGTGGTCGACGACGGCGGCGACCTGGTGGAGCTGCTGCACGAGCAGCCGGAGCTCGCCGCGGCGATGCTCGGCGCCTGTGAGGAGACCACGACCGGCGTCGCCCGCGCCCGCGCCCGGGCTGCGTCGGGCAGCCTGCGCTTCCCGGTGCTGCTGATCAACGACGCCCGCTGCAAGTACCTGTTCGACAACGTGCACGGCACCGGCCAGTCGGTCTGGGACGCGATCATGCGCACCACCAACCTGACCATCGCCGGAAAGACGGTTGTGGTGGTCGGCTTCGGCTGGTGCGGCCAGGGTTGCGCCCTGCGCGCCGCCGGCCTGGGCGCGAGAGTCGTCGTCTGCGAGATCGACCCGGTCAAGGCAGCCGACGCCGCTCTGCGCGGCTACACCGTGAAACCGCTGCTCGCGGCCTGCGAGGAGGCCGATCTACTGCTCACCGCCACCGGCGTCGCGGGCACCGTCGGCGACGCCGCCTTCACCCGGCTGCGGGACGGAGCCCTGCTGGCCAACGCCGGGCACTTCTGGACCGAGATCGATCGCCGGGCGCTGTTCGCCAGAGCGGTGGAGCGTCGGCGTCTGCGCGAGCAGGTCGAGGGGCTGCGCATGGCCGACGGTCGGTGGCTGCACCTGCTCGGCAACGGAGAGATCGTCAACATCGCCTGCGGCGACGGCCACCCCGCCGAGATCATGGACACCAGCTTCGCCCTGCAGGCGCTCTCGGTAGAGCACCTCGCTCGTCACCACGGGGAGCTCTCGGCCACCACCCACCCGGTGCCGGAGGAGATCGATCTGCAGGTGGCGCGGGCCAAGCTCGCCGCGATGCGGATCGAGATCGACTCCCCCGCCCCCACCGCGGCCGTGGGGGGCGCCGGGTGAGCGCGACCGGCAGCGCTGCGGACCTCGTGGTGCGGCGCGCCCGCGTCGCCACCTGCGACGACGAGTGGAGCACGCTCGACAGCGGCGGCGTCGCGGTCGTGCGCGGCACCCTCGTCGCAGTGGCGCCGGACGAGGAACTGGCGACCTGGATCGGGCCGTCGACCGAGGTCGTCGACGCCGGCGGAGGGATCCTGCTCCCCGGGCTGGTGAACGCCCACTGCCACGCCGGCGACGTGCTGTTTCGGGGTCTCGTCGAGGGCCTGCCGCTCGAGGCCTGGCTGGAGCAGGTGTGGCGGGCCGAGCGCGCCACCCTCGACGAGGCCAACACCGAGCTCGGCGCCACCCTCGGCTACGCCGAGTGCGCACTCGGCGGCGTGACGACCGTGATGGACATGTTCTGGCACAGCGAGGCCAACCTGCGCGGCGCCCGGGCGGTCGGCCTGCGCCTGGCGACCGGCGGCATCTTCTTCGACGGTGTCGGCATGGACGGCATCGGTCCGCAGGAGCGCCCGCGACTGGCCGAGAGGTTCCTCTGCGAGCACCGGAACGATCCGGACGTGATCGGTTGCGTGATGCCGCACGGCGCCTACACCGTGGCGCCAGAGGGTCTGCGCCGGGCCGCCCGGATCGCTCGCCGGCACGACGCCCTGCTCTCCCTGCACGCTGCCGAGACCCGCGCCGAGCAGGAGATCGTCGGCGAGCGCTACGGACGCAGCGTGGTGAGGCATCTCGACGAGCTCGGCCTGCTCGGTCCGCGAACGGTGCTCGCGCACGGCGTGCACCTCGACGAGGTCGAGATCGACCTGCTGGCCGCCAGCGGCGCCACGGTGGTACACAACCCGGTCTCCAACCTGAAGCTCGCCTCCGGCGTCGCGCCGGTGCCGCGACTTCTCGCCGCCGGGGTGCGGGTGGCGCTGGGTACCGACGGCGCGATCAGCGGCAACGACCTCGACCTCTGGCTGGCGCTGAGGCTGGCGGCGATCCTGCACAAGGGGATCGGCGGCGACGCCACCGCGGTCTCGTCGAGGCAGGCGCTCGCCATGGCGACCCGAGACGGCGCCGCCGCTCTCGGGGTCGGCCACCTGGTCGGCTCTCTCGAAGCCGGGAAGCGCGCCGATCTCGTGCTGCTGCGGGCCGACCGCGCCCACAGCGTTCCCTGCTTCGATCTGCACGACCAGCTGGTCTTCGCCACCGGCCGCGGCGACGTCGACTCGGTCTGGGTCGACGGCCGCGAGGTGGTGCGCGGCGGCACGCTGCGCCTCTGCGAGCTGACGCCGCTTCTCGCCGCGGTGCGCGGGCTGCAGCCCCGCATCGCCGCCTCCATCGCCGAGCATGGCGGAACCGCGGCGGGGTGAACCTGCGTCGCCGGGGAGTCGGAGCGTGGACGGAGAGCAGGAAAGCGACCTGCACGTGGTGCTGATCGAACCGCGCATCGCCTGGAACGCGGGCAATGCCGGACGCACCTGCCTGGCCCTCGGCGCGCGCCTGCATCTGGTCGGGCCGCTCGGCTTCTCCGTCGACGACCGGCGCGCTCGCCGCGCCGGGCTCGACTACTGGCCACGGGTGGATCTCGCCGTGTGGAGCGACTGGGACCGGTTCGCGGCCGACGGTCCTCTGCGCGACGCGCCGCGGGCTGCCTGCTGGTGGTTCAGCGGCGAGGCCGAGCGCGACCTCTGGCATGCCGACCTCGACGCCCACCTCCCGGTGGTGCTGCTCTTCGGCAGCGAGACCGAAGGGCTGCCCGGCCCGCTGCGCGCCGAGCACGGCGACCGGCTTGTCCGCCTGCCGATGCGGCCTGGCTCGGTACGGGCGCTCAACCTCTCGACCGCGGTCGCCGTGGCCGGCTACGAGGTCGAACGCCGTCGTCGCCGCGGCCGCCACGGATAGCATCACGGCATGAGTGCACGCTCCGCGGTCCGCGCCGCCCGACTGCTTCCGACCGCGATCCTCGTAGCCACCGGGCTGCTCGCCCAGACGACGAACGTGCTCGACACCGAGATCGAGCATCCCGGCACAATCGAGCCGGTTCCGGCCCTGGTCGTGACCAACGCGCAGGGCTTCCGTTTGAGCTTCGTGCGCCGCGGCGACGCTTCGGTCGTCGGCCTCTTCGAGCTGTCGCGGCGCCCGGAGCTGCTCGATGCCGAGCGCGGCGTCGAGCTGGTCTTCCCCGACGGATCGCGTCGTCAGACCGCTCGTCTCGACGGCAGCATCTCGTGGCTCGAGTTCCCGCTCTGGGACGGCCGCGGCGCCGCCGAAGACGCGCCCCTGCGCGATCTCATGGAGATCCCCACGATCGAGGTCGCCTACTTCCTCGAGGGCGGCGGCTACAAGTCGACGGTCTTCGAGCTCGACGGGCTGGCCGCGGCCGCGGCCGCCACCTACTCGATCCCCGAGACCGTCGCTCCCGAGGCCCGTCGCGCCGCGGCGGTGCGGCGCCAGCTGCTCGACGACGCCGCGGTGCGCTGCAGCGAGCTGAAGCGTCGCCGGCGTGAAGAGTGCCTCGAAGCGGTGCGCAGCTGCGCCGCCGCGGCCGAGTCGGCGCTCCAGGGCGGAGCGGCAGCCGACCCGGAGCAGGGTGCCCTCCGCGAATGCCTCACCGAGAGCGGCGGCTGAGGCGCTCCCGCAGGATCACCAACCGATCCCGTAGTCCTCGCCGAAGTCGCTGGCGCCTCCCCACATGGTGCCGTACTCGCGGTCGAAAACGATCGCCGTGATCGGCCCCGAGGTGCGCTCGCGCACCTCGACGTCGTATCCCATGCGCCGCAGCTCGGCGCGCACCCAGGGCGGCGTGTCGCTGCGCACGACCAGTCGCCCCGGCTCGGCCTGATGGGCGCCGAAGGAGCTCTGCATCTGGTAACTGGTGAGGTTGGCCGCTTCCACCGCCTGCTGCACGTCCATCCCGAACTCCACCACGTTGAGGAAGAACTGCAACAGGTTCTGGTCCTGCGTGTCGCCGCCCTGCACCGAGAAGCTCAGCCAGGGCTCGCCGTCCCGCAGCGCCATGCCCGGCGTCAGGGTCACCCGCGGCCGCTTGCCCGGTTGCGGCAGGTTGTAGGGATTGAGCACCGGGTCGAGGACGAAGCTCTGCATGCGTTGGGAGAGGCCGATGCCGGTGCGACCCGCCACCACCGCCGGGATCCACCCGCCGCTGGGGGTCACCGAGACCACCCAGCCCTCGGCATCGGCGGCCTGGATCGACGTCGTTCCGGCCCAGAACGCCTCTTCGGCGGACATCGCGAAGCGGTCGGGACCGATGGCTCCCGAGCCGGCCTGCTGGAAGCCCTCCTCGCCTTCGGCGTCGGCGTCCGGCGGCACCGGGGTCCAGCGCTGGAGCTCGTCCAGGAAGGGATGCTCACCCTGCTGGAAGTCGTAGGGATTCCCGGGCCGCGTCTCGGCGTCGTTGCGACTCCAGTCGATCTGCTGGAAGCGCTGGCGCGCGTACTCCTTCGACAACAGACCCTCGAGCGGCTCGGCCGGGGGGAAGGCCGGATCGCCGTAGTAGAAGTCGCGGTCGGCGAAGGCGAGGTTCATCGCCTGGTAGAGGGTGTGCAGGTAGCGGGCGCTGTTGTAGCCCATCGCCTTCAGGTCTTCGACGTTCTCCAGGATGTTGAGCGCCTGCAGCATCACCGGACCCTGGGTCCAGGTGGTCAGCTTGTAGACCTCGATGCCCTTGTACGTGGTGCTCACCGGAGGCTCGAGCTTCACCTGCCAGGTGTCGAGATCCTGCAGGGTGATCAGCCCACCCTGCTCCTGGGTGGCTCGCACCAGCTCCTCGGCGATCTCGCCGCGGTAGAAGAGGTCGTAGGCGGCCTGGATCGCCTCCTTGCGACCCTTCCCCGCCGCCAGGGCCTGACGCTCCGCCTCGACCAGAGCCAGCAGGGTGTCGCGCAGGTCGAGCTGGCGGAAGACCTCGCCGGCGACCGGTGCCGCGCGTCGCTCCGGATCCGCGGCGTCCAGATGCGGCAGGAACACGGAGCGCGAGTAGGGCCACTGGCTGAGCAGCTCGCGACGCCGCTCCATGTTGTCCGCCTGGGACTGCTCGATCGGGTAACCGTCGGCCATCTCGATCGCCGGCCCCAGCACCTCGGCGAGGGAGAGCCGCCCGTACTCGGCGAGCATCACCATGAGGGCGCCGGGCGTTCCCGGTGTCGTCGCCGCCAGCGCGCCGTACTCGGGCGGGTACCGCATCCCGCGCTCCTGGAAGAACTCGACCGTGGCGCCGCTCGGTGCGACTCCGAGACCGTTGACCCCGATCACCTCGCGTGTCCGCGGATTCCAGATCAGCGCCTGCGTCTCACCGCCCCAGCCGAGGGTGTCCCACATGGTGCTGGTCGCGGCCAGCATCGCGCAGGTCGCATCGACGGCGTTGCCGCCGCGGGCGAAGGTCACCGCTCCGGCGGTGGCCGCCAGGGGCTTGCCGGTGATCGCCAGCCAGTGCCTGGCGTGCAGCACCGGCTTGGTGGTGCGCTGGGCAGCGAGCGGAGCGCCGAGCAGTGCGGCGAGCAGTAGGGCGCAGGCCGAGAGGACCAACACCGGCTCTGCTCGGGAGATCCGGCGCCGCCAGGCTCGGCCGTCTCGAGTGCTGGGAAGGCTCGGTGTGCAAAGACGCATGCGACGACTCCAGGGATCGGCTCCGCTGACAGAGCCGGAGGGCGTGGAGAGAGGAAGCGAGGAGGATCGGCGGGCATTGTGTCAGAGCACCATGCGGACCGGATCTTGCGGCGTCTCCCGTCTGCCGTCGACGCCAGGAGCGATCCGAGCTGGAACGACGAGCGAGATCACGAGCGGCACGAGCGGCACGAGTGACGATCCGAGGCTCGGCGTGGGTGCTGGTCGCCGACCGGAGCCGCCGCTTCGAGCCGTCGCCACCGTGCGACCCGGGGCGCCCACCGCCAGCGCCGATCGATGAACGGGAATCCACCGCCGACGGCAGCGTCGGTTAGGGTCTGCTCGCCCCGTAGCCCGGTCGGCTCGGCGGCCGCAGCTGGAGCGTCGATGAGCCAGACACCCGACAAGTCCGAGATCCGAGGGCCCCGAGGCGGCGCGGCGCCGGGGGGCGGAGCCGCCAGGCGGATCTGCGTCTTCTGCGGTTCGCGTTTCGGCCGCCTCCAGCAGTACCGGGATCAGGCAACGGCGGTGGGCGCTGCGATCGCGCGCCGCGGCTTCGGCGTCGTCTACGGCGGCGGGCACGTCGGACTCATGGGCACCGTCGCCGACGCCGCGCTGGCCGAAGGTGGCGAGGTCATCGGCGTGATCCCCCACGCGCTCGACTCGCGTGAGGTCAGCCACACCGGACTCAGCGAGCTGCACCTCGTCGACACGATGTTCGACCGCAAGAAGCTCATGGCCGAGCTCTCGGCCGGGTACGTGGTGCTGCCCGGCGGGATCGGTACCCTCGACGAGCTGTTCGAAGCGATGACCAACTCGCAGCTCGGCTTCGATCCGAAGCCGATCGGCCTGCTCAACGACCACGGGTACTACGACGATCTGGTGCGCTTCCTCGACCGTCTGACGCAGGAGGAGTTCCTCGCCCCCGAGCACCGAGCGCTGCTCTGGGTCGAGGACGATCCGGAAGAGCTCGTCGCGCGTGTCGTGGCCGCGATCGGCTGACCGCCCCGAACGCCTCGCGCGGCCGGCCGAGGAGCCGGTGTCGGCGGACCTCTGGCAAGATAGGCGCCCCATGAAGAACAACATCGGTCTGTTTCTCACCAAGCGCGCCCACCTGTCTCCGGATCAGGAGGGCTTCGTCGACCTCGACACCGGCCGCCGCTTCACCTACCGGCAGTGGAACGAGCGCTCCAACCGCACCGCCAACCTGTTGCTCGAGTCGGGTGTCTCCCGGGGCGATCGGGTCGCCCTGCTGATGATGAACTCGATCGAGTACATGGAGAGCTTCTTCGCCCTGGCCAAGATCGGCGCGGTCTGCGTGCCGCTCAACTGGCGCCTGACAGTCGACGAGCTCGCCTTCATCGTGCGCGATGCGGAGTGCTCGACGCTGCTCTTCGGCGGCGAGTTCGGTGACGCCGTGGCCAAGCTCGCAGCTCGAGGCGACGGCGAGAACGGCACCAGCGTGCAGCGTTGGATCCACGTCGGCGCCACCGCGGACGAGGCGCCACCCGACTTCGCGCAGTCGTACGTCTCGCTGCAGAAGGCCGCGTCGGCCGACGAGCCCGAGATCTCGGCCTGCGACGACGACCTCCTCTACATCATGTACACCTCCGGGACCACCGGACTGCCCAAGGGAGCGGTACACACCCACTCGACGGCGCTGTGGGGCCTGATCACCATCGCCGCCACCGCCGACTCGCGACCCTCCGACCGCTACCTGGTGGCGCTGCCGCTCTTCCACGTCGGCGCCCTGACCCCCTGCACCTCGATCGTGCATCTGGGCGCCACGGCCTTGGTCATGCGTCAGTTCGATCCCCGCCGCGCCTGGCAGGTGATCAGCGACGAGAAGATCACCACCGGTCTCAAGGTGCCGGCGATGCTCAACTTCATGCTGCAGGTCTACGATCCGTCGAAGATCGACCACTCCAGCCTGCGCTGGCTGCAGAGCGGCGCCGCCCCGGTGCCGGTGTCGCTGATCCACAAGTACGCCGAGCTCGGCATCGAGGTCCAGCAGGTCTACGGGCTGACCGAGACCTGCGGGCCGGCCTGCCTGATCTCGTCCGCCGACGCGATCGCCCGCGCCGGGTCCACCGGCAAGGCGTTCTTCCACACCGACGTGCGGGTGGTCGACGAGGACGGTAACGACTGCGAGCCGGGCGGCTACGGCGAAGTGGTGGTGCGCGGCGGGCACATCATGAAGGAGTACTGGAAGCGACCCGAAGCCACCCAGGAGTGCATCAGGGACGGCTGGTTCCACACCGGCGACGGCGCCAGCATGGACGCCGACGGCTTCGTCTACATCCAGGACCGGATCAAGGACATGTACATCTCCGGCGGCGAGAACGTCTACCCTGCCGAGGTCGAGAACGTGCTCGCGTCGCACCCCGACATCGTCGAGGCCGGCGTCATCGGCGTGCCGAGCGAGAAGTGGGGGGAATCGGGCGCCGCGGTGGTCGTGCGCAAGCGGGCCGACCTCAGTGAGGAAGAGGTGCTCGACTTCTGCCGCGACAAGCTGGCGCGCTACAAGCAGCCCAAGCTGGTGTACTTCACGGAACAGATCCCGCGCAATCCGTCGGGCAAGATCCTCAAACGGGTGCTGCGCGAGCAGTTCCCTGGCGCCGCCCCGGAGTAGGAAGCAGGCGCCGCGGCATAGGCTCCGACGCGCTTTCGGCCGCTCTGCGCCTTGGCGACCACGTCCGCGGTCTGCATTCGACCACCCTCGCGCCGAACGCCAGGGCACTGCCGCAACGCTGACGCAGCCCGCGGTGCCGGCCTCAGTCCAGCCGCTTGATCCGGATGTCGCGGAACCAGATCTCGTCGCCGTGGTCCTGCAGCGCGACGTGTCCGGTGCGGTTGAGGCCGTAGCCCGGCATGCTGCGGAACTTCGAGTCGGCGACCTTCTGCTTCCACTCGTCCGTCCAAAGCTCGTACTCGACGATCTTCTCGCCGTTGAGCCAGTGGGTGACTTTCGGGCCCTCGACCCGCAGCACCGCCTCGTTCCACTGCTCCGCCGGACGCACCACCTTGCTGCTCGGTGCGTCGAGGGCGTAGTTCGAGCCGGCCGACGTCAAGGGATTCTTGCCGTCCCGGTGGCGCTCGTCGTCGAGAACCTGCATCTCGGCGCCGGTGCTGTAGGTGGCCGGCTGGTCTTCGCTGACCCGGAAGAAGACGCCGCTGTTGCCGCCGGGCGAGACCTTCCACTGCAGACGCAGCTCGAAGTCCTCGTACTGCTCACGGGTGATCAGGTCGGCACGTCGGGCGTCTTCGCCCTCCGGCGGCGCGAAGTGCAGCACGTCCCCCTCGGCGCTCCAACCGTCCGGGATCTCCTCCATCTTGTAGCCGCGCCACGCCGAGAGGTCACCGCCCGAGAGCAGGCTGGTGAAGCCCTGGGCGTCCTCCGCGCCGGCAGCGGGAACGGCGGCGAGCAACAGCAGTGCCGAGAGGACGGTGGCGCCGAGGGCGACACCGGGGAGCGAAGGCAGGGGCGACCTTCGAGCACGAACTGACATCACGAGGACCTCCGGTAGAGCGAGGGAGCGAAGGCCCGGGCCCGACCGCGTGACGCCGCGTCGAGTCTCGGTCGCTCCGAGGGGTGGGTGCTGCGGGACGTTAGCATCGGCGCTCCAGTCCCTGAACGGAGTCGACCGATGAAGCCCACGTGCTCAGCCCGCAGATCGGCAGCCCAGCCTCTCAGCAGAAGAGCTCGGCCCGCTCGGCTCTCTGGACGGCGGCGATCCCCGGCCTGCCGTCACGACGTCAGATCGGTCCTGCTCGCCCTCGTCGCCACCGTCGCGCCATCGGCCGGCGGCCCCGCGGCCGCGGCGCCACCCTCGGATCCGACCGGGAGCGCGACCTGGGATCGCTTCCGAGGCCCCAACGGCAGCGGCGTCGCCCCACCGTCACGGAACGCCTACGCGACCACCTTCGAACCCGGGAGAGCGGCCTGGCGCACCGCGCTCCCCGCCGGCCATTCGTCACCGGTGGTCTCCGGGGACAGGGTCTTCCTCACCGCCTTCGCACCGGACACCGCCGCGGGCGCCGCCGCCGGAGCCGGAGAGCTCCTGACCCTGGCACTCGACCTCGAAAGTGGACGCGAGCTCTGGCGCCGCGTCGCTCCCCGTCCGCGCATCGAGGAGATCGACCGACGCAACGGTCCCGCCGCGGCCAGCCCCGCGGTCGACGCCGAGCGCGTCGTCGTGTTCTTCGGCGACTTCGGCCTGATCGCCTACGACCATGCCGGCGAGGAGCTGTGGCGAACCGCCCTGGGTCCCTTCTCGAATCTGTACGGCATGGGCGCCTCGCCGATCCTCCACCAGGGCCGCGTCTACATCGCGCTCGACCAGCACGGTGGCTCGCACCTGCTCTGCGTCGACGCGGCAGACGGTGAGGTGATCTGGCGCAGCGAGCGACCGACCGCCACCAGCGGCCACTCCACCCCGGTTCTGTGGCGCCCCGAGGGAGGTCGCCTGCAGCTGCTGGTCCCCGGCTCCTTCTTCCTCACCTCGTACGACACCGGCACCGGGGAGCGCCTCTGGTGGGTCCGCGGCCTCTCCTTCGAGATGAAGTCGACTCCGGTGCTCGGTGAGGGCCTGCTCTACGTCAACGGCTACGGATCGCAGTTCAACGAGGAGGGGCAGACGGTACGGGCGACTTCCTGGAGCGAGGCGCTCGCCGGCGACAGCGACGGCGACCGCCTGCTGAGCGCCGACGAGATGCCGGACGACTTCTCGCGCGACTGGTTCCCGTTCAACGACCTCTCACGCGACGGCGTGCTCGACGAGGGCGAGTGGACCTACTTCCGCAACGCCATGGAGACGCGCAACAACCTCATGGCGATCCGCCTGCCGGCTGCCGGGGCGCGTGGCGACCTCACCCGCGACCACGTCGCCTGGCAGTACTTCCGCAGCGTGCCGCAGCTCCCCTCGCCGGTGCTCGCCGGAGGGGTCCTGCTGATGGTCAACGACCGCGGTCTGGTGACCAGCTTCGCGGCGGCGAGCGGCGAGGTCCTGCAGCAGGGACGGATCGACGACTTCGTCGACTCCGTCTATGCGTCGCCGGTAGCCAGCCCGGCGGGGATCTACCTGGCGGGAAGGGCCGGAGAGGTCGTTCTGCTGCCGCGCGACGGCTCGCTCGAGCCGGTCGCTCGCGCCGACTTCGGCGAGACCATCGTCGCCACGCCGGCGCTGCACGACGGCGTGCTGCTGGTGCGGACCGACGCGGCGCTCTATGCCTTCCCCGGGGTCACGGCGAGTCGCTGAGGCCTGTCGCCGCGCAACCGGCGTCCGGAGGATCGGGTCGCCTCAGACGCGCAGGTTGCGCAGGTAGGCGATGCTCTTCTGCAGGCTGACCCAGGGATCGCCGCTGATGATGTCCTGTTCGACGAAGGAGTGGCGCACGCCGGCCTGCTCGGCCCGGGCGTAGATCTCGGTGAAAGGCACCGTGCCGCTGCCGACCTCGGTGAAGCCGCCGGTCGAGCGCTGCATGTCCTTGACGTGGAAGAGCTCGAAGCGCCCCGGGGCCTTGGCGAAGTAGGCGAAGGGGTCGGCCCCGGCCTTCTGGATCCAGTAGAGGTCGAGCTCCATCGCCATCAGCTCTGCCGGCACCCGCTCGAGCAGCAGGTCGAAGGGCACGACGCCGTCGGCGGCGACGAACTCGAAGTCGTGGTTGTGATACGCCAGCCGCAGACCGGCGGCGCGGCAGCGCTCACCGGCGCGGAGCAGGACGTCGACGTGGCGGTCGTACAGACGCAGCTCCCGCTGGTTCGGCAGCAGATAGGCCATCACCAGGTAGCGATGTCCGATCTCGAGGCACTCGTCGATGAGTCGATCGAGGTCGTTCTCGAGCGGTCCGATCAGGGTGTGTGCAGCCGGCGCGCTCAGGCCGTTGGCGTCGAGCATGCGGCGGACGGCGGCCGGAGAGTGGTCGTGGTAGCCGGCGAACTCGACCTCCCGGAACCCGAGCTCGGCGACCTTCGCCAGGGTCGCGGAGGAGTCTTTCGCCATCTGGGTGCGCAGCGTGTAGAGCTGCAGGCCGATGCGCTCGAGCCCGCGCGTCTGGCCGAACAGCGCTGGTGCGCCGACCGCGCCGGCAAACGCCGCAGCGCCGAGTCCCAACACCGATCTGCGATCCCAGAGTCTCCTGTCGCTGCTCACTTGGCTCTCTCTCCCGGCTCTCCGCCGCAATGCATCCCGAGGCGCCGACGACGGGCTCAGCCGATGCCCTCGTAGGGGACGTCGGGGAGATAGCGTCCCGGCACCACCCGGTAACCACGCTCCTGGCGCATCCCTTCCTCGGAGGTGTAGTACCCCCACACGGTCATCCACTTGACCAGATCGAAGAGGTGTTGGCCGGCCAGGCTCGTCGGTGCGGTGCGCACAGAACCCCCGCCGCGCTGCTCGAGCGCCTCGCTCTCTGCCATGGCGACCACTTCGCGACGTCCGTCCTCGTCGAGCTCGGCGAAGGCGACGCCCCGCTCCTCCTCGATCCTTCGCTCGAAACCGTCGAGCCGTGCGAGGAAGTCGGCGCGGGCATCGTCGGGGAACCAGTCGGCGACCAGCAGATCGATGAACTCGACGACTCCGGCCTGCGACGCCGACGGCGTGTCGGTCTCCGGCAGGATGGTGTCGGCGAGGGCCGCCAGGGTCGCACGTTGCGCTCCGCCGAACACCTTCCAACGGTCGACAGAGCGCCGCGCCGAGACCTGAGCCCGGGCGTGCACGCGGTGCCCGATCGCCAGCAGCTCGTGTCCCGGCAGCCCGAGCACCGGGGCCGCTCCAGCGAGCAGGACGAGCAGCCGGCGCCGGGTCGGCGACGTCTCGCCGACCTCGAGCTCGTCGTGGCTCATCGCCCCGGAGCCTTCGCCGTCGATGCTGCAGTCTTCGGAGCTCATCGCACGATCGGGCGCATGCGCAGGGTCTTGCCGCTGCCGCGCCTGCGCTTCTGACGGTACATCTCGGCATCGGCCCGCTGCAGGACGGTCTTCAGCGACTCGCCGGGTCGCCGGTAGGCGCGACCGACGCTGAACGGACACGGGCTCTCCTCCTTGGCGACGCGTTCGAGCCGGTCCGCCGCAAGGTGCAGCTCCTCTTCGGTCTTGACCTCCATGAAGAGAGCGAACTCGTCGCCGCCGAGCCGCACCAGGTTGTCGTCGGCGCGCCCCTGCCGACGCACGAAGTGGGCGACTCCCTGCAGCACACGGTCTCCCTCGTCGTGCCCGAAGCGATCGTTGACGGTCTTGAAGTCGTCGAGGTCGAGGAGCAGACATCCCCAGGTCGCGGTGGGACGCTCGAGCTGCTCCTCGAGCCGCTGCAGGAAGCGGCGGTTGTAGGCACCGGTCAGCGGATCGCGCACCGAGAGCTCGGCGAGCTCCTCCTGCGACCTGGCGGCGCGATGCACCGCGGACTCCAGCTCACGGGCGCGGGCCTGCTGCTGCAGCCAGAACGCGGTGATCCGCGTCAGGCTCCGGGCGCGCCGCACCTGCAGCACGATGCCGATCGCCGTCGCGACCAGCAGCGCCGGACCGAGCGCGGCCCACTCATCGGGCCCGAAGGTGGTCCTGGCGATCGTCAACCAGCCGACGATGGAGGCGGCGACGAAGACCGAATACCAGCGGGGGGACACGAACAGCAGCACCGCGGTCACCTGGGCCAGGACGTGGTGCAGGGAGGCCTGCATCGAGCGCTCCACCGCGAAGTGCAGAAGCAGCGCTGCCAGGGCCACGAGCGCCACCAGCATCGCGACCGCGTGCGCGGCGCCGGGCCTGATCTCGACCCGACGCAGCACGACGCCCGCGATCACCAGCGCCAGGCCGACCGACAGCAGCATCGCCGCCGCAGACTGGCTCACCGGATCCGCGGCGATGGCGACGCCGCCCTGGATCGTCAGCAGCAGGCCGAGGAAGAGGGAGCCGACCGGGACCTCGCGCGCCGCGACCGCGCGCATCGCCCGCCGCAGGTCTTCGCCGGCCGGCGCGGCCTCTTCGTCGGCCTGCGATCTTCCCGCCATCCCGGCGGAGTCGGCTTCGGCGGGCTCCGCGGTCGGGAACTGGAGGGGTTGGTCGTCGTTCATGGGAGGTCCGAGAGAGGCCGACGGTCGGGCTGCCGACGCAGCGGGCTGCTGGGATCCGAAGGGCGCCGCCGAGGGCCGGCGGATCGGCCCTCCGCGCCAAGCTCGTCTCGGCCATCCGCCGGGGCCGCCGGGCCCTCGGCCGACCGCGCGAGTCACCGGAGCGCAGGAGGCGCCGTCCTCTGGCGGGGTCCGTGACCGTCGGACCTCTGGCTCTCCCCCTCCACCGGATCGACCGATGGTACCAGAGCGCCCGGGCTGCCGGGAGAGCGGCAGAGCCGGCCACAGCCCGAACCACCGGAGCGATCGGGGCGATCAGAGCGGTGCGGCAATCAAGGCGCTCGGCGCGATCAGAGCGACCGCAGCCGCGCGAGGATCTCGCCGCGGTGCTCCTCCGCAGCCCAGTCGATGGCGCTCGAGGTGCGATCGACCAGACCGCCGAACCGCTCGGCGAACCGGTCGGGGATCTCTTCGGGGGCACCGACGAGGGCGAACTCGGAGAGCACGTCGTCGTCGATCTGGCGTCCCATCTCGTCCCACAGGCCTCGCTTCGACATGGCGTTGAGCTCGTCCTGCAGCTCGCCCCATCCGTGCAGCTCCAGCACCGGGCGGTAGGCCGGTGTCGAGCCGTAGAAGGCGATCTGTTTGCACACCGCGGTGCGCCGTCGCTGCATCTCCCGCTCGTCGCTTCCCGAGACGACGAAGCCCGGATAGACGACCTCGAAGCTGTCGCGTGCGCGACCGGCACGCTCCAGCCCGCGCTCGACCGCCGGCAGCGTCACCTCACGCAGGTAGCGCGAGGTGGCGAAGGCATGGGCGATGAGGCCGTCGGCGACCTCACCGGCGGTTTCGCACATCAGCGGTCCGACCGCCGCCAACCAGACCCGCGGCGCGCCGTGCTCGACGTCCTGTGGCGTGAACATCGGAGTCATCAGCCGGTGGGTGTAGAACTCACCGCGGAAGTCCAGCCCCTGACCCGCGTTCTCGTACCAGCACTCCCAGATCGCGCGCAAAGCCAGGATGTACTCGCGCATCCGGGCGGCCGGCTTCGACCACGGCATCGAGAAGCGCTTGGTGATGTGCGGCTTGATCTGCGAGCCGAGGCCGAGCACCAGCCGGCCGCGGGAGAACGACTGGAGGTCGTGCGCCTGCGCCGCGACGGTCATCGGGCTGCGCGCGAAGGCGACCAGGATCGAGGTCACCAGCTCGACGCGTTCGGTGTGCTCGGCGGCCAGCAGGAGCGGGAAGAGCGGATCGTGGGACGTCTCGGCAGCGAGCAGACCGTCGAACCCGATCCCCTCGAGGCGCGGTGCCTCCCGAGGCACGTCTCCCAGGGCGCAGACCAGTCCCGCATCGACCTTCACACAGACCTCCTCTCAGCGATTCGGCAGCGTAGCAGGGACACCGAGGCGGGTGCGCAACCGGGCCGCACACGTGGCCTGACGGTCATTCCCCCACCCCGAACCCTGGCCAGATCAGGCCGCCACGTCTCCGGCAGCCGGCTGCCGGCCCCGGCGGCGGGCGGCGCCGAGCCCCGACAGCGCGGCGCGGCCCATGGCGGCGCGGGCGTCCTCGAAGAAGGTGTAGAAGACCGGCACCACGAGCAGGGTCAGCAGGCTCGAGGTGACCATGCCGCCGATCAGGGTCAAGCCGAAGCTCTTGTAGCTCAGGCCCATCTGCATCGGCTCTCCGAGGGTCAGCGGCACCATGCCGCAGATCGTGGTCAGCGCGGTCATCAGGATCGGTCGAAAACGGCGCTGGGTGGCGAGCAGCAGCGCCTCGTCGCGCTCGTGCCCGCGCTCGCGCAACCGGCGCACGTAGTCGAGCAGCACGATGCCGTTGTTCACCACGACGCCGATCAGGATCACCACTCCGACCAGGCCGAGGAAGTCCATGTCGCGGCCGGCGAGGATGTGCGCCCACGACACTCCGAGGTTGGCCAGCGGAATGGTCACCAGGATCGACAGCGGCAGCACGAAGCTCTCGAAGAGGAAACCCATCAGCAGGTAGACGAAGACGATCGACAGCAGCGCGGCGAACTGCAGGTTGCGCGCCTCGTCGGACTGGGCGCCTCGCGCCGCGCGCGGAGCCAGCGAGACGCCCTCGGGCAGGTCGATGCGGGCCAGCCGCTCGTAGATCGCGGCGCGCGCCTCCTCCTCTTCGTCCTCGGCCAGCTCGAGGGTGATGGCGCGACTGGTCTGCTTGTTGTGACGGAAGATCGTGCTCGCGGTCGGCAGGGTGCGCACGTCGACCAGGCTGCCCAGAGCGACCTCCTCACCCGAGCCGGTCGGCACCGAGAAGTCGGCGAGCTGCGACAGGTCGTCGCGGTCCTGTTCCTCGAAGCGCAGGCGCACGGGGATGTCGCGGCCGCCGAGGTAGACACGCGGCAGCGTCTGACCGCGCAGGGCGTAGCCGACGACGCCCGCCAGGACGCGGGGATCGACTCCCTGACGCTGGGTGAGGTCGCGATCGAGCTGCAGCGCCACCTCGTTGGGGGCGCGCTCCTCGTCGCGTTTGAGGGCGAACACGCCGGGCACTTCGCGCAGGATCTGCTTGAGATCGTCGACCACCCGGCCCAGCTGCTCGGCGTCGTCGCCGAAGACCCGTACGGTCTCGGTGGCGAGGTCCTGCTCCTGCTCGGCCTGGGAGGCCATGCCGGTGTGGAACTCGGTACCGGGGAGCTCGGGGAGCTCTGCGAGCAGCCGGTCGGTGACCTCGCGCGCCGACAGCTTGATCTCGCGCTCGGTCGCCAGACCCGCCTGGATCTGCCCCCACTCCCGGCGGTGGACGAGGATGTAGAACTCGATGCCGAGCTCCTCGCTGACCCTCTCGACCCGCTGCTCGGCGGCGCGGAACCAGGCCTCGGTCTCCTCGAACGAGACGTTGTCCGGCATCTCCACCTCGATCTGCAGGAACGCCATGTCGTCCTCCGACATCGGCACCACCTCGACCCTTCCGCGCGCCACGAACTGGGTCAGCGCGAACGCCGCGACGAGCGCCAGCACGAGGTCGAAGCGCCGGGTCAGGAAGTAGCCGAGGGCGACGCCATAGGCGCGGTTGAGCCTGCCGAAGGTGCGCTCGTAGAAACGTTCGAGTGCGGGATCCATGCGGCGGCGCATCGCAGTCAGCGCATTGACCCTCCGCGTCTCGGTGCCGCGCTTGGGCAACGACAGGAAGACGCCGAGGGGCACGATCACCAGCGCAACGAAGAGCGAGGCCGCGAGGCTGACCGAGATCGGGATGGCGAGGCGCAGCAGGAAGAACTGTCCCTGCCCCTCGACCAACGCCACCGGCAGGAAGACGATGATCGTCGTCAGCGTGGCGGTGGTGATCGCCAGGGCGATCTCCCCGGCGCCTCGGATCGCCGCCTCGCGACGGCCCAGGCCCTCCTCGCGGAACAGCCGGTGGATGTTCTCCGCCACCACCACCGAGTTGTCGACCAGCAGACCGATCGAGATCATCAGACCCAGCAACGAGAGGATGTTGAGGCTCTCGCCGGCGAAGTACATCACCACCAGCGCCACCACCATCGACAGCGGGATCGACAGGGCCACGATCAGGCTCAGGCGGAAGCGACGGAGGAAGAAGAAGAGCACCAGCATCGCGAACATCGCGCCGATGCGGCCGCTGTCGAGCAGGGTCGACAGCGACTCGCGGATCAGGCTGCCCTGATCCATGATCACGTCCATCTCGATCGAGCGCAGCCGTGGGTTGGTCGCCAGCCGCTCGTCGAGCAGGCGATCGACCCGGGTCGCCACCTCGAGGGTGTTCGCCTGCCCCTCCTTGGCCACCGCCAGCGCATACGCCGGCCTGCTGTTCACCCGCACCCGGTAGTCCTTCTCCGGCTCGTCGTAGCGGATCGACGCGATATCGGCCAGCTTGACCGTCGGCGTCACCTGGAACTCACGCAGGGAGTCGGGGCGCTCGAAGCGCGCCACGGAGCGCAGCAGCAGCTTGCGGTCGCCGGCGCGCACGTTGCCGCTGGCGAGGGAGAAGTTGTCGCGCGCCAGGTCCTGGGCGATGGCGTAGATGTTCAGCCCCGCCGCCTCGACCCGCTCGCGATCGAGCTCGATCAGGATCTCCTTCTCCTCGAGGCCGTTGACGGTGACGCTGGCCACCCCCTCGAGGCGCTCGATCTGCAGCTTGATCTCGTTCTCGATCAGGTCGTAGACGTCGGTGGTGCCCTCCTCCACCGCCAGACCGACCATCGCCACCGGCATGCTGGTGTCGTCGTCCTTGAAGATGAACACCTGCTCGAGGTCGTCCGGCATCTCCAGACGGGCCCGCTCGATCCGATCGCGGACCTCGCGGTAGGCGACGTCCATGTCGGTGCCGTGCTTGAAGGTCATGAAGATCTGGCCGTAGCCGTTGCGGGCGAACGAATAGATGTTGCTCAGCCCGCCGGCCGTCGCCAGCTCCTCCTCGAGCGGCAACACCACCTTGTCGAGCACCTCCTGCGGCGGAGCGTCCTGCCACGGGGCCGCAACGCGCAGGAACGACTCGCTGTAGCCACTCGGGATCAGCTCGAGGGGAATCGAGACGGTCGCGACGACGCCGAGCACCAGGAGCGTCGCCACCAGCACCACCACCGAGATGCGGCGGTCGAGCGAGAAGCGTGGCAGCGCCTCCTCGTAGCGCCGGGTGCGCTGCTCCGAGATCCCGCCTCCCGGCGAAGTGCCGGGACGATCGCCGCTCAAGAGCCCGACTCCGGCTGCAGCGTCAAGCCGTCACCCTCGTCGCGACGGGCGACGCCCGGGCTCGGCTCCGCGGCCTCGCCGGAGTTCGCCCGGCCGAGCAGCCGCTGCAGGGCACGATCGAAGAGCGCGTAGACCACTGGCACGACGATCAGCGTCAGCACGGTCGAGCTGACCAGGCCGCCGATCACGGCCAGCGCCATCGGAGTGCGGATCTCGGCTCCCTGACCGAGCCCCAGCGCCATCGGCAGCAGGCCCAGGGTGGTCGTCGCGGTGGTCATCAGGATCGGCCGCAGCCGCACCGTGCCCGCGGTGACGACGGCATCCACGAGCTCGAGACCACGACGCCGCAGCGTGTTGATGTAGTCGACCAGGACGATCGCGTTGTTCACCACGATGCCGGCGAGCAGGATCATGCCGAGGAAGACGACGATCGACAGGTTGACGTCGAGCAGGAAGAGCGTCGCCACCGTGCCGAAGAAGGCGAGCGGGATCGACACCATGATGACCAGCGGATGCACCAGCGACTCGAACTGCGCCGCCATGATCACGTAGACCAGGAACACCGACAGCCCGAGCGCCAGCCACAGCGAACGCTGACTGCGCTCCCACTCCCGACTCTGACCGCTGACCACGAAGGTGGTGTCCGACGGCCACTCGACGTCGCGGTCGAGCACCGCCTCGATGCGATCGACGGCGGTGCCGAGCGATGCCTCACCGAGGTTGGCGCGGACCAGAGCCACCCGCCGCGAGTCGACGCGCCGGATCTCCGACGGGCCCTCCCCCAGCCGCACGTCGGCGACGGCGTCGAGCACGATGGGACGCTCCCCTCCCGGGTTGACCACCAGCTCGCGCAGATCGGCTACCGAGGCGCGGTCCTCCTCCGCCAGGCGCACGATGATCGGCACCCGACGGTCGCGCAGGTTGTAGAGCGTCGCCTCCTCACCCTTCACCTGGTTGCGCACCAGCGCGGCGACGTCGGCGATGTTGAGCCCGTAACGGGACAGCAGCTCGCGGTCGTAGGCGATCTGGATCTCGGGAGCGCCGCTGCGCATGGTGCTCTCGACATCGGCGAGCTCGGGCAGGCGCTGCAGGCGATCCTCGACCTCCAGGGCCAGCTGGCGGAGCTCGACGAGATCCTCACCGTGCACCTCGACCTCGATCGGGGTCTTGAAGCTGAACAGCACCGGACGGGTCACCCGCGCCGTGGTGTCGGGGAGGCTGGCGAAACGGCGGCGCAGCCGCTCGACCAACTCGTCCTCGCGCTGTGGCGCCATCGGCTCGAGCAGGATCTTGAAGCGCGCGGTGTGCTCGCCCTCGTCCGAGCGCTGCGCGTTGGTGACGTCGTAGCCGTAGGTCACCAGCACCGATTCGATCGAACCCTGCTCCTCGAGCAGCACCTCCTCCAGCGGTGACAGCAGACGCTCGGTCTCCTCGAGGGGCGTGCCGACCGGCAGCGCCACCTCGAGGGTGAACTCGCCCTGTCGGACCTCCGGCAGCAGCTCGGTCTCGAGGCGGGTCAGCATCCACACCGAGAGCAGCAGCACCAGGCCGACGCCGAGCAGCACCAGCGCCGGCGTGGCGAGCGCGCCGCGCAGCGCCGGACGGTAGCCGCGCTGGAGCGCGTCGAGCCCGCGCTCGGTGACCGCCAGAAGGGGTCTCGTGGTGATCCGGAACAGCGCCACCGCCGGCGGAGCGAGGAATCGCGACACCAGCCACACCAGCAGGATCACCACTCCCACCACCAGCTTGCCGAGCGCCTCGAAGAGACCGCCGACGAACAGTCGGACCACGAGGACCAGGGCCAGCACTGGCAGCAGCAGTCGCCGCGCACCGGTCGCTGCGCGCGCCGCTCCCCAGTCGTCGCGGGCCTGGCGCCACGAGTTCCAGTGCCGCAGACGCTGCAGCGCGTCGCCGGTGCCCTCGAAGGACCAGCCCCGACGCGAAGCCAGCATCGGCACGAAACCGAGCGCCACCACCATCGAGGCCAGCAGCGAGATGACCACTGCCAGGCCGAGATCGCCGAACGCCTGACCGGCGATGCCCTCGACGAACACCATCGGGAAGAAGACCGCGATCGAGGTGAGGATCGAGGCGACCACGGCCGAGCGCACCTCGAGAGTGCCGCGAACCGCCGCCGCCCGCCGACCGTCACCCTCCTCGCGACAGCGGAAGATCGACTCCAGAACGACGATCGAGGAGTCCACCAGCATGCCGATCCCGAGCGCCAGTCCGCCCAGCGACATGATGTTCATCGACACGTCGAGCAGGCTGAGCGGCGCGAAGGTGATCAGCAACGAGATCGGTATCGCGACCGCGACGACCAGGGTGCTCACCAGGTTGCGCAGGAAGAGGAAGAGCACCACCACCGCCAGCACGCCGCCGAGTATCGCGGTGTTGCGCACCTCGGAGATCGATCCTTCGATGAACAGCGACCGATCGGCGACGACGCCGAGCGCCGCGCCCTCCGACTCGTACAGCTGCTGCGCCAGGCCGCCCGGGGGCCGCGTGCCGGCTCCACGACGGCTTCCTTCTCCGCCGACCTCCTTCGAGCCGACCAGGCGCCGCTGGGCGGCATCGCGGTCGATCTCGCCGACCGCCTCGCGTACCCTCTTGGCCAACGCGACCATGTTGGCGTCGGCCTCCTTGTAGACGTCGAGCTGAACGCTCTCGACACCTTCGGAGCGGGTGAGGATCTCCCGGTCGCGATGACCGCGCTCGACGACACCGAGGTCCTCGACCCGCACGTCGCGGCCGTCGATCCGCTGCACCACGGTGCGGCGAATCTGGTCCAGATCGGTGAACTCGTTGACGGTGCGCACCATGAACTCGGTGCGACCCTCCTTGAGGGTGCCGCCGGCGAGATTGATGTTCTCCTGCGCCAACCGGTCGATCACCCGCGAAGGCGAGATACGGGTGCGCTCGAGCGCCTCTTCGTCGAGGCGCACGTGGATCTCCTCCTCGAGGCCGCCGCGCACCCGCACCGCCGCGACGCCCGAGATCGGTTCGAGCGCGCGCTTGACCTGGAGCTCCGCCAGCCGTCGCAGGCGGGTCAGCCCGGCTTCGCCGGAGAAGCTCTCGTCCTCGCCGGCGAGGCTGAGCTCGAGCACCGGATCGAGCGACGGGTCGAAGCGGAGCAGCAGGGGCCGCTCGGCCTGGTCCGGCAGGAAGACGAGGTCGAGCTTCTCGAGGGTGTCCTGCACCGCGTCGGACATCTCGGTGTCCCAGGAGAACTCGAGCACCACGTCGGAGACGCCGGCGCGCGAGACGCTGCTCATGCGGCGCAGACCGCCGACGACGCCGAGGGCCTCCTCGATGCGCCGGCTGATGTCGTTCTCGACCTCCTCCGGCGCCGCGCCGGGGTACTCGGTGCGCACCGTCAGGGTCGGGTAGCTGAGCTCCGGCATCAGGGTGACCGGCAGCCGCTGGTAGGAGAGCGCGCCGAACACCACCAGGGCGAGGAACAGCATCAGCACCGCCACCGGTCGGTCGGTGACGAAAGTGCGCCGATCCCCCTGCGCGAAAGCCTCGGGGGCCGCTTCGTCCGACGAGAGCCCCGACGAGGATGCCGCCTCGGATCCGCCGCTCTCTCCGTCGCCCGCTCCGAGCGCCGGGTCCCCGCCGGAGGCGCCCGACACATCGTCGTCCTTCCGGTGCGAAGACCCGGGTGGCGTCTGCTGGCTCATCTGTTCAGCCCCTGTCGTGGCGAGATCGTCGGGCGCTCGTGTTCCCGGGCTCTCGGTGCGCACCGTCGACCGGTCCCAGCCTCGTGCCGACGCCGCCTCGGCGGTGCGCCCGCGGCACCCTGCCCGTTGCGGACGACCGCCGGATCATCTGTCGAAGGTCGAGAGTGCCTCGTCGAGGTCGAGCAACCGCACCGCGACTCCTGGCTTGAGCCCGGCCTGGCCGGCGACGACCACCAGATCGCCGACTGCGAGGCCGTCTTCGACCTCGATCCAGTCGCGGTCCTCGATCACCGGCTCCACCCGGACGCGCTCTACGCTCTGGCCGCCGCCGTCCGCCGCGGAGGCTTCCGCGGCGCCGGCCTCGGAGACCTCGGCGACGGCACCCGCCCGCGGCACGACCCGGTAGACGAAGCTCTGGTCCTGATCCAGCACCAGGGCGCGCTTGGGCACCCGCAGCGCGTTCTCGTCGCGCTCGGCGACCAGCGCCACCTCGACGAACATGCCGGGCAGCAGCTGCGAACGATCGCCGATCGACAGAGTCACCTTGACCGTGCCGCTCTGGGAGTCGACGGTCGGCGCGATGCGCAGGATGCTCGCCGGGCGGGCCTCGCCACCGAGGGCCGGAACGGCGAGCCGCGCCTCCTGACCCACCGCGAGGCGGTCGAGCTCCTTCTCTGGCACGTAGATCCGGGCCACGATCGACGAGAAGTCGACGATGTCGAAGAGGTGCTGGTTGCTGCGCACGTAATCGCCGAGGCCGACCAGGCGTTTCGTGACGACGCCCGAGATCGGCGCCCGTACCGTCGCGAAACCGAGCTCACGCAGCGCGTCCTCACGGGCGATCTGCAGCTGCTCCAACTCGTAGGTCGCGTCGTTGAACGCCTGCTCGCTGATCAGCTCCTGTCCGTAGAGTCGCTGTTGGCGGGCGAACTCGCGCTCGGCCTTCGCCAGCTGGCTGTCGATCCGGGCCAGGGCGCTCTCCTGCTCGTCGTCCTGCAGTCGGACGAGAACGTCGCCCTTGCTGACTCGCCGACCCTCTTCGACCAGCAGCTCGGTGACCCGACGCTCCGCCTCCGAGTAGACGCCGATCGAGCTCTCCGCCTCGAGGTTCGTCGAGTAACGCAGCACCGACTCGATCGGACCGCGAGCGAGGGGAATCGCCGCCACCGGCACCAGCTCGGACTCGGGAGACGCCGCCTCCTCCTGATCGGCCGGCCGACGGGCCGTATCGCCACTCGCCGCGCCGCCGCATCCGCTGAGCAGCGCGGTCGACAGGCCGACGGCGAGCGCCGCCAGCAGAACGCGCCCGCCCGCCAGCAACGCAGCGCCGGGCTCCTCTTCCCAGGATCTACCGAGGGATCGACCGAGGGATCGACCGGGGGATCCGAGGTGCCTGAGCGACCTGAGGGATCCCAGTGGGTTCTTCGCTGCTTCGAGTTCGGTCACGTCGACTCCTGGATCTGCGCTCGTTGGCGCCCTGGCTGCTTCTCCGGCCTCGCGCCGGGTCCGCCGTTCCACGGGCCCGGGTCGCACGACACTACGTTGACGAAGCCCGGGTGTTCCGATGTTCCGGTGTTCCGGTGTTCCGGCCCGCGGCCGTGTAGGCCGCTGGCTCGGGCCGCCCTGGTTCTCGCTCCCCCGGCGCTCCAGGGCTCCGGGAACCGTGCAATCGCCCGGTGCGGGCTCCGACCGGGTCGGTGAGCGCACGCTCACTGCGCTCACCACGAGTACGCTGCCGCAGGGCACATATTTCGCGCGGCGCCGCGCAGGGCACCAGCGCTACGGACGCTCGGGAGCTCGAGAGCTTGATCGAGGCGCCGCCGCCTCACCGCGACCCCCGTCTTCCTGCGCTTTCCTCGCGCTCGCTAACGCGCGGAACGGGGACGCCTGCGCCCGGCGGCACCGCCGTGGACCGACCCGGGAGACCCGTCGGTCGCCCGAGCCGCCGGGATCACCAGCCACCGACCGGTGGAGTCGGTGGGCGGGCCCCCCCGGGCGCCAGGAGGCCGCGTGCCTCGGGCGGCCGGAGGCGGCGACGGGCGCTACTTCTGGTACTTGCGCCGGAACTTCTCGATCCGACCCGCAGTGTCGACGTAGTGCTGCTTGCCGGTGAAGAAGGGATGCGAGGCCGACGAGATCTCGAGGCGGATCTCGTAGTGCTCGACGCCGTCGATCGTTCGCGTCGTGTCACTGGTCTGGGTGGAGCGCGAGACGAACTCGTGCTCGGCGCTCGCGTCGACGTAGACGACCGGGTGCAGCTCCGGATGGATATCGCTCTTCATGACCTTGCTACTCCTCAGGGGATCCTGGCTCTCTTGGTCTCGGGCGGTACGCCGAGACGGCGCTCGGTGGCGTCGGATGACGCGTCGTCTTCGCGCGGACTTCGGTAGCGAGCCTCGGCGGCCCTCTCGACTCGTCGAGAAACCACCCGTGGCTCTGCCGCGCGGGCGCGAGCACAAGCCTCTGAACACTAGCACAGCCGGGAATCGCGGGCGAGGCCCCCAGCGCCCCTGCAACAAGCCGCGCCTCGCCTGCGTCTGAGGCGCGCAGACGAGATACCCGACGAGCCCGCCCGCAACGCCTGCTTCTCACCGAGGCGTCTGAGGGGCCGTGGCTCGCGACGCCCCCTCGAGCCCCACGGGAACCGAGTGGGCGTGAGACCCGCAGCCAGGAGCCGTCCGAAGCACCATGAGACCCTGCCCCAGCCCCCAGCCGACCCCGACATCGCGCCGAGCTCAGCCGGCCCAGGGCGGCCCGTCACCGCACCTCACCGCCGCTGTCTCTTTCCTTCTCTGCGCCGCGCTGGCGACCACCACCGCCCTGGCCCAGGGCAGCGCCCACGACTACGAGACCCCGGCGCAACCTCCCCTGCCGGCCGAGTTCCTCGACAAGCTCGAGTTCGAGTCGCTGAACTTCTCCCGCGGCGGACGCTCGACCGCGGTGGCCGGGGTCCGCGGCAATCCCCTGGTCTACTACTTCGGCGCCAGCGGCGGCGGCGTCTGGAAGACGACCGACGCCGGGATCAACTGGCGCAACGTGAGTGACGACTACTTCGGCGTCGGCTCGATCGGCGCGCTCGCGGTCGCCGAATCGGACCCCAACGTGGTCTACGCGGGCACCGGCTCGGCGTGCCCACGCGGCAACATCTCGAACGGCGACGGTATCTACCGTTCGACCGACGCCGGCGAGAGCTGGCAGCGCGTCGGGCTCGAGAGCGCCGGCCAGATCGGTCGCGTGCGGGTGCACCCGCGCGATCCCGACGTCGCCTGGGTGGCGGCTCTCGGCAACATCTTCGGCCCCAACGAAGAGCGCGGGATCTACCGCACCCGCGACGGCGGTGCGAACTGGGAGAAGGTCCTCTTCGTCAGCGACCGCACCGGCTTCGTCGACCTGGCGCTGGACGCCACCAACCCGCGCGTGCTCTACGCCGCCGCCTGGCGGTCCGAGCGCAAGCCGTGGACGCTCGTCTCGGGGAGTGAGGACGGCGGGATCTGGAAGACCACCGACGGAGGCGACAACTGGACCAAGCTCGCTGGCGGGCTGCCGGAGGGCCTCGTCGGCCGCATCGGTGTGGCGGTGTCGCCGGTGCAGCCCGAGCGCGTCTGGGCACTGGTCGAGGCCGAGGGCGAGAAGGGCGGCCTCTACCGCTCCGACGATGCCGGCGACTCCTGGCGCAAGATCAACGACGACTCCAACCTGCGCCAGCGTCCCTGGTACTACACCCACATCTACGCCGACACCCGCGATCCCAACACCGTCTACGGCTTGAACGTCGGCCTCTACCGCTCGATCGACGGCGGCAAGACCTTCGCCGAGACGATCGAGGTGCCGCACGGCGACAACCACGACCTGTGGATCAACCCCGACGACCCGGCCAACATGATCAACGCCAACGACGGCGGCGCCAACGTCTCCTTCGACGGCGGCGCCTCGTGGTCGTGGCAGATGAACCAGCCGACCGGCGAGTTCTACCGCGTCTTCGTCGACCAGCAGTGGCCGTACCGGGTCTACGGCCCGCAGCAGGACAACAGCACCATCTCGATCCCCAGCCACGGACGGGTGGCGTGGAACCGCGAGCCACCCGACTGGTACTCGGTCGGCGGCTGCGAGAGCGGTCACATCGCGGTCGATCCACGCAACCCCGACGTGGTGTACGCCGGTTGCTACGGCGGCAGCATCTCGCGCATCGATCGTGGCACCGGCGAGAGCCGCGAGATCATCGCCTATCCCCAGCTGCAGCTCGGGCAGGCGGCCCGCGACCTCAAGTACCGCTTCCAGTGGAACGCGCCGATCCGGCTCTCACCGCACGACGCCAGCATCCTCTACCACACCTCCCAGGTGGTGCACCGCTCGACCGACGAGGGGCAGACCTGGGCCGAGATCTCGCCGGACCTGACCACCGACGACATCGAGCAGCAGGACTTCGCCGGCGGACCGATCTCCCGCGACAGCACCGGAGTCGAGGTCTACAACACCATCTTCGCCTTCGAGGAGTCGCCGCACCGCAAGGGCGAGCTCTGGGCCGGCACCGATGACGGTCGGCTGCACGTCTCGCGCGACGACGGCGGCTCCTGGCAGGAGGTCACTCCGTCGCAGCTGCCGACCGGTGCGACGATCAACAACGTCGACATCTCGGCGCACGACCCGGACCGCATCTTCTTCGCGGCGTACCGCTACCGCGAGAACGACTTCCGGCCTCTGGTCTACCGCAGCAACGACGGCGGCAAGAGCTGGTCGCTGCTCACCGACGGCAGCAACGGCATCCCCGCCACCCACTTCACCCGCGTGGTGCGCGAGGATCCCGAGAGGCGGGGGCTGCTCTACGTGGGCACCGAGTTCGGGCTCTACGTTTCGATCGACGACGGCGCCCGCTGGCAGCGCTGGGAGAGCGAGCTGCCCGTGAGCCCGGTGACCGACATGGTGGTGCACCGCGGCGACCTGGTGATCTCGACCCAGGGTCGAGGCTTCTGGATCCGGCGCGACCTCTCACCGCTGCGTCAGGCCAGCGCCGCGCTGCTGGGAGCGGAGCTCGAGCTGCTCGAGCCACCGGTCGCCTACCGCGGCGGCCTCAACACGGCCAACCTGCACTTCTGGGTGACAGAGGTGCCGGAGCAGCCGGTCGAGCTGGCGATCCTGTCTGGCGACGAGGTGCTGCGCAGCTTCGAGTGGAAGCCGGGCGAGAAGGGCAAGGCCGCAGGCGACTCCGGGATGCCGGCTTTCCTGCGCCGCTTCCTCGGTGCCGAGCTGAAGGTCGAGAAGGGCCTCAACGCCTTCTCGTGGAACCTCCGCCACGAGGGTCCGGAGGCGCCCAAGGGAGTGATCCACTGGGGTTTCACCCCAGGAGTCGCAGTGCCTCCCGGCGAGTACACGGTGCGCCTCACCTCGGGTGAATGGTCGCAGAGCCGGGCTCTGCGGGTCCAGCCGTGGCCCGCGCTCGACACCACACCGGAGCAGTACCGCGAGCAGTACGAGCTCGGCCGCCAGATCGAGGAGCGCCTCGACCGCGTGTTCGCGGCGATCGAGCGCATCCGCGAGCTCGAGGGGCAGATCGACGACGTCGAGGCCCGCCTCGCCAAACGCAAGCTCGACGACGAGCAGATGGCGCCGATCACCGAGCTCGCCAAGCAGATCGAGGAGGGGCTCGAGGGAGTCGAGACCCAGCTCACCCAGGTGAAGAGCAAATCACGGCAGGACCCGCTGAACTTCCCGCCGATGCTGGACAACCAGCTCGTCGAGCTCTACACCTACGTGGTGGCTGCCGACGATCGTCCGCCAGCCGGGGCCCGAGACCGTCTGCGCGACCTCGACCCCGAGCTCGAGCGGCTCCTCGCCGAGCTCGACGAGGTGCTCGAGGGCGACCTCGCCCGCTTCAACGAGCTGGTCGCCGCGCTCGAGCTCGACGCGGTCAGCGCCGGCTCGGCGGACTGAGCGAAGCGCCTCTCCGGCGGTCGCAGAGCCACTCTGCACGGGGCGAACCGGCGACGGTCGGCTCGCCCCGCCTGCCACCCGTGCGGCGACCCGTGCCCGCCCGGACTCGGCAGCTCAGCGACCGAGTGGCAGCTCGCGCTCGACCAAGCGCGCCCAGAGCTTGGCGCCGAGCGTCAGCAGGTCGTCGTTGAAGTCGTAGTAGGGCGTGTGCAGACCGGCGCCTTCGCCTTGGCCCGCCATCAGGAAGGCACCGGGCCGCGCCCGCAGCATGAAGGAGAAGTCCTCCGATCCCATGATCGGCGGCAGCTCTCGCTCGACCCGTTCTCCGACCTCCGCCGCCGCGTCGGCGAAGCGCTCGCTCTGCGCCGCGTGGTTGACCGTCGCCGGGTAGGTGCGTCGGTAGTCGAGCTCGAAGCGCATCCCCGATGCCTCGGCGATGGCGGTGCCCAGCCGCCGCATGCGCTCCTCCACCAGCGCCTGCACCGGCTCGTCGAAGGTGCGCACGCAGCCGCGCAGCACGACCCGCTCGGGCAGCACGTTGGAGGCCTCGCCGCCGTGGATGCAGGTCGTCGACACCACCGCGCTGGCCAGCGGATCGACGTTGCGGGAGACGATGCCCTGCCAGGCCTGCACCACCTGGCAGGCGACCAGCACCGCATCCTCGGCGAGATGCGGCATCGCCGCGTGACCACCGCGACAGATGACCGCCGCCTCGAAGATGTCGACCGCGGCGAGCATCGGCCCCGAGCGCAGCGCGAAGTCGCCCAGTGGCATCCCCGGCATGTTGTGCATGCCGTAGACCGCATCGACCGGGAAGCGTTCGAACAGCCCCTGCTCGATCATCACCTGGGCGCCACCACCGTTCTCCTCGGCGGGCTGGAAGATCAGCACCACACAGCCGTCGAACCGGCGCGTCTCGGCGAGGTAGCGGGCGGCACCGAGCAGCATCGTGGTGTGCCCGTCGTGACCGCAGGCGTGCATCTTCCCGGGATGGCTGGAGCGGTGATCGAACTGGTTGAGCTCTTCGATCGGCAGCGCGTCCATGTCAGCGCGCAGCCCGATCGTCCGGCAGCGCCCGGCGGCGTCACCCGATGCCGCCCCCGCTCGCAGCACGCCGACCACGCCGGTGTCCGCCAGCCCGGTGTGGACCTCGTAGCCGTAGCTCCGCAGCAGCTCGGCGACCCGGCCGGCAGTGCGCCGCTCTTCGAAGGCGAGCTCCGGATGGCGGTGGAAGTCGCGCCGTAGCGACACCAGCTCGTCGCGGTATCCGTCGATCTTCTCGAAGCTCATCGCTCCTCCACTCCTCTCGCGGTCCGCGTCCCCGCCCCGCCGCGTGAGTTGAGCCCACGGCCGCCCGGGCGCCCCCCGAGGCGCCGGGGAGGACGCGAGACATCTTGGCTCACGTGCGCAGGTACTCGCCACCCCGCGCCGCGGTCCGCTCGTCGACTCGCGACAGCAGCGCCACCAGGCCGAGCACGACGACGTTCGCCGCCAGGCCGAACACCCCCTCGTGCAGCCCGGCGATCGGCTTCAGCTCGGGTCGCAGCAGGAACAGGCAGTTCACTGCGATGCCGGCGGCCAGCCCGGCGAGGGGCGCCTGTCGCGGCACCCGCGGCCAGTACAGAGCGGCGAGCACCGGCGGCATGATCTGGGCGACGCCGCCGTAGGCAGCCAGCAGCAGCGCCACCAGGTCGACCCGGGAGACCACCGCGAAGTAGTAGGCGACGAGGCTCACCACCAGCACCGCGACGCGTATGGCGCCCCGCTCGCGCCGATCGTCGAGGCCCCCTCCGGACAGCGGCCGGATCCCGTCACGCACCACGATCGATGCGGCGGCGTGCAGGATCGAGTCGCCCGAGGACATCGAGGCCGCCAGCGCTCCGGCGCACACCAGGCCGACCAGCAGCGCCGGGACCTCGAGCCTAACCAGCAGGTGCGGCAGGATCGAGTCGGCCGGCTCGACACCGGGGAACGAGACGACTCCGGCGAAGCCGATGAACAGGATCGGCACCAGGAAGATCTGGAAGGTCGGGTACAGCACCACGGTGAGCCGCAGCGAACGATCGCTGCGTGCGGCGTAGGCCTTCATGAAGAGATGCGGCCACATGGTGAAGCCGATGGCCGAGACCAGCACCGAGGAGCCGAACGCCGCCCACGTCCAAGACGAGCCGTCGGCGGCCAGGCCCGGCGCCATCAGGAGCTCCGGGCGCTCGCCGCGGATCGCGTCGAACATCGGCCCCACCCCGCCGTGCAGCTGGTATGGCAGGTACAACCCGAGGAACCACGCGATCGCCATCATGAAGACGCCCTGGAAGGTGTTGGTCCAGCCAACGCCGAGCACGCCACTCCACAGCACGTAGACCAGCACCACCCCGTAGGCGGCCGCGGCGCCGGCCGCCAGCGAGATGCGACCGTCGGTGAGCGTCGAGAGGATCAGGCCGGCGCCCTGCATCTGGAGCACCAGGTAGGGCACAAAGGCGCCGAGGCTGAGCAGCGCCATCAGCACCGACAGCGGACGGCTGTCGAAACGGTGCGCCAGCAGCTCGGCCTGGGTCACGAAGCCGTAGCGCTCGCCGAGACGCCGCACCCGCGGCCCGACGAAGTAGAACGGCACCATGCCCAGGATGCCGTAGGCGATCACGTAGAGGGCCGCCAGCCCGCGTGAGTACGCCCAACCCGGGGCGCCGAGGAAGGCGAAGGAGGAGAAGATCGACGCGCCGAGCACGAAGTAGAGCACCAGGGTGTCCATCGACCGGTCGGCGGCGACGTAGCCGGCGACGCTGCGGCTCACCCGGAGGCCCGGCAGCAGCCCCATGACCAGCGTCGCGACGAGGTAGACGCCGCAGGTCGCCAGTGCCACCGTCGCGGTGGTCATCCATCACCCCGGGCGCCGCGATCTCGGCCGATCCCACCCGTCTCCCGTCGGTAGTCGACCACCAGGGCCACGAACACGGCCAACAGCCAGCCGATCACCCAGACCAGCGCCCGCGGCAGGCCGAACGGACCGGTGCCCACCCAGGCCGGCGCGACGAGCGGAGTGCACAGAGCCAGCGTCGCCAGCAGGGTGACCAGAACCACCGCGCGCTCGCTGGCGCGCATCCCGTGCGCTCGGGGGCCGGGCTGTTCGGACGCGGTCTCCGCAGTGGGGTCGTCTTCGGACATCGAGTGGGGGCGTCTGGCAGCCGCCGCCGAGGCGCTGAGACGATGCCGGTCGGGGTCGAGCGTCGCGGCGGCGCCACCACCGGGTGTGGGCCGCGCGCCGCGTCAGGCAACAGGGTGAGCGGCCGTAAACTATCATCCGGCCAGCAGCGCCGAGGCGCTGCCGAAGCGGTGCCGAGGCAGTGCCGAGGCAGGGCCGAGGCAAGCGTCTAAGCAATGTCGAGGCAATGCCCAGTCGGTGCCCTGGGGCGACCGGGCTGCAGCCGGGAGCCACTACCGGTGCGCCACCGGCCGCCCCACCACACCTCCTCCGACATCTCCAGCCGCCCTCTCCGCCGACGGACGGCAGCGAACCCCTCACCCCTCTCGAGCCGCGATCCACGATGACACCCACCACCGACGAGATGCACGCCACGCCCGTCGCGCCAGAGCTGCTCGACGAGCTCGCCTCGGTGCTCGCCGCCCAGAGCATCCGCAAGGGCGACTTCACCCTCGCCTCCGGCGCTCACAGCCACTACTACTGCGACACCAAGGCGACCGTCCTCTCCCCTCGCGGCGCGCGACTGTGCGGTCGCGCCCTGCTGCAGCTGATCCTTCCCCACCGTCCCCAGGCGGTCGGCGGCCTGGCCATGGGCGCCGCCTACCTGGCCACCGCCGTGGCCCTCGCCAGCGACGAGGACGGCCAATCTCCGGTCTTCGGCTTCACCGTGCGGGCGGCGACCAAGGATCATGGAATTCGCAACCGCATCGATTGTTCCTGGTATCCGGACGGTCCGCTGATCGCGCCTGGACGCCGCGTCGCCCTGATCGACGACGTCGTCACCTCGGCGGGATCGATCCTGCAGGCGATCGACGCGGTGCAGGAGGCCGGCTGCGACGTCGTCGCCGTGGCCGCGGTGCTCGACCGGCGCGCCGGTGGCGCCGAGCGGATCCGCGAACGGGGACTCGCCTTCGGCGCGCTGCTCGAGGCCGACGACAACGGCGATCTGCACCACGGCAGCGCGATCCACTGACCCGCCGCCGGCGACGGCGGCGCCGGATCCGGAGCTCCGCGGCGCATCCCGACGGTCGGCGGCGACCCACCACGCCTCCATCTCCCTGCGTCTCCCTCGGATCGCCTCGACTCCCCTCGACTCTCTTGGACCCGCGCACCTCCTGGACGACGATGACCACCTTCCGCTTCCGCACCACCTCCCACGCCGCCCGGGCGACGACGACTCCTCTCGCAGGAATGCCGGCTCGCCGGACTGGCGCCGGTGCCGCCACCGCGGCGACGGCGCTCTTCGGCCTCGCGGCCCTCTTGACACTGGCGGCATCGTCGCGCGCCCACACCCGGATCACCACCGATCTCACGTGGAGCGAAGACGTGCGGTCGATCCTCAGGCAGCACTGCATGCGCTGCCACAGCCCAGGCGGCATCGCGCCGAGCTACGCCGACTTCACGACCTATGGAACCGACTCCGAGCCCGGGGCGCGCGCCTGGGCGACGGCGATCGAGGAGGAGGTGCTGACCGGCCGGATGCCGCCGTGGAACGCCGATCCGCGCTACGGGGAGTTCGCCAACGAGCGGCGTCTGAGCCAGCAGGAGATCGACATCCTCGTCGGCTGGGTGCAGGGCGGAGCACCGCAGGGACCACGCCGTGACCTGCCGGCGCCGGAGGAGTTCCTCGAGTTCGCCTGGGAGCTGGGCGAGCCCGATCTGATCGTCGAGCCGCCGGAGCCGACCGTTCTCGCCGGTGGCGAGATGGAGCGCACGGAGCGCCACGTCGTTCCCCTCGAGAACGACGTCGACACCTGGGTCACCGGCTTCGAGTTCAAGCCGGATGCGGCCACCGCGGTACACCGCATCGTCGCCTGGCTCCTGCCTCCCGAAGGGGCGCAGGCGGAGGAGCTCGAGGTCGAGGTGCAGGTTCCCTACGACCCCTTCCGCGACGAGGACGAGCCCGAGCCGACCCGGATGCGGTCTCTTCCCAACCAGCGCATGTTCCTCGGGCAGTGGGCTCGCGGCGAGGCTCCGGTGCTCTTCGCCCCCGGTGTCGGCAAGAGACTGCGCGCCGGATCGTCGATCGAGCTCGAGATCCAGTACGTCCGGCGCGCCCTCGAAGGCAACGACCAGCCCTTGCGCGACCGCTCACGTCTCGGTCTGCACCTGGCCGCCAGCGAGGACGAGGTCGACCTCATCTCCGAGGGAATCCTGCTCGACGCCACCGGCGGCACCGGGGCGGACGAGGGAGAGCCGAGCCGCAGGCGGCGCTACTGGTGGCGGCGCGGTCGATCGCAGTCGCAGGAAGAGCGCGACGGAGCGCGAACGATCGCCGCGAAGACCCTCGACGAAGACGTTCGCATCGCCGCGATCCATCCGGTGGCGGCGGGCGGCAGGGGCGAGCTCGAGATCCGCGCCACCTACCCCGACGGCAGGAAGGTCACTCTCCTCTACCTCGAGTCGGTCGAACCGGACTGGCCCGCCAGCTACCTGCTGCGCGAGCCGCTCACCGCGCCCGCCGGCACCCGCATCGAGGCGCTGACGCGCTCGTCCCGCGAGGAGGGCAGGGCCGATCCACCGCGGATCTGGATCGACACCACCCTCACCGACCACCTGGTGCTGCCCGAGATCTTCACGGTCACGCAGCGCCCGGAGGCGTCGAGCGGCGGCATGCTGATCGGTGGCTTCGGTCCGTCGATCAGCGGCGAGGGCGGCGACACCCTCAGCGGCCCCACTCCCGCCTCCGCGATCGCCACACCGGACGCCGCCGCCGCGCCGAGCGCCGCCGCCACGGCGGCCGACCCCAATGCAGCCGCCCACATGGACCACTCGCCGGTGCACGGCGGGCAGTTCTTCATGGCGGCCAACCAATTCCACCACCTCGAAGGGGTGCTGCCCGAGCCTGGCACTTTCCGGCTCTACTTCTACGACGACTTCAAGCAGCCGGTGGACCCACGCAACTTCGCCGGCACCGTCGTCTTCGAGCGCTTCGACGAGGAGAGCGGCGACTTCGACGAGGAGAGCTATCCGCTCGAGTGGCCGTCCGGTGCCAACTACCTGCTCGCGGACCTGCCCGACGAGATGCCGGCCGAGTTCTTCGCCTCCGTGTGGCTGGCGGGAGAGAAGTCACGCTTCGACTTCTACTTCGAGAAACCCTCCGAGCGGATCATCGAACAGCCCCGCAGCGGTCCCGTGGTCGCCGGCGCCGACCATTCGCACGAGCGACCGCCGCTGACCATCCCCGCCTCGGCGCGCGGCATCGCCACCGAGCTCGAGCGACGGGTCGACCAGCTGGAGCAGAAGATCGCCGCCGGCGACTGGCTCAAGCTCTACGTGCCCGCCTTCGACGGGCGTGATCTCGCCGAGGCGCTGCTCGACGAGCTCGCCGGCCTCGGGCCACGCGAGCGCGGTCGCATCCGTCGCGCGGTCAGCCGCATCATGCAGTCTGCCGCGGCGCTGGATCGTGCCGGCGATCTCGGCGACGCGGCGCGTGCCGACCAGGCTCTGCGCCGCTTCAAGGACGGTGTCGAGGAGATCCGCGCCGCGCTGTCGTGACCACCGGCCAGGACCCACCGCAACCCTCGGCCGATCGCCACCGTAGGCGCCCGCAGGAGGCTCCATGAACGACCCTGCTGCTTCGGCCCGCCGACCTGTCGCCGACCGACCAGACCGCGCCGCGCCGTCCAGGCTCGCGGCGCTGGCGCGGCGATGCGTCGTCTCGCTGCTCTGGCTCTCGACCGCCGGCGCCGCCGCGGCTCTGGAATCGGCGCAGGAACCGGCGCCCACCCCGGCGCCGGCTCCCTGCACCGCCGCCGAGTACGGCCAACTCGACTTCCTCGTCGGCGACTGGGTGGTCGAGGCGCCGAACGGCGACCGCGCCGGCACCAACCGCTTCGAGAAGATCCTCGGCGGCTGCGTGGTGATGGAGAACTGGCAGGGGGCCGGCGGCAGCGTCGGCAAGAGCTTCAACCACTACTCTTCGGTCGACGGCAAGTGGCGCCAGACCTGGGTCGACGGCCAGGGCGGCCGGCTCGACCTCGCCGGCGGGCTCGACGAAGGCGGGCGCATGGTGCTTCGCGGCAGCATGCCGGGACGGGACGGCGGAACGGTGGATCACGAGCTCAGCTTCACGCCGCGCGAAGACGGCAGCGTGCTGCAGCACTGGCGCGCCTCGCGCGACGGCGGCGCCACCTGGAACGACGTCTTCCGCGGCATCTACCGCCGCGCCGAGGGCGGCGCCGGGCGCTGAGCGGGCTCCAGCAGGGGACGTAGCGGCTCCGGCCGCTCAGTCGGCGTCGTGGCGGTGCGGCGCCCCGCCTTCGACGGCGGGCGCGCGCAGCAGATCGGCTGGTGGGATCTCGAGCGGCTCGAGAGTGCCGCTGCCCTCGATGAGGGTGTAGTGGCGGTCGAGCTCCACCTGCTGGATGCGGTCGACGGTGCCGCTCCCGGGCCAGCGCACCTCGATCCCCTCGAGTGCGCAGGCATCGCCGAGGCCTAGCTCGACCTGCAGGCTGTTGCCGCCGAAGGAACCGCCGCTGCCGACGAGCTGGTGGATGGTGCGAACGGCGCCGTCGCACTCCCGGATCGTGGCGGCGACGCGCGCTCCGATACCGAAACGATTGGCGCGCTCGCCGACGAGACGGATCACCGCGTAGCGACGCTGACTCGGATTCAGGAACAGAGCGTTGCCGAAAGCGTCGAAGGCATAGGCCCCACCGAGTTGATGCAACAGGTCCTCGTCGCCGTCGCCGTCGAGGTCGCCGAACGCCACTCCATGCCCCTTCTGCAGGTGAGCGAGACCTAGCGCGCCGGCCCGTTCCTCGAAGCGGAGGCCGGCGCGGTTGAGGAAGGCCCGGTTGGGGATCACCGAATCGAAGATCGGCGCGCCGGTGCCCAGATAGAGATCGGGATAGCCGTCCTGGTCGATGTCGCCGAAGTTCGAGCCCATGACCAGCTCGGGCTGGCGGAACCCGAGCTCCTCGCCCACCTCGCGCAGGCGCGGCATCCCGTCCTCGCCCGGGCCGTCGTTACGGTACAGCAGCGGCGCCAGGCCCTCGCTGCGACCGCCGAGGATCCCGGCGACGATCTGGTCCGGCACGGCGCCGTAGCTGGCGACGAAGAGGTCGAGATCGCCGTCGTTGTCGTGGTCGAAGAACCAGGTGGCGAAGGTGCGGTCGTCCTGCTCGATGCCGGCCGCGGCGGAGATGTCCTCGAAGCGGCCGTCTCCGAGGTTGCGGTAGAGGCGATCGGACCCGACGTTGGAGACGAAGAGGTCGGGGTCCCCGTCTTCGTCGACATCGCCCCAGGCGACGCCCTTGGCGAAGCGATCGTTGGTCACACCCGCCTCGACCGCGACGTCACGGAACCCCTTGGCGCCGTCGTTGCGGAAGAGCTGGGCCGGAAAGGCCGCGCCGCTGTCGTCCATCTCGGCGCCGGGATCGATCGCGTCCCAGACTCCCTCGTTGGCGACGTAGAGGTCGAGGTCACCGTCGCCGTCGTAGTCGGCCCAGCCGGCGGCCTGGGTCGGGTAGGCGGGCAGGGCGAGACCGACGTCGTAGGTGACGTCGACGAACCGCGGTTCACCCCGGCCACCTCGGCCACCTTGGCCGCGCGGGCCGACGGCCTCGTCGCCGGCGTGGGACGGCGGGACGGTCGAGCGCTCTCCCCCACCGGCCGTGTTGCGCAGCAGGGAGTTGCGCACCCGGCCGTGCTCTCCCTTCCAGGCGCCGCGCAGCACCAGCAGGTCGAGACGTCCGTCGCCATCGTAGTCGGCCTGCACGAGGTGCAGCCCACCGAGCTGACGGCCGAGGCCCCATGCCTGCGACACGTCCTCGAAACCGCCCTCGGCACGCTGTCGGTAGGCGCGCAGCGGCGTGCAGGGGTGCCAGGAAGAGGTGATCAGGTCGAGCCGCCCGTCACCGTCGAAGTCGTCCATCACCGCGCCACCCGAGAGGTCCATGCCGTCGACGCCGAGGCGTGGCGCGACGTTCGCCCACGGGCGTTCGACGGTGGTGGAGCTCCACAGCTGCTTTGAGAAGTCGAAGCCCTCGGGCAGCGGGCTCTCGAATCCGGCGAGGGCCGCCGACAGGTTGAGCAACCAGACCCACTGCGGCCGTGAGCTGGCGCCGTTGCGCCCGACGAGCTCCTCGTAGACCTCCCGCGCCCGCCGCGCGGCGGCTCTCTGCGCGTGCACGTTCTGCGGGTCGATGGGGAGGATGCAACTCGCTCCGCTGCCCATCGCGAGGCAGTTGGCGTCCTCCGCCACGAGCAGGTGGTTGATCGCCAGCAGCTGGAGCACGTCGTTGACCTGACGCGCCTGCGGCGCCGCCGCGAGGATGTCCGTACGCAGCTGCTCTAGCAGCCCGATCGCCATCTCGTGCTCACCCTGGAGCGTCGCCTGGTAGGCGAGGTTCATGCGCAGTGCCGGAGCGCGCCGGGCCTGCTCTTCTGGCAGGGAGGCGAAGCGTCGGCCCAGCTCCTCGAACATCGCCCGCCCGAGATAGGGATCGTCGCCGGCGATCGACTGCTCGCAGCGGCGCTCGAACTCGCGGGTCACCCACTCCGCCTCTCCGGTCGTGGGCTCGTCGTCGCCAGCGAGCGGCTGCGCCTGCGAGAGAAGCTGCTGCCCGTGCAGGAGCACCACCAGGGCGAAGGCGCATCGCGACGCGCTCCGGATCGCACTCCAGATCCGGCGCCGCGTCGACGCAGCGTCGCCGATCGCGCCGTTCTCGAGCTGATGCCGCTTTCTCAAATCGTCTCCACCTCGCTGGTCTTGCGCGGCCCCGCGGCGATGCGCCTGGAGGATCTGCAAGGCTCTACGCCTCACACTACGCATTGATGCGAGAATCCGGCGTCTCCGTTGGCCAAGCCACCGTCGACGGCGACCGATTCTCCGCCGTAGCGTCGATCGCCCTCGCCCGCTGCGAGGGACCCTGGAACGCTACGGGCCACGCCCCCCTTCGGCCGCCGCCGCGATTGTAGCCACCAACGGTCGCGCCCTCGGCGGCCGGGGCTGCGGCGCGCGGCCGAGATCGACCTACCTCGAGAAGCCCGACTCGACCCCCGTGACACCGACCGCCCAGATCTTCTTCGCCCTGTCGCTCGGCGCGGCCCTGACCTACTGCCTGCTCGGTGGTCGGGCGCTGCGCTGGAACCTGCGCGGGCGCGGCAACATGGCCCTCGCTCTCCTGTGCGCCGGCTGCGCGACCTGGTCCCTTGGCATGGGGGTGATGCTGACCGCCGAGCATCGCGAGACCGCCCTGCTCTGGTACCGCATCGCGGCGGTCGGCTGGTTCGTCGCTCCGGCCGCCGCACTGCACTCGTACCTCCGCCTGCTCCATGCCGACCGGCTCGGCCGCCACGAGTGGATCGAGCCGCTGCTCTACCTGCCGGCTCCGGTCTTCGTCCTCAAGACGTGGAACGGCTTCGTCGGCCCGGTCGACGTGACCCGTACCCGCAACGGCTGGGTCGAGTCGGTGGCGTACCTGGACGGCTGGTACGCGGCGTACTTCATCTACCTGCTGACCTACGCGCTGACGACGGTCACCATCTCCGGCCTTGCCTGGCGCGCAGCGACCAACCGCACCGACCGGCTGCAGTGTGCCTGGCTGACCCTCGGCGGCGCCACGCTGATCCCGCTGATCGCCTGCTTCGGCCTCATCATGCCGGTGGTGGCGCCGGGGCTGCCGGAGGTCTCCCACCTGCTGGCCCTGGTCTGGGTGTTGGCGGCCTCGAAGGCGATGCAGATCCGCAACCCCTGGACGCTCACACCCCAGCTGGTCGCCGACCAGCTCCTCGAGGCTCTCTCCGAAGCGGTCCTGATCACCGACCCGAGCGGCCGCGTGCAGGTGGCCAACCCTGCGGCCGAGCGCCTCTTCGGTTCCACCAGCCGGGAGCTGCGCGGCAGTCACGTCAGCCTCCTGGCTCCCCTGCGCGACGCCGGTCTCGTGGTCGAGGACCGGGTGCGCCTCGACGTGGCCGGAATCGAGGTCGAGGTGCGCGCCGCTTGCGAGCGGTCAGGAGACGCAGGGGCCGATACGCCCTCTGCAGAGGGCTCCACGAAGGGCGACGACGCACCGCCGCGAGACCTCTCGCGCTGGTTCGACATCGGCACCTCGGCGGTGCTGAATCAGCTCGACGAACCGGTCGGCGTGTTGATCACGCTGCGCGAGACCACAGCCACCAAGGCGGCGGAGCACGACCTCACCTACCGGGCCAACCACGACCTGCTCACCGGGCTGGGCAACCGCCACCTGCTGGAGCACCGTCTCGACGAGGCCGCCGCCGCGGAGGGAGCGCACGAGCTGGCGGTGCTGCTGGTCGACCTCGACGGCTTCAAGGCCGTCAACGACGACCACGGCCACGCTGTCGGCGATCAGGTGCTCGCCATCCTCGGACGCCGCATCCTCGGCTGCCTGCGCGCCAGCGACACCGCGGCCCGCATCGGCGGTGACGAGTTCGTGGTGCTGCTCCCCGAGGTGAGCGATTCGTCGCACGCCAGCGCCGTCGCCAGACGCCTGCTCGACGCCTGCCGCAGGCCGTGCGACGTCGAGGGCAAGCTGCTGCGCGTCGACGCCAGCATCGGGGTCGTCGTCGCCGACGCGGGCAGCGTCGGCCACGAGCACCTGCTGCGACTCGCGGACCGCGCCATGTACCGGGCCAAGGAGCGCCCCGAGGACCCGATCGTGATCACCATGGCGAAACGCGATCCCGGCGCAGGCGGCGATCCCGAGGCCAGGGCGCTCGACGGCGGCCTGGAGAATTAGGGGTCAGGGGTCAGGGGTCAGGAGTCAGGGGTCAGGGGTCAGGGGTCAGGGGTCAGGGGTCAGGGGTCAGGGGTCAGG